>Ga0265595_1000003_pt1 | contig 579072 bp, 549 predicted proteins | sample saktaG_15_FD_190148 | JGI IMG/M metagenome (GOLD analysis project Ga0265595, IMG submission 190148) | Saline water microbial communities from Sakinaw Lake, British Columbia, Canada - sak_2013_06_06_50m | ecosystem: Environmental > Aquatic > Non-marine Saline and Alkaline > Saline ... | reverse complement strand
GCTAATATCTTGGTAATAGCTGCGGTGAGAGTTGTTTTGCCATGGTCAATATGACCAATGGTGCCAATGTTTACATGCGGCTTAGTTCTCTCAAATTTTTCTTTTGCCATGTTAAACCTCCTTAAATTTCTCCCTTTGCTTTTTTAATAATCTCTTCCTGCACTGCAGCAGGAACCCTATCATATGAATTAAATGCCATAGAAAATGATCCTCTTCCTTGCGTAATAGTACGCAAAATAGTTGAATACCCAAACATATTGGAAAGTGGTACAAGAGTTCTTATAATAGCAATATGTCCTTTTTCAGTAATTCCACTTATACTGCCTCTCTTTGAACTTAAGTTAGAAACAACATCACCCATAAATTTAATTGGGGCAACCACTTCCACCTCCATTATAGGCTCAAGCAAATACGGCAAGCCTTTTCTCATAGCATTTCTGAAAGCTTTAGCGCCTGCAATTCTAAATGCAAGCTCTGAAGAATCTACTGGATGGTAAGAACCATCAATAAGCTCTACTTCAACATCTACCACAGGATATCCAAGCAACGGTCCTGATTCTTTCGCATTTTCAATTCCCTTCTTAATTGCAGGGATAAATTCCTTTGGTACTACGCCTCCCTTTGTTCTATCAATAAAATTAAAGCCTTTTCCTTTTACACTCGGTTTTGCCACAAGAACAACATGACCATATTGTCCGTGTCCACCTGTCTGCTTTGCATATTTTTCTTCACCTTTACTCGCTCTATCAATAGTTTCTTTATATGCAACCTGAGGTTTACCTATCCTGGCCTCAACTTTATACTCTCTTAACAATCTATCTACAATAATTTCAAGATGCAATTCTCCCATACCAGATATTATCGTTTCAGAAGTATCTTCGTCAAATTTAATCTTAAATGTTGGATCCTCTATAGCAAACCTTGCAAGTGCAGCAGAAAGTTTAGATTGATCTGCCCTCGTTTTGGGCTCAACAGCTACAGAAATAACAGGTTCAGGAAAACTCATTTTTTCAAGAAATACAGGATGAGACATATCACAAAGTGTGTGCCCCGTGTACGAATCCTTCAATCCAACAATAGCACCAAGTCCTCCTGCTTTAATATAATCTATATCCTCTTTTTTATTAGCATGCATTCTGAGCAACCGTGCAATTCTCTGTTTTTTCTCAATAGTAGAATCTAACACATAGCTTCCTTTTGTAAGTGTACCAGAGTACACGCGAACAAAAGTGAGCGTACCAACATAAGGATCAGACATTACTTTAAACACAAGAGCAGCAAGTGGTGCATCCTGATCAGGTAAACATTCAACCTTTTCCTCGGTTTTTAAATCTTTAGCCATCACAGACTTAACATCTAAGGGAGAAGGTAAATATGTACAAACAGCATCAAGAACCATTTGAACACCCTTATTTTTGTATGATGAACCTATCAAAACAGGATAAGCAAGATTATCTATAGCAGCGTGTCTTATTGCCTTTTTTAACGTTTCTTTTGGGATATTCTCTGTATTAAGATAGATTTTTAACGCTTCTTCGTCAACATCTGCTATTGTTTCAAAAAGTTCTTCTTTTCTGCTATTTACCTCAGTTCTATATTCTTCAGGAATATCTTCAATATCATATTTCTCACCAGAAGGATCCCTGAATATGTACGCCTTTTCTTCTATTATATCAATGATCCCTACAAACTTTTCTTCCTCTCCTATAGGAATCTCTAAAACAAGCGGTTTTACATTAAGTCGCTCTTTTATAGTCTCTAAAGTACCATTAAATGACGCACCTAATCTGTCCATTTTATTAATGTAAATAATTCTCGGCACATGATATCTATTGGCCTGTCTCCACACTGCTTCTGATTGTGCCTCAACTCCTTCTACCGCAGAAAAAATAACAAGTGCTCCATCAAGTACTCTAAGAGACCTTTCTACCTCTCCAGTAAAGTCAACGTGGCCGGGCGTATCTATAATGTTAATCTGAAAATCTTTCCAAAAACATGTGGTAACTGCAGAAGTTATAGTAATACCCCTCTCTTTTTCTTGTTCCATCCAGTCCATTACTGTATTGCCATCATCTACATTACCTAAACGATAGGTACGACCAGTATAGTACAAGACTCTTTCAGTTGTAGTTGTCTTGCCTGCATCAATATGTGCAATAATTCCAATATTTCTAACTTTACCTAATGGGGTATCTATGCTCATATATATTTATTTACCTCTACCATCTAAAATGCGAGTAGGAACGGTTTGCCTCAGCAATCTTATGCACATCTATCTTCTTCTTATAGGCTCCACCTGTCTCATTAGCGGCATCTATAATTTCTTGTGCAAGTTTTTCTATCATAGATTTACCCGTCCTAGCTCTTGCAGCCCTTACGATCCATTTTAAACTAACTTTTTCTCCTCTTCCTTTTTCGACTTCCGAAGGTATCTGGTAAGTAGATCCTCCAACTCTCCTTGGTTTAACCTCTACTAAAGGCCTTACATTAGAAAGAGCTAATTCAAAAACCTCCAAAGGGTCTTTCTTCATTTTTTCTTTAATAATATCAAATGCTCCATAAACAATTGTTTGAGATAAACTTTTTTTACCATCTAACATTACATTGTTTATTAGCCTGGATAGTTTCACGCTATTATATACTGGATCTCCTAAAATTTTCTTACTCTTTATAACTCCTCTGCGAGGCATCAGGCACCTCCTTTAATATCTTTCGGTTTTTTTGTGCCATACTTGGATCTACCTCTTTTCCTATCTGCAACACCGGCAGCATCAAGGGCTCCACGCACAATATGATATCTAACGCCAGGAAGGTCTTTTATTCTTCCGCCTCTCACCAAAACCATTGAGTGCTCCTGCAAGTTATGTCCTACACCCCCAATATATGCAGTTACTTCAGCTCCATTAGTAAGCCTTACCCTTGCTATTTTTCTTAAAGCAGAATTAGGCTTTTTGGGAGTTGCAGTTTTCACTTGCACACAAACCCCGCGCTTTTGAGGACATCCTCTTAAAGCAGGGGTTTTACCCTTCTCTTTTTTACTCTTTCGCGGCTTCCTTACTAACTGATTAAATGTAAACATTAAATAATCCTCCTACTAATTTTTATTTCACACGAAAAGTAATTATAGCAAAACAACTTTTCTTGTCAAGCAAAACCATTTAAGAGATGAGATATGGCTCATTCCTCAAATTTAAAATTTGTACCTGCAGGAATCTTCTTCCCAACAATAATAGATTCTTTCATCCCTCTGAGTAGATCAATCTTTCCTTTAATTGCAGCTTCGGCCAGAACTCTTGGAGTTTCCTGAAATGATGCAGCAGAAAGAAAACTATCGGAAGAGAGTGCGGCTTTTGTTATTCCCTGAATTAAAAATTTGAAACATGCGATATTTCCACCACGCGACTTAGCAATCCGATTGGCAGTAAGTACAGAATCAATAGCAGCTATTTCACCTTCATAATAATTAGTATCTCCTGCGCTAACTATTTTGACTCTGTTAAACATTTGCTTTACCACAAGTTCTATATGTTTAACATTAATATCCACACCCTGCGATTTGTATACTTTTTCGATTTCTTGAATTAAATAACGTGCTGCTGAAATTACTCCCTCAACTTCAAGAATTTCGCTAGGATCGAATGGTCCCTTGCTTAACACATCACCAACTTTTACAATATCCCCTGTATTTACATTGAGCTTTTTATCACCTGCAGTAACAAGTTTTGCTTTTTCATTTTTCTCATTTGTGATTGTAATTGTTTTCTTTGCCTTATCCTCTTTAATTTCCACCAGTCCTGTAAGTGAAGCAATAAGAGCTTTGCCTCTTGGGCTACGAGCACTAAATAGTTCTTCAATCCTTGGCAATCCAGTTGTAATATCCGCAACAGCCGCACCACCAGCATGAAATGTCCTCAAAGTAAGCTGAGTTCCTGGTTCCCCAATAGATTCAGCAGCAACAACACCAACTGCTTCCCCGATATTTACCATCTTGCGAGAAGAAAGGTCTAATCCATAACACTTTTCACATACACCATGATCAGAGTGACAGGTAATAGGAGAACGAACTTTTACCTTGGTAATTCCAAATTTTTCTATCTCTTCTACTTTCTGTTTATCAATAAGTTCATTTCTTTTTACAATAACACGAGGTTTACCGGTAAATACTTTTGCCTTTTTTATTTTATGTTTCTTCATTTTATTCAACATCGTTTTATTAATTACGTCCTCTGCTTGCACAAAAATTTCCCCGGTAGCTTTATCGATAATACTTTCGGAAGCAACAGCATTTACTGCGTCATCACTATCCACAGAAATTTCCTTTATTTTCTGCGGGACTATAACATCCTCTGCAGCATATCTACCCCAAATTTGTTCCCCTAAAGATACGACAACGGAGTCTCCTTCTAAAATTGGTGTCACTGCCACTCCATTTATGTAGTTCTCCACCAAAATCTTTTGTATGTCAAACTTGTCGAGCAATTCAGCCTGGTCATGATTTAGCATATCGCCTTTGTGAATAAAAATGTCGTGTGTATAAGGATTTTTTACATCCTCAGCAGCTATTTTCCCGGCAGCTCTTCCAGAAAGAGATTCTACTATTTCATCTCCTATTCGTATAGGCTCTATCACCTGCAGAGCACAATCTTTTTCTTTAACAATTAATTCGTGAGTTACATCAACGAGTCTTCTGGTAAGATAGCCTGAGTTAGCAGTTTTAAGCGCAGTATCTGCTTGTCCTTTTCTCGCTCCGTGCGTAGAAAGGAAATACTCAAGAACAGTAAGTCCTTCACGAAGATTCGACTTAATTGGAAATTCGATGATTCTACCAGTAGGACCAGCCATAAGGCCCCTGATTCCTGCCATCTGAGTAATCTGATCTTTATTTCCTCTTGCACCGGAATTTGCCATCATGTATAAACTATTAAGCGGGGCAAAATAAGAAAATACAGCAGTTTTAACATTATCAGCAACCTCTAACCATACATCAATAATTTTCCTATATCGTTCGCTTTCTGAGAGCAAGCCTTGATTATACTCATTATTGATTTTATTCGTTCGAATTGTTCCATTCTCAATAAGCTCTTTTCTTTTGGGCGGTATTTTTACATCGTCCATCCCGATACTTATTCCAGCGTACGTTGAATATTTAAAACCAAGATCTTTTAAATTATCAAGAAAAATACCTGTTTTTACAAGTCCAAATTCAGAATAAAAATCAGATATAATTTTATCCAACTGTTGTTTTCCTAGGGTCTCGTTGATAAATTTAAACCGTTTTGTTTTTTCATCATCACTGAAAATATTTTCAATAATCTTATCATTAAATAATACTCTACCAACTGTAGTTTCTATCTTTTCTCCATCAACAAAGTATTTAATTGCGTCATGCAAACCCAATTTTTTTCTTTCATACAAAAGCTCTGCTTCCGCAGGATTATCTAATAAATGAGAGTACACTTTTTTACTTTTGCTTCCGAATGTCAGATAATATAAACCTAAAACCATATCTTGAACAGGTCCATTGATGGGAGAGCTATTCGCAGGAGAAAGAACATTGTGAGAAGAAAGTAAAAGTAAACGCGCCTCGGTCTGTGCTTCAAATGAGATAGGTAAATGAATTGCCATCTGATCTCCATCAAAATCTGCATTAAAAGGAGTACATACAAGTGGAGAAAGCTGTATTGCTTTCCCTTCCGTAAGAATTGGCTTAAATGCCTGGATGCTTAATCGGTGCAATGTAGGAGCTCTGTTAAGGAGTACTACATAATTTTTTGATATGTCCTCTAATGCTTTCCATACTTCAGGCGTAGGGTTTTCAAGAAGCTCCTTAGCCCTCCTCTTATTGTACCCTAATTTAGAAAGTTCATATATAATAAATGGCTTGAACAGTTCAAGTGCCATTTCCTTTGGAACACCACATTGATCAAGATTGAGATCTGGCCCAATAACAATAACAGCCCTACCAGAATAATCTACACGCTTTCCTAAAAGATTTTCTCTGAACCGTCCTTCTTTTCCTTTCAAAATATCAGTCAAGGAACGAAGTGGTCTCTTCGAAGAATTTAATACAGGATAAGTTCTCCTCCCATTGTCAAACAAAGCATCCACGGATTCCTGTAACATTCTTCTCTCATTTTGTAGCATAATATCTGGAGCATTTACTTCTATAAGCCTTTTTAATCTGTTGTTTCTATTTATAACTCTTCTATAAAGCTCATTCAAATCATCTGATGCGTATTTTCCACCCTCAAGTGGCACAAGTGGTCTAAGATCTGGGGGGATAACAGGAACGACATCGAGTACAATATCTTCCGGCCTTCTATTGTTTTGAATGAGACCTTCAACAACACCTAAGAGTCTTACAGCATAGATTTTTTCCTGTTTAGTTCCGTTTTTAATTTTTTCCACTGCGCTTTCACGCATCTTCTCCAAATCAACCATTTTTAATAAATCCTTAATAGCCTCGCCGCCTTTTTTGGCAACGAAATCATAGCCCTCTCCTTTATATATTCTGTATTCTTCATCTGAAAGTAGCTGTTTCATTCTGAGTTTTGTTTGCTTTGGATCTATTACAATATATGAAACAAAATATACAACCTTCTCAATGGCCTTTGCTTGTAAACCTAAGAGGAGCCCAACATAATTAATATTATTTTTAAAATACCAAATATGCACTACAGGCGAGGCAAGTTTAATGATCCCGAATCTTTCTCTTCTTACACTTGAAGGAAGTACTTCAACACCACACCTGGGACAAGTTAACCCTTTATATTGAATTCCTTTTAATTTACCACAATGGCACTGATAATTTCGTACAGGACCAAATATTTTTTCGCAAAACAAACCATCAGGCTCTGGAGAATATGTCCTGTAACTATATGTCTCAGCCCTTTTAACTTCACCATGAGACCATTTCTCTACATCTTCCCGGGAGGCAAGTAACACTTTAAGTGCTTCTATCTCATTATGTTTCAAAAATGCACCTCCTTTTTATTCCTTCTCTTCTATTTTAGAGCTCTGAATTACCTTTTCGATCACTTTAAGGGGGGCAGATTCATAGGAAGAATGTTGTTGTGTAAATGCGCCAGTTCCTTGTGTAATAGAATTAAGATCATTCGAATAGCTTAAAATCTCAGCAAGCGGGACTAGCGCTTCTATTATCTGTTTCTCATTATCCGATTTCATACCCAGAACTTTACCACGTTTACTATTTATATCTCCTATTACTTCTCCCATATATTGCTCGTCAACAACAATTTCTATCTTCTCGATTGGTTCAAGAATAATTGGATTACACTGTTCTAATGCCTTTTTCAGAGCCATTGAGCCTGCAACTTTAAATGCCATTTCAGAAGAATCCACAGGATGGTATGAGCCATCAACAACTGTCACCTTAATATTCACAACAGGATAACCGGCAAGCATACCATGTCTCATTGCTTCTCTTATACCTTTCTCCACTGCGGGAACATACTGCTTAGGAATGGCTCCACCAAAAATTTTATTAAGAAATTCAAATTCTTTTCCTTTCGGAAGAGGTTCAACTTCTAGCCAACAATGTCCATATTGTCCATGTCCACCAGTCTGCTTTTTGTATTTCCCTTCTACTTTTATTTTTCCTGTTATTGTTTCTCTATATGGCACCTTCGGAACAGTAAGCTCTATATTAACATTATACCGCTTTTTTAACTTCTCCATAATAATAGAGAGATGCGTCTCTCCAACTCCGGATATAATCTGTTCATTGGTTTCGACATTCTTCGTAACAATTATAGTAGGGTCTTCATCTATAATTTTAGATAGACCTATACTCATTCTATCCTCATCTGCCTTACTTTTTGGCCGCATTGCCCGCGATAGCATCGGGTTTGGAAAAACAATTTTAGAAAATACAATAGGCATATTTTTATCGGATAGCGTATCGTTTGTCTGTGTTACTGAAAGTTTAGTTATAATGCCCATATCGCCTGCAACAATTTTATCAGCAGGAATTTGTTCAGAACCCCTCACAAAGAGTAGCTGCGATACCTTCTCTGAAGCGCCTTTCGAACTATTATATGCCGTACTGTTTGAGTTTAACACACCTGAATATACTTTTATAAAAGAAAGCTTTCCAACATAAGGATCACTCACTGTTTTAAAAACAAAAGCTGAAAAATTATCATCTGCAGAAATTTTTCTTTCCTCTTCTTCATTAGTCTTAGGGTTTATTTCTTTGACAACACCAAAAAAATCCGGTGAAACCATATAATCAGCAATAAAATCTATAAGTTCATCAATCCCAAGAAGTGTAAGCGCAGAACCTACAAGAATAGGAAAAAATTCGCCTCTACTTAGCGATCCCTTTAAACCTTGTTTAATTTCTGCTGGGGTAAGCCCTTCTCCGCCAAGGTATTTTTCAAGTAATGCATCCTCTCCTTCAGCTGCAATTTCAACCAACTCTTTTTTAAGCTCAGAAACGTTAGATATTACTCCATCTGGTGTTTCTTTGTCAGAAAGCAAATTGTATACTCCGGTTACCGTTTTGCCATCCATTATTGGAACAAAGATAGGGAAAACCTTCGAACCGAAAGTTTCCTTAATCTTGTCTACAATTTTACTAAATTCTACTCCTTCAACATCAATTTTATTGATAAAAAATGCACGCGGTTTGTTTATTTCCGCAAGATAATCCCAATACCTCTTCGTTTGAATCTCAACACCAGCTGTTGCGTTAATCACAATTAAACCATTGTCTCCTGCTCTTATTCCACTAAGTGCTTCCGCAATAAAATCCGAATAACCGGGTACATCAATGAAGTTAATTTTTACTTCTTTATGCTCAAAAGGAACTATAGACAAACCAATACTAATAGATTTCTCCTTTTCCTCTGGTTGATAATCAGATACAGTAGTTCCATCCTCCACTTTTCCCATCCTTGAAACAAGTTTTTTCTTAAATAGAATAGCTTCAGATAATGTCGTCTTCCCTGCATTACCATGACCAACTACAACAACATTTCTAATGTTCTCAGTTTCATATAACTTCACTGCTTTCTTCCTCCTTTTTCTTAAATGTGAGTTCTACCTTTTCCTTTTTAGGAATAATCTTTTCCTTCTTTGGTCTTTCTCCCTTCTTTTCGGGTAATACCTTTAAATCAAGAACCAGACCACGTAACTCGCGTTGAAGTACATTAAATGACTCGGGAATACCATGCATAAGTACTGTATTACCTTTTGAAATTTCTTCGTAAGCATGCTTTCTTCCTTCAAGATCATCAGATTTAATTGTAAGCATTTCATGTAAAAGTTCAGAAGCTCCATATGCCTCAAGCGCCCATACTTCCATCTCTCCTAATCTCTGACCACCAAATTGTGCTTTTCCACCAACCGGCTGCTGTGTTATAAGTGTGTATTTTCCCACAGATCGTGCATGCATTTTATCTTCTGCAAGGTGATTTAATTTTAGTAAATATGCATCACCAAGTGTTACTTTATAATCAAAAGGTTTACCAGTGCGTCCATCATACATAGTAAACTGTCCTGATTCAGGCAATTTTGCTTCCCTTAGCAAATCTTTAATTTCTTGTTCACCAGCCCCATTAAATATAGGGGTAATAACTCTCACATTAAGTTTTTTAGCAGCAATACCAATGTTAGCCTCGAGGATCTGTCCCAAATTCATTCTAGACGGTACACTTAATGGGCTTAATATCACATCCACTGTAGTTCCATCATCAAGATATGGGAGGTCCTCTTCAGGCAAAATATTGCTGACGACACCTTTGTTGCCATGACGCCCAGAAACCTTATCACCTACAATAATTTTTCTTTTCCTCGAAACGTGTACTTTAATGAGTTCTTTGACGCCCCTGGCAAGCTCATATCCATCTTCTTGCGCAAATCTCCTAACACTTACTACTACTCCTCCTTCACCGGGCGGCACTTTAAAAGAGCTATTTTTTATATTAGCAGGTCTATTATCAAATAAAGTTCTAAAAAGTCTTGCCTCACTTGTCTCATCTTCTTCTGGAAACGGAGTAGTTTTTCCTACAAGAATATCGCCTGGACCAACTTTGGACCCAACTCTTACAATACCATTTTCATCCAAGAATCGCTTGGCTTCGCTTGAAACATCTGGGGGATCAGCAGTAAGCTCTTCATCTCCATGGTCAGTCTCGTGTACATCAATATTATACTCTTTCACATGAATAGAAGTTAAGCGATCTTCACTTACAAGCCTTCTACTTATAACAACGGCGTCCTGGTAATTGTAACCATACCATGGAATGTATGCAACAAGAACATTTATGCCAAGAGCAAGTTCTGTATTTTTTGTAGCATAACTATCGGCAATAGGTTCTCCCTTTAGAACATGTTGTCCTTTCTTGACAATGGGATGTTCATTCCTGCAAGTATCCTGATTTGTTCTATAAAATTTCTTTAACTTATAAACTTTCCCTTTTTTTATTTTTATCTTAGTTATTCCTGCTTTAGCAAGTTTTTTCAGCATATCCGCAGTTATTATCTCTTCTTTATTTAATACATATTCCTTCTTTCTGCCTTTTTTAACAACATAATCTTTAGCTGCTATAAGATCCAAGACATCCAAATTTAATCTGCCAAGAAAAAAGGTCTTTATGTCGTCATTCGAATAAATGAGAAAATCTGTAATACCTTTTTCATAAAACTTCTTCAAAAGTTCTTCAGTGATTTCACTGCCAATATGTTTCGTCCTTTTTGTGTTTACAAACGTAACAAAAATCCACTTCCCTAAGATATTTTTTCCTATAACTGTAAGATTAATAGAAAACACAGGTTTGTTAACAACCTGATCACCTTCTTTTATTTTTACCTTTTTTATTTTGCTGTTAAAAAGCCTGCTCAATTTTGTATCAGATATTTTTTGCCCTTCCTCTATAATAGGTTTATTTTTTTTGCTCATTATTGTTTCAGCAGCAAGTTTGCCAACAATCTGTTCATTTTTTTCAAGCTCAAAACATTTCTTTATAGGAAACTTCTGTAATTTATCTACCTCAATTATGGATATCTCTTCTATTCCTTTTGTAATAAGGTTTTCAATAACCGAAGGCACAAGCCTATCACCCACATATTTATTAAGACTTTCAACCCTTGGTTTATAATCAAAGAGAAGAATTTCTTTTTGCTTCACCATATTTAAAAGATTTATTTTCAATTCCCTTGCTTCTTTATATACCGAAACCTCTTCGGCTTTCGCATCATCAGGCACTATGCAAATGTGACTCCCTGTTACAAGCGAAACAATGCCATCTTCCTCGGCAAGTTGAAGATCTCCATTATCAAGAGGAACCCTCTTTTCTACACCTGTTGCAACCCGAGGAGGATCAGGGTCAATTAATGGTACCGCCTGTCTCTGCATATTACATCCCATAAGAACTCTAGTCGCGTCATCATGTTCAAGAAAAGGAATAAGGGACGCAGATATACCTATAACTTGCTGTGGGACGATATCCATTAGCTCTACTTCGCTTCTAGCAACAGTTTGAGGAATGATTTCCCCAGATTCACTCTTTTCTCGAGCAATAACATTATCACCAATAATCATGCCTTTCTTGTCAACTGGGGTATTCGCCTGCGCAATAATATATTTTTCCTCATCAGCGGGAGTGAGTTCAATAATTTCATCTTTAACTCTACCCTTTTCTACCTTTCTGTAAGGAGCTGTAATAAAACCAAGATCATCAATCTTAGCATATGAAGCAAGTGAATTAATTAAACCTATATTTTGCCCTTCAGGTGTTTCAACAGGACAAATTCTACTATAATGTGAATGATGCACGTCCCTAACCTCGACACCTGCTCGTTTTCTGTGTAAACCACCTGGCCCTAGAGAGCTTAATCTTCTCTTATGGGCTATAGCAGAAAGAGGATTGGTCTCCTCCATAAATTGAGACAATTGATTAGTGCCGAAGAACTGCCTAAGCTGGCCAGATATTGTTTTTGCATTAATAATTTCAGAAAGTTTTATTCTATCTTTCTGGGAAATAGTAATTCTATCTTTTACATTTCTCTGTACCCTGATTAATCCTCTTTCTATTTCTTCTCCTATAAGTTCACCAACAGTTCTTACCCTTCTATTCATTAAATTATCTATGTCATCTTCTTTTTTAATTCCTTCTCTTATATCTATGAGATAATTAACTATATTTATAAAATCTTCCTTTGTAAGGTTCGAGCTATCTACATTTGTGCCAAATTTCATATTAATCTTGTAACGACCCACTGGGAGAAAGCTGTTTCTCGTCGGATTAATTAAGAGTCCCTCTACAAGTGACTTAGCGCCGTCTAATGTAATTCTTTCTTTGGGATGCACAATTTTATAAATATCCATCATAGCTTGCTCTGGAGTATTATTCCTATCTCTCTTGATTGTCTGCTCAATCCAATAATCTACACCCTTAAGTTTAAGTGTAATTCGTTCTATATTGTTTTTGGAAAGGATTTCTAAAGCCTTTTCCGTAAATCGTGTGCCCTTCTTAAGAAGTATTTTACCGTTTTTTTCATTTTTAACATCTTCTACAAGCACTTTCCCGAAAGCTACTTGATAAGAAGATTCTGCTTTTGTTATAATATTAATTGACATTACTCTATTAAAGGTGGAGAGTATTTCCTCATTAGATGAAAAACCTATCACTTTAAGAACTGTTGAAAGCGGGATTTTACGCATCTTCTTTTTAAGCCTCATATATATAACATTGTCTTTTCCCACTTCCATATCCATCCAGGTTCCATGGTCAGGAATTATAGTGACAACATAATTAATAATGCCAGAATCCTTTTCTCGATCTAATTGAAAAAATACACCGGGTGAACGTAGAAGTTGTTGTACCACAACTCTTTTCCTGCCATTAATGATAAAACACCCTTCGGAAGTCATCACAGGAATATCTGCAAGATATACTCTCTGCTCTATAATCTCCCCTGTTTCCTTGTAAGTCAATCTAAAGGTTGCATTTATACGCGCTTCATAAGTAGAACCAATACGCAGACAATCTTCCATGGACTTTATAGGGTCGCTAACGAAATAACTTATAAATTCAAGCGTAATCTTCTTTGTTTCAATCGGAAATATTTTTGCTAATATTTCCCCCAACTTCCTGTTCTTGAGATCCTCGTAAGATTCTTTTTGTACCTTGAGAAGATACGGCATTTCAATAGTTGGTTTCGTCTTGGAAAAATCTATTATGTTTTCCATTTACCCTCCTTCTTCTGAAAACACAGCAAAGAGATATTCTGCCATCTTTTTATTTTATGTCAAGCAAAAAGTTTTTCTTTATTTTTTTATAAAATGACCGCTTTCCCCGCCAAATTTTTCAATGAGATAAATCTCGTCAATTTTCATTTCTCTATCCATTGACTTGCACATATCATATATAGTAAGTGCGGCAACAGATACTGCAGTTAAAGCTTCCATCTCCACACCTGTTCTTCCCACAAGTTCAGCAGTTGCTTCAATTTCAATGGCAGAAGGGTTTTCAAGAATTTTAAAAGAAACATCCAAATGCGTAATGTTTAACGGATGACAGAGAGGAATCAATTCTCCTGTTTTTTTAGCTGCAAGAATGCCAGCAATTTTCGCGGCACTCAGTACATCACCTTTTTTGATCTCCCCGGCAATTATCACATCTAAAACATCTTTACGCATTTTTATTCGGGCATGCCCCCTGGCAAACCTAACGGTTTCCCTTTTTTCAGTGACATTCACCATTCTTACCCGACCATTTTTATCTATCTGACTCATTTTTTCAATCATCCCCCTAACTCTTTCATATTTTTAATGAACTGTTTATCATCTTTTCCAATAGCCTCATGCGCTACAGGTTTAATTTCAACAGATTTCTCAATAAGTTTGATCAACTCCTCGCTGTCTTGTAATTTGACTGCATCCCATATATCGATATTTTCATTGGAAAAGAGGCAAGGATATATCTTGCCCGTTGCAGTAATACGAATTCTGTTGCAAGTATCACAAAAGTGCTGACTCACAGGAGTAATAAAACCTATTTTCCCTTCACTCCCTACAATTTCATAATAATCTGCAATCTCTCCTTTGGCCCCTTTACCTACACTTAACTCATATTTTCTCTTTATTATATCCAATGCTTCTGCAAAGCTCATATAATGATCCTTCCAAAAACCATTCTTCCCTACGGGCATAAGTTCGATAAAGCGCACGATAACAGGATACTTCAAAGAAAGCTCTGCTATAGGAATAATATCTTCTTCGTTTATACCCTTCATCAGGACAGTATTAATTTTTAGCGGAGTAAGACCGACATTAATAGATGCGCTTATTCCATCCATCACATTTTCAAAAAAATCTCTCTGCGTAATTTCCTCAAACACTTCTCTCCGTAAAGTGTCCAGGCTAATATTCGCACGTGTAAGCCCTACATCTTTTAGGGGTTGGGCAAATTGTCTCAACAAAGATCCATTAGTAGTCAAAACAATTTCTTTTATGTTTTTATTAATACTGGCACTTTGCACAATATCAATGATGTCTTTGCGAAGTAAGGGTTCTCCACCTGTAATTCGCACTTTTTCGATTCCCAATTCAGACACTGTACGGAATAAAAATGCCATATCATCCTTAGTAAATTCTTCTGTTTTCTTACCTTCATCGGTATGCGAAACACAGTACATGCAATTAAAATTGCACCTTGAAGTAACAGAAAACCGTATATAAGTTATTTTGCGACTAAACCGATCAACTAAATAATTCAACTTGTTGTTCTCCTTCCATGTTTATTGTTAATTTGCCATATTCTCCATCATATCCAGCTTGTTTTACTACATTTCCGTTACGCATTGCAACGATAGTCTTTGCTACGTCTACATTAATTTTATCGAACAAAACTCTTTCGCTTTTAAAAATCAAGGCATCAAATTCTGTGTTTAATTCATTCAGCACATTTTGATATTCTCTCTCAACTGCTTTTGTTCCTTTCCCTTTTTGTAAGACCTGTGAGATAATTTCTTTGAGTGGAATGATGTGTACAAATGGAATTTTTCCATCACTCCTCTCTTCCTTCTTCCACCCTGCAAGATCCATTACCCTATGAAAAACCCCATAGGTGAGGGGTTTGCCACAAACAGGGCAAAAAATCTTTTTCCCATCTTCTGGTACAAAATGCACTCCACACTTCCTATGACCATCGCCAAAATATTTACCTTCCTCCGGGAAAAATTCAATCGTGAAAAGGAACTTTTTCATATCCTTATTCTTAATTGCGGTAAAAATTTCTTCATAAGAATAAACATTCTCCATCACATTTGCTTCTCTGCCAAGGTTTTCCAAAGAATGAGCATCGGAATTGGAAATCATTGTAAAACGGTCAATTTCTCGCACAAGATAATTCATGTAAGGATCGGAACTTAATCCTGTTTCCAGTGCAAAAATTTTATAAGTTTCATCGCCAAAACAATCTTCAATTCTATTAAAACCAGACTTTGAGCCAAATAACCCAAACCAGGGTGTCCAAACATGTGCAGGAATAACAAAAATTTTATTTGATATAGAAGAAATTAGTTTTAAAAGCTTCTCTCCCGAGATAAAAATCGTAGGGCGTCCATCAGAAAGAAGATTACCAAAACGCGCAAGTTCTGCATTCAAAACATTCAACAAATCAAAAGACGGTACAGTAAGAAGAATGTGTATTTTTCTTAATTTGCCATCTATGTTAAAAATAATATTTATCTCACCTGAAAGAATAAATTTTACGCCACTAAATTCAAATAACCCGTTTTTCAAATCTATAAGCTTCGTTTTGACCTCTTTCATCCACTCCGGGTGAGTAATGTCGCCTGTCCCAAGAATAGTAATCCCTTTCTTCTTTGCCCATTCTGCCATACCTTCTATATTTATGTTTTTGCTTGTTGCACGACTAAAGCGTGAATGCACATGTAAATCAAGTATTTCTCTCATTTGCACCTCCAGAAAAATAGCTTTACCACAAGAAATACAAATCTTGCAGGATCAACAAGCTGATTAATCTTGCTTTGTGCCTGGTATGTATATATTGTTTTAATGGGAACAAAACATATTTTAAATCCGCATTTTGCAACCTTTATAAGCATCTCTGTTTCTATTTGATATCTGCTAGAAGTAAAGCATATTTTTTCAAGTACACTTCTTCGAATAACTCTATAACCCGACTGGCTATCCAAAATTTTTGTACAAGTAACAAGGGAAGTAAGAAAAGAAGAAAAAACATTGGCAAGTATTCTACTCACTGGCATAAGCTTTCTATCAAATCTTCTTGCTCCTACTACGAGATCAAAACCTTCATGCATTTTATTCACAAACAGAGGAATTTCATCAGGATCATGCTGGCCATCAGCATCTAAAACAACAATAAAATCTGCGCCCTTCTTAAGTGTATACTTAAAACCAACATTCATTGCTCCTGCTTTCCCCTTATTCACTTTATTTCTTATAACAAACGCACCGCCTTGCCTGGCTTCTTCGCTTGTATTATCCTTAGATCCGTCATCTACTACAATAACAAAATCTGTATGCTGTAGAGTTTTTTTAACCACACTCCTTATATTTTTTTCTTCATTATAAGCAGGAATGACAGCTATTAACATTTGTACTCCTCAAAATAATCAAAAAAATGATACCAGCGATCTGGAAACTTTTTAACATATTCTTCCAGTAGTGATGCAAATTTTTTTACATATTCTTCTATAAACGCTTTTTCTCCTTTGCTTCTGTCAATAATAATTTCAGAACTAATACACGCTTTATACTTTTCTTTTTCTTTTACAGCAAATCCAAAAACACTTCTTGCTCCCGTCCTGTATGCAAGAAGAGCTGCTCCTCTGGGAAATGTCACGCATTTACCAAAAAATCTTGTTTTGATCCCATCCTTATTAATATCTCTATCACTCACTATTGAAGCGACTTCATTGTTTTTTAAAGCTTTATACACTCCAATAACTCCTCCGGGAAAGGGGTGAACAATAAGGTTCCCTTTTTCTCTCATTTTTTTATACAAATTTTCCATTCTTTCATCAGGCTGAGGAAGTCCAATACCATGCGCACGATAACCCATATACCCAAGGATAAAACCTGCCGCTTCCCAATTTCCAAGATGCGCAGTAGCAATAATGATTCCTTTTTTATCTGAAGCAAGCTCTTTCAGATTTTCATCTAATTCATCTACAATAAGCCTATCTTCAATCCATTTTTTTTCATGCGTGAATAATAAAAGATAATCAACTATATTTGTTACAAAATTCTTATAAAGATTGAAGGCCACACTTCTTATCTTTTTTTCATCTTCGTCTCTTAAGATACACCTTAGGTTTTTTAAAACCTTTCTTCTTTGTTTATAAAACAAAAGAAAACTCAACGTGGCAAAAAAATTACTAATCCAATAACACGCTTTTACAGGAAGATGAGAAACTAAAAACAATGCAAATAATGCTATATGGTATGAAAAATAGAACATTATCTATGTTTAAAAGCTGGGTGGTTCTTAAGATAAACAAAATCTGTGTCTGCTTCTGAAAATATTGTATGTTTCAAAACGAGTGGAGTAGTAGTATACCCAAAAATCCTCTTCAATTTTTCAAGGTCCGCATTACCAAAGAAAAAAAGATGGAAAGTAATCGAATGCCTGAGTGTGTGCGGTGTTACTTTCTTGTTTATGTCAGCTTCCTTTGCATATTTCTTCACTAAAAGATATATACTTTGCCTCGTTAATTTGTCGCCACTTCGATTCAAAAAGAGATACTCTGAGTCCTTTTTCCCCAATTTTACAAGAATCCTTTCCCTTGCTTTAAGATAATCTTTCAAAAAAGGAATTAATTCTTCACAAAAAGGAACCTCTCGCTTGCCAATATGATTCCTACAAATAAACAAATGGTTTTTCAAATCGAGATCACTAACCTTCGCCACACACACCTCGGATGCTTTAGCTCCTGCGCTATAAAGAAAAAGAAGCATTGCTTTGTCCCGCACCCCAAGAAACCCTCGGCCTTTAGCTGCGGCGGTCATTAATTTAACCTCGCGAACAGTAAGCACCTCTGGATAAGATTGCAACTCATTCTTAAAATATCCTATTTTTCTAAAATCCCTTTTTTCTATTAATTTTCTCTCATATAAATATTTATAAAGCTTTTTTAAGCTTGCAATATTTCGTTTGACGCTTGCCTCGCTCATATCTTTCTTAAGCTTGTTTAAATAGCGCTCGATAAATTTATTATCAACCGCACTCCATTTTGTTGCTCCTCTTTTTTCAACAAAGTGCAAAAACTTTGTAAGATCATTAGTATAAGCATAAACAGTGTTAACTGCTATTTTTTTATTAGAAGAAAGATACTCCAAAAACAAATTTACATTTTCTCTTAAAGTATTTTTATTCATTTCCTTTCATCACCTTCCAGTACAAGAGTCCTAAATATGTTTTAGCATCTCTGATTTTATTTGTACTTAAATAATTATCCACTTCTGAAACAGGTAAAAGTTTTACAGACAAATCTTCACCTGCATCAAGGTGTACACTGCCCTGTTTAAACTGATCTGCATAAAAAAGGTACATCTTTTCATCTGCAAAACCAGGGCTTGAGTAAAATTCCGCAATCTTTTTTATGTTTTGAGGAATAATACCTACTTCTTCCTCCAGCTCTCTTATAGCAGCTTCCTCGGGAAGCTCCCCTTTTTCAATCCTTCCTGCAGGTATTTCCAAAAGCTCCTCATCTACGGCTGGCCTAAATTGTGATACAAGAATAATATTTCCATTGTATTCAGCGACTATTGCCGCAGCATCTCCACCATAACTCACCACTTCTCGCTCCCACACAGTACCGTCCTCGTGCTGAACAGTTTTGTTATAAAGAGCAAGGAGCCTGCCGGCATATATTTTTTTAAATTTCAATATTTTCATTAGTGGCTTCTTATTGTATCCTTTATTTTAAGTAAACGGGCTATATTGCCTCTTTCCATCTCTTCTAATTTACCTGAAATATATTTAATTGTCTCTTTAAGATCGGGTATCATAATGTATTCAAGCGCATTAACTCTTCTGCGCGTTTTTGAAATTTCCTCAGCGATGCAATATAATTCCCTTTCAACAGAAGAAAGAGTGATAATTTCTTTAAGGATTTCTTTCATTTCTTTAAAAACAATATCTATTTCTTCATGAGTAAAAGTAATTGGATAAGAATAAGGAATGCCTTCTTCTTTTTCTTTAAACACAGGAAATTTTACATTCATAACCGATTTCTCTTCCACCGTCATATCTACTGAAAAACTGCTACCAAGCAATAGAGAAAACAGTTCATCAGTGGAAATATCTGCCACTGAAACATAAAAATTGCGCTGCAGATGCATAAACTTCTCATCAAGTTCTTTCCTGCTTTCTATAAACTTATTTGCAACGTCCAAAAAATCACGCATAAGTCCTTCAAACTTATCCTTTAAAAGCTTATGCCCCCTCTTTGCAAAAACATATCTCTCTTTAAGTTGAAGAAGCTCCATTCGAGTGGGATTTACATTAATCAGCATTTTTTGTGTCACCCTCGCTGGATGTTGTGTATCTACTCAAATATTTTTCAATATATTCAGGTCTGATCCGCTTTAATTCTCCCACGGGGAACATTGAGAGCAAACGCCAACCTATATCGAGTGTTTCTTCAATTGACCTGTTTTCATATTCGCCTTGCTTCACAAACTTCTGTTCAAATTCATCTGCAAAACGAACAAAGATAAGATCAGTTTTTGTAAGAGCAGATTCTCCTAACACAATTGCAAGTTCTCGCACTTCCCTTCCCCTTGCATATGCAGCAAAAAGCTGATTCAACACATCAGCATGATCTTCACGTGTTTTTCCTTTACCAATCCCTTTGTCCTTCAATCGTGACAAAGAAGGTAATACATCAATTGGAGGATAAATTGCCTGCTGAAACAGATTTCTACTAAGAAACATCTGCCCTTCAGTAATATACCCTGTAAGATCTGCTATGGGGTGAGTTTTATCATCCTCCGGCATTGTAAGAATGGGGATCTGTGTAATTGAGCCCTTTTTCTCTTTTATTCTTCCGGCTCTTTCGTACAGAGTTGCAAGATCCGTATACATATACCCCGGGTACCCTCGCCTTCCTGGTACTTCTTTTCGCGCTGCAGAGATTTCTCTTAAAGCTTCACAATAGTTAGTCATATCAGTTAAAATGACGAGAACATGCATACCTAAATCAAATGCAAGATATTCAGCAACAGTTAACCCAAATCTAGGCGTAGCAATTCGTTCAATAACAGGATCATTAGCAAGATTTATAAACATTACAGAACGCTCTAGCGCCCCTGTTTTTTTAAAATCTTCCATAAAATAGTTTGCCTCTTCAAACGTAATTCCCATAGATACAAACACAACTGCAAACTTCTCTTCTTTGCCTAATACCTTTGCTTGCCTGGCAATTTGAGCCGCTACCTTCGCATGCGGCAAACCAGACCCGGAAAAAATAGGAAGCTTTTGCCCCCTTACAAGCGTATTTAACCCATCAATAGCAGAAATGCCAGTCTGAATAAATTCTGACGGGTAATTTCTCGCATAAGGATTCAAAGGATTCCCATTAATATCCATTCGTTTCTCTGGAATAATAGCAGAACTCCCGTCAATAGGGACTCCTGATCCATTAAACATTCTTCCAAGGATAGATGGCGAAAGACCGACTTCAAGACCTTTACCCAAAAATTTTACTCGAGTTCCACCAAGACTCAAACCAGCAGTTCCTTCAAATACTTGTATCAAAGCCCTATCTCCGTCTACCTCAAGCACCTGACCATTTTTAATGCTGCCATCAACTGTTTTTATCTGTACAATTTCATTATACTTTGCTCCCTCGATATGATCAACAATAAGTAAGGGGCCTACTATTTCTCTCGTTGTTACATATTCTTTAGCCATTCTCCACCTCTTTTACAAGCACATTGAATAAACTGCTAATTTTCTCCTCTATAGCATCGAATTTCTTTAACTCTTTTTCGGGTATAAACTTTGCTCTCGAGATCTCAACTCGTACGGGGAGGGAAAGAATTTTATCCAATTCCACATTTTTATCCAATGCGTGAGCTGCAAGTTTATTAAACAAATGAATTAATTTCATCATTCTATACTGTTTCTTCAAAGAAGTATAAGTATCTGCATCCATAAATGCATTCTGCTGAAGGAAATCCTCCCGTATCGAACGGGCCGTTTCCATAATAAGTCTATCTTTTGAAGAAAGGGCATCTATTCCAATAAGCCGCACCATTTCCTGCAATTCTGCTTCTCTTCTTAATATCTTCATTGCCTCCTGCCGTATCTCAATCCACTCTTCTCCCATCTCCTTTTTGTAAAAATCAGAAAGCATATCTACATATAACGAATAACTTCTTAACCAATGAATAGAAGGAAAGTGCCGCGCATATGCAAGTTGTGCATCAAGAGACCAGAACACTCTTACTGTCCTGAGAGTTGCCTGTACAACAGGGTCAGAAAGATCTCCGCCTGGAGGAGAAACAGCACCGATAACGCTCAATGTCGCTTCTTTTTCACTTCCAAGAATAAAAACCCTTCCAGCTCTTTCGTAGAAACTTGCAATTCGAGAAGCAAGATATGCAGGATAACCCTCTTCGCCAGGCATTTCTTCAAGTCTTCCAGACATTTCTCTCATTGCTTCTGCCCAACGAGAAGTAGAATCTGCCATCAGTGCAACATTGTATCCCATATCCCTATAATATTCCCCGATTGTAATACCAGTAAATACAGACGCTTCCCTGGCAGCTACTGGCATATTAGATGTATTCGCAATAAGAACTGTCCTCTCCATCAATGGCCTGCCTGTACGTGGATCTTTTAACTCTGGAAACTCAATAAGCACATCAGTCATTTCATTTCCACGCTCTCCACAACCAATAAATATAATGATATCTGCATCAGACCATTTGGCGAGCTGATGCTGAACAACGGTTTTGCCACTGCCAAATGGGCCCGGCACACAAGCAGTACCACCTCTTGCTATAGGGAAAAAAGCATCTATGACCCTTTGTCCTGTAATAAGAGGATCAACTGGAGGAAGTCTTTTCAAAACAGGGCGTGCAATTCTAACTGGCCATTCCTGAAAAAGCTTTATCTCTTTCGTTCCTTCTGTAGTTTTTACTCGTGCTACAACCTCTTCCACTGTCACTTTCTTCTTTTCAATAATACTTATAATTTCTCCTTCTATGCCACTAGGAACAATTATTTTATGCATTATCACAGGTGTTTCCTGAACTTTTCCAATCACATTCCCAGTTTTTACAGTAGTTCCTTTGCTTACCGCAGGTTCAAATAACCATTCTTTTTTCCTGTTTAATGCTGGTTTATACGCTCCTCTTGAGATAAAATCTCCATACTCCTTGCGAAGTTCATCCAAAGGTCTCTGCACTCCATCATATATAGAGCCAATGAGTCCGGGACCAAGCTCCACGCTGAGTGGAAGTCCTGTAGAATAGACAGGTTCACCGGGACCAATACCGCTTGTATCCTCATAAACCTGTATAGAAGCTTTATTTCCTTTAATTTCTATTATTTCTCCAAAGAGTTTTTTATCGCTTACATACACCATTTCAAACATCTTCGCCTGAGGAATATTCTCAGCAATTACAAGCGGACCAGATACCTTAACAACTCTTCCTGTCTTATCTTTCATGCAGCACACTCCTTATTCATTCTTTTTTGAAAAAATATCTATACCTATTGCCTTCTCCACTGAGTATCGAACCCATTCAATACCAGTACCCTTATATTCTACGGGAGAAGGTAATACAAAAACTATAGGTAGTTCCTTACGTCGTTCCTCTACAAATTCCTTGATTCCGTCTACAAAATCTTCCGTTGTAACCACAATATAAAACTCCTTCTTTTTCACAATATCCGCAATCTGCTTAGCAGCTTCATTGCTGTCGCTTACGGCAAACACATCAAATCCAAAACTTTTAAAAAGGGTTCCTATTCGCTCTTCGCCCACAAAAGCAAGTTTATGCATAAGCAACATTTATCCTTTCGCCCACATCTTCTTTACTCATTCCCATACTTTTCCCTCTCGCGATCATAGAAATATTTTCAACTTCAAACTCAAGGAGCTTTAAATATGTAAATACAACTTCTATCCCCACATTTATAAACTTACCTTTCCTGAGGACTTTCGAAAGTTCTTTCCTGAACTCTTTATCCAAGGAATTGCTCAAAACAAGTGTAAATGGATATGAAGAATTTTCTTTTGAAAATTTTTTAAACATTTTAACATTTTTAACTCCTCTTAATTTTTTTACAGAAGGTACATCTGCAAAAAAATCGGAAACAAGTAGAAACATTTCCATAAAATCTTTTCCCTCAACTTCATGAGAAAGAACAAAATTACTTAATCTCTCAAGAAAAATAAATATCTTCCCCTCTGCATATGTCTCATAAAACTCTTTTATAAGAACACTTTTTGTTTCCTCTGCCGATTGCAGTAGATATTTGACATGAAATAAATCAATAAGCCAACCCACTTTAAAAGATTTATCCTTTTCTTTTTTCATCATATCAAAAGCTTCTTTAAAAAGTGGAGGAAAATCGCCTCTACCCGATTCTAAAAAATTCTTAAGTTCTTTATCCAACCCTTCAAACTCTTCATCAGAAGAAACAAGTACCCATTTCTTGAATTTTAAAAAAAACAATTTATCACGGAAAAACACATTTATAAAACCGTGAGGTATATATTTGCTTATATCTGAAATTTCAGATTCATATCTTGCAAAAATTGCTCCACTAATCGAATCGGCATCAGTTCCTGATAGGAACATCCTGTACGGTGTCTCCATCAACTCTTTATAGATACCAGAAATAGGAAGTGAAGCAGTCCTGTGTAATGTTTCAGCAGATAAAAGCGTAGTTTCAAGAACTTTTATCCTACCAGAGATATAACTATAGACATCAGTTTCCTTTGCTTCAATAAAAAACTCTTCTCTCATCCTGACTCCTTAAAAAGCTCTTTCGCCACATCTATTTCCTCTTTTTCTCTCAATTCCCCTACAAGAGAAGAAATGGAATCATCCACTTCTATTTCGCTTCCTTTTAAGATACACCCGCCCTTTATATCAATTACTTTTGTTGAAAGTTTTATACTTCTTTTGCTTTTTTTAAATTCTTTGTTTATATCATCTATGAATTTTTCGTTAATAAATTTATAATCACGCTTATTAACAAACAAAACAGACTCTCCAATCGGTGCATCTCTTAAAATTAGTTTCTTAATAAGATTTAAATATAAATCCTTCTTTATAGAAGAAATTCTATCTTCCACCTGCAAGAAAAGGGTGTCCAGAAGAATCCTTTTTTCTTCAAGAAGACTTCTTTCCAGCCTTCGCTCTTCCTGATCAATTTTCTTTTTTGCTTCACTTTCAATATCGTTGAGTAGCTTTTCAATCTTTATTAAAAACTCTTTGTTCTTAATCTCTTTGAACTTTTTAAGCTCCTCCAGATTTTTCTTCTTTTCGTTGTCTAAAAAGAGTTTTGCTTCTTCTGTGGCTTTATCTTCTATTCGCTTCTTCAGTTTTTCTATGCTCATAAGATAGCTTAAAAGGCCTTACCACCAACCCACAGAATGACAAGGAAAGCAACAAGAAAGGCAAGAACAGCGTACATTTCAACAAGCCCTGGTAAAAGAATTGCACGCCCACTTTCCTCAGGCCTTTTTCCGGTAAGATCTATCGAACCAATAGCAGATTGCCCCTGAGAAAGTGCAGATCTAAATTGCACTAACCCTATAATTATTCCCGTCACCAGCATCGATATACCCTGCCCAAGAGAAGCTTCTGGGTTGCTAGAAGTAAATCCAAATTTTTGCAACATAAGATATGCGATAATAAATGCATAGAATCCCTGCGTCCCAGGAAGAGCCATAAGTACGAGCAATTTGCCAAATAATTCCGGCTTTTCAGAAAGTACTCCCGCAGAGTGTGATGTCGTTCGGCCAAGAGCAATTGCAGAACCAATGCTCCCAAGTGCAGCAACAAACACGGCGCCCATTACCACCCATGCAGGACCAGTACTAAGACTTTGCCAGCCAAGATTTTCCATTATTTTTTACCTCCTCTTTCATTTGGTACTAACCGTATATTTTTCAATTCAAGGCCTAAAGGCATAAATTCAAGACCCCCAATGTCATAAAATCTACTAAAAAACTCAAGAAAATTCAAACGGATCGAATGAACAAATGCCCCGAGAGAATTCATTATTACAGTAAGACCATGCCCAAACAGTAGTAAAAACAATGTAATGAATACACCCAGAGGACCGAGCAATTCCCCCATCAGTTTGCTTACAAGATTAAAAGACGACGCAAGAATAGAAGTGCTGAGCCCCAGCACAAACAAACGAGAGTAAGAAAGTGCATCACCTAAAAAACTTACAATCCCATACGAGCTTCTGATACCATATATATTAACTACTGCAGCAATAGGCTTAAATAATGGCTGTCGCACAGAAATCCAGCCTCCGGCAAGTAAAAGAACAGATCCAATCGCAATAAGAGTATAATCTAACATTTTAATCTGCGGATACTGATTCACAAAAAATAGAAGAAGAATAGAAGGAATAAAAATAAGCCATCCAAGACCATTGAAAACTCCCTCTGCAATTCGCTTTCTCCTGAGTGAAATAATCATACTCAATAAAATTCCTATAAGTTGCATCAATATACCCAACCCAATAGAAAAAGCAATGAACTGCATAGAGCCGTCTGTTGAAGCAGGATCAATAATTTGCACACTGTAAAGCATCCTTGTAATGAGATGATTAGGAAAATATGTAAGAAAGAAATTGCCCGCAATAGAACCTGTTAAAAAACCTACAATAACAGCAATGGAACCTGCGTACAAAAATATTTTAAAGAATTTTTCTACTTCAGCATTTCCTCTGTACCGCTTCAAAAAGTACAGGCAGCCCAATACAATAAGTAGACCATAAAACGCATCTCCCAACGCAAGTCCAAAGAAAAGAGAAAAAAATATCGTGACAAATGGAGTAGCATCCATCGCAAAATAGGACGGAAGACCGAACATCTTAATAAGCATTTCAAAAGGCCTGAATAACGCATTGTTCTTGAGAGAAACCGGGACAGCATCATATACCGCAGGCTCTGTTACTGAAATAAAAGTATTATCAAATTCCTTTTCTATATGTTCAATTTTGCTACAATCGTTTTCTCTAACAAAGCCCCTTATAATACCAAAATTTTTGCCCTCTAATAAACAGCTTAACGCTCTTTCTTTTTTCGCATGAGAAAAGTAATAATCCCGCAATGCAAGAAGCTTTGCCTTTGAGCTATACAATTCCTTTACCTTATTGAATATTACTTTTCTCTCCTTAAGAATCTCCGCTTCTTCATTTAAAATACGTGCTACTTCTTCCTCAATAAAACCAGAAAAATTTGTTAATATCTGCATTTTTTCAATTGAGTACTTTTTAACAATCTTTTCAATTTTTTGCCCATCTTCTTTTAAATAAAGAAAAAACAGTTTTGTTTTACTTTTATCAGAAGAAAATGGATAAACAAATATCGTGTCAATAAACTGAGCTTCATTCAAAATAAGTTGCTTGTACTCCTTCTTAGTCATTACGCCAATAAATGATTCAGTCTGCTCTGTTCCGAAGAGTATGGAATAAGGAAATGGAAAATCTGAAATAGAGTTAATGTATGTTTTTTCTTCTTTTAATTTGTTCAATTTTTTTACAGATTCTGCTTCTCGGCCCAGTAACCCCTGAACTTCTTCATGAAGACCATTAAGATCAAAATCTTTAATAACCCTATTAAAATCGCTTTCGGTAAGTATCTCATCTTCTGGGAGAAAGGAAGAAATGAGCCCTTTATTCTCAATGTTAAAATTCTTAAAAATGGTAAAAATAGATTCAATTTTAAAAAGCACCTCATCATGGACGGGCTCAACAACAGGATGGACAAAATATTTTCTACCATCTTTTATATATTCTGGGGAAAGAGTATCTATATGGATAACATTTAACTTATACAGTTTATCAATGAGACCACTTTCTATCTCTTTAGGACAAACGATGTGAATTTTTTGAAGTTTTTCAATTGCCATTAATTTTCGATAACCTTCTCTGCAAGTTTTTTTGCTATTTGCTCAGCTTCTCGTGAAGCAATATTTTTCAATTCTTTTAATCTTTTTTCGTAAGATATCTTTATTTTTTTAACTTCTTCTTGCACTAACTTTTTATTTTTCTCTTCTTCTATTTTTTCCTTTTCAGCAAATTCTTCTTCCAACTTATTCAAAAAATCTTCTTGCTCTTTTACCATTTTTTGCCCGAGAAGAGCTGCTTCTTTTTCTGCTGTATTAAGAATCTGTTTGGCTTTTTTCTCTGCTTCACTCACCGAAATAAGTATATCTCTTTCAATCATATGCACCTTCCTCTTACTTATTGTAAATCATCCACAACTCTCACATAAATCTTACCATCTCGCATGATAGCCCCCTGGATCATGCCACCTTTGTTCGCCATTATACGGACAAAACTTATCGCTTCCTGTGATATTTCCATGCCAGGAGCAAGGACAGGAATGCCAGGAGGGTAAGGCGCAATAACTCCCCAGCTGACTTTATTTACTGCCTTGTCTAGCAACTCTATTTTATAATTCAAGTTAAACGCATCATTAGGCGAATAAACTTGCTTCCCGGCTACGGGGAAAGGTACCATTTTCCCCACTCTATCTGATTTCTTTTTCGCAGATCTTAAAACTTTTAAAAGGGATTTTACATCCTTCTTTTTCGTTCCAATTGTAACAAAAAGGAGTACATTTTGCAAATCAGAAAGTTCAATCTCTATATTATGTTTATTAAGGAAAAGCTCGAACTCAAACCCAGAAAAACCCATCTCTTCAACATTTATTACAAGTTTTATGGGGTCAATAGCATAAATGTCCTTACCATTTATAATGGAAGAGTCTACTATCCTAAAACCATCTATTTTTTTAATCTCTTCTCTTGCATAATCTGCCACTTCAATAGCTTTCTCCCATAGCTTTCTCCCGTTGATGGCCATCTCTCTTCTTACCACATCAAGAGAAGCCATAAATATATAGGATGGACTTGAACTTTCTATCGTAGCAAGTACTTGTTCCACAATATCTGTGTTAACCTTATCGCTTACAATATGAAGTAGAGAAGTCTGTGTGAATGTAGGAAGTGTCTTATGCGCGCTCTGGACAACTATATCCGCACCATATTCAATAGCGCTTGAAGGAAAAGAAGGATGAAATGGAAAATGCGCACCATGCGCCTCATCTACTAACGCATACATATTGTATTTGTGCACAATATCGATCATTTTTTTTAAATCGCCCTGAATTCCATAATAATTAGGTGTAGTTATTAACACCGCTTTCGCATCTAAATTATCTTGTATTTCCTTTTCAAGCTCAATAGGTGTAATGTTTGTAATAATACCAAAATCGTTGTTGAATTCTGGATACACAAATACCGGATTAGCCCCAGACTCAATAATGCCTCCTATGACAGACCTATGAGAATTTCTCCCCACTATAATTTTGTCACCTTCTTTGCAAGTAGCAAGTATCATAGCGTGAACTCCTGCTGTTGTTCCGTTTATTAAAAAAAATGTACTCTTTACTCCATAGAGGTCAGCTGCAAGTTCTTCCGCTTGCTTTATCACACCTTTTGCATAATGAAGGTAATCAAGGCCTGAGACTTCTGTAAGATCAAATTTGAATAAGTCATTACCGAAAAGTTTTTTGAGATAGCGAGGTACTCCTCTTCCATTTGAATGACCTGGCATATGAAAAGGAATCATATCCTTTTCAACGTATCTAAGAATAGCCTCATAAAGAGGAGCTTTACTTTGATTCACTATATTACACCCCTTAAATTATACTAAATGGTCGGGATGATGGGATTTGAACCCATGACCTCTTAGTCCCGAACCAAGCGCTCTACCAAGCTGAGCCACATCCCGATATAAAAAATGGTCGGGGCGAGAAGATTCGAACTTCCGACCCCCTGCACCCCATGCAGGTGCGCTAACCAAACTACGCCACGCCCCGAATCCTTCTTATTATAATGGTTTTCTAATGTGATGCAATAGTACGAATTGAATCATTAAAAAATCTATAAAAATAGAGAATAACGCATTTTCATCTGAAACAATAGGTTATTCTCTAAATGGATACTTTTCACTTTTAAAAAGCATAAAATAAAAATCAAACCATTCAGGACTCTTTCTTCGTCGGCCTCCGCATCAATTTTTGTAATTCTTCCTTCGGTGGTTTATGCTGGTAAACAATATTATAAATTGCAGTAGTTATCGGCATATCTATATTAAGCGTTTCTTTCAACGAGTATACTGATTTTACCGTGTATAACCCCTCAACTACTTGACTTGTAAACTCTTCTATTTCTTCTTTGCTTTTTCCTTTCCCGATCTCTTCACCTGCCCATCTATTTCTGCTCAGTTTACTAAAAGATGTGGCAATCAAATCTCCCATCCCGGATAATCCATAAAATGTCTCTTTTTTACCGCCAAGAACCGTGCCAAAACGAATAAGTTCGCTGACACCCCTCACAACAAGAGAGGATTTGCTACTATCACCAAAACCAAGTCCATCACTTATCCCAGCACCAACAGCAAGTACATTTTTTACAGAACCCCCCAATTCAACTCCCAAAAGGTCTGTTGTATAATACACTCTAAAATAATCTGTCAAAAAAACATCTTGCAGCCCTTTTAGAATAGATTCATCTTTTCCGCCTATTACTGTTGCAGCAGGCATTTTTCTTGCAATCTCGAAAGAAAAATTTGGTCCCGACAGAGAAGTAATGTTTTTAGAAGGTATACCAGTCCATATTTCGTGTATTACTTGAGACATACGTTTCCCAGAATTTATTTCTATCCCTTTTGCAAGATTAACAACAATAGGTGCATCAGAAGGAGATACATCCGAAATAACACTTCTTAATTTTTGTGCTGGCACAGCCAAAACAATAATTTCTGCGCTACTAAGAGCTTCATTAATATCCATTGTATATTTAGCAATAGAATGGAGCTTTACCCCTTTCAAGTAATAAATATTTTCGTTCCATTCTTTAATTGCATTAATAGTCTTTTTACTGTGTATCCATAGTGTCACATCAAAACCTTTTTCTCCTAAAAGTTCTGCAATAGTGGTACCCCACGCACCTGCACCAATAACAGATATTTTCATTTCCTAATCCTCCTTACTACTTTCTCAATAAGCCAATAGGGAGTAGACGTACCAGATGCAATCCCTATAATATTGAACCTTTCAAAAGGAACGATTATTAAATCATCTTCAGTTTGAATAAAATATGAATGTTTATTGATCTCCTTTACCATCTGGAATAATCTACATGAATTTGCGCTTGTTTTATCTCCAATTACAATCATGCAATCAGTTTTTTTTGCAATCTCTTTTGCCTCAGTCTGACGCCTCAATGTCTCCCTGCATACTGTATTAAAAAATCTTAATTCATCTGTGACCGTCACCAATTTGTTGACGATAGAAAAAAAAGTATCCTGGTCTATAGTAGATTGCGCTACCACGCCTATTTTTGATACCTTCAGTTCCTTCTTTATTTCATCCCTGTCCTGAAATACCCCAAGAAGATTGCAAGAAGCAGCATCTGAAAGCACTTTCACCTCGCGATGTCCTCTATCGCCTACAATCGCTATCTTATAATCCTCTTTTTTAAGTTCCTCAATAATCTGTACTGTCCTTAACACAAAAGGACAGACCGTATTAACTACCTTTTCAAAATTCTCGTCCGCTTTTTTCCGCTCTATAGCAGTAGAACCGTGAGCAGGAAGAAGTACTACTTTTCCTTTATACTTTAAACTAGTTAAAACAGAAACACCACTCTCTTTAAGTCTGCGCATCTCCTCTTCATTATGTAATAAGGCATCAAGTGTATAAACTTTTTTATACTGAGAGAGAGATTCTTCGGCAAGCTTTACTGCCCGCTCAACTCCAGAACAAAATCCAATATCTTTTGCAATTATAATTTTTCTTCTGCTAACTCCACACATTTTCCCATCTCTTTTCTAAGATATTCAGTTGATTTTTCATAAAAAGAATTATCTTTTGGGTCAAATAACTCCCATAGTTTAACAGGCTTTCCAAAAACAATTACTAAGTAGACTGGCTTTGGAAACTTTGCTTTTTTGTGCAATGCTTTCTCTGCGCCGGCAATTCCTACAGGTACAACAGGTACATGTGCTTTATAAGAAAGAAAGATAGCTCCTTTCTTTATATCACCAACTTCACGGGTTAATGATCGGGTACCTTCAGGAAATAGTAAAAGTAAATTGTTCCTTTTAAGCAAATCGATGGCAAGCCTTAATCCCTTTAGGTCCGCACTATCACGGTTAATAGAAATGGCTCCCAGTACACGATATAACCATGTAATTCTACTCTTACCAATAAATTCTTTTTTACTGAGTGTAAACATCCTTCTTGGCATAGCTGCTCCCACAATAGGAATATCTAAAAAACTTCTATGATTTGATGCAATAATTGCGCTTTCCTTGTCAGGAACGTTTTTCACGCCATAGACACTCAAATGAAAATACAGATTAAAAACCAATTTAGCAATTATGTGGGCCAATTTATATAACATATTCATGTCCTTTTAAAAATTGAATAATTTTACCAACAACTTGCTCAGGGGAAAGATAATTTGTGTCAATTACATAAGCATTATGAGGAATTGTAAGCGGAGAAATATCGCGATTAGAGTCCATTACATCTCTATTTTTTAAATTATCAAAAACTTCCTCAAATGTGATATTTACTGTCCTTCCAAAAAGTTCTTTATGCCGCCTTTTTGCACGAACCTCAATAGGGGCAGTAAGATAAATTTTAAGAAACGCATTTTTTAGTACAACAGATCCAATATCCCTTCCTACCATAACAACGTTCTTTGAATCTGCAATTTTTCTCAATTTCTCTGTTGCTATTTCTCTAATTTCTTTTACCGTAGATATGGGCGAAACAAGATCGTCTACTTCTTTTTTACGTAATTCTGCCTCATTAACAGCCTTCCCGTCGATATATATAACTCCTTTCTTTAAATCGCACTCAATGTTTTGTATGATATCCACCCATTCTCCCCTGTCGCTTTTACCTGCACATTTTTTTAAAACTGTGTATGCAAAAGCTCTATAAAGAAGTCCGCTATCGATAAATTCAAATTGTATTCTATCAGAAAGGAGTTTTCCCACGGTAGATTTTCCACTCCCTGCATCTCCATCAATTGCTACATCCTTATTTTTTCTCATAATTTATTATTTTGTCGACCCGTATCTTATGCCTGCCAGCCAAAAAAGAAGTATTAAGCCAAGCATTTACAATTTCTTTAGCAAGTTCTTCTTTTAAAACTCTTCCTGCCAGGCAAAGCACATTCGCATCATTATGCTCCCTTGCACAGCGAGCAGAATACTCACTGCCACAAAGGCTTGCACGAATACCTTTCACTTTATTTGCAGCAATTGACATCCCAATACCTGTGCCACAGATTAAAATTCCAAACTTTTCTTCACCCCTCGCAACACTTTCACCCAAAGGTATTGCATAATCAGGATAGTCAACACTCTCTTCTGAATATGTACCAAAATCCTTCACATCGATGCCTTTTTCTTGCAAAAATACCTTTAATTCTTCTTTTAATTGAAATCCAGCATGGTCAGAACCTATGGCTATCTTCATCTTTCCTCCTCATTTCTGTTTAAAAAATTATACCACATTGCGCCACTTATTCAATCTATTTGACATTGAAAAAAGTTTATCTAAAATATAACAACTAACCAGGAGGCAAAAATGATAACTTCATTAAAAAAGATAAAAGATGGAGCAGTAGAAATTATCAGCATAGATGAGCTTGAAAAACGGCTAGCAAGTGGGGGGAAACTCAGGATAAAGCTTGGAGCGGATCCAACAGCACCAGACCTTCATCTCGGTCACTATATTGTACTGAGAAAACTTAGAGATTTTCAAGAATTAGGCCATACAGTCGTATTCATTATAGGGGATTTTACAGCATTAATAGGCGACCCTTCCGGGCGATCTAAAACACGCCCCTCAATTTCCAGAGAACAGATAGAAGAAAATGCAAAAACATATTTTGAACAAGTATTTAAAATTCTTGATAAGGATAAAACAGAAATTCGTTTTAATTCCGAATGGCTATCAAAAATCTCACTTAAGCAATGGATTCGCACTGCATCAAAATTCACTATTGCAAGAATTTTGGAAAGAGATGATTTTTTGACAAGATATGAATCAGGTATTCCTATTTTTTTTCATGAGTTCTTCTACCCGGTAATGCAAGCATATGATTCTGTTGCTATAAAAGCAGACATAGAGCTGGGAGGAACTGACCAAAAATTTAATTTACTAATGGGCCGAAAACTACAAGAATCAATGAATATGGCACCACAAATCGCAATCATTCTGCCAATCTTAAGGGGAACAGACGGAACAAAAAAAATGAGCAAAAGTCTCAAGAATTACATAGGGATAACAGAAAACCCCGGTGCAATGTTTGGAAAAGTGATGTCCATACCAGACACATTAATATCAGAATATTATTCTCTAATCCTGCAGAAACCAAAAAAGGAATCAAAAGAAATAGATAAAATTATACAAGATGGAAAAGAAAATCCAATGAAGTTAAAGATGCTGCTTGCAAAAGAAATTGTAACTTTATTTCACTCACAAGAAAATGCAAACATAGCAGAAGAAAATTTTAAAAATGTCTTCAGCAAAAAAGAAATGCCAGAAAATATGGAAGAACTTGACATATCAAAATTCATTCGCGATGGCAAAGTAAACATTGTCGTAATACTTAACGAAAAAGGTATTGTAAAATCAAAATCAGATGCAAAAAGACTTATCCAGCAGGGAGGACTACAAATAAACGGAGAAAAAGTAAAGGACTTTAAAAACCCGATGCCATTAAAAAAAGGAGACGTAATAAAAGTAGGCAAATTAAAATTTTTCAGAATCACTGTATAAACAAACTAATTCACTATTTTTACATAATTTTAATTTGCAAAAGAAATGATAAAATAACATCGTAAAAGGAGAAATTTATGATTAAGACAGTAAAAGGCTGCAAAGATATATACGAAAAAGATATCAAGCTCTTTCAGTATAGCAAAAGAGTTTTGTCAGAAACTGCAGAACAATATGGTTATACAGAAATAGTAACACCCATCATTGAGTACACGGAGCTCTTTCAACGTTCAGTTGGACAAGATACTGATATCGTAGAAAAAGAAATGTATACATTTGAAGATAAAGGCGGAAGGAGCCTCACTTTGAGACCTGAAATTACTGCATCCATAGCAAGAAGTTACGTTGAACACCACTTTGAAACCATACCTTCTCCGCTAAGATTGTATTATATAGGCCCATGTTTTAGATATGAAAAACCACAAAAAGGTAGATACAGAGAATTCTATCAATTCGGGGTAGAAGCCATTGGCGACATTTCACCACTACTTGATGCAGAAGTTATCTCGCTCGCATTTACTCTAGCAAAACGGTTCTCCCTTAAGGAAATAAAGGTTAAATTAAATAGCATAGGCTGCAAAAAGTGTAGACCATTATACAAAGATGCATTAAAAAATGCACTTAAACTACGCTACGATGACCTATGCGACGATTGTAAAAAAAGATTTTACACCAACCCATTGCGCATTCTAGACTGTAAAAAAGAAAGTAATGAACTAAAAAAATCCCTTCCCAAAATTGCTGATTATTTATGCGAAGAATGCAAGGAACATCTTGATACAGTAAAAAAACATTTAACGTTAATGGATATCCCATTCGAACTGGATAGCAGTCTTGTGAGAGGTCTTGACTATTATACAAAAACGGTATTTGAAGTTGTCTCAACGAATCTTGGCGCACAAAACGCACTGCTCGGGGGCGGCCGATATGATTATCTCATTGAAGAGCTAGGAGGACGCCATGTACCAGCAGTGGGCTTCGCAATGGGTATTGAACGGCTTATAACAATTTTAGAAGCACAGGAGAAAACAGTTGAAAAACAACCTATCATATATATAGCATATCAAGAAAATGCCCTAAAAGAAACAATGGACATTGCAAACATATTGCGGGATAACAGCTTTATCGTCCTAATGGACACAAAAGGTGGAAACTTCAAAAAACAACTTGAAAGAAGCGCAAAACAACATTCCCTCTACACAATTATTATTGGCGAAGAAGAAAAAGAAAAAAGAGTCCTGCAAATTAAAAACATGGAAACAAAAGAACAAAAAGAAATACCTTCAGACCAAATTATAACATTCCTCAAAGATCGCGCAAAAGGAGAAAAAAATGCTTAAAAGAACAATAAACTGCGCAGATATAACAGAAAAAGAAATAGGAAGCAGCGTTGTCATCAATGGCTGGATACAAAGAAAAAGAAACCTTGGCGGACTCCTTTTTTTAGATATTAGAGACAGGTCTGGAATTGTTCAGATCGTTCTAAACCCCGATACAGTAAACAAAGCACTGTTTAAAAAATTCCAAACACTGAAAACAGAATCAGTAGTAGGAATTAAGGGTGCAGTTAAAAAACGTGAAACAGAAAATCCAAATCTTAAAACAGGAAAAATAGAAATCAAGATAGAAACTGCAGAAATTTTTTCAGAAGCAGAAGATCTTCCATTTAATCCATTTGTTGGACAGGATGTTGACGAAATAGTAAGATTAAAATACAGATATCTTGATTTGAGAAAACCTGAAGTAAGAAAAACTTTTGAATTAAGAGCAAAAATAGTTCAAAGCATCAGAAACTATCTAATTCAAAAGGATTTCATAGATGTTGAGACACCAATTCTCACAAAAAGCACGCCAGAAGGAGCAAGAGATTTTATCGTGCCATCCAGATTGAACAAAGGAAAATTCTATGCACTTCCACAATCCCCTCAGCTCTTCAAGCAAATCCTTATGGTGGGAGGTTTTGAAAAATATTTTCAGATTGCACGGTGTTTCAGAGATGAAGATTTAAGACAGGATAGACAGCCGGAATTCACACAAATTGATATTGAAATGTCGTTCGTAGACCAGGAGGATATAATGCTCCTTACCGAAAGTATGTACAAAAAAACGTTTAAAGATGTACTGGATGCAGACATTGTCACTCCGTTTCCGCGGATAAAATATGCTGAAGCAATGCTCCGTTACGGCTCTGACAAACCAGATACACGTTTCGCAATGGAGATAAAAGATCTAACAAATTTCTTCAAAGAAAGCAAGTTTAATTTAATTAAAAACAGTATAGAAAAAGGACAAAAAATTCTTGCATTATTTGTGCCCGGCGGTGCAACACTTTCAAGAAAAGAAATTGATACCCTGAAAGAAGAGATAAAAGAACAAGGAGTAGCTGGGTTCTTGGAGTTTAAAATAAATGACGAAATATCTTCCTCCTATGCAAAATATCTTAACGAAACGGAAAAAGAAATACTTCTTAAAAATGGTAAAAATAATGATATTGCGCTACTCTTTATTGTAAATAAAGAAAATGGATTTGAAATGGTAGGAAAGATCAGACTTTTCCTTGCAAGAAAATTTGACCTCATTCCAAAAGAAAAATGGAACTTTATATGGATCACAGATTTTCCATTTTTTTCATTTAACAAAGAAGAAAATCGATATGAAACAGAACATCATCCCTTTACTATGCCAAACCCTGAAGAATTAGACAAAATAGATGGAGACAAAGACAATCTTCATGCCCTTGCTTACGATTTGGCCTTAAATGGTAATGAAATAGGCGGAGGAAGTATCAGAATTCACAACCCAATCCTTCAAAAACGTGTCTTCAATGCAATAGGGCTTACCGAACAAGAAGCGGAAGATAAATTTGGCTTTCTCCTCAAAGCGCTGAAACTGGGAGCCCCTCCACATGGAGGCATTGCTTTTGGCCTTGACAGACTTGTATGGATTATGAGTAACGCAAAAAGTTTAAGAGATGTAATTGCTTTTCCTAAAACAACAGCAGGAATATCTCCTCTGACAGATGCGCCCAACAGAGTTAAAAAAGAACAGCTAGAAGAGCTTGATATTCAAATTAAAAAAAGAAGCAAGCCGCAGAATGACCATTTTTAATCGCTACACAGGCCTGCTTATACGAAGAGAACTACAGAAGAAATTCGTATGGTTTTGCTAAAAATCTTTCAAGGATCATCGTTGTAGCCCCTAAAAAACAATTATTTCCGGTTAACCTTGAATTTACAATAGGAATTTTATACATTTTCAAATCTAACAAGTGGAAACAAAATGTATTTATCTATTTATAATTCGCCTGCTGATATCTTTTCTTAAAATTCTCGTAGAACTCAAGAAAATTATCATACTCAATAGACTTTCTTATATCCATGATTAATTTTTGAAGAAAAAAAAGATTATGAATTGTAGCCAGTCTTCCTGCAAGAAATTCTCTTGCTTTAAATAGATGATTTAAGTATGCTTTTGTAAATGTCCTGCAAGTATAGCAATCACAATCGTCCTCTATTGGAGTGAAATCTTCCCTATAAATTGCTTTTGTTATTTTTATAGGACCGTTCTTTGTAAAAAGAGTACGATTACGAGCAACACGCGTAGGAAGAACACAATCAAACATATCTACTCCGAGTTTCACATACTCAAGAATACTAATTGGGTCACCCACACCCATAAGATACCGTGGTTTATCCTCAGGTAAAATCGAAACAGTATAATCAGCCATTTCTCTTGTGAGTTCTTTATCTTCGCCCACACTTAAACCCCCAAGTGTTACTCCAGGGAAATCTAATGACAAAATACCATCCACTGCTTTTTTTCTCAAATCTTTATAAAAACTACCCTGGATAACACCAAACATAATTTGGTCATCCCTGGTTTTTGCTTTCAAACTCCTTCCGGACCAATCAAGTGTAATATCAAGCTCCCTGTCAGCCAGAGTCCGGTTTGAGGGATATGTTCCGCATATATCAAGAGGAATAATAATGTCTGCTCCAATCTTTTCTTCAATATCTATAACCTTTTCCGGAGTGAAATAATGCTTTGAACCATCAATAAATGAACGAAACATTACACCACCCTTTTCAATCTTTCTTATCTCTTTTAGCGACAATACCTGAAAACCCCCACTATCCGTAAGTATTGCATGTTTCCAATTCATAAACTTATGCAACCCACCTGCCTTTTTTATTACATCTGCGCCAGGCTGCAAGTAAAGATGATATGTATTGCCAAGTATAATTTTAAACCCCATATCATCAATTTCATCTGAAGTAAGAGTTTTAACGGTTGCTTGCGTTCCAACAGGCATAAAAACAGGAGTTTCAATGATAGAATGCGCCGTTTCAAAATTTGTTATGCGTGCTCTCATTTCACTGCTTTTTTTAACAATCTCAAACTTAATATCTCCCACTTTTATCTTCTCCTATATAATGAGCATTGCGTCACCAAAACTATAAAATCTATAACATTCCTTCACGGCAACATTGTATGCATCAAGAATAAAATCTCTCCCAGCAAATGCAGCAACAAGCATAAGAAGCGTTGTGCGAGGAAAATGAAAATTCGTGATAATTGCATCGACAACTTTAAAAGGATATCCAGGTTTTATAAACAACCGCGTCTTGCCCTTTATTGGCTTTAAAATTCCTTCAAAAGTAGCAGCTGTTTCTAATGATCTTACTGTCGTTGTTCCGCATGCAAACACTCTTCCTCCTGCTGACTTTGATTCATTAATAATTCGTGCTGTTCCTTCAGAAATGAAAAATTCTTCCCTGTGCATTTTATGCTTTTCAATTTCCCCTTTCACAGGCCTGAATGTACCCAGGCCTACATGCAGAGTGATGTATACCACCTTTACGCCTTTTTCTTTTACTTTCTCTAAAAGATCTTCCGTAAAATGTAACCCTGCAGTAGGCGCTGCAACTGCTCCATCTTTTTCTGAAAAAACAGTTTGATATTCCTCTTCATTGACAATTTTTCCTTTTATATACGGAGGAAGAGGTATATTACCTACAGTTTTCAAAATCTCCTCCATTGACAACCCGGTTGTTTCAAACCGTACAACATTTTCTCCGTCCAGTCCTCTCTCTTCTATCTCAACGTATATTCCACTATCTTTATCTATAAGAATTCTATCACCCTTATGTGTCCGCTTGGCAGGACTAACAAGAGCTTTCCACCGAAAATCACCTAAATAACTTAAAAGAAAAACTTCTCTTTTTCCTTTTGTCCCTTCCTTCAACCCTTTCACTCGCGCTCGTATCACTCTTGTATCGTTAAGTACAAGTACATCGCCCTTGCTGAGATATTGAATAATGTCATAAAATCGACGATGACAAATGCTTTTGTTTTTCCTGTTCAGTACCATAAGTTTTGCATAATCTCTTGGATACATAGGATGCTGTGCAATAAGATTCTCTGGCAAATTATAATTAAAATCTTCTATCTTCATAAAAAATTATTGACCGGCGGAAACAATAAGAAGAATGATCTTTTCTTTTATTATTGGGAAAATCTTTACACCAATTGTATAAAATTTTGATGTTTCTATTTGATAAATAAATGCACTCTCTGTAAGATGCAGATAGCCATAGGTAGAAAGAATTACCTGTATAATAATAAATACAATCGCATATGTAAAAACAAATTTCAGCAAAGCTCCAAAAAGTGAATCAAACCATTTTAAAAAAGGACTCACTCTAACTATTCTTCTAACAATTATTCCTGCCACCCTAAATAGTATGAATACCCCAAGCAGAATAACAAGAAAAGCAATGCCTGTAACAATGCTCTGTGAAATCCTGCTTGCCAAAAACTGCTGCACTGTAAATCCGGAAGGAATTGTCCCTTCAAAAAAAAGATTCTGTAAAAAGGAAGGGAAATGCAATGCTTTAATCACATTGAGAACAGTTGTATTGTCTGCAGGCAAACTGCCTACTTCTGGTGGAAGCTTCACAATGTTAAATACTTTATCATAAAAATATGAACCTATATTGAATCGGCTATCCAGATAAATGCCAAACACAAAAGCATTAGCTCTTGCAATAAACCATCCCGCAACAAGCCCTACAATATCAAAAATAGGAATTACAATACCCTTTCTTATTCCCTGAACAACAGCAATAAGAAGAAGAATAAATATTACCACATCTACATAATTTATGCCGCTCATAAACTAAATTTTATACATAAAAAAAAGATTTTCAAGGAAATACAAAAAACTGCTTAAATTTTTCCACATTTTCTTTAAATCCCTCGATAGCGAGGTAGACTCCGTCTTCGATATCTCTCCGTTCCAATACTCTCGTTTCCTTATAAGCCATCGCAAGAATCTTTTGCTCTGTATAAGGAACAAGTATAGTATGCCTTATAAAGAGCAGTGAAAGCTCTTTTCTAGTTCTATCCTTGAGATCGTCTATTCCTTCCCCGTTCAGCGCAGAAATAAAAACAGCTTCTTTAAACAAGTTTTTATATTGCAGAAGTTTCTCATCCGAAATTTTGTCAACTTTATTAAAAACAAGTATTCGCGGAATATGTGAAGCTTTTAACTCTATTAAAGTTTTCACTACAGAATCAATTTTTTCTCTAAAATCTGGTACAGATATATCCACAACATGCAAAATAATCCATGCATCTAAAACCTCTTCGAGAGTAGAATGGAAAGCATATATCAAAGGATGCGGAAAATCCCTTATAAAACCAATTGTGTCCACAAATAATACTTCTGTACCGTCATTTAAATTGCCCTTTCTTACAAGAGTATCAAGGGTTGAAAAAAGCATGTTTTCAACATGTGTACTAGATGAAGTAATCCTATTTAAAAGCATAGATTTGCCGCTATTTGTGTATCCTACAATGGCAATTATCGGTATGTTGCTTTTCCTTCTCCTCCTCCTTCTTAATTCCCTCTGTTTTCCAATAGTTAATAGCTTCTTTTCTAAAACTTTAATTCGACGCTCAACAAATCTCCGCCTAACCTCTATATTTTTTTCTCCAGGTCCTTTTAATCCAAGCTCTGAGCCTACCTGCTGGTCAAGAAATTTCTCACTGTGCACAATATCGGGAAGACGCATTTTTAATTCAGAAAGTTCTATTTGTAACTTTCCTTCTCTTGTTTTGGCTCTCATACTAAATATCATAAGAATAAGATGAGCCCTATCAATGCAAGGAACGCCAATCTCTGCGGAAATATTTTTAAGTTGAAGGTATGTAAGTGTAACGTTAACAAAAACATATTTAGGCTCAAGCAGTTTCACAATCTGCTTAATCTCATTCAGTTTGCCCTTACCAATAAAAAATGCATAATTGGGGTGTTTTACGATTTGTGTTGTCTCTGCAGCAATTTCAAGGTTTAACGTTTGAACAAGCGTTCGAAATTCTTCAAAAGAATCTAAAGAAATTTCCCTTTTACCTGGCTCTGCAATTTCAACTAATATAGCTTTATCCTGTTCTTTCAAGCAATTCTCCGTCTTGGAAACAATACATGCATAATAATCATACTCACAATCGACAAAAGAATAGATCCCCATATAGCTGTCCAAAAAGAAGCAAGTGAAAATCCTGGAACAATTGCCGCTACAATTTCAAGCATTATACCGTTGATAATGATAAGGAATAGACCCAGTGTAAGTACACTTATAGGAAAGGAAATGACAATAAAAAGTGGTTTCAGTATAGCGTTTACAATGCCGAGTACAATACCTGCCAACAATACGCTCACAAAATTCTCAAATTGCATTCCCATTACAATTTGACTCACAATAAAAAATGAAATAGCATTGATAATCCAAGAAGTTATAATTCTTCTTTTCATGCTTACGCCTCCCTTAACATAGATTTTTTGTGCACTTTTTGAAAATATGCTTTTGCAAAGCGATGAGATTCATCTCTGACGCGCTGCAAAAGCATAAGCTCCTCTGAATCTCTTGAGAGTTTTATGGGTTCACTTCTCCCTTCTACAAAAATTAGTTCTTCTTTTTTTGCAATGGATGCAACGAATACTTTTAATTTCATCAACTTTTTAATTTTTATTGCCGCACTTAATTGCCCCTTCCCACCATCAATCAGAATAATATCAGGATCTTTCTTAAAAGAAGCTGAATCGTTTTTGAACCTTCTGAACAATACTTCTTTTAGCATAGCATAATCATCAGGCCCTTCTACATATTTAATTCGAAATTTTCTGTATTCATTTTTGTCCGGCTTTCCTTCCGTAAAAACGACCATAGAACCTACGGCATCTTTCCCTGCAATATTAGAAATGTCGTACCCTTCAATACGCATAGGAAGCTCTTTGAGATGAAAAATGCCTCTCAGCCCATTGAGTGCTTTTTTATTTCTTGACCCCTTGCGCTTTTCTATATAATTTTTTAGATGCGTAGACGCATTTTCCTGTGCTACAGATAAAATATCTTTCTGAAGTTTTCCACGTGGAGTAGCAATCTGAATTTTAAATCCTTTTGTTTCTTTCACAAATTCCTTTACTAATTCTTTATCGGGAAGAATTGATTCCACGTAAATTTTACTGCTATTAAGGTGAAAGGGATGCATAAAAAAAAACTCCTGCATAATCTCTCCCTTTTCCTTCTGCATAGGAACACTAAGTATAAAAGGGTAAGAATAAATAATTCTCCCGTTCCTCACGCTTACTTCGGTAATACAACCTAATTCACTCTCTATTTTTAGAGCAAATAAATCAAAAGACACATTTTTTTCACTAACTACTCTTTGCTTCTCCAAAATCGATAAAATCCCCTTCAATTCATCTCTAAATATAGCTGCTCTTTCAAAGTCAAGATCGTTTTTTGCTTTTTCCATCTCTTTTTTAAATGTTTCAACAATTTTATCTCCTTCTCCTCTTAAGAAAAGCTTCAGCGATCCGACAATTTTATTGTATTCTTTTGCAGTAATCTTGTGTGCACATGGCGCAGAGCAAAGTCCCATATGGTATAAAAGACACGGCTCTATTTTTTTACCATCAGATATCTTTATGTTGCATGTCCTTACGGGAAATACTTTTCTAAGTGCCCTTATGCTGAGCTGTATTGCTTTTCCATGAGGGAATGGTCCAAAATATTCACCATTTTTACCTCTCCTTCTGTACACTTTCAAAAACCTGGGGTATTTTTCATCTGTTATCTTTATATAAGGGTAGTTTACATCATCCACAAGCACTATATTAAACCATGGTTTATACTTTTTGATAAGATTGCTCTCTAGAAGAAGCGCCTCAGATCCCGAATTTACTACAATAAAATCAACAGTCTTTACTTTCTTGACCAAGACAGTCGTTTTAGGATCAGAGGGACGTAAATATGATTGAACTCTTTTTTTAAGAATATTTGCCTTACCTACATAAAGTATCTCCCCTTTAATGCCCTTCATAATATACACTCCGGGGCAAGAGGGGAGATACTTTATTTCCTCTGGAAATAAGAGGCTATTTTGCATAATCTATATAACGAGTTTCTCTTACAACTGTTACTTTTATAATGCCTGGGTAAACAACTTCCTCCTCTATCTGTTTTGCCACATCGTGGGAGATTGTTAATGCTTTTTCTTCACCTATATCTTCAGGGTTTACCATTATTCTAAGTTCCCTGCCGGCCTGTACAACATAAGCCTTTTTTACTCCCTTAACTGACATTGCAATCTTTTCAATATCTTCAAGTCGTTTTATATACAATTCCAGATTTTCTCTCCTTGCTCCTGGCCTTGTTGCAGAAACCGTATCAGCTATTTGTATCATTACATCCAAAACAGTTTCAGCCTTTACCTCATTATGATGGGCAGATACAGCATGAACTACAGCAGGATCTTCATTATAACGCTTGAGTAAATCCGCACCAATCAACGCATGAGGGCCTTCGATCTCACTTGCCATTACTTTTCCGATATCGTGCAGTAAACCAGCTCTTCTTGTAAGTGCAGGATTTTCGCCAAGCTCAGAAGCTAAAATCCCTGCAATAGTTGCAACTTCAATAGAATGCCTCATAAGATTTTGACCATAGCTTGTTCTAAATTTCATTTTTCCTATAAGCTTTTTTAACTCAATAGGAATATTATGAACAGAAAGTGACACTAAAACATCTTCTGCCTCTTTCAATAGATCCTGCTCCACTTCTTTTTCAGCTTCTTGAACAAACTCTTCTATTCTTGCAGGATGTATCCTTCCATCTATAATTAGGTGCTCTAATGCTTTTCTTGCCACTTCCCTTCTAATAGGATCGAAACAAGAAAGCGTCACAGCCTCTGGAGTATCATCTACAAGTATATCTACGCCTGTCAACGTTTCAAAAGTCCGGATATTCCTTCCTTCCCTTCCAATAATTCTTCCCTTTAATTCATCGGATGGTAAAGGAACAACGGAAACTGTTGTTTCTGACACATAATCTGCAGCACATTTCTCCATCGCACCTGATAGAATTTCCTTCGACTTTCTCTCAACAACCTCTCGTAAATCTTCTTCTTTTTCACTTATTTTCTTAGCATATTCCTGTTCCAGGGCCTTGTCCATTCTATCTAAAATAATCTTCCTTGCTTCCTCTATTGAAAGACCCGCAACACGGGAAAGCTCCTGATCTATTTTTTGAGCACTTCCTTTTAATTCCTGCTCTAGCTGGCCAAGTTCTTTTTCTTTATATGAAAGCTCTTTTTCTTTTTTCTCCAGAGTTAAAAATTTTCTATCTGCAGCTTCTTCTTTTCGGATAAGTCGATCTTCAATTTCCTGAAGTTCTTTTTGCTTTAAACGAAATTTATTTTCAAGTTCTTCTTGTTTTCTTTCAACCTCTTCCTTAAATTGTATTCTCTGCTCTCTTTTCTCTGCCTGAATTTCTCGCTCTGCTTCCTCTTTCTTTTTCTTTGCATACTCATCAAGAGAGCCAATCTTCGTTCTATATATATACGATCCAAACACATATCCTAGAACCACACCCAAGACAAGCATCACGATACTAATTGTAAGATAAACAATGTATGGTACTTCTCCTCTTAACAAAATCCTCACCTCCTATTCTTTTTCCAAAAGGGCAAGGACTTTCCGAACAATATATGAACGATAACCTCTACTTAAGAGATATTTCTCCAGCTTCTCACGTGGCCTTTTAAATGCAATAGATAGAGCATTTTCTTCTTCTTTAGCCTCAGTATAAATCTCACTTAGAAGATTTTCATAAACTTCTTTTTTCAGACCACGCTTATGGAGCTCTTGCTCCACTTTAAAATATCCATATTTCTTAATACTCCCATATCTTCTTATTATCTTTTCCACATATTGCTTATCAGAAAGCAGCCCTTTCTCCTTTAATTTTGCGATAGTGTTATCAATAAAACAAACATCAAATTTACCTGCTAATTTCTTTCTTAATTCATATTCAGAATAATCTTTAAATGAAAGTAAATATAACGAATAGTTGAATGCCGATTGCTCGTCATTGTGCATTCGTTGCATTCTTAGGGAAGAATTTGCCCTTCACTTCTCTCTCTATTTTATCAAATAGTTCCGGATGCATTTTTACAAATTGAAGTGAATTATCTCTTCCCTGCCCTAGTTTTACCTCTCCATAGGAATAAAAAGAACCAGCCTTTGTAATAATATCAGCATTTACTCCTATATCAAATAAATCTCCTTCTCTGCTCACGCCTTTGCCAAAAATTAAATCGACAAGAGCTTCCTTATAGGGTGGAGCAACTTTGTTTTTCACCACCTTAATCTTCAATCTATTTCCATATGTCTCGCCTTTATCTTTTAATCTCTCCACTCTCCTCACGTCTATCCTCACGGATGAATAAAATTTTAAAGCCCTGCCACCCGGAGTCACCTCGGGATTACCAAAAAAAACCCCGATCTTCTCTCTTAACTGATTAATAAATATTACACAGGTTTTTGATTTACTAATTGAACCGGTGAGTTTTCTTAAAGCTTGAGACATCAAACGGGCCTGAAGACCCATATAAGAATCACCCATATCTCCCTCAAGCTCTACTTTTGGTACAAGTGCCGCGACGGAATCCAGCACGCAAATATCCACTGCGGCCGACCTTACAAACATATCAATAATGTCAAGTGCTTGTTCTGCATAATCGGGCTGAGAAACAATCAAGTTATCCACATCAATTCCCAGATTTGCAGCATATTCGGGCGAAAAAGCATGTTCCACATCCACAAAAAGTGCTTTCCCCCCCAATCTCTGTGCAGACGCAATTGCTTCAAGTGCAAGCGTTGTTTTGCCTGTTCCCTCCGGTCCAAAAATTTCAACAACTCTTCCCCTTGGAAAACCTCCAACACCAAGTGCAATGTCAAGTGAGTAAATTCCAGTGGGAATTACATCCATGCCAAAACTGACTCGTTTGTCACCCAAACGCATCACAGCGCCTTTACCAAATTCCTTTTCAGCTTGTGCCATAACAAGTTTTAAGGCGTTGTCTTTGTTAATCTGCTCTTTTTCAAATTTATCCTTACTTCCTGCCATATCGTTACCTCTCTTTTCTAATAAATTTGCTTCTACTATTATAGTTTATTTTTTAACTGAAACCAAATTTATATATTGATGTATAAATCGGCCCAAACTTTGTAAGCTCGCTTTTAATAATTTCGATGCCGGTAGCATGCCCCATTACAGGAGGAAAATTATTTTTGCTGTCAATCTTAAGATTGACAGTTCCAAATTTTACCCTTCCAACAGTAAGATGGGGAACATAACTTTTTTCGCGTTTAAACCCCATCTTACAGGTTTCTTCATCTAATTTTATCATAATTTCCTTAATTTCTTTTGCTCCCTTATCCAACCCGACAAATATAACTCGAGCCGCTTCTTCTTTTGGAAATCCCGATATTCTCGAAAAAGAAAAATCAAATTCTTTGCACTGACTTCCTATGTCAACAATGGTCTCTTTTATTAATTCAAATTTTACCTTATCAACGTCACCCAAAAATTTTAGCGTAAGATGAAGATTATCTTTTTTAACCCATCTGACATCTGTAATTTGTTTTTTTAATTCTTCCTCTCTTTCAAATATTTGCTCCTGAATAGGAGTAGTCATTAAGGCAATAAATAATCTCATAGAACCCTTCCTATCAACACATGTTCTTTAACATTTTCTACTACAATGTCTTGAATCTCTCCTACCTTAACAGCACCTTTTGCTAAGACAATATTGTCAATTTCCGGAGCATCATATTTAGTCCTTCCAACAAACGCTTCTTTTTCCCCATCGTAATAATCTATAATAACAGGAATAGTTCGATCTATAAATGTTTTGTTCCTGTTTAAGGATATCTTCTCCTGAATAGACTTGATAGCTTCTTCCCTTCTTTCTTTAACAGCTTCCTCAACCTGATTTTCCATAGTATAACTTTTAGTTTCTTCTTCTCTGAAATATTTAAACACACCAAGGTGAGCAAATTTCATTTCCTCCACAAATTCCCTGAGCTCTTCAAACTCTTTTTCACCTTCCCCTGGAAAACCCACTATTAAAGTAGTTCTCACCGCTATATTATTCCTTCTAAAGAGTCCCACTATTTTTTCAATGTCTTTCCTCTGCCCTATCCGATTCATATTTCTTAGTATTGTATCGTTAATATGCTGAATAGGCATATCTATATATGGAACAACCTTTTCGCTATTTCTAATATAAGACACAAGGTCTTCTGTTATTTCGCCAGGATATGTATAAAGCACACGTATCCATTCTATGCCCTTTATTTTCTCCAGATCCTTAAGAAGCGGTATAAGCATTGGCTTTCCATAAATATCTGCTCCATAATTTGTTGTATCCTGCGCAGTAATAATAATTTCTTTTACGCCATTATTAGCCAATCCTTCTGTCTCTTGAATAATAAATCCCCTTTCAAAACTATGAAGATTTCCTTTAATATTCGGTATAAGGCAAAAAGCGCACCTATGACTGCAACCGTCAGCTATCTTTAGGTATGCATAATGGGGAAGCGTTACAAGAAATCTCGACGGAAGAACAAGCTCGAAATTTCTTGAAAGAAATTGGCCTTTCCTGTCTGATTTTAAAGCATCGACAATATGATTAATATCATTTGTTCCGGTAATTGCATCTATTTCAGGAAATCTATCCATAAGACTACTTCCGCGAAGTGAAGGATAACAACCTGAGACTATGAGCTTTTTTGTAATGCCTTTTTTCTTTTTTTCAATAAATTCTTGAATTACCCCTTCTGATTCACTACGTGCAGATTGAAGAAAAGCACAAGTATTAATAATAATTGAATGTGCTTCTTCTAAGTTTAGCGTTATATGAATATTGTTTTCTAACAGTTTGCCCAGGATTCTTTCGCTATCCACAATATTTTTAGGGCATCCAAGACTTACAAGACCAACTGGCTCAAAAATTCGATTACGGTTTATATATAACCTCCACTACATCTTTATTTTCACTCACTTGCCCTATATTTTGTCCATTCTTTGTCACATAAACATGCCTTGCATTACCAAAAAGAATTTTTATGTACTCTTCCCCTTTAAATTCTCTATTTTCTCCTCCATTTATAAACAGTTGCGTATATTTCCCATCTATTGTCACGCCTACCCAGCATTTTGCATCTGCATAAACAATTATATTTATGCCCTCTATGACTTCTTCTACCGTTTCGTCAGGCATAATTGGCGTAGTTTCGTCAGGTTCTATCTCTTCCGCAGGAGTAACCGCCGGAGAATTATCTGGCTCTTGCAAAGGCACTTTCTTCATAGAAAAAAATATCGCAACAATCACAATCAGTACAATAGCAAGTGCAGCAATTATCATTCCTTTATAGTTTCTTCTTTTTAATATCGGCACAAATTGTTCCTTTGGCTCTTTCTCGGCACTGAAAAGCTCTTTATATGCAGTAGAAAGAGGAACAGGGTTCAGCCATAGAAATGTTGCATATTTGCGTATATACGCATGCATAAACCCGTCATAATTGTCAAATTCATTATTCTCTATTTTTTCAAGATAGTACTCACGTATCAGAGTCTGCTCTGCAACTTCGCGAATGGATAAACTTTTCTTCTCTCTTGCTTCACGCAAAACTTTGCCTATATCGACCATTTCACCTATCACCTTGCGTTCATTTCCTATTCCGTCACGCATTGTTTGATAAATTTTATTTATTCAAACACTTCATCAACAACTTCTTTCACATTATCAACAAATTTAAATACAAGTTTTTCTTTTACTTGTTGGGGAATTTTCTTTAAATCATTTTCATTCTGTTTTGGTAAAATAATTGTTTTGATCCCAGCTCTATATGCTCCCAATACTTTTTCTTTCACCCCACCAACAGGCAACACCCTGCCCCTTAGTGTAATTTCTCCTGTCATTGCTACATCCTTGTTAATAGGCTTTTCTCTAACTATTGAAATAAGAGCAGTAAAAATAGCAATTCCAGCAGAAGGACCCTCTTTCGGTACTGCTCCTTCAGGTACATGTATATGCACATCATATTTATCAGAAAAATCTTCCGGAGCGCCTAATTCTTTTGCATGAGCTCTTACATAACTTAATGCTGCATGAGCACTCTCTTTCATCACATCCCCTAGCTGTCCCGTAAGAATTAAATTTCCTTTCCCTGGCATTTTTATTGCCTCTATAAATACAATATCTCCTCCCGCTTGAGTTACTACCATTCCGCAAGCAACACCTATCTGGCTTTTCTTTTCTTTAATCCCTACCGCAAAAATTGGCTCTCCCAAATATTCATTCAGATTTTTGTCAGTAATCTTAACCTTCTTAAAATGCTTATCTACTTTCTTTTTTGCAACCTTCCTCATAATTTTCATTAAGGAGCGCTCTAAATTTCTCAACCCGGCTTCTCTTGTGTATTCTCCTATAATGCGAAGTACAGCTTTTTTCGAAATTTCTATATCCTCTTTTGAAAGCCCGTGAAATTTCAATTGTTTTGGAATAATAAATTCTGTTGCAATACGCAGCTTCTCTTCATCGATATACCCCGGAAGCGACATTATTTCCATTCTATCAAACAGTGCAGGAGGTATTGTATCTACAATATTAGCAGTGGTAATAAAGAGGACTTCCGAAAGGTCAAATGGCAATTCTATATAATGGTCAGAAAAAGAATTATTCTGCTCTGGATCCAGTCCTTCAAGAAGAGCTGCAGTAGGATCTCCCCGAAAATCTGCACCTACCTTGTCTATTTCATCAAGTAAAAATACAGGATTTTTAACGCCTGACTGTTTTATTCCTTGAATAATGCGCCCGGGCATTGCTCCTACATATGTTCTTCTATGGCCTCTTATTTCAGCTTCATCCCTTATTCCACCAAGAGACATCCGGACAAATTTTCTCCCTAATGCCTCCGCTATGGATTTTCCAAGGGATGTTTTGCCTACCCCTGGAGGCCCAACAAAACAAATAATAGGACCTTTCATGCTCTTCGTAAGTTGTCTAACTGCAAGAAATTCGAGTACCCTTTCTTTAACATCTTCCAGACCATAGTGATTTTTATTTAGTATTTTATTCGCTTCACTTATATTCACCTTATCCTGTGTCCGTTTATCCCACGGAAGTTCCAACAGCCAATCCAGGTAATTTCTTATTACTGCGCTCTCCGGACTTAAAACAGGAATTTTTTTAAGTCTCTCCAGTTCATCTTCAATTCTATCTTTAATATATGCAGGAAATTTTCTTCCTTTCATTTTCTTTTTGTACTCACCGATTTCCCCTACTTCTTCACCGGATTCTCCTAATTCCTTTTCAATTTCTTTAATTTTAGCTCGCAAGAAATATTCTTTTTGACTTTTTTCTATTGTACTTTTTACTTCTTCATCGATTTTTTTGCTAATTTCCAGAATCGTAACTTCTCTCTCGAGAATTTGTACAAGCTCTTTAAGTCTTTCATCAGGATTACTCATTGATAAAATTTGCTGCTTCTCTTCTACGCCAATGTTAAGGTTTGCTGCAACGACATCAGAAAATCTTCCCACATCATCTATATTGGAAAGACCTATCAGTATATCCTGTGACATTTTTTTATTAAAACCAATATATGCGGTAAACTTCTCCGCAATTAAACGCATCAAAGCATCTTGATAAATTGTTTTTTCAGTTTTTTCATCGGGAATAGTATCTACGCGAACTTCCAATAATTTATTAGACTTAACAAATTCAGTTATCTCCACATGCCGAAGACCCTCAATCAGAACTCTATACGAGCCGTCGGGTAATTTTAGAAGCTGCAATACCTCTGCTTTAACGCCAATATTATAAATATCATCTTCATCTGGATCCTCTACCAGCCCGTTCTTTTGTGTAGCAACAACGATCATTTTGTCTTTACTGAATGCTTGATCAATTGCAGCAACTGATTTTATTCTGCCAATAAATAAAGGCACCACCATATAAGGAAAGATTACAATATTTCTTAATGGAATAAATGGTAATTTATTGTTCTGTTTCAACCCTGTCTTCATCGTGCCTCCTAAGCAGTTTTACGTAAGTATACCCTACTATTCTTTTCGTCAAATAGCATTGCTTCCTCTCTGTTTGCCAAAAATTCTTTTGTAATAATACATCTTTTTACATTTTTCATTTCCGGTATTAGATACATCAATCCAACCATATACTGTTCCAATATAGATTTCAATCCTCTTGCTCCAATATCCAATTCAAGAGATTCATCTGCAATGCAACCAAGTGCTCCATCTTCAAACTCAAGTTCTACGCCGTCCATTGTAAAAAATTTCTTGTACTGGCCTATTAATGAATTTTTAGGCTCATATAGTATCCTGACAAGCTCATCTCTTGTTAATTCTTTAAGCTGCGCAATAACCGGAAACCTACCTATAAATTCAGGAATCATGCCAAATTTTAGCAAATCATGAGGCATTGGCTTTAATTTTTTGATATTTTTTTCGTCCTTTGCGGCAAAACCAATTTTTCTCTTCTTCACTCGTTCCTTTATAATTGAATCCAGACCATCAAACGTTCCACCGCCTATAAATAATATATCTTTTGTATTTACATGTATAAATTCTTGATAGGGATGCTTTCTTCCACCAGCAGGAGGGACATTTGCGACCGTTCCTTCAACAAGCTTAAGTAACGCCTGTTGAACACCCTCTCCGGATACATCTCGTGTGATAGAAGGGTTATCGCTTTTTCTTGCTATCTTATCTATCTCGTCTATGTATATAATACCTTGTTCCGCAAGCTGCACCTTATAATCAGTAGCCTGCAAAAGTTTCTGCACAATACTCTCGACATCCTCTCCAACATACCCTGCTTCAGTAAGAGATGTAGCATCCGAGATAGAAAGAGGTACGCCTATAATTTGAGAAAGTATCTTAGCAAATAAAGTCTTTCCAGATCCTGTAGGCCCTATCAACAAAATGTTGTTCTTTTCTACATCAAAATTTTCCTCATTTGCAATAATCCTCTTGTAATGATTATAAGCTGCTACGGAAATAACTTTTTTTGCCTCATTCTGTCCTATGATGTACTGATCTAAATAAGAATAAATCTCTGATGGTGTAGGTATATCCTTTAAAAACAGTTTATTTTTCTTTTTTTTTGTATCCTCTACAAGTTTATATGCCCGCTTTAAACATTCATCACAAATATACACACTACCTGGTCCCGCAATAAGCCTCTCCACCTCATCGTATTTCTTACCACAAAACGAGCACTTTGGTTCTTCTACTTCGTTCATTTTTTGCTCGCTCCTGTAATATCTTTTGATTTTACGATAATTTGATCAATAATCCCATATTCTTTAGCCTCTTCAGGAGACATATAAAAATCCCTTTCTGTGTCTTCCTGCACTTTTTTAATAGGCTGTCCGGTATGAGCCGCAAGTATCTCAATGCCAATTCGTTTTATTCTAATTATTTCCCTTGCCTGAATTTCTACATCTGTTGCCTGCCCTTGTGCCCCTCCCCAGGGCTGATGAATCATAATCCTCGAATGAGGCAAAGCATACCTTTTCCCCGCTTCGCCCGCTGCAAGAATAATTGCACCGAGAGACGCTGCTTGACCTAAGCAAATGGTTGAAACAGGCGATTTTAGATATTGCATGGTATCATAAATTGCCATCCCTGGCGTTACCTCTCCTCCAGGGCTGTTTATATAAAGGTATATATCTTGAGTGGGATCTTGCGATTCAAGAAAAAGCATTTCTGCAACAATAAGATCCGAAATATCCTCATTAATTGCTCCGGTGAGAAATATAATTCTATCTTTCAGCAGTCGGGAATAAATATCATAGCTTCTTTCGCCTCTGCCAGTATGTTCTATCACAAATGGAATCATTGGCATATTATTCATCTCCTTCTCTTTTTTTAATTATAGCATTTTCCTTTATGAATAAAATTGCTTTTTTGCGAAGAATATTATCTTTAATCGCCATCCGGATATTATCATTAAGTGGTACTTTTTTATCCGCTAATCCGTTAGCTTCAAGAAGCTTATTAAACTCTTCTTCTATTTCGTTATCATCGACGGTAACATTGCTCTTTTTTATAACCTCGTTCATAACAAGTTCGCTTTTAATATTTTCTACCACAACTTTTTTAACTTCTTCCCTCAAACTATCCATTGTTTTATTTTCTTCTTTTAACACATCTTCAATTTTTTTGCCTATCTTTAAATATTCATCTTGTGCCCTCTGAGTTCTCTCATCAATTTCCTTTTCAACAAGCTTGCCTGGAATTTCCACATCAAGTTTATTTGCAAGCACATTTAATGCCTTTAACCCTCGTTCCTCTTCGGCTTGAAGTCTGCTGTTTTCTTCAGCCTTTTCTCTAATTTTATTTTTTAGTTGCTCAAGATTTTCATATCCCGCCTGTTTTGCAAGGTCGTCATCAATAAGAACGATATGTTTTTCCTTCACTTCAAGCACATTTATCGCTATCTTTTCATCCTTAAAATCTATAGTAAAGCTATCGCCTTTTTTCTTTTCAATAATGTTTTCATCAAAATTTCCAATAAACTTATCTTTACCTATTTCAAGTGTATCATTCTTTGGCTCTTTGTCACGCCCTTCCACTTGCCAGGTTAACGACACCACGTCTCCGTTCTGTATAGCTCTCTCCACAGGCACAACCTCTGTAAAAGAATCTTGTAATTCATTGAGCTTTGCCTCTACATCTTTTTCTGTATCAGGTTTTTCATAAGGGACTTCAATTTTTTCCGAGAGATCTATATTAACCTCCGGTAAAAACTCGACAGTGTAGGTATAGATAAGTTCGTCTTCTTCCAATTTGTCTATTTTTACATCGGGCTGAACAACAGGATTTATTTTCTCTTTATCCAAAAAATCTACAAGGTTCTTTTCAAGTAATATATCTACCGCTTCTTCCAAAACTCTGCCCTCACCAACAAAAGAAACGCCCATTTCATAAGGAGCTTTTCCTTTTCTAAATCCGGGAACTATCACTTTCTGTGCAATCTTTTTGTATGCTTCCTTCTTTTCGTTTTCAATTTCTTCTCTGGTATTTTTTGTTGTAAAAATAATCTTTGAACCCGTTCTTTCCTTTATTGTAGATTCCATTCTCATATCTCCTTTCCAAATAAAAATGGTGCGAAGGGCGGGACTTGAACCCGCATGAGTTTCCTCACTGGATCCTAAGTCCAGCGCGTCTGCCAATTCCGCCACCCTCGCACTTTATATCTATACAACCACATAGGCAATTACCCTCAGAACTCAAAATTCATATTCATAAGTAAGAATCCATTAACTTTTCTATTTAAGACATGCAAAATGGCCTAAACTTCTACATAGCACACTCAACATCAGTCCATGCGCAAAATGGTGGGTCCTGCGGGACTCGAACCCGCAACCTACGGATTAAGAGTCCGTTGCTCTACCAATTGAGCCAAGGACCCCCTTTATACACATGGCGCGCCTAGCAGGATTTGAACCTGCAACCTACGGATCCGAAGTCCGTTGCTCTATCCAGTTGAGCTATAGGCGCCTTTGGTGCGCCCAACAGGATTTGAACCTGTGGCCTGCGGATTAGGAATCCACCGCTCTATCCTACTGAGCTATGGGCGCTTCCTTATTCAATACAAAAACAGACATCTATGGGGTGGGTGAGGAGATTTGAACCCCCAACATCCGGAGCCACAGTCCGGTACTCTAACCATTGAGCTACACCCACCATTCCTAAGTGGCGCGCCTAGCAGGATTTGAACCTGCGACCGACGGATTAGAAATCCGTTGCTCTATCCTACTGAGCTATAGGCGCAACCCAATCTAAACTTGGTCGGGGCGAGAGGATTCGAACCTCCGGTCTCATGGTCCCAAACCATGCGCGTTACCAAACTACGCCACACCCCGAGCATCACATATTGTATCTATAAATGTTAAAAAATCAAATATATTTGACCATTCCGACAAATTTAGACATCCAGTTTATGTACTTCTTTTGGAAAAATATCAAGAAACAGTTTGGCCTTGATAAGAAATTCTTCTGTCATTCCTGTTGTAAAAAACATCCTTGTGTTAATACTTAAAGATTTATTCATTAAACTATTTGCTTTTAAAAATTTTTCCAATTTCAGGACAAGTTCATCTGCTGGATCCACAACCTTAATATCTTTCCCCACAACACTCTTAACAACCTTGTCAAGAAATGGGAAATGCGTACAACCCAGCACAAGCGTATCTATTTTAGCAGAGATCACATTTTGCAATTTTCCTTCTACTAATTCATAGGCACGTTCGCGTGTTTTATTGCCATTTTCCACAAGATTCACCATTCTCTGAGAACCTATTTCAAACACTTCAATGCCATCATCTAATTTTTGTATCTCTCTTTTATATGCGTGAGAAGCAGCTGTAAGAGGAGTAGAAATCACACCAACTTTCTTATTTTTAGTTGTTTTCACTGCAAGGATTGCCCCGGATTGTATCATCCCAAAGACAGGTACAGGATAAGCTATCTCTTTCAGGAGAGGCATCGCAATTGAAGAAACAGTATTACAGGCAACAATTATTGCTTTAACATCTTTTTTTAATAAGAATTGCGTAATCCTTTCAGAAAATTGTGTAATCTGATTCTTTGCCTTTGTGCCATACGGGAAATTTTTTGAATCCGCAACATATACAAGGCTCTCATGCTCAAGCGCTCTCGAAATAGTGTTTACAACAGCAAGTCCTCCAATTCCGGAATCAAAAATACCAATAGAAGATCTGCTATCCACTGAAATATCTCTCTATCCCTTCTTTCAAAGCTTCTGCTATTTTATCCAAAAATGCAGAGTTTTTACACAACGATTCTTCATAAACATTTGAAACAAACAAAATTTCTGTCAGTATAGATGGCATTGTAGTAACATTTCTACACACGTAAAGGTAACCTTTCTTCACTCCTCTACTTGTGGTATTTAAATTTTTTAATAGCGAATCCTGAACAGCTTTAGCAAAATTGTAAGACTCGCTGTGCCAATAATATGTTTCTGTTCCTTGTGATGCTCTGTTGACTGACGCATTAAGGTGAATAGATATAAATAAATCTCCTCCTGAATTGTCCGCCATTGAACACCGCTCTGCAAGCGTTGGGTTATTAAGATCATCCAGAACTTCATGCGTAAGAATCACTGTGGCTCCCTCTTCTTCCAATAATTTCTTTAACCTCTTTGCAATGTCAAGAACAATTACAGCCTCCTTAATACCAGTAGGGCCTGTAGCGCCAATGTCCAGATAAGGTCCAGAATAACTTCCGTGCCCGGGGTCTATCACAATAATTCGCCCTGCAAGCGAGCCACTTTTACTCGCAGCAATGCTAACAGTAACTTTAGTGCCAGTTGTATTAATATCAACAGTTTCGCTGGCTTTGCCAACTTTAATCCTTATTTCAGGTGGATCATCACCATTTCTTGCCTTTGAATCAATCATATCAAATGTGCCACATTCTGCGTAGAAAATTAAATATAATGAATCACTTTTTTCCTTTTTGACCTTCGGTGGTGCAGAAAACGTAAACAAAAACTTTCCATCCTCTTCTTTGTACTCCGTTAGCACCGGATCAATATAAATTACCTTATCTGTGGAAACAACTGAAACATTTAATGTTTCTGAAAGAAGGTCTAACGAGATAAAAAATTCTCCGTCCTTTTCCAAAAGTTTACTCTTATCAACTACTGCTTCCCCTCCAAATAAACTTATGCTAACACCACCATCTTGCACAATAGGCTCTGTATTAAAATAATTCAAAAAATCGTTTAAGCTCAAATATTCCTTCTCATTTAAATTTTCCACAGAGACATAAATTCCCGTACTAGAAAAATCTATTCTCTTTTCACCAACTTTGGGCAATTCTAAATGCAGTATAAAAGTTTGGCTATCTTTCATCTCTTCTTTAAAGGGAATCCTGCTATTCAAGTCCGTAGTAACCGACACAGAACTACCTAATTGTTCCCACCGCACACGGATAATCGGAGGAAGGTTAATCAGAAGAGCATTCTCATTTTCCGCAATTGTGCCTGTAAAATTAGCTGTGAGTCTCACAGGATTCTCTAACATAGATAAAGAAGGAATTGATAAATTTTTGCCCGTCACCACAATATCTATTCCGTTAGAAACAATCGTCCAGGTTATTTTGTTTAGTTCACTTTTTCCTTTATCGCTAGTAATAACTAAGTCAGAATGAACCCATCCCGCTTCTCCATCGACATTTATTTCATACCAGACTTCCTTTTTTTCATTTTCTCCAACACCTCTAATCATTACACTTATTCCGGACTGCAACACAGCCTGCACGGAATAATTTGTGGAGGGGCCTCCCCTGACATTGACAACATCCTCTATTTTTCCTTCGCTTCCTATTTTAGATAGGTCTAGCAGAGGAGACGAAACAACATCAAAAAGAGGGGCATATACCCATCCAATTTTGCCTTCGTGCTGAACCTCCAGCCAAATTTCTGTCTCCCCATTTCTTGCAATGCCCACAACAGGTAATTCACTTCCTTTATCGATCAGGTCTATTCTCGCATAGTCAAGCGATGGTCCTTCCCTGAGGTTTATATAGTACAAAGCCGTTGCTTTAGAAGTTCCATCACCAGTTTCAGGAGGAGTTTCGGGAGTTTTTTCTACCTTTTTAGCATACCAGCCTGCAATATATCTATACTCCCCACTTTTATCCTGATACCTGTACCATGTTTCTCCATCTGATCTCCTTATAATCCGCTGCACGCTAACCGCATTGCCCTCATTCAATACATCTACCATAGCAAATCCCACACCCGGTCCTACCCTCACGTTTAACACATCCGCAATGACCTCCACGTCAAAATCTGCATCCTCACCCTGTATCGTAACATTTGTATTGCGCGTGAGCCATGAGGCAATGTATCCTGTAGTGTTTTTATTAAAATCATACACCCTGTACCACTTTTCGCCTTTAGCATTATTTTGAGTAAAAAGAAGTTCCAACAAACTTCCTTTATCTGCCCGATATAAAATGTTACTTTCTGTTCCCGGTCCACTTCTTATATTTACAGAAGAGACACTAACCTCTATCAAATAATATCCAGCAGCATTGGCTATCGGAGCTGATGTGAAAATAATCATAATGAATAAAATGATAGCTAATATCTTTTTCATATCAATCTCCTTGTCTTGCGCATTTCTATTTTTATTCTTTTCTCCTCTACTTTTCTCTTGTCGCCAAACAGTTTTTTAGAGCGCACAAGTGCGATTTTCACCTTTATCCGATTGTGCGCTGTATGAACATCAAGAGGAATAATTGTATATCCCTTCTCTTTTACTCTTGAACTCCATTTAATAATTTCATACTCGTGAAGCAAAAGCTTCCTCCGTCGCCTCTCATCTTTTACATTGTGCGCCGAAGGATTTGTCGCGATAAACATCTTATATATAAAAAATTCGCCGTTTTTTTCTTTTATAAAACTGCCATGCAAATTCACCTTTCCAGCCCTCACAGATTTCGTCTCGTATCCTTCTAACTGAATACCGGCTTCCTTTGTGTCAATAATTTCATAATTTCTCGCAACACGTTTGTTTGTAGCAATTATTTTTTCTTCTTCCATTTATTCCTCAGCTCTTTGAGCACCTCTCTCAGCTCCTCCGGCAACATGGCATATGCCACAATTTTTCTCTTTATTATAGGATGAATGAAAGAAATTTCATAAGCATGTAAAAAATGCCGCGTGAGAGAAATATCTGCGTTCGTTTTCCCGCCGTATAAATAATCTCCAACAACAGGATGTCCGAGGTACGCAAAATGCACACGAATTTGATGGGTTCTTCCAGTTTCAAGGCCTACAGCAACAAGTGTATAAGGCCCTATCTCTTCAATAACCCTGTAATGGGTTACAGCACGCCTGCCAGATGGAAAAATCCCCATCTTTATTTCGTCTTTATTCTTTCGTCCGATGGGCAGATTTATTACGCCTTTCTTGTCCTTTAAGTTTCCTTTTAAAAGAGCTATATAGTTTTTTTCAATTTTGTGCTCTTTAAGTAACTCCGATAATTTCAAATGCGCTTCATTTGTTTTGGCAACGACAAGAAGACCTGATGTATCTTTATCAAGCCTATGTACAATGCCCGGCCTTATAACTCCACCTATCGCTGAAAGGTCTTTTAAATGGAACAAGAGCCTGTTAACAAGTGTATTTTCCTTCTGCCTTCCCACCGGATGCACTACAACACCTGCTGTTTTATTTACAATTGCAAGATATTTATCCTGATAAACAATTTCAAGCGGTTTGTCTTCCTTGGGGATGGACAATTCGGTGGGTTCTTTCACCTGCAATTCAATTAAATCATCTTCCGTAAGCATATGTGAGGGCTTAACTACCTGCCCGTTAACCGTTACGAAACCTTCTTTTATAAGTTTTTGCAGATAAGAACGCGTATAATCGAGCTTCTGAGAAAGAAAAAGGTCCAGCCTCTTTCTTTCATCCGCTTTAAGAATGTGCTTTTCCATAAAAGAACAGTATATAAAGCACTATCATTGCAGTACCTATGTTTACAAAGGAATCTGCAAGGTTAAAAACAGGCCATATTCTAAAATCTATAAAATCTGTCACATGTCCGATGAATATCCTGTCAAGTAAATTTCCTATGATTCCGCCAAAGAGAAAACCGCTTCCAAGTAAAAGAAAACGGGTTGAAGTAAGAAAATTAAGAAAATACAAAATAACAATTAGAGAAATTATGCCAATAACTATAATAAAAATACGTCCATTTTGCAAAATTCCAAATGCAGCACCAGTATTTTTGATATGTGAAAAATAAACAATGCGGTCAATTACCGGCACACTTGCCCCAACAGCAAGCTTTTGCCTTACTAAGTACTTAGTCAGTTGATCGGCAAATGTAACAAAAAAAGCCACCGTAAGAAAAATAACATTTCTATTCATCAATTTCTACCGCCTTTCCAATATCTACTCCCCTAACTTCCACTTTTTTGATGTGGGCTGCAGCCCCTTTTAATATTGTAATATTGCTCTTTCGCACATTAAAAAATTTAGCTAAAAACTCTACAAGTTTCTTATTTGCTTTGCCTTGAATAGGAAGTGCATTAAGCTTTATCACAAGCTTTCCGTCTCTTTTCCCTACTACTTCATTTTTCTTTGCATTTGTAATTACCTTTATATCCAGTATTATATCCCTTTTCATCTTGCATAATCTTACTACAATATCGAGCAAAATCAAGCATAAGACCGAACATAACTAATTTTATAGCAAAAATCAAAATCATCCCTTTATAGGTTGCATTTTCCAGTAAGTTTAATATAATAACTATGTGGAGGAGAGATGGCCGAGTAGGCTGAAGGCACTCGCCTGCTAAGCGAGTGAAGGAGTTAAATCTTTCCGTGGGTTCGAATCCCACTCTCTCCGCCAATTAACTCCCTCCAAACATATCAATCAAACGATCAAATGGAGAAGCTATTCCCCTTTGCTTCTCCATTTCTATTTTAAAATGATCCCAAAGTGTTCGCCTGGTGCCAGGCACCACTTGAACACTTTCAAAAAAAGTATATAATAAATAATCTATGGGAAGAGAAAAAAGAATAGAGTACAAAGGTGCTATATATCACATCATTTCAAAAACAGTAAGCAGCGAAAATGCTTTTACGGGAGAAAAAGATTACAAGCATTTTATAAAACTTACCTGTAATGCCTTTTCAAAATATCAGGCAATACTTCTTTCCTTTGCATTAATGAAAAACCACTATCATCTTCTACTAAAAACAGAAAATGCCAATCTTTCACAAATAATGCATGAAATTAATTCAAAATATGCACATTATTTTAATTCTGTGCATATAAGAAAAGGCCACCTCTTTCAGGATAGATATAGAAGTTACTTAATTACAAACGATGAGTATTTTATAAATGCCTTTGTATACATTAATTTAAATCCATTAGAAGCACAATTAGTGGAACAGCTTGAAGACTATAAATGGTGCAGTTATAGATATTTTGAGGATAAAAATAATGCTCCGAAATGTTTAAACTTAGAAGAAATTCATAACCTCTCAGGCGTTGAAATCTCCAGGTTTACCCAATTCATAATGTCGAAAGCATCCGTATATGAAAAGTATGAGCAAGAAATAAATGATCACAATTCTGAAAAAGAGATAAAAAAAATCAAAGAAATATTTACAAAAATCCAAAATAAATATGGTAGCATCGTTGAAAATAGAGAGCTTAAATATTTGCTTATATATGCTTTTTACCACAAAAAATTTAGGTCAGCGGATATATCTTTAGCATTAGAAATTCCAGCTTTCACAGTAAGAAGAATCAAAAACAAAGCAGAAAAAAGAATAGCTTCTGACGCTGCGTTTATTGAGTGGTTCAACGAAATAGACAAACAATTCTAACGACTTCCCTCCCCTTATCTGTTCATGTGGTGCCAGGCACCAGGTGAACAATTGGGAGAAAATAGGAATTTATGTATAATAAGGTATGATTAAGATACTTGTTGCAACAAAAAATAAAGGAAAAATAAAGGAAATCAGAGAAATTCTCAAGACCCTGCCAATTAAAATTATTGAGTTACCGGAAAATGACGAAGACACCGTCAAAGAAGACGGAGAAACATATCTTGAAAACGCACTTAAAAAAGCACAATATTATGCAAATAAATACAAACTCCCCACACTCTCAGATGACTCCGGTTTGGAAATCGATGCACTAGGTGGTGCGCCCGGGATAAATTCCGCACGTTTTCTTAACGAAAAAACTTCCTTTGATGAAAAAATGGAAAAAATCCTGGAACTGCTTAAAAACAATCCAAACCGCAAAGCACGGTTTAAAACTGTTGCTGTACTATACCTTCCAAGAGAGAAAAGGTATTTTACAACAGAAGGCATAGTAGAAGGAGAAATTTTAGAAGCACCGGAGAAAAAAGAGGGAAGTGGTTTTGGCTACGACCCCATCTTTAAGCCAATTGGTTTTAACAAAAGTTTTTCAATGCTCGGAAAAGAAGTTAAAAATAAAATAAGCCATAGAAGTAAAGCGCTTGATAAAATGAAAAGGATCATAGAAGAAAATTTTTTAGGAGGCAATAAAATGATAGAGATAAAAGTAAACGGAAAAAGATTTCCAGCAAATAAATATGTCTACGAAGTTTTTAAGTCTGTTATTTTTGCACTGATTAACACATTAAAAAATGTACCGGAGATAGATTCGGTAGAAATTACAATAAAGAAAGACAAAGAAAAAGAGATTTCTTAGGCAAATAACCGTCCCTTAACAAAAGTGTTTGCTCGGTGCCAGGCACTGAGCGAACACTTTTAGTGGGTTAGCGATTCAGCGGGTTAAGGGTTAGCGGTTTAATGGTTCAGCGGTTAACCCACTCAATACGGACTCTGCCAATCACAGATACCACCACTCGAATTTGCTTTGTCCCACTTCTATTTATCAGGTTAATATGTCCCGCACCTTTTTTAGATATCCCTCGATTATTAAAATTGAGATTAATCGTTGCAGTAGTCCCTGGCACGCTTAATGAACCAAATGTAATTGAATCGGGAACATTTTTCCCAAAATGTTTTGGGAATCCATAAGCATCGTTAAATTCTCTTGTTATTATTTTGCCCGAACCTAACACATAGTTTGCATCATAATCTGCTTCAATTTTGTAATTATTTTGTTCCGGATAAAAATGAATTCGAAAGTGCGCTGCACTATCGTTGCTGTGAACAATTGCAAGTTGCTGCACAAGCCGGATATCCTGCTGCACCTGCGCAGCAGCATTGTATAGCGAACGCTCTACAATGTAACTTGATGCCATAGGTGCAGCAACTGCCACCATAATAATAATTATTGCAATGGCTATGATAAGCTCGACAAGAGTAAATGCTTTACGAGAGTAAGTAATATTTGTCATACAACATTCTTCTTCAGGAACAAAACTTTTCTTTTGAGGTTGCAGTTCAAACTGAACTTCAACGATTGATTAACACCTAAATTCAAATAAGTGATAGAAATATGATTGATTACGAAAATTCTTTTAAGATATATTTGATTGCACTTTATCATCTATTTGCCGCAATTAAAGGCCTTACTGCTTCCCTGTTCCTCCCTTTTTGCAGAATAGATCATCTGAATTACGACAAAAATTATCTCGCATTACCTTTTAACCCATGTTATATTTATACGGCCAATGACCGAGACTTCAATCTTAATTATTTTGCTTCCCGATCCGTTTTGCAGATTAACATAACCGTCACCCGGATCAGGATGTCCAAGGTTGTCAAAATTGAGATCGATAGGAAACGTACTTGAACCACCAAACACGATAGAGTCAGAATCTGCTAAGCTGCTATCAAAATATTCTGGGAAACCTAAAGCATCGTTAAAATTCCTTGTAATAATTTTACTTCCGCCTTCGTTTGTTTCTACTGTTTCTACCGTGTAGAAATTGTTTGCCGGGTCAAAACTAATTTTAAATTCATCCGTTGTACTGTGCGTAATTGCAAGATTCTGCGCAAGCCGAATATCCTGCTGAACCTGCGCAGCAGTATTGTAAAGGGAACGCTCGACAATATAGTTTGAAGTCATAGGAGCAGCAACTCCCACCATAATAATAATTATGGCAACAACTATAACAACCTCGATAAGAGTAAATGCTTTACGGGCTTGAAAATTCTTCATATGATATTTCTTCCCAGGAGGATGGACTTTGCTCTGCCGTGTCTATCCCGTTTGTACCCTCAGTAATACCTCCCTCGATATCAAGGTTTGGCATATTAGCAATAGGAACATAATTCACTGTAAAATTTCCCCCAAGATCTATCGGGTCTCGTGTTACTATTGAACCGTTGCACTCGAAGGTACCAATACCAGTCATACCACCTGTTGCATAAAATAACCCCTCAAGCGATGCAGTGCCATTTGCTCTGATAATATCTCCATCAACCAAAATAGCAAGCCCGCCGTCATTAACAATTTCTGCGTTAGCGTTTATGCTGAGGTCGCCATTTATAACAATTGTACCCTGACACTCAAAATGCGCGTTAATTATAGCAATTCCAGTACCATCTCCAGGAGTAGGGTTAACATAATAAACAATGGAGTTTGCATAGGTCCATAATGTATCACGCTGAGCTCCATTTAAAGTACCAATTGCCCCTGAATAGTCCCTTAAATCGGCATAAAAAGTTTGTATTCCATCTATGGTATTGCCCGTATCGTCTAAACCAAGATAAATTTGAACAATAGATAAAACCTGCGGGTCAGTACAACTTGCGTAATTAAGCAAGTTACCCTCCTCATCATAGACAAGCGCCCCGTCATAAGGTGCATCTCCTGTTTTAAACTTATAAGCTAAATCTTTATAATAGTCAACATTTAGCTCAGGGAAAGTAATTTCGGGATAGTCTGGGAATATACCGCCAGTTGCCTGTCCCTTGTTGAATATTTGCCCATTAGCACGAGCTTCACCACCATTTACTCTTACTTTTGAGGGACTTGCCCCAAGATCTATATCACCCCCCCGCATAAATATTTCCATCTACCTCCTGCGCTCCTCCGCTAAAAATAATATCACCGCCAGAGAATAAGCCATAATTAAACGCTTCGGAGGAACTATCATAAGTAGTGTCGCTTTCTTTACTATAAACAACACAACATTCTGTGGTAACTACCCTTTTTGCAAGTATCTCTGCTTTCGTTGAATCACTGTATACAGTACCCAAAGAATAAATCTGCACAGGAATATTTCTTGCATCATAATCCTCAGTAGTAGTTGAGGGATTCCATACGGTATCATAATCTCCACTCAATCGCTTAATCTTTATGTGGTAAGTTACATAAGGCACATCAGTTGAATCAGAATATGCTTGCTCAGTACAATCAGCAACATCTCCCACATCATTTATTACAATACTTTTAATTTTATCTACCGTAAGATAAGTAAGATCAGTAGAAGGCGCTGTGGTATTGGTTATAAAATCTGCATTACGTAAATTAAACAAGGTTTGTGAAAGCCCTGTCTCTGCGGCAACCAAAGCTCTTTCAGAAGAAGAGCGAGCATTAGAAACTTTTTTCTCGGATATAACTTTTGCGCTTATCCCTATAATGGATATGAGAAAAAGAGCTGCAATAAGAACTACCGTAATTAATGCCATTCCTTTTCTTTTACGTAATATCATTTTAACCACCTCCTATGGTGATGATTATTCATTAGGAGAATTTCTTGAAAATACTAAAGAAGTAAAAGAAATTGTCCTTTCTTTACCAAAATATTCCAACCTTCCTACAACAATCATTATAACCTTACCACCAGAACGAACAAAGTATACCTTTACCAGCTGGTGCATATCTTCAGTAACTGGTTGTGGTGAATAGTCATCTACTTGCCTACAAATTGCATAAGTCCCCGAGCTTGTACCAGTACCAAGCTTATACGTCACAGTTTCAGTCCCACTATTAGTATTAAATTGTAGCTCTTCACCCATTGCGTTATCGCCTGGTTTAAGAATTATACCCCCGGTACCACTGTTTGCCTGCCTAAAATCATAAGCCATCTTGTCCAGTGCAAAACGGAAATTCTGCTGCAATATCATTTCCTGTTCCTGAGCACTCCTCATTGCAAAAAAGCGGGAAAGCGTTGAAAAAGAGATAGTGATTATTACAATGAAAACAGCCAGTGCAACAATTAACTCTACTAAGGTAAAACCTTTTCTACTATTCCTAACTGCTTCCTGCATAGCTCTTCTCCCCTGTAACTTTAATGCTTTTTTCAGTACTATTCACATTCCAATATACAGTAACTTCAATTGTAAAAATCTTATTTACATCAGTTAGTTCCGGGGTTTTATCTGTAATGATAATCTGTTTCCGGTAATTCGGAAATACTTCTTTATGCAAAATAAGAGTATAGTCCCAATAATCAGGACCATCTGGATTTATTACCCACACCGGCACAACCTCAATGCTGCCCGGCAAAAGTAGAGTTGGAAGAGTATCAGAATTCTCTATACCACAAATATTTATTAAATGCTCTATTCTAAATGAAGCATCTGCCATTTTTTCTGAGTCATAAATATAAGTCAGCGGATCTGTATCACCTGGATAGTTGGGAGTAGTATAAACCGTTGACCAACCTTTTGGTGGTGAGTTATTTGGATTATCTTTAACAAGATTAACAAGCACAGAAACAGCAAGGTTTTGAACATCTTCCAGTTGCAGCTGCGCAAGGTTCTGTCCAATTGTTTGAATGCGGAGGTCCACCATATTTCTGTAATAAGAGTAATAACTGGTTAGCAATCCAAGCACTACAATCATAAGGATAGCCAGTGCTATAATTACCTCAATTAAGCTAAACCCTTTTTTTGCATTGCAAAGACGCTTTATTCTCATCTCTCTCCTCTCCATTCCCCTTTATATATTATTTATTTTACAATAAAAATGCAAAAGTTAATAATATCTATTATTTAACCTTCTTCACATTTTCATTTTTTTAGCGTTTATTATTGTAAAATATTACTATTGCCTTAAATTATGTCAAGTAAATAAAAAAATAATTTAAAACCAGGATAGACAAATCCAGAATAATAAAACCAGGACAAACTATCTAACAAAGTTGTAAAAGAGGGGATTGCCGCGCCTTCGGCTCGCAAAGACGAAGAAAAGAAAAATGCAAAGACAAAGAAAAAGTAAAGATAAGATTCCGGACCAAGCCCGGAATGACAAAAAAATGAAATGACGAGGGGAAAAAGAATGTAGGGACAAAGAGAGATTGCCGCGTCACTGGCTCGTAAAGACGGGGAAAAAATGCAATGACTAGGGAAAAAGAAAGTATGGACAAAGAGAGATTGCCGCGCCTTTGGCTCGTAACGACGAAGAAAAAGCAAAGATAAGATTCCGGACCAAGGCCGGAATGACAAAAAAAAATGAAATGACTAGGGAAAAAGAATGTAGGGACAAAGAGAGATTGCTTCGGCTACAAAATGTAGCACTTGGCGTAATGCATGCCAAGGAAAAAAGCGCAATGACAGGGAAATACGGTGACAAAAAAGAAATAAAAAAAGCCCTGGCAACGACCTACTCTCCCGCACAGTTTCCCATGAAGTACCATCGGCCCAAAAGGGCTTAACTTCCGTATTCGGAATGGAAACGGGTGTTTCCCCTTCGGTATGGTCACCAGGGCACTCTAAATTGTACCCTTAAAACTGTATAAGGTGTAGTAAATCCTCGACCTATTAGTACACGTCAGCTCAACACATTGCTGTGCTTACACCTCGTGCCTATCAACCTCGTGGTCTACAAGGGGTCTTACCCCTTTCCCGAAGGAAAGGATGGGAGATCTTATCTTGAGGTCAGCTTCACGCTTTAGATGCTTTCAGCATTTATCTGGTAGAAACTTAGCTACCCAGCACTTGCCCCTGGTGGGACAACTGGTACACCAGCGGTTTCCTTCCCCGGGTCCTCTCGTACTACGGGGAAACCCCCTCAAATCTCCTGCGCTTACAGCGGATTAGGACCGAACTGTCTCACGACGTTCTGAACCCAGCTCGCGTGCCGTTTTAATTGGCGAACAGCCAAACCCTTGGGACCTTGTTCAGCCCCAGGATACGACGAGCCGACATCGAGGTGCCAATCCTCCCCGTCGATATGGACTCTTGGGAGAGATAAGCCTGTTATCCCCGAGGTAGCTTTTATCCGTTGAGCGATGGCGTTTCCATACACAACCACCGGATCATTAAGCCCCACTTTCGTGCCTGTTCGACCTGTCAGTCTATGCAGTCAAGCTCCCTTATGCCTTTGCACTCGATAGCTGATTTCCAACCAGCCTGAGGGAACCTTTGGGCGCCTCCGTTACTCTTTAGGCAATTATGTTAATCCAGTTTTTCGGATATCTTATGTTATATATTAGAAGTAATACTGGACTCCCTTTAATACGGGCTCGTATTCGCATACGAGTTCAGACTATATCACCATCCTTAAAGGATGTCTGGCGTTTAGTCGTTGAGGGGTTCCACTTAGGAACTTCCCTGCGGATTGTCTGCACCAGAGCATTTTTACTATTAAAAGTATCTCTGGATTCTGCATCCCTTTTAGGGAACAGATTTTCCCGCATATAGCCAGATTTGCATTTAGCATTGCTGCTAAAGGGCCCCACTGTTGAGGCGACCGCCCCAGTCAAACTACCCGCCTGACATTGTCCTCCTACCCGATTCAGGGTATAGAGTTAGAATTTCAGCATATTAAGGGTGGTATTCCAAGGATGACTCCCCCGAAACTGGCGTTCCGGGTTCAAAGTCTCCCACCTATCCTATACGCAATATGCCAAAATTCAATATCAGGTTATAGTAAAGCTCTACGGGGTCTTTCCGTCCTGCTGCAAGTAGCCCGCATCTTCACGGGCACTGCTATTTCACCGAATCCCTCTTTGAGACAGCGTTCAAGTCGTTACGCTTTTCATGCGCGTCGGAACTTACCCGACAAGGTATTTCGCTACCTTAGGACCGTTCGTTTATGTTATCTTTAAAAAAACTTGTAAAGACAATTGGCTAAACTGCAGCCAATACTCCATATCGCTATGGAGACCGGACTATATCATCACCCAAATGGGTGCTCAGCGTATAGTCTCTGAGGATTCTTCCAGAGAAGATATGATCTCTTTTGAATTATACTTTCTCTTTGAATGGTCACCATTTATTTCTTCACGTAATTTTGCAATTTTTTTGATGCCATCCTCTGTTAAGTGCTCGCCATTTAAAACCATTTCCAGCACTCCTTTGAATTTCGAGAAAGCTTTCTTCTTTTTTTGCGAGAGGAAGTGAAACTTCTTAAAAAATGGTATAACTTTTTCAGAGAGAGCATTAACATTTGTTACTTCATAGTACCAAATGCCATCTTTTCTCATCCTTAAAGTTCCACATCCAAGGTATCTCTTAAATAGCGTAAGAATTAACTTTTCATCTTGAGAGACATTAAAGGAAAGGGAAATTCTCCATTTATTCCTATAATCTTCCCTCGGTCTAAAAGAAACGTTAAAACTACCTTCGCCATCTGCAAATCCTGCAAGATACCATCCTATCTTTGGAGGAATATTTATCTTTTTTTCACTCATTTTTCCTCCTTTACTTAAAAGCCTTTCCTGCTGATTGTCCGCACTGGTCACATTGTCACGGAGATTAACTCTCGTAGTGCCAGATACTAACCGGATTTTCCAGCATTTAGCTGAGTTTTATAACTACAGCGTCCAACCTATAGTTACGGCCGCCGTTCACTGGGGCTTAAGTTCAGAGCTTCGCAGACCGAAATCTGCTAACCCCTCCCTGTAACCTTCCAGCACTGGGCAAGCGTCGGCCCCTATACATCGTCTTTACGACTTAGCAGAGACCTGTGTTTTTGTTAAACAGTCGCTTGAACCTATTTACTGAGGCCCAGAATCGCAAAGGTAAGTATTTACCTTCACCTTCCCAGGCACCCCTTCTCCCGAAGTTACGGGGCAATTTTGCCGAGTTCCTTAAAGAGGGTTCTTTCGTACGTCTTAGGAGCATTCTCCTCATCTACCTGTGTTGGACTGCGGTACGGACACATATCTTCCTCGTTAGAGGTTTTTCTTGTGAGCATGGAATCAGCTACTTCGCCTTGCGGCTCCCCATCACTTCTCAGAGTTTAATACATCCAGGGATTTTCCTCCGGATGCCTCCTACGAGCTTGGACGCGGACAACCAAAACCGCGCTTAACCTATCCTTCTCCACCACCCCATCCTGATAGCGGAAGATACATGGTACAGGAATATTAACCTGTTGTCCATCGCCTACGCCTTTCGGCCTCGGCTTAGGACCGACTAACCCTGGGCGGACAAACCTTCCCCAGGAAACCTTAGATTTACGACGACAGGGATTCTCGCCCTGTTTTTCGTTACTTAAGCCAAGATTCTCACTTCCTATCGCTCCAGTACTCCTTACGGTATACCTTCTCTGCAATAGGAACGCTCTCCTACCGCTCAAGACGTCCGAAGACATCTTAAGCCCACTGCTTCGGTAATAGACTTAGTCCCGTTACATTTTCGGCGCAGAACCGCTCGACTAGTGAGCTGTTACGCACTCTTTGAAGGGTAGCTGCTTCTGAGCTAACCTCCTAGCTGTCTAAGCAATTCCACATCCTTTCTGAACACTCAGTCTATTTTAGGGACCTTAGCAGATGATCTGGGTTATTCCCCTCTCGACGACGGATCTTAGTACCCGCCGACTCACTGGTAGGGTAAAAACAAATGGTATTCGGAGTTTGGTTGAGTTTGGAAATCTGGTAGGATCCCTAGCTCATCCAGTGCTCTACCCCCACTTGCGAATTACCTACCGCTGCACCTAAATGCATTTCGGAGAGAACCAGCTATCTCCAGGTTCGGTTAGAATTTCTCTGCTATCCACAGTTCATCCGATGAGTTTTTTCCCCCAACCGGTTCGGACCTCCACGAGTTCTTACGCTCGTTTCATCCTGACCATGGATTGACCACCTGGTTTCGGGTCTATGGACAGCGACTAACGCCCTATTCAGGCTCGCTTTCACTACGGCTCCGGGTATCACCCCTTAACCTTGCCACTACCCATAACTCCTTGGCTCATTCTTCAATAGGCAGGCAGTCAGGCTGAAATGTTGCCATTTCATAGCCCTCCTACCGATTGTAGGCATATAGTTTCAGGTTCTATTTCACTCCCCTTCCGGGGTTCTTTTCACCTTTCCCTCACGGTACTTTGTTCACTATCGGTCGCCGGAGTATTTAGCCTTAGGAGATGGTCCTCCTAGCTTCCCGCAAGATTCCACGTGTCCCGCGGTACTTAGGAAAGATTTATAGGAGTGAATTGATTTTCACCTACGGGGCTGTCACCCTCTTTGGCCACCCTTTCAAGAGTGTTCGACTAACCAATTCATTTCTGACTCCATACCTGCTCAGCAGCACAGGATTAAATCTCCCTACAACCCCATCTATGCAACGCCTGCCAGCTTCTACACATAAATGGTTTAGGCTTTTCCCCTTTCGCTCACCACTACTAAGGGAATCACTTTTGTTTTCCTTTCATCGAGGTACTAAGATGTTTCAGTTCCCTCGCTTACCCTCTTTGCCCTATATATTCAGGTAAAGATAACAGAGATTTCTCCCTGCTGGGTTTCCCCATTCGGAAATCCTCGGATCAAAACTTGTTATGCAACTCCCCGAGGCCTATCGCAAGCTTTCTGCGTCCTTCATCGGCTCCGTACGCCAAGGCATTCACTATACGCCCTTACTTATTTACTACACCTACATACAGTTTTCAAGGTACAATCTAGTAAACTATAAATTGAGGAGATTATTCCCTCAAAACTAAACAGCGATAAGCAAGGATAGCTTTAAATATTTGTATTTTCTCGAAGTATGTTAATAAAACACACCTAAAAATGCTCCCTAGAAAGGAGGTGATCCAGGCGCACGTTCTCGTACACCTACCTTGTTACGACTTCACCCTCCTTATCATGCACACCTTCGTGACTCACAGAGCCACTTCGGGTACACACAACTCGGGTGGTGTGACGGGCGGTGTGTACAAGCCCCGGGAACGCATTCACCGCAGTATAGCTGACCTGCAGTTACTAGCAACTCCAGCTTCATGAGGGTGAATTGCAACCCTCAATCCGTACTGAGGTCCACTTTTTGCGATTAGCTCCCCATTACTGGTTAGCAACACTTTGTATGGACCATTGTCGCATGTGTGTAGCCCTGGACATAAAGGCCATGAGGATTTGACGTCATCCCCACCTTCCTCCAGCTTTCCGCTGGCAGTCTCCCTAGAGTGCATAGGCCGAAGCCTATTAGCAACTAAGGATAGGGGTTGCGCTCGTTCACGGACTTAACCGTACATCTCACGACACGAGCTGACGACAACCATGCAGCACCTGTGCACGGGTAGCAGAGATTACTCTCTGAAAGGGCCGGAGTTTCTTCCAGCTTTCTCGTGCATGTCAAGCCCAGGTAAGGTTCTTCGTGTAGCATCGAATTAAACCACATGCCTCGCTGCTTGTGCGGGGCCCCGTCAATTCCTTTGAGTTTTAACCTTGCGGTCGTACTTCCCAGGTGGGATGCTTAACACGTTAGCTCCGGCACTGAGAAGCAACCTCCCCAACACCAAGCATCCATCGTTTACGGCTAGGACTACCAGGGTATCTAATCCTGTTTGCTCCCCTAGCTTTCGTATATGAGCGTCAGAGACAGCCCAGGAAGCCGCTTTCGCCACTGGTGTTCTTCCAGATATCTAAGCATTTTACCGCTACACCTGGAATTCCACTTCCCTCTACTGCTCTCTAGATTAACAGTTTTGAATGCGAGCTCAGAGTTAAGCTCTGAGTTTTTACATTCAACTTGTCAATCCGCCTGCATACCCTTTACACCCAGTAATTCCGGATAACGCTCGCCCCCTACGTATTACCGCAGCTGCTGGCACGTAGTTAGCTGGGGCTTATTCAAAAAGTACCATCAAGAATAGTTCCCTATTTGAGATCTATCCCTTTTTCCTTAATAAAAGGAGTTTACAACCTTGCGGCCTCCATCCTCCACGCGACGTCGCTGGTTCAGGCTTTCGCCCATTGACCAATATTCCCCACTGCTGCCTCCCGTAGGAGTTTGGGCCGTGTCTCAGTCCCAATGTGGCTGTCCATCCTCTCAGACCAGCTACCCGTCGTCGCCTTGGTAAGCCATTACCTCACCAACTAGCTGATAGGAGATGAGCCCGTCCAAAAGTGATAGCATGAAACAGAGGCTATCTTTCTTTGACAAACCTAAGTCTGTCAACATTATCGAGTATTACCCTTCTTTTCAGAAGGCTATCCTCGTCTTTAGGGTAGGTTACCCATCTATTACTCACCCGTTTGCCGCTAGAACTTTCCAATGGGTTGCCCCATCAAAAAATTCTCGCTCAACTTGCATGTGTAAGGCACGCCGCCAGCGTTTATCCTGAGCCAGGATCAAACTCTCCGAAAAATTAATACCTTACTTTCGCTGTTTAGTTTTCAAGGTACAATCCGCTTTTAAATATTTTAGCATATTTATTATATGCTTTTTTTAGTACAAGTCAAGGGTATTTTCGAAACTGTCTTTTTATGCGATATACACCCAACGGAGAATATCATAACAAATTAAAACTTCCTGTCAATAGATTCCAAAGAATTTTTTCAAAAAATTTCTACACATATTAAAGCTGATAAAATCTACACTTTCTTAAATATAGAGAGAAAAAATTGAAAAAAATTTTCAAAAGTTTGAGTAAAAAATCTTAATATTGAAATACTTTTATAATAAGCACGGCATTTAAATGATTATTTATTTTTTAACCTTTGAGAACACACATCCGCAATAGTTTTGCCGGTACATTTTATAGTATTTACTCAATACAATGCTGGATTTAAATCCGTTTCTTTTTTTGAAGTCCGCTTTGAGAAATTTTACTTCATACTTATTTCCAATCTGTTCTCCTATATCAAATATCCATTTAATTTTTTTATGCGGACTTATAGAAAGCGTTGTAGTAAAATAGTCAAATCCCTTTTCTTTTGCAATTCGTGCTGTTTCTTCAAGGCGCATCTTATAGCAGATGTAGCACCGTTTCCCTCCTTCAGGCTCATTTTCAGTGCCTTTTATGCGCTCAACCCAACTATCCTTGTCATACTTGCCTACCTCAAGATCCATACCGGCAACACGGGAAAAGCGTACAATTTCTTCCAGCCTTTTCTCATACTCACTTAAGGGATATATGTTTGGGTTATAGAAAAACCCCGTCACTCTGTAATGCCTACCTCTTAAATACAAAAAGGGGTATGTTGCATCCGGAGCACAACAGATGTGAAGGAGTACTTTTTCAAAATTTCCGTAAGGAATGTCGGTCTTATCCAATTTCATCTATTAACTCTTCTATGTCATCTTCAGAAAATACTTTTATACCGTTCTTCCTCAAAAGTTCTGCAGTAATGCCCTCACCTTTGATTTTAGTGCCGCTAAATGATCCATCATAAACAAAATGGCTTCCGCAAGACGGGCTTCCATCTTTTAACAGAGCAAATTTTATTTTATAAAGTTTTGCTAGTCCCAATACTTCTTTTGCCCCATTCAAAAATATTTCAGTAACATCCTCTCCGTTCTCTTTCAACACCTTTACATTATTTTTAATTTCTACTGCCATTCTTGGTGTGGGTAAACCACCTAACTGTTCAGGGCAAACAGGAATCATCAAATACTTGTCTTTAAGCGAAAGCACGCCTTTGCTTACGCTGTTTTTCCCATCATGCCGGGTATTGAGCCCCAACAAACAAGCACTAACTAGTATTATTTTTTTCACAAAAGTATTATAATGCCTTTATATAAAAAGTTAAAAATTTATTATATAGCAGAGGAAAAAATGTGGATAAAACAGCTCTTTACAAATGATATTTTAATATTTTCAGCTATTTCCAGTCTTACCGCACAAATGCTAAAAGTAATATTTGACTTTGCGCAGAAGAAAAAAATAAATTGGCGCCTTGCAATTTCACCAGGTGGCAACCCAAGTTCTCACACAGCGGCAGTAACAACACTTACGCTACTGCTGGGTGCACGATACGGACTAAACTCCCCTTACTTTACAATTTCATTCATTATAGCATCAATAATAGTTGTTGATGCCCTTTCCCTAAGAAGAGAAGTTGGAGAGCATTCCAAAACAATGAATGAAATTTTCTGGGGAACAGCATGGGGTAAAAAACTGCGTGAAGTAATTGACATAAAAATCTTTGAAGAACTTATTGGTCATACCGGACTAGAAGTCGCAGCAGGATTTATCTGGGGCCTTATTATAGCAGCAATAGATATTATGCTCATAAAATAGTTCAGTAGAGAAAGCACTTACATATTTTTTATTCTCTCAAACCCAAGGTCAAATGCTTTAAGGTTTATTTCAATAGTTTTTTCCGGCAAACTTTCCTTCATAGATTGGATTATTTCTTCACGTTCCAAAGGAAATCCTGGCATAGCAACAGCGCTTCCCAGCAAAACCATATTAAGCGACATAATGTTTCCAGCCCTTTTTGCCAGTTTTTCTGCATCAATGATATAAAGATGGCTGAATTTTTTTATCGCTTCTTGAATGAGCGATGGATTATCCAGATATGTTGATATTCCAAGAGAGACAGTAAAAGGAACAATACGCGCAGAATTCATTATCACAAATGTCTTTCCGCTTGCTTTTTTTATTGAACGTAAAACTTCTGCAGGCTCAAAGCCAATAATTAAATCTGCATCTCCATTTTCAATGACAGGACTATGCACATCGCCAATCTTTATTTCTGTTGTCACTACTCCGCCACGTTGCGCCATCCCATGTAATTCGCTCATCACTACATTTATGCCTTTTTTCATAGCAGCTTCGCCAATAATTGAAGAAGCCTTTATTGTGCCTTGCCCCCCAACACCGGCAAGATGAATTTTATATGTTTTCATTTTCTCACCTCTATCGCTTTTTCAGGACAAATCTGAACACACACGCCACACCCATCACAGATAAGAGGATCGATAAAAACTGCTCCGTCCTTTCCTACATAGAAAGCAGGGCAAGTCCAATCTTTCACGCAAACCATACACTTCGTGCATTTGTTCTGATTAATAGTAAATGTCATCCATAAATTTTTCTTTCTCTTCTCTGCATCCGTTATCAGTGCGCAAGGATGCTTTGATATGACAACAGAAACCCCGTCATTCCTAAGCGCCTCCTCAAAAACTTCCCTTGCTTTTGCAAGGTTGTATGGCTCAACAGTTTTCACAAACTCTACGCCAATCCCTTTTACACTATTTTCAATAGAAATTTCTGGTGCCGTTTCTCCCATTCCATTAACAGGTTCAGAAGGACTCGGCTGCCTGCCAGTCATAGCAGTCGTCCTATTATCCATTACAACAATCAACAAATTAGCCTTATTGTGCACTGCATTGACAAGCCCGGGAAGGCCGGCATGAAAAAATGTAGAATCGCCAATAAAACTCACTATCTTTTGGTCTGTAGCATGAGAAAAACCTGTTCCCGTGCCGATACTTGAACCCATAGAAAGCAAGTAATCAGCCATTTCGTACGGCGGTTGAATACCCAGCGTATAGCAGCCAATATCAGTAGGAAAAATCACGTCTTTTAGTTTAAGTTTTTTAACCGCGTCTTTCACGGCAAAGTATGTTGCGCGGTGAGGACATCCTGCACAAAGAATCGGTGGACGAATAGGAAGCGTTATATCTGTTTTTAAATATCCCCGTTTCTTAATAGTGCGTGCACTAATTTTCTTTATTCCGTTTTTTACAATGTCAGGAGAATACTCATAAATACGGGGAAGCGTATCGGTAAGTTTTCCGTACACATTAACTGGAATCTTATATTTCCCGGCAATTGCAAGTACTTCTTTTTCCATCACAGGCTCTACTTCTTCAACAATAAGTACCTCTTTTACAGTAGAAAGAAATTCTTTTACAAGCTGCTGAGGAAACGGGTAAGTAAACGCAAGTTTCAGTATTTTTGCAGGAATATTATTTTCCTTAACTACATCAATTACATAGTTAAAAGCACCACCACTTGTAATGATGCCAAATTCGTCTCCAAAATCATACATCTTATTCACCTGCGTACTGTCAGCTATCTTTTCGGCCTCTGCGAGTTTATCCAACAACTCCTTACGCATCCTCACTGCATTAGCAGGAACAGGCACATAGCGAGAAGGTGCTTTTTCAAAAAACCCTTTACCCTTTGGAGGTACTACATCATTCAACTGAACGATGCCTCTCATATGAGAAACACGCGTTGTAGTTCGCATTAAAACAGGCAGATGTATCTGTTCAGAAAGTTCGAAACCAAATTTCATAAGATCCTTTACTTCCTGAGGGTTCGCAGGTTCAAGCAAAGGAACACCGGCAATCCGCGCATATATACGATTATCTTGCTCATTTTGCGATGAATACATCGAAGGATCATCAGCAGTAAGAATAATCATTCCCTTTTTTACACCGAGATAAGCAGTAGACATAAAAGAATCTGCCGCAACGTTTAATCCTACATGCTTCATAAACACGAATGACCTCAGCCCGGCAGCAGCTGCAGCAGCAGATACTTCTACCGCAACTTTCTCGTTTGTAGAGTATTCAAAATAAACGCCTGCTTTTCTGGCTAACTTTGAAAATACATCTCCAATTTCCGAAGAAGGAGTACCTGGATATGTAGAAACAAAAGATACGCCTCCTTCAAGAGCGCCACGCACAGCTGCCTCGTTTCCAAGAAGGAATAATTTGTCTTCCTTTTTCCCTGTAAGAATCTTAGCTACATTCATATCTGCCTCCTAAATACTCAAATCAATTCTATACTGCAACGCTTCGGCAATGTGAGGTAGTGCAACCTTTTTTTCGCCTTCCAAATCTGCAATTGTTCTTGATACTCTCACGATTCTATCAAATCCTCTGCCTGTAAGGCCCAGTTTTTCTGACGCGGTGCGAAGAAAACTCTTCTCCTCACTATCTAAAGGCACAAACTCCTTTAACAATTTAGGTGTAAGCTGTGCATTTGAAAAAATACTTTTGCCTTCATAGCGTTCCTGCTGTAATTTCCTTGCGCTTATCACTCTTTTCCTTACATCAGCTGAAAATTCCCCCTTCGGTTTGTTTGTTAATTCCTCAGGAAAAAGCCTGGGCATCTCAAGCTGAATATCAAATCTATCCCAGAGAGGCCCTGAAATCCTATTCCTGTATCTCTTGATATCATAAACACTACAATTACAATTGTGTACTGTATCTCCGTACCAGCCGCATGGGCACGGGTTCATTGCCGCAACAAGCATGAAACGAGATGGATAAGTAATGCTCATCTTTACGCGCGACACTGTGACAAATCCATCCTCCATTGGCTGCCTCAATACTTCAAGCACGCTCCTTTTAAACTCGGGCAATTCGTCCAAAAACAGCACTCCATGGTGCGACAAACTTATTTCTCCGGGTCTTGGTACATTCCCCCCTCCAATGATAGCAGCAGAAGATGCAGTGTGGTGAGGAGAACGAAAAGTTCTTTCCATTATAATGCCGTCTCTCAAAAGTCCTGCAATACTATATATTTGCGTAACTTCCATAGCTTCTTCCAGCGTTAACGGAGGAAGAATTGTAGGAAGCATCCTCGCAATCATTGTTTTCCCGCATCCGGGAGAGCCCATCATAATAATGTTATGCCCTCCAGCTGCAGCAATTTCCATTGCCCTCTTTGCCTGGAACTGCCCTTTGATATCTGCAAAATCTAATTCATCATGCACAACACCTTTTGCAAGCTCATCTTTAATATCGATATGTTCAGGAATAATTTCCCTGTCCTCATTAAGAAATTCCACTGCTTCTTTCAAGTGCTTTACAGGATAACAATCCACGCCATCTATAATCTCCACTTCTCTTCTATTGTCTAATGGTACGATAAAATTAGCGTGTCCTTTGTTAGAGAGCCCAATTGCCATAGGAAGCGCTCCGGAAATTTTCCTTACTCCACCATTCAGAGAAAGCTCCCCTGCAAAATGGAATTGAGCAACCCTTTCAGCAAAATGTATTACTTCTGTTGCCGTAAGAATCCCTATTGCAATCGGTAAATCATATATTGAACCTTCTTTCCTCACTTCAGCAGGCGCAAGGTTAACAGTAATACGACGCATTGGAAATTCAAAACCAGTATTTTTAATTGCAGAACGCACTCTTTCCCTTGCTTCTTTTACTGCTTCATCAGGTAACCCCACGATAGTAAATGTCGGAAGGCCAGGAGAAATATCTACCTCAACGATAACGTCTATCTCTTCAAGGCCTCTAAGTGAAACACTCTTTATTTTAGCAAGCATCTCATCTATGGAAGAGCTACGTATGTGTCTTCATCAAAATAAAGTTCACGTTCCCACTCCACTTCTTCTGTTATCAAAGGGTGGGGTTCGCCGACAAGTTCCACTCTAAAAAATGTAGATCGATACCACGGATAATCAGGCGCTTTCACCTTAAAGGGCGCTTCTTTCACTACCCTGAATCCTTTTTCGATAATTCTCTCGCCAACAAGCAAATATTTATTAAAATCACGGACAACATCAGTAATAACAAGATTCGTATTTAGTAAATCCTTCTCAACGCCGAACCACTTTTTAAGGGAAGATTCGTAATGGCTCAAACCAAAATAGCCAGCACTGCCTTTACCTTTAAGCGCTACAACACAACGCGATATAAAAAGCCTTATCCCCGGAACAGTTTCAACAGGATCAGTGAGAAAAGTATCAAATTTACCGTGGAGTTCTTTTTGTAGCGGCTTTCTTACATCAAAAAGCTCAGCTTTAACGTTTAAAGACATTTTATCAGCTACACTATTTATATAATCCACAATACGGCTATCAATTTCTACGACGTGTATTTCATCGGGAAGGCCAGTCAACGCCATCGCAATGCTTGTAAGATCATCGTCTCCAAGAAAAAAAATCTTTTTATTCTCAAGATCTCCCCTCTGGTAAACAAATTCTGCACGTCTGATAGAAACCTCCGGTGGAACAATCCCTTGATCAAAATCCGCAATTGCTCTGGGCCTTTCTTTAAATATTTCTTTAAATCTATCAATAACAGTGCTAAACAGATCGCTTACCACATAACCCGTGCCTTCACAATAAGAACAAGTAAAATCTCTCTCAGAGGAAATCTTGTACTCATGTGCAAATGCAATCCCTTTCTCTGTAAGAACAATCCTATCTCCATCAGACCCAATCAGGTCATTGCCTTTGAATTTATTTAGCAGCTCAATTGTGTGCTTGATATCACCATCCTGGTGATTGATTAATTCCCAGAGTGATTTGCTTGACTTAAGCAAAGTACGTAAAAGTTGCTCTTCTGTTCTGTCCACAAAAACCTCCCTTACCAAAAAAATTATTGACGAACAATCCATTTTACAACAATTTATCATTTTACAAAAACTCTTATACAAGTATAATAATGTAATGGATATAAAAGGAATCGGAATAGATATTATAAGCATAAAAAGGATGAAAGAAATGGTAGCAAAATACGGAGACCGTTTCTTAAATAGGATATTTACCGAAAAAGAAATTAACAATTTTCAAAACAATAAAAATAGCATAGAAAATTTTGCCGGAAGATTCGCCGCAAAAGAAGCAGTAATAAAAGCAACTAAGAAACATCTATCGGCAAAGGATATAGAAATTTTAAGAAGAAAGGATGGAGAGCCGTTTGTTGCCGGCAAAGAAAATATTCTCGTATCAATTTCGCATGAACGAGAATATGCCATTGCAATGGCCATTATAAGGGAGGAGGGAAATGAAAGTTGCATCGGTTGACGAGATAACAAATCTCGATAAAAACGCAGAAGAAAAATTTGGCATTTCCCAGGAAATTTTGATGGAAAATGCTGGAAATGCAGTTTTTTACGTTATTGAAAATGAGATAGGCGTAAGAGAAAAAAGATTTGTTATATTTGCCGGCCCCGGCAATAACGGAGGAGATGGCTTTGTAGTAGCAAGAAAGCTTGCATCAACAGGCGCAAAAGTATCGCTATTTTTTATAGGAAACAAAAACAAATTAAAAGGAGCGGCAAAGAAAAATTATATCCGGTTAAACGGATTCCCGATTGAACAATATAATATAGAGTTCTTTGACAGAATCGTAGAGACCAGTATAGAAAAGTCGGATGCAATAATAGATGCCATATTCGGGACAGGTCTATCAAGAAAAATTAGCGGAATACACAAAGAAATCATTCAAGGAATCAACCTCAGCAATAAAACGGTTATAAGCATTGACATACCATCCGGCATCAATGGCGACACAGGCGAAGTAATGGGTATCGCAGCAAAAGCAGATTACACTGTTACCTTTGGTTTGCCAAAAAGAGGACACTTTCTGTATCCCGGGGCAGAGCATACAGGAAAACTGTATGTTTCACACATATCATATCCCCCATCGCTGTATGAAAATCCAGATATAAATGTTCAGCTGAACACGCCAGTAGAACTCCGGGCAAGGAAAAAAGACACGCACAAAGGAAATTACGGAAAGGCACTATTCATAGCCGGCGGCAAAAATTATCTTGGCGCACCAATGTTTTGCTCGTATGCATTCCTCAAGTCAGGCGGTGGATTATCATACCTTGTAACGCCTAAAAGCATCGCACCATTTATTGCAATGAAGGCAAGCGAAGTAATAATAATGCCTGCTATGGAAACGAAAGAACAATCCATTTCGATGCAAAATCTTGATAATCTTCTAAAATTATCCGAACAAATGGACATTGTAGCCATTGGCCCGGGCGTAACTATTGAAAAAGAAACAAAAGAATTTGTGAAAGAATTTGTAAAACAAGTAGGTAAACCAGTCATTATTGATGGAGACGGATTAACGGCTGTTTCAGAAGAGATAAAAATACTCAAAAAAAGAAAAGGGGAGACTATTATCACACCTCATATGGGAGAGTTTGCAAAAATCACGGGAAGAGAAATAGAAGAAATAAAGAAAAACCGCATCAAAATTCTTCAAGAAAGCGCACAAGAACTCAATGCAACAATCGTTTTGAAAGGAGCATTTACATTGATAGGCATGAAAGACGGTAAAATTTTTATCAACCTATCTGGAAACCCCGGGATGGCCACGGCGGGAAGCGGAGATGTCTTAACAGGCGTGATCGCTGCAATGTACGGACTTGGGCTGTCCATAGAAAGTGCGGCAAGAACCGGCGTATTTATCCATGGAATCTCTGGAGACTTAAAAGCAAAAGAAAAAGGAATAGACGGAATAACGGCAACGGATATTTTAGAAGGGCTGCCAGGTGCAATAAAATACTATAAAGAAAATTATAAAAAGGTAAAGGAAACAAACTATGAAAGAATATATATTATTTGACAATATCGATATTTACACAAAAATAGTAGAAACCAAACCATTAGACCTATTGGTAAACATTTTGCTTCTTTCGTACCTTTCTCTTGCCAAAAAATACAACGAAATCCTGGAATATACCACATACCTTTTAATAAATAGCAGCATATACAATAATAATATATTGATAGAAAATTTTTATCTTTTGGGTTACATAGGAACAGGGGACATTGCAAACAGCAAAGCTCAGGTGAAACTTAATCTTTCCATTGACCCGGAAAATGCTTATACCCATCTACTGAACAGTTTAATAGAAAAAAAAGAGGGCAAGGACTATCTCAGCGAAATAAAAAAAGCTTATCTCTTTTTACCGGATACAGAAAAAAACATCTTTATGAGTGAACTAAATTTTAAAAAAGAAGAATTAGAAAGGGAAAAGGACCTGTACATCATTCCAGATAACATATACAAAAAAGAAGAGCCGCTTGTAAAGAAAATTCAAGACGCCATCAAGCAAGATCCTGGGAATCCAATATTCAAGATATCTATTGCAGAAGCACTGTATAAAGCAGATAGAATAGAAGAAGCAGAAATGTATATAGCTTCTGTGCTTGCACAGTATCCCAATTACCCAAGGGCACTCTTTATTGCTAAAGAAATTGCAAAACTTCATTCAGAAGAAGAAAAAGAAATAAAATATTTTGAAAAAATCCTTAACGTAGATTTCCTTTCACCTTATCTAAACGAAAAAGCACAAGCGTTCATTGAAAAAGATGACTACGGTAAACTCGTCGAGCTAAAAGAACTTTTTAAAAGCCCTGATAATCCATTCATAGCCTTCTTTAAAAAAGAAACAGAAAATATCTTTCCTGAAAAAAACGAACAGATACCGCAGGTAATCCAAACAAAAAAGATAGAAGACGATTTAAAAAATAGTTTTGACCTCCTGAAAGAAAAAAAATACGCCAAAGCATTGGCAGGATTTATAAAAGAATTAAAAAAGAAATAATTCTTTTTTAAGCAAAATAAATTTATACAAAGGAAGTGCGTATGAAAATTCAATGGTTAGGCCATTCAAGCTTTTTAATAGAAACAAACGGAATAAAAATCCTCACAGACCCATTCGATAATTCAATAGGATATACAACAATCTTTCCTGGTGTAGATATTGTCCTCGTTTCGCATGAGCATTTTGACCATAACACAGTAGGAAATGTTCCTTCATACAAACAAGTCATTAAAGGAAACGTAGAAAAAGAATTTGAAGGAATAAAGATAAAGGGAATCGCCGGATATCACGATAACCAGAAAGGATCGCTTCGTGGAAAAATAACAATGTTTAAAATTCAATCAGAAGATATTTCGCTGCTCCATCTCGGAGACCTTGGAACACTGCTCACCGACGAACAACTAAAAGAAATAGGAGAAGTAGACATAGTAATGGTACCCATTGGAGGAAAATACACAATAGGGCCTGAGGAAGCATGGGAAGTAATAAAACAATTAAACCCAAAAATAGTTATCCCGATGCATTATAAGACACCATTTCTTACACTGGATATTCTCCCGCTGGACAACTTTTTGGAAAGCAGGCCGTATGAAGAAAAGGATGTTTTAGAAATTACCTCTTCTGCACTTCCCGGTTCACTTCAAATTATAACGTTTTCTCGTTCGAAATAGGAAGTAGTTTCCTTAAAAAATGCTCTGCAATAAAAGCAGAAACAACCATTATTATTGCGCTCCACTGATTGGGTGTAAGTGAAAGAAATCGAGTGGGAATATAGCGAACAAATTCTACCGCAAAAAGTAGCGGAGAAAATACATAGCAAAATAAGATAAATACCTGTCCGTGATATTTTCTGCGCTTCTTAATGTAAGAAACTATTACAAAAAACGCTATCCAGCCCGCAAGCGAATCAAGCAGCTGTGCCGGGAAAAGAGCTGCATTTAAAACATCGCACTCAGAACGTGGGTCCGTAAAAATATTTACAAGAGGAAAAACGTGAGGCCACCAATCTGGCGCAGCCAATCCATAGCAGCAGCCATTAAAAAAACAGGCAAATTTTCCAATGCCATACCCTATGGCAAGCCCTGGTGCTCCGATGTCAAGAAATTTCCAAAAAGAAACTTTATACCTTTTGACAGAGAGAACAACAGCGAGTACTCCCCCTAAAACTGATCCTTCAAATGAAAGCCCCCCTTCCCAGACAGCAAGAATGTGCTGAGGATTATCAAAATAAAATGAAACGTACGGAGAAGTAAGTATCCAGAATATTCTGGCGCCAAGTATCCCGCCGACAATTGCAAATATAGCAATATTAAGAAATGTATTTTCGTCTAATACCTTAAGCTTGTTAGAATAGTGCAGTGAAACAAAAATACCGGCAATAACCGCAATTGCCACTATTACCCCGTATGTCCTTATCGAAAAATTTCCTATCGCAAAAAAAATTGGATGCATATAAACAACCTCCTATCCGTAAATATCGTTAATTCCTTTTAAAGGGCCTTCCCTCTTCTCCTGAACTTCATCGAAAAAATCCTTCCCGTACTCCCTCACCCGCATAGCAACAGGCACGGCACGGAATCCTCACTTCATCAGCTCAAAAATCTGCGGCTGCTCTTTTTTAAGCATATCGATCTGCTTGCCGTAAGCAATTGGGACCCTACCCGGTGTTCTGCTCTCTGTAAAAAGACTGACTACCAAAAAAATAGCAAGAACTGTCATTTGTTTTTATTAAGCCCCCAAGGGGCGGCAGCATATTTGCGCTACCTTCGGCAACAATAAATGAAGATTCTACAGATATAATCTCACCAATTTTCCCCATTTGAGTCATTATAGCATTTTTTTAAAAATTTTATATAATAAATACATTCATAGGAGGTGCACCATTAGTAAAATAATTGACGGGAAAGACCTTATAGCAAAGATAGAAAATGAAATTACTGTAAATGTAGCAATGCTAAAAAAAATAGGAATTGTGCCCTCGCTAGCCGTTATAAGAGTGGGAGAAAACAAGGCAAGTATTGCCTATTCAAGAAGTATAATGAGCAAAGCTGATAGTCTTGGAATATATATAGAACAGCATAAGCTTGAGGGGTTAATTTCCGAAAAAGAGCTTATATCCGTTATTCAAAAAATTAATGAAAGAAAAGAAATTAACGGCATATTGATAGAACTCCCCTTGCCGCAGGGCATAAGTAAAGAAACAGTTTTAGAAACAATTGACCCTGATAAAGATATAGACGGATTCCATCCAATTAATTTAGGAAAGCTCATAGCAGAAAACCCTGCCTTCGTACCTGCTACCGCGCAAAGTATCATAGAAACAATTAAAAATTCTATTCATTCAATAGCAGGGAAAAATGCAGTAATAATAGGCAGGAGTAATATCGTAGGGAAGCCCGTTGCGCTACTTCTCTTAAGCGAAAACGCCACAGTTACGATATGCCATTCATACACTAAGAACCTCCCGGAAATTGCAAAAACTGCCGATATTCTCATAGTATCTATTGGAAGGCCGAAAATGATAAATAAAAATTACATAAAAGAAGGAGCAATCGTAATCGATGCAGGAATCAACAAAATAGAAGGGAAAATTGTAGGAGATGTGGATTTTGACAACGTACAAAACATTGTAGGCCAAATAACGCCTGTCCCAGGCAATATCGGAGCACTCACAACGCTTATGCTCTTAAAAAATACAATAAAAGCGGCAAAGATTCAAAATAAGTTAGACATAAGTTAAGCGGGGTTGAATAAATAAATTAATTCTTACCCATTTTCAAAAATAAATGATCATTTTTTGCCAGGCACCAAGCGATACTTTTTCCTTCTAATATTACCTTAAGACTGCTTCGTCGTATTGTGTACTCACTTGCCATCGCATTTGCTTCTTTTGTTTCTATTAGGGACTTAAGCAGGTTTTTTCTTTTCTTTTTTCTCTTTTGTTCCGTACCAATACTCAAGAAAGAATGCAAGCAAAATAGCAAAGAAAAATGCGGCAACACCCGACACAGCAATGTTAAAGAGCTTTTTGGGCTTAATGGGAGACATAGGAACGACAGGATTCTCTAGAATTGTTACAGGCGAAAGAATATTTTCTTCAGCCAGTTGAGATTGCTGGTAATTGGTTTTTATCGTACTATAATCCGATTGAGCCAGGTCCAAATTCCTATTGAGCTCGTTAAGCTGTAACTGTTTCGCATTAATTTCTTGATCTAACCTATGTATTTCATTCTCTGCTTCTATTACAAGCTGTTGCAAAGATTTCTTCTTTGCATTAAGACCAGAAAGAGTAATAGTATAATTTGCCTTCTGCAAATGCAACTCTTCATACAGAGGATTGATTGATTGTGAACTCACCTTCAATTGAGAAAGGTACACAATATTTTCGTTCACTAGTTGCTGGGCTAATTGAGAAAGCAATGGATCATCCATAATTGATTTTTCCGTTACAAAATACTTATCTATCTGTTTCAATTGTCTTTCTACGCTACCCAACTGCTCTTCATACTGCCGTATTTGAGTATCTAAAGAAAGAAGTTGTGATCGGTACGAGTTTAGAGCAGAAGAATAAGAGCTTCTCTTTTGTGTAAGGTTTGTTAAATTATCCTCCTGTGAATCAAAATCAGCAAGAGCTTTCTGGGCTACTTCCAATTTACCTTTTGCTTCTGTAAATTGTTGAGTCAAGCTACTTCTGCTTTCACTCATCTGTTGCTTTTCTTGATTTCCCACATAAATAACAGCTTTATCAAGTAGAACATTTACAATTTTAGTAGCAAGCACAGGATCACTGGAATCTACTAAAACACGTATCATAGTGGTTCCATTGGGGTTCTCAATGGTAATCATTCTGTTTAAATCGTTAACGTTCATATCAGGTAAATTAAGTTCGTTTAAAACTTCTTTTGCCAGGTCTTTACTCTTTACAATCTCTTGATACGTCGCAACCGAGATCTCCGGAAGAAATGTTAACGGATTTAATAATTGCTCAGGAGTAGTAATATTCACTTTAGCATTCCTTGGATTAATAAGAAGAGCCCCAGATGCTTGATACACAGGCTTTATCACAAAATAGCTCATTACTCCCGCAGCAAGCATCGCAAGGATAGTAATGCCAATAATAAGCTTTTTCCATTTTAATAAAACATTAATATAATCTCTTAATTCAACCTCTTCTTCCATAATGCCTCCTAATGTGTTATATTAACAACAACTTCTTTATATGACAGCCAGTTGCCAAATTTATTCTCCATAAATTTAGGCGCCATTGCATATATTCTAATCCTATATTCCCCGATTTCCAAATCTGCTGGCAGTTGATATGTATACGAAAACACATCCTTTGTCAATCCCGATGCAATGGCAATCGTTTCGTTTTTTTCTGGAATCAGTACAACATTATAATATTCAATATTGTCGGTACTTGAGGGAAGCCATTTAATTTCATATGCAGTCCCTACTTTTATATCTTCTTTTACCTGTGGATTAACGATTGTAATAATGGGTGCAAATTTTTCATACTCAGTTTGTGCCTCTTTTAGGTTGGGGTTATACTGCAACGCATAAAATAAATTATGCACTGCCTCAGGCAGCTCTCCTTCACCCGCATAAATCACGCCAAGTCGATAATATGCATAAGCATTTTTGCTGTTGTATTGAATTGCTAATTCATAATTTTCTATTGCCTTTTCTATATTATTAAGCTCTTCATACAGGCTGCCAAACCCTAAATATGCATCTGCGTTTTTTGGGTCCAGTTCTAACGCTTTTTCAAATTGTATTTTGGACATAATCGAATCCTGTTTTAGATTAAGATATGCAAACCCCAGTGATGCGTGTCCGCCAGCATCCATTGGATTTAGCTCCACCGCTTTTGCAAATTCGTTTATTGCTTTTTCATTGCCCGTTTGGAGGTAAAGTCTTGCAAGTTCAAAATGGTACAAGAAAAACTCAGGACAATGCCTTATCGCAGCACTATACTCATTAGTTGCCTCATTAACAAACTGGGTTGGGTCCGGAGCGGACGGAATAAGCATCTCAAAATTAAAATGCGCAAGGTCATAGTGATATTCAGCACAAAGCGGGTCTAAAGCAATAGATGATTTATACTGGTTGATTGTTTCCTGCCAGGACACTCTGCCTGTGTTTGCCTTTGCGTTAAAGTTTCCCCGTGCTGCAATAAACGGAAAAAGGAAAAGCAAAAACAAAATAACAGTCACCATCACTAAAGCAGTAACTTTTTTACCCTCATTTGACTTTACTTTATACGACTTTGCTTCTTTCAGATTCTTTTTTCTTTTTTCTAAAAGAAGACACTTAAAAACAAAATATTCTTTCTTTCCTTGAGAAATAAGCAGTCCAAATCCAAAGAAAAAAAGAAGCGGCATAAACATCAGCGACCAATCAAAGTCCACAAATGCGTGCAGTAAAATCCCGGCTAAACCCGCATACAGCCCGACAAGTAAAATATTATAGTTTCGTTTCAAAACAAGAAACCCTTTTTTAAATAAACTGTACAGCATATAAACAAAAGCGACAGCTCCTGCAATCCCTAATTCATCCAACACCTGAAAGAAAATGCTGTGGGGAAATTTGGAAAAGAAATAAATTGACCGGTATTTTGCATATACATACTGGTACGTACCGTTGCCCGTGCCAAAAATCGGGTGATCCTTCAAAATTTTCAAACTGTCTCTTGCCATCGTTTCTCTTGCGCCAAGAGACAGATTTTCTCCTCCACCAAAAAAAGAAAAAAGTTCCTTTAATCTGTTAGCAACGCCCTGAAGTAGAGGTAAAACCAGGTCTTTCCTAAAAATAGCGAAAACAGCAAACACTCCTATTAGTACAGCCAGATACATAAGTCCGCGTTTTCTATCCCTGCCTTGAATAAGAATAAAGTAAAGGATTAGAGCAGCAAAAAATGCGATAATGCCGCCACGCGACCCCGTAAGAAGAAGGGCAAAAGGGAACAGTAAAGTAAAAATACCGTATATGATTTTTAAAAAGTTTCTTTTGTGGTACACAAAATAAGAAAAAGAAATAAAAATAGGAAGGATAAGAAATGCTGCAAATGTATTTGCATACTGCAAAGTAGAGGAAATTCTTGCTCCTTGAGTAAGGCCTCTTGTTGAAAGAAAATCAAAAAAAACACCGGCCAAATGGAACTTATACCCAAAATAGGCAAAAATCCCAAGCAAAGCAAGGATTAAAGCAAGCACAAGAACACTATTTAATGCAAAATCCAGGTCTTTTTGCGTAGTTACACTGTTAAGAATGATGTAAAAAAGCACAACATAAATCAACACTTTATAAAATTCTGTAAGCGTTGCATGGAAATACACGGTAAAAAATAGAGATAAAAACGCTACCGCAAGGAAGATAAAAAGCCCTTTATCAGCGCCACTTTTTACAATGCTTTCCTTGTTAGCAATCTTCAGATAAAAAAACAGGAAAATTGCAGGAAGGGACAAAAGAAACGTACCATAGGCCTCCCAGGTAAAGTAGCCACCCTGAAAAAGTCCGGAAAAGAAAACAGGAATAAGAGTAAAAAGAATCAATAAGAACTTTAAATTTACTTTCCTCTTATTTGCCTCTCGCATTTTTTTCTTTTTCATCTGTTAAATTATAACCACTTTTTTTAAAATTCAAAAACGACAGCCTTTTTTTCTTGTCTCTTTACTTCACACTGGTGCCAGGCACCAGTGTGAAGTAAATTCGTTGTCAAGGCTGGGACTGCCCCACGTCGCTCCACTTTGTTCCGTTCACTTGCTTCTGCGAATCAAGGAAAAGAGCGCAGCGACGGGGAGGGGAGTCATTGCGACAAAACAAGAGAAGATGCACAGTGGCACCCTCTCCAGCACTCCCCTTTATAAATAGTCAACAGCAACTACATTACTCTTCAACCGTGTGCACAGCAGTAATCTTAAAGCTGATATACACACTTGAGCCTCTATTTATTTCAAGCTCCTCAAGAGATTGTTTTGTAATGAGCGCTGCGACAGTAAAACCTACATCAACAAAAACTTTTGCAAGCGGCCCTTTAAAAGAAATACGCTTCACAACGCCTTTAAAATTATTTCTTGCGCTTGTCTTTGTCAGCCGTTTTTTAAGTAAAATGTTCTCGGGTCTTATAAAAATCTTTAACTTAGTCCCCTGCTTATACTTTCCAAGCGCAAAAATATTCAGCCCGTTTACCTTGACCGCAGTAATCCCTTTATCCTGGGCATCAACCACCCCGTCATATATATTTGTTTCTCCAAAAAATGTTGCAACGGTTTTTGAATTAGGTTTATAAAAAATTTCGTTAGGCGTACCGATCTGTAAAATCCGCCCGTTTTCCATCAAAGCAATCCTGTCGCCTACAAGATGCGCCTCTTCAACATTGTGCGTAACAAATATAGCTGATTTATTCAGCTTTTTTAACGTATTCTTTATCTCGATGCTTATCCGTTCCCTTTCTTTCGGAGAAAGCGCAGATGTAGGCTCATCCAGAAGCACTATTTTAGGATTAATAATCAGCGTGCGGGCGAGAGCAACCTTCTGCTGTTCTCCTCCACTCAACGTTTTAGGGAATCTATCCAGAAAATTATCCAATTTAAACAGGTGAACAAGTTTTTTAAATTCTCCATCAAGATCGGAAATCACCTGGAAGCGCGCACCGTAAAGTATATTTTCTTTCACGCTAAGATGCGGAAACAATGAAAGGCCCTGAAAAATAAAACCAATATTTCTCTCGTTAGCTGCCTTATTTACAATGTCCTCTCCAAAAAGGCCAATCCTCCCTGAAACAACAGGCAAAAAACCTGCGATAGTTTCAAGAAGCTTTGTTTTCCCGGCACCATTCTCCCCGAGTATGACAAGTATCTCGTTGTCATAAACTGAAAAAGAAACATCTTTTATTTTAAACACGCCAATCTCTGCATTAACATTTTGCAGCACAAGAACTTCATTTATGTTGTTCACTTTTTCCTCCGCACCAGGAATCTAACGGTAAGAAATATGGAGAGACAAATTACAAGAAGTATCGCGGCAATAGCACTGGACACGGCAAGATTGTACTGAGTAAAAGCATCGTATATTTTCACCGGCGCGGTCATAGGATAGTATGCAATAATGATTACCGCGCCAAACTCTGAAATTGCTCTTGCCCAGGTAAGCAAAAATCCAGATAAAACTTCATCCCGTGAAAGAGGCAAATATATGTATCTGAACGTAGAAAAGAGCGAAGCACCCAGAGAGCGCGACGCCTTTTCAAGAGAAATATCAACCTTCTTAAAACCGTCCCTTGCAGAATCCACAATATAAGGAAGCGACACAAAAAGCATTGCCAGAACAACAGCAATACGCGTACCGGTAATTCTGAACCCAAATCCGTTGTAAAAAAAAGCGCCAAGTAGGCCTTGCCTTCCAAATATAAAAAGCAGCGCGATACCTGCAACCGTATGAGGCACTGCAAGAGGGAGATCCACTATTGTTTCAACCGCCTCTTCAAGTTTCCCAAAACGCTCCTTTGCCATAAGAAATGCAAGTGGCACACCAAAAATAATGGCAATAAATGCAGTAACAAAAGAAAGGAAAACACTGTTCCAGATGGGCACAAGTACTGTTTTATCTTTCAATTCCTGCAAAATGACGCTGGGAGAATGCGCAAAAATAAGCCGCCCAAGAGGCAAAACAATAAATAAAAGAAGTATCCCGCCTAATATGAAAAAAGATATGTATGTAAGTCTTTCTCTACCTTTCATTCCTCAAAATATTTTCTCAAAGCTTCCGGCAGTTCACTGACAGGCACATTTGTTTTAAACGGCACAAATGGCTGTCCGTTTTGCGCAAAGATTTCCCTGCCTTTTTCGCTTAAAAGATAGTCAACAAACTTAGTGGCAAGCTCCTTATTTAGAGCATTCTTAGGGATAGTAACACCGTAACAGATAGGCGCACCTTTCACAACGTTGCCATCTTTCATTGTAAATGCCGCTTTTCCGTAAAAATCAGCATACTCCACGCTACCAAAACTCAGCTGGTCTGGAAGCTCCATATATCTCAAGCCGTTCTGCACAGCAACTGACAGATATTCAAATGCATAATCCAATTCGCCCGATTGAAGCTGTGCAACCAGCTCCACTGCCTTTGGCCTTATATTTCGCATAGGACATGCCGCCACAATTTTATCCTCTACCGCATCATCTTCATAATAAATGCTTGCAAGTTTAAACATCAAACGCGTTCTATAACCGCACGGATCAGCATCCGGGTCAGAATATCCGAATTCTACACCTTCTCTTCTAATAACATCGTACCAATTGCCCTGGTTTATCTCCTCGTTAAACCTGCTATTATCCGTATAGGCAATGACAAGCTTATTGCTCGCAAATTGAATATACCAATCAGCATAATCCGGAACAAGATACTGAGGAATTAATGAATAATCCGCAACCGCAACGACATCAACCAATTTATGAAGCTCGCAGACATTCTTAACAACCGTTACACTGCCGTATGATTCATTTTCAAATACAACATCGCCACCATTTTCTTCGGCAAATGAATCTTCCGTTTCTCTGATAGGTTGCGCAAGACTTCCTGCGTGACTCACTGACAATTTAAGATTTTTACTTTCTCGTTCTTTGCACCCAGTGAGTAAAGTAATCAAAATACATACTCCCACTAAAACTGTTAAAACCTTTTTCACGACTTCCTCCTTTGCAATTGGCAGGCATAACCGTTTCCAACTATACCCTCTCGGCATAGGAGCATGGGATTTCTCCTTTTAGCCCGTTATGCTCGGATTAATTCCATTATAAAATGAATTACTAAAAATGTCAAATATACATAAACTGTTCATCTGGTGCCTGGCACCAGATGAACAGTTTGGAGAATTTTATAATTTTTTATCATTATATCTTTGTAAAATGACAGAATACGTATAAAATGAGTTGGAGGTAAAAATGACAAAAACAAGCGGAGAATTAAAAATAGAATGGGCATTGCAAAATATGCCTATCATGAAAAACATTGAAAAAAGATTCGTAAAAGAAAAACCATTCAAAGGAGTAAACATCGCAATAGCACTACACCTTGAAGCAAAAACTGCAAACCTTGCGCATCTCTTCTACAAAGGCGGCGCAAATGTCGCTATCACGGGCTCAAACCCCCTTACAACGCAGGATGACGTAGCAGAAGCGCTTGCCAGAAAAAATGTAAAAGTATTTGCAAAATATGGCGAAACGGAGAAAGAATACTGGGAAAATTACAACAAAGTAGCCGACATTAAGCCAAACATCATTATTGACGACGGCGGAGATTTTGTTGCACTCGTCCACACAAAAAGAAAAGAACTTCTCAAATATGTGTGGGGCGCCTGCGAAGAAACAACAACAGGCGTGATAAGGGACAAAGCGCTTGCAAATGAAGGAAAGCTCAAATTCCCTGTAATCGCCGTCAACAACGGCCAGTGCAAATACCTCTTTGACAACCGCTACGGCACAGGCCAATCTTCCTGGGACGGTATCATTCGCACAACAAATATCACAGTAGCCGGGAAAAATGTAGTTATCGCAGGATACGGCTGGGTAGGGAAAGGTGTTGCAATGCGCGCAAAAGGACTGGGAGGAAGAGTCTTTATCACAGAAGTAGACCCGATTAAAGCAGTAGAAGCCTATATGGACGGATTTACCGTGCTTCCCATGAAAGAAGCAGCGCCAATAGGCGATATATTCGTCACAACCACAGGCGACACAAATGTCGTTGACTTACGCCACTTTGCACTGCTAAAAGACGGAGCAATCCTTTCAAATGCCGGGCACTTTAACGTAGAAGTCGCTATGAAAGAACTCGAAGGATTTGCAACAAAAAAACGTACCGTAAGAACAAATATAGCAGAGTACACATTGCCAAACAAAAAAAGGATCTATGTACTTGGCGAAGGAAGGCTTGTAAACCTCGCCTGTGCAGATGGACACCCAATAGAGATAATGGATCTGTCGTTTGCTCTCCAGGCACTTTCAGCGGAATATTTGATGAAAAATAGAAAAAAACTTGGCAAAAAAGTGTACGACGTCCCGAGAGAAATCGATATCAAAACCGCAGAATCAATGCTACAATCCTATGGCATAAATATCGACAAGCTTACAAAAAAACAGAAAGATTATTTAACAAAATCGCACTAAAAAAGGGGGGAAGCTATGTCATTTATAATAACGGTTTATGTGCCTTCGGGCATCGTTATGGCATCAGATAGCAGACAGAGCGTCACAATCCAGAAAAAAGATAACGTCACAGAAAAAAATTACCCGGTGGTTCAGACCATAAGCTCGGATTTTGTCTATAAAACACACCTAATGCCAGAACAACAGGTAGGAATAAGTATATTTGGCGAATCCATACTCGGGAAAATTACCGCTGAATCACACCTTAAAACATTTGAAGAAGAAAACTTAACAGAACAAGACAATGCAGAAACAATTGCACAAAAACTTTTAGATTTTTTCAAAAAAAAATTCCCGGAAGCAAATACGTCTTTCCATATTGCAGGGTATAGAAAGAAAGACAAAATAAGTGTTCCCTATGTATATCACTGCAATATCAAACGCAACGAACTAAAACGGCTTAACATTGCCGCCGACCAAAAAACAGTGCTTTACGGCACAAGCTGGGGAGGAGAAGGAGACGTTATTGCAGAAATACTTCAACCCGCATGGATGAAAATAGCCGACGGATCCCTTAAGCAAATATCCAAGCCACCTATCATCTGGGATGCAATGCCGCTGCAAGATGCAATTGATTTTTCAATATTTGCAGTAAAAACAACAATTGACACAATCCGTTTCCAGGCGCGGCCAAAAACAGTTGGCGGACCAATAGATGTACTGATTCTCACCCCTGAAGGCAGCCAGTGGGTAAAAAAGAAAGAACTACACGGTTAAAATTTGCTACGAACTGTGCCAATGTACGATGCACAGCAAATTGATAATGGAGGATGTAAATGAGCGGGACAATCTTAGTAGGTGCTCAATGGGGCGACGAAGGCAAAGGAAAAATTATCGATTACCTTGCACAAAACGCAGACATCGTTGTACGCTTTAACGGCGGAGGGAACGCAGGACACACGATACTGTACAAAGGAAAAGAAATGAAAATGCACTATATCCCTTCCGGAGTGTTTAATAAAAAACAGTGCATACTTGGAAACGGTGTCGTAATAAACCCCGAGGAACTGTTAAAAGAAATAGCAGCAGTAAAAAAAGTCGGCATAACACCATTGCTTCAAATCAGCAAAAGAGCGCAGGTAATCCTGCCACATCACATCGAAATTGACAGAGCAAACGGAAAAAAAATCGGCACAACAGGAAAGGGAATAGGGCCAGCATACATGGGAAAAATGGAACGAACAAACATCAGAATGGGAGAGCTTGTAAAAGATAGCGCAAAAAAAGATATAACAGACATACTTAAAAAAAAGAAAAAAGAATTTATCGCAAAAGGAATCATAACTGAAAAAGAATTTGCCAAATTTTGCGCGTTAACGTTAACAAAGTATACAACATACGGCAAAAAACTAAAAAAATATATCGAAGATACCGCATACGTCATTAACGATGCTTTAAGGAACGGTAAAAATGTCCTTTTTGAAGGAGCACAGGGTGTAATGCTTGATATAGATTTTGGAACGTACCCGTTTGTCACTTCATCCAATACAATTGCGCAAGGAGCACTTACAGGTGCAGGAGCAAATCCATTTTATATCAAAAAGGTCGTAGGCGTAAGCAAAGCATACACAACGCGCGTGGGAGAAGGGCCATTCCCCACAGAAATGAAAGGAAAGAATGGAGATATTCTTAGAAATGCAGGAAACGAATTTGGCGCAACCACAGGAAGGCCAAGACGCGTCGGATATCTGGACCTCTTTGCACTGAAATATGCAGTGGATATAAGCAGCATAACGGAAATCGCATTAACGAAAATTGACGTACTGTCCACTCTGAACAAAGCGAAAGTTGCTGTAGGCTACAAAATAGACGGAAAAACCGTTAAAACATTCCCGGCAAGTGCAAACGATCTTGCAAATGCAGTGCCCATATACAAAACTGTTACAATCCCCATCGAAGCCCTTTCAAAAAAAGAGTGGAGAGCACTGAAAGGCAAAACAAAAAAAGAATTGCCTGTCGGCATCAAAAACTATATCAAACTGATAGAAGAATTTTTAGCAGTACCTATAACAATACTTTCATTTGGGCCGGGAAGAGAGGATACAATCACCTATGGAAAATAGGAATAGCATATCGCCTCTCGACGGGCGATATTTTGAAGATGTAAAAGATATTGAAGGAATTTTTTCAGAAGATGCACTGAACAAAAAAAGAGTTTATATTGAAATTGAATATCTTATTACATTCTGTGAAACAGTCAAAATAAAAATCCCTGGGCAAGCGCTAAAAAAAATCTATATAAATTTTTCAGACAGAGACTCAAAAAGAATTAAGCAAATCGAAAAAACAACGCAGCACGATATAGGAGCGATCATAGAGTTTGTAAAAGAAAAAACGAACAAAGATACAAGACGCTTTGTGCATTTTGGCCTGACATCAGAGGATGTAAACAACCTTGCATACGGACTGATGCTAAGAGAAGCAGTAAATGTATACCTTGACACACTCAAAACGACCATCCTGCAACTTACAGAATACGCATCAGAGTACAAGCACGATGTAATGCTTTCACACACCCACGGAGAGCCAGCGACTCCCACGACAGTAGGAAAAGAATGTGCAAACTATGCAGTGCGGCTCGCAACACAGTACAAAAAGCTTAAGCAAATAAAAATACAGGGGAAGCTTACCGGAGCAACGGGCAATTTTAATGCACTTTGCGCAATTTACCCCGAGGTTGACTGGATAACCTTCTCAAAAAATTTTGTACGACACATTGGCCTTGCTCCCACACTTTTTTCCACGCAAATCCTTTTTACAGACTCATACGCGGAACTGTTTGACACAATGAAAAGAATAAATTCCATCCTCATTGACTTAAACAGAAACATCTGGCTATATTTTTTGCTTGGATACTTGAGCTTAAAAACTTCCAAAGAATCGATGGGCTCATCCACGATGCCTCACAAAATTAATCCAATTTTTTTTGAAAACAGCGAAGGAAATGCAGAAATTGCAGAAAATTTATTCGAGTTTTTTTCAAAAAAGCTCTTGAAATCCCGCCTTCAGAGAGACCTTACAGATTCCACAGTAAAAAGAAACCTTGGCGTTGCATTCGGCCACAGCTTGCTCTCTGTAAAATCACTTAAAAAAGGATTAGAAAAAATTGTAGTAGACAAAGAAAAAATTGAAAAAGACCTTGAGGCACATCAGGAAATTCTCTCTGAACTTGTGCAGCTGTCCCTTAGAAAACAAGGGGAAATAGAAGGATACAAAGAAATAAAAGAAAAAACAAGAGGAAAGAAAACGGTAAAAGAAGCACTGCTAACAAACATCCAAGAGAAAAAACGCGAAACCCTTATCTCACAATACCTCTCAGGAAAAGCAGAAGAGCTTGTCGATGCGGCGATAAAAACAGTAAAAAAAGACCTTACCTAACTTTCTTTTAGTACGGCAATGTACGGCAAGTTTCTATATCGCTCAGCGTAATCAATGCCATAACCTACGACAAAAAGGTCAGGAATTGTAAAGCCAAGGTAGTCAACCGATACATCTACTCTTCTTCTGTCGGGTTTATCCAGCAACACGCAAACCTTCACGCTGTTTGCCTTTCTTGCCTTAAACATGTCACATATTGCTTTTAATGTGTAGCCCGTATCAATAATATCTTCAACAATTATTACATCTTTGCCGTCAATCGGTGCGGAAAGGTCCTTAAGTATGCGAACATTGCCGGATGATTCTGTCCCCTCACCATAACTTGAAGCTGCAATATAATCAAGTGTAAGGTCCAGCTTCATCTCCCTGACAAGGTCGGCAAGGAAAAAACCGCCACCCTTAAGTATAGAAACAAACACGGGCTTTCTCCCTTTATAATCTGTGCTAACCTCGTCAGCAAGCTCTTTGATGCGCTTTTTCAAATCCTTTGCACTGATCAATACTTCAAGGTTCTCTTTTTTCATTAATTTCCCTCTCTACAAAGATTTTACCCCGCACACAAAGGGCATAATTAATTATACTCTTTTTCAGAATTTTTCCTATTTTTTTCGCGTCTTTGCGCCATGCTTGTCTTTGTGTTCTTTTTTTCTGTCATTGCGAGGAAGGAGCGTTAGCGACTGACGCGGCAATCCCCTCTTTGTTCTCCTGCATTCTTTTTGAATGGGTCTTTGCGGTGAGGCTTTAGCCGCAGAGGCAAAGCGAGTGTCATTTTATTCAAGATATGAATAGATTCTATTCAGGAGGTGAATAATATATAAAAAACCCGATATCTTAAGGCTTATTCTCAAATTCTATTGTTTATATCTCTATAAATCTTTTTTCTGTGTATGATTCCAAAAATAAATACTTCTTCATTCTTTATTTCATAAACAATTCTGTAATCCCCCACTCTTAACTTCCAATACCCTTTCAGAGATTTTCTCAGAGGTTTACCGTATTTTGTGGGTTCTGTGATTAATCTTTCTTCTATTGCCTTTTTTACCCTTAGTTTTACATTTTTATTTATCTTTGGCAGGTCTATTTTCCACACATCCTGGTGGTATATAATGGTAAATCCCACTTTAACTCCAAACTTCTTTATGAGAAAGTGCCTTTGCCTTGTTAAAGGTTTTTTCTCTTTTTTCTGCAAATTTAGCAAGTGCTACATCTTCTCTTAATTCTAAGGCTTCTTTAATTAAGTCTCTCATAGTAGAAGACATTGAAATATCTTCACTCCCGGACAAATCTTTTATACTTTTGTACGTATTCCTATCAAGCACTACATTAACTCTTGGTTTCTTTGTAGCCATTTTTACACCTCCTTGCAATTGATAGTGTATCACTTTTGGTGAACCTGTCAAGAGATCAAATTGAATCATTAGAAATTTTATGAGTCTTTAAGTAACAACAAAGCAATCCGACAGCCTTTTTGTCTTTGTGCTCTTTTCCTTGGCAGTCTTTGCGAGAAAGGAGCGGTAGCGACTGACGCGGCAATCCCATCCCTAACAACAAAACATTGTTTTAGAAAAACAACAATTTAAAATTTTACCCTGGGACTGCCACGACAAAAATCTGTCTCGCAGTGACAGAGAAGTAGTCATTGTAACAGAAAGAAGCAAAAACTGTCATTTCAAGACCTGACCCCTTATTCTTCCTTATTCTTCGATTATTGACACAAATGCTTTTTAGTTTATGATATATAGAGGTGGTGAGAAAGTGAAAAAATTACATTTACCAATAATCATAGAGACAGATGAAGATGGATACTATATAGTGAGTTGTCCATTGTTTAAAGGTTGCCATTCATACGGTAAAACAATTGATGAAGCATTAAAAAGTATAAGAGAAGTCATAGACATTTGCCTCGAGGAGACAAAGATAGAGGAACTTAATGAATTTGTAGGCTTACGGGAAATGGAAATTGTAAAGAATGCCTAAAATACCTGCAATTACCGGAAAAGAACTGATAAAGTTTCTTCAATCGATGGGTTTTGAAATTACACGAACAAAAGGCTCGCATGTAAGATTGTGGCTAAAAGATAAAAAAGCAACTACCGTTCCAATGCATGGAAATAAAGTAATACCTAAAGGTCTCCTACGAAAAATAATAAGAGAGGATTTAGAAATGAGCTTGGACGAATTCTTTGATATTTACTCAAAATACAAAAAAAGGGGTTAAGAATTTCATTGGAAAGGATTACTTCCTTTAATAACTCTTTATTCATATTTTATCCTTATCATAAGGATAAAATATGAAAAATATGTCCTTGTGTCAGGGATTTAGTTTGTTGTTAGGACAAAGACTGCCACGGTACGCTCACAAAGACAGAAAGAGGGGTGTCATTGCACTATTTTTATTTTGCTTGCCTCCTTCATTTTTCACGTTTTGCACGCAAATTGCACGTTAAAGCAATTCATAATAAGTCTGTTTTCCTTGTCATTCCGGACTTGATTCGGAATCCCGTCTTTGAATGAAGAGACCCTGAAATAAAACTTGGCGTAATGCGTGCCAAGGAAAAGAGCAAGGTGACAAAAAAGGGGTCATTCTTGAGGGAGCGTAGCGACCGAAGAATCTCTCTTTTGCCTTTAAATATGTCCTCTCAAATTAATAAGAGACCCTTCGCAAAAAACGCTCGAGGGTGACAAAAAAAATATTACTATGGGACTGCCACGACACTCCACTTCGTTCCGTTTCTCGCAGTGACGGAGCAAGGGTCATTACGTTTCTTTTGAATGGGGTCTTTGCGGTGAGCCTTTAGCCGCGAGCGAAGCGCGGCGGTCTCCTCTTTTGCCGACGCGGCAATCCCATTTTTCTTTTCTGTCTTTCAATAGGAGTCTTGAGGGAAATGTATCCCTCGAATAAAGAGAATCACTGCAACCGCGCTTCGGGGATTATCTCCATAAAGATTTTTCTGACTCTGTCAAAATCCATATCCACTGCAGCAGTTTTTAATTGATCAAGTATTTCAAAAAATATCGTTTAACTTCCATAAGATTACAAATCTTATAAATGGTATATTTTTACTTCCTCTTTTTTGGCAAAAAGAACAGTTTAATCGTATTCAACATAACATAAATATCCGTAAAAAAGAGAAATTTCTGCTTGCCATAAACAAGGTCCATCTTTAATTTCTCTTCAAATGGCGTATCATATTTTCCGGCAAGCTGTGCAAATCCGGTTATCCCCGGTTTTACTTTTAATCTTAAATCAAAATCTGGAACATCTTGTTTAATCTCATTTATAAGTTCGGGCCGCTCAGGCCTCGGCCCCACAACACTCATTTCACCTTTTAAAACATTTACAAATTGTGGAATTTCGTCAAAACCTGTTCTACGCAAAAATCTTCCAGTTTTTGTTACACGTGTATCGTTTTCATTAGATAAAATTGCTCCTGTATCTTTCTCGGCATCCTTTACCATCGTCCTAAATTTTATAGTTTCAAAGATTTCCCCGTTTATCCCCGCTCTTTTCTGGAGATAGTATATAGGTCTTCCTGAATCAATTAGGATAAGGATAGAAATGATAAGAATTAAAGGAGAAAATACAACAAGGGCAATAACAGAAACAATGATATCTAATGTACGTTTTGCAAACCTATCAAACCATCTTACGTTGGCAACACTAATCTCTAAAAGCATTTTATCACCAACAAGGTGTGATTTTGGATTTAATAGCATTAATTCATAAATACCAGGCACAACATAAAAAGGTTTGCCTTTAAAAGCAAAGAACTTCACAATTTCTTCCTTTTTTTTTGAATCAAAATCATCACTTATGATAAATATATCAAAATTATCTAATTTGCCTTCTATTACATTCATAGAATCTTTGTTCAAAACCTGCTCCACTATACGAACTCTATCGCCTTTTACCGCTTTGATGTACTCCCCAATTTCTCTAGTTTTCTCTTCCGTAGAAGAAATAATTAATGCTCTAACTGGAGGGGTTAATCTTAAATATATTCGATAGGCGAAGTAATGAAAAACAGATAATAATAAAATCTGAACAATAAATGAATACATTACCATACTTCTCGGGACAGCAAATGCTCTAAACCAAAATGAGAAAGCAAAAGCAAAAATTGCAAGAATAATAGAAGAAAATATTATTCCTAAAAATGTTTCATAAAAATCTAATTCCTCAATTTTATATAAACCATAAACAAAAAAGAAAACCACAAACACAATTAAAAGGTAAGGCAAAATAGATTTCATCGCAATAAGGTTTGGAAGACTATAAGGCTTCCCAAAGAACTTCTTCAGATAGAAGACACCATAATATGACACGACAATAATACACAGGTCAATAATAAACTGAAAAAAAGCAAAAACTTTTTCCTTTCTCACGCTACACAGCCTCTTCCTAATCTTATGACTTTTACATACAATCTATTAATACCACAGCCATTAAAATTGTCAAGCCCAATAATTCTCACAGTAGGATAGCGTTAGCCAATTTCTTCCATTGCCACCAAACATCTGCAAGCAATGTAAAAGAAGTATTACCCTGGGACTGCCACGACAACAAGTTGTCTCGCAGAGACAGAGAGAGCGTCATTGCGCACTTTTTGAATGGGTCTTTGCGAGAAGTGCGTAAGCACGACGCGGCAATCCCATTTTTCCTTTTCAACAGGAATTATAAATTATTATTCTCCTCATACCATCGTATCGTTTTCTTTAATCCTTCTTCCAAAGAAAATTGTGGGGTAAAGCCTAATTCATTCTTTGCTTTCGTTCCGTCAAGAGCAATCCTCTGCACCTCTCCTTTTCTTGGAAGTTCATACACGGGTTTAATATCTTTATTTAAAACATTAGAAAACATTTTTACCAATTCATTTACCGATGTTTCTATACCTGTCCCAATGTTATATATTCCCTGCTTACCATCCATTGCAAGCAAATTTGCTTTTACAATATCCTCGACATATACATAATCTCTTGTTTGATTGCCATCTCCATAAATAATAGGATTTTCCACATTCAAAATCCTTCCGGTAAATATTGCAATAACACCTGCTTCACCTAATGGATCCTGCCTCGGCCCATATACATTTGCATATCTCAAAATTATTCTTTCAATTCCATACATACTTTTAAAATAATTAAGGTACTGCTCAGTGCAATATTTAGAAACACCGTATGGCGCAAGTGGTGCAACTTCTGTATGTTCATCTGCTGGCAAATTCTCTGGCTCACCATACAAGGCACCACCCGTTGAAGAGAAGATAATTCTTCTAGCATTATACTTCACAGCAAGTTCAAACAAATTGATAGAGCCAATGATATTTACTGACGCATCAAATGCAGGATCGGCAGCAGATTTTCTCACATCAATCTGCGCTGCTACATGGTAGATTATCTTAGGTCTACCACTTTGAAAAACTTTATCCAGAGCATCCTTGTCTCTTAAATCAATATTAAAGGATTGCGCATTTAGATTAAGATTTTCCTTTTTCCCCGTAGAAAGATCATCCACCACAGCTACTTTATGCCCTTTTTCTACAAGAGCATCAACAACATTTGAACCAATAAACCCTGCCCCACCAGTTACTAAAATGTTCATCTTTTTGTTTCCCATTTTATATACCTCTCTCCTTTGGCTAAATCAATCCACCCTAAAAAATCAGCAATATTTAACCACAAAAAATAGTTCAAAGCCCTAAGTATTTTAGATAACCTACCAAACAACCCAAAAACATCTAGGTTTCCTATAAATGCTAAAAATAAAATTATATATTCTATTACAGCTAAAAAAAATAATTCCCTGAGATTAAATAAAGGTAAAATCAAAAGGAAAATAAGTATAATTGGATTAATCCACCTTAATAATTTATGAGAAATTAACTCAAAAGCGATAATTGGGTATCTAAGGGGGTTTAGAAGCTCTTTTTCAAAAAATAATCCCCTTATAGATCGTACAAAAATTCTACGTTTTCTTTTAACTGATGCAGCAATATTGAGCTCTGCGGGTTCGTATTCATAAGCTTTAGCAGAGATGCAATGCTTGGTGGGTTTACCTGTAATTTTTACTATCTCTAATGGCTCTATAAAATCACTTATTAAATCTCCTCTGAGAGGAACATATTCTTTCTTTCGTAACGCATACATGGCTCCATTAACACCTACCTCAGAACAAAAAAGACTTTCTAATCTTTTAATAAAGATCTCGTACTTCCAATAAATGCTTTCTTTCTCAGAACCAAACTTAGTAATGTACCCAAGTTCCCCAGAAACACATCCTATCGATGAATCCGACATTAATTGATCCACTAACGCCCTTATAGATTTACTGTCATACATAGTATTTGCATCAGAAAACACAATGATTTCTCCATGTGCTTCCTCAACAGCTATATTTTGACAGATAGTTTTGCCCCTTCTTCCTTCAACTCTAATTAATCTAACATCGCGAGAATGAAAATCACATACAATTTTATCAGTACGATCTAAAGACCCATCAGAAACAACTATTATTTCTAATTTATCTTTTGGATAATCTATTTCAAGGGAGTTTCTAATTTTACCTTCCACTGTATCCTCTTCATTAAAAGCAGAAATAATTAAAGAAACAAACGGTAACTCTTCTTCGCTTACATTTTCTCTCTTATTATGGGTAGCTTTTTTCTTATTAAAATTAAAAATATATAAAAGAATAGGATAGATCAAAAGCGGATATATATAAACGATAAATAAAATAAGCCAACATACTTTTACTAATTCATTAATTCTTACCACTATAATTTTTTACCTATGGATATAATGTATTTTTTTAATTCTCCTTTTAACTCTGGCGTGTCAAGTGCAAATTCTATAACTGTTTTTATATATTCTAATTTATCCCCGATATCATACCGTTTACCCTGGAATTTATAAGCATAAATCTTTTCATAGAATAAAAGTTCCCTTAAAGCATCCGTCAATTGTATCTCTCCGTCTTTGCCCGGTTTAATAGTCTCTAAAATTTCAAAAATTTTAGGCGTTAAAATATACCGGCCAACTATTGCCAAATTTGAAGGCGCTTCTTCTGGAACGGGTTTCTCAATTAAATCTTTTACAAGAAAAGTATCGTCGTCATCAGTATCCTCTCTTTGTATAATGCCATAACTACTAATTTTTTCTTTTTCAACTTCCTGGACAGCAACAACAGTAGAACCAGTTTTGTTATATACATTTATAATTTGTTCGCTAGCTGAAATATTCGCTCTTATAATATCGTCACCCAATAAAACAAGCACAGGTTTATTTCCTACAAATGAGCCAGCACTCCGTATAGCATCACCTAATCCTTTTGGCTCTTTTTGCCTTACATATTGAATATTAGCCATTTCCGAAATTGACCTTACTTCGTCTAAAAGTTTGGTTTTACCTTGAGCAGCAAGATGAGCTTCTAACTCCGGAGACCTATCAAAATGATTTTCAATGGAATTTTTATTCCTTCCTATTATTATGAGAATATCTTTAATGCCAGCACCAACTGCTTCTTCCACAACATACTGAATAGCAGGCTTATCCACTATAGGAAGCATTTCCTTTGGCTGCGCTTTAGTTACCGGAAGGAATCTTGTGCCGAAACCTGCTGCTGGTATTATTGCCTTTCTAATTTTGTTCATTTCCCCCTCCCAATACCTTCATAAGTAAAACCATATTTTTTCATCTCCTCGGGATCTAATAAATTTCTACCATCTATTATTAAAGTTCCTTTCATTGAATCTTTAACTTTTCCCCAATCAAGTTCCTTATATTCTGGCCATTCCGTAGCAACAACTATTGCATCAGCATCTTTTACCATCTTATATGGATCTTCAAAATACGCAATATTGCCAAAAACTTTCCTCGCATTGTTTATCGCCTGAGGATCATGAGCTTTTAGCTCAACACCTTTATTCAAAAGTTCTCCAATAATTTTTATTGATACTGATTCTCTTATATCATCAGTATTCTCTTTAAAAGCTAAGCCAAGTACTCCAATGGTTTTACCTTTTAACTTACCTAAATGTTTCCTTAATTTTTCAATAACAATTTTATATTGTTTTTCATTTACTTCGATTATAGATTTTACTATCTTAAAATCATAACCCGCCTCCTTTGCTATCCATAAAAGACCATTTGTGTCCTTTGGAAAGCAAGACCCCCCGTAACCAACCCCTGCTCTTAAAAATTTATCCCCAATCCTCGAATCTAGTCCCATTCCTCTGGCAACATCATTCACGTCTCCACCCAGTCTCTCGCAAATTTGTGCTATCTCGTCTATAAATGATATCTTTGTTGCAAGAAAAGAATTAGAGGCATATTTGATAAGCATTGCGCTTACAGGATCTGTAACAACTTTCGGTACATCAAAAGAAGAATAAAGTCCAAGTAACTTATCTTTTGCATAATCCGTTTCCACGCCTATAACTATCCTCTCGGGATGCAGTGTATCATAAAGAGCATAACCTTCTCTCAAAAACTCAGGGTTAACTGCAATATTAATCTTTATATCATCTAATTTTAATTTTTTCCTTTCAGAAGAAATTATTTTCTTTAAATTTAGATAAGTTTGTGGAGGTACTGTGCTTTTAATTACAATTATCTGTTCCTCTTTTATATATGGCGTAATCTCTTTCCCCACTGCTTCAATGAAAGAAAGATCTGGCTCTCCATTTTCTTTCGGAGGAGTGCCAACAGCAATAAATATGACATCAGCTTCATTAATATCCCGCTCTTCGGAAGAAAAAATTATCCTGCCCTTTACCAGTTGTTTCTTAAGAATTTCTGACAAACCTGGTTCATAAATTGGACAAATGCCCTTTTTCAGTTTACTTACTTTTTCTATATCTACATCAATCCCTATTATTTCATTGCCTTTTTCAGCAAAACCAACCACTGATGATAATCCTACATATCCTAACCCAATGACTGCTAATTTCATCAATTACCTCCATTTATATTTTTATCATCTTTCCTATTTGAGAGTTATATTTAAACTGACTATTTTAGTAAACATAACCAAATATCTCTCCTTTTTCTACTGCTTCCGAAATGATAATTCTACAATTTTTATAAAAACCCTTGCATCTTCCATCCTCTTTCTACAAATTGCTCTAATAGTTTTAAATCCAAACGAGATCCCTAAAGCGAAACGGAATACCAGTCTTGAAATAATAGAACGGTGTTTCTCATAAAAATGCAGTAAACCTTTATATTTCCAAAATACAACTTCTTTTGGTCTCTCACTAGAGCTATGTTCAGCATAATGAAACACTTTATAATTTGGAAACACAAAGATTTGAAAACCATGTTTTGATGCCCGATAGCACCATTCCATTTCCTCATGATAAAGAAAAAATTCCTCGTCAAATAAACCAATGCTGTCCCACACTTTTCTTCGTAAGAAAAAAGATGCACCTGCCACATAATCAACAACTATTCCTTCGCCTACCGGATAAGGAAAGTCAACCTTCCCTCTCCCTGGAAGCGGGTAGTTAGCTTTAACAATCAACTTTTTAGTAAGTTGCTCAAAACCAAGAAACCGGATTAGTTCCTTAGTTAAGTTGGGCCATTTATAGGATGTACGTTCAATATTGCCTCCCTTATCAGTTAACACAGGAGAAAAAATACAAACATCTGGTATTTTATTCACATATTTAAGCAAAACGAATAAATTTGGAGACACAACCGTATCTGGGTTAAGAAAGAGAAGCCAATTAGATGAAGAATCTAATGTTGCCTGATTAATTGCCGCAGCATAGCCTTTATTTACGGAGTTTCTATAAACTTTGGCATCAGGCCAATTCTTAAGTACAATTTCCACAGAATTATCGCTTGAGTTGTTATCAACTACTCTTAATTCACAACTAATATTAGCATATTTAACAGCTTTTTTTAAACTTCTCAAACAATTCTGTAAAACTTCTCCAGAATTGAAAGTCACCATATACACAGATAAAAAAACATTCTTTTTACCAATCATGACTCGTCCTTCATCTTTTTTAAACTATAGCCCTTAAAAGTGTCTATCAGGGGCTCTAAATCCATATGCATTATTGAACACATCAAACCTAAAGATGCAATGGTCTTTAATCTAAAGGAGATAGCCGTATCTTTAATCAAAAAATTAAATATGCTCCTTGCCTTTTTCCACTCTCTTATAATTAATAACGCTCTCCCTTGTTCAAAATACGAGTACCCTATAATCTTTTTCCATGATTTATCGACAACGCTCAATTTATTCTGTAATAATTCAGGGTGTAAAGAAAGAAAATGAATAGAATATTTGTGTGCTTCTTTATTTATTTCTATATTGCTTTTAGTGGTCAAAGAATTAATATGGCGTCGCCAATAGCCAAGAATAACTTGATGGTATTTAAAGTTCCCTATTCTTGATAATTCTAAAAAGGTTGGGTAGTCCACAAGATGTACTTTTCCCCCTAATTCTTTAAATCCCCCGATTTGTTCCAAAGAAGAACGACGTATAAGAACCGTACAAGGAAAACTAAAAGTACGATATGCCAAACCTGCCATATACCAACTTGCAATGCCAACGGGTTTATTTGACAAAACAGAGCATGGGAGATACTTAGAGAAACCAATAGTTCGAATGATATTCCCATTCGGAGATATCCAACTATAATTTCCAAAACTTAAAACAATTTTCTTATCTAAGAAATCATTTATCTGAATATTCAACTTATAGAACGGCCATTTATCATCCCCCTCAAGTATTGCTACAAGATCGCCAGAAATTTTTTCTAAAGCACTATTATAAATAGCTCCAAGCTGCTCTGGGCCCTTATGCTGTTGTTTAAAGAATTTAATTCTCCTACTAGGATTTTTCTGAATGATTTGGTATATTAATTTAGCTGTATTGTCGGACGAGCCATCATCAACTATTATAAGTTCCCAATTTTTGTAGGTTTGTTCAATCACACTCTCAACTGCATCTTTTATATATCTCTGGTGATTATATGTTAACATAATAATTGATACCAAATATTTCTTCCTCTCCATATGGCCTCTTTTTAAAAATATCCAAATAAATTCATAAAGAGTTCTATAAAGCTAATGCACTCGTCACTAAGTAAATTATAAAAAACTTTAAAATGTTTGCAATATTAAATGACGAATCCCAATAAAATAGAGTCCTTCACAATATGTAAAAAAGGGTGAAGAAAACCCTTTTCGCCTTCTAAAACTTTACAACTTATTTCACAAATATTATTGCCAGTCTCCTATGATGGGTGTATCTGATGATCTTCCAAAGTGTAAGGCAGAAACTGTACCATTGGATGCTCTGAAATAGAATGTTGCAGTGGATGAACGGAAGACACCGATATCATCTGTTCCATCACCATCCCAGTCTCCTATGATGGGTGTATCTGATGATCTTCCAAAGTGTAAGGCAGAAACTGTACCATTGGATGCTCTGAAATAGAATGTTGCAGTGGATGAACGGAAGACACCGATATCATCTGTTCCATCACCATCCCAGTCTCCTATGATAGGTGTATCTGATGATCTTCCAAAGTGTAAGGCAGAAACTGTACCATTGGATGCTCTGAAATAGAATGTTGCAGTGGATGAACGGAAGACACCGATAGAATCAGAAGAAGAAGGCAAAGTAACTATAGGCCCAGAATAGGCAGTGGTAGTTACTTCATGACTATGCCCATCGTTAAATTTAAAGTAATAATTATGAGAACCTGCAGAAAGGTTCGTTTTCCGGTATGTATAAGTACCATTGCTTGCAGATCCAGAAGAGAAAGACATTATATAAGGATTCCCATCTATATAAACGTATTTTGTGGAAGGAGTATCACCATCAGGGTCAGAGTAATTTACTGAATAGGTAAATGTAGTTGAAGTAGTGCCAGAGGCAGGAGAGACAGAACCTGAAGAAAGGATAGGAGCTTGGTTGGGAGATGAAGTTGCTGAGAAAGACTCTGAGCGTTCATTATTACTTTCATTGGATTCTGAAATGATATTAGTTGCATCCACAATAACTTTAACTGTATGTTGGTTAGAATCAGATGGCCAAGTCGTATCCCAATAGTATGTTTTGTCAGATCCTGCAGCTAAACCATCTGTAGTACCAGAACCCATATAGTTATCATCAAAATAAAGATAAGAGTAAAACGTTTCTGTTGCATCACCAGTACCTTGGTTCTTAATTTTAAACCTTACCGTATTTGAGCCTCCGGCAGTTGGCGGATCTGGTTCGACCCATATATCATCCACTGTTAGGTCTGGTAAATTAGTAGGAGAGGTTATATTTAGCGTGAAGTATTTGCTCTGATCTGTTTCGCCTCCGCCTGTTACTATAATATTTACACTATAACTACCAAGAGTAACACCATTAGAGGCAGTTAAATTAAAAGTAGCTTGCATTGGATTACTTGGCGTTGGTATGCCTATCGTAGCATTATGGGTAGGAGTTACTCCAGACGGTAAACCATTTAAAAAAACTGTTACCTTTTCATCACTTGGCCCCGAAATATTATTAATAGTGACATTTACAGTAACTGTTCCCCCAGATTGTAGATTGCAGGTTGATGGCGGATTAACAGAAAAATCAAATAATGGAGTAGAGTCATCGATCAATTTTCTTCTTATAGGCGTATAACCACTTAAAGCATTAAAAGAGTTATAGTATTTCCCAGCTCCAGGAGGTTCGTATTGTTCTAAAGACCAAATCCCAAGACCGTTTGGATCATAATAATCGAAAATCAAAATATGCACACCAGATTTTACCAATGCATCCCCTCTTATTAAGTCAGTATACATGTTATTTAGTTTATCGACATATCCACCACTAGCCATAGCATCATTATAGAAATCAGTAGAAGTATACCTTACGGGTAATCGCCAAGCTATGCTTGTAAAACCAGAACAATCGTTGCCGTAATAAGTAGTGCCCCCTGTGGTTGTTTTAATATCATAATAAAACTCCGCCCAATTTTCCTGAGGATTATTTTGACAGTATGGAATGCCAGTATAAAGAGTATTTGCATAATAGGTGTAATAATTGCTTCCATAGCTATAGTTACTAATTGTATTTACTGGGATCCAACTTAGACCTATCATTTGATTGGCCATTTTATATATTGCGTTTCTACTTATGGGTCCCCAAGCATTTCCGGTCCATTTTAAATTGCTATCATAAGTCACAGTATTTGTTATAGCTTTGATTGATTCTGTTTTGTTGATCTTTCCAACAAATATACTCGAAAAACTTGCAAAGCATAAAACTAAAATTACCAAAACAACTAATGTTTTTTTACCCCACTTCATTTTAAACCTCCCTTCTCCCTTTCACTTTATAAAACTTTTTGCAATACTCACGAATCCCGATGTTTTCGTTCATTACTCGGCTTTGAAAATTTCTTTCTTTTCATTTAATTGCTCCGCTAAATCCTAAAAGATTCTTTTTGACTATTTAACTCTTTTGTCATAATTAACAAATCTTTCAGTAAGAATTCTTCCATTTTACACCGAGGATATTTTGCTTAATTTTTCCCTCTAAATTAAATTTTAGGATGTTCTTTTACTTTGTCAAGTCCTTAATAAGTTATTTATATTTGAGACTACAGATAATTTTTAACACAAAATCTATAGGAGACAAATTATTAAGATCCTTATAAACTCTCTTAGTATTGTATGAGATAAAGCAAGCCATAAGTTGTGAGCTAAGATTTTTAAGATCTATGCAGCGAAGATTAAGATAAGTATATGCAATATACGAATGCCTTTGCTTTGCCCCCCTTGTTAGTGAAAAAATCAAACGAGTTTCGTATAAAAATATATAAGACAACACGATTTATACAAAACCAAATTATCAAAAAAATATATACAACCAACAATTAAGTAAAAGAAAAGTATACAAATAACTTTTATTTTTAAGGTAAAAAGTAATTCTATCTCATATATAAAAAGTGAAAACCCTAAAATGTTTTCTTATATTTCTTATTATCTTCTCTAATTACAAAAACTTAAGCAATTATTTATTATGTAAACCCATTTCCTCCCTTTACTTTGCCTTAACCCTTCTTCACATAAAACTTGGCTTACTTTTGTCCTATATTCAGGAAAATAATATGTTGCCTTACTTTTCAGAACTATACTTATATCTCACTTTAACTTGTTTTACAGAATATGAAACTACATAAGCAATAAGAATGAGAGCCGGCAATACCAAGAAGATATTAAAAAAATTCCTAATAGCTACTGCTGCATCTAAAATAAAAACTAATGAGTTTATAGAGAATAGAGTATATATTATTCCACCTAAAATATTAGGAAAAACAACAAAGTAAAATTTATTTCTAAAAAAACTCACAGTCAAGCCTATACAATAGGAATAAATAACACTGCCATAAAATCCAAAATAAAAGAGACCAAATACGTTGAAGCGTGGAGTAGGCCCAGTAATTACTCCAGTATTGTATATATAATGATAAATTTGAAATCCGAATGCCTCAGGCAGTTTATCCCAAGGAATAATTCTAAAAAACCCTAACAAATCTTTGAAAAGAGCAAGAAAGGAATTCGCCCATTTTAAATGGGTAAGAACATCATTTGGATAAGCCAACATATATACATCACCAAATTTTACAAACCTAATAAGTAAAGCCGAGATAGGATTAATTTTAACAGTGCCATAGGCTACCTTTACTTGAATAATTATCACTCCAATGGCCGCGAGCAAAGCAAGTAAGAAAATAATAAACTGGTAATTTTTAATTTTCTTATTTACCAACATTTTTTTATCAAATCTCAGCCTTCTTAAAAAAATATCAATAAAAAACGCGATAAAAACTATTGACAAAAATGTCATTCTACTACCAGATAAAAAAGAAGTTATTATTATAAATACAAAAATAAAAAAATCATATAATCTTATTAATAAATTTTTTCTCTGTACATAAAAAAATCTATAAAGAAGCAGGAAAATTGTAACATAAAGTGTAACATCTATAACTCTGCTTAATAAGCCAATCCCACTTCCACCGCTGAATACTGCCCACCTGCTCTCCATTAACAAAGGGATACCCACAAGTTTATAAACAATTAATTGTGATATGATATATAAAAAACTTGAAAGAAAATATAAAATAACAATAAAATCACTATTGGAGAAATAATAAGAATATGGTTTAAAAGATGTTGAAACAATTCTTCCGAATTTTACAGGTCTCATAGTGAAGAAACCGGCTATAAATGCCATTTCGGTCAATATAAAGCTCATAAAATAATGATTTGCTATTAAACCTTTATTATGCATAAAAAAAACAACTGCTGCAGAAGAAGCAGAAGAAAGAGTGTACAACAAAAATGGATCAAAAACTGAATATATATATTTCTTAAATATAAAAAGATACAAAATTATACAAATAACATTCAACAAAATAAAAGGCCCAAAACTATTAGCAACATAATAAAAAAATCTACCAATTTCCATTATTTTTCAATAAATATTTGAAAATTTTTTTCATAGCAAACACAAAGAAATCTAACTTGTTTATTTCTCCGAAGTAATCAAAAAATTCCGTATAATATTCACTCTTTAACAGGCTCAGTAATACATTAAAATATCCTATTTTCCATTTAATTTTAAAAGTATTTCTATAGCAATAGGGTTTTTCTCTTATAAATAGTTGAGCGGTGCTTACCAACAATTTCCTCCTAGAAACCTTCGAAAAATTATTAACATGTAATCGATAGTAAGCAACAGGTCTATTAATATATTTGAATTTATACTTTTTTGACAATTTTAACCATATATCATAATCTTCAATAAAATTTCCTTCATCAAACAAACCTACATTTACAAGTGCCTGCTTCTTAATCAATGCTGACATCGCAGGAATGTAATTACCTAAAAGGAATGTTTTATACAGACCAAATTCTTTTTTATAATTAAAATCAGTTCTGTAACGCGTGTGGTATGCAAAAAAACTACTATAAAATTCTTTTTTCTTTTCCAAATGAGATACTCCATGTTCATCTAAATATATCTCATTTCCTTTACCACTAATAAACTGGGCATCTCCACCCACCACAGCATAATTATCGCTAAGGTTCTCAAATTCATTTACTAATACTTCTATTTTATCAGACATAATAATGTCATCCGAAGCAAGGAAAGAAATATATACGCCCTTAGCTAGGTTTATTCCTACATTCGCAGTTTTGGCGATTCCTTCATTTTCTTTATTAATATACCTAAATTTTTTAAATCTATCTTTGCAAACATCTGCCGCTCCCAAAATCATTTTGTGAGAATTATCAGTTGAGCCATCATTAATAATTATTAATTCTATATTTTCGTACGTTTGTTGAACAACACTCTCAATCGCTTCCTTAACATATTTTTCATGATTATAACAAGGTATAATCACACTCACTAATGGAGCTTTCATTCTTTAATTTTCCTCGAGATAAACTCCACTTCCCCTTGATTCAACCAAGGATGCATAGGAAGCGAGAGTATTTCACAGCATATCTTTTCAGTTACAGGAAGGTATGCTCTAAATCCAAGATCCAAATAGGACTTTTGCTTATGCACTGGAAGTGGATAATGTATCTGTGTTTGAATTCCATTCTGGGATAAATATCGCTGAAGCTTATCCCTATTCGTGCTTCTTATCACATAAAGATGATAAACATGCTTGGCGTAGTCTTTCTCAATAGGCAAAATTACATTTGAATCCTTCAACAATTCATTATAAAGCTTCGCAACATTTCGCCTTTTTTCATTCCATTCATCTAAGTGTTTTAATTTTACCCTCAACACTGCAGCTTGGATTTCATCTAATCTGCTGTTTACCCCCATAAAATCATAATAATATTTTTGAGATTGGCCATAATTTCGCAACATCCTTAGTTTCTTAGCCAACTCTTCATTGTTCGTTACAATCATTCCTCCGTTGCCATAAGCCCCGAGATTCTTGGAAGGGTAAAAACTAAAACATCCTAAGTCACCAATAGCTCCTACTTTTTCGCCTTTGTATTCTGCACCGTGAGCCTGGCACGCATCCTCAATTACAAATAAATTATATTTCTTTGCAAGCTCCATAATTGGATCCATATCTGCAGGATGACCATATAAGTGCACGGGGATAATTGCCTTTGTTCTCTTAGTTATTTTATCTTCAACCTGGGCTACATCCATTATATATGTTTCTGAGTCAATGTCCACAAATACAGGTTTTGCACCATTCCTTACAATGGCATCAGCAGTCGATACAAATGTGTGAGAAACTGTTATTACTTCATCCCCATTGCCAATCCCCAGAGATTTTACAGCAAGGTATAAAGCATCAGAACCAGAGTTTACTCCAATACTGTATTTTGCACTTACATATTCCGAAAACTCTCTTTCGAACTTCTTCACCTCTTCCCCTAAGATAAACCATTGTTTATCAAGCACTCTATGAATAGCTTCGTTAACTTCTGTTTTTATTTGTATATATTCTCTTTTTAAATCAACAATTGGGATCATTTAACTTTCCTCACTTCTCTATCATCCAACTTATATTTCTTTCCACATGCACATATTGCAATACCTTTCTTAAACTCTAACTTTCCACCACACTCACAAACATAGCCTTTAACCTTCGAAGGATTTCCGTAGATTAAAGCGTAATCAGGAACATCTTTTGTTACAACACTTCCTGCTCCAATCATTGCCCACTTACCTATCGTAATACCTGCAACAATTGTTGCATTTGCTCCAATTGAGGCTCCTATTTTGACGACTGTTTTTAGAAATTTATCTGGATATTGTTTTGATCTCGGCATAAGGTCATTGGTAAAAGTTACATTTGGGCCTACAAATACATTATCCTCTATTCTCACGCCATCCCAAAGTTGAACACCATTTTTTATAGTAACATTATTTCCTATAACTACATCATTTTCTATAAAACAGTGGGCACAAATATTGCAATTTCGACCTATCTTTGCTGATTCCAGCACTACAACAAATTGCCAAATCTTAGTTCCATCGTCTATATTTTTAGTCTTAACATCTGCTAATTGATGGATATAAATCATCTGTTTTCACCTTCTTTTACAATCTGAACAAATTTCTCGTAATCTCTTATGTAATCATCTTCATCGTAATACTCCGAAGCTAAAGCCAAACAGACTGAACCAGATGAGAAATTATTCAGTTCACGCCATATCATAGGACACACATATAAACCATAATACGACCTATTCAGATGAAACCTCTTTTTTTCAAACCCATCATCCAAAATAACATCAAAACTTCCACTTGCTGCAATAATAAGTTGTTGCAATTTTCTGTGCGCATGCCCACCGCGTGATTCACCGCCCGGTACATCATAAAGGTAATAAATCCTTTTAATTTCAAAAGGTATGTGCTTGTTCCCCTCTACAAAGGTAAGATTCCCTCTTGCATCTGTTATCTTTGGAAGGTCTATTATTTTACATTCTTCAATAACCATTTTATCTCCATTCATACATTCTCTCATAGTATTCCATATATTCTCCAGTCGTTATTCTTTTCATCCATTCTTTGTTTTTTAAGTACCATTCCATCGTTTTTCTTATGCCTTCATCAAAATCTGTAAGAGGCTGCCAGCCCAATTCTTTCTGTATCTTTACTGGATCAATTGCATATCTTCTATCATGCCCTAGCCTATCTTTTACGTACCTTATAAGAGACTCATTTATCTCTTCATCACCTGTCATCTCTCTGAGTAATTCTATTATCTTTCTTACAATATATATATTTTCCTTTTCATTCCGCCCACCGATATTATACACCTCTCCAACTTTACCTTTTTTCATAACCAGGTCTATTGCCCTGCAGTGGTCTTCTACATAAAGCCAATCCCTTATCTGCTTACCATCTCCGTAGACAGGGAGTTCTTTATGATTTAATGCGTTGTTTATCATCAGAGGGATCAATTTCTCTGGAAATTGATATGGGCCATAGTTATTGGAACACCTCGTTATATTTACAGGCATACCGAATGTGTCATGATAAGCTTTGGTGATGAAGTCGCCAGAGGCTTTAGAAGCGGAATAAGGGCTACGAGGATTGAGAGAGGTTTCTTCTGTAAAGAATCCGGTAGGACCCAAGGCACCGTATACCTCATCGGTTGATATTTGGATGAACTTACTTCCCTCTTTCCATCTGCCATCGATTAGCCAGTACTTCTTTGCCGTGTCGAGTAAGACCTGTGTGCCTATTACGTTTGTCTTCAAGAAGATCTCGGGGTCTTCTATGCTTCTATCCACATGTGACTCTGCAGCGAAGTTAACGACGTATCGAGGCTTGAATCGTTCAAAAATATATTCCACGAGTTCTCTATTCGTTATATCTCCTTTTACGAAGTGGTAGTTTGAATTATCGCTTACTCCTTTAAGATTTTCAAGATTACCTGCATAGGTGAGTTTATCAAGATTTATAACTTCGTAATCTGGATGCTCTTTAAAAAGGTAATGAATGAAATTCGAACCAATAAAACCCACACCACCAGTCACTAAAATAGCTTTATTATCTAAACCCACCATTTACAAGCTCCTCCTGCAACTAGGCTTAGGATACCTTTTGTGGGAAAGCGGCCAAAGCCATGTCCTGTTCCTCCTGCTAAAACTATGCCTTTCATAAAACCTCCTTTTTCGTCTTTTACACTCATATTTCCTTTTAGATCGGAAAAATAAATATGGACAAATCGTATATAATCTATCTAAATTTGAACAACTTTGTTCAGCAGGGCTTGGTCAGGAAATTCATCCACTTCGAATTCACTTAAATCGTCCTTTCTGGCATATTTCAATGAAAGAACATTTATAGCAGTAACATTATCATTACTAACAATTGAAGTCCTCCATTTCATTTTTGGGTATAGAATTGTTAATTTACAATTTGCAGATGATAAAATATCAAATAGGCCAGTTCTAATTCCTATTACCCAGCCAGCATATTCAGCAATTGGTATAATCTCGTTAAATGGGACGCTTAGTCCAATAGTCCCAGGAATTGGTTTTTCATGAGGCCCAACATTTGTAATCACAGTAAATCCCTTTTCAATCAACTTATCTCTAATCTTGTACCACCATTCACCATTTAATGGCTTAACTGACGCAACATAAGGAATTAAAACAACAGTTTTACCAGAGGGAAGACCTAATGCTTCCATTAACTCAATCGCTTTTCTCTTAGATTGTTTGGAAATGACTGGCTTTGCTGGAATTGTATTCGGATTTATATGAAGATAAGTAAGAAAAGGCTTGAAGGTGCTATACGATGGAGTATCTTCTAATAAATCATTACCAAAATAGGGATGTCCAACAGCAAAATGACCCGGTTCAAATTTCGCAAAAGCTACCAAAAATTGAAAAGGTGGCAATCTCTTGAATGTTATAACCCTTTTTATTGACGGGAAAAGAAGTGGTATATCTTTGTGAGAATCTTTAACAATAATAGCACACTTTCCACCATGTTCTTTCAAAAACTCCTCCATAAGAGAACATAAAAGATATGTATCTCGCCAGTATTGGCACTACAGATAAAACCCCATTCATTTGGAGATAGCTTTACCTTCCTTTTAATGGCATCCAATTCTAAAAAATATCGAATTGAATTAATTACCCAACGAATTCCTTTTAGATACCTTTTAACTTCCACAGCTTGTAGTTATCTCCTTTCGTCAATTATAATGTCTACACTCTTTAAGCCATCATTTCTTCGAAGGTTTATAGCAAATGCAGTATCTAGCCCTGAAGATTTTCGATCATTTATCACAACCCTTTCTCCAACTGGCAAGTTCATTATTATCACATTATAACATACATCAGCTTTTTTCAAGGATCGTTCCGTTCGTTCACGATACCTTTCATCTCTTGATGTTACTAAAATTACAAAATCTGGCTTACCTATTCTACTAAAAAAATCTACTACCCCCGGAAGAGGAGTTTCATCCTCGTCTGGTTGTAATTCCTTATATTTGTTATGCTCGAATATCACCCCATCGATATCAATAATCCATGTCTTCGGAAGTGAAGATAGGAATAATTTTTTCATAGATTTTCCACGGCCTCCTCGAATAATTCTAAACCATGAAAATACGCAGCAAGTATTGAGTCATAGTCATCAAGAACATAGCCAGCCAACGAAAGCCAAATTAAAGCATGCAGAATTTTTATTTCACGGATCTTGTTTCCAAATTTTTCGTCAAACAATTCAACAACATCTTCCCAGCCATTAGATTTAACTTCCACAAACACCTCCTTTCCATTTATATGCAACCTAAAATTTCTTTGATTAAATTGATCATAATTACCAGCTACAGAATAATATAATTTGGCAAAATCATACATTGGATCACCGAATATTTCTAAACTTCCAAAATAACCTCTCGGGTCAAATAAGATAGGTTTTTCACCTTTAATCATTATATTTGAAAATGTTGGATCCCCATGAATTACTGAGAATTTTTCAGGAACCTCAAGAGTATTTACAGCTTCCTGGATAATCACTTTAAATTTATCAACCAGCAGATTTCTCACCTTCCTTCCATTTACAACATAAAATTCTGTTTCTGGTTCTGGTATAAGTAAAGAAATTTTAGATATCCTCTGTAGTGTTTTGCCTGCATAAACTTCATTTAAAACATCTTTACTGGAATTTATTAAATCAATGGAATGAAGTTTTTCGAGAGCGTCAAATATTTTTTTAAGCACTCTTGCACGTAATTTCTTGTCCAATCCTACACATTCATAAGGATGAATGCCGTTGATTCTTTCCATTTCCAAATATGGCTTATAATTATATATTTCAGGAATATAGCTATACCCATGATTAGCCACGTACTTATACCATTTTGCTTCTCGCTCTAATAAAACGCTAAAAGAGGAATCTCTTGCTCTCTTCACCACCCTATCACCAATAAATTCAACATAATTAAAAAATCTAGAGTTTACTTCTTGTTTCTGTATCTTGGTAAATGATTCCAAAGTTCCAACTTCACAAACTTTATCAATCAAAAGAGGAACAATATCTTGTACTTTTTCACTTACAAATTTTACAAACTCACCATCAGAAGGTATCTCGGGTAATTTTTGAGGATCTCCAAAATAAAAGAAACCTATCACCCCTGCATCTTTACCGGGAGTCTCAGTTAATTTTCCATCCTTGTAAATCCAACGGCATTTTATATTCTTTGTCAATCCTATACAATTTTTATTAACCAATTGCAGAGGAATTTTAATTTTTTCATCAAAGAAAAGATCAGACCAAACAATTGCAAATGATTCTCCTTTTGGTATCAGATTTCTTGCTTTTTGAATACCAGCACAAGTCCCCTTTCCCGAAACTTTCACAACCTCATAATTAAATTTGGATGGAATAGCCTTTAAATACCTTTCTAAAACATCACTTTTATAATCAGAGATAATATAAAAATCAGCTTTAGGAAATGCTTTTGCAAGAGAGTATAAAAGAGGTTCACCCCTTACTGAGATTAAGCATTTAGGCTTATTCTCAGTAAGATAACTCATCCTTGCACCCTTGCCCCCAGCTTGCACTATTAGATATTTAATTTCTCCATTAATCTTGTGCTTCATCTATCTTTCTATTCTTAAAAATCTTTCATTTTTCCAAGGGTGCCACCTGGATGACACCTAACAAAATCTTTCTTTGAGAAACCTTTCTCTGAACTAAGTTCAACAGCTATTGATTGCAGTACAGCAATATAGACTAATGAAGATGCAACTGGAGCCACTCCAAGGTGGTCTCCCTCCCTTTTAACCGGAACAAATAAAGAAAATTTTGATAACCGAGAAAGAGAAGAATTTTGCTTTGAGGTAATTGTAACTATATTCCAAAATTTATTATTCAGCAAAGCTTGTACAAATCTTATTAATTCTTCTGTTTCTCCACTTTTTGAAATTATATACAAAATATCATTGCTTGAAAAAATATCCATATCTCCATGAAGCGTATTTACTGGATCTACAAACATACTTCTAATTCCGAGAGAATTAAATGTAGATGCAACTTTGGCAGCTACAAACCCATTTTTGCCTATACCAGTAAAATAATGAAATCCTTTTACTTTTTTAGTTAATAAAAGGAGCTCCTGCATAGAAGAACTATTTTTAACCAAAAAATCATTTGCATCAGTCAGAGTCTCAACCTGTTTTTTTAAACTTTCAAACCATTTCATTATTAACCTCCTCAATTTTAATAATAAGCAGATTTAGCAATAGGTTCACATCGACAAGCTTTAAAAATTGTTTTGAACACTTTTTGCGGGAAAGTGGCCAAAGCCGTGTGCCTGTTCCTCCTGCTAAAACTATGCCTTTCATAAATTTCTTCTCCTTTTACAATCCTCTTTAATTTTACCGTTTAAGGTTTCCTGGTGCAATTCATTTATCTCCCCGAATACATCCTTTCATAGTATTTCACATACTCCCCGCTTGTTACCCTATTCATCCATTCTTTGTTTTTTAAGTACCATTCTATTGTTTTTCTGATACCTTCATCGAAGTCTACAAGGGGTTGCCATCCTAATTCTTTATGTATCTTTGTTGCATCAATCGCATATCTTCTATCGTGCCCTGGCCTATCTTTTACATGTTTTATAAGCGTTTCATTTATCTCTTTATCGCCTGTCGCTTCTTGCAACAAATCTATTATTTTCTTAACGATATATATATTTTCTTTTTCATTGTGTCCACCGATGTTATACACCTCTCCATTTTTTCCTTTCTCCATAACCAAATCTATTGCCTTACAGTGGTCTCCCACATAAAGCCAATCTCTTATCTGCTTGCCATCTCCATAAACGGGAAGCTCTTTATGATTTAATGCATTATTAATCATTAAAGGGATTAATTTTTCAGGGAATTGAAACGGTCCATAATTATTGGAACATCTTGTTATGTTTATCGGCATACCAAATGTATCGAAGTAAGCTTTGGTGATAAAATCAGCAGAAGCTTTAGATGCAGAATAGGGACTATGCGGATTAAGCGGTGTTTCTTCTGTGAAAAATCCTGTAGGACCTAATGCTCCATACACCTCATCAGTGGATATCTGGATGAATTTTACTCCTTCTTTCCACTTGCCATCAGTAAGCCAATGTTTTTTTGCAACATCAAGCGACACCTGCGTACCTATTACATTTGTTTCCAGGAAAATTTTGGGATTTTCAATGGATCTATCTACATGTGATTCTGCTGCAAAATTTACTATAAAATCGGGATTAAAGGTTTCAAAAACATATTCAACTGATTCTCTGTTTGTAATATCACCTTTTACAAAATGGTAGTTGGGCTTATCGCTTACCCCTTTCAAATTCTCAAGGTTTCCTGCATAAGTAAGCTTGTCGAGATTTATAATCTTATAATCTGGATGCGCTTGAAGCATGTAATGAATAAAGTTTGCACCTATAAAACCAGCACCACCGGTTACTAAAAGAGATGTTGGATGTTGAATGTTAGATGATGGATTATTTTTCATTTGATGCTCCTATTAAATCCTTCATTTAACAATTGCTCCTTATAGTTATTTGTAAAATCTTTTAATGCCTCTTTCCATCCTCTCATTATATCTAAATTCTCCAATTTAAGTAAATGATTTTCAAGTACGGAATACTGAGGCCTTTTTGCAAGGGTTAGATAATCTTCTGTGCTTATTGGAACAATTGCTGCTTTCAGATTTAAATTAGAAATAATTTCTTTTGCAAATTCAAACCAGGTAGCTTCACCATTGTTTGAAGAATGGTATAAACCAATTTTACCATTTCGTATGAGTTCCCAGGTTTGTTTTACAACATCTAAAGTATAAGTAGGTGTTCCATATTGATCGTCAACAACCCTCAGAGGTTTACTACCTTTAGCGAGTTTAATTATTGTTTTAACAAAGTTATTCCCGTTAATTCCATAAAGCCAGGTTATTCTTAAAATAAGATGGTTCGGATTAGCCTCTTTTGTAAATTGCTCCCCTCTTAGCTTTGATTTGCCATAAACTGATATTGGGGTTGGTTCATCCATTTCTGTATAAGGAATACTTTTCTTTCCATCAAAGACATAATCAGTGCTAAAATAAATGACTTTCGCATTTACCTTATATGAAGCTAAAGATACATTCTTTGCCCCAATTGCATTTATATTGTACGCTAATTCCTGCTCTTCTTCTGCCTTATCTACCTTAGTGTATGCGGCACAATTTATAACAACGTCCGGGTGTATCTCTTGAAAGTTCCTTTCTAAAGAATTTAAATTAAGAACATCTAACTCCCTATGAGTAAATGAAAAGAGCTCTACTTTGTCTTTTAAAAATTGTTTGAATTCCCATCCTAACTGTCCATTGCTACCAAGTAAAATAATTTTCATAGGATCACTTTGTTAAAAGACAAAAGAGGAGATTGCTTTGTCACTTCGTTCCTCTCAATGACAGAACCGCTACGAGATGCTGAAACAAGTTCAGCATGACAAATAGAAGGTGCTCGCAAAGACCCATAGGAGCAAGGAAAGGAAAAACGATATTGTATCACAAACACCTTACCACTTCCTCAAATGTAGGGAGTAATTTATCCTTGTCAGAAATTAAAAGTTTATCAATTTTTTCAAGAGGCCACTTAATATTTATTGTGGAATCATTCCAGATGATTCCACCTTCTTCATCCGGATAATAATAATCCGTGCATTTGTAAAGAAATTCCGTATTATTTTCTAATGTAAGGAACCCATGAGCAAACCCGGGTGGAATATAGAATTGTTTTTTATTAGCTTCTGAAAGTTCTACACCAAACCACTTGCCAAATGTAGGAGAACCTTTCCTTATGTCCACTGCGACGTCAAACACTTTGCCTTTTATTACTCTTACTAATTTTCCCTGGGGATGTTGTTTTTGAAAATGCAATCCCCTCAAAACACCTTTTTGAGATTTGGAATGATTATCCTGAACAAAGTTTACATCAATGCCACCTTGCTTAAAATCCCTGTAGTTATAGGATTCCATAAAAAAGCCACGTTCATCTTTAAAAACTGTGAGTTCAATAATGATCAAGCCTTCGATTGGAGTTTTTACAAATTTAAACTTTTCCATAAACTATTTCTTATTCTCCATGTTCAAAACAACATCTTTTGCAAGTTCATTTGCCTTAAGAAGCGAAGAAGGAGTCCCTGCATCTGTCCACCAGCCTTTGAGGATATTGTAAGTTAATGTACTTTTTCTTATGTAAGCGTTGTTCACATCTGTTATCTCAAGCTCGCCTCGCCGGGAAGGTTTCAGCGTTTTTACAATATCAAACACATTGGAATCATACATATAGATGCCAGTGACAGCATAGTTGCTTTTAGGTTGTTTTGGTTTTTCTTCGATGGATACAATTTTATCGTCCATTAGTTCTGCTACGCCAAACCTCGTCGGGTCACTAACTTCTTTAAGCAAAATTTTTGCTTCACCTTGCTGTCTTTTAAATGATTCAACATAAGGAGATATATCGTCCTCAAAAATATTATCTCCCAAAATTACAACGCATTTATCTCCATTAACAAAATCCCTTGCAAGACCAAGTGCCTCTGCAATCCCACCTGCTTGGTCTTGAACTTTGAAGGTAAAATCCAATCCATAATCCTTGCCGCTGCCTAAAAGTTCCAGCACATCACCCATATGATTTCTTCCTGTAATAACAAGAATTTCCGTTATCCCTGCTTGTTTTAAACGATAAATGGGATAAAAAATCATTGGATATTTGCCGACTGGCAATAAATGCTTATTAGTTACTTTTGTTAGCGGCCATAGCCGTGTACCTGTACCTCCTGCTAAAACAATGCCTTTCATTTTGTCTCCTCTTTAATAAATTTTTTAAAAAGTAAGCTGTTTTAAGTTTATAACAAAGTGCTTTATTGTCAAAATAAAATTTTGTTATTAAAGAGGGGATTGCCGCACTTGCCAAAGAGGATTGCCGCGGCAGTCGCTAACGCTCTTTTCCTTGGTGTAATGCATGCCAAGGAAAAGAGCAGAATGACAGGAAAGAGTGCAAAGACGAGATTCTGAAACAAGTTCAGCATGACAAAACAAGAAAGACAAAGGATAAAAGTGGAGATTCTCACGGGCACAAAAGGAGCGTGCCCTCAGAATGACAAAAAAAATAAAAAGAGGAGTGCGCAATGGCGAATTACTAAAAAATTAGAGCAAGGAACACGAGCCAGGGTTCGGAATTTCTGCTAACGAAAACCCACATTCCACTATCGATAGACTCACCAGTTTTTGAAAGTAGCAGAAAGATAAATCTCTTCTCTCTTCACAGCCTTGCCCAGAAAAACAACGGTTTTCTTAATTTGATTTATTAACTCAGTCATTTGGCCACCTCCTTTTTCTTGTTGAGCAAAAAAAGACACAACAGCAGAAAAAAAGTTGAGAATGAAAATCCCCGCTATTAACCTTCAGATTACCCAATATCTTCTTCCTCATTATGTTAATCTGTCCACCTACCATTTCATATAATAGGTTCGGTCACACCCCAGATTAGGTTGGAACAACCCATTGTATATAGACCAGCAAAGGTTAGCAATGTAATAACCTCCATAACGTATAGGAGAGGAACACAATATTTAGAATTAAAAGGCTATATAAAAGTAAAAGTGCAGAGCTAATTTTAAGAATCCTGTTTTTTACTTCAAAATTAGGAATCATGTTTTGATCATAATTCCTCCGTAATTTCTCCTCAATTTTTCTAAGAGCATTTATTATGGCTCTTTGAATATATACTTGTTTAAACAAAGCGTGTATCAGCGCGAAGTTAATAAGTGGAATAAAAAGTAAAAGATGAGGTTTATTCATGAAAGAGTTTATGGCAATAATATTAACGGTAATAAGAGCAGTGGGAAATTGCCAAATTGTAGTGTTATATTTTTGAAGATCATTTGAATAAATCTCGTACAATTTTAAGATATTGTCCACGTCATTCATATTTTCATTCACAATTTTATACATCAAAATTGCTAGTCCATATAAGATATAACTCGTTCATAGCCAAACTTGATTCGGATATACTCTCAAATTGGTATACTTTGCGAAGTATTTTGCCTATGCTTAAAAATTGTTTTGAATACTTTTTGCGGGAAAGTGGCCAAAGCCGTGTGCCTGTTCCTCCTGCTAAAACTATGCCTTTCATAAATTTCTTCTCCTTAATGAATTTTTAAAAAGTAAACTTCTTTAAGTTTATAACAAAGTGCTTTATTGTCAAAATAAAATTTTGTTATTAAAGAGGGGATTGCCGCACTTGCAAAACCAGCAGGCTCGCAACGACGAGAAAAAAGCAAAAGATAAGATTCCGGACCAAGCCCGGAATGACAGGATAGAAACAAAAGAGCGCAATGACGAGGAAAAAGTACAAAAAACCTTTTTTTCTCCCCCCTTTGCATAATTATATATGAGGGGCGGAGTTTGTGCTGCAATCCGGGATCCTGAAACAATCCTGAAATAAATTCAGGACTAAAGGTTTTTCAGGACAAGTTCTTCTCCGCCGCTTTTTTATAACTAAAAATTTAGAGGAAAGGAGGAGATAATCATGAATGCGGAAAGAATTTTATACCCTGATGGAAAGAAACAAAAAATGCACGAGAAGTCAGGGCATGGCAATGGCTTTACTCAGATACCAAATAAAGTAATAACGGAAATACTCATCAAAGGGCTTTTGAACCTGACAGAAATAAAAATTGCCTTTTACATTATCCGCTTTAGCGTAGGGTTCCATAAAGGTTGGACAGACAAAATCACCGTAGCCAGAATTGCAAAAGATACGGGCATATCAAGACCGCTATGTTCTACCACAATAAACCAGATGATTAGAGAAAACAAACTTTTAAGAAATGAAGGAAGGTTTAAGTTTAACGATGAGTATAATCCCCGGGCAAAAGTGTTAACAAATCCTGTTAGTAACTGTTCGGAAAGCTTAACAGAAAGTGTTAACAAAAACGAACAGTTAGTGTTAACTAATCCTTACACTGCACAGTCAAATAACAACGGCCAGATCACTACTCTCAAGAACCCTAAAGAAAGTATTAAAGAAATAATAAATAAAATAAAAAGAAAGATTAAAGAAAGAAAAACTTGTGCTAATTTTATTTCAGAAATCACTTTCAGTAAACAGACTTTAAAATTTGAGAATATCCCGGAAGAAAAACTTGAGAAATGGAAAGAAACGTTTCCTTTTGTAAATGTGGAAATTGAATTAAAAAAAATGGAAGCGTGGCTCACGGCAAACCCAAAGAGACGTAAAAAGAATTATGAGAGATTTATTGTGAATTGGCTAAAGCGCACAAAAGGAGGAAAAAATGAAAGATATATCTCGCTTAGCAAGAGAACAATTGAAAAAGGAAGTGAAGGAAAATCCTATGAACCAGGCAAATGGTGATCCTGAAACGAGTTCAGGACAGGTTTTTGAAAGAGATTTAAACGCAACTTTAAAGGATCTATTCGGTTCAAGGTATCTTTCGCGATACAAAGAATCAGAAGTTGCAAAAAGAGAACAGATAGACAGGCAATTAAATATCTTATTCACGCAGGACAAAGGCTTTATCCTTTCCGGAGACGTCGGCGTGGGAAAGACAATGGCCCTGATCTATATCTACACAAGAATTATAAAATACCTTTCAAAGGAGGCAAGGGAGGCGCAAGACGCATATCTTTACCAGCTCAACAGATACTCAAGTAAAATACAGTTCTTTTTTGCGCCGGAGTTATTTAGCAAACTCCACACAGGCAACAAAATAAGTATTTCCCAATATATTCTCATTGATGATCTTGGCAGGGAATACTCGGAACCCTTTGCACTTGAAAGGTTTGAATGCCTCATAGAAGATGTCTACAGAAACAAAAATGTAAGTTTGGTAATCACCACAAACCTGAATCTTTCACAGTTTAAGGACCGCAACGGATGGCTGCGAATAGTTGACAGATTGAGAGAAATATGCAGCTGGGTTGACATCGAAGGTAAATCAAGGAGGCACAAATGAGAGAACTGAAACAGAAAGCAAAAGATAAAAGAACTAAAAATACAAAAGAAAGTTTTAACCAAAAGATGACCTGTGAAGAACTCTATTTGAAAGAAAAGGAAAGGATTAAAAAGCTCTCCTTGCGCTATGCAAGGAAGTTTTACGCAGAGAAAGAAGATCTTGCGCAAGTTGGTGCTCTTGCTGTTGCAGAAACTTACGCAAAGTATAAAAAACTTCCCGTCAAGGAACTCCTCAAAATATCACACACGATAATAAATAGAAAGATGTATAGGTATGCCCGAAATGAATACAAACACAAGACTTCAACCTAAAGAAATTAAAAAGCTCGTAAACGATGCGATGCTTGAGCTTGATAGAAGTAATTACAAAATCCTCTACGAGTTATATTTTAATGATACCTCGATTCATCAGCTGTCAAAAAAACTCGGTGTCTCTCGCCATATGATAAGGTACCTGAAGACCAAGGCACTTAAGCAATTAAAAAATATTATTTTAAGGCAGATCGAGGTAAAAAATTTTGAACAGGATTTCTTTGCATAGAAATAATAGTCACTACTAGTAATTGTGGCGATGGATTCACCCATCGCCATCACAATTGAACCTTTAGACACGCCCCTTTCTTTGGTACAAAATGCCAAGGGAAGGGGCGTAATGCCATATTCGAGGGACACATTCCCTCAAGACTCCTCTTTTAAAAACAAGAGTCAAAAACTGAGATTCCGGATCAAGCCCGGAATGACAAAAACAAAAAAGCGCAATGACAAGAAAAGTGCAAAATGACTTTCTTTTTTTGTCACCCTGAATTTATTTCAGGGTCTAAAAAATCATTGCTTAAGTCTTTCCATTCCGGATTAAATTGATTTATAAGATTTATCTTCCAATCTCTGTGCCAGTTCTTCAATTGTTTTTCTCTTTCTATTGCGCTTTCAATACTTCCTGTCGTTTCATAATATACAAGTTTTATCAGTTTATATCTTTTCGAAAAACCTTCTACCAGCTTGTTTTTATGCTCATATGTTCTCCTTACGAGATTGTTTGTGACACCTATATATAAAACATTATTATTTCGGTTTGTGAGAATATAAACATAATATTGCTTTAGCACTTTATTCATTTAAATAATTATAACTGAAAAGGAGGAGATGCTGAAACAAGTTCAGCATGACAGAATAGAAACAAGTCCGGGACTAAAGGTTCACCAGCATGACAAGATATTTTGTGTCTATTTTTTATATGCAAATCTTTTTATGAAGCTTTTTAAGCGAGACATGAAGATAAAGTAGCCGTATGATTTGAACAGATAAGTTAAAGGTACGTAAACAACAGTAAGCAAGATAAGCACAAGAGCAAACCGTACAACGCTTATAATAAAATTAGGCGAGGCGTCGATGTACGGCTTTAGTAAAACGGATAAACCTCCGATAAAGAGAGATATAGCAATAATTTTAATGCCTTCTTTAAGTAATGGAGCATAGCGAAGCTCTTTGATATATCTCTTTTTGCGGAGCGCATACGCATAGAGGAATAAGCCTGTTGTTGCAGCAATGGCAGTAGCAAGGGCAATGCCTCCTGTGCCAAGAATGCGAGAGAGCGTGAGATTGCCAATGATATTTATTGCAACAATGATTATGCCAAGATACAGTGGCGTTTTTGTGTCCTGAAAAGAAAAGAAGCTTCTCCTGAGAATATCATTTGCAGCCATTGTGAAAAGCCCCAATGAATACATCGATACGGCAAATGCAGTAACAACTGTGTCGGCCGAAGTAAATGCACCGTGTTGAAAAAGAATCCTAACGATGGGTTGAGAAAGAGCAATAAAGATAACAGAAATAGGGATCATCAGATATATCATAAAAGAGATTGATTGTTTAAATGTTTCTGCATAACCTTTATAATTCTTTTCAGTGGCAAGTGATGAAAATGTAGGGTAAACGGCAATAGCAAGTGGCACTGCAAAAAGCCCAAGGGGGATAAGATACACTTTTTGTGCAAAGTTTAACACGGCAATAGAGCCGGCAGCAAGGGATGAAGCAACAGTTTTATCAACAATCTGGTTGATTACGCCGATACCAGAAGTTACAATAATTGGAAGAAGAAGTGCGCCAAAGTGGCGCACTGCCGGCCAATCGATACTGTTTAATTGCAATGCTCTGAAAAAGTTTCGCCTTAAAAGAAGTACTAGAAATAAACCGAAGCATAAAAATGAGGAAAATGCAAGCTCTCCAACCGTCCAGCTGTTTATGCCGAGGGGGGAGTGAAGAAGAAATAGAGAGAGAGGGATAAAGCTATTCCCGATAAGACCAAGAGTTGCAGGGTATAGGAACTGCTTTTCTGCCTGGTAAAGGCCAGTGAAAAAACCAACCAAAACATTAAAGAAGCCAAAGATAATAAGAAAGCGCATAAAGTACACTGCCAAAGAAAGCCTGTCCCCCTTAAAGCCGTATGCAACAGCTTTTATAAAAAAGGTGGGGAAGATAAACATAATAACAGATATAATGCTCAGGAAAAGTACGGTGATGAAGAAAACCTGGTTTACGAAAATGCGGGCTTGCGCAGGATCTTGCTTTTTGCGTTCCGTGTAAATGGGGATAATAACTACCTGCAACCCACCCGCGATAAGGCCTAAAATCATAGCGGGCACAAGCATTGCAATAAGGAAAGCGTCAGTTTGCGCCGTTGCGCCAAAGTAATTTGCAACGAACACTTCCCGCGCGTATCCCACAAACTTGCTGAGGAATGTGATGACTATGATGATTAGCGTTGCCTCGGTTACGGATTGCCTATTTAAAATGCGGGAATGCCTTATTTTATTAAATATATTCAAATATTATTAACCTCCAGCTTGCAAATTCTATATTCTTTTTAACGAGTTTTAGAATATTTGCAAGAACACCCTCTCTCCGTCACTGCGCTCTTTTCCTTGGTATGGATTACGCCAAGTCGACCGGATGAATGTGTGGCAGTCCCGAAGGTAATATTTCTTTTTTGTCGTTACGAGGAACATAGTGACGAAGTAATCTCATAGTAATATTTCTTTAAATTGAGGAAACACATTTCCCTCAAGACTCCTATTTAAAAACAAGAGTCAAAAACTGAGATTCCGGATCAAGCCCGGAATGACAACAACAAAAAAGTGCAATGACAAGGTAGAAAACAAAATGACTTTCTTTTTTTGTCACCCTGAATTTATTGAATTTATTTTTGTCACCCTGAATTTATTTCAGGGTCTCTTAACTTGTTGATTTTATCAGATTCTGATGAGATTCCGAAACAAGTTCGGGACTAAAGGTTCACCGGAATGACAGGATAAAAATAAAGGAGGGGATTGCCGCAGCACAAACTTACTCACTTTCCCCCATATCCTCAATCATACATACGAAGTATAATCAAAGATATGTTTCTTCACAACCTGGAGTAATATATACGATGACAATAAAGAACACAAGGGCAGAGAAAATAAAAAAGCAATAAAACCGTAAAGAGAAAAACTACCCTTTTATTGTTTCCATGCTTCCACAAATTCTTCAACTGTTATACTAGCACAGGCAATCAATTTTCTTAGCGTTCCTTTCGCTACTTCTCTATGGTTAGGAACTGAAAGGGTAGCGATATGACCTTCTCTTACTAAAATAATATGACTTCCCTTTTGGCGTGCTACTTCCCACCCTAACCTTTCAAAAACTTTTACAACTTCTTTACCTCTGAGGGTAGGAATTTTCACTAAGCTAAGACCTCTATCTCATGAGTTTCAACTGTTAAAGGCATCCCTCTTTCAGCTCTTACTCCTAAGCATTGTTTAATAGCATCTTTAATATTTTCTATAGCCTCTTGCTTTGTTTTGCCCTGACTTACGCATCCCGGGATAGAAGGGCATTCTGTAACGAATACACCGTCCTCATCCTGTTCAACAGTTATTATAAACCTCATTTTAGCCTCCTTTATTCATAAATAGTATAACAATATTTGAATCATTTTTCAAGAATGTGTATGAGTTGCATATAACACCTTTGCATAATTTGCTAAGGAAAGAGATTAAGGCAGAGATTGCTTTTTATTTGAGGAAACACATTTCCCTCAAGACTCCTATTTAAAAACAAGAGTCAAAAACTGAGATTCCGGATCAAGCCCGGAATGACAACAACAAAAAAGTGCAATGACAAGGTAGAAAACAAAATGACTTTCTTTTTTTGTCACCCTGAATTTATTGAATTTATTTTTGTCACCCTGAATTTATTTCAGGGTCTCTTGACTTGTTGAATTTATCAGATTCTGAAACAATCCCGAAACAAGTTCGGGACTAAAGGTTCACCGAAATGACAGGATAAAAACAAAGGAGGGGATTGCCGCGCCTTCGGCTCGCAAAGACAAAACGCCAAGGGAAAGAGCGCAAAGACAAACAAGGATGCAATGACTTCTTCGTCGTCGCTACGCTCCGCGCAAAGACAAAGAAATGGCATTTGTCAATTTATTGTCAAGATAAAAAAAATAATTATTGTCAAGCAATAATGAAGTGGCGGGGAGTTGAAAAGACTCACCGCAATGACGAAGACAAAGAGTACAAAGAACATTTGCAATGTAAAAGTGGTTATTTTTGTGCCAGGCACCATTTTAACCATTTTGGTCGATTGATTTATTTTCAGCAGGGAAAAGCGTGGAAAGACAATTAAAAAAGGCGAGGCAACAGCCCCGCCTCAAATATTTACAGACAAATTATAACAGCGGAATAAGATTAAAACTCCTTAGCCCCATTTCATATTTGGATGCACCTGCCGAGAACAGGTGAAAATTGAGCTTCAAGAAAGAAGCACATTCTAAAAGATCTTCTTCACATCCATTTTTAAGTTCCAGTTCAATTTCATTGTAAGAAACTTTCCTTTTGCCCAGAACAAATTGCAGAAAATCCAGGGAAGCCTCAATCAAAGAGCCATCCTTCTCAAGATACAATATATGTCTTTCGTTATCTACAACCAGCACTTTTCCCAGGGGATTTCCTTTGGTAATTTCCAGTATTTGCGGAAAATATTTATTCAAAAAACCAGCTTTTGTCACGTCTTCACAATTACGCAGTATTTCTTCGAACTCCTCCCTTATGAATATCCCATTTTTAAGGATACCGTTTCCTTTAAGCGTTGCGATATTTTTGCCATCCTCTTCTCTTATCCTATATGCCATATTGCCATAAAGAAGATCAAATTTCTCAGTATCGAAGTAGTGGCTGACAAGATACTTTTTCTTTCCTTCCTTGATATTCCAATTAAGAAATCCTGGAATCTGTTCAATTTTTTCGAGCATTTTTTTTGATGCAGTAAGCTTTACTTCATATTCCTTCTTCATCATGTTTATTGTTGCCCTCCTTCTTTTTTCTCTTTACTTAATTCGCCTAAATATTTCGTCCGCTTGTAAGCAGCATACACTGCCTTTTCAAGAACAGTTCTAAAAGTCCCTTTCTCTAATTCATACAACGCTTCTGCCGCAGTACCTCCCGGGGAAGTTACCATATCGCGCAGCTCTGCTGTATGCTTGCCAGAATTTATAGCAAAAAGTATAGAGCCAAGTACGGTTTGATAAACAAGTTCTTTGGATACTCTTCGGGAGAATCCAAGATGAACGCCTGCGCTTATCATCGCTTCAAGAAACAAAAACACAAATGCAGGACCCGTGCCATTTAAAGCTGTAGCCATATCAACGTAATTTTCATCTCTGACAAAGAGTTCTTTTCCCATTGAAGAAAAAATTTCTCTGATGTGAATTCTTTCTTCTTCACTCACTTCTTCTGTTGCAGTCCACACACTCATTCCGTGCCCGACTTGAACAGGAGTATTGGGCATTACGCGCACTACCTTTTTATGCGCAAGCTCTCTTTGAATTACCTCTATTGGAATACCGGCCATTATGGATAACACAATCTGGTGGTCTTGCAACACCTCTTTTAACTCTCTTGCAAGAGCTGAAAAAATCTGTGGTTTAATAGATAGCACCACAATATCGCCAAATGATGCTGCTTCCGCATTATTTGACATCATCTTAATGCCAAATTGCCTGCTCAATTCCCTCGCCCTTGCAAGACGTGGGCTGCTGCCCGCGATGTCTTTTTTTTCATAAACGCCCTTTTCGATGATGCACTTCATCATGGAGGAGGCCATTGTCCCTGCTCCAATAAACGATATTTTCATCCTGGTTTCCTTATTTTATAATTTTTAAAAAAGTCGCTTACCTTAAATTTTATAAGACCAAGTTCAATTGCTCTAAACATAGCGGCAAAATCCAGCAAATAAAATTCACAAAAAGAACTGAAAGATTGTTCTTTCAAAAACATATCATTCAATTCTTCTTCGCCTTTTTCTTTGTATGTTGCTGACAGCATTTTCTTAACTTTGTAAAGCTTATTCGCAATGCCCTGTTTCGTTTTAGTCGTTCCAAAATAGCGTTCCTTAATAACCATTATTTCTTCCAACATACTGCTCTGCTCTACTAACGGAATAGATTGCCATATACTGTACTGCTCGGTAAAAAACAGATCCGGATTTTTGGGAGTGCCGTCCAAGACAAACATAGATAATTCCTGTTGAAATTCAGAATTTACCGCAACAAGAATTGTCTCAAAATCAGCAATTTTATCCATGGGAAGTTGCAGACGGAATAAAACAATGCCGCCTTTTTTGACTGCTGTACACTGTAATAATGTGAAACGTTTTTTCAAGCTATTGCATAGGATATTCATAGAGCTTATTTCATCTTTGTTTTTCAGCTGGACAATGATGCTAAACCCGCTTTGCGTCACTGCGATGACACTACAGTATCCAATGTCGAGATTATTAAAAAGAACAAATTTCTTATTTTTTGCTATCCTGTAGCTCAACTTTTCTTTATTAAGAAGTGCTTCCACAAATTTTGCCGCATCGTTTACGTTCACCTGGAGAATCACCTCCGCTTTGTTAATAGTATAATAAATAAAGAATTTCTTGCAAACAGCAGTATTGATAAGGCTTTCTTAAGGTTTTTTGCCAAAATAAGATTATAATAGAGGTTTTTGTGATAAAAAATACAATTAAGCAAAAAAGTCAATGATATCCGCTTAAATACAATCTTTTCCCTCATAAATATTGACAAATGAAAGTCAAAATGATAGAATGTATTAAAGTAATTATTACAAATGTGGGGTGAAAAATGAGTGAAATTATTGAATGCGTACCAAACATAAGTGAAGGAAAAAGAAAAGAAATTGTAGAAGAAATTATTGAAAATCTCAAAAAAACAGGAGTAAAAATTCTGGATTATTCATCAGATTCTGACCACAACCGCTCGGTAATCACGTTTGTTGGTAACAAGCAAAACGTAGAAAAAGGAGCGATGCAAGTAGCAAAAGATGCGGTGAGATTGATAGATTTAAAAAATCATCAAGGCACTCATCCGCGAATGGGTGCAGTAGATGTCATACCGTTTATACCAGTTAAAGATGTCACAATAGATGACTGCATAGAACTGAGTAAAAACACTGGCAAAAAAATAGCAGAAGAGTTGAATGTGCCAGTATATCTATACGCAGATTCTGCAGCAAAGCCAGAGAGAGAAAAATTGCCAAACATAAGAAAGGGGGAATTTGAAGGATTTTTTGAAAAGATAAAAGACCCGGACTGGCTGCCTGATTTTGGAAAGCCAGCTGTACACCCATCGGCAGGTGTCACAGCCGTTGGCGCAAGAGAATTTCTAATTGCATACAATATAAACCTCGGGACAACAAACATGAATATAGCGAACAAAATTGCACGTTCTATCCGTGACAGTACTGGTGGCCTCCACTATATACAGGCAAGGGGAATGAAACTGGAAGACAAAGAATGCGTACAAGTTTCAATAAATATACTGAACTATAAAAAAGCCCCCTTATACCGCGTATTTGAAATAGTAAAAATGGAGGCAAAAAGATATGGTGTAAACATAATGGAAAGCGAGTTAATCGGCCTTATGCCTATGAACGCAGCATTAAGAAGCCTTGCGTTCTATCTACAACTGCCGAAACTTACCGAACAACAAATTTTAGAATCAAAGATATATGAATAGGAGGAAAACAATGGAACAACCTATTATCCCCGATATACTAATATTTAATGTAGGGAAGCTCGTCACGATGTCCCCCGAACAATCCAAAGAAGAATCTGACTCAGAAAAAAACCTTGGCATAATAAGGGATGGTACAGTAGCAATAAAAAACGGGAAAATTGCCGCAGTAGGATATGAGAGCGAAATATCAAAATCCATAAAAATAGGCAAAAATACAAAACAGATAGATGCAGAAAGAAAAGTTGTAATGCCTGGCTTTGTGGACCCTCATACACATCTTGTATTTGAAGGGACAAGAGAAAAAGAATTTCTTTTGAGACAACAAGGAATACCAAATGCTCACATACTGAAAGAAGAAAATACAGGTATCATATCAACGGTAAGGTGGACAAGAAAAGCTATCTTTGAAAAGCTGCTTGAAACTTCAAAAATACATCTTTCCGAGCTCGTCAACTGGGGAATAACGACCGTAGAAATAAAAAGCGGGTATGGATTAAATTTAGAAGAAGAAATTAAAATCCTAAAGGTCGCAAAATACCTCAAAGAATATACATATATCAACATAAAATCTACTGTGCTTGCCGCACACATTATCCCTCCAGAATATCATATGCGAGATGAAAAATATGTAGACCTTGTGATAAATGACATTATCCCGATCATTGCCAAAAATGGACTTGCAGATTTTAACGACGTGTACTGCGAAAAGGGAGCGTTCACAAGAAATCAAGCAAAACGTATTTTAAAAGCAGGGTCAAGAAATAACCTTATCCCAAAAATCCACGCGGACGAAATGAGCGATGCCGGAGGCGCAGAAGTGGCAGCAGCCGTCCAGGCAATATCGGCAGACCATCTTATACACGCAAGCGACGAAGGCCTGAAAAAAATGCAAGAAGCAGGCGTTATTGCCGTACTTTTGCCTATTACAACATTCTCCTTAGGAAGCGATGTCTATGCAGATGCAAGAAAAATGATAGATATGGGGCTCACCGTAGCAATAGGCACGGATTACAACCCGGGAACATCTATGTGCACCTCGATGCCACTGGTTATATCCTTCGCAGTGGCAAAACTGAAAATGACAATAGAAGAAGCCCTATACGCCGCTACTCTTAACGCGGCAAAAGCAATAGATATGGATAAGGAAGTGGGGAGCATCGAAGTCGGTAAAAGGGCAAATATCAATATCTTGTCCGTAAAAAAGATTGAGGAGATGCCATACCGAATCGGGGAAAATTACGTTGAAACAGTCATTTCAAACGGCGAGATATTAAAATAAGGAGGCACCAGTGGACGAACTTAAAAAAACTCCGTTATATGAAGAACATAAAAAATTAGGCGGCAAGTTAGTGCCATTCGGCGGATGGGATATGCCTGTTCAATACACAAGCATCACGGAAGAGCATATCAACGTGAGAGAAAACGTGGGAATATTTGACGTATCCCATATGGGAGAGATTGAAATTCACGGAAAAGATGCGCTGCACTATACAAGCTATCTTGTAACAAATTCTGTGGAAAAAATGCAAAACGGCAGAGTAAAATACACACCGATGTGCTATCCGGACGGAGGAGAAGTAGACGACCTGTTTGTCTATAAAATCAGTGATGATCTTGTCCTCCTCGTCGTCAATGCCAGCAACTACGAAAAAGACCTTGATTGGGTACTGCAAAACAAAAAAGGTTTTGATGTTGACATCCTTGGGAAAAGTTTTGAATACGGGGAAGTGGCAGTGCAAGGACCAAAAGCAGAAGAATTGCTGAGTCCTTTTTTTAAAGGAGAGATGCCGTTAACTGAACTGGGGTATTTTAAGTCAATGTACGGAGAACTATTCGGGAAAAGGGTGCTCATCTCGCACACAGGGTACACCGGAGAAGATGGATTTGAAGTTTACAGCGATAAGGACGATATTGTGTATCTCTGGAATGAAATTATCGAGAAAGGGAAAAAGTTCCGCATACTGCCAGCAGGGCTCGGAGCGCGAGATACACTGCGCTTTGAAGTAGCGTACTGGCTGTACGGAAATGATATAGACAAAACAACAAATCCGCTCGAAGCAGGACAGGGATTTGCTGTAAAGTTCAAAAAGGGTGATTATATAGGAAAAGAAGCTCTAACAAAAATTAAAGAACAGGGTATCAGCCGGGAACTCTCAGGCCTCTACATTGCAAAGGGAGGAATCCCCAGACACGGCATGGAAGTTCAAAAGAACGGCAAAAAAATAGGGCATATCACTTCTGGAAATTACTGCCCGTACTTAAAAAAAATTCATGCGCTGGCATACATAGATTTACCGTACGCAGAAAAAGGCAATAAAGTAGATATTATTATAAGGGAAAAAAGAGCAGAAGCAGAAGTTATAGAACTCCCATTCCTTGAGCCAAGAGCAGGAAAAAAGAAAACTACTTGACAAAACAGCAAAATCAGTTATTAAGATGTGGTAAATAAAAATACATACAAGGAGGCACTATGAAAATATCACAACTGGCACAACGAGCCGGCACAGAAACGGCTTTCGAAGTGCTTGTAAAAGCAAAGGCATTAGAAAGACAGGGAAAAAGCATCGTCCACCTTGAAATTGGAGAGCCTGATTTTAACACATCGGAAAACATAAAACAGGCAGGAATTAAAGCAATTCAAGAGAACTTCACGCATTATTCCCCCTCGCAAGGCATACTAGAACTAAGAGAAGCAGTAGCAGAACACATATCCTCCACCAGAAACATCCCTGTATCCCCAGATGAAGTGGTAATAACTCCGGGTGGAAAAGACATTATTTTCTTTACCGCACTTGCGCTGCTTAACCCGGGCGATGAAGCAATCCACCCAAACCCGGGATACCCAATCTATGAATCGGCAATAAAAATAGCAGGCGCTACTCCTGTCCCAATGGCACTTCTGGAAGAAAATGATTTTGCTTTTGATAAAGAGCAGTTTAAAAATCTCGTCACTCCCAAAACACGCCTCATTGTTGTCAACTCTCCGGGTAATCCAACGGGAGGAATTCTTTCACCGGACGACCTTCAATTTATAGCGGACATTGCAATAGAAAATGACATTATGATACTTTCGGATGAAATATACTCAAGAATTATCTATGATGGAGCATTTTATAGTATTGCGTCCGTACCCGGTATGAAAGAAAGGACAATTATACTGGACGGTTTTTCAAAAACATACGCAATGACCGGGTGGAGACTAGGGTACGGCGTAATGAATAAAGATGTTGCGCAAACAATAACCAAGCTCGTCACTAACTCCGATTCCTGCGTTGCTACATTTGTGCAGATGGCAGGCGTAGAAGCACTCCACGGCCCACAAGACGAAGCAGAAAAAATGAGAAAAATATACGAAGAAAGAAGAAACATCATTATAGACGGATTGAATGAAATTCCTGGCGTTTCGGTGAAAATGCCAAAAGGTGCATTCTATGCGCTAGCAAACATTAAATCATTCGGGAAAACTTCAAAAGAATTGGCTGATTACCTTCTTTATGATGGAGGTGTTGCTACTCTCCCAGGGACATCTTTCGGAAAATACGGTGAAGGATACATCAGATTTTCATATGCAACTTCAAAAGAAATTATAAAAGAAGGGCTAAAAAGAGTAAAAGAAGCATTAGCACAACTGTAAAATTCTAAATACCTAAGACAAATTTAAAAGGGGCAGGTGTACACCTGCCCCTTTTGTTATCAAAGACTATAACTAAATGAAAAGTGGTTAATTTCGTGCCAGGCACCATTTTAACCATTTTGCTATTTTTTTGAAATAATGTTTTGTTTCTAAGGAGGAGATTCCGGACCAAGCCCGAAATGACAGGATAAAAAAACAAAATGACTTTCTTTTTTGTCACCCTGAATTTATTTCAGGGTCTCTTAATTTGTTGATTTTATAAGATTCTGAAACAAAAACAGAGATTGCCGCATCGTTCGCTGCCCGCCACGCTTCGACTTGGCGTAATACATGCCAAGGGAAAGAGCGCAACGACAAATAAAAGCAAAAGAAAAAGATAAGATTCCGGACCAAGCCCGGAATGACAGGATAAAAAACAAAATGCTTTCTCTTTTTTGTCACCCTGAATTTATTTCAGGGTCTCTTGACTTGTTGATTTTATCAGATTCTGAAAAGATTCTGAAACAACCCCGAAACAAGTTCGGGACTAAAGGTTCACCAGAATGGCAAGATAAAAACAAAACGTATTGCCTATTTGTGCCAGGCACCAATAGGCAATGAAAAACGACAGTGCAATGATAAAAAGAACGTGGCAGTAGTATTAACAACAAAGATAATTATTAGCTGTTTTATATCTGGCACGCCCGAGGGGAGTTGAACCCCTATCTACGGCTCCGGAGGCCGTTGCCTTATCCATTGGGCCACAGGCGCACATTACACATCCATCAAATTATAGGTTAATGCAGTGAAAATACAAGCCGCAACCCTTTAACAGCAAGTATCTACACATAAAAACTTGCAATTACAATACGAAGAGATAAAATAAACATATGGATAAAAATTCAAATTTCCAGAGTTTAGTAACATTAAAAGGAAATATTTATCGCAATGAGGAGGAATTTATATGATAAATCCTGACAAAATAGCCCAATACATAGGAAAACCAAAAGAAGAATTTACCAAAAAAGACCTGATCAAATTTGTTGAAGAAAATAACATTGAGATGATAAACTTCCGTTATGTAGGGGAGAACGGAAGGTTAAGGACGCTTAATTTTGCAATTACAAGCAAAACTCAACTGGACCAATTATTGTCAAGCGGAGAAAGAGTGGACGGATCCAACTTATTTTCTTATATCGACACAACTTCAAGCGACCTCTATGTTATGCCCCGCTACAAAACTGCTTTTATAAACCCATTCTCTTCCATCCCTGCGATAGATATACTTTGCTCATACTATAGAGGGAATGGAGTTCGCCTGGCAAGCTCTCCCGAAAACATTATCAGAAAAGCTCATCAAGTATTGAAAGATAATACAGGTTTGACTCTTGAAGCAATGGGAGAGTTAGAATATTATGTCATATGCGATAATGACCCTCTTTACCCTGCTTCCGAGCAGAAAGGATATCAAGAATCCTATCCGTTTATTAAATGGGAAAAAATACGTTACGAAGCAATGCAAGCCATCACTCAAGCAGGCGGAAAAATAAAGTACGGTCATTCTGAAGTAGGCAATATCCATAATAAAGAATTTTCAATGGAACAGCATGAAATTGAATTCCTCCCTGTGCCAATAGAAGACGCTGCTGATTACATTGCTATTGCCCGATGGATGTTAAGAGTAATAGGATACAAACACGGGGTAACAATCAGCTTTGCGCCAAAGGTATCATTGGAACATGCGGGTAGCGGCCTTCATATCCACACAAGGCTGACACAAAAAAGGAAAAATATGATGATAGAAAAAAACCATCTAAATGATACAGCACGAAAAACTATCGCCGGATATTTAACGCTGTCTCCTTCTTTGACTGCATTCGGTAATACTGTGCCCACCTCTTACCTGAGACTCGTTCCTGGCCAGGAAGCGCCAACAAACATCTGCTGGGGCGAGAGAAACCGTTCCGCATTGGTAAGGGTTCCTCTGGGGTGGCTCAATGTCAAAAATATGGCTAAAGATGCAAACCCTCTGGAAAAAAGCAAACTCAAGGAATATGGAAGCAAACAAACCATAGAATTCCGCTGTCCTGACGGCTCGGCTAATATTTACCTGCTGCTAGCAGGATTAGCGGTAGCTGCACGGCACGGGCTGGAAATGAAAAATGCGTTAAAACTTGCCAACAAACTTTACATCGATACATCTTCAAACAAAGGAAATGCATCTGTAAAGAAAATGCCTCACCTGCCTAACTCCTGCTGGGAATCCGCTGAAAACCTGTTAAAAGACCGTAAAATTTATGAAAAAGACGGAGTTTTTCCTGAAAATATAATTGACGGCACAGCAAAAGCACTTAAAAACTACGAAGACAAAAATTTGAGCAAAAAATTGTACGCCAATAAAAAAGAACTTCAAAAACTAATCAGCAAATACCTACATTGTTCATAACTACGTCACACTGGTGCCTGGCACCAGTGTGACGTAGCATACAGTTTTAGATTTTCATCATTACAATGCCTACCAGGCCGGGACCGACATGAACACCTAAAACAGGCCCGATTTCTCCGAAAGATACTTCCTTTACATTATCCATCTTGCCTAATTCATCGTATAATGCTCTGGCTTCATCCGCAGCATCAGCATGCATTACGTCCAGAAAACATTCTCCTTCTTCAATCTTTTTTTCAGCAATTTGAGACAGTCGTTCAAGGGATTTTTTTCTTCCGCGCACTTTATCATATGTGTAATACACTCCATCTTCATTAATAGAAATTATTGGCTTTATTTTTAGCAACCCGCCTATTGTTCCTTCTACTTTGCCAATGCGTCCACCTTTAACCAAATATTTCAACGTGGCTACAACAAAAAATACTTTTATATCATTAATTTTTTCACGCGTTTTCTGCACTATTTCATCAAATCCCAAACCTTCCTTCACCAATTTATGTGCATAAAGTACTAATCTGCCCAGTCCCATTGAAAGCGATTTTGAATCTATAACTTCAACGGTTAATCCTTCAACTTCTTTGCTCATTAACCTTGTTTCGTTACATGTACCGCTTAACCCGCTTGAAATATGAATTGCAAGCACATGTGTGTACTTTTTCTCTTTTAGCTCTAATAGTTTTTCTTTAAGTTCTTGAGGAGTCGGAACAGAAGTAGTTGGTATCTCCTCACTTAATCTATCGTACACTTCTTGCGGAGTAATATCAATTTTATCGTGATAAACCCTGTCAGCATAAATAACTTTCAGTGGAACAATATGAATATCTTTACCCTTCAATAAATCACTTGTTAAATCACAAGTGCTGTCAGTAACTATGGCTATTTTTTCACTCATCAGCCCCTCCCCTTCTGGTAATTTTTTTTACTTCTTACAACCAATCTTTCAATCACTTTTATATTATATCTTAGTAAATTTTTCTATCAATACCCTTTGCCGAAATTACTTCCTGTATCTTACAGTATTTAAATTATTCAACAGTTACGGATTTAGCCAAGTTGCGTGGCTTGTCAATGTCTAAGCCTCTGGACTCTGCTATATAATACGCTATAAGTTGAAGAGGAATAACGGAGATAACGGGAGAAAGATCATCGATTGTTTGTGGGACATAAAAAGTTTTGTCTGCAACTTCTTCTATCTCGTTATAACCTTCTGTTGCAATAGCAAGCACTCTTCCCTGCCTTGCTTTCACCTCTTTTATATTGCTCAGTGTTTTTTTACGAAGAGGCGCATATGTATCGATAGCAATGATAAGGGATTGCGGAGTAACTAACGCCAGCGGGCCATGCTTTAATTCCCCGGCAGGATATCCTTCCGCGTGAACATACGAAATTTCTTTTAATTTCAGCGCTCCTTCAAGAGAAAGCGCATAATCAAGGTTCCGCCCTATATAAAATGTTTCTTCGATCGTTTTTGTAGTAGATGCAAACTCTGCAATTTCATTGCTTCTATCAAGGATTGCCTGAGCTTTTTCCGGGAGAGCAAAAAATTCATCTACCAAAACTTTTTCGTTTTCTTTCGGAAGAAGCCCGAGTTTCTTTGCAAAGTACAGCAAAACAAGCGCTATCACTTCAACCTGAGCTACATATGCCTTCGTTGAAGCTACTGCAATTTCCGGGCCTGCGTGCACATAAACAACATTGTCAACTTCTCTTGCAACAGAGCTTCCTACAACGTTTACAATGCCAATCGTTTTTGCGCCTTTTTCCTTTCCAAGCCGTAATGCCGCAAGCGTATCAGTCGTTTCACCTGACTGGCTAATTACAAAAAGAAGCGTTTTTTCGTCTATCATGGGATCCCTGTATCTAAACTCAGATGCAACTTCAACTTGCACGGGCAACTTTAAATATTTTTCAGCAAGGTATTTGCCAACAACGCCTGCATGATATGCCGTGCCACAGGCAACAAAGAAAATTTGGCAAATATTTTTAAGATAATCTACTGATATCTGTTCAAGTTCGGGTATTTCAAAAGAACCGTTCTTTATTCTTCCGCGCATTGCTTCTTTGATTACGGCCGGCTCATCAAAAATTTCTTTCAACATAAAATGTTTGAAGCCACCTTTTTTTGCGTCTTCGACGTTCCACTGAATCTGCTGAACAGGCCTTTTAACACTATTGCCATTAGCATCCCAGACGCTAACGTCATCCTTTGTAATCTTCACAATATCGCCATTTTCAAGGATAATAATTTCTCTTGTGTATGTTAAAATAGCAGGTATATCAGATGCAATAAAATTTTCACCTTTCCCCAGGCCAACAATTAAAGGACTGTCCTTTCTTACGACAACAAAACAATCTTTTTGGTCTTTGGCCATCACAGCAATTGCATAAGAACCTTCCAACATTTCATAGGCTTTCTTTACAGCTTCAAGAAGGTCTCCTTCGTAAAATTCCTCAATCAGATACGCAATAACCTCTGTATCAGTTTCCGAACGGAAATCATGTCCTTCTTTAACAAGCATTTTTTTAAGCTCGAGGTAGTTCTCGATAATGCCGTTGTGGACTACTACAATATTTTTACTTTCGCTGTAATGAGGATGCGCATTAACATCATTTGGCGCACCATGCGTCGCCCAGCGGGTATGCCCTATCCCAAGATTGCCTTTTAAATCTTCATCTCTGAGGCGCTCTTCAAGTGCTTTTATTCTTCCTTGAGTTTTCACCACTTTTAGATCTTCACCCAGTATTGCAACACCTGCTGAATCATAACCTCTGTATTCAAGGCGTTTCAATCCGTCTATTAAAATAGGCAGTACCTCTTTATCTCCTATATATCCTACTATTCCACACATTCTTTTCCCTCCTCAATAAACAATCTTATTCTATCGGCACATTCTGTAATTTCTGATTCGCTTTCACCTTCAACCATAATACGGATTAAGGGCTCTGTTCCTGAAGGCCGCACTAAAATTCTGCCTCTTCCTTCAATGTGCAATTGCTCTTTTTGTATAAATTGTTTCACGCTTTCTTTCTGTATAATTTTTTTGCTCTTTACGTACATATTCACAAGAATTTGCGGAAAATGAACAATGCCTTTACGCAATTCGCTAAGTGGTTTGCCCGTTTCCCGCATTACCGATAAAAGCACAAGAGATGTAATCAAGCCATCGCCAGTATGATTCTCTTCAATGAATATAATGTGGCCAGACTGTTCACCTCCAATAATTGCTCCCTGCCTGTTCATCTCTTCCAATACGTATCTATCGCCCACAGGTGCTCTAACAAAATTAATTCCACTTTCTTTAAACGCCTCTTCAATGCCCATATTGCTCATAACAGTGCCTACCACCGTGTTATTTGCAAGAAGCCCTTTACTTTTTAAATGTTTTGCCACAATCAACATTGTTTCATCACCGTTAACAATTGTGCCATTTTCATCAGAAAAAATTACCCTGTCTCCATCACCGTCATGAGCAATTCCAATATCTGCGTCATTTTTAATCGTAAGAGAAGAGATTAAAGAAGGAGTAGTTGAACCACAATTCACATTAATTTTTTTCCCGTTCGGTTCATTGCCGTAAGCTATCACCTCTCCCCCGCATACTTTAAGCATTGTGGGCGTTGTATAGTACGTTGCACCAAAAGCACTATCTACTACAATTTTAAATCCATTCAGATCAAGCGGAAATCTTTTGTAAAGGTGACCGATATATTTGTCCTTAAACGTTGTATCTACTGTTACTTTACCTAAAGCATTGCCTTTCGGCATACTATACCCATTAAAATTATCTTCTATAATTCGTTCTATTTCTTCTTCTAATTCATCTTTCAGCTTGCACCCGTCCGCATCAAAAAGCTTTATACCGTTGTACTCCACCGGATTATGCGACGCAGAAACTACAACACCGGAAGAAAAGTGCATCAAATGAGTAAGCAAAGAAACAGCGGGAGTTGGTATAATCCCTGCCTGGACTACATCTACCCCTACACTTGCAATGCCTGCAGATATTGCATTTCTCAGCATAGGTGATGAAACGCGTGTATCTTCACCTACAAGAAAAGATGCATCGTCCTTAAAGATAAAACCCGCTGCCCTTCCAATGTTAAGTGCCAATTCTGCTGTTAATTCTTTATTTGCAATGCCACGTACTCCATCGGTTCCGAATATTTTTCTCATATCTAACTATTGTACCGAGTGAATGAAATAAATCAAGTTTAGAAGAGATTAGCTAAGCTGCAGTGCCAAAGAGTGCTGGAATTAAGGAGATACTATTTTTATCGTAAGCGTAATTGTCCCTTCTTCTTCTGGTATGTTTATATTGCTTATTTTGTATAATTTCTCCAATTTTTCCAGAACAACAGGCAATGTTTTGCTGTTCAGTGTGTAAGCAAAAAGATTCTCCTCTCCGACTTTCAGCTCGCCATACTGCGTTAGAAGCGCAATTACATCTGCTTTTTCACTTTCTTCCACCATTATCTCAAATCCCGCATGAGACAAAATAGACTCTCCTTGAAATCCTTTCTCCGGTGCAGCTTCATAAGGAAACTCGTTTCCTACCGGCATTGTTGTTCGCACATTGTTATCCGTTTCCGGAGATTCAAGTTGATAGTCATATTTTAAACCTGGAACTTTCAAAAACAGAAACAAAACAAGAAGCACTGCAGCAAAAGAAATCACCCGATAGGGAACCCGGAAGCGTTTTCTGTGCACTTTTTTGAGAACATTTTCCTCGGTACCCGGTAAAGCGTTTACTTTCATATCGGAAAGCACGGCTTTCATCTCGATAAGCTGTTCATAATATTCTCGCGCTTCTCTATCTTTTTTAAGAAGTTTTTTTATCTCCTCTTTGTTTCCTTCTCCATCAATGTATTTCGAAATTTTTTCTTTCATCACTCTTTAGACAGCTCCCTCTCAAAAAAGTTTCGTTTTAAAATTTCTTTTCTTAAATGCTCCCTTGCCCTGAATAAGCGGGACTTAACAGTCCCCACTGAAACTGCTAAAAGTTCGCTTGCTTCTTCGTAATTAAGCCCTTGAATATCTACAAGTGTAACAACTTCCCTCTCAATTACAGTAATGTGCTTCATTCCCTCCCGGATAATCTGCTTTTTTTTGTCGTCTTCCTTGAATTGCTCCTCAGGATAACTTACAGCTTTTTTCCATTTTAACCTATCTTTCAGCCTGTTCCGTGCTCCTTCGCTTTCAAGCATATTTTTGAGCGTGTTCATCCCAATGCGGTAAAGCCACGTAGAAAGAGATGACCTGCCATCAAACTGATCAATCTTTTTAAAACACTTGATAAATGTATCTTCCACCACATCTTGAGCAACTTCAGATCTTTGCGCAACATGAAATACGGAATTAAAAAGAAAATTTTTATATTTTCTTATAACATACTCCTGCACATTAACATCGTTCTTTTTTAATCGCTCTATAATCTCTTCTTCGTCCATTTGTTATAGTATAGAATATCTCGCTAAAAACGCATAACAAAACTTGCATAGCTCAATAACTAACATATAATAAAAGTATGAAATATATAATTTCTATTTTAATAGTATTTTTAATGGGAGCAATCCCCTGGCCATATATCGTAGGGAAAGTTACAAAGCACATAGATATTAGAAAACACGGAAGCAAAAATCCCGGTGCAGGGAATATATTTCATCTGGTCAGTTGGCGAGCAGGAATAGTAGCGCTGCTGGGAGATATGGCAAAAGGATACTTTGCGCTTTATTTTATCTACAGGTTATACCATTTCTCTCCGGTACTGCTCACATATTTTGGCCTCATTGCTGTATTCGGCCATGTATTTTCACCATTTTTACAATTTAAGGGAGGAAAGGGAGCTGCAACAACGCTTGGTGTTTTTCTTTTTATTCTTCCTCTTGTAGTGCAGGCAAGAAGTGTGCTTCTTCTCATTCTTGTTGCAATTCCATGGTCAATAACGCTTATAATCACCCATTCACAGGTGGTAAGCCTTTTTGTCACAGTGCCATTTTTCCCTTTAGTTTTGTGGTTTATGACGCATGACGCTAACCTTGTGATATCAGTAATAATTTTAGTTATTTTTATGGAAATCCTCGGCATAAAATCTACCAAAAGAGAATGGCCTATTGCATATGAAAAATATGTAAAAAAATATTTTCATCGTAGTTAACCGTTATAGACTTGACCTACTGCCATTATTATTTATAATGAATCGGAAAGCCGAAGTGGCGGAATTGGCAGACGCGGCGGACTCAAAATCCGCAGGGGTTCAGAGCCCCGTGAGGGTTCAACTCCCTCCTTCGGCACCACTTGCATATACAATACTTTTATATATCAGTTTGCAAATGAAAGATCAATATATGCTCTTTGAAACCGCATTCAAAAAAATTAAAAATAGTAAGCAACTCATATTGTTGACATTTTTTACATAGTTTTTATAATCATTTGTGAAATGAATAACTCAATTTTAATTTGGGTTAATAAAACCCAAACTAACGGAGGACGCAGCAAATGGAAACAACAAGAAAATTATCCGTCTTTGAAAAGTACCTAACATTATGGGTTTTAGCCTGTATTGGTATAGGCATCTTGTTGGGAAAAGCAGCTCCTGAAGTTGCAATCAAGCTGGATTCTTTCTCTATATACAATGTTTCAATACCCATCGCTATCTGCCTATTTTTTATGATGTATCCAATTATGGTAAAAATAGATTTCAAAGAGGTGGTAAAAGCTACAAAAACTCCCAAACCTGTTATTTTAACTTTATTCATCAATTGGGCAATCAAGCCGTTTACCATGTATTTGATTGCTTCATTCTTTTTGGGCTTCTTATTTAAAGGATTCTTGCCTGGAACAGAAATAATTAAAACAGGACAGGAAGTTGAGCTATGGCGAAGTTATATTTCCGGTACAATTTTATTGGGTATCGCCCCTTGCACGGCTATGGTGTTAATGTGGAGCTACCTTGCAAAAGGTAATGACGGACTCACTCTGGTAATGGTTGCTATAAATTCACTTACTATGCTTGTGCTTTATGCCCCACTTGGACGATTCTTGCTTGGTGTAAATGCAATGCCTGTCCCATGGAAGACAATTTTATTTTCTGTACTAATTTATGTGGCTTTGCCATTGGTTGCCGGATATTATTCCCGAAAATATATCATAAAATCGAAGGGGATAGAGTGGTTTAATACAAAATTTTTACACTGGCTTACACCTGTTAGTATAGTTGCACTCCTTCTCACATTGCTACTTTTATTCTCTTTTAAGGGTAAAATTATAATCGAAAATCCTCTTACAATACTCTGGATTGCTATTCCTCTTTTTATTCAAACAACACTTATTTTCAGTTTAGGATATTTTGTTTTAGCGAGATTGTTTAAGCTCTCATATCATGATGCTGCTCCTGTTGCAATGATCGGAGCTTCAAATCATTTTGAGGTAGCAATTGCAACTGCAACAATGCTCTTTGGCTTATCGTCAGGCGCTGCACTGGCAACTGTGGTTGGCGTTCTCATTGAAGTGCCGTTAATGCTCACGCTTGTTTCCGTTTGTAAAAGAACGTGTCGTTTATTTGAAGAATGTCACTTGCCCGAATGTGTGCCAGACTAAAAAATAGGAGAAACAAGTAATGAAAAATGTTTGTCATTGTTGGTGGGACGGCTGGGGCAATCATTAACTCTCTGTAAAAGCAATTAATGTAAGCTACTCTTCGAGTCAAGGGGGATTAAAATGGCTAAAAATTGGTATCCAATAATAGATTATGGCAAGTGTATAGGTTGTCTTGCCTGTGTGAAGTCTTGCCCACACGGAGTATATAGAGAAGAAAATGGCAAACCTTTGGTAGTCAATCCTGATGCATGCATAGAATTTTGTCGAGGTTGCCAGCGAGGAGCTTGTGAAAGTAGTGCAATAACATATTTTGGAAATAAGGAGGTGTAAAATGGGTAAAAGGGGACTTTTGCTTTGTGTTTGTCAGGGTACTTGTCCATCCTTTCACGAAATGGACATTTTTGAGGTGTTAAACGCAATAAGAAGAGAAAATCTTGTCGATTTTGTAGCTCTCCATCCACAACTTTGTGCTGATGATGGAGATGAATTTCTTAAAATTCTTATGTCAAACAAAGAATTTGACAAATTATTTGTGGCAGGATGTGATCCACGTATGCAACAAAAGATGTTTAAGGATGCATTTAAGGAAGCCAGTTTCGATGTTAGTCATCACTTCCCGGTAGATATCAGGAATATGACAACAAAAAAGGCAGTGGATACAATAAAAAAACTGATTGAACAAAATTAGTAACTACAAAACGCGCTTAAAAAGGGGGTGGGGAACCCCCATTTTTTATTTAAACTGTAAAATAATCTTCCGTTAAAATTAAACAAATTCCAACAAAGTATCTATCAATCATACTTTATTATAACAGTGTATGATTCTCATTTTTTCAAAGCTTATTCAGTAGTCAAAAAAATAAGAATAGATTTTTATCATGATATTATTTCCCACCGGGGGTAGAATACTTTAGCTCTCGTGAGGCATGCTTTCCATTAAAATACTTTTCAAGAATGAATGTTTACAGATAGATAACTTCCTTTTCAGAAAATAAATTCATTTGAGTTCGTTTTCCTTGACTACAAAGAATTTAGGAATATAAAATAGCAAGACATTTTATGAGAATAAATAGGAGGAACAAAGGGTAAAAGCGCAGAAGAGATATATATCGACAGTAAGGTGCGGATATAACCAAGTTATATACAATATACTCGGAGCTTTTAAAAACGAAAAGATTATAAACTTTATAATTTAACTTTAATTTCTGAAAATATTTACATTAAGTAAAAAATTAGTGGATAAAGGAAGGCAAATATGAAAAATACTAAAAAGTTAGGTATTGTACTGCTCATTCCCAGTATCCTTATAACTTTAGGAAGCTTTACATACACATTATTTGTAATAGCATCAATTGGCATATACATTACATGGTATTCTCCTGCCATATTTGTAGCTATTGCACTCCTCCTATTTTCAATATTTACTTTGTGGATAAGCTGGAGATACATAAAAAACAAACCTTTTAGAAAAAATAGATATGTCGGTACTTTTTTGATTTTGTTAGGAGTTATTTGCTTTCTCTATATGCTAATTCCTGTAATTTATTCTAATGTTACGCAAACTAATCCCGGCGGATGGGCTCGACCTATTATAGGATTAACTGTCGGTTTGTTTTTTATATTACTTGGAATGAAATTGATTAAAATTGAAACAAAAAATATCAGCTAACTGGGTATGAGCGGTTCCGTCCAGTTGCTACGCTTCTTCACTCCACCCATATTTGCAGGTGATGCGCCTTCGGCGTATTATATCACCCGTAAATATCGCTTATACCTAGCCATTCTACACTTCTGTTACAAACAGAGATTACATTAAGATTCTCAGGAGAAAATTATTTTCCTTTTTAAGGATTATTTTATCCTCTGGGTGGGAACACTCAATCTTCTGTAAGGCGTGCCATCTTGATTACCATATTCTTGCACGGTGGAGTTGCAGGCGGTCAGGCCTGCCAGTGTTAGCAGTCGCACGCCGAGCTACTAATGAAAGGATGGGGGCTATCTCCTGCCGTTAACCGTGCAGTATCCGAAAAGAAAATACACGAACAAAAAAAGCGGGGACTTGAGCCCCGCTTATCTTTACGAGTAGCAACCGCCTGTGTAAGGCAAGCTGTAAAATCCTTTTCTAATTTGTGGTAAGAAAAAAATTATACTTTAATTTTATCAGACAAGGAAGGAAATGCATTCACAATCGCTTTTATAATCTTATCCGTTCCGTGCTTTAAAACATCTGCAGTAGGCAACTGGTACTTTGCTTCGTAGTTTTCTGCCGTTCTGTCCAGCTCTTCGTCTGTCATTTTTTCGTGATTCAGCGTAATAGCTATAACATCTACTTTAGAAAGCTTTTTAACAAGATTAATTTCTTTTTGAAGATCCGGGATAGGCAAAAGTGGATAATCGCAGTACATTTTTCTTTTCGGCGCATGCTGAATAATAATTGCATTTGGACGAGCCCCTTTTAAAATTGCAAAAGAACTAAGAAAAGCAGGATGAGAAAGAGAACTTTGCCCTTCAACCAATATAATATCCGGGTGTTCGTTTTCGTAAGCTTGAACGACGGCATACTCTATTTCTCCTATTATAAATTCTCCAGGTATCGCATCTAGTGCTCTCCCATACTTTGCTCCCTGAACAACACCTGTTTGCCCTGTAGTAACAAAAATAGCATTTAATCCCCTTGCCCGCAGTTCTTCTTTCAAACAAATCGTAGTAGTCCTTTTCCCAATAGCAGTATCCGTCCCAAAAACAGCAACTACTGGCGTTTTCACATCAAAAATTTTCCCGGTAAAAAGACGCATTTTTCTCTTTGTTGGCGGCTTTCTGATATCAAAGATTTTTACACCGTAAGCCCGAGCCTCTTTCATCATCGCTCTATCTTCAGTAAAGAAATCCATCAGCCCGCTCACAATATTTAAATGATGTCTTAACGCATCAAAAATAATCGCACGGTGTTCCTTTGGAAGTCTCGCAGAAGAAGGAGCAATGCCATAGATAAAATAATTAATAGGTTCTTTTATCTTTGATATTGCGTCTTCAATGCTTTTATAAATTAAAATTCCATTTTTCTTGCCGTCAAGATATTCTCCTGCATCCATCCCTTCCTTTGTGCTGTCTACCACTCCTTCTATCTTGTATATGCCAGAATACCTCACAAGGCCATTTGCCGTTTTTCCGTCAAGCTCTCCGAACATTCCTTCGCAAAAAACAATTGCATTATTATCCATAAAATACCTCCCCTTTTGTCATTATGGGCATATGCCGATAAAAAATACATTAAATAAAGAATATCAGAAATAAGAAATTTGTCAAAACCTATTCACGCATATGAAGAACACTCGAGGAAATCAAAGTAAATAAGGACAAAATCCCTTATTAAAAATTTTTCCAAAATATTCAAAAATTATTGAAGCAACAATAAAACAAGACAGTGTTTTTTAAGGAGTGGCACTCATCATACTATTAATTAAATGCGATGAGTGCCACCTCATATCTAATATTTGTGAAGCATCCTGTTAAGCGCAAGGATATCAGTTAACAGCGCTTGCCCTGTTTCTATTCTTCCTGCCCCTGGCCCTATTATGGTAACGTCTCCCAAGTGATCTGTTGTAAACGTAAGAGCATTTATTGCTCCCATAACATTTGCAAGAGGATGTGTAAGAGGCACTTCTCTTGGCAATACTTTTGCTTTTACAGTATCATTCTTTTTTTCAACTTCAGCAATGAGCTTTATCCTGTGATTGTTTTCTTTTGCTTTTTTTACATCGTTAAGCGTTATGCCAGTTATTCCTACTCTCTCAACATCCTGTATATTTATATTTTCTCCCATTACAACATCGGCCATTATGACAGTTTTTACTGCTGCATCCCATCCTTCAACATCAGCAGTAGGATCCGTTTCAGCATATCCCAATTTTTGCGCCTCAGCCAATGCGTCTTCATAGCTCTTTCCTTCTTCCATTTTTGTCAGTATAAAGTTGGTGGTGCCGTTTACGATACCCTGGATTCTTGAAACATCGCATCCTGCTAAAGATTCTAAAACTAAGTTCAACGCAGGAGTTCCACTTAAAACAGTTCCCTCAAATCTCAAATACACCTCATTTTCATCAGCCAATTTTTTTAACTCCTGATAATGAAGAGCAATTGGCCCTTTGTTTGTCGTGACTACATTCTTTTTGTTAGAGAGAGCTGTTTTTATGTGTGTTAATCCCGGCTCCCCTGTTCTTGTGTTTGTTGGTGTAGCTTCCACGATAAGATTTGTATTAGTTTCTCTGATCGTCCTCATGCTATTTAAATCTCTTGTTCCAGAGGGGTAGTTTTCCAAATTTCCTTCCTTCCCAACAAGGTCTAAAACAGTTGCTAAATCCAAACCATTTTCATCATATACAGACCCTTTTGCGAGATCCGAAATTGCGGTAATCTCAAAATCAAATCCATACTTTCCTTTTAGTTCTTTTCGCTTATTGTGTAATATCCTCATTAACCCCAACCCTACATTTCCCAATCCTATGATGCCTATTTTGCACTTCATTTTTCTCACCTCTAAATTTTATTTAAATCTAATTCATCAAGTTTTTCCTGAGTTGGTATGCCATTTTCATTCCACCCTCTGATAAAATAATACTCCGTGAGCATCGTGTCAAAAGCATCTCTTAATAAAGAAACTTTTTTATCTCCATTCGGAGGCATCGGCAAAGATTCTTCAAACATTCGCGGAGGTAGTGTGTCGTCTTTTCTTGAGACGTCTGCTTCTCTTATATTAAATAATCTTGTCAAGTTCCAGATTCTCTCACCTATCTTGATGTATTCTTCCTCAGTAAGGTCAATTCCTATGCTGCACTTTAAACCCGCCAAACAATCTTCGACGCCAAGGGGAACAAAATCACATAAAACAATCGAAAACTCAGCAGCCCTTTCATCCTGTATATCTTTTACAAACTGTGCAACTCCTTGAATCGAAAATCTTTTTAAGATTCCGTCGATTTCCGGTCGCACCGTCCATGCCCTTTGATGGCATCCCCCTCTATCAGAAGTTGCATAGGCAATTGCCATTCCCCATGAGCTTCTCGGTTCATATCCGGGAAGCTCCATTCCTTTTACGTGAATAGCAAATTTTTCGCTGCCTTGTCCAATCTTTTTAGCGGCTCTCCTTGTCCCCTCGGCAAAGAGATCTCCTATCCCATTTCTATACGCAATATCTTTTATCAGTTTTTGCTGCCCTTCAGCATCACCAAATTTAGGAGTGTCAGCCAATATACCTTTTTCTTTACACTCCATTCCGAATGCAACAATCCCGCCAGTAGAAATAGCATCTAACCCAAGTTCATTGCAAAGAATAAGCGCTTTTGAAACATCTACAATGTCCTTTATTCCATTATCACTGCCAAGCAGGGCAATATCCTCATATTCAACTTTTACTGCTTTCCCATCAATTTCAACAACCTTTCCGCATACAATCGGACAGTTAAAACAGCTTACATCGCGTTTCACATAATACCTCAAATTTGGACCGGAGATACCGTACCCGTTCTCTATGTATCCTGCTTGGAAATTACGAGTCGGCAGAATACCCAGCCGATTCATCGGGTCTATCCAGTATGATGTGCCTAATACTCTTCTTGTGTGAACAAATGTGTTATCTGTAATCCTTTTTGTCATCTCTGCAGAAATCTCTTTCAATTTATCTTCATCGTAAACATCAACTTTCCCAGAGCCCTTTACAGCTATCGCTTTTAAATTCTTGCTGCCCATAACTGCGCCCGGGCCTCCTCTTGCCGCTATACCTGCCCTCCACGGGTCACTGTCCTTGTCCATTGCAATTGATGCAATCTTGACTAAATTCTCTCCCGCTGGGCCAATCGAAGCAATATGAGCTTTGTTATCAGTTTCCCCTCTTACCTCATCGACGGTTTCGCTGACAGTTAACCCCCACATTTCCATTGCATCCCTGAATTCTACACTGCCATCATTTATCCATAGATACACCGGCTTTTCGCTGTGGCCTTTTAATATAATGCCATCGAATCCTGCCTTTTTTAGCTCTGGTCCAAAAAAACCTCCGGCATGACAATCTAAAAAAAGTCCCGTAAGCGGTGATTTGGTAACTACTGTAGTTCTGCCAGAGGTAGGAAATGGAGTCCCTGTAAGAGGCCCGTTAAGAAACATCAGAAGATTATCAGGAGATAAGGGATCTGTTTTAGGTTTTAGCCTTGTGTATAAAAGATACATGCCAAGCCCTTTTGCACCAAGGAATTTTTTTATGACATCTACATCTATCCTTATCTCGTTAAAGCTTTTGTTAGATAAGTCAACTTGTAGCAACTTTCCAAACAACATTATCCCCCCTTTTTTTATTTTAAATCTCTCTTACCTGTGCAAATTCGTTGCGGCAACAAAACTCAGACCTTTTTCCGTTAATGCCTTCGCTGTATTGTTTATAGCCTGGTGTTTATCCATGTAATTCTCCTGAAGAAAGCTCATCATGACAGGGTCAATTTCATCTTTTGGAAGGAAATAATCCAGGATATCAGAAGGATGTTCTCTTATTTCTTCCACCCTTATTTCACCGCCCTCATGTTTTGCGCTGATGTTCTTTACCTTTACAGCTAGCTCTATCAGCTCATTTCTCCTATCGTAAGGCTGTTTTACAATATGTTTGTAAGACTCCAATATGTGGTGCTCGAATCGCACGCTATCTTCAAAACCAAAAGCTTTCCGTGCAATTGCCCCTGTTTCTATTGTTTCATTATTTACTGAGTTTGAAGGATTTAACCCTATTAGAGAAGTGGTTCCATCTTCCCTGCTGAAAAGTTTCGCAATAAGAAGAGTGGCAAAAAATGCATAAGGATTATCATTGCCAAGAAATACAGAAATCTTAAATTCATTATTTACTCCTAACTTGTGCATGAGATATGCCAAAACTACAGTTCCCAGATTTATATTGAGTACCTGTTTTATTCCATAATTCGTGTAGTAATAAAGAAATTCATCAGCCCATTTTATAGCATAATCGTTTGGCTGGCCTACGCCTCCAAAATAACCCGTAATCGTTTCGGCGCCACCTAAATGAATATTTGAGCCATCAGTTCCTTTTGTGTCAAGTGTTTCACACCAACTCGCCCCTATAATCCTCATAGCAGCAGAAACAGCCAAAAGGTCGCTGTCTGCCTCCTGTTCTTTCATTGCTCTAACCCGAATAAATCTTCCAGGCATCAACTCTCCGTGTTCGAGTGCATGCTTTGCTTCTGTCATAAAAAATGGAAAATACTGGCAGGCACTAATTTCTAAGGTAACAGCATATTCATCTTTGAATGTAAAAGAAACTGCCTTATCTCCCAGAACCTTTCTTCTAAAGTTTGCAATTGAAATAAATTCCCCGTTATCCCTTTTTTCAGCGAGCCATTCCAGATCTTTCATGTAGCGCGGATTTTTTCCGTTCAATTTTTCAAGTATATTCTCTAGTTTTCCCGCCTCTTCTGCTTTTCTATTAACTTCTTCAACCCCGCCATACTTTTCTATAACGCCAAGCAGATCGTTGATTAATTTGTTATTGGGATCTAAAAGAAAATTATTAATTTCGGTAAGTCGTTTTTCAGAGATTTTTAATTTTTGTCTCAACACAACCCCCTCCCTTTTTATTAGATTGTACTGCAAATTAAAGTTATGATTTTCTATTCACTTTTTATTTTAACAAGCTTTTTGTCAATGTCAAATTAAAAACCATTTTCTGCTGACAAAGGTGATAAAAATAATTGTCTCAAACTTCCCATTTTATATATCAAAAAATTGGAATAACGAAGAACTTATCCTTATTATGTGAAGTATGGTTTATACAAGTGCTTGCCAGTGACATAATTGATGCCACAAGAAAAAAGACACTATACATAACTTCACTTGTTAAGTAAAAATGGCAGCGAACAATAAAAAGAAAAATACTGAAAAACAGTTAAAGAGTTAAGAAAAAGGTATTAAGTTTATTTACTATGATTGCCTGCATAATGGATAAACAAGCTAACTACACCTGTTGTAATTACTGTTTTAAACAGAACCGCACCTATTGTAAGTGCTAAATAAAAGCCAAGAATGGTATTCAAGGGCCAGGGTAAATGCAAAAAAGCAGGAATTCCAAATTGAATCCCTCCTTCAATGCTTAAGACATCCCATCCGCTCGCCCAGCAAACAAAAGGAACAAAAATAAATGAAGCCGCCGGAAAAGAAGAATAAAGTGACAGGAGAAATGAAGCTTTTAAAGCATTGTGTGTTGGCACGCCAGTGCGGAATCTTAAACCAAAAACAATACCCCATACAAAAGCCAGAATCACATTAAGTACTGGTATTCCCATCCCCATAATCATACCAATGCACTCAATAAAATAAATAGCAATAAGAATTACAAAATAGTGAAGAATTCTTTTGGGTTTGCTATCCACTTTATTGAGAAACCCGGCCAAAATAATAGCACAACTAAATCCAATAATAAGATTGACTATTATCAAAAAATATCCGATCATTCCCACATTCTCCTCCTTTTAATTCACTATCCTTTCCCTTTCATTTACTTACTTCAGAATATCCTAACAGCTTTTTCTGTCAATTCAGGAACAAAATTCTTATAAACTGCTATTTCAAACTTAACAATACTTAAATCATCTTCATTTGCTTCTAACAATTTTGCTATGTTTTTTAGATAATTTACATCTGCAAAATATCTTTCAAGATTTAATATCACATCAAGGGAAAATGGGTTTCTTTTTGACATATAAAATTTTTATGATAAAATAAATAGGGGAAGACAAAATAAGGGGAAAATAGAGTCTTTCATCTAAGAAAAAACCTTTACGGGGGGATAATTATAACAAATATTGAAAATAAAGGTATTCACAAAAAGAATTGGATACACTTAATTGCCCGCTGGATAGGTATAATTGTAGGAGCAACTTTTCTGTTCATATTGGTCAGTGAAGGAATTATAGACGCAACCACTGGCAATAATCCACCAGGAATTGAAGGAACTATACTGGGCGTGCTGGTCGTTATTGGAATAACAGACATAGTCATCGCCTGGCGAAAGGAAAAAATTGGCGGCACAATAGTAACAATTGCTGCTATTGCACTGTGCGTGTTTGCATTCATTACAGCAGGGCGCATGAAGATTTTTGCCGTACTGGTAGCAGGCGGGCCGTTCTTAGTAAGTGGCATCCTATTTCTCATAAGCTCTCGAAGCCTTAAAGAAACGAAAATTCATTAAAATAGCATTGAATGGAATTAAAAATTATCACTTAAGGAGGTGATACTATGAGTTTGCCTGATAATAGCCAAAAAAGAACTCTTGCGATAAAAACCGTATTTTGGACATTAGTGGGCCTTTTTGCCATAATGGCAATTATGATCGGGGTTGGAAATGAAATGCCAGCATTCAACAGATTTTTAATTGGGCTTAGAAATGAAATGCCAGCATTATTCAAAAGATTTTTAAACTTCTCTATCATTGGCGGCGGTGCAGCTCTCTTTATATTAGGCATAACATTAATAATTTTAACCCTAAAGAGCGGCATAGGAGGAAAACTCAAAAAGTTTTTAATACTGACAGGAGCTTCAGTCGCTGGCATTTTCGTCAGTATAGTGTTGCATAATTTTATTTATGGGTTGTTTATTCACTTTTTCGGTCCAGACTTCTGGACTAGAATTGGTACGGGGGGAGAGGAGCCCGTCTTCTTTATTCTGGCAACTGTTGTATGCCCAATAGGGTTTCTAATTGGCGCAATCGGAAGCACAGTACTGTTTACAAAAAAATAGAAAACACTTATTCTAAATCAAACGGAGATACGTATTTTCCTTTATACTTAACAACCGTTTTCTTTCTCACTATGTAATCAAAATCCACCGATATCCCGTTCTCGTTCAGAATGTCCTCAATTTCATCAATTTTTATGCTCCCACTGCTAGTAAAATGAGAAGAAAAAAGAAAAACCACACTCGCGTTGTTAATCTCTAATAATTTAATATCTTTTATAAACGGCCTTACATCTTTTTTAACATTTGCCTCTTTTTTCTGCCTCAAAACAACAATGCTCAGCATCTCCAAAATAGTAGAAAGCTTTTTCTCAAGTGTCTCTTCTGAAAGTGGTTCTTTAAGTTCGGCGTAGATAAAATGCGTTAATATTGCAGGAAGAGAAGTAATAGAAGGAAGATTGTCTGGTATTTCATTAATCCGTTTGACATTTATAATGCCATCAAGTGCTGTGTCAAGAAGAGCTTTTATTTTATCTATAGCTACATCTTCGCTCAAATAAAAATCAAAAAATTCATCTTCGCCAAGCATGCCAACGCTCAAAGGAAACCCCATCTCTACTTTGACGCGAGAGTTAAATCCTTCTGTAAATTTTAATGGAAGAGATGTTCTCCTTAGTCCGCGAGCAACAGTACGCGTAAAGTCTACATGCCCTAAATAGCAAATGTCTTCTGGCCATTCAAAATTTACTCGTATTCTCATACTTTATAATACAATGAAAATAAAATATTTCAATCGTGCATTTTTTATTAGTCATCTTCGCTTTTCCCGTAGGTAAAATCTTTGAGGTGCATCCCGTAGATTTCATCAAAACCAAACTTTTTATAAAATGCTCTCTTATCTGGATCCGTTATCAAAACAATATCGTAGAAGCCTTTAAAATATGAAACCGCGAACTCCATTATTCGTTTACCAATGCCTTTGTCCTGATACTCCTCCAGAACCTCAATTAAAGTAATAAACGCAAACATTGCTCCATCGCTTATTGCGGTAAGAAAACCTATAAGTCTACCGCTATCCCTTACTGTAATGATGAGGTTGGATCCGTTTAAAAGCTTTTTTCTAATTTCCATTTGAGGAGGAGACTTCCAGTGTTGAAAAAAAGGCTCAAGCTCCTCCGGAACGATAGCGCCGTTTACTTCGTATTCAATCATTTGTTCCTCCTTAAAATTTTATAAATACATATTTTTTATAAATACATATTATTTATTATATCTCTTTTATCTCTGCATAAAAAAGGTCGATGCCTTTTTAAGAATTAACCTGTGAAGTTGCCAGGATTCCTTCAATTTTTTTATTCATTTTTCTCGCTTCCTGTAGAAAGAGTACAACTGATAGTATCATAGTCAAGAAATCAGCAAGAGGAAAAGAATACCATATTCCATTTAATTTGAAAAACCTTGGCAAAATAAAGATAAGAGGTATCAAAAAAATTATCTGCCGTGCCATAGATAATATAAGCGCTTGCACTGGCTTTCCTATTGCCTGGAAGAGTGTAGAAACTATCGTCATAAACCCTATAAATGGGAATGTTAAAATTATAATTCTGAGAGGCATAATGCCACTGGCTATTAAATCTTGATCTGTGGTAAATAATCCAATAAGTTGAGATGAGAAAAGCATCATTATAAGAAAACCAGTCGTCGTTATAATGGTTGCTACAACAATAGCCAAATGCAAACTTTTCTTTGTCCTGTCATATCTTTTGGCTCCGTAACTAAACCCGGCAATCGGCTGAAATCCCTGTGCCACTCCAAATGCTGGCATTAAAGCAAACATTGACAACCGATTTATCAAACCAAATATGGCTATTGAAATATCCCCACCATATATGGCTAAGGTATGATTCAGTATGGCAACAAGAACACTTCCCGACATCTGCCTGACAGAAGACGATGCACCAATTGAAAAAGCTTCTGTCACTATGCCTTTGTCTGGTTTTAAATGCCTTATGTGAAGTTTCATAACACTTTTTCCACTTAGGAAATAGTACATCAACCAAACAAAAGTCACACTCTGAGCTATCACTGTTGCAAGTGCAGCTCCTCTAATCCCCATATTAAATCCAAATATAAAGATTGGATCTAATATCATATTGGTAATCGCGCCTACGAGCATTGTTCCCATTGCAATCTTTGCGTTGCCTTCAGCTCTTACCAAATTATTCATCGACATATTAAAAGTGATAAACATACTGCCAAACAATATAACGCTCAAATAAGCTTTAGCATAAGGGAGTATAGTTTTGGTGGACCCAAAAAGAGCAAGCAAGGGATCTATAAAAATAAGCCCAAAAATCATAACCGCGGCACCCAGGATAAAAGCAAAAGAAAAAGCATTTCCCATAGTTTTTTCAGCTCGCTCCATATTTCTATCGCCAAGACTTCTCGACACAATAGAAGCAGCACCTATGCCTATCGTCTGTGCTATAGCCATAATTGCTAATTGTATAGGAAAACCAATGGCTATTCCTGCTATTCCCATCGCCCCAACGCCTCTTCCGACAAATATCGCATCTACAACATTGTACAAGGCTTGAACAATCATGCCTATTGCTGCTGGAAGCGATAATTTGAACAACAAAGAACCTATGCTGTCATTTGCCAGCATCTTACTTCTTTTATCCATTGGTTTTTCCCTCTCTTGCACTTTCACGTTTAAGATTTTCGTACATTTTCCCAAGAACACTTATGCACGCCTGAAATTCATCGTCGCTTATGCCATTCAAAAGAATATTTGTCAAATCGTCTTTTGCATCTTCTATAGATTGCTTCAGCTTTTTTGATTTTTTTGTGAGGTATATCCTGTTAACTCTTTTGTCATTTTCGTCTCTACATTTTTCCACATACCCTTTTTCCTCTAACTTTTGCACAGCCCGGGCAACAGTCGTATCATCAAGGTCAAGTCGTTCGCTGATTTCTTCCTGGCTAATACCATCTCCCTCATGGGACAAAAACCTTAATATATTTGATTGGCCGCTGCCAATTTTAAATTTCTTAAGCCTACCCCAAATATAACTTCTTGAGTATCTCGATATGCAAATAAAATATCGCCAGAAAATATTTTTTCCCATAACTATCACCTCGAAGATATTATACAGATAATAGTTGCATATACAAGTATATAAAAGTTTGTCTAAATATTCCGTAAAATGCATCACTTTGAAGCAATAGAAATCAAGATTTTTTAAGATATACAAACGATTAAAAGAGTAATTTGCCAAAAAATTTGCAGCCAAAATAAAATATGTTAGAATAAAAAATGGAATTTAAAATCCAACAATGGAGGGGTCATGAATGAGGAAAAAGTAGTTATATTTAACAAGAAAAAAACATTTACCTTAGGATTCGGCTTTTTGGGAGTATCTGTAATCTGGGCTTTGTACACTGGACTTTACTACTTCTTTTCGCAAGCAGCAAACATCGTTGCTCCGCCACTATCTGGCCTTGCAATAGATATATTCGGATACCCATCTCTTATGTTTTTCGCATCATTCTTCTTTATCATTGCATTTATTATGATGCACTTTGTAAAGAGAGGGGAAATTACAACAGAAGAACTGCCAGCCACTTAATTTTATTCAAATGAAAATACCACTTACTATAGGACATAGGGGGAGCAAGAGGAATTGCCCCCGAAAATAGCATCCCGGCTTTTAAAAAAGCAGTCGAACTAAAAATAGACGGGATTGAGCTTGATGTACATCTTACAAAAGACGGGAAGCTTGCCGTAATGCATGAAATGAACCTGAAAAAACTTGCCGGGATAAAAACACCCATAAAAAACCTCACGTATGACGAACTAACAAAATACAACATTTCCACACTGTTTATAAAAAATCAGGAAAAGGTAATCAAAAAAATACCAGATGAAAAAAAGCTGTACTTAGAACTAAAAAAAGGACAGACCGATACTTTTTTTCTAAATATCTTGGATCAGAACACGGAAAAGAAAAACACTTTTTACCTGCACAAAAATGGCAATCAATTTGACATCGTAAAGAAGCTTATATTCTTAAAAAATGCGGTAGAAAAAATTGGTTCAGCAGAAATTGTAATAAAAAAAGATGAACTACTCAATCTTGATAATGGAGAAATAAGGAAATATCCAGAAGAACATGTGCCATTGCTTAGCGAAGTGCTTGAAATGCTTAAAGGAAAACTTTTTGTAAACATAGAAATTAAAGGAGGAGAAAAGATATACCCTGGCATTACAGACAAAATCGTAAAAGAAACTGAAGCTTTTGGGTATGACAATATCCTTTTTTCTTCTTTTGATAGTGATACTTTAATGCTGATGAAACAAAAATACCCTAAACTTAAAATCAATGCTTTATACCCAATTATATTGAACGTAAATAAATATGTTATAGGTTTAGACGGGGTAAATCCTTTTTATTTTTTTGTATCAAAAAAGCTTGTTTCCGATATGCATAAAATAAATAAAACTGTATATGTATGGACAGTTAATAATGTTATGGATATGATACGGTTCAACCTGTACGGAGTAGATGGCATCGTTTCTGATTATCCACATATACTAAAAAAAGTAAACAAAACAATGGAAGATATCCTGAAAGAAATTATTCATTAAAAGTGGTTAAATTGGTGCCTGGCACCAATTTAACCACTTTTTGTTATTTGTCTATTCTTTACGAAATCTTTTCGGTCGCTTTCTTTATCCTTTCAAGTGCTTCTTCTAAATTGTCCATAGAGTTCGCATATGAAATGCGAATGTATCCCTCTCCCGCTTTACCAAACGTGCTGCCGGGTATCACAGCAACACCAGCTTCATCAAGCAGATAAAGGGCAAATTCGTTTGAACTCATACCAAATTTTTTAATGTTTGGAAATACATAAAAAGCACCTTTTGGCATTCTACAAGAAATACCATTAATCTCGTTAAGCCCTTTTACAACAAGATCTTTTCTTTTACGATATTCTGCGTTCATCTTTTCCACTGCATCCTGGGGCCCGTTTAACGCTTCTATTCCTGCAATCTGAGTAAATGTCGCAACACAAGAATTCGAAGAAACAAGAAACTTGTTAAATATTTTTGCAAGTATCTTATTTGACACACTATACCCAAGACGCCACCCAGTCATCGCATACGTCTTAGAAAACCCGTCAAGAATAATCGTCCTTTCCTTCATGCCCGGAATAGATGCAATGCTTCTAAACTCGCCCTCGTACACAATCCTTGAATAAATTTCGTCTGACAAAACATATATATTGTTTTTAATCGCCTCTTCGGCGATTACCTCAAGATCTTCCTGCGAAAAAATGTTTCCTGTTGGATTCGCCGGAGAGATAATCGTAATGAGCTTTGTTTCGGGAGTAATAAGCTTTTTAAATTGCTCCCTATCAAACGAGAAATCGTTCTCTTCAAGAAGAGGCAAAGGCACAACATCCGCACCAAAAAGCTTCGCATCAGTTTCATAAGGATAATAACCGGGGTTTTGCACAATCACTTCGTCACCAGATTTTAACAGTGCCATCATACTGTAAAAAATAACGTCTTTTCCGCCCGGAGTAATAACCACTTCATCCGGAGATACATCAATCTGCCGTGTCGCACTGATATAAAATGCTACCGCTTCTCTTACTTCCGGCAGCCCTTGCGAAGGCGCATAGTGCGTGTATCCTTTTTGTATTGCGGTGATACCCGCTTTTTTTATATTCTCCGGCGTATCAAAATCTGGCTCGCCAATTTCAAGATGTATAATACTTCTCCCTTCTTTTTCAAGTGCACGTGTTTTAACCTTCATATCAAAAGGCGTTATAAGCTCAGCACCTCTTTTTGCCATTACCCTCTCAGAAAATTCTGAAAGCACTTTATCCATTTTTGTCTCCTTTGCTATTTTTCTCAAATAATAAATTTATTCGGAATTATATCAATATTATATTGAATAATTGCTTTTTATTATTATAATTACCTGTAATTTAAAATCAGAGGAGAGACAAAAATGGATATAATTGCCAAAATTATAGATTTAAATATCTACTGGGGAGCACTGATTATTTTTCTATCAAGAGTTATAGACGTAACAATTGGCACTTATAGAGTTCAGATGGTAATAAGAAGAAAAAAATTTATCGCAGGCATACTTGGTTTTTTTGAAGTCTTAATCTTTATCTTGATAGTAAGCAAAGTCATACAGGATATTGGAAATTGGCTTAATGTTGTTGCCTATTGTGGAGGTTTTGCAGTAGGTAATATGATGGGAATATTTATATCTGAAAAAATCTCTAAGGAAATAATTTCTATAGGTATTGTTTCCAAAAATAAATGGCCGGAAATTGAACAAATGCTTCGAGAAGAAAGATTCGGCGTTACGCGTTCTATCGGATACGGCAAAGATGGAGAAGTTCAAATTCTCAAAGTAATATGCCGAAGAGATTATTTCCCGAAAGTAAGAGATATCGTTTTAAAATATGACAAAAAAGCATTTATTACTTCCTATCTTTTAGCAGGTAAATATGGCGGCCTTATATACGGAGTAAAAGACAAGATATAGTAAAACGCATCTTCTAAGTGTGCCTCTTATAAAAATATCAAATTTTTGACAATAGAAAAAAAGAGATATACTTTTAATCGGAGGTAAAAATAATATGGCGATATTAGAATGCGATAGTTTTTATACTCTTTACGACTCTGATAACAAAGAAACAGACAGGGGGGATTGTTCATTAAAATTAGAAGAAGAAATGCTTTCAATAATGCCTGTGATGAGCGCTCCTCTGATTGTTGATTACAGAGACATTGCAAGCTTTGCAGAAAAAGATTATTCACTTTTCATTAATTTTATTGCGGGAGAAAAACTCGTCATCTCCAATCTTGGTTACTCTTTTGATGATTTTTTGCGAATATTTGCTAAGCTAAGAAACAAAGTACTTCTCAAAGACCTTTTGATGAATGAATCCATCAAAAAATCAGGAGTTAAAGCAAATTTTGAATGTTATGACAGCTATAAAGATGAAACGCGTAAAGGAAAATGCGAACTAAGATTATATGAAACAGGAATAGTCATCGTCCCTGAAAAAGATGATATTAAAAGAATACCTTACAGCCTGATATCAAAGATAGATACACAAAATTACACATTGACCATAACGACAAATTATGGGGACAAATTTACATTTTCGATGATAGGAACAAAATTTGATCCCTTAATAAGAACACTATCAAACGTAAATACGGAACTCCAGTTGCAGGTTCAGTCACAGCTAAAAGAACTTCTGCCCGATGAAGGACCGTTAATTATAAGAAAAGCAGGGGAATTTATGAAAGAAGGACTTGCAGCAAAGAGAAGTGACATTGAATCTGTTTCACAATCTCTCTGGCCTAAATTGGAGCAAAAACTCAAGGATTTTGAAATCATAGAAGAATATAACTTCCTGAAAGAAATGTCTCAAAAAGAAAAAATATGCATCGGCATGAAAAGAGGATTAATGGGTGATTTAACAGGAGAATATATCTGGTTTTTGATCCCTATATACGGAAAAGATACAAAAGAAAGCGGCAATGCGATAGCAATGGAAGCAACTTCAGAAGCGGGGAAAGGAAAGGCCACGTACTTTTTCAGGATTGTAGGCAGAGAAAAATATCATAACCTCACATTAAAAGAGATGGATACAAAAACCGATGAATTTATAAAAACAATAAATCACTGTATGCTTGAGATTAATTTCAGAAGAGAGCCAATTTATCTTACGGATGAAAAACTAAATGAACCAAGATACAAACAATACAGATATGCAATCAGCAAAATACCTTCTCTGCAAAAATTGAGAAACCTGTTTATCGGAAGAGTAATCCACTATTCAGAGGAGCAATGGAAACAAGATGTTATAAACTTGCTAAAATTTAATGCAAACTCGCTGAAAGATAGTGAAAAATGGTCAAAAACACAAGATTGTGATCTATCATAACAAGTTCCAAAAATTAGAGCTAAACAATAAGAGTTTTCAAAATAAAGCAATGAAGGAGGTTAAATAATGCCTGGATACAAACATCCATGCCGCTACTGCGGCAAGTTAATTCCATCGGAATCAAATATCTGTCCATTTTGCGGCAAGGTAAACCCAGTTGGCCCCATACGGTGTCCAAAGTGTGGGACTCCTATCCAAAAAGATTATAAGTTATGCCCGAGTTGTGGTTTAATTCTTGAGATAGAATGCCCACACTGCGGTAAAAAAACTTTTTTGGGAGACTATTGTGAACACTGCGGCACTCGTTTAGTGGTTGCTTCCCCTGATCCAAAATGCAAAACTGAACAGCCGCCAATTAACAATAAATGCACAAAATGTGGTACGCCACTTAAAAAAGGAGGAGAAAATGGCAAACGGTAAATTAATTGGCTTTGCAGACAATTTTGCAGACAACAGCACAGAAGCAGGATTTCAATTTACGTTCTACTGCGGCATTTGTAAAGAGGGTTACAAAACAAGATTTATGGAATCAAAAACTTACAAAAAAGGCCGCCTATTTAAAGGATTAGGAAGAATGGCAGGTGCTGCAGCTCAGCTAGCAGGCAAATACGATATAGGATTCGGTCTTGAAAGAGGAAGCGATATCATTTCAGAAAAATTTCAAGGGATGACACCGGAATGGCACAAAGAACATGAAAAAGCATTTGAGGAAGCACAAAACGAGGCAAAAGGACACTTTCACAGATGCCCCAAATGTACAAAATGGGTATGTGAAAATTGCTGGAATGAACAATCAGGCCTATGCACAAATTGTGCCCCTCTCATTAATGTAGAGGTTGCAACGGCAAAAGCGCAGATGACAAAAGATGAAATCTGGAAAAAAGCTGCATCAACAGCATCGTTTGATGGGAAAATTGAAGATAAAGTGACACTCTGCCCTGTTTGTGGAAAACCAGCAGGAAAAGGGAAATTTTGCATAAATTGCGGGGCTCCACTTGGAATGATAAAATGCTCAAAATGTGGGGCAGAAAATCCCCCGGGAACCAGTTTCTGCGGAAATTGCGGAGCAAAACTCGAGTAATTTATACTTATTAAGAACTTTTACTAACTACTTCACGCTGGTGTTTCCCGTCAGCGTGAAGTTTTACTGGCAGATAAAAAATATAACTATCTGCTATGGCATTTGAATTCCCATATCTTTCCCGAAATCCGTTATATTAATAGTCATAGTTTCTTCTTCCCCGGAGGATTTTATAGTAATAACCATGCGAGTTGAATATCCTTTATACGGGCCACTATTAATAATCCATATATCTGATGTCCCTGTTTCTTCTTCTAATGTAATTTTTGAGAACATATGGTATTTTGTTGTAGAATACCCATTTACAGTTTCTCTGCCAATCTCTTCTACCATGTATGAAAAATCCGGATTAGTAATAGCGATATTATAAGATTCTTCCGCACCATTTGCCATGCCCTCAAGGAGATTCAGGTAGCCAGTAGACATAGCTTGTACTTGCTCTAAAGGAACATCCATCCAATCCTCATCCACCGACATCTTAGCTTTTCCCTCCACAATATACATTTCGAATTCTTTCTCGTCTTCATCGTATATAGTGAGATGCTGCGAATTTCCGTAGTTATCATGTTCAATGATTATTCTATTGATTTCCCCTGAACTCGATTGTCCTTCCATTACTGCTCTGTAACTTTTTTCTACCGAATAATTTTTTAATTCTTCTGCTTCTTCTTCCGCCTTTTTGAGAGTTAATGAAACAATTTTATTCTCTCCTGTACTCACTACGATGTCTTCGCTTTCATCTTCATGTCCATCTTTTGATGCCTGAATCGTATAACTTGCAGATTCTACATCATTAAACATGTATCCTCCGTTATTTCCTGTTTCCCCTGAGTAGTCACTCATCGTTAAATTAACACCTGAAAGTGCATTACCGTCTTCGTCAAAAACAGAAACAGTTACGGTAGAAGTTTTTGGTTGTGTTTCGCCTCCACCGCCACATCCAACAAACAGTCCTGCAAGCAGTACGATGGCTAAAGCTAAAACAATAATTTTTTTCATATTACACCTCCCTCTTCTTTTAATAATAAAACATTTTTCGAGTTTTCCAAATTTATCATAGCTGCCCAACAAACAAATCGTAAAACTCTATTAAACCAAAAGAAATTCTCTTTGTTAAGTTAAATAAAAAATGTAGCAGCTAGTTTACTGGCTCGTTCACACAATATATCATACACCCTCCTTAATAAATTTCATTTTTAAAATTTATACCGATTCTTGCCCATTATTGACAGATAAACAAAGAGCTGTATAATATATGTAAAATACATATATATGACGAAGAAAGTAAAATTATGTTACATCGTTACAGAAAAAGATTTACCGGAGAATTTAAAGGCGTTGAATACGGTGCCTGCAAGGATTATGGCCCCAGTGAGAGATATTATTGAACGGGAAGTAAAAAATTCAGTTAAAAGAACCGAGCCAGTAGTAAAACGAATCTTCGGAAGCAGGAAAAGCTATAAAAGATATTTTCTTAAAACTTAAAAAAATACTTTAGGAGGTGTAAATTATGAAAATTGCAGTTCCCGTATTAAGCGACAATGGACTTGATTCCATTATTTCGGAGCACTTTGGACACACTCCGTATTTTGCGTTTGTTGAAATTGAAAAAAATGAAATTAAAAAAGTGGAAATTGAGAAAAACCCGCTTGAAGAACACGACCCCGGAGAAATACCAGAATACATACACAGAAAAGGCGGGGAAGTTTTGATTGCACGGGGAATGGGAGGAAGAGCAAAAATATTTTTTAAAAACTTGGGAATAAAAACTATCACCGGCGCACAGGGAACCCTGAAAGAGATCATAGACGCATTCATCAGCGGCTCTTTACAAAGCATTGATTACGAGCCAGATGAGAAGTTCCATAAGCATTAAAGGAAAGGAAAATATGAAAATAGCCATTCCGATTAAAGAAAAAACATTGAGTTCTGAAGTTGATGCCCGCTTTGCAAGGGCTGCCTTTTTTGCTATATACGATACAAAAAGCAAGGAGGCAAAATTGTTTGAAAACGTGGTGTTACAAGCACATGGAGCAGGCCTAAAAATGGCAGAAACCCTTGCAAATGAAAAAGTAGACGCATTAATATCAAATAGCGTCGGCCAAATGCATTTACTGCTTTGAAACAAACTGGTATTAAGGTTTATCTTATAGGAGAAGGCTCCGCAGAAGAAAATATAAAGAGAATTGTTGAGGGTACTGCTATCATACTGGATGCTCCCGGAAGTCCACACCGTTAGAAAACAAAATAAAGGAGGCACCTTAATTGTCTGGATTTAAAAAGAGATTTTGCGGATTAAGAAGGCACTGGCTTGGGCTCTATCTACTACTGCTAATAGCAGAAAAACCATCTTACGGTTATGAATTATCAACAAAATTAAAAGATTTTGGCATTATGATATCAGGGATTGGACAGATGGGTAACCTTTATAGAATATTATCCCAACTTGAAGCAGAAGGACTTGTAAAGACGGATTGGAACACGCAAGAAAGTGGCCCTGCCAGAAAAATATACATAATAACAGATGACGGGCTATTATTTCTTCGTGATGCAATGAATAGCGTTATTGAAATGAAAAAAACCACAGAAAAGTTTGTCGAAAGGTATGAAAAACTAAACAAAAAAGCTTAAACTCGTGTATCGCACATTTATTGGATAAAGTAAAACAAAAAAGAGGTGTTGCAAAACAACACCTCTTTTTTGTAAATAATATCTCTGATCTATATTATTAATCAATTTTCAAGGAATTGGCTAAAAAGTCCCCGTTAATCCTTTAGGCAAATAGAAAATTAAAAGGTATGAATAAGTTCCGAAACATATGAGACTTTTGTAAATGTATGTAACTCATACAGGGACTTGACAAGAACAAAAAAAGAGTTTAAAATATGTTAAGTATAATAGAGAAGTGTGTAAAAAAATGACAGCGAAGAGCTGTATCTTGTGAATGGACGCTGTGGGATACAGGGAGCTGAATGGCGTAACCGGCATTTTTTTATTTTTTAGAAAAATAGTTATAATTTTTATAAAGAGGAAATATTTTAAATAGTAAATTAAAAAATAGTAATTTTATGAAAAAAGAAAAGCTAAAAAAACTTTTGAATGAAGTTGAAGATCTAAAATCTTTAACACTTGAGGCCATTCCTCATGCAGTATTTAATCTACAAAACCGTCGTATTGCCTATGCTAATAAAGGTGTCACCGAAGTATTTGGCTGGAAACCGGAAGAACTAACTGGAAAAACAACAAGAATTTTATACCGCTCAGACAAAGACTACAAAAAAATTGGAAATAATTTTTACTCCATGCTTAAAAAAAATCAATCATGCAAGACAGAATTACCCTGCAAGCATAAAGACGGCAAAAATATAGTATGCCGTGTGAGCGCTGCAAGAATAGGTGAAAATAAAGAAATTGCAGTCGTCTACACGGACATAACCGCCCTTAAAAATAGAGAAAAAGTTCAATCGGCATTATATAAAATCTCTGAATCAAGATATCTGGCTAAGAGCTTACAAGAGCTGTGCAAGAAAATACATAAGGAAATTGTTAACCTTATGCCTGCAGAAAATTTTTACATTGCATTATATGACAAGGATTCTAAAATGTTTAATTTTGCGTACTGGGTAGACGAAAAGGAGAAAAAACCTGCTCCCATAAAACTCCAAAATGGTATTACAGAATATGTATTTAACACGGGAAAGCCATTCATAGTTACTCCGAAACTCATTAAGAAACTGAAAAATAGTGACACAATAAAAATACGTGGTATAATGCCAGTTTCCTGGATTGGTGTTCCGCTAAAAAATGCAAATGAAATAATAGGAGTAGTGGCAATGTCCAGTTACACAAAAGATGTTATATACACAGAAGAGGACAAAAACATTCTTAATTTTATCTCTGGACAGATTGCAACAGCAATTAAACAAAAGGAAGTGGAAGAAAAACAAAAAGCCCTTTTCAAGGCAGAGCATGAGCAGCGCCTGCAGGCAGAGACACTTGCAAAGATACAACTCGCTCTTGTTTCTAAAACTTCCTTCGAAGAAGTTCTGGATGAAATACTATCTCAGATGAAAATGTTTGTTCCGTCCACAACAGCAAATATTGTAATGTTAGAAGGTAACAACATCAGTATATTAAAGTGGATGAAAAAAATAGAACCACTAAAAATAAAAACGGCAAACAATGTATACCCTGTTAATAAATTTAAAACAAACATCCACATTCTAAAAACAAAGAAACCGCTTATTATTTATGATACTAAGAAATCCCCGCACTGGACAAAAGCAGATAAAAACAAGAACACTCGCTCCTATCTTGGTGTACCTATTATTCTTAAAGATACTGTCCGCGGCATTATCCAGTTCGCCAGCATAAAGCCAAGAAATTTTTCTACCGAAAACATAAAAAAGCTTGAACCTTTAACCAATGCAGCGGCTGTTGCAATAGAAAAAGCCATCTTGCTTGAAGAAGTCCGAATAGAGCTCAAACAGAGAAGAAAAGCAGAGAAAAATGTAAAAGAAAGTTATAAGAAGCTGCAAAAAAGTATGGAAGACACGATTTTCACTCTCGCTAAAATTGTTGAAATGAAAGATCCATACACTGCAGGACATCAACGACGCGTAGCTTAACTTTCCGAAACAATTGCAAAAGAGATGAAACTCTCAAAGAAACGAATAGAAGCCCTAAAAACTGCTGCCTTGTTACACGATATTGGTAAAATTAACATTCCTTCAGAGATATTAACCAAACCAACCAAATTGTTTCCAATCGAACTTTCATTAATTAAAGAGCATCCTTTAAATAGTTATGAAATACTTAAAAATATAGAATTCCCCGGCCCTGTCAAAGAAATCGTGCTTCAGCACCATGAAAGAATGGACAGCTCTGGCTACCCTAACGGACTTAAAGGAAATGAAATTATGCTTGAGGCAAGAATACTTGCAGTAGCTGACGTAGTGGAAGCAATGAGTTCCCATAGGCCTTACAGGCCAGCACTTGGCATTGATAAAGCGCTGGAAGAAATAGAAAAGAATAAAGGTATTCTTTATGACCAAAAGGTTGCTAATGTCTGCGTAAGATTGTTCAAAGAAAAAGGGTTTAAATTTGAAGAGTAAAAATTTTTATCTCATATACATATATACAAATTTTTAATTTTCAAAGATTTCAAATTCAGCACGCATAGCCCGTTTTTAACTTTTCATAAAAATAAATTGAAAATTATACCCTGAAATAACAATAAATGCCTACGTTTTAGCGTACCTACCATTTTAAACATTCTGATTATAACCGTATCAAGTAAAATAAAAATGATACGCCTATGAATGATTGCTTAAAAATTTGCAGTACAAAAAAATTGTACTCTTTTTAAAAAACTTCACACTACTTCACACTGGTGCCAGGCACCAGTGTGAAGTAGAATCTTTATTTTTCCTGATGCTTATTATTCTAAATCTTGCCAAATAGATCCGAGAGAAGACTCCTTGCGTTTCTTATATCCCCGGAAAAATTAAACTGAAGCTTGGCTTTTGGCATAACAATCAAAAGACTGTGAGGATTTTGTTGCTTAAAACCGTCCTCGTCGCTGTAACGCCTTCCCTCTTTCAATTGCGTCTTGACCACTGTGCTTGGTTCAATGACAAATGTTCCCGGTGTTTCTTTTAAAATATCTTCAGGCAACACATCAAGGTATCTCTTGTAAAACGTTGTCATAGTGCCTGCAGATGAAAGAAACTGCTTAAATCTTCCCCTGCCTTCCTGTTTTGTCTCCTCAACACGTTCTCGAACCTCTTTTTTATAGACATCATTTGAAAACTTTGCAACGATAATTCTTTTGTTTGTCACAACAAGATTGCAACTCTCAGATTTAAATAGCCCCTTTTTTAACCCTGCGTGCGGAATAACTCCCAGTACTTTTTCTTCCTCCATATTATTTCCTCCTTTGCTGTTAGAATTTACTTATTTTTAAATTATAATAACAAGAAAGTTATTTACAAACCCAGAGCATTTTTGCTAAAATAGTGTATAATTTTAGCAAAAGGAGGAGAAATTTAATTATGCTTCTGAGGAGGGTTAAATGAAAAGATTCGTAAAATACCTTATCGTGTTTTTTCTTGTTATAATTTTACTTTATCCCTATTGTTTTTATATTGAGCCGAATATTGTTTTTATAAACAAAAAAATCATTGAATCCGAAAAAATACCAGTCTCTTTTGATAAAATGAAAATTGTCCAGATCTCTGACCTTCATATAAAAAGATTTGGGATAAGAGAAAGAGAAGTTCTATTTTTTCTAAAAGTAATCAAACCAGATTTATTAATTATAAGTGGTGATTTTTATGAAAAAGAAAAAGATTTAAAATTCGTGAATGAATTCCTTGACAGGCTTGACTATGAAACATATGCAACTCTTGGAAACTGTGATTACTGGGCAGGTGATACAGAACCACTGATTCGCTCTCTTAAAAATCATCAAATAGATATTTTAATGAACGAAAACAGAGTATTATCCAGGGGAAACGATTCTATAAATATTGTTGGGGTCAGTGATCCTGACACAGGACATGATAATATAGACAAAGCAACATTTGGGTTAGACACAGATGACTTCACAATCCTTATAGCGCATGCACCAGACATAACCCTTCGTTTAAGGCAAGAAAATTTTGATTTAATAATCTGTGGCCACACTCATGGAGGACAGGTAAACATTCCATTTATAAAACCTTACTGGGTGCCAAGCAAAACAGATTTTGTAAAAGGTATGTACGAAACAAAATGGGGAAAACTCTATGTAAACAGAGGAATTGGAACCACCGGGATTCATGCCCGCTTCCTGTGCCCTCCGGAGATAACCGTATTCACTTTAAGAAGCAAAAATTAGTACTAAGTTATTCATATTTTAATTTGGATTAATAACCAGTTAGCGCTTTTCGCAGAACAAAAATGCCAGTAAATTTTGATGGCTTTCTCGCTTGACGCTCGATAATAATAACTTCAAAGCTAATTGTGAGAGAAAAAACATTTTTCGCTCTTGACAGAAATTACAAAAAAATTATAGTAGCTATATATACATGTATATATAGCAAGAGAGGCAATAAAATGAAAAATGCTTACGCAAAAGGAAAAGAGTTTTGGATTGTGTATCTTATTATAGTTGCATTAGATTTTACTGTGCCGTTTCTTTTGCCTTCTAAAATGACAGGGGCTTATCTCTTCTGGATAATTCTCACTATCCTTACAATTCTTTATGGCATCTTTTCAATAGACAGGCAAATATGAAAACTTCGGCTGTGGTTCTTGTCTTTTCAGTATGGTTTGCAATTGGCTGTCTAATTTCATACTATGCAAAGAAAAAAAGAGGAAAAGGTATCGCAGAATATTTTATAGCAAATAGAAAACTGGGTGGTTTTGCCGCTGCAATGACATACAGTGCGACAACATACAGCGCATTTATGATGGTGGGGCTTATAGGCATGACATACGCAGTAGGTGTCAGTGCGATAGGTTTTGAGCTAATATATCTTACAAGCACAGTGCTTCTTCTTACTTATTTTGCACCAAAATTTTGGGCAATGGGCAAACAATATAATTGTATCACGCCGGCGGAACTGTTAAGCAAAAGATATAAAAGTAATTTACTTGGAATTATTGTCACAGTTTTTGCTTTGATTATGCTTGTTCCTTACATGTCTGTGCAATTTACGGGAATAGGTTATCTGCTTCAAAGTTTGGCAGGAATACCATATATTGTTGGTATCACAATTGCTCTAATCGTAATCATCACATATACATTCTGGGGAGGCATGAGGTCTGTCGCATGGACAGATGCATTACAAGCTGTTGTCATGATCATAGCCTCCATAGTGCTTCTTTTTTATGTAGTACTGTCTGGATTTGGGAGTTTCGGAAATTTCTTTGGAATCTTGCAAAACAGCCATCCCGAATTGCTTTCTGCAAAAAATATGTCATACCAGAAATTCATTGGCCTTTCAATCCCCTGGATGTTCTTTGCATTGACAAACCCACAGGTGTCCCAGAGAATGTTTTTGCCAAAGGATAAAAAGAGTTTAAAAAATATGGTAGTAGGATTTTCTCTTTTTGGCCTTATATATACATTTATCGTGGTAAACCTCGGGCTTGCAGCAAAATGCATATTCCCAAACATCTTACAGACGGATACAGTTACTATGGAGATTTTAAATCATGTGCCAACTGCTCTTGCTCTCATTGTGTTTATCAGCATTGTCGCAGCTTCCGTATCAACAGTTGACTCCATTATCCTGTCGTTAAGTTCTATGTGTACAGTAGATATCTTTGGCAAAATTCCTAAAACCAATAAAGAAAAACAGCTGTCATTCGGTGTATTGATGGTTCCAACAATTGCTATCCTTGCATTCATATTTGCAATAGGAAGGTTTGGTGCGATAGTTGAACTTTCCGTGATGTCATCTGCAGGCCTTCTTGCAACTGCACCGGCTTATATTGGCATATTCTGGAAAAGAGCAACAAAAATAGGTGCTATCACAAGCATCCTTGCCGGAGGAACAACTGTTGTGATTTTATACTCTACCAAATATTTTCCTCTCGGTATGTGGCCCGGTGTATGGTGTGCTATTATATCAACTTTAACATTTATACTGGTAAGCCTTAGAACGGATAGATCAAAACAACAACCTAAAAAAGAGGTACTATTAAATGAATGATAAGGAAAGGAGAAAAGCAATATTAAACCTGCTTCAAAATAAAGTACCTGTTATGTCTGGCACAGAAATCGCCAGAATAATGGGAGTTACAAGACAGATAATTATAAAAGATATTGCCCTGCTGCGTGCTGTAGGATATAAAATAAACGCAACTCCAAAAGGATATGCCATGCAAAAAGAGAGAGGCGTTAAAACTATCTTTGCTGTAAAGCATACAAAAGAATCAATAGAAAAAGAACTGTTAATAATTGTACAAAGCGGAGGAAGAATTTTAGATGTTATAGTAGAGCACCCCCTTTACGGAGAGATAAAAGGTAATTTAAATATAGAAACAATTGGAGATATCAAGCGCTTCCTTGCCAAAATGGAAACTGCCTATGCAAAACCACTTCTTACTCTGTCTAGCGGAATACACCTCCACACAGTAGAAGCAGATTCAAAAGAAAGATTGGAAAAAATTAAAAATGCATTAAAAGAAAAGGGTTTTCTCGATCTCTAAAAAATGATTTTCCCTCTTGACAACCAGTTATACCATGATATAATTTAAAAGTTAGGTTAACCTAATAAATAGGAGAGAAAAAATATGGGCGAAAAAATGACTTTAATACATCTAAATCCTGGAGACAAAGCTAAAGTAATAGGTTTTTCGACAGGTCATGAACGATTTAAAAGCCATGGACTAGGGCCCTGGAGTAAAAGAAAACACGGAATGGGAATGGGCCTTGCAAGAAGACTTCAAGAAATGGGTCTTATCCCCGGCAGTGTAATAGAAATAATACGGAATATGCCTACAGGACCTGTAGAAATATTTGTTATGGGCACACGCCTTGCAATTGGAAGAAATATTGCTTCACGTATATATGTAGAAAAAATATGAACAAAAAGTTATCCACAATTGCACTTGCAGGCAATGCAAATGTAGGAAAAAGTGTAATATTTAATCAACTCACTGGTGGCAACCAAATCATAGGAAACTGGCCCGGCAAAACAGTGAAAAAAGCTGAAGGTCGCATCGAACAGGAAGGAACAAAAATCCATGTTGTTGATCTTCCGGGCATCTATTCCCTCTCAACATATTCTGAAGAAGAAATTGTTTCTCGTGAATTTATTGCAAAAGAAAAGCCAGATGCCGTAATAAATGTAGTGGATGCCTCAAGCCTTGAAAGAAATTTATTTTTTACCCTTCAGCTTATTGAACTGGAATCCCCACTTATTGTTGCATTAAACCAGTATGACATTATGGAAAACAAAGGGTTAAGCATTGATTTTGAAATGCTTTCCAGCCTGCTTGGTGTACCAGTAGTTCCAACTATTGCAGTACGGAACAAGGGACTGAAAGAACTTTTTGAGAAATCAAAAGAAGTTATCAAAAATACAAAGAAGATAAAACCTATTTTATATGGAAAGGAAGTAGAGGAAAAAATCAACATCCTTACCTCAGAAATAGAAAAAGAAATAGATACTTTTTACCCTCCCCGCTTTATAGCAATAAAACTGCTTGAAAATGACACCTCAATAAAAACGATAGTAAAAAATCCTGATATTATTGCACTTGCAGAAAAACTTAAAAAAGAACTTACCAAAATACACGGTGAATCACCAGAAACAGTAATTATTTCCGAGCGGTATACAATAGCATCACGCATCGCAGAACAAGTAACAAAGAAAAAAGGCAAGACAAAAATAAATATTGGGGACAGTATAGATAAAATTGCCCTAAACAAAATAACGGGATATATTTTACTGCTAGGGCTTATACTTTTAATCTTCTACGGAGTATTTAAATTTGGAAGCTATTTTTCAGAGTTACTCAGCACCTCTTTTGAATTACTCAAACCTATCTTCATACAACTGCCACTCCCTCCTCTTGTAAATAGGTTGCTATGGAATGGCCTTATGATAGGAGTTATCGCTGGGATAACCATTGTACTGCCGTATATTGCGCCCTTTTACTTAATCCTCGCACTTCTTGAAGATAGCGGTTATCTTGCACGTATTGCATTTCTCACGGACAATGTAATGCATAAATTAGGGCTACATGGAAAAGCATTTATGCCGCTTATCGAAGGGTTTGGATGCACTGTCCCGGCAGTACTTGGAACACGCATTATGGAAAGAGACAGAGATAGATTTATTGCCGCGGTCCTTGCCACCCTTGTGCCCTGTTCTGCAAGAACTGTCATCTTGCTAGGACTTGTTGCTGCATTTTTAGGGCCTATCTATGCAATAATAATATATGCTTTAACTTTTATATTAATGTACATTCTGGGAAGATTATTAAACAAATACATAAAAGGTTCCCCAACAGGATTGGTTATGGAAATGCCTCCTTACAGAAAACCAGTTCCAAAAATTATTCTGAGGCAAACCTGGGTAAGACTAAAAGATTTTGTGTACTTTGCATTCCCCATCATCATTGCAGCAAATATAGTAATGGAAGTATTTACTGAACTAAACTGGGTTATCCCCATTGCAAACTTTTTTAAGCCCGTTATGACAAACTGGTTAGGCCTTCCGCCGCTTGCCGGAATTACATTTCTGTTTGGTATTTTGCGAAAAGAACTCACACTCATTATGCTATCTACTCTATACCACACAGCAAATTTTGCAGAAATACTTACCCCAAGACAAATATTCATATTTGGTTTTGTCACAATGATTTATATCCCATGTGCTGCAACAATTGCTGTCTTTAAGAGAGAATTCGGATGGAAAAGAGCAACAGTAGTGGCAATCGGTGAGTTTCTCGGTGCAATTGTTCTCGGCGGCATTTTAAACCAAGTTTTGAGGATATTTATGCCATGAAACCCACCAAAAGCACAGAGGATTACTTAGAGACAATTTACATACTTTCTCTAAAAGAAAAAGACATAAGAATGAAGGATATAGCACGGTTTGCGTCAGTAAAACTCCCTTCAGCAACTGAAGCCGTTAATAAATTAATCAAAAATGGTTATGTCGAGCATTCGCCATACAGCGATGTTACATTAACTAAAAAGGGAGAAAAAATTGGGAAAGAAATATGGAACAAGCACCAGATTCTTTACAAATTCTTAAAAGAAGTTCTTGGAATTTCACAGGATAAAGCTTTTAGAGAAGCATGTCTTATAGAGCACTTCATCTCAGACGAAACAAGAGAAAAATTAAAAAAGTTCATCGAAAAAACTCTATCTTAGCTTTAAAAATCTTTCATTCATTTATTTACACCCCTTCCTCTTATTTTATATGTTGCTAAAATTATAAAAATAGATTAAAATAAATCATGCTAAATAAAATAGGGGTAATTTCAGACCTGCACGGTTCTTTAAAAGATACAAAAAATGTGCTAGAAATACTTGAAGGCACCACAGATCTTTTAATATGTGCAGGGGATATATTATATCACGGACCACAAAACCGTATCCCGGAAAACTACAACCCGGAGAAAGTTGCAGAACTAATTAATAAGTTTCCAAAAAGAATTATTTTTGCAAGAGGAAACTGCGATGCAGAAGTAGACCAGACACTTATTAAATACCCAATATTACAAGATATTTCCTTTGTATTCATAGAAAAAGTACATATCGCTATAACACATGGACATAAAATACCAAACAACAATTTTGATCAATTTGGCAGCGACAATAAAATTAACATACTTGTCACGGGACACACACATATTCCTCTTATTGAAAACTTTGCCTGGGGAATACACTTAAACCCGGGTTCTATTGCGCTACCAAAAAACGGATTTAACAAAAGTTATGCCATAATCAACATAGAAAATGGCAAATTCAATGTCGGAATAAAGGAGATGAAATGATTATTACAATAGCAAATCAAAAAGGCGGCGTTGGTAAAACAACGACCTCAATTAACCTCAGTTCAGGGCTCGCAAGAGAGGGATTTAAAACACTTCTTTTGGATTGTGATCCGCAGTGTAACAGCACCTCTGCTTTTTTTTCTTCAGAAGACACACAAAATTCTACCTTCTCTCTTTTTTTAAAAAACGATACCGAATCAGAGGCACTTATAAGAGAGACAAAAGTGCCTAATTTATTCTCCATCCCTTCTTCTATTCACCTCGCAAAGGTAGAAAGGAGTCTTACGGCAGAAATTGATGCACCCCTGAAACTAAAAAAGAGTCTAATCAAGTTTGAAAAGAATTTTGATTTTATCATCATTGATACTCCTCCTTCATTGGGACTTCTTACAGTAAACGCATTAATTGCATCAGACACCGTGTTGATTCCTATTACGCCATCTCCCTGGTCTATAGAGGGTGTGCAAGATTTCATGGACACGTTCAAAAGTGTAAAAGAAACATTCAATGAAAAACTCAAATTATTGGGTGTGCTAATCACTATGTACGATCCAAGAACTCTCCTTGCCAAAGAATCCCTGGAGCAGATAAAAAACATATTTGGCACACTTCTTTTTAATGAAATCATCCACCGTAGCGTTCGGCTTGAAGAAAGTCCGGCTTACAAAGAGGATATTTTTTCGTTTGCCCCGTCATCAACAGGAGCAGAGTCGTACAAAAAAATAGTAAAGGAGGTAATTAGCCGTGCCAAAGAATAAAAGAGGATTGCCAAATAATTTTAAAGTCCGCTACACAAGTAACTACATAGAAGAGCTTTCAAATGAAAAAATCCTCTCCAGAGTGATGGATATCGAAACAAATAAAATAAAACCTGACACCGAACAACCAAGAAAACTTTTTAATAAAGATTCTTTAAAAGAACTTGCCAGCAGTATAAAAGAAAAAGGAGTGCTCGAGCCGATACTTGTATATAAAAACAACAACCAGTACACTATCATTTCAGGAGAAAGACGATGGAAAGCATCCATTTTAGCAGGGAAGAAAACAGTTCCCGTTATAGAGTTAAAGCCTTCCGACAAAAGAGAAATACGAGAAATTCAGATTATAGAAAACCTTCAGCGCGAAGACATCACTCCTATTGAGCGAGCAAAAGTTATTAATGAATATCTTTCTCCGTTTGCAGAAGGAAAAAAAATAAAAACACTACTCATAAATTACAGGATGAAAAGAAATACGCCAAAAAAGTTTGCGCACACAGTGAGCGCACTCTGCAAAATGACAGGAAAAAGCCCGATTACATTTGCAAGATGGCTTTCACTTCTTGAACTCCCGGAAGACCTTCAAAAAAAGGTAGACAATCCGAATTCGCCAATTACATCACGCCACATTGAACATCTACTGAAATTGGAAGATTTTCAAATAATGAGAAAGGTAGCACAACTCATAGAAAAAGAAAAGCTCAGCTCGGAAGAAACGAAAAATATAATAACTGGAGTTGGGAAGAAAAGTAAGAGAGACCCGCTATACATTGTTTTTAAAAGAATAGAAAGTCTATCAAAGAAAAAATTAGATAGGTGGGATAAAAAAGAAAAAATAAAGATTAAAAAAGACCTGATACAATTAAAAAAATTGATTGAAGAACTTCTGGAAAAGTTAGAAGGATAATTCGCAGCAATCAATCGCCACCATTAAGAAGTAGCTTAGAGAGATGCGCTATGTTTTTTACGCACATAAAATTTCCTTTGAGTTTTATTTCTCCTACGAGAATCATAGAAATCTTTGACAGGTTTGCTGGTTCTATATCATAAATACTATCACCCACAAAAATAACTTCACTTTCATTTAAGTTAAACTCTTTTAAGATGTAAAGGATTGCAGCATTTCCAGGCTTTGTCATCCCCATTTCACGGGTAATTACCATATCAAAATCTATTCCGCACTTTCTTGTAATGTAACGAACATTCCGTAAAAGATTATTTGTCAGAAGAACTCTTTTTATTCCTCTTCTTTTAAGTTCTCTAAGCAGCTCTTTTACCCCTTCTTTTAACTTGCCTTTTCTGGTTGCTTCTTCTTCAATTGCATTTAACATATGCATCTTTTTTTCTTTTGTCTTATCAGGCAACTTTTCTATGTAAGAAAGAATCCCCTCACCGTCAGGCACTCCAAGGGTCTGTTTTATCTTCACCCAATCATATGGTGCATCAAAAAGCGTTCCATCTAAATCAAAAATAACACAACGAATTGCTTTTCTTTTCATACATATAATTTTAACAGATTGACATAAAAATAAAAAAGTAGTAAAATAAAGCAGTAAAATTTAAATGATGGAGGTAATAAATGAAAAAAATTGTTGCATTGGTCTTTAGTGTATTTGTTTTACTGTTAGCGATACAGGGTTGTAAAACTGAACAGAAAAATCTTATACTAAACAACGCATCGGTCAACGAAGACGGCACTGTGCACGTTGAAGGAGAAGCAATAGCATTTGAGGGAAATGTAAATATAGAAGTAACGGACAATGAAGATAATATCTGTTTCGCTGGTTTTACAACTACAGATGCTAAAGAACCATCCGAATATGGTACATTCAAAAAAGATATAGTTCTGTCTCTTTTTCCTCAATCAGATCAGATTACGTTAAAATGTTTCCTTGTCTCAGCAAAAGATGGCACAACTATAGAAAAAGAAGAAAAAACCCTTTCCTACAACATAGAGTATCAATTAGTAAATATCTATCTCCCAAACAGTGTAAAAAACCCGGAAATGATAGATTGCGAAAAGGTATATCCGCTTGAGAGAAGAATAAAGAAAGAAAGTGAAGTCCCAGCTATTGACACACTACAATTCCTAATCAATGGGCCAACTGAAAAAGAAAAAGAATTAGGATATCTGGACTCGCTAATCCCTCAAAGCACGAGTATAAATTACGTAAAAATTGAAGGCGAAAGCGTAGTTGTAGATTTTGGAGAAGAATTTCTAAGCATAACCGGTGGCTCGTGCAAAGTACAAGCTATACGCGCCGAGATAGAACAAACAGTAAAACAATTTTACCCGGATTACAATATAATCATCTCGGCAAATGGAAACAGGGAGGAAGTGTTGCAACCTTAAATGTTCCATGTGGAACAAAAAAATTATTCTTAAATAAACTTACAGCCAGATCGTATAATCCTTTTGAGAAGGTTTGATATCTTTTTTAATTTTCTCTTTTATTTTGTCTAATGAATCAAGAAAAATCTCTGTAAAATTTTAAAAAAATAGAGCCCGTCATAAAAACTGGGCTCTACACTACGCTTTATTTATATTTTCTACTTTGTTACTGTTTCAATTGCTCTATCGAGCACATCCAATCCTTCGTTTAGCTGTTCGTCAGTAATCACAAGAGGGATAAGAAAACGAATAACGTTGCTGCGAATCCCCGCTCCTGCAAGAATTAATCCATTTTTCATTGCTTCCTGGATTACAGCTTTTGCGGTGTCACTATCTGGCTCCCACGTATCTCTATCTTTAATAAACTCTATTGCCCTGAGTGCGCCAATGCCTCTTGTTTCTCCTATTGCTGGATATTTTTCTTTCATTTTATTAAACCGTTTTTTAATGATATCTCCAAGGTATACTGCCCTTTCTAGTAAATGCTCTTCTTCAATAATGTTTATCACCTCGATCCCTGCCCTGCACGCTAGTGGATTCCCACCAAATGTGCTTCCAATAGAACTATTCGGTAAACTATCAAAATATTTTTTATTTCCAACAACTGCTGAGAGTGGCATCCCTGCTGCAATAGATTTACCTAAAGAAATGAGGTCTGGAACAACGTTCCAATTCTCTACAGCAAAAAACTTTCCTGATCTCCCATATCCACTCTGCACTTCGTCCGCAATAAACATAATGTCGTACTTTTCAGTTACTCTCCGTATTTCTTCCAAGAACCCTTCGGGCGGAATATTGAATCCACCTTCTCCTTGAATTGGTTCAATGACAACTGCTGCAATATTTTCTGGACATACATGATCTTTTAGAATTTGCTCAAAATCACTAACCTTCAATTTATTCAAATGTGAGTTTGGAAAAGGTAATCTGTAAACCTCTGATGCAAAAGGACCGTAAATATACTTGTATGGCATTGCTCTATGAGTCATTGTCATTGTCAGAAGAGTTCTGCCATGGAAAGCATAATCGAAAACAACAATTCCTTTTCTTTTTGTTGCGCCTTTGGCAATCTTCACTGCATTTTCAACGGCTTCTGCACCACTATTAAAGAATCCGACTTGCTTTTCAAAATCTCCCGGAGCTCGCTCCGCAATCATCTTTGCAAGATCTACAAACGGTTCGTACGGTACCGCTGTAAAATCAGTGTGAAGATATTTTTCCGCCTGGTCTTTAATGGCATTTACAACTTTTTCGGGCGTATGCCCGACAGTAAGACATCCCCATCCACCAGTGAAATCAATAAATTTATTGCCATCTACATCCTCTATAACGGCACCATGACCTTCTTTTGCATAAAATGACGCCAGAGAACCCATCGGGGAAGCAACATATTTTGTCCTTTTTCCTTGAATAATTCTGCTCTTTGGACCGGGAATTTCAGTTTTGATTAAAATGCTGCCCATCTTTTCATCTCCTTTTATATTCTTTTTTAAATTAAATTCCACTCCAAGATTATCAAAAAGCGCAATAAAGTCAACACCTATATAAAATTTTTTAAAATATAATTATTCCCATAATGTACTGATAATACTTGGAAAAAATAGCATTTCTTATTACAATTTACTAAGAAAGGGAGGTACAAAATGGGAATAAAAAAAATAGACGACATAGCAAAAATAGTAGAAGGAAGGCCTAAAAAAAGAGTAGCAATAGCGTTTGGGGAAGACGCCCACAGCTTAGAAGCAGCCGAAAGAGGCATAAAGGAAGGGCTATTTAATGTAATAAACTTTGCAAGAAAAAACAAAGTAGAAGAGATAGCACAAAAAAACAATATTGATACATCTCTTATGGAAATTGTTAATGTAGAAGACGATGACAAAGCAATAAAACTTGCTGTTAAAGCTGTAAGAGAAGAAAGAGCAGATATTTTAATGAAAGGGATTGTAAGCTCTTCAAAATACCTCAAGGGAATACTAAATAAGGAATACGGGCTTTTGCCAGAGGGAAAATTGCTCTCCAATGCAGCTTTTATAGAAGTGCCCACTTACCACAAACTTCTTATTGTGTCTGATCCCGGGGTTCTTATTAAGCCAACTTTAGAAATGAAAATTCAACAGATTAAATACTGCGTAGATGTTGCAATAAAAATCGGGATAAAAAACCCGAAAGTTGCTATACTATCCGCAGTAGAAACAGTAAATCCAAAGATGGAATCCACAATAGATGCCGCAATTATCACACAAATGAACAGACGTGGGCAGATTAAAAATTGTATTGTTGACGGACCATTAGCAATGGATCTTGCCGTATCGAAAGAAGCTGCTGAAATTAAAAAGGTAGATTCGAAAGTTGCAGGAGACGCAGACATCCTCATATTCCCAAATATAGAAACAGGAAATGTTTTCTACAAATGCGCTACAAAGCTCCTTAATGCAAAAACAGCTGCTGTTCTACTTGGAACAACAGCGCCATGTATTCTGCCATCCAGGGGAGATACCACAGAAATAAAATTCTATTCGCTAATCGTTGCTTCAGCAATGGCTGGAGAGAATAAATGAAAATTCTCGTCATAAATCCGGGTTCTACGTCCACAAAAATAAGCATATTTGATAATGAAAAAGAAGTTTTTAAAGAAAAACTCAATCACCAAAAAGAAGAAATTGCTAAATTCCCCCATATATCAGACCAGTTTGAATTCAGAAAAAAAATTGTCTTAAACACACTTAAAAAAGCTGGATTTAGTTTAAATGATTTTGATGCAATTGGTGCAAGAGGAGGTAATACACATCCCCTTGAATCAGGCACATACAGGGTTAATGAAAAAATGATTGAAGACCTTATGGGCTTACAATATGGGGAACATGCATCAAACCTTGGAGCACCACTTGCTTATACGCTTGCGAACGAAATAGGAATCCCTGCATTCATTGTTGACCCCGTTATTGTGGATGAAATGCAACCTGTTGCGAAAGTTACCGGACTTAAAGGCATTGAAAGAAAAGCAAAAGATCATCCATTAAATCAGAAAGCAGCAGCAAGAGAAGCAGCAAAGAAATTAGGTATCATGTATAACGAAGGAAATTTTATTGTAGCACACTTAGGCGGTGGCATATCCGTTGCTTCACACAAAAAGGGAAGAATGGTTGATGAAAACAATGCTTTAAACGGTGATGGGCCATTTTCGCCAGAGCGGGCAGGAGACCTGCCAAACATTGCAATTGTTGATATGTGCTTCTCGGGAAAATATACAAAAGAAGAAATCAAAAAATTCCTTGCAGGGAAAGGCGGGCTTGTTTCTCACCTTGGGACAAATTCATTAATAAAGGTAGAAGAGATGATTGCCGATGGTAATAAATATGCAAAACTGGTATTTGATGCTATGGTCTACCAGATTGCAAAAGAAATAGGGAAACACGCCGCAGCAATAAAAGGAGAAGTAGATGCAATCGTACTAACGGGTGGACTAGCTAACTCAGAAGATCTTACAAAAGGCATAAAAGAATATGTTTCCTTCGTCGCCCCTGTATTTATATATCCCGGCGAGCATGAAATGGAAGCAATTGCGCGAGGTGTAAGAAGAGTGTTAGAAAATAAAGAAAAAGCAAAAGAATACAGTTAAAATATTATTAAATAGCAGCTTATTTTCAAAAAAAATTATCTATCACTTATTTCATTTGCATAAAAAATAAGTGAAAATTGAAAAACAAAAGTGCCGTTGTTTACATTAAAGAACGCAAGAATGTTTTCCCTTACAGATTCGATGCTTGTAGCAGCCACATTTCAAAATAGCTTTTCCTATGAAGATAGTAAACTTATTTTAATCGATTTGAGCAAACTGCAAAGATGAGTTACAATTGTATAATATGGGAAAACTTAGCCAGGATAAAGAGAAGCAAATAATATATAATGCAAGAAAAAAAATCGACTCTTTTTCTTATTGTTCCAGACGAAAAATAAACGGCTACATACTGCGCGTTGCAATAATGTTTACTCTAGTTCCTGCAATATTTTTCACAATAACATTGTACATTTTGATAGGTACGTTAACTTCAATTTTTGCAATATCTTCCATTATTATAGGAATGAGTCTTTTGGGAATAGGCTTGTCGGTACGCACAGGAAGCATGTTAAACTCTGCCCCTTTTATTCTTACCGTTGTTGTAAGCACGCGCATAGGTTCTTTTAATTCCTGAACAATAAACTCTTTCCCCCGCGCGCACATATTCCCGCTTAGTGAAATTATCTTCTCCCCATTTTCTTCTACCTCAATTTCACATCCTATAGGACATATAACACAGGTAAAGTGTTTTATCATTCCTCCACCTCTTTTATGGAAACGGTAATATCGTCTTTTACTGATAAAAGTTTATCTTTTAATATTTTAATTCTTATCATCTCATTTGGACGCGTATATAATCTCCTCATCTTCATATTTAAAGGTTTTATCTCAATATTAACAGGCCTTTCTATCCATTTGCCAGCACGGAGAAATAAAATAAGATCGTCTCTGTATGAATACCTGCGAGGAAAAAGTATCCCTACATTTTTACCAGGAAGTATGCTAATAAATTTTTGGTTTTCCTTTTTTTCTTTTGTAAACTCTGCAGCATTTTTGCCTGCAATTACACCAGTTTCAGCAACGTAATCAACAAGGTCAAACACAACAGATACATTGCCGGAAGAAAAAATGCCAGGAACTGTTGTTTCCATTGTTTCACTCACAACAGGCCCTTTTGTGTTAGAAGAAATTTTAATATTGGCTTCTTTTGAAAGCTCGTTTTCAGGGATAAGCCCAACTGATAAAAGCAGTGTGTCACATTTAACAAATTCTTCTGTTCCCTCTATCGGCTGCATCTTACCGTCTACCTTTGCAACAACAACACCGGTAACTCTATCCTTTCCTTTTATCTCTATAATAGTATGCGAAAGATAAAGCGGAATATCAAAATCATTTAAACATTGTACGATATTTCTTTTAAGACCACCGGGGTGATCCATAATTTCATATACACCTTTTACTTTTGCGCCTTCCAGTGTAAGCCGCCTTGCCATAATAAGCCCTATATCGCCAGAACCAAGAATAACTACCTCCTTTCCTGGCAAATATCCATCAATATTAATAAATCGCTGCGCCACACCAGCAGTATATATACCTGCAGGACGAGTGCCGGGAATGACAAGATTACCTCTGGCACGCTCACGGCATCCCATTGCAAGAACAATACTTTTCGATTCTATGCTAAACACCCCATACTTAGAATTTACAGCCGTGATTGTACGATCTTTTGAAAGGTGTATTGCCATAGTGTCAAGCATATAGTCAACACTCTCTTTATTGACATCATTAATTAACCGCTCTGCATACTCCGGGCCTGTAAGATCTTTTTTAAATAGTTCAAGACCAAAACCATTATGAATACATTGTTTTAATATTCCGCCTAGCTCATCTTCTCTCTCAAGTATCAACACTTTTTTTGCACCGTTTCTTTTTGCAAAAAGAGCAGAAACAAGTCCTCCCGGGCCTCCTCCAATTACTGTTACATCAGCTTTCAATATACTGCCTCCTCGTCATCTAACATTAAGTATTTTTATTATATAATAAATCGCTCAATTTAGTTAATCCTAATGAAAGTAATTTTTCTTTTTTGGGAAGCCCTGTTTCAGAATCAATAGAACGGAGATTATAGAATTCTTCAAGTTGTTTATCTGCATTGGGAGTAACTCCTTCGGTAGGGCCTTCTTTAAGTGGAGTAATAAGCTTTACTGGTAGTTTATCGTCTTTTACACGCATCCCAAACAGATGAGAAATACCTCTCTTTAAAAACCAAATCTTTTCGCCTTTCTCTAAAATATCATCTATTGTAAAGTCAAAACCAGTAACGGCATTAAAAATGTTTACTATCTCTGTAGCGTTAAGCACGCTACCACCAAGAATGCACCAGATAGCAGAATCGTGGAAGAACATCCCAAAATCATTCGCCTTTGCTGCAAGAGCTGCCTTACTCTCGTCGCTTAAAGGATCACCAAAGTCTGCAAGTTCAGGAATTTCCGGAAAATATGCAAATCCAGCAGTTGCAGGATACACAAGAGAAGATACATGGCATCCACCCCTTACTGAAGTTGCATATCCTATTGCAAGTCCGAAATTGCCCCTTGGGTCATGCATGGGTATTTCAAGTCCTTTCACGGTGGTAAGTAATTCTCTTCCCTTCCCAAGTTTTTCTGCAATTTTTTTGCTTCCCATAGCAAGTAATTTCCCCACGCCTTCCTTTGTCGGAATTTTAGTCACAAGCTCAAGCACAGCTTCTTTATTACCCCATTCAAGGCTTACTCCATCAATATCATCTTTCGTAATAAAACCATGGCCGTAAAGATCCATAAGAAAAGCAATGGTGCTCCCTGCAGTAATCGTGTCAAATCCCATTCTATTAGCAAAATCATTAACTTTTGAAATAAATTTTAAATCATCAATGAGAAGCATTGTGCCAAATGCACACACTGTTTCATATTCAGGGCCTGGTCCTTTTTTAATGCTGTAAGGTCCGTCTTTAACTTCTACGATACGCTTGCAAGCAACAGGGCAATTATAGCAGGTATCTATCCCCTTCTGGATTGTTTTCTTATAAGGAGACGGTCCTAAATGCTCTGCATTATCCCATTCTCCAAGTCCCCAATTTTTTATGGGTACATCGCCCATCTGGATGCCAAGATCAAACGAGGAGTTTGTGCCTGACTCTCTTAGAGCAAGAACGGTAATATTTTCCTGATAATATGGTGATATTTCTTTAAGTATTTTATCAAGTCTTTCTGCATCAGCTACTCCAATGGGTTCTTCGCCTTCGACAACAATTGCTTTCAAATTTTTACTTCCCATTACAGCACCCATCCCCGTTCTTCCTGAAAGATGCCCTTTCCTGTTTACAATAGATGCATATAGCACAAGATTTTCTCCGGCAGGCCCTATTGTAAGTATTTCTGCATTTTTGCCAAGATTTTCCTTTAGCACATCTTCCGTTTTATATGTATCCATACCCCAGTAATTTGATGCATTCCTTATCTCAATCTTATCAGGCGCAATGTATAAATACACAGGGGTATCGCTTTTTCCTGTTACAACAATGCCGTCATAACCTGCAAATTTTAGTTTCGCTGCAAAATAACCTCCACTGTTTGACTCGCCCCAGATGCCAGTAAGCGGAGAAAGTGCAGATACGGTAAATCGTGAAGTAGAAGGTACTTTTGTGCCGGCAAGAGGGCCAGTCATAAATATTAAGGGATTATCTGGTGAAAATGGAATTAAATCTGGCTTGTAATTGTCAATAAAAATCTTCGCTGCAATGCCAGAACCGCCAATATATTCCTTAGCAAGTTCTTCTGAGAGAGGCACATAATGTGCCTCTCTGTTTGTTAAATTAACATGTACAATTTTACCTTTATATCCTTTCATTATCTTATTTTATGAGGTCCTCACGACCTGTTTCTTTTAAATAGTCTTTGTACATCTGATACGTTGGTTTCAGAGCGGGAAGAAAAGCAAGAATTTTTGGCACAGGACCATGCACAACCATCTGCCTTCTCGTAATTGCCATCGTAAGGTTAAGCTTGCCAAGCCAGAATTTATGAGCAATATCTGCCTTCATATCCATATCGACTTCTGGTACTTTTTCTTTATCATTTACGGTAATAACTAGGTCTTTTCCGCTGCTCATATCAAGTGTCAGAGAAAGATCCGGTTCTTTATAATTAAATCGTATAACAAGCTTTGATTTAACAAAATTTAGTGCAATTGCTTCATCACTTGCAATTTTATTAAAAAAACCAACCAAAACATTTTTTAATTCTTCAGAATCCTTAAATACTGCCATTTAAAGCCTCCTTTATTAAAAGGCATTTTTTAGAATTTCTAAAACACCTTCCTCGGTTTCCTCTCTTGGATTGTATATAGAAGTGCCGTCAACAAGCGTCTTCTCAATTATCTCCGGGAAATCTTTTTCACTTACCCCTACCTCCCTTAGCTTTGTTGGGAGTCCTGCTACCTCTTTAAGTTTCTCTTTAAGAGATTTTATATACTGAATTGCTCTTCTTCCATTCTCAAGAGGAGAAAGATTATCTTCATATACACCAAAGATCTTTGCAATTTTAGAAAAACGCTCTTCACGCACTGGAAGATTATACTCCATGCCAAATGGAAGTATAATTGCGTTTGCAACACCATGAGGTATCCTGAGTAATCCACCTAAAGAATGAGCAATCCCATGCACCACACCACATTCAGAATGAGAAAATGCTGCGCCTGCAATTGTTGCTCCTAACATCATCCATCCCCTCTCTTCAACATCTTCACCATTTGTACATGCATTGACAAGATGAGACACAATAATACACATTGCCTCTTCTGCATACATATCTGAAAGAGGTGTTGCATCTACATCGACAAATGCTTCAATTGCATGCGTAAGAGCATCCATCCCTGTAGCTGCTGTAATTTTTGGGGGAAGAGTTTTCGTCATATTCGGGTCAAGCACTGCAAGCGAAGCAGGGAGAAATCTATCTATAAACTCCATTTTTATCTGTGTTTTTTCATTATAAATCAACGCAGCTGTTGTTACTTCGCTTCCCGTGCCAGCAGTCGTGGGTATTGCAATTAATGGTTTTAATGGATGAATAAGAGTTTGCGCGCCTGAATGATCCTTTATAAGGTCCCCGCCTGCACCCGCCACAATATTTGCGCCCTTCACGCTGTCAATCACACTTCCTCCACCAATCGCAATGAAGCCGTCACAGTCATTTTTCTTGTAGAGTTCCGCGATTTTATTTACAACGCTTACCGAGGAATCCTGTGGGACTTCATTAAAAATGCCACCAATCTCAACGCCATTCTCCTTAAGACCTTTTACAACATACTCCACTAGTCCCAACTTCTCAATTACTTTATCCGTCACGATAAGTGGCTTTCCTACACCCATTTCTTCCAATTCTATGCTAAAATCAGAAGCTACTCCCTCGCCAAAGATAATCTTCGTCGGTACATGGAATTGAAAAAATTCCGGTAAACCCATATCATCCTCCTTTCTTTTCATACCGCTTTGTAATATCGTATATTTTGTGATACAGTCCTTTTAATGATGGATAAATATTTTTATATACTTCACTAAACAATCGATTGTATATTTCTACATTCTTTGGATTGGGAATAAATTTCTCTTCAGGCCTAACCATATTTGCTACCGCCGTTTCAAAACTTTCATATATACCCAGAGCAACAGCTGCATCTATTGCAGCACCGAGGGCAGAAAGGTGTGGAGTATGTATTCTCCTTGCAGGAAGATTAAACACATCAGCAGTAATCTGCATAATCTCATCGCTTTCGGATCCTCCTCCGCCAACACGCAATTCTTTAACTTTTATCCCTGAATATTTTTGCATAATTTCCATAAGTCGCCTTAACTCATAAGCAATCCCTTCAATGATAGCCCTATAAACATGTACTCTCGTATGGTTACCAGAAAATCCTATAATTGCACCTTTTGAGGACGGATCAAATGCAAATGGCGACCAATAAGGTTGAAGAATTAATCCATCTGAACCCGGAGGAATTTCACTCATCTCTTTATCAAGCAAATTCTCAGGTGAAATGCCCATTTTTTCTGCCTGATCTTCTTCATGTTTTGCAAATTCTTTTCTGAACCAGGATACCATCCAGTACCCTCTCCCTACAAATCCTTCAAGAGCCCATTTGTCAGGCACAGCACTACCCCATGTAAAAAAATCCATCCTGGGATGTGTCACATATTTTTTACTAAACATCTCAATCACGGCTGCGGTCCCATAACTTACTTCTGCAATATCACAACCTATACCGCCTGCCCCAAGCAGCTCTGATTGCTTGTCTCCTGCACCAATAATGATAGGAAGCCCCTCCTTTACTCCAAACTCTCTTGCCCCTGTTTTTAATACGCGCCCTGCAATATCTGTAGGAGAAACGAGGTCTGGAAGTTTTTTTCTTTCTACTCCAAATACTTTATAAACAAGCGGGTTTTTGTGCCAGGCAAGCTGTTTTAAATCAATTGGGAAAAGTCCTACGATCATTGAAGAACAATCCTTAAATTCTCCTGTAAGAGCATGGAATATGAGGGATGAAACTGTAAGAAACTTATAAGTTTTTCTATAATTTTCTGGTTCATGTTTACGAAGCCAGTTAAACTTTGATCGCCTTTGATATTCTTTAAGTGTCTCTTCCATACCTGCTATCTTTATAAATAATCTTCCCATTCCACCCGGAAGGGACAAACCCTCCGTTTTCCTCTCATCAAGCCAGGTAATCGCAGGGCGAATTACTTTACCGCTTTTATCCACAGGGATAATAGTACTTCTATGCGTTGTGATAGAAAGAGCAACAAAATCATCTTCTGGCACACCGGAATCTTTTACTACTTTTTTTGTCACTTCTTTTACAATTGATAAATATTGTTCTGCGTCTTGTTCAGCAAAATCAGGCTGTACAGAAAAATACGGCGTGACAGAGTGCATTCCTTTAGATATTTCATTCCCTTTTTCATCAAATACAAATGCTTTAATGTTTTGTGTACCTCCATCAATCACGATAAAATATTTCATTTCTCCCCCCTTTTTGTTTTTTCGTTCAGAATAAATGATTTTCCTCCGTTTTTTGTAATACATTCCTTATTTAATTTTTTTTCTTGTTCTATTATACCCATCACTCTTGGTAAACAAAAACCGCCCTGGCACCTTCCCATACCTGTCCGTGTCCTTCTTTTTATTGCATCGACACTTTCTACTGGAATATCATCATGTAACACATTAACAATTTCTTTCTCGCTTACATGCTCGCACCTGCAAATAATGTGGCCATACAGAGAATCCTCTTTGATACGCTCGGTAATCTCGCTTTCGTCCATTTCAGAAAATGGTTTGAATCTTTTCCTTGCAGGATTAAACTCGGCTTTTACATCAGGATTTACTTCATCCCTCACAATTTCATACACCCTCTCAGCTATAGCAGGTGCAGAGGCAAGACCGGGAGATTGTATACCAGCGACATGAATCAACCCTTTTATTTTTTGTGATGGCTCGATAATAAAATCTTCCTTGAACGTTGCAGCCCTTGCCCCTGCAAAATATGTAATAATTTTATCCTTGCTTGCCTTAGCATATTCTGGTTTAAGACGCGAAAGAATAGGCGCAAATTTATCAAGAAGTTCGTTTATGTCTCTAAAAGTTGTTGCCGTATCCTCTCTATCTTCTACTTCACAAGCAGTAGGGCCAAGTTGAAGATTGCCATCAATTGTAGGAATAAAGCCCCCGCCTTTTGAATGCGGGTTTCTATTTTCCCGCATACTGAAACTGCCCAGTACCGTCTTCATAGGTTGGTATGTTTTATCAAAAATAATCGTTGCTCCCCTTCTGGGATGAATTGTAAAAAACCTATCTCCTGCAAATTCAGCAATCTTATCAGCGTATAAACCAGCAGCGTTAATTAAGCAATGCGTTTTGATGGTACCCTGCGTCGTTTCCACTGCTTTAACACAGCTATTTTCTGTGTATACTCCAGTAACGGAAGTCCTAAGAAATAATTTTGCTCCGTTACTTATGGCATTTTCCATATAAGCAATGGTTAATTCAAATGGCGATATAACACCTGTATTCCATACAAGTAGGCCCTTTTTTATATGCGGTGCAAGTCCGGGCTCTACTCTATCTAGCTCTTCTCTATTTAAAATCTTTGGAGAGGGATCCCTATGCCACTTGACTAAACTATGAAGTGCAAAAAGCATTAACTCTTCCTTTAAATTCTCGGCAACGATAAGTGTTCCTATCCTCTTAAACGGAACATCGAGTTCGGCGACGACCCTATCATACATTGCATTTCCTTTATAATTCATCTCCCATTTTAACGTGCCATGCTTTGTTAAAAATGCAGGATGAATCATGCCATTGTTATGTGCGGTTTGGTCAACACCAATATCGCTGTTCCTCTCCAGTACAGCTATACTTAAATTAAATTTGGATAATTCTCTTGCAATTGCTGCGCCTATCACACCTGCTCCAACAACTACTACATCAAACTCCATTCCATTAAGTCTGTCTGAAACTTTTTCAGGAAATATAATTTTCTCTTCTAACGGATAATGTAAATTTGAAACAACTCCTCTTAATTTATTAAAAGAAGCAGCAATAAAACCGGCTTTAAGTACTTTATCATATGAAGAAACATTTCCATCCAGATAAACAGCGTTATCAATGATTTTTACCTCTACTTTCTCTTTAGTCTCTTTGAAAATTCTGTGAATAATTTCTTTAGAAAGTTTATTATTCAAGTGCATCTCCTATAATTTCTGCGATATCCTTCATTTGAAGAGATTTTAATACATCTTTGCAGGTAGGACAAGCAGAAACGTAATCTGGTGCTTTTGTTTCTTTAAGCTCATTTTCTCTCACACTGCTTATTTCATCACGCGTATTTCTATCGCCAACTTTTGTTCTTCCACCACAACAATGTGCATCTTTCCCAGTATAAATTGGCTCACGTAAAGAGTATCCAATATTTTTTAAAATTATTCTCGGTGTTTCTAATATATCAAGGTCTTTTGCAAGAATACATGGATCATGATATGTAATGGATTTATTTTCAACTTTTTTAATCGATAGCTTGCCCTCATCAATAAGCTCTTTTGTAAACGTTAAAGTATGCACAATATCAATCCCTATATTTACTCCAGCTTCTGCATAATATTTCTTCATCATTTTAATGCATGTCGGGCAGTTTGTTATGATCCGTTTAACCTTTTTTTCTTTAATGAGTTTTTCCATTTGCTCTGCTTTTTCCTTAAATCCATCCATATCTCCTGCAAAAAAGAGTGGCGCACCGCAACAAATATCACCGCCACCAAACTCCTTTACATCTACGTGTGCTTTATTCAGAATTTTCTCAGTTGCAGAAAGAATATTCTTGTCCTTAAAAGTATTACAGGAGACAAAAAACCCTATCTCTCCTTCCCCCTTGTCGATCGTTTCCCTTTCACCGCTTGGATTGCCAAACCTGTTAAAATTCTCAAGCACTTCTCCCATGGGAGAAGGCACAAAACCTTTCTTAAATGCAATGCTACGCTCTTCTATAATAAAATCTCTTATATCAAAATCGTCATACTGGCAATTTACAACACAACTTCCACAGAGGGCACACTGGAATACGGTATCAAAAAATCCATCTTCATCCTCAAGTAAATTTTTTTCCTTATAAAGTATAAGACGTGCTTTTTTCTGAGGTGTAAACGTTTCATTTCCTGTTGCAAGATAAACGGGGCAGCTGAATTTACACATATTCGGACACATTGAACAATCAATTAATCTATTTAACTGTTTTTTCATCTTTTCCCTCCACAAGTTTGCCGGGATTAAAAATATGATTTTTATCTACTGCATTTATCACATCTTTCATTAATTTTTCGCCTGCAATTCCAAGCTCTTTTTGCATAAATGGCTTCCGCAAAAAACCTATTCCATGATGATGGCTTATCGAACCATTATGGCGTAGTGTCGTTTCCATCGCAGCTGCCCACGTATCCTCATAATATTTTAACTGATCTTTTGGAAACCCTGCAAATGTAATATACAAACAAGCTGATTCAGGATAAAAGTGTGAATAGTGTCCAGAAACGGACACTGCTCCTTTTACACTTGACATAGACGCAATGATATCATTATAGAGTGCGGGGGCATCCTTGAATAAAGACACTACTTCAATTGTGTCCACAATTCCTCCGTTTCGTAATATTGTAGGCCCCAGGTGCACATCAAACCGCTTACTAAGCCATATGTCAACTGGTTTTTCGCCTATAGAGATACCATTATATTTTTCTGCCTTTTTTTTAATTACTGTGTCTTCCAGGGATACAAAATCTTCATCCCCTTCGGAAATACAAATTACTGCGACTTTACCCGCAAGTTTTTCCATTCCCTCAAAACTTATTTTATTCTTTGATTCATTTAATATACTTAAAACTCTTGGAGAAACTTTTCCTGTTAAAATTTTGCTTGCAATACCAAAAGCTTGCCGATATTTGCCGCTCTTAGACACAACACCAAAGTAACGTTCGGTCTCGTCCTTATCAAAAATCCTTACTACAGCAGGCTTTGCATCTGTCTGAACAACTTCCCTTACCATATCAAGTGCTGTCTCAACCGAATCAAATGCAAAACTATTTTTAATAACTTTTCCCGGAATTTTATGCACAGAAAGATATACCTCCGTAATAATGCCCATTGTGCCTTCAGAGCCAAGAAAAAGATGCTTAAGAGAAGGCCCTGTAGATTTTCTTGATATTGGCTTTATGCAAAGAATCTCCCCGTCAGGCAATACTGCTGTAAGTCCCAGCACCATATCTTCAATCTTTCCGTATTTTGTAGAAAACTGCCCAGCAGCACGCGTTGAGACCCAACCTCCAACAGTAGAACAAGAAATGGATTGTGGAATGTTACCTAATGAATAACCCCTATAATTCAATTCTTTCTCTAAATTTGTGCCGATAATGCCAGATTCGAATACAGCAACCTGTGAAACTTCGTCAAGAGAAATAAATTTATTCATCCGTTGAGTGTTTAATATAATACTTCCATTAAACGGAATTGCCGCGCCAAGCACGCCTGAACCTCCACCAAATGGAGTAATCTGAACATGATATTTATTTGCAAGTCTTACAACTTTTTGAACCTCTTCTGAATTTTTCGGGGAAGCTACGGCTGACGGGATAGCAGGAATTTCACCAAACTGAGTTTTATAGACACCGTAAAGCCAATAATCCGTACTGTATGAGATAAGGTCTCTTTCTTCTTCTGAAATATATTTTTCACCTACAATACGTTTCACCTCTTCAACAAATTCACAAGAAATGTCTTTACCTTTTGATAAAAAACTCTTTACTTTCAAACCCTCACCTCGCTTTTAAATGAATATAAATCAGCCCTTGCACTAAAAATAAGGTAATAGATTGGTTTATTATAGCTAAACCATGTGCGGTTAATGCCAAGAATTGGTGTTTCCTTTTTTAGTGAAAGAAGCTTCATCTCTTCTTTTGTGGAGATTCTTGAATAAATTCCCTGATTAGTCTGCGTCACCGGAATCTTACATTTATGCACAATAAGCTGGTAATAAGAACCTTTGAAATTATATTTATTTAAACAGTCAAACAAATCAATTGGAAAATAAGAATCTTCAATTGCAAAAGGTTGTTCGTCGGCAAAACGTATTCTTCTTGTGTATAGAACTTTTTCTGTTTTCAGTGTTTCTATCACTATCTTTGGCGGGTGATTTAGAATCTTTTTGCTGATAAGCTTATCTCCCGGTTTTACCCCTCTTGCTTCAAGTTCTATAGTAAAGCTCGCCATAGGTTCTATTGGGTCCATGGGATATTTCCGCACTACAAATGCTCCCACTCCTTGCTTTTTGTGTATATATCCAAGCCGTTCAAGTTCTATCACTGCTCTTCTTACCGTTTCTCTGCTAACTTCAAATTCATCTATTAGACTGCGTTCAGAAGGAAGAAGAGTGTCTAAATTATATTTTCCTTTTTCTATTCTTCTCACAAGTTCGTTCCGCAATTTAATATAAAGCGGCATTCCATCTTTCATTTTTTCTCTCCTATACGGATGTCCGTATAAGTTATAATATAAAAAATGAATATTGCAAATTGATAATAATTTTATAGAAAATAAAAAAGGCTGGATTCTACATTCAGCCTTGATCTTTATTTTAATTGACTTTCTACTATTATTCTCTTCTGTACGGTTTAAGAAGCGCTGAAGGATATGATGCATTTCTTGCTGTAAAGATAAGCACTACGATTGTAAGAATATACGGCATCATCAAGAAGTACTGAAAAGGAATATTTATGGCAGTTCCCTGCAATCTCAATCCCAGTGCATCAACACCGCCAAATAGAAGTGCTCCCCAAAATATTCTTGAAGGAATCCAGTTAGCAAAGATAACTAATGCTATAGCAACCCAGCCTCTTCCCGCAACAATATCAAATATAAACATATTGAATTGTGCAAGAGTAAAGAATGCGCCACTCATCCCCATTAATGACCCTCCTACCATAAGAGCAATATAACGCATTTTATATACATCTACTCCAACTGCATCTGCAGCTTCTGGATTTTCGCCCACGGATCGCAAAGACAAACCAAATGAAGTTTTAAAAAAAATATATCCGGATACTATAACAAGTATAATCGCAACATACGTTAAAGCATACTGGTCAAATAAGATAGGACCTAAAAATGGTATTTTCCATAACCAAGGGATTTTTAACGTATCAAATGATTGAATAGTTGGAGGAACTGTTGGAGAGCCAATCACTGCTCTGTACACATAATAAGCAAGACCACTTGCAAAAATTGTAATTCCTAATCCAGAAACATGCTGGTTTAATCCTAATGTTACGGTAAGAAACGCCATAAGCAATCCAAATAAAAAACCAGAAAATGTTGCAGCGAATACACCAAGCCATAAACTGTGGGTAAAATAAGTAGTAACAAAGCCTGCTAATGCACCGAATATCATAATGCCCTCGATTCCAAGATTAAGGATTCCGGAACGTTCAGAAAAAACTTCCCCAAGCGTTGCAAGTATCAAAGGGGTTGCCATTCGTATCGTAGATGCAAAAAATCCTACCAGAAACGATGTTGTAAAAAAATTATTCATTCTCCCCTCCTGATGCTTATTTTATATTCAAATAAAAGTAACATCGCAAGCATAACGATCAGGGTTATCCCTTGAATTACATCTGCAATGTACGGTGGTATACCTACGCTTCTACTCATCATTTGAGCTCCCGTAATAATAACAGAAAAATATATGGCCGCAAATAATACGCCAATGGGATTAAGTCCTCCAAGCATGGCAATAACTATACCACTGTATCCGTAGCCAGGAGAAAGATCGTGAATAAGATGATAGTGCACTCCAGCAACTTCGCTAACACCTGCAAGTCCTGCTATTCCACCACTTAGAACTGAAGCAATAATAATGGTTTTTAATGTGTTAATACCAAGAAAATTGGCAGCTTTAGAGTTTGCTCCTGTTGCCCTGATCTCAAACCCAAGTTTCGTCTTTTTAACAATAAAATATATCACAAAAACTATGGCAACAGCAATTAAAAAACCAATATGCACTCGTGAGCGAGGAACTAATTGTATAAACCGTGCATTTTCTGCAATATTAATTGACTCTGGCCACATCGATACTGGATTTCTCCATGGTCCAGTCAAAATTGCGCTAACAAAATATATCATGATATAATTCATTAGAAGCGTGGTAACAACATCATCTACTTTGAACTTGGCTTTAAGATAAGCAGGAATAAAAGACCATATCCCACCGCCTACGAACCCTGCAATAATTACCAGTAAAACATAAAAAATTGGAGGAAGATTAAAATTTTGTATGCCAACCCATGTAGCAAGCAGTGCGCCTGCATAAAGCTGCCCCTCTGCACCAATGTTCCAGTATTTTGCAAGAAATGCAACCGACACAGCAATGCCAGTCAAAATAAGCGGAGTTGCCTTAACAAGCATTTCTAAAAATGCAAACTTCGTCCCAAGCCCGCCATAGAAAAGATAATAAAAAGCTGTAAACGGATTTTTACGGAGGATCAACAAAAAAATAGAAGAAATTGCAAGAGATATAATTACCGCCATAATTGGCATTAACAGTCTAAACCACCATGGAGGAGGTGTTCTTTTTTCCAACTTAAAGCTAATTAGACTCATGGAAACCCCCCATTCTTGTCCCTGCCATCATTAACCCAAGTTCCTCTATAGTAATGTCTTTCCGGTCCAGTATACCCATAATTTCTCCTTCGTACATCACAAGAACTCTATCACTTAGCATTAGTATTTCATCAAGATCTTCTGATATAAGAAGAATCCCAACGCCATTTGCCCTTGCGCTGAGTAGTTTAGTATGTATATATTCTGCAGCTCCTACATCTAATCCTCGTATTGGCTGGGATGCTATTATAAACTCGGGATTCCTTGAAAGCACTCTTCCAAGTATCACTTTTTGCAAATTACCACCAGAAAGCGTCCTTGTTATCGCATAAATACTAGGAGTTTTGACATCATATTCTTTTACTATTCTTTCTGCAAATTCTTTAACTGAAGAATAGTTTATCAAAATTCCACTTGATAATGGCTTTTTGTCGTAAGATTCAACTATAAGATTTTCGAATACGGGAAGATCTAATATGAGACCTTCCTCCATTCTGTCTTCTGGAACTCTTCCTATCCCAAGGTTGATGATCTCTTTCGGTTTCTTTCCTGTTATTTCCTTACCCTTAAAAACAATTCTGCCGTCTGTATTTTCTCTTACCCCGCAAAGAACATCTTCCAATTCGCGCTGTCCATTGCCAGACACACCTGCTACTCCAAGAATTTCTCCGCTTCTCACCTCAAATGATATTCCCTTCAACGCCTCTATTCCTTTATCATTAATAACATGCAAGTTCTGTACTACCAGAAGTGGCTCTCTTCTTTCTGTTATTTCCTCTTTCTCAATAATTTCTGACACTTCTCTCCCAACCATCAATCTTGCAAGCTCTTTCTTGGTTGTATCTTTTTTGTTTTTCTCCCCTGAAAGATTCCCATTTCTTAAAATAACGATCCTGTCACTTATTTCCATGACTTCGTTCAACTTGTGCGAAATAAAAACAATACTTTTCCCTTCTTTTATTAATAATCTCAACGTATCAAACAAATTTTCTGCTTCTTGCGGAGTTAAAACTGCGGTAGGTTCGTCAAGTATGAGCACATCAATATTCCGATAAAGTGCTTTTATAATTTCTACTCGCTGCTTTTCTCCTACGGATAACTGCCAGATTTTTGCATCTGGATTAACCTCAAGCCCATATTTTTTTGATAGCGATATAATGTCTTTTTTTGCTGACTCAAGATCAATTTCTACACCCTTTGAAGGAGGCAATCCCAGTATAACATTCTCTGTTACAGTGAATGATTTTACTAAAGTAAAATGCTGATGCACCATGCCTATTCCAAGGGATATTGCATCTTTTGGAGATTTTATATCAACCTTTTTGCCCTTTACATAGATTTCGCCGCTATCCATAGAATACATCCCGTACAAAATTTTCATTAGAGTTGTTTTACCAGCACCGTTTTCTCCAAGAAGAGTTACTACTTCACCTTTACGAATATCAAAATTGATATTATTATTTGCAATTGTATGTAAAAAGGTTTTTCTAATATTTCTCATCTCCACAACTTTTCCCATGTCCACCTCGCGCTAATATCAATTGAGCACAGGAAAATTTCCTGTGCTCAATTGATTGTTCTATTAATTACTAATTAGTCTCCTTTTGGAGTTGATTCATCTACTGAAACTCTAAATGTTCCATTTAGAATTTCCTGTTCTCTATTTCTAACCATTTCAAGAATATCTGCAGGAAGCGTGTCTTCAAAACCATAGAAAGAAGCAAGATAAGCGCCACCCTTACCCATCATTGACCAATCCTTAAGATCCTGGGCTTGATAAGCTCCAAGTTTAATCGACTCTACCAGATATTTAACTGTTGGGAACATATTCCAGATAGGGCCGGTAATTACTGTATCAGAGGCAAGTAAATGTTGATCCTGCATATTACCAATAGCATAAACGCCTCTTTCTTTACAGGCATCAATAACACCATATCTTTCTGCATAAAGAACATCTGCTCCAGCATCTATCTGTGCCATTGCAGCTTCTTTTGCCTGTGTTGGATCAAACCAGCTTCCAATAAATGAAACCTTTACTTTAACATCCGGATTCACTTCTTTTGCGCCTTCTATAAACGCATTTACAATTCTGTTTACTTCAGGAACAGGGATACCACCCACAACACCAAGAATATTAGTTGTTGTAAGCCTACCTGCGATCATACCTGCAATATATGCTGGCTCATGAATCCAATCATCAAATACTGAGAAATTCGGTTCAGCAAGTCCGCCGCCGGAACCGAATGCAAAAGCGATTTCCGGATAATCTTTAGCTACTCTTCTTACAGCATCTTCAGCACCAAAAGCATCGCCCATAATAAGATTGAATCCTTTGTCTGCATACTCCCTTACCACTCTTTCAAAGTCAGATGAACTTATATTTTCTGCCCATTCATAATCAATATCAATCTCATCACTCGCCTTTAAAAGTGCTTCGTGAATACAGCCATCCCATGGTTCTTCAATGGGCGTTGCAAAGATTGCAGCTACTTTTAATTTCGTTTCTTCTGGCTTTTCCTCAGGTGTAGTTTTTGGTGCGCACCCAGCAACAACAAGAGCAAAAACCATAAATAACACTAAACCCAATAAAATACTTCTTCGTTTCATGTTCTTTCTCCTTTTTTATTTAACTACCTAAACAAGATACTTTTCACGGTCAACAAGCTTGCCGTGACTTATCACATAGAGAGGCTCATCGTGATTACGTATTGCCTCTCTCACACTGTTTTCCTTTAGCACGACAAAATTTGCCTGTGCTCCTTCTTTTAACCTAAAGTTCTTTAGCCCGATTGCCTTTGCTGCATCGACAGTAACCATATCGTACAGTTTTTCCATATCTTCACGAGAAGTCATCCACAATATATGAGAAGAAAGAAATACTACTTCTAATAAATTGTTTCTGCCATATGGATAGTATGCATCTGATATGTCGTCCTGCCCAAGAACTACAAGCACTCCAGCATCAAGAAGCTCTCTTACACGAGCATGTAAGGGACCTGTATGCGGATCACTTACAACTCCCATCTCTGCCTTTTTCAAAAGAGCAATGACCTTCTGCAAATAAGGCCCTGGATACATTGACATCGCTCTTGCATGATGCGCAAGGCTTCTACCAAAACGATTTTCTTGAATCGTTTTTACAGCAAGCATTTCCAACGTCCTGAGACCTGGGTCTCCTGCATCATCTACAAGCATAGAAATATCCTTATCATATTTGTTGGCAATTTCAAACATTGCATCAATGTGAGTTTGCTCATCCTTGTCAGTAAACTCTATCCAGGGTATTCCGCCAACAACATCTGCTCCCATTTTTATTGCCTCTTCGACAAGTTCTTTTGCGCCAGATTCTCTTACAACTCCATCCTGCGGAAACGCAACAATTTGCAATTCCACTACATCTTTAAATTCTTCTTTTGCCTTAAGCAACGCTTTAACACCCTCAAGTTTGGCTTTACTGTCTACATCTGCAAATGCTCTAATATGGGTTACCCCGTTCAATGCGGCAAGCTTCATTGAACGTCTCACATTTTTGATAATCCACTCCTCAGCATATTTTTCCTTAATCTTGGAAGCCATCTCAATAGCGTTCATCGCTTTACTCATACCTGCTTCGTGGTAATCTTTAAGTGCCTCTTCGTCCATCATCTCAAGGGTATACACTTTACACAGATGAAGGTGCGTATTTACAAACGATTCTGTTGCCAGTTTCCCGCCTGCATCAATTTCCTTTTCACCTTTCCCGCTTAACTTCTCTCCTATGCTTGCGATTACTCCTTCTTTAACGCCAATATCCACAAGTGTTTCGGAAAGTCCTCTTGTACACGCATTTCGCACTACAAGATCAAATTCTTTTACTTCGCCTTCCATCAAATATTTATCCTCCTTTCTTTATTCCTTCATATATTCTCTTGCAAGTTTTGCTGCTCTTTCAAAATCTTTTTTATCCTTCTCCGCATAACTTTCATCTTTTTGTGCAAGTTTTGCAGCATTAAAAATAGATTCGTACCCCGTACACCTGCAAAGATGTTTGCTAAGAACTTCTTTTATCCTATCATTAGAAGCATCAGGCTCTTTGCTAAACAAAGCGTATAACTCCATAACAATCCCCGGTGTACAAAATCCGCACTGCACTGCATTTGCATCTACAAATGCTTGCTGGATGGGATGTAGTTTTTTCCCGTTAGCTAAGCCCTCTATTGTAAGAATATCTGCTCCTTCCAGTGTTTTAAATAGAACTTTACAACTCCTGGCAGCTTCTCCATTTACAACTACCGTACAGGCACCACAAGCACCGTAGCCACAACCAAACTTTGTTCCCATAAGGCCAACTCTGTCTCTTAGAACATAAAGAAGTGTATCACCTTCTTCAAAATAAATTGTTTCTTTTTTTCCGTTCAGCACAAGTGTAATCTTTTCCATTACCGCTCCTCCGTGTCCCCATCAATTACAGCTTTGATCTTATCTGGTGTAAGCGGAATTTCGTAAAAATCATAACCGGTTGCATCGTAGATTGCATTCAATATGGCAGGAGCCACTCCTACCATTGGATGTTCTCCTAATCCTCGTGCCCCAAATGGCCCTATTTCATCAGGAGTTTCTACAAACTCTATCGTTTGTTTCCTAGGTATATCGTAAATTGTCGGAAGCTTATACTGTAATAAGTTAGCATTAATTAATTTTCCGTTTTTATCAAATTTTATCTCTTCCATAAGAGTCTCACCAATACCCATAACAACACCGCCTACAACCTGCCCTCTGGCATTGGATGGATTTATTACTCTCCCTATGTCAATAGAGGTAGCAAAGTTATCAATAATAACCCTGCCAGTTTTCTTTTCAATCCGAAGCTCACATCCTTGAACACCCATCGTATAGCTCACGCCTGTCCTTCCCATTCCAGTTTCCGGATCCGGATTTTGAGCGCCTGGCAATCTGAAATCGCTTGACACCTGAACAACATCACCGATTGTTGTTCCGTCTTTCATAATATAACCACGGCAAATCTTGCTGACAGGAACTTTTACATCTGGATAGGATCTGTCGTAAACATAATTGCCGTCATATTCAAGTACACTAACATCTCTATACAGTACCAAAGCTGCATTTTTCTTTAACATCTCGATTGCCTTATTTGCAGCTTTTATTATGGCGTTACCTCCCTGGAATGTAAACATAGACCCTACTGTTTGCCACTCCCAGGGCGAAAATTGTGTATCAATTTCATTGTAAACTCTAACTTTTTCTAAAGGCAGTTTTAATGCTTCCGCAGCAATCTGCCTTACAATGGTAAAAAGCCCTTGCCCGACATCAGCACCAGCCATATTAACAGAAATACTTCCATCAGCATTAAATTTGATGTGGCATCCTTTGGCTGCAAATGTTGGAGCCTTTGGAGATTTAATCAGACCGGCAATACCTTTTCCATAGTAATAATTTTCATCTTCTTTTGGTTTTTCTTTGGAAAATATCGCTCTTTCCACATTATCAATACATTTATACAGGTTCCCATCGCTCTTCTTCATCGTTTCCCCAACAACATTTGATTTGCCTTCTGAGAGAAAATTTTTCTTTCTAACATCAGCTGGGGACATATGTAATTTACGAGCAACAATATCCACAAGACGCTCAAGAGCAAATTGTATTTCAGGATGTCCGTAGGCTCTCAATGCTCCAACTGGTGGAGTATTTGTATAAACAGAGTATCCCGTTACGTCAGCATTAGGAAACTCGTAAACTCCGCCTGCGGATTGTGTTGCAACGATTAATACATTCGATCCTGTATCTGCGTATGCCCCTGTAGATAAGTACAGTTTTGCTTCCATAGCAGTAAATGTCCCGTCTTTCTTTGCCCCGATTTTCATTTTTGTTCTTATGCCTCGCCCTAGAAATGTACTTGTAAAATCTTCCTGCCTTGAGGCTCTCAATTTTATTGGATGGCCCGGGACAAAGCTTGCAATATATGCAATAAGCGGACCTAACGAAGGGTCAGATTTATAACCAAAACACCCTCCTATATATGGCACATGAACCCTCACATCGCTTATGGGAAGATCAAATAAATTTGCAACTTCCTCTCTTACAGCAAAAGATCCCACATTGGATGTCCAAATTTCAATCGTGTCGTCCATTCTAAAGAGAGCTATTGCGCCATGTACTTCAATGGCTGCTGACGACATAAGCGGGAAATTAAACTCTCTTTCTACTACAACGTCTGCCTCTTTAAATCCTTTGACAGCATCACCCTTTTTTATCCTATAATGTACGGCAATGTTTGTTTTTGGTATTGGTTCATAAAGAGGAGACACATGAAAATATTCATCACTATTTTCATGTATAAGACATGCGTCCTCTTTGATTGCTTCCATTGCATCTGTGTAGACTGGAAGCGGTTTATATTCAACTCTTATTTTTTTAAGTGCCTCTCGCGCATGTTTTTCAGTATCTGCTACGACTGCTGCCACTGCATCACCAATATGACGAACTTTATCCCCAGCCATAGGCATCATATCTTTTATGCAATCACCATAATGTTTTTTCCATTCCTTACCCGTTATAATTTTGTACACGCCTGGCATTTTCTCGGCTTCCAATGTGTCGATAGATAAAATCTTAGCGTGAGCATGCTTTGGACGTAATATTTGAGCATGAAGCATACCAGGAAGCTTGATATCATCAATGAATATGGCCTCCCCAGTTACTCTCTCTAAGACATCAGGGCGATATTTAACATCTTTGCCAATATGTTTAAAGCTCATTTGGTTCACCCTCCCGAATTATTTTGAATTTTGAATATAAATTTATTATATAAAAAAAAATTGCGCAGTCAAGGAAATTAATTACACCTTTTTAATAAAATTAAAGAAACAGAATAATGATGCTAAATAAAAAACATCCATTTATTTCAATTAGAAAACTTTATCAAAAACCAGCGTAAAAACTAGATTTAGTAAATGCTGATGCTAAAAATTATTTTCCTATACAAAAACGTGAAAAAATTGTATCAAGAATTTCCGTTGAGACTTCCTCTCCCGTGAGTATTCCCATTAAAATAATTGCTTCTTTTAGTTCTTCCGAAATAAGCTCATCTCTGCCTGAACCCACGAGCTCTTTTGCCTTTTCAAGATGCTTAACCGCATCTTTTAAGCAGTTCTTTTCCCTCTCTGTTGTGATAAGAGAAGTCTCTATCTCTTTAGGAATGATTTTGTCATAGATTATCTGTTCAAGAACCTCAATACCTTTCTTCTTAAGCGCAGAAATTTGAATAATATCTTCGCTATTAAATAAACTTTTTAGCTCTCTTATTGTGAGTTTCGCCGGAAGATCTGTTTTATTTAATACAATAATACGATCCTTTCCGTCTGTAAGTTTGGCAAATTTTTTGTCTTCTGCTGTGAGCATTTCACTTGCATCAAACATAAAAAGTATAATATCTCCCTGTTGAATTGCTTCTACACTTCTTTCTTTCCCTAAAACTTCAATAACGTCTTTAGTTTCTCTTACTCCTGCCGTGTCGATAAATCGAACAGGAATACCAAAAAAATCTACCATCTCTTCTACTGTATCCCTTGTTGTCCCCGGAATTTCACTGACAATGGCTCTATCAAATTTTAAAAGAGCATTAAGTAATGTAGATTTCCCAACATTTGTCCTTCCTGCAATCACAACCTTTGTCCCTTCTTCAATTCTTTTTCCTACTTTATATGTTGAAAGAAGCGATTTAGTGAGATTAAGAACATCGGTGATCTGCTTATCAAGTTGGCCAACACTTAATGTCTCTACATCAAATGGAAAATCTATTGCTCCTTCTATGGATGAGATAGTATAAAGCAATCTCTTTTTTATCTCGAATATTTCATCGCTTATTCCGCCAAAAAGTCTGCGTGCTGCAACCTTTACCGCCTTCTCTGTTTTTGCTTCAATCAATTCAATTACTGCTTCGGCTTCAATAAGATCCAGTTTGCCATTAAGAAAGGCACGCCTTGTAAATTCTCCTCTTTCCGCAAGGCGTGCACCAAGTTGAACAAGAACCTTAACCACTAGCTCGAGATTCTTTACTCCTCCGTGCATCTGAAGTTCAAAAACATCCTCCCCCGTATGGGAGTGCGGGGATTTAAAATAAATGGCAATACCTGTGTCAATACGCTCTTTCGTATCCGGATTAAAAATATACCCGGTATAAACTGTTCTGGGGTTTTTAACAGTTGTAGAAAAAACTTTCTGCCCTATACAAAAAGTGGTGGGACCTGAAAGCCTCACCACTCCTATCCCACCAAAACCTTTTGGTGTAGAAATTGCTACAATTGTATCATTCACTTTTTTAAATCAACTACAACATACCTTCTTGGCTCTTCCCCGGCACTATGTGTCCAGATATTAGGGTAGTTATGCAGAGCCATATGAATAGTTTTTCTAGCAGAGGCAGACATCGGTTTAAGGGAAACGGGCTCCTTTAATCTCTTTGCACGCAGTGCTGCATTTAAGGCAATAGTCTTAAGCATTTCTATCTGTCTCAACTTGTACCCATTAATATCTAACATAACCATTGGAAAATTTCCATCCTCTTTGTGTATATATATATTCAATATGTACTGAAGGGAACGCAGAACAATCCCCTCTTTCCCTATAAAGAGTCCCGGATTAGAAAGCCCTTCTATGTTAACATAGTAGTTTCCATATTTTTTTTCTATAACAACGGACGGATTTTCCTCTGCCACCTTAAAAAAACTTTCAAGAAAATTGTTTATTTCTTGTTCTTCCATATTATTTTTCTTCTTTGCCTTTTTTAGGAATTTCTTGTGTTACTCGTGCAAGATGCTTCAAAATATATAGTTGTTCCCCTGCTTGAACAAATGAAAATGTAATCCAGTAAAGAAGCAGTGATGGAGACCACTTAATTGACCATACTGCAAAAATAACCGGCAAGAAATACATCATCATTTTCATGTTCTGGTCCTGTACCTGTCCTGGCATTTGTGAAGTTTTGCTCTGAACAAACATAGAGACAAGAACAAGTACCGACATAATGTAATATGTATCAGGGGTATTTAAATTACTAAGCCATAGAAAACGCTCAAGGTTAAACGGTGCATAATTAGTAAGCGAACCAAATAAAACAAGAAGCAACGGCCACTGCACAAGTAGCGGCAAACAACCTCCAAACATACTCACATTATGCTCTTTATAGAGTTTCATTGTTTCCTGATTTGCTTTTTTGGGATCGCTTTTATACTTCTTTTGAATCTTTTTGATTTCAGGCTGGAGTTTTGTCATCCCCGCAGTAGATTTAAACTGCTTCTTTGTTAATGGGTGTGTAAGAAGCTTAAGCAACAGTGTAACAAGAATAATAGCAAGTCCGTAATTATAAGTAAACTTGTGTAAAAATTCAATAATATCCCTCATAGCCTTATAAAATTTATTCGGAACAACAAGATCGATGATTCCATTCTTTGTGATTGTTTGTATCGCCCCGTTATTATCCTTATAACTCACTTGAAATGTCACCGGGTATGCTCTCGGATCAATATAATCGTAAGAAGTAATTGTAAATGTAGCTGTTACCGCTTTCCCAGATTCAATAATAGCAGTTTTGGCTATCTCTTTTACGTCGACTTCTCTTGCCCCCTTCCATAATTCAAAGGGTGATAGGTCAGAACGGTTGTCAATTGAAATAAGTTTTACTTTCACATCAGAAATAAAATCAGTTGTATTGTTCGTAATACGGACTGAAAGAGGAATATTTTCCATAGGCCTTCCTCTTCCTGCAATCTGCACAATCACGCCAGGCTCAGTCACGTCTGGAAAACTTACTCCACCAGCACATCCTGTAATAAAAATTGAAAACATAAGCATTCCAATCAAGATTAAAAGTAACTTCTTTTTCATATATCCTCCTTAAGGTACAGGGTCACTTCCTCCAGGGAAAAAAGGATTACATCGCAAAACCCTTTTTACCGCAAGCCATCCGCCCTTCTTTATCCCATATTTTTCAACTGCTTGAACTGCATAATCAGAGCAAGTCGGGACAAAACGACATGTCGGTGGTTTTAACGGTGAAATATAACGCCTATAAAATTTAAGAACGAAGAGTAAAGAAGTTTTCATTCCTTACACTCCTTTCTTAAAATCCCTGACAAATCTATTAAAACATCCTGCATTTTAACAGTTATTATACTTTTCTTTGCAACAATGACATAGCTTCTATCCTTCAATAGTTTATCCTCAATTTTCAAAAATGCCTCTCTCATCAATCGTTTTGCCCTATTTCGCCTTACGGCATTTCCTACTTTTTTAGATGCAATAAATCCAACTTTCCCTTGTGCTCGATCCGAAACAAACACAACAACAAAATGCCCAAAATATTTCTTTGAGTTTTCCAGTACATCTTTAAATTCTTTCCCTTCAAGCCTTTCCCACAATTTCACTCTATACTGAAAGCTTTATCCTGCTTTTTGTTCTTCTTCGGCTTAAAACTCTTCTGCCACCGGGCGATTTCATCCTTTCCCTGAACCCAAGATGCCTAGCACGTTTCTTATTATGTGGTTTATAATTTATTCTCATAAAAAACCTCCTTAAAATTTCACATTTTACTATATCAAAACTTTAATAATAGTCAACTACCTTTACTCCAGTTTAATCCTTCATCTTGCAAACAGGGCAAAGTGGGCCCTCGCCTTTAAACAAAGCACCGCATTTCTTGCATGTCTTATAACCTAACTGCCCTTTTAGCCTCTCATTTTTTTTATAAAAGGTAAGCAATTCAACATATTTCTCTTTAAGCTCGCTTTCAACTTTTAACCTATCCGCTACAGATTTTACCCAATCAATATCGCTTTGTGTAAGTTTTATATCATGATAAGAAAGATATTCATCTTCTTTGGTTCTTCCCCTTACCTTCTTTTGTATTTGTGATACTAATTTAAATTTAATATTTTTGATTGGTGAATCTGGGATACTTTCGTTAATTTTCTTTAGTATATCCGCTTTCATGAATGTAAGTTCTCGCATAAATAATGGGCTTATCACTCCTATAAAAATTGTATTTTCTTTATAAAAAATAGGTGTTGTATAGTTGGAAAGTTTTTCACCAACAATCTCGTCCCACTTTAAAAGTGCAAGATTTCCTTTAATTTTGACATAAATTTGCTTTTTTTGGAGAACGTTGTCTAAAATATATTTAAGAGTATTCATAATGAAATAATCCTTGCTTTATCGAGTACGTCCTTAGGAATAATATTTAAGTTCAGAGTTGTTAAAAATATTTGTCCGTCTTCTGTCATTCTTAAAACATTTTCGCGGCGTGTTTCGTCGAGATCAGAAAAAAAATCATCCATTAAAAGTATTGGTTCTTCCCCTCTTTTCCCTTTAATAGATTCCTTTTCTGCAAAACGCATTGCAAAGGCTATACTATATGCCTCGCCTAAAGAGCTAAACTCTCTTACCTGGATGCCATCCATTAAAATTTCTAATTCATCAAGGTGCGGCCCAAAAAGTGTTCGTTTCCTTTGTATTTCTGTGTTTTCCATCCCATTCTTTAATAATTTTTCGGTTGGAGACGGATTATAAATAAACTCTATCTTTATATTTTTATTAGAAATTTTATAAAAGTTTTTTTGCACAATATCATTGAGCGAAGAAATGGCTTCTTTTCTCTTATTCTGTATAGTCTGCCCTACCGGAATAATTTTATTAGATAAAATAGAAAGGAGTTCTCTGGAGATATTCATACTTTTAAGTAAAGCGTTTCTTTGGTCTAAAAGAGTGTAATAATTCGATAATTCGGAATAGTATGAAGGATCCGTAAAAATTAACCAGTGATTTAAAAAGTTTCTTCTTTTTTCAGGGCCACCTTTTATAATATCCACTACTTTATAATTTAGAAAAATAACTGGAAGCATTCCTATAATTTCAAAAAATCCTTTTGCTTTTTTATGGTTTAACTGTATTTCTTTTTTTCCATTTCCAATTAAAATATCGATATTTTTTTTCCTTAAACTATCCTGGAAAATAAGGGAGATAAAAAAATACTGTTTGTTAAAACTCACACAATTTAACAGATGGCTAGTAATGAAAGATTTGCCTGAAGATGCTAAATATATTGACTCAAGTATTGTTGTTTTCCCCGTACTGTTTTTACCAGTAATAATATTACAAAGGGGAGAAAAATTAAACTCACTTTTTTTAAAAGACCTAAAATTCTCAATATGAAGAGAACTAATTTCCATTAAATTGTTGTAGTTTTCTTCTGCGGCATAATAATATAAATATATGAATCATCACTTTTCCCCTTAATTTTAATTGGATGTAAAGGGCTGTTCATTCCAAACACTACTATATCATCATTTATGTGGGTTATGCCGTTAATTAGTTTTTCTCCATGAAGTATTACAGAAAGTTCTGCGGTTCCTTCAAATTTGACACTCTCTTTTCCTTCACTTATTTCAGGTAGAACAGCCTCTATATTTAGGTTACCTGCAGAAAATGTTAGAACTATTTTCTTCGTGCTACTCCTTGCAAGTACTTCTACTCTATCTAAAGCAGGTAAGAGTTCATCTTTACGCACTTCTGCATAAAATTCATCTTCTTTAGGAATAACAGCTTCATAAGGAGGAAATGAGCCGTTTATAAGTAGGGATATAATATTAACATTGGGTGTATTAAAAGAAATTTGGTTTTTGTCGGATATAATATCAACCATTTCTTCTTTTATTTCAACTTTACCTAAAACATCCAACGCTTTCCACGGGATAATAAATAATTCCTCTTGAACACCCTCAACTGGAAAGTTACTAAATGCAAGACATGTACTATCGGTAGCTACAAACCTAAGATTATTATCTTTAGAATCGAATAGTATTCCCTTAAACTCTTTTCTGCTTTCTTCTCTTTTAGATGTAGCAAATATTGTATTTTCAGTAAGCTTTTTTAGTGTTTTTATAGGAATAGTTATCTTTATTTTTTCCTCTATTTCTGGAAGAAGAGCAAATGCATTTGCATTAAAACAATTGAATTTATACTCTGACGTTCTCTGTTTTATTATTCCTTTATCACTACTAACTAAAATTTCTGTTTGTTCTTCATTATTAAACTTTGAAATTATTTCTCTTAGTAAAGCAAATGGTAATACTATTTCTTTGGGTTCGTCGGGTTCAATTTCTACGTCCCCTTTAATTGTATTTTTAATTCCCTGCTCAAGGTTTGTAGCAATAAAGGTAATATTAGTACCATCAACACGTATTAGTACATTGCTTAAAATAGGATCTATTGATTTGGAAGAAATTACTTTTCCCACGTTATTTAAAGCTGTCAAGAATTCCTTGTTTAGTAATTTTATTTTCATCTTATCCACTCCTTTATTTTTATTATTTTACTCTTTAATATTTAAAATATCATAATAGTAATAATAAGGCGCTGTATTATGTGCAAATGTTTATTCTATGTAGGCTTTTATTAAAAAATACTGTTTATATTTTTGTTGGTAAGTTTTAAACTTTTCAACATTATCAACAGCATAAAACTTATCCACAAAAAAAATTATCTTTTCTACATAGTTTTCCACAGTTAATTCACAGTTTTAATTTTTTTTGTAATATCTTCTATTAATGCTTTCATTGTCTCTTGTTTTTCAGCTTCCTTTCCTATCTTAGCACAAGCGTGCATTACTGTAGTATGATCTCTTCCCCCAAAGGAACTTCCAATCAATGGTAAAGAGGAATCAGTAAGTTGTCTTGCAAGGTACATTGCAATTTGTCTTGGTATTACAATATCTTGTGATCTTTTTCTTTCATCTAATGCGGCTTCAGAGGTATTAAAATATTCAGAAACAACTTTTTTAATCCTCTTTATTGTAATAGGTTCGTTGTTGCTCTGAATTACGCTGGATAGTATTTTTGTTGCAAACGAAAGAGTAATCTCTTCATTTGTCAATGATGCAGATGCAACCAACCTGACTAATGCTCCCTCTAATTCACGGATATTGGAAAAGATATTCTTTGCCACATAAAAAAGAACGTCATCGGGTACGCTAATATTTTCTAACTCTGCTTTCTTTTTTAAGATTGCCACTCTTGTTTCAAAATCTGGAGGCTGTATATCGGCTACAAGACCCCATTCAAAACGGGTTAAGAGCCTTTCCTGGAGAGTCGCTATTTCTTTTGGAAGACAATCGGATGTAATCACGACCTGTTTACCTTCATCGTGTAATGAATTAAACGTATGAAAAAATTCTTCTTGTGTACGTTCCTTGCCTGCAAGGAATTGAATATCATCAATAAGCAATACGTCTACAGAACGGTATTGTTTGTGAAAACGGTCTATCAGCTGGCTGTTGCTGCGTGCATTTTGGATAGCATAAATTACTTCGTTTGTAAATTTTTCTGTGGTAGTATAAATGATTTTCAAATCACTAAAGTTCCTTAATAGGTAGTGAGAAATTGCCTGCAAAAGATGCGTTTTTCCCAGACCTACTCCTCCATATATATATAAAGGGTTATATGCTGTGCCTGGGTTTTTAGCTACAGCCGTAGAGGCTGCATAAGCGAGCTTGTTCCCATTTCCAACAACAAAGTTTTCAAAGGAGTAACGCTTTTTCAGAGTCAAGTTATTAATAACAATTTTTTGCGGAGACCCCTTTTCTTTTTCTCCCACAATAATTTCTACTTTTACATCTTTATTTTTTAGCCCTGAAAGGGTACTTTCGATGAGAGATTTGTATTTTGTTTCCAGCCATTCTTTCACAAACTCAGATGGAGCATTCAGTATAACTGTATCAGCTGTTTCTTTTTCGAGCTCAATTTTGCGAAACCATGTTTCAAATGTTGGCACGCTAAGGTGTTCTTTTAATTCGTTTAATGCTTTTTCCCATATATTCATATATACTCCACCCCTTTAGTTTACATTTTATTATACAGGTAAGTGGAAAAAAATAAATATCTCTAAAGATTTTATCAAATAAATTTTTTTCTTACTGTTTTTAAAAGTAATGATAATAAAATTATTTAGTTTCCTCTTTCCGGTTTAAATTTGTTAAATCATTTTCTGAAGCTTAAAAAGTAAAGTTTTAATGAAAGAAGGCGCGGGATTTTTCCCGCGCCTTCAAGCCTTATAAATTCTTTTTGATTGATTATGGCTTTTGGTAGGTTATTTTTATTTCCCTTCTAACTTCTTCCCATTCTACAAGACATCCCAGATTTTCTGCAACAAATCGGATTGGAAGCATTGTTCTATCATTTATAATAATGGGTTTTACATTGTGATTATCATCATCTATCCATTCTCCTGTTCCATTGACTTTTGCTTGTGGATTATCTATCCATAATTCTATTATCGTACTTTTGAAGTTTATTGTAACTTTTCTTGCTGTATTGTCCCAGGCAATCGTTCCTCCTAAACCTTCAACAATTGCTCTAATCGGGACAACTGTCCTTGCCCATTCTGCAATAATAACAGGCTTTGTTCCCCTACCCGGGTCTATTTCCTGTTTTACTTCATTTATATACATATTCGGATTATCAATGTACAAGCGTATTATTATCTGTTCTATTTTAGGTGGAGTTGTAGCAGAAACTTCATTAGAATAGTCAGAGAATCCCAGAGAGCTATATGCCCTTACCCTGTAATAATAAGTTGTGTTAGGTAGAAGGAATATATTGTTGTAGTAGGTAATGACGGTCCCAACGGTTGCAAGAACAGAATATGTCCCACCAGCTTCTTTCCTCTCTATCTTAAACCCGTCTTCATTATCGCTATTATCTGTCCAGGAGAGATCTATCTCACTGCTGCTTACTGCTGTTGCCGAAAGCCCGGTTGGAGCAGAAGGAATGGTTCCACATAAAGGGACAGTAACATTTGCTTCATTTGAATAAGCCGAATCACCAATGCTATTTGTTGCTTTTACTTTATAATAGTATGTTGTTTCGGCAGATACAGATGTGTCTGAATAAGATTCAGTATCAGGAGCAAGTGAAGTTTCAATTGCCGAATATGTCCCACCGGCTTCTTTTCTCTCTATAATATAATTTTCTTCATTGTCAGCATTGTCAGTCCAGCTTAGCGAGATTTCGTTACAGGAAGTTGCTGCCAGCAAAAGTGAAGTTGGTGTGGCTGGTGCTGTACCTGCTGCGGGTGTTGTAACATTTGCTTCATCAGAATAGACAGAATCCCCGATTGTATTATATGCTCTTATTCTATAGTAGTATGTCGTTTCGGGAGAGACTGTTGTATCAGAATATGTTGTTGCATCTGTCAAAGCCGTATCAATCTCGGCAAATGTCCCACCGGCTTCTTTCCTCTCTATCTTAAACCCGTCTTCATTATCGCTATTATCTGTCCAGGAGAGATCTATCTCACTGCTGCTTACTGCTGTTGCCGAAAGCCCGGTTGGAGCAGAAGGAATGGTTCCACATAAAGGGACAGTAACATTTGCTTCATTTGAATAAGCCGAATCACCAATGCTATTTGTTGCTTTTACTTTATAATAGTATGTTGTTTCGGCAGATACAGATGTGTCTGAATAAGATTCAGTATCAGGAGCAAGTGAAGTTTCAATTGCCGAATATGTCCCACCGGCTTCTTTTCTCTCTATAATATAATTTTCTTCATTGTCAGCATTGTCAGTCCAGCTTAGCGAGATTTCGTTACAGGAAGTTGCTGCCAGCAAAAGTGAAGTTGGTGTGGCTGGTGCTGTACCTGCTGCGGGTGTTGTAACATTTGTAACATTAGATTGTGTTGATTCATTGGAACCATTCCTTACCTTAATCAAGAACCAGTACTGTGTCTCAGGAGAAAGACCTGTAACGGTTAAATAAGGTGCAGTTGTAGCAAATGCTCCTACGGCGGAGTATGTAATTCCGTTAGTACTTTTGCTTAAAACGATTTGTGTTGCGTTTGAATCGACCGGATGATCCCAATCAAGCCTGATAGAAGTTGAAGAAAGAGCTGTTGCGGTAAGCCCTGTTGGTGGTGCAAGAGCATATGCGATTTTTGTTACACCTGATGTGGAAACTCCGCTTGCATTATAGGCCATTACCTTGTATGTATGCGCTCTGTAATCTGGCACTGTACTTGATGTGCTAAGTGTGTTGTTATTGGTTATTGTTTTAACGAGTGTCCAGATTAAGAACATACCTGTACCTAGCTCATAAATTTTATAACCATCACATTCTTTTGTATGGTTCCATGTCATGTAAACGGTTTTTCCGATAGCATTAGCCGTGAAACTTGTTGGTGGTGCAGGATAAGTAAGCACCGTGGCAGAGGAAGATGATGACGAATAATCATCATAAGTACCGTCGTCTCTCCTTGCCCGTACCCAGTAAACATATGTCGTATTCGGTTGCGCCGTTGTATCTTTCCATGAAGTTGTGCTCCAGGGTACTGTTTGCAGAGGGAGGAGAAGTACAAAACCTCCCTGTATTGCTCTATATATATCTACATAATCCGAATTTCCGTCTACGAGGTTCCAGTTTAACGTGACATCTAGAGATGATGAAAAAATAGGACCGTTAAGCGCATCGATGGCGGCTGTAAATCCTGTCGGCTGAGTAAGAACATAGGCAAGATCTGTAGAGGTATAACCGCTGTATGTATCAGGTAAGGGAGATGGTAGATTTTCCTCAGCTCTAATTCGATAACCATGTCTTCCATAACTCATACCAGTAAATGTTTTATTTTTTGTGGGATATTTAACGGATCCTTTATAATCCCACGCGTGAGTACTGTAGTTATATTCTTCGATAAGAAAGTATAAGTATGAGCTCCAAATTCCAGAATAAGAATAATCCCACCTTAAATAGATATTTGTTCCGGATGAATATGCGGCAAAGTTTGTTGGCACAGAAATTGAAGTTGAAATAGCAGATGAAGTTTTTACCCCAATAAATGATGTTGCTAACAAAATAGCAAGCATTACTGCAAAAAATTTTTTCATGATGTCCCCTCCCTTTTTTATGACTCTCCCCTTATGAAAAGATCATGTCAAATTATAGCATTGTTTTTTGTGTTATTCAAATGTAATTTCTAGAATTTTTTCTTGCCTGTTAGTTTTCTTTTATTATACTATGTAAGATGACAAAGGAGGAGTATATGGGAGAAATAACAATTTTTCTCGGTGGACAAGCTGGTGAAGGTATCAAACGTGGCGCACTTACCATAGGAAAACTACTAAATCTATACGGCTATCATGTTTTTATTATGGATGATTATGTTTCGACGATTCGTGGAGGGCAGGATTACAGTGAAGTGCATGCCTCTCAACAGGAAGTTTTCTCACAATCAGGGAGTGAGGATATTATATTTTCTTTCCACCAGGATGTCTATGAGCGGTATAAGGATAAATTAAAAGAAAATGGAATTGTTGTTCTTGATGGAGAAGACGGATTAAATATTCCGTTCAACAGAATCTTGAAAGAACATAAAGGTATTCCTGTGATGAAGCCATCTATAGTGCTTGGTGTAATCAGCTATGTTGCAGATATTCCATTTTCGCTTGTAGAAAAAGTGCTTAAATCTGAATTTAAAGAAAAAGACCAGAAAAATATTGAGCTTGCCCAATACGGTTTTAATTTTGCGGAAGAGAAAAATTTTCCTAAAATATCTTTATCTTGCGGGGTTAAGCCTCCCTATCCGATTGTTTCAGGAAACGAACTAATCAGTTTAGGCGCTGTATGTGCCGGGATGAAAATTTATACGGCGTACCCGATTACTCCTGCGAGCTCTGTTTTACATTTTCTTGCAAAGGAATCAAAAAGGCTACATATTGCTGCTGTTCATACTGAAGATGAAATTTCTGCAATCATGATGGCTATAGGCGCAGCTTATGCTGGTGTACCTGCTATGGTTGGAACATCTGGCCCCGGCATTGATTTAATGAGCGAGGCGATAAGTCTTGCTGGTGGGACAGAAATTCCAGTTGTGATACTTGATTCTCAGCGAGCAGGGCCTACTACAGGCGTGCCTACATATACCGAGCAGAGTGACTTAAACGAGGTATTGCATACGGGACACGGAGAGTTTCCCCGTATTATACTTGCCCCTGGTAGCATTGATGAGTGTTTTGAACTTACAGTAAAAGCTTTTCAGTATGCCTGGTGGTATCAAACGCCTGTCTTTATCCTTTCTGACAAACATATTTCAGAGAGCAGTAAAACCGTAAATATGTCTTTTGACAAGCAGTTCAAATTGCCTGCAAAATATTTTCAAGGAAACGGTGAATACAAACGGTATCTTGATACAGATGATGGTATTTCACCTTTTGCAATACCTGGCATAAAAGGAGTTGTGAACCATACAAATTCTACCGAACACACCGAAGAGGGGTATTCATCCGGCTTGCCACATAATGTGGTAAAGATGAAGAATAAGCGGATAAAAAAGCAGAATACGATAAACCGCGATTTTCTTTCTGAACATACAGTTAATATGTATGGGAACGTTGAATCAAAAAATCTTATTGTCTCATTTGGCTCTCCAAAAGGTGCTATCCTTGAAGCAATTCAAGATTTGCCAGTAAAATATATGCAGATTGTCGTAGCTGATCCGTTTCCATGTGAAAAGGTTAAAAATGTTTTTGATACGGTAACAAATATTATAGATGTTGAGCAAAACTCTACCGCCCAGCTTGCAAGGCTTGTTAAAGAAAAAACAGGCATTGAAATAAAAAATAAAATCCTTCGTTATGATGGAAGGCCATTTGATCCATTTGAGCTCCGTGAGAAAATAGAGGAGGCATTGAAATGAACATAGGTACAACAAAAAAAATTCAATGGTGTCCTGGATGTGGAAACTATGCAATATATTCGGCGTTTAAAAAAGTTATTGAGAGAAATATCGAAAATGGAAAACTCCAAAAGGAAAATATTGTTCTAATTTCTGGCATAGGGTGCCACGGGTACATTACAAATTATTATGATTTAAATTCTTTCCATCCGTTGCACGGGCGAGTGCCTCCGCTTGCAACAGGAATGAAAATTGCCAACTCTCGTTTAACGGTAGTAGGTTTTGCGGGAGACGGAGATGCATATGCGGAAGGTATGAATCATATCGTACAGGCAGCGCGGAGAAATACGGATATCACTATGATTGTGCATGATAACAGTGTATATGGGCTTACTACAGGGCAATTTACCCCGACATCGCCAAGAGGATTTAAGGGAAGGTCGACGCCGTTTGGTAATCCAGAGAATCCTATTAATCCGATAAGCCTTATGATTGTTTCACGGGCTACATTTGTAGCGAGGGGGTTTTCTGGAGAGCCAGGACACCTTGAACATCTTTTTGAGAGGGCGATTATGCACAAAGGATTTTCTATTGTTGATGTGATCCAGCCATGCACAACATTTAATGATACCTATTCGTATTATAGGGAACGTGTGTATAAGTTGGAGGAAACTAATTATGTTCCAGATAATTTTGCAACAGCTCTGAATAAATCACTGGAATGGAGTGATAAAATTCCAATCGGTGTCTTTTATGAAAAAAAAGATACCAGCTTTGAAGCCGCTATAAGGGGAAGTGAAGATTTTTTAAAGAATCGTTCTATCCCTGATATAAGCACGGTACTTTCCGAAAAAATATGAAGCAGTTCTCATTACTCCTGATAATTAAAAGTTATGCACATTATCCACAGCTTGTATTTTTAAAATAGGCGTTGCATTTTAAATTTATTGTTGTAGGTTTTGACACAAATTGAAATTTGTTTTATACTTTTTTTACAGGGCAACATACACATATGGGAAAGGAGAAGAATTTCATGAACAAAGTGCTAAAAAGAGACGGCAGAATAGTTAGCTTCAAGAGGGAAAAGATTGTTGATGCAATACAAAGAGCAGGACAATCTACAGGAGAGCTAACTGGAGATGACGTAAAACTTCTTGCCCATATTGTGATTACTGAAATAATTTATGAGAGAGGAGAAGAGCCAATCCGAATAGAACAAGTACAGGATAAGGTTGAAGAAGTATTGATGAGAAGGGGGCATTACAAAACTGCAAAGGCGTATATTTTATATCGGGAAAATAGAAGGCAGCTGCGTGCAATTAAAAATTATATCACTCCTGCATCAGTTGAAAAGTATCTTCAGCAAGGCACATGGGAAGTTCATGAAAACGCAAATATTGGTTATTCTGTACAGGGATTAAAATCATTTTTGGCTGGGAAAGCAGAGGCCGAATACTGGCTTAGTAAAGTTTATCCACAAAAAATTGCAAACTTACACAGGAATGGTGCAGTGCACATACACAATCTCTCTTTTTTTGGAAGCTATTGTGTCGGTTGGGACCTTGAAGATTTAATAAAGATAGGATTTGGGGGTGTTCCCGGGAAACCATATTCAAAGCCAGCAAAACATTTTTCTTCTATCCTTGGACAGGTTGTAAACTTCCTTTTCACTCTTCAAAATGAGGTTGCAGGGGCTGTCGCTTTAAGCTCTTTTGACACACTTCTTGCTCCATTTGTTTATTATGACCATCTTACTCAAAAGGAAGTGAAGCAGCAAATACAGGAATTTATTTTTAATATGTCCCAAACAACAAGGACGGGAGGACAATCACCATTTTCTAATATTACTCTCGATATCCAACCGCACGTTCTGTTAGCGAATAAAAAAGTAGTTATTGGCGGAAAAGAGCAGGATAAAACGTATGGAGAATTCCAAAAAGAGATTTATATGATTAACAAAGCTTTCTGGGAGACAATGATTGAAGGAGATGGGAATAATAGAGTTTTTACATTCCCCATACCTACAATTAATTTTACAAATGATTTTGATTGGGACAATCCCGAACTTCTCCCAATGTGGGAGGCTACTGCTAAATATGGTATACCATATGGTGCTAATTTTATTAATTCTGATTTAAAACCAGAAGATGCAAGGAGTATGTGTTGTCGGCTTAAGCTCGATGTAAAGCAGTTGAGAAAAAAAGGTGGAGGATTGTTTGGCGCAAATCCACTTACAGGAAGTATCGGTGTAATTACAATTAACATGGCAAGAATTGGCTATTTATCAACAACTGAAGAAGAATTTTTATCATCTCTTGCAGAAATTATGGATGCTGCAAGAGACGGACTTGAAATAAAGAGAAAAACAATTGAGGAATTTACAGAAAACGGACTTTATCCGTATTCACGCGTATATCTTGAATCCATAAAGAAAGTTACAGGCCACTATTGGGATAATCATTTTTCCACTATTGGACTTGTTGGAATGAACGAAGCATTACTTAATTTTATGGGAAAGGACATAGGGACTGAAGAAGGTATTGCTTTTACAATCAAGACGATGAATTTTATGCGGAATAAGCTGGAAGAATTTCAGGATGAAACAGGCCATATGTATAATCTTGAGGCAACACCAGCAGAGTCAACCTCGTATTCCCTTGCAGTGAAGGATAAGGAGAAATATCCCGACATCATCGTTGCAAATGAAAAAGAGGTACAAGAAGATAAGGCAGAGCCGTTTTATACCAACTCAACACAACTGCCTGTGAATTATACGGACGATCCGTTTGAAGTAGCAGAAAAACAAGAAAAAATACAGTTACTCTATACCGGTGGAACTGTCGTACACTTTTTCTTAGGCGAATCACTAAATTACGGGGAGGAAGCTAAAATTTTCTTTAAGAAAATGCTTACAAATTATAAGATTCCATACATTACAATTACGCCGACATTTAGCATTTGCCCCAAGCACGGATACATTAAAGGTGAATGGAAATATTGCCCATATTGTGATGAAGAGCTTATTAGTATTGCCGGAAGAAAAGAAACTAAAAATGTTGAAAGCAAAGATATACCTACATTTAATATAGATAAATAATCATCAATAAAGGAGATGTTAAATAATGAATGCAAGAGAAGACGAAAAAGGTAACCTTATTTTGGAGAATGGAGAGGTTATCCCTGAAGAAAAAAGACAAAAAGCAGAAGTGTATTCACGAGTGGTTGGTTATCTAAGGCCAGTAAGCCAGTATAATAAAGGAAAACAGGAAGAGTTTAAAAAAAGAAAGATGTTCAACCTCTCCAAAGAGAAGTAATTTATTATTCTTTAAAAATTTTGTATTCTGAGTGTATTTCGGCAGTTTTTCGCAGCATAACCAATGCTGAGCAATATTTTGTTTCAGAGAGTTCAATTGCGGCTTTGAATTTATCCTCGGGTACATCTCCCCAGATCATGTAAGTAAGATTAATTTTTGTGAATACATGCGGATGGTCAAGCGCTTTTTCTGCAGTTATTTCTAATTTATAATCATTGTATTTAACTTTCATTCTATCAAGAATTGATATTATATCTTGAGATGTACATCCTGCTGCTCCCATTAGCAATAGTTCCATAGGGCTTGGTGCACCATCGTGACCTTTAAAATCTTCTGGCCCGTCCATCACGATCCAGTGGTTAGAATTTGCTCTTGCCATTACTGTAAGGCCGTATGCTTGTTTAAGTTCTACTTTGGTAATGTTTTTTTTCTGTCACTACTTCCTCCTTATAAATTATTATTTTTAACATAATATATTATTTTGAATTTATTTGTCAACAATGTAAAATTTTTATACTCACAAGGAAGGATGTATAATAAAATTATGGAAAGGGAAAAGAGAATAATTATGCACATTGATATGGATGCTTTTTTTGCTTCTGTAGAGCAGGCAGAAAGCAGCGACCTTAAAGGTAAGCCCATTGCCATTTCAGGAAATGTAGAAGGCCGTTCTGTAGTATCCGCCGCATCATACGAAGCAAGGAGGTATGGCGTACATTCTGCAATGCCCTTAAAGCCGGCTAAAAAGCTCTGCCCGAACCTTATATTAATCCAAGGAGACATGGCAAAATATGTACGCATATCGAAAGAGATTGTTTTGCTTTATTATAATTTTTGTCCGGCTATTGAATATTCTTCAATCGATGAAGTTTTTATGGATTTTACATATACAGTAAAAGATTTTAATGAAGCCATAGAAATGGGAAACAAAATAAGGAAAGAAGTGAAAAACAAGTTTCATATTACGTGTACAGTGGGTATAAGTTATAATAAACTTCTTGCAAAGCTTGGCTCAAAACTTGCGAAACCTGACGGATTGATGGTAATAAGAAAGGAAGAAACAGAAAAAATTTTGAACGGCTTACCAGTAAATAAAATTACAGGGATTGGCAAAAAAACGGAAAGCGCACTTTTAAGCTCTTTCAATGTAAAAACATTGGGAGAACTTAAAGAAATTTCTATAAAGGCACTTACGCAGGTGTTTCATTCGTACGGGAAATTTCTTTACAATGCAGCAAGGGGCATTGATGATTTTCCTGTTATTACTCCGATGGAAGAAGGGGAGTCAAAATCTATAGGGCATTCGATTACTTTTCCGGCAGATACGGATAAAATAGATTATATAAAAAGCGTGCTTGAGCTTCTTTCGGAAAAGGTTGGCAGCAGGGTAAGAGCACACCATTTTTTCTCGACTGCCGTTACCCTTACTGTACGCTATGCAGATTTTACTACAAAAACGCATAGAAAAACTATTAAAGAAACTAACAGTGATAAAAAGATTTATGAAACAGCGGTCTTTCTTTTTGATGAACTGTATGTGAAGGGGCGAAAAGTACGCCTTCTCGGCATTTCTGCATCAGGACTTTCTAAAGATGATTCTTCCTTGCTTTTTAAAGATAAAGAAGAAGAAAAAGATCAAAGAATCGAAGAAACAATGGATTCTATAAGAAAGCGTTTTGGTTTCTATTCAGTAAATCGCGGAAGAGTGATTAAAAAACCATAGTTTTTAGCATTGCATTATCCAGTAACCAGAACGGGTAGTACAAGAGAGATGTGAATTTTCAGTTAATCCGCATAGATTCCAATTTTTCTGTATTTTTCAATACGATTTGTTTTTAGCTGTTTTTCGTTTTCTTTCAGTAGTGTTTCGAGTTCACTATTAATTGCATCTCCTGTCGTTTTTATAACTTCCTCTTTATTTCTATGTGCTCCGCCTATTGGCTCATTTACTATTTTGTCAATAACACCTGCATTCAATAGGTCGGCTGCTGTGAATTTTAAGCTTGATGCTAACTCTTCGCTTTTTTTCCTGTCATTATATAGAATTGATGCACTGCCTTCAGGTGAGATTACTGAGAAAAACGAGTACTTTAACATAATGATTTTATCTGCAATGCTCATACTGAGTGCACCGAGACTTACTCCTTCGCCAATTACAACAGCAACAATCGGTACTTTTGCTTTAAACAGTGCAAGTATGGGTTCGGAAACCGCTTCTATTTGTCCTTTTTTCTCTGATTCTTTGGATACAAAGGCTCCAGGTGTATCAATAAATGTAATAATGGGACTTTTAAACGTTGTTGAAGCAAGATTAACAATTCTTGCGATTTTCCTGAATCCCTCTGGTTTTATCATTCCATGATTACATAAAATCATATCTTTTAGCGTATTTCCTTTTCTGCTTCCTATTACGGCAACCGTTGTGCCCTTAAAGCTTCCCATGCCTGCTATAATTGCAGGATCATCTCCACTCTTCTTATCTCCGTGCAGCTCAATAAAATCTTCAAATAAAGCGTTAATATAGTCTGTGGTATCGGGCCTATCGGGATGACGGGCAATTTGTGCAATCTGGTAAGCGGTGAGGTTGTCGTAGATTTTTTTCAGCTCTTGTTGAATTTTTTCTTCTATATTGTTTGTTGCTTCCCAGTTTTTCTTTTTTTCTTCCAATTCTTTATATAGTGGCTCAAGAGATTTTTCAAACGAAAGTAAGTATTTCATATTGCCCTCCTGTTGTAGTGTTTAAGAAACTGTGTGATAGTTGCTTTGAGCAAATGTCTATCAACAACTATGTCCAGGAACCCATTTTGAAGCAAAGATTCTGCTTGTTTTAATTTATCCGGGATATTTTGCCTTGCAACCTCTTTTGTAATGCGCGGGCCTGAAATACCAATTGAAGAGCCTTTTTCTGCAATTATAATGCTTCCTGTCATGGCAATGGCAGCTGCTCCACAGTAAGAAGGATTTGTTAAAATCGGGATGAATAGTCCGCTGTTTTTCTTAAACGAATCTACTGCTTGAATTGTTTTTGCAACCTGCATTAGTGAGTAAATACCTTCCTGTATTCTCTCTCCACCGGATGAGAAGACGATGATTAATGGTAACTTGCGTTTTTTTGCATACTCAATAAGCCTTGTGAGCTTTTCTCCTGTTGCCGATCCTAAACTTCCTCCGATAAATTCAAACGCAAAAACTCCAACTGCCGCGTTAAATCCGCTAATTTTAGCTTTTCCTGTGATTACAGCACAATCAAGTCCTGTTTCTTTTTTTGTCTGTTTTATGCGTTCATTGTAAGTAAGTAGATCCTTAAACCCCAGCATATCAACAGCTTTTATTTCTGTATCTATCTCTGAGAATGTGCCTGAATCTGCAATGAGACTTATCCGTTCATTTATTGTCATTCGGAAGTGATAACCACAGTATGGGCATACCTTGAGATTTTCTTTTAAATCCTCATATTTAATAAGATTGCCACAAGATTGGCATCTTACAGGTGTTTTTTTTACTTTTTTTTCTGTAAGAACTGGTACTATAATTTTCTTTTTTCTTCTAAAAATATTTATGTCCATATGTCCTCCTTTTTTTCAGCAGTTAATAACCCCTTTTTATACTTACAATATTTTTAATTTTTTTGCCGGAAGCAAATCGCATAACATTTATTATAGCTTCTTCCCAATTTTTGCCAATGCTTTTGTCAGAATATCCAGCTGTATGTGGCGACATGATTATATTGTTCAATAACCAGAACGGATAGTGTGATGGGTATTGGAATTCATGTTGATTTTTTGGGTATAACCACCATGTATCTATTGCTGCTCCCTTTAATGTACGGGTTTTAAGTGCAACGAATAGGTCTTGCTCGTTTATTACAGATCCTCTCGATACGTTGATAAGGTATTTCCCTTTCATAAGGTTGAGCATCTCCTTATTAATTAACTCTTTTGTTTCATTTGTTGCAGGCACTGCAAGGAGAATAAAATCTGCTTTTGAAATTGCATCTTTTATTTTATTTGCTCCATAGACTTTATCTACATTCGGAACATTGGTTATATTTTTTTTCACGCCTACTACATTCATACCAAATGCTTTTCCAAACTGTGCTGCTTTTTTACCAATACTCCCCAGCCCTATAATACAGAGCGTTTTTCCTTCGATCTCTATGTTTGGTTCTTTACTCATCCAGCCATGCCACATACCCTTTCTAAGATCCCTGTCGTTTACTACTATTTCTTTTGATAGTGCAAGAAGCAAACTAAATGCATGCTCTGCAACAGATGTTGCGTTACCGTGGACATTTGAGAGGATAATGTTTCTGTCTTTCAATAAATTTAGATCAAATTTTTCTGCCCCTGCATACGGCACCTGTATGAGTTTAAGTTTTTTTGCTTCTATGATTTCTTCATTTGTGAGAGGGCCTGAAATGGCAATATCTACTTCTGGAATTGCTTTTTTCTTTTCGAGTTCATTTTTTGGTTTGATTAATGTAATTTTCCCCTTGTATCCTATTTCTTTTTTTATTTTATCAAAAATTGTATCAATATTCTGCATATAAGGCATAAAAATTCCGATTTTAATCATTTTTTTCTCCATTTAAATAATTTTTTGTGAAATTATAGTAGCAACTCAAAGAACAGTTTGCTTATCGCGGGAATCTTTTTGTGTAATAAGTGGGCGGAGTAAGCATAAGCGCTACAGCTATTCCTATAAGCGCTGTTGTTAATCCTATAAAAAACCATTCTGTTGCAATTTTTCTATTGCTCATAATTTCTCTCCTTTTTGATGTATTATTTTTAATACAGTATAATGCTATAGGAGTATAATAGCAAATTTTTGTGAATTATTTATTTAAAACATGCGGTTGACATTTGCCAAAAGAATGTATAATAATTGTATTATGAAAACGTTTGATTTAATTGTTGTTGGGGCGGGGCATGCCGGAGTTGAGGCGGCACTTGCTTCAGCACGAATGGGAGTGGAAACTCTTCTTGTAACAATTGATAGCGACAGCATTGGCTGGATGCCATGCAACCCAGCAATTGGTGGACCTGGTAAGGCACAGATTGTACGCGAAGTGGATGCTCTCGGCGGTGTTATGGCTCTCAATACAGATGCAACGCTTACTCAGATAAAAATGCTAAATATATCTAAGGGTCCTGCTGTATGGAGTTTGCGGGCGCAGTGTGACAAATGGGCATACTCATTAGGAATGAAAGAGAGAGTGGAAAACCAGCCGCATTTGCACCTTCGACAGGGAATTGTAACGCGCCTTATTGTTCAAAAGGATCGGGTAAAAGGCGTAGAGGTTTCTGACGGTATGAAATTTTATTCAAGTGCTGTCATTATTACTGCAGGAACGTATCTTAATGGTAGGATTTACATTTCAAAATGGATGCAGCCTGCTGGGCGATGGGCAGAACCGCCTGCCAACAGTCTTTCTGATAATTTAAAGGAGCGTGGTTTTAAGATAAAGCGTTTTAACACAGGCACAACGCCGCGTGTTGATAAAAGGTCCATTGATTTTTCTAAGCTTAGCGTTGAAAAGGGCGATGAGATACCACTGCACTTTTCATTCTGGAATGAGCCTAAAATTTATAAAAATCAAATTGATTCATATCTGGGTTGGACGAATGAAAAGACAATAGAAATAACCAGAAAGTATTTAGATATGGCTCCTTCTGTTATGGGCATTATGGTAAAAACAGGGCCGAGAACTTGTCCATCTATGGAGGAAAAAGTACGCTGGTTTCCAGATAAGGTAAGGCACCAATTTTTTTTAGAACAAGAAGGCTTTCACACAAGCGAAATGTATATGCAAGGAATGTATATGTCTATGCCGTATGAAAATCAATTAGAAGTTTTACGTACGATACCGGGACTTGAAAATGTAGAAATCATACGGCCGGCGTACGTGATAGACTATGATTATATTGTCCCCACTCAGCTCAATTTAAACTACGAGACAAAGATTATTGAAAGCTTGTTTATAGCAGGACAGCCGAATGGAACTACCGGGTACGATGAAGCAGCGGGACAGGGTATCCTTGCCGGGATTAATGCTGCACTTAAAATAAAAGGAAAAGAACCGTTTATTCTAAGTAGAAGCGAAGCTTATTTGGGTGTGATGACAGATGATCTCCTTACAAAAGAGCTATTTGAGCCATATAGAATTACGCCATCGCATTGTGAACACCGATTACTCCTCAGGCAGGATAATGCGGATTTACGACTAACCCGTAAAGGTTATCAAATTGGCGTAGTTGAAGAGTGGAAATATAGAAAATTAGAAGAAAAAGAAAAAATGATCAATGAAATTAAAATGAAACTCGAGAGTATAACTTTAAAGCCAAATAAAGAAACTTTATCCAGGTTAAAAAATTTTGGCATAAAAGAGATTAATAAGCCTATGTTGCTAACGGACCTTTTTAAAAGACATGATTTTACAAAAGAAGTTTTAAGGAAACTTGAACCTTCTTTTGCAGAGCACCCAGATGAATTGCTTGAAGAAGTCGAGAGCGATATTAAGTATGCCGGATATATTGTAAGAGAACAGAATAAGATAAAAGAGTCCATACGATGGGAAAAATTCACAATACCAGTGGATTTTGATTACGCAGTTGTTCCCTCTCTTTCAAAGGAAGGAAGAGAGCGCCTTACGCAGGTAAGGCCTAAATTCCTGGCTCAGGCAATGCGCGTGTCAGGTGTGCGGCCTGCCGACATTCAAATGCTCCTTTTATATTTCAAAAGCAGCAAGAAGTAGCGAAGCCCTTATTTTTTATGCAAATACAAGGAAGAGCTCTGCGTTTTTCCAATGCAAGAATTATTTACCGCTCCGTATAAAAGTGGATGGACAATACTTTTGGGCCAGTGTGTGTTGCAATAACCGGACCCAGCCGTGTAAGCGGGATTTTTACGCCAAATTCTTTCAAGGCGCGCAAGGTAAAATAGATCTTTTACAACAAAGAATATATTCATTTTATCTCTCATTGCTGGCATCTCTTTAATCACATCTTCTTTGTTCATTCCTTCCTCATATAGTTTTTTGGCTATTTCCGGTATTTGATACCCTAATCCTAGTGAAGTGAATTGAGAGTCAAAAATATATATATCAGGATCACCCAGAGCTTTTTTTGCTGCATTTGCTGCATTAACCGTTCCACTCATGTTTGTAGACATAAGCGGAGAAATAATTGAATATCCCTCTTTGAGAAGTTGCTCATATATTTTTTCTCCTTTATATATGCAGGCATAAAAGTTCTGGCCTGATTTGTCTTAACTATAGTACGCCTACTGCAGCAAAGGATATGCACGTAATTAAGATACTTGTTATTCCTCCGACTGCAAGTTGCATAAATGTATGGTCATTGAGTTTTATTTTACTTATATAAATCGGGATAAGCAGAAGAAACGCAAGCATACCTTTGTACCCGTTGATTATTGTTAGAGCAGTTGCTGGCCCTGCAATACCAGATGAATGCCCGGATACTTTGTATACAAATTTATTAACTGTAAAAAGAAAAATAACATTCAATAAGTATGACAATCCAAGTGCAATAAAAATTTTGTCACTTTTGCTTACAATAAGAAGAATAAAGCCTATAGGGTAACTTAATGCATCAAGGATAAATGAAATTTTCCTTTCGCCATTGTAATCTCCAGGATGTTTTAAAAGGTGTGTCCATGCCAGGATGGGTATTATTCCTATGAATATTGCTGATATTATAAATCCCCTCAGGCTATTTGCCTCTCCTTTATTAAACTGGTAAATTATATACAGTGAAAAAAGTGCAACAACAGGCACATCAAAAATAAATGCGAGAAAGCGGTATTTTTTCATTGTTTACCTTCACAAATGTTTAATAAAAGACAAAGATTAAGGCTCATTATTTAGGTGCCTCCATATTTTTGTGCTGTTTCTATCGTATATAGCCATTCTCATTTTGCAAGTTTTTAAATGTAAAAATCTTTCATTTTTTCATTAAATGTTGCCGGAGCAACTTTTTTTACTTCCTTTAACATAATCTCTGCCACTTTGCGAATTTCCCACTGAGCATACTTTGAAATTCTTTCATGGAAAAAATGCATAAGTTCTCTTCCGTTTGCTGTTGCAACAAGCTTTGTTTCCGTTGCATTTGGCAGTATAAATCTTGCGTCTTCGATAGCTACTTCGTCCGAGAGCTTTTTATAAGCATCTTTAAGGTACTCCATTGCCTCTGTATATAGTTTGTAGGATTCTTTTTTGTTTTTAATTGACTCGGGAACGATGTAAGGAAAATTTGATTCTTTAATAAATCGCTGACTTTGCTGGGTAAACGCGAAGAATCTATGCCGCACAAACTGGTGGCTGCAGCTACGAGAAATTCCTTCTACCGCAAAAGTAAAAGAGATATGCTCAAATACTGAAAAGTGGCCCAGCTTTATGGCAAGGTGAACGAGATGTTCTACTTCATCTTCTTTAAGGTTTAACGACATTACACTCCCCTTAAACCTGCTCTGCCTCATAGCAACTGCGACAGTATAATCTGGACGAGGGGTATAATTCAGCAGCTTTACCCGTACTTCTCTTAATCTATTTTCGGTAGCCATATCCCTGTTTGGTTTTGGTACTTGCCTTTTTTATCCTTGTAAGAAGTTTTACATATTTTATCAGCACTAATGAAAATAACCTGTGCAATCCCCTCGTTTGCATATACTTTTACGGGAAGCGGTGTTGTGTTTGAGATTTCGATTGTAACATAGCCTTCCCAGCAGTTACTTGACCAGCAAGCCTTTCCATTTCTTCTTACATATAAAGTATGATTAGGAACTGTAACATCATACACATAATCATCATAATCGATCTTTGAGAATGATCTTTTGTATAATTTTGGTGTCAATTGTTTTTTTGAGATTCTAATTTTATAAATGTTATAATTAGATTTTACGCTGTGGCCCCTTAACATTCTAATAGGCATTTTTTCTTTAGGGATTTTTCTTACAATAGCAGCCCAGCCTGCTTTTAAAATTAATTCTTGCAGATCATTTGCTAGTTTTTCTGAAACAGTCGTAAATGTTAAAGTTTCTTTGTTTCCATCTCCCAACATATATGCATCTAAAAAGATCCTGATTTGTTCAGAAGACAAGGACTTTATTTCAGAGGGGATAAATTTATCTTGCGCATGTCCAAACTGCATAAGATAACTGCAAAGTTGTTTATTCAGAATGCTAAATCCTGTATCAGTAACATAATACTTTAAAGGCAACTTTTTAATCCATTCTTCAATTATTTTTTTATTATCTCCAAAGGCTGCAACTTTAACAAAATATCCCTTTTTAGAAATATAAGCACTCCCTTCAGCAATCCATATCCCAAAAAACCTTAACCAATCACCCATAGGAATTTTTAATGGCTGGGTATAATAATTATTATCAATGTAATCATTATCTCTTAACGACCATACATACATCTTGCTTGCCCCTATGTTTCTTGTTGTATATGTGGTTTCTCTTCCTAAAACATCTTGATTGTATAAATCAGTAAATATTTTTCCAAATTCCCTATAACTAATTTTAGTTTGAAGTTTGCCATAAAGGTCTTTAGAGTTTAATGATCCTCCTTTTAAACAAGCCACTATTTCTTTTTTTATTGAATGGTATGTTGAAAATCGTAAACTTTTTATAACAGGTGGAAGAATAAAATAATCTCTTTTTGGGACTTTCCATACAGCATCTCTTTTAAGTTCATAATTATATTTACCATAAACATTATCGGCTCTGATAAACTCAAAACTATTACTCCATCTTTTTTTGACGAAAAGTTGATGTGACGTTGTAACAGCAAGGTCAATATTTCTTCCTTTTATTTGTATAAGTTTGTCTTTATATTTAAACTTTTGTTTCTTGGTAATTTGTTGGTATTCTAGTTCACCGCGTTGATTTAATGTTGCAACAATTTCATTATCTTTAACTTCGTTGAATTTCTTCCATCCGTCTAACGTAAGTAATTCTGTTTCTTTGTCATAGCAGGGCTCTAGAGGCGTGACATTTACAATAATGCCGGCCCTGGCATAAGTGCTTTTCCCAAGGACAATGCAGAGTACTTCTCTTGGAATATTAAAATACTCTACGCTTTTTCCAAGAGCAAATGAGTTCGGCGGGATAATACATACATCACCTTTATAGTCTACAAAACTTTTTTCAGAGAAGTTTTTGGGGTCAACAATTGCCGAATACACATTTGTGAAAATTTTAAATTCGTCTGCGATGCGCATATCATATCCGTACGATGAAACGCCAAACGATATTACGCCGTTGGATATTTGCCCTTTTTCAAAAGGCTGTATCATTCCTTTTTCTGCTTGCTCAATAATCCACTCATCTGATTTTACGCCCACATTCGCTCCTTTTGTACTATTTTGCTGTATTATAACATTTTTCATTTGATTTCAAAAAATATTAATTTAAAATTCCTCTGCAATTTTTTAGTGTAATATAGGCGTATAGTTTCTGCATAATTGATTTTGTATTTCTGTTCAGTTTAAACGAGGTTGAATTTTTTTATATATTTATTATAGTAATCTGGATAAGGAGCTGTAAATGAAAAGAGAGATAAAAGAAATAATTGTATCAATTGGTAAAAGGCTGTATGAAAGGCGTTTAAATGGCGGATATGGAGGGAATATTTCCATAAAGGATGAGGGAGTGATTTATATTACCCCATCTGGTATGCCAAAGGATATTCTTTCATATTCAGATATCATTGTAACGGATTTTAAAGGAAATTTGCTGGAGGGGGAGGGTAAACCTTCTTCAGAATTATTATTTCATGTTGCTATTTACAAAGAAAGAAGCGATGTAAATGCTATTGTGCATACCCATCCACCGGTTTCAACCGGATTTGCAATTGCGAATAAACCTTTGCAGAAAGCGATACATGAAGAAGTATCGCTCATTTTAGGTGAAGTACCAGTACTTCCCTATGAAATGACGTCGTCAAAAGAACTTGCAAAGAGTGTAGCTAATGCCTTCAAAAAATATAATGCGGTAATGCTTGCAAACCATGGAGTAATTACTGTCGGTGATACGCCGGAGAAAGCATTCAGGAGAGCCGAGGAGCTTGAGAATATTTGCATATCAACTCTTGTTGCCAATACTTTTGGCGGAGTAAAAGAAATACCGGCTGATAAACTCAAAGCGCTATTTTCGATGTTTTATAAGAAAAAATAGCTTATTTAATCCTGTTTGATTATATAATAGATGTTTTTCTCATATCTTTCTACGAGGATATGAGGAGCATCTGCTGTGTAATAAAGATTTCTTTTCTTTTTGCCAAAATCCAGGACAATATGGAACACCTCTATTTCCTTATTGCTGATCGTTCTTATTCCTTTTCAAATTATATTTTCCTAACAATAAATTCTTTTTAAAATTCTTTCTTTCTCAAAATGTAGTAAGATGCGGCAAGGGAAAAAACGATTATACCAATTCCACAAATAAGTGGAGGAAAGTAGATTGTTCCCGTTTGAAAATTTTTTGTACTAACGTACAAGTTTACTATGCTTATCCAATGCATTCCTTTGATGGATGCGATGGGGATGGTTATAATAATGGCTGCAAATGCTGCAAATGTTGCTTTTAAGCGGTCGTTGATAAGAGTGGAAAAGAGAATAGAAATGGCAGCCGTGGCAAGCGTGCCTATCACAGCATATAAAAGTCCTATATTAAGAAGACGCATATTAACGTTTAATGGAATGCTATTTGAAAGAATTGGGAGGAGATACGTGGGAATAACGATGCTTATTATTAAAAATGCAAATACAACAATAATTTTTGATAGTAAAATTGTTTTTCTTGTGACAGGGCGTGAAAACAGAAAAATACTGCTCTTTCGTTCTGTTTCGCCGGCAATAGTTCCGATTGACATGATAATGCCAAAGAATATAGCAAACTGCAATAAGTTTTTGCCAAACCACTGGGAAAAGATATAGAAGTCTATGTATTTAAGATTTGGCAGCATTGCATTTAACTGATCCGTTAACCATCCGGGAACAGCAGGATTATTGAATAGTTCACTGGGGATCTGCGAAATCATGTTATAGCCGTATGGAATAAGAAAAAATGCTGTTCCAAACATAACAAGGAACATTATGATAAATTTTGTTAGATTTTCTTTAAGTTCTTTTTTAATGAGTGGCCACATTTTTTTCCTCCATAAAGTGCATAAAGATGTCTTCAAAAGAAAGCGGAATTTTACGAACAACTTCTCCTCCTGCATCCTCTATCTTTTTTACTATTGCGCTAAAATCTTTAAACAGCTTCAGGTTAAACGTAGATTCATCAATCTTACTTATACTTGTTATCCCTGCAGCTTCAAGTTTGCTGGTATCTATTTTGGATAAAAAGCGCACAGTAATAAGATTGGCATTTTCTTTTATTTTATCCAGTTTCTCTTGCACTATCACTTTACCTTTTTTTATTATTGCTACCGTATCACATATTTTTTCTACCTCGCTTAAGGTGTGAGAGCTGAAAAAAATTGTAATATTTTTTTCAGCAACTTCTTTTATCAAAAAATCTAACAGCCGTTTTCTTACAACAGGATCCAGACCGTCAGTAGGTTCATCCAGAATTAGAAGTTCTGGCTCCGTTGATAATGCCGTATAAAGAGAGAGTGCTTTTTTCATTCCTCTGGAGTATGTGGATATTTTTTCGCGCAAAGGCAAATGGAATGTATCTTGTAACTCGTCTATTTTAACGAGGTTCTTTTTTCCGAAAAGCCCAGCATTAAAGCGCAGTATTTCCCATCCTGTCATATAGTTATACAATGAAAATTCTTCCGGGACAAATCCTATTCTTTTTCGTTTTATTGTGTTTTCTATGTCAATTTTTTCTCCAAAAAGGTTTATAGTGCCGCTATTTTCTTTTATCAATCTGAGCAAAATCTTGATTGTGGTAGTTTTACCTGCTCCGTTTGGGCCTAAAAATCCAAAAATACTACCCTCTGGTACGGTGAGGGTTAAGTTATTAAGTGCCTGGACCGTACCAAAGGATTTGCTAACATTGTTCAGCTCAATTACATTCATTTTTCATTTTCAAGCTTTACTGCTGTTCCATAGGCAAGCAATTCTGCTGCTCCCTGCATTACAGAAGATGTGGCAAGTCTTACGTTAACTATTGCATCTGCGCCGAGCTCTTCAGCATTTTTTATCATTCTTGTCATGGCTTCATCTCTTGAATCCTTTAAGAGTTCTACATACTCGCTAATTTCTCCGCCTGCAAGATTTTTTAATCCTGCCATAATGTCTCTCCCGATGTTCTTCGTTTTTACAGTGTTGCCCGTTGCAATACCTAAAATTTCTTTTACTTTTTTCCCTGGCACATAATCCATTGTTGTTACAATCATTTTACGCCTCCTTTTTGTAAATTTTATTAATAATTTCTTCTTTTGTATATCCCGCATTATATGTTTCTAGAATAAGCATATCTATAAGTTTATCAATTTTTTCTTTTCCGGAAGAATCTCTTTTCATTTTTTTTATAAATGTTCCCCTCCCTATAATTGTTTCTACAATATTTTCTCTTTCAAGCTCCCTGTATGCTTTTGCAACGGTATTTGGGTTTACTGAGAGCTTGATGGCCATTTCTCTTATTGGAGGAAGCTTTTCTCCTTTTTTAAGCAGTCCTTTTGCAACGCCCGTTTTTACCTCCCCTATTAGCTGCCTGTATATGGGCGTACCCTCATACGGGTTTATATAAAATTTCATCATTGTACTAATACAATAATACAATTTATAAGGTTGTCAAGAAGTGCTTAATTGTTCGAAAAGAGTGTTTTGTATATAGGTTTTTATATGAGGCATTTTTATTTTCAAAAATTGTGGATAATTTATATCTTTTTCTAAAATATTTGTTCAAAAGTAAGCATTATTCGGGATAAAACAGTGTCATAAAAAGTTATGCACATTGTCCACAATTTGCTGTGGATAATGTTATAATCAATGCTGACAAAGAGTAAAATTTTTTTCAAATTGTCTTAACTCAGCAGCAATCAGCAATTTAGTTATCCCCATGTTATCCAACTGTGAAAGAACAATAAATTTAGGTGAGGATGCTCTTTATTTTTTCCACATTCCCCTTGTGTATAGACGTCTATTCTTCTTTCTTAAAAAGGCTCTTGTTAAATAGCTTTCCTCGCATTTCTGGATTTATATTTTTTATGAAAAAGTCTGTGACGCTGTAATAAACAGTATTGTTGTTAATCTCCTTCTTTATTAGTTCTTTTTTCAGAAGCGTATTTACCATCCTTGTGCTGTTTACGCCTCTTAATTTATCTATTCTTCCCTTTGTTGCCTTCTCGCTGTTAATCAAAATTGCTATGACCTCCAGTGCTTCTTTTGAAAGGGTAGATTTTTTTATCTTCATAAATTTTGAATAGAACCGTTTGTATTTTTCATTTGGAATTAGCGTATAACCCTTTTTGGTTAGCACTACATTGATTCCTTTGTTCTCATATTGTTTTTCAAGATCAAGGAGAATCTCCAGTATGGCGTCTGCACTGATACCAAATGTTTCCCTTAATTTTCCTATGGTAATAGGCTTTCCGGAAACAAATAAAATCGATTCAATTGCTAAGAGGTATTCTTCTTTTTTCATTGCTGTAAATCACGTAGATTGGAGCAAACGTGTCCTTTTGTGTTATTTTTACAAATTTGCTCTTTGCTAGTATAAGAATTGCCAGAAACATCAAAACAATTTCCAGGCGGGATCTTTTGCCTGCAAAGAGTTCTTGAAAAACAATCTTCTTTTTCTTTTTTATTTCTTCTTTTAACATTTTCATCGTCTCTTTTATTGAAATGTTGCTTTTCTTTATCTCTTTTTCGTCAAGATAATTTTCTCTTTCCATAAGTTCCTGTATGATTCTTGAAAGCTTTGAAAGAGGTACGCTGTCTTCTTCCTCGACTTCAACGTACTGTGCCTTTTTAAAAGTGCTTTTTTTCGATATGCTTCTTTGTATGATAGAAAAAATTTCCATAAGTTCCGTATCTTCTGACATTTCCTTCTTTTTTTTACTGCTTTCTAAAGAAAAAAGGTAAAGTAAAAGTTCTGATTTTAACGCTATAAGGGTGCTGAGATACAGAATGGTGTTCCCCACTTCCAGAAAATCTTCACTACTATGTATGTCTTTAAGCTCTTTTTCTACGGTTGAGATTAAATTTATTGTAAGCAGATTTTCTCTGCTTTCTTTTACGTTTTTTATTATTTCGGAAAGTACTGTTGTTGCGCTCATTAATCAATCTTCATCATTGAGAGGGTTTCTTTTAATGTTTCTGAAGCAACCTTTTTTGCCTTTCTGCTTCCCTCTTCGAAGATTTCTATAATTTCTTGCTCATTGTTCTCAAGCGATTTTCTTTTTTCACGTATTCCTTTGAGAAGCTCATTCAATTTTGCTGCGCACTGTTTTTTGCAGGCAACGCATCCTAATTGTCCTGATTCACAATCTTGTTTTATCTCGGGCACTTCTTCTTTATTAAAAACTCCGTGATATTTGAAAATGGTGCATATTTCAGGATGTCCTTTGTCATGTAATCGTATTTTTGCGGGGTCTGTAATAGCAGACATAATTTTCTTTGTCGTTTCCTCTTCCGTATCTGCAATTTTTATGTCATTGTTTAAACTCTTTGACATCTTTCTTCCGTCAACTCCGGGAATGGACGGAAATTCTGTGAGCAGCGCCTGTGGCTCGGGAAACAAATTCCCGTATAAACTGTTAAACCTTCTTACAATTTCTCTTGCAATTTCAAGATGATGCACCTGGTCTTTTCCCACTGGCACATAATCTGCTTTGTATATGATAATATCAGATGTCATAAGAATTGGATATCCAAGTAGCCCGTATGATACATTTTCTTTGAGGCCTAAATCTCTTATCATCTCTTTTACTGTCGTGTTTCTTTCGACCCACGGAGTGGGGACAATCATTGAGAGAAGCAAAGTGAGATATGCGTGTTCAGGAACTTTTGACTGTATGAACAGCGTACTTTTTTCAGGATCAATACCCGATGCGAGCCAGTCAAGCATTACCTCTATTCTGTTTCTTTTTATTTCCTCGGTATGGGCATATTCCGTTGTCAAGGCGTGAAGGTCTGCAATAAAATAGTACGAATTATATTGCTCCTGCAATTTGACATAGTTTGAAAGAGCGCCAAAAAGATGTCCTATATGTAATTTCCCGGTGGATCTCATACCGCTTAAAACTCTTTCCATCTATTTCCTCCTATAAAAACAAATTTATCACTGGTAAAATAATCTTATTTAGAAGATTAAAAGGAATTTTCAAAAATATTAAAATAATAAGAAGAAACATTCCGTAGTAATTTATTGATTCATCCAGAAGATAGCGTTGAGGCCTTTTTGTAAAGGCAAATAATACTTTTGAGCCGTCCAGTGGCGGGATGGGGATAAGGTTAAACATACCAAGAAATATGCTGTAAACGATGATGTACTGTAGCAGGATAACAATATAGCTAAAACTTGTAAGCATAGTGGGAGAGTTTACCGCCCATTTGTAGATGGGAGAAAGAATAAGTGCCGTAATGAAATTCATCACCGGGCCTGCTAACGAAACAATTACCATTCCTGAGCGTAGATCTCTTAGCGCAAAGAAATCCACGGGCACTGGTTTCCCCCAGCCAAACCTAAATAGGATGAGGGTAATCATGCCGACAGGGTCTATATGACGCAAAGGGTTTAAGCTTAACCTGCCCATTCGTTGTGCTGTTGTGTCGCCTAATTTATATGCCGAGTATGCGTGGCCAACTTCGTGTAGTGTCAAAACAATCAAAACAGCCGGCAGCGTAAAGAGTAACAAGTTAATCCAATAATCTGCACTAAATTCAAACATTTTTTTACTCCTTTCTATTTTGAAGTATTATAATACTTTTTTTGATTTCTTAAAATTGCATTAGTCTTTTCTCATTTTTAATAGGACATGAACGGAGAGATAAAGCTCAAACGATTATAAACTTGAATGATTTAAGAAAAAAGTGTACAATAATATGTATGTGGTATTGAATGCAGTACGTAAAATGAGAGAAAGATTAAAGCATTACAATTATTTTTAAAAAGGCAAAGGTTAAATAAAGGGGTGAAAAAATGAGAGATCTTGATTCGAGGTTTAATATTGGAAGCCTGCTTATCGCGTTAGGTTGTGCTTTTATCCTTGGAAATACGGGCGCAGTAAATTCTATTTTCTGGACTTTTGTCGGGTTTTTCTTACTGTTTGACGGAGTTCGTTACACTGCTAAATATATGGAAAGAGAAGACAAATCCGGTACAGAAAGCTATCTGTCTATGATTTTTATAGGTATTTTTATCCTTCTTTTTACGTTCTCTATCGTACAATTTTCAATTGTGGCAGCTGTCGCTGCGGGGTTTATTTCTGCAGGACTTGCGTTGCTCATCAAAGGATTTTTTTATAAACCACACGGTAGAGACATCACCACAGGATTAATACTTGTCGCAATAGGACTATTTTTATTTATTCCATTTGTATTAAATATCTCCGGAATAGTTTTTAAGGCAGCGAATAAGTATGGAATCTGGATACTTATTATCATTCTTGGAATCATTATGCTTATTCCACGCAAAGGAGGCAAAGGCCAATGAAAAAAGACACCGGCAAAGCAAAAAAAGAAACAGTCGGCGTATGTGTGCGCTGTGGGAAAGCAATTCAATTTGACGAGGCAATTATCATTGACGAAAAACTTTACTGCAAAGAGTGTGCGGAAAAGATAAAAATGGACGAAGAAAAATCAAAAAGATTGCATAAATCAGCTAAAAACCGAATGCTGGGAGGCGTTTGCGGGGGGCTGGGTGAATATTTTAACATTGACCCAACTATCGTGAGAGTTGTTTTTGCGATACTGCTTTTTGTACCGAATCTACGGTTCTGGTTTATGCCGCTTATCTATCTCTTACTCTGGATTATTATGCCTGAGGTGGAATGATGAAAAGCTACAATGATCCCGAAAAAGAAGCAGTCGGCGTATGTGTGCGTTGTGGGAAGGCAATTGGACCGGATGAAGCAGTAACAATTAATGGCAAACTTTATTGTAAGGAGTGCGCAGGAAAAATGGGTGAACAAAAAAAATTGTATCAATCACGGAAAGACCGAATGCTTTTTGGTGTTTGTGGCGGACTGGCAGAGTATATTGGAATTGACCCGACCATTATCCGCGTTCTGTGGGTTATAATTTCTTTCGCGTATGGATTCGGCATTTTAATGTACATAATTCTTGCCTTGATTGTGCCCAAAGAGCCTTTAAATTAACAGATATATTTAATGGAGGGTTCAATGATAAAAATAAATCCTGAAGATGAGCAGCATATTTTATTGAATGCTGCAGAACAGCTGTGCGTTGCTGCAAGGACAGCGCCAAAGGCGTACGGCGAAGATTCAATTGTTACGGGAATAGTATACGGAGAAGAGCTTAAAAAACTACGGGAAGAAATGATAAAAATAGGCAAAGAAAAAAATCTCAATTTTTTAATCAGGGACGCAGGGAACATTGAAGGTAAAGTTGTTGTTTTGATAGGAACCAGGCTGAAAAAGCACCAATCTTTATTTTGCATCTCCCGTGACGAAATGGAAGGAAAATGTATTGAATCCGCCATTGATATAGGCATTGCAATAGGTTCTGCCGTTTCAACTGCAATGCAGCTTAAAGTTGATAATAGAGTAATGCTCAGCATCGGGCTTGCTGTACTTAATCTTAATTTACTTAAAGAAGATGTAAGGATGATATACGGTATTCCGCTCAGCATTTCCGGTAAAAACCCGTTTTTTGATAGGAGGTAAGAATGAAAGAACTGTTACTTATTCCAGGTCCTACACCAGTAAGCGATGACGTACTTAAAGCTCTGTCCCAAAATACAATTTCGCACACGGATGACCGTTTTGTCGAAGTTTTTATAAAGGCCTTAAACAACATGAAACCGCTTTTTGGTACACGAGTCGGGCAGATATTTATTATTGCGGGCTCCGGTACGCTTGGGATGGAAATGTCGCTTACAAATATTTTGGAAGAAAATGAAAATCTTCTTGTTGTTTCTCACGGCTACTTTGGAGACCGTTTCGTTGAAATAGGCGAAACATTAGGATTAAATGTTGACTTATTAAAAAGCAAAGCCGGGATGCATATTGATTCTTCTTCTATAAAAGACTATCTTACTAAAAAGAAGTATAAAGCAGTAACATTTACCCATGTTGATACCTCAGCGGGTGTGATGACAAATATGGAAGAAATGAGCAAGATAATCAAAGAAATTTCGCCAGATACGCTAATTGTTTTGGATGGAGTGTGCGCTACCGGTGGGGTTCCGGAAAAGATGGACGAATGGGGAGTTGATGTTTTATTTACCGGCTCTCAAAAAGCAATTGCTGTACCCCCCGGACTTACCATGCTTGCTTTTTCAGCGCGGGCAATTTCAGCGCGAAAGGAAATGAAAAAAATGAGAACCTACTATGGCGACGTACTTAGATGGATACCAGTTATGGAAAATCCGCACAAGTACTTTGCCACACCAGCAGTAAATATGATTTTTGCGCTTGAAAAATCTCTTGATGACATTTTAGGACAAGGCTTGGATAAATATTACGAAAAACATAGAATGCTCGCCAGGTTAGCAAGAACTGCTATGAAAAAATTTGGATTTAAAAATCTGGCTGATGATAACATTGCAGCGCCTACGCTTTCCGTGTTTATCTATCCGCCAGGTATTGATGATACAGAGTTCAGATCTTTGCTTAAGAAAAAAGGCGTTACAGTTGCGGGAGCAATAGGCGAATTAAAAGGAAAATGTTTTAGGATGGGACATATGGGGAGCGTTACCGAGGAAGATATACTTCATGCCTTAAAGCACATTGGCCAGGTCATAAAAGAAAAATATATGTAGATAATTTAGATATTGTTTAAAATTTTACTGTTTTTTAAGTTTGTTTGCTGCGGTTACAGCAATTCCTGCTTTTATTAAATCTATAAGCACAAATGGAACCACGCCGACAATAAATGCTTTTTTAAAATCATTCATAAAGAGGCCAAGTCTGAGCCATCCAAATATGTATATTACTGCTATTCCGGCAAGTGACGCTACTAAATTAAGCAGAGTGCTGCTCCTTCTTTTACTTATCCAGCCTACGAGAAATGCTGCCACTGGAAAAGCAATTAAATATCCTCCCGTCGGGCCGTAAATATAGGCAAACCCCCCGGTAAGTCCCGCAAAAACTGGAAGCCCCATAGCACCCATGAGCAGGTAAAGTGCCTGGCTTAAGAATCCCAGTCGCGCTCCCAATACCAACCCGCTAAGCAGAACAAAAAATATCTGAAGCGTGACAGGTACCTGCCCGATCGGAATTGCTATTTGTGCCCCGACTATTGTTAAAGCTGTGAATATCGCAGTGTATGTTATATCTCTTGTTTTCATTTCACTTCCTTTATTTTTTCCTTCCAACAATGTATCCATATCCTATATAATCAACATAATCTTTGAAAATCTTGCTGTATTGATTCATTGCTTTACGTAAGTCGGAATGTAACAAAAGATTACATCCCATTTTTAACATGCCTTTAAGACCAAGTGCTTTCTTCGTTGCTTCTTCCATATCGGGTATTGTCTCAGAGAAATTTGCGGTTTTGACATCAACCATTCCCATTCTTTCGTAGAAATTTTTCCATTCTTCAAGTGTCATTGTTCTAAAGCCTTCCCAAACATCATATACTCGATCTACTAATTCTTCAGGTGGCAGTTTTTGCCAAGTCATTTCTAAGTCGCCAATGTATCCACCAATTTTTGTTACCCGAAGAAATTCTGAAAAAGCTTTCTCTTTATCAAGAAGCACAGTCGTGCATTCTGCCAAAACAATATCAAAACTTTCATCTTTAAATGGCAAATTATGTGCATCTGCACTTCTAAAACTAACTCTATCATTTAATCCCTTTTTCTTTGCCATTTCCTTTGCATATTCAATCATTCTCGCTGACAAATCTACCCCGATAACTTCACACCCGTATTTTTGAGCCAAATAGCAGGCTGTTATACCCTTTCCAGAACCTATGTCTAAAACTTTCTTATCCTTTCCTATTTTGCACATTTTTGCCATTTCATCAGTTTTTTCTATTCCGCCAGGGTGAAGAATTTCTAAACCACAAGAATACATCATTTGATCAATATCAGCCATTTTTCCCATTTGTCTACCTCCTTAAGATTTATTTGAATCATATTTATAGATTTGCTTTTTGCGGACAAGGACATATTGTAGCAAATTATTTCATCACAATTAAAGAGAGGTTTGCTTAAAATTATTAGCAAAACAAGTATGCTAATTAAATTTAATCTTATGTTATTTAAAATATTTTGTATTTACCGAAGCTCATTTAGATCTATGTGATCTACAACTCCCTTATGATTTTCTTTGCAAGGGGGATCTTTGAGGGTGTCATACTGAGTTCGTCAATACCCAACTTTACAAGGATAGGAATTGATTCGGAATCTCCTGCAAGTTCTCCACACATGCCAGTCCACTTTCCTTTTTTGTGCGAGGCGTCAATTGTCATTTTAACAAGTTTCAAAAGTGCTGGATTTAAAGGTTGATAAAGGTAAGATAAAGCTTCGTTTGTCCTATCTGCTGCGAAAGTGTATTGAGTAAGATCATTTGTGCCAATGCTAAAAAAATCAACATAATCTGAAAGTTCCTCCGCGTTAAGGGCTGCTGAGGGGATTTCAACCATAATGCCTACCTGGATATCCTTATCAAATGGAATTCTTTCTTTTGTTAATTCTTCTTTTACTGCGTTTAGGATTTCATTTGCTTTTAAAATTTCTTCCTTTACTGCAATCATTGGATACATAATAAGTGCTTTACCGTATACGCTTGCTCTTAGGATTGCTCGTAACTGTGTTTTAAACAGGACAATCCTTTCAAAACAAAGCCTTATAGCTCTTACTCCAAGGAATGGATTTAACTCTTTTTGTAAATTTAGATAAGGGATTTGTTTGTCTCCCCCTATATCAAGAGTTCTAATAATAACGGGTTTTCCATTAAATTTTTCTAAAACTGTTTTATATGCTTTTAACTGTTCTTCTTCAGCAGGAGGAGTATTCCTATTAAGAAAAAGAAACTCAGTTCTAAACAAACCCACACCATCTGCTCCCTGCTTAATAGCAATATCTGCATCATTTGGAGAGCCAATGTTTGCAGAAACTTCTATTTTTATGCCGTTTTTTGTTATTGCTTGAAGAAATTTTATCTTTTCAAGTTTACTTTTCTCTTTCCTAATCAAAGAAATCTTTTCAATAAAAAGTTTTTTTGTATCATCGTCCGGGTGAATGAAGACTTCCCCCGTTTCTCCATTAATAATAATGGGATCTCCATGTTTTACTTTTTCTGTTACATTTTTCAACCCTACGACAGCAGGAATACCAATAGTTTCCGCAATAATAGCAGTATGAGAAGTTGCCCCTCCCATATCCGTAGTAAAACCAAACACGTTTTTTCTATCAAGACTTGCAGTATCGGAAGGGGTTAAATCTCTGGCAACAATGATAGAAGCTTTTGGAAGACAAGATAGATCAGGCAATGGCTTGTCAAGTATATGGCGGATCAACCTGTTTGAAACATCACGAATATCTTTCGCTCTCTGCTTAAAATACTCATTTTCCATTTGTTCCATTTCCTCAGCAGCTTCGCCTAATACTTTTTTTACAGCAGCAATTAAAGTAAACCCCCGTTCAATTAATTCCATAATTTTTTCCTCAAGAGTCGGGTCATCAACAAAAAGTGCTTGAGCCTCGAAAATACCTGCTTCCTTCTCTGTCTTACCTGATTTCATCTTTTCGTAAATAGACTGAAGTTCTTTCCTGGATTTATCCTTGGTAATTTCCAATTTTTTCTTCTTATCCGAAACAGGAATATTGTCTTTTTCATTAATATCAACTTTTATTTCCTCGGGCAGATAAAGAAAAACCTCTCCTATGGCTATCCCCCTTGATACACCAATTCCCTTCAATTTTTCCATTATTGCTCTTCTCCGAAATTATTATTTACAAGCTCTTTAAATGCCTTCATTGCTTCTTGCTCGTCTTCTCCTTCAATCTTGATTATAATTTTAGATCCTTTTTCTGCACCAAGAGAAAGCACACCAATTATGCTCCTTGCATTTATCTCTTTCCCATCTTTTTCTATAATAACATTCGACTTAAATTTCACAGCTGTCTGCACGAAAATAGCAGCAGGTCGCGCATGTAAACCAACTTTATTCTGTATTATGAGCTCTTCCCGTATCATAAATATTCACCTCGTTTGCTCAAATTTTATTTATATTATAGCTTTGAATTATTTAAAAAAATAGCTTGAAAGTATTATCAAAAACAAAAATACAGAAACTGCTAATAGATAAATCAAAAACAGAATAACTACACCTTTTTGCCCCAACATTGTCATAATTATCAAAAAATATTTAAAAGACAAATTTACTTATAAATTCCTCTATCTTCCCCAAATTTTTACCTTTTATACAACCTAAAAAACCTCTCATTTACAAAATTTTCCGTGAGTTTAGAAAAAAACTTAAAATATCTATCAGGATTCTTTATCACAAATAAAAAAATAAGACCTACGGGTAGTTCCTTTAAGGAATCGCAAATTAATATCTAACATTAATGAACATGCTGTTCTCAGAGGCAGATTTGTAAGCAGCATCTGCAACTACTTGAGCTTTGTGGGCTTCTTCAAAAGTCGGTGTACCACCAAGAGTCTTACCACTTAAAATTGATTTAAAAAACCATAACAAACTCGTTAAATGCGGGTCTACCATTGAACCCTGCGATAATTTAGGATTTGGATAAAGCTTTGAAACTTCGGTATAAAACTCATCTTCTAACAAAACACTGTTTTCTATATGAATGTTTCTTGAATCTACATCAAAGAGAGAAAGCGAATAAGGATTTTTAAAATCTAAATGCAAAGAACCTCTATCGCCATAAATACTCAAACGAGTCCCTTCGTTCCCAACAGCGACTCTTGATGCTTCAATGGTACCTTTTACATCCGAATCTATCTTCATCGAAAGCAAAACCCAATCATCAACTTCAACATCCTCAAGCTTATTTTTGAAGGATTGTCTTTTTTTAACAACAGTGTTGGTAAAAGCACTTACCGATTCTACCTCGCCAATTAAAAATCGTACCAGATCAATTAAATGAATCCCTAAATCAACCAAAGCTCCACCGCCGCTTTTTTCCTTTTTCAAACGCCAGGTCATTTTCTTAGCAGGATTAAGATAGCTTGAATGAAAAAATTCTCCACGAAAAGCATAAATTTTTCCTAAAACTCTTTTTTTCAGAATGGCATGAGCAAAGGCAACAGCTGGCATAAATCTCAGCACTAAAGCCACCTGATTTTTAACCTCCCTTTTTTGAATTGCTTCCAACATCTTACCGGTTTCATAACCATTCATTCCAAGTGGTTTTTCACAGTAAATACTTTTACCATATTCTGCAGCAAGAAGAACTTGTTCTTTATGTAAATAATTTGGCGTACAAACGTCCACTAAATTAACGTCTGGCATCTGCACTAACTTCTCCATGCTATCTACAATTCTTTCAAAACCAATTAATTTCGCCTCTTCATAATTTTTATCAGGATGTGTTGTAAAAAGAGCTTTAAGATTCACTTGAAAATCAATATATGTACCTATTAAGGATATATTTCTAATTCCTAAAAGATGGTTTTTGGCAATCATACCAAGCCCAGCCAATCCATAATTAATTTCCATTTCTATCACCTTCTAATTTAATTAGGTAAAGTATAAATATAATCTTAAAATTCTACTTTTGTTACTTTGTGTAAAAATCTGGGGACATCCGGATTAATTCCCCTTGAAATTGAAAGATAATAAGCAAAAATTTGAGAGAATATAATCTCCGGAAACGTGTATAAATAATTAGTATTTTTACTTATCTTAAATCCAGCATCTCCTTCTCTTAACGCCTTTTCGCAATCAGAAACAACTAGTATATGAGCGCCGATTTTCTTGATTTCACTCATTATTGAAAGATTTATTTCAAGCGTTTCATCACCTGGAATAAACATGATAACCGGGGTAGTAGGAGTTAGAATGGCAATTGATCCATGCAAAAAATCAACAGAAGACATACCAAGAGCATTTATATAACAGGACTCTCTAAGTTTTAATGCAGTTTCAAGTGCAATCGAATAACTGAAGCCAGTACCCAAAACAACAACATTAGATGAAAAAATGTACTGTTTTGCAATTTCTCTTATACTTTCTTCTTTGGATAAAACTTCTTCTATTGGTTTAATAATTTTCCTTAAATCTAATCTCTCATTATTTATTGAGAAAGCCAGCATAAGCAGTGCCATAATCGAAGCGGAAAAGCTCTTTGTTGCACAAATACTCTCTTCTTTTCCTGCCGACATATAAATTCTGTTTTCTTTTGCAAGTCTGTAAAGTCTACTTTCTTTTGTATTTGTAATTCCCACGTTTATTGCCTTTACTTTTTCAGTATAATCAAGTATTGCACATACATCGTCAGTTTCTCCGGATTGGGATAGCCCTATTACTAGACTCCTTAAAATATCAGGTGGTTTTTTATATAAGGTGTAAATTGAACCCGTGGCAAGTGAAACAGGGATTCTAGCAATAAATTCAAGTATGTACTGTCCATAAATACATGCATTATCAGAGCTTCCGCGCCCGGAAAGTATCGTAAAAGAAGGATCATATTTTTTAATTCTTTCAGCTATTTTCTCAACATTATTTTTCTCGGATTCAAATAAATTTTTTATTACATTAGGAGTTTCCCCTATTTCATTTAACATCTTGAAAATTTTCACGTATCCCTCCAATTATTTAAAAGCAATCTTTTTGGCTTCTTTAATAATAGTTTCAACGATCTTTTCCCCTTCTCCTTTTTCTAGAAGAGTTGCTAAAGTCTCGTATCCCCCTTCTTCATATGCCTTTGCATCTGGTATATAACCTATATAATCCCAACAATAGCCAATCAAAACAACTTTACGAGGCTTGAGACCATCTTCTATCTGCTTTCCAAGAGTTGAAAATATTTCTCCGGGAATACCAACAAAAATAAGATCATCAAGTGAGGCTATCTTAATAAAAGTATCCAGGTATTTTGAATTGGCTAACAAAGAAGCACTTGCAAGAATACTATTTATACCTTCTATTTTTGATTGATACAGTCTTAAATTTTTAACACCTTCTTTTTTAGCACTTTCTAATTCACTCTGCGCCTGCTTTAACATTGAATTCAAAGATTCTTGCGAAGGAAATTCCTTTATCAGGAGAGATATTGGAATATTTTTTGCATTGAAATGTTTTTCATCAAATTTAAGTTCATTCAGGGATGGAAGACTATCTTTTATATTATCCGCGATAATTGTACCGATTCTATTTACTTCATTAAAACTTGACTCTTTTCTGAAAAATCTTGTACTAACGTCACCAGCTGCACCATTAAGGAAAACAACAAATTTGAGGTTATTTATATCTTCAGCTAATACACTTGCCACTTTCCCCGGAAAATCCGCACTTATATATAAGTTCTCTTCATGAAGCACAGTAGGGTGGCAGCCAAAATTATAAGCTAAAACAATCTCACCAGATAATGCCCTGAGCAATAAAATCTTAGTTTCCATAAGATTCTCATTGCCCTCAACCCTACGACTACCATATACTTGTTTTTTGAACTTAACAGAAGCAAATTCAAATTTGCCTTCGTAAGTTTTAGAAATTGCTTTCAAGGCTGCAGTTATTGTTTGGTGAACAGTATATTCTATGAGTTTCTCGTCGTCCTTACCAACTACTGGCACAGCTTCAGAAACACCTGACAGATGCACTGAACCCAAACCTTCAGGTCCCGAATGTGTATGAGTAGCAGAGATAAAAATATGTTCTATTGGTATTTCTGATTCCTTCTCGATACTTTCAGAGATTTTCATAGAAAATTCCTTGAAAACAGCTACTGTATCAAGCACAATGAAAATATATTTATTTTTGTCTGAGAAATTTAGATATAAAGCTTTAACAAAAAGATCATCGTGGACACCTAAAGCCCTTCTCTCACCAAGAAAACCGGCAAGTTGAACACCAATTTCCGGTGTTATTTTCTGACTTGCAAATCCAAATTTAATCATTTTTATTCCTCCAGAAATTTTCTAATCGCATGAACTACCCCGTTTTCCTCATTTGAGAGAGTTACAAATTTCGCCATTCGCTTTGTAGCCTCGTCACTATTGGCTACTGCAACAGGAAATTTTACTACGTCAAACATTGTTGAATCTGTTTCGTTATCGCCTATGGCCATAACATTTTCAGGATTAATTCCGCACATGTCAAGAATATAACTTAGGGCAGTACCTTTCGAAACACCTGGCGGTGAGATATCAAGACAATTTGTATCTGATTGTTTAACAATAGCATTGTTAGCAAGCGTTTCATCCAGTTCTTTTTTTAATTTTTCGAATTGGTTCTCCTCGGAACGTATAGAAACTTTCCTTATCCCTTTAAAAGTAAAGTCATCATAAGCATTTATATTCTTAAAAATAGCATTGAAAATATTCATCAGATCATCATCCATCTTCCAAACAGCTCTGGTGTCAAGAAAAAATGGTCCACCAGGGTTTTTAAAGCAGTTGTAATTGCTGCCTCTGCACAAATAAATATTAAATAGATAATTACTATTTTTTAATAAGTTTAAAGTTTGTCTTACGACCTTAACAGGTATTGTTTTTTCTAAAATTTTTCTATCTGTTACCGGATCCACTATAAAAGCACCCAGTTCACAGATTACCGGTATTTCTACCTCAAGTTTTTTTGCAAAAGGACGAATGGAATCATAGCCTCTTCCAGAGGCGATGGTAAGTTTTATACCATCTTGGAGGAATCCTTTAATCTCATTTGCATATTCATCTTTCAAATTTGAATGTCTATCAAGTAAAGTACCATCAAGGTCGGTTACGATAAGTTTTTTTACTTCACCAATTCTTTTTTTAATGTCATAACACACGGGTGGAATATCAGTTCTCTTTTGCATAAATAACCTTACCTTCTCTTATAGTGGCAACGACTTGAAGGGTATTCTTATCAAGAACAACAAAATCTGCAAAATTATCTTTCTTAATTGAACCTCTGTCCTTAACGCATATTGATTTAGCCGGATTGGTAGAAGCGCATCTTAAAGCCTCGCTTAAATTAAGACCGCCAAATTCAATAAGATTTCTTACACCTCTGTCCATTGTAAGTATTGAACCTGCAAGCGTTCCATTTTCAAGCCTTGCTGAAATTTCATCCACTACTATAGTAAAGTCTCCCAATGTATATTTGCCTGGCTTATCAAGACCTGCAGCCATCATCGCATCGGTAATCAAAACAAGTTTATCCTTAAAAAATTTACTCATGATTTGGATTGTTGCTTTATGGGTATGCACACCATCTGCAATAAACTGCAAATAAAAAGGATATAGCATTCCGGCACCTACAAGGCCTGGCGCTCTATGCTGGAAGGGCTTCATAGCATTGAAAAAATGTGTAATGGACGTAGCTCCCTTTGCAAAGGCCTTAACAGCAGTTTCATAATCTGTTGCAGTATGCCCCAATGAAACATTAACTCCGTTGCTTACAAGAAATTCTATAATCTCTAAATTATTTGCAACTTCCGGAGCTATAGTAATCATTATGATTTTTCCTGAATCCAAAAGAGTTGAAACTTTTTTAATAGAAGTCTCTTCATCAATTAGATTAGGATCCATCGCTCCAGGCACCTGTTTATTCAGAAAAGGACCTTCAAGATGGAATCCTAAAGGTTTTGCCCCCTCAATACTGTCAAGTTGAGGAGAAACCGAGATGACCCTCTCTAATTCAGTAATTGGTGCAGCTACGGTGGTAGGAAGAAAAGAAGTGACCCCTCTTTTAGCAAGACCTTTTGCCATTGACGAAATGGCTTCCTCTGTACCCTCCATAGTATCATGGTCACCGTAGCCATGAATGTGCACATCTATAAAACCCGGAGAAACAATATAACCTGTTAAATCAAGCATCTCTATATTTTCATCGGGCTTATCGAAAGCAAGATGTTTTATTTTAGCATCCCTGACCTCAATGTAAACATTTCCTTCTATTTTCTCAGGTGTATAAAGATTATCCGTCTTTATCAAATATCTGCAAAAATTATTAATATTTAATTTCATTTTTAACGAACTCCTCTTTTCTATTTTTTTAACAAAATTCTATAACCATAACTTTCGCTATACTTTTCCATAAGCTTTTCGTTGAATTCAGGACCTCCATCAATATTAGCACTCATAAGTACAGGGGGAGCAAATCCTTTGTTTATCATTTCCTCTATAGCGAATATGATAGCCTGGTTGAGCAGTAAATCTGCAGAAATTGATGATGTTCCACCAACTTTGGTTTTTAAACCTTTTATTTGTACTGCAGCATCTCCTTCAGCACTGTGGTTATCAAGCACAACATCAGCTAATTCGAATAACCTTTTGCCACTCGAATGCCTTGAAGGTGTATTCTTGCTTACGTCAAGTGCTGTTACGGCAATAAGAGGAATATTTCTGGACTTTACATACATTGCAAGTTCTATAATGAAGGGGTTTCTTCCTGAATTAGAGACGATTATTACACAATCCTTTTCTCGAAGATCCCAGTATCGCAAAAACTCATTACCAACACCTTCTATCTTTTCATATCTGCCAAAAGTTTCTTCATATACAGCTTTTACAGGTAATAATCCCCCGGCTCTTCCGGCAATTTCTAATGCAGCTGCATAAGAGTGACCGCTTCCAAAAGTTTGTATTATCCCGCCATTTATTATACTTTCGGCTATAAAATGGGCCGCTTTTTTCATATGCTCTTCCTCTTTTTCTAAAATTGGAACAAGATCCTTAATTACATCAAAATATTTCATAAGACCTCCTCTTAATAAGTTTTTATTGAATATTATTATAAGTCCTGATTTTTATTGAATATTATTATAAGTCCTGAATTACAATTACAGAAGATTTTTCTTTTTAAGCACTTCAATTAAGTCGTAATTACGTTCATTTGGAGTTCTCTGAGAAGAGATTTTATAACCAAAAGCAGCAATTTCTTTATAAGCCTCTGCATCTTCAGGTGTTACAGCTATCCACTGAAAAACCATAACCGGTTTTGTACCCGGGACAGGAGCCTGATTGCCAACATTCAATGAATCGACTTTTATACCAGCTTTCAATAAATCAAGACCATCCTGCGGAGTTTTTGCAATAATAAAAATAGAATCATTTTTTCCTTCGAATTTTTTTAAATATTCTATCGCATCTTTTACAGACAATACTTCAGTAGGTAACCCGCGTGAAGCCTGAGGAAGCATAGCCTGCTGCAAGGGATCCGCAGCAACTTTATCGTTCACAACTACTATACGGGCTACTCTATAAAAACTACACCATACAATAGTTACCTGTCCATGAATAAGTCTATTATCAATGTGAAGATGTAAACTCATGTTAAAGCCTCCTTAAACCTATCCTTTTTTAAGTGAATTACGAACTATTTCTGTCAAATTTTTCACCGACTCTTTCCCTGCAGTCATAGAAGTAAGAGCCAGCTCGCTAAGAGATATCGAATCTCTCAGGTTAATAATCTCAAGAATCATAGGTAAATTAACGCCAGTAATAACTTCTACGTTTTCATTTAAAAGGTATGCTGCTGCATTGCTGGGTGAAGCGCCAAACATGTCAACAAAAACAAGTACACCACTCCCACTGTCAACTTTTTTGACAGCTTCTAAAATCTTTTTCTTTAGCAATTCTATGCTGTCTCCCTCTAAAAGCGCAACTGTCTCCATCTGCCTCTGGGGACCAGCTATAAGATAAATTGCATCTAAAAATCCTTCTCCAAGTTTGCCATGTGTTACAATTACTATGCCTATCATATTGCCTCCAATTAATTTTTTTGAGGAGGGGAAGTATTTTAAATACTTCCCCTTTTTCTTTTCTGCCTAGCTAAAGATCTTCAAAGCACCAAAGACTATTGCTATTACAACCAATAAGAAAAGAACTTTCATGATTGTCCATCTACGAGACTTAAGCAACCAATACACAAAGAATACAAGTGCTAATGGGATCATATAAGGAAGTATCGAATCAAGGATAGATTGTATGTTAACTACCTGCTGTACAGTTTGACCCTCTACAACAAGACTTTTTGTAAATTGAATAGGTGTTTTAACTCCGCCTAGAATAGAGGGAATGAAACCTCCCACAACAATCAAAGCAACCATACTCGCCAGTTTGTTAAATGTAGTAAAGAATTTACTTCCGGCAGTTTTAACAAGACTCTTACCTTGATTATACCCAAACCAGAAACCGGGGAACATTACATAGAAATATATAAAACCAAGAATAAGCATTAAAGCCGCACCAAACCAGTTACCGCTCAAAGCCATACCGGCAGCAAAAACTGCAAAAATAGGTTTCATAAGAATAGCAGCAATTGTATCACCTATTGCTGCAAATGGACCCATTAAGGCAACTTTAATGTCATCAGCAGCCTGAGGTTGGTTCTGTTCTTCAAGTGCACAGGCTGCACCAAAGATAGTTGGGGAACCAATCATTGGGGTGGTGTTGTAGAAATTTAAGTGTCTCTTAATGGCTGCAAAATAATCATCCTTTTTGGGATATACCTTTTTTAAAATTGGCATAATTGACCAGCAGAAACCAAGTGCCTGCATTCTTTCATAGTTCCATGAGAGCTGCAGTGTGAAGTTATGCCTCCACATTGCTTTGATAAGGTCTCTTCTTGTGACATTACTTTTTACCGTAGGTTTTTCTGTTATTTTCTCTGCTTCTTTCTCAGGACCTTCTTTTTTAGTTAAAGAATTATAGATCACTACCACTGCAAGTGCTGTTAGAGCAATACCAATAAGAGGAATTTTCAGATAGGCAAATAAAACAAAACCTAATGCAAAGAAAGCCCACCATTTTTTCAATGGAAGATAGGTAAGCAATATCCCAAATCCTAACGCAGGAAGCATATGACCCATTGTAGAAAGACCTGCTGTCAACCAGGAAGGGATTCTAGCCATTAACGATTGTAATGGGGCAGCGCCAAGCCAGATTGCAAAGAATATTGGGATCGCACGGCTCAGACCCCACGGGATATTACCCAGGCCATGCATTAACGAAACACCTCTTTCATCCTGTTTTTCAGCAAATCTATCTGCACCATGTATAAATGCAGTGGTAGTCGCTCTTCCCAAGATATCAAGCTGTGTCATAAAAAGTGAAACTGGCACAGCCACGGCAATTCCTTCCGTAATAGCTATTGAGAGCGGCTGTTTGGAAAGAGCTCCTACTGCTGTTCCAATAACGGCTCCAGTGAAAAAATCTGGAATAGTTGCACCGCCATATGTCCACAGCCCCAAAGACATTAATTCCAACGTCCCTCCGACAGCCAATCCTAAAGGAACATTTCCAGTTACGATTCCGGTAATTAATCCAGCTACAATTGGGTCGTAAAATTGCCATCCCGGCCCTAAAAGGACCACAATCGCAAAGTAACTGTAGGCAGATAGAAATAACGCTAGACCAACACCATAACTTCCAATTCCGTTCATAATCTTTTGCCTCCCTTTCTTTAATACGATTTTTTTTCTTCTTTTCAGCGCTTTGTGTTAATTCATCACCCCCTTTTTTTAAAAAACTATATTAATATAAATCAAAAAATCTTTTATTTCTATGTTGCATTTTACTGCTTTTTTAAAAATTCCAAAATTTAAATTCTACAAATTTCTAATTTTTGAATAATATTTATCAATAATTTTTTGGTTATACTCTTCAATTTCTTTGGAATTTGCCATTAAAGAGCCATTAAAATATACATCTGGTTTTATGCCTTGTTTAAGCAAGTTTTCAACTGTTTGTACAATGAGCGAATGAGCTATGAAAGTTCCTGCAACCGTTGAAACGGCACCAACCTTCATTGGCAAATCTTCGAAAGATAAGGCAGCATCTCCGATGGGACAGCAATTATCAATCGCTACGTCTGCAACATCTTTTAGTTTTTGGCCTGAAGCATGAAGTGTTTTAAGATGATTTGCATAAGTAAAAGAAGTGATAACAATGACTTTAACTCCTCTTTTAGAAGATTCAACCGCAACATCTATTGGAACAATGTTATTCCCAGAATTTGAAATTACAATTATAACATCAGGTGAATTCAGTCGGTGGTAATTAACAATTATTTTCCCAGCCCCTTCCAGCTTCTCCATAAATTCACTCTTTATTATCTCAACATGTCCTGTCATTCCTGGCTCCAATATTGCATGTATATTGGCTAATGTAGCTCCTCGCCAAAATACATCTTCGGCAACAAGATGCGAATGGCCGGTACCAAAAGTGTGAATTATTCCTCCATTTTTTGTACAATCTGCCATTAAAACAGCAGCTTTTTTGATGTTCTCACTCTGTGTGCTTTCAATTCGATTAAGAATCTCAATTATTGACGCAAAATACCCCTGCAAGGCTAATTCCATATGCTCACCTCCCTGTAATTTTATATTTTTCCCCCAAAACTCAACCTTTTAACACTCTTTCTCAGCAACTCACCGTCTCTCACTTGAGGAGCCCTTCTCCTCTTTCAAAACCCACCGCCTCCTCTCAAAGGGATGATTTACTCCTCTTTTAATAATAGCTTAATGCTTAATTATGAAAGTTACGTAGCAATTTCATTATCTTTTTTCCTCCTACGAAGTTAAACGAAGATAACATCATCATAATTTTCGGTGCCCTTTCGTGTTCTTAAAGACAGGTTTTCGAATTGCACATAACTTGGTTTTATATCCGCACTTCGTATATTCTTCTTTTCCAATGCTACACCCCTGTTTAACTTTTTTATTTTTGCCTCCTTTTAATGAAAATACTTAACTCAGTTATGTAATAATACTAAAAGCCTTTTTGTCAATTTTTATATTTACTTTAAAATATTTATTTTGTTTTTTTATCCGCCGTATGTGATTGTTATTGTCCTCGTGTCGTTGTCCCAGCCGACGATATTGTAAATAATTTGTTCGTTCGCTTAAAGTTATTCATTATTTTATCCTCGTAATAATTTATTATTGTTTAGCATAAAAACTGTCATTTCAAGGTTTGATCCTTCAGTCTTTTCATATCTTTTTCAAATTTGCTTCTACAATGCTTTTTTATCTTCTATTAATGAATTTCCCTTTAATGGAAAATCTTTGAGAATTTTTAAATTTAAATTAGATTGAAGTGATACTCTATCTAAAGATAGAGTACTTTTCTTTTTAAAATTTATTTAAAAGTTTCTTTTAAAGTTTATTTAGGGTATGAACCAGCTCTTTTGCCATCTGTGTTTGTTAAAGGTTGGGTGTTACCCTTTTGTTAACACTGCCGTTAACTTTTGCTAACACTACTGTTACCTTTTTGATAATGCTGCTGTTCATTTTTGTTAACACTAACTGTTCGCTTTGGTTAACACTTTTATCTTTTTGTAACACCCATTCTTCATAATGTTCATTGAACTGATATTGATTACTTTTTTTAAAAAGTTTCTTTTTCTTTACCATCCGGTTTATAATTATTGAGCATTTGCATCGTGGTAAACCTATATCTTTTGCAATCTTTGTTACTGATAATCGTTTTGTCCATTGCTGTCTTGAACCGTTAAAAGAATATCCCCAGGAGTTCCTCATAGTATAAGAGGCAATTCTTGTTTCCCGGTGTGAGAGCCTACCTTTTGATAATATATCAATGAGTATCTCATTTTTAATCGGCGTGAAATTAGTTATCATTTCTTTTCCTCCTTTGCTTCCTTTGCCTCATTTGCAATAGACATTCAGAGTAAAAACCAAAAGATATGCTGCTGTTCCCTTTAATCATTAAACACCTCCATAGTTTATTTTGAGGAAAAATTCTCCCTACCTATAAATTTGCAAAGGGGGGAGAAAAATTGGGTTTTGAGGAAAAATAAAGGAGAGCATTATTCGGTAATTAAAGGAGATACATTACTTATAAGTTTTTGTGAAAACAAAACTGGAAGTTGCCATCTTACTCGTGTTGCCGCAACGGTTTGCACTTACAAGGACTGGAAAAAATAGAATGACGCGGAATATTAAACACTGAAAAACTGTTATTTTTAGATTTGATTCCCCCTCAAATTGTTAAGGATTATTAATTTTTAAAATTTCAAATTTGCCTATAATAAAAGATAGGAGTTATTCAAATTGAAGGAGGAGCAATAAGCGAAAGTTTAAAGGAGGAGATAAGAAGGTGAATTATAAAAATAAACAGCTCAGGGAGAAAATTATGTTCGAAAGCTCCTTCAGATATCTTACCAAAAAAGAAGGATATTTGAACTTAAGCTCTGATATAAACAAGTTGGCCGAATTTGCTGGAGGAAATTAATGAAAAAGTTCATTTGGATAGTGGCTGTAATTGCCATTTGCATATTTGGGAGTTGCTATTTGCTTACTCAATCAAAGAATGGAAACCATAAGCCAATAGCCAATGCTGGTGAAGATCAGATTGTGAATTTTGGAGACAACACTATTCAATTAGATGGGAGCGGAAGTAGAGATAAAGATGGGAATACATTGGCATATCTTTGGAGTTTTATATCTACTCCCGAAGGTTCAACGGCGATGCTTTCTGATGGGGAAATTGTTAATCCTACTTTTGATTATGATAAACCGGGAAGCTATACCATTCAGCTTGCTGTAATTAATGAAGGAAAAGAGATCAGTGAACCTGATAGCATTACAATTATTGTAAGGCAGACTATAAAATGTTCGATTGTTGTGGAAGAAAAGAGCTGGTCTAAAGGAGATCCTGTCCTGGTTTCTGTCATAGTGGAAAATGTTTCTGGAAGCAAGGTTAATTTGAAGACGATTTCCTCATTTACGCTTAATGAAATGCAGTTTTACTGCCCGACGGATATTGTCAGAGGGGAATATGTACTGCCTTCCGATGCACATTCAATTATATCTTTAGAGAGAGGTGCTCTGATAAATTCAAGGATAGATATATCCAAGCTTAAATGGGGTATGGGCCTTGCTGCTAGTTGGCCAAACAATTCTTTCTATAATATTGTTTCACCCGGGCAATATAAGCTTCGTCTGGATATTGAAGTTGTAGATGGAGGTATGCCTAAATGGATTCACTCAAATGAAGTTGAAGTTACTATTATTGAATAGGAGAGGTGAATTTTAGCAAATGAAAGCGGCAATCAAAGGGAAGAACTTTAAAATTGTAGGCGTCATCACCTACATGGTTAAAAAATTTACGTAAAGGAGGAAGATATGAAAAGAAAAAGTATTTTGTTGATTGTTTCATTCATTCTCATTACTTCTCCTTTATTTTCTGTATTGCCACACTCTTTAGCTGGTCAAAATACTATTATTATACTTCATCCCGATAATCCAATAATGATCGTTAACGGCGTTTCTCAGGAAATAGATCCTGGAAGAGGTACAAAGCCCGTAATCATTCCTGAGTGGTCAAGAACGGTTGTTCCCATTAGAGCAATTGTAGAAGCATTAGGAGGAACAATTAGCTGGGAAAATACAACAAGAAAAGTAACGATTAATTTTGGCAACACAACGATTGAGCTCTGGATAGATAATCCACAGGCAAAGGTAAACGATGCTATGGTATACATTGACCCGAACAACCATAATGTGAAACCAATTATTGTAAATGACAGAACAATGCTGCCTTTAAGGTTTGTTGCAGAATCTCTTGGTTGTGATGTCGGCTGGGACAATGACACAAGGACGATAACGATAACATATCCAAAGGAAGGACAAACAACTGGGACAAGTTTAAAAATTGTGAATATAAACTATGATGCAGAAGGTAATGACAATGAAAATCCTAATGGGGAATGGGTAGAAATAAAGAATACGGGCTCAACAGCTGTAAACTTAAAAGGATTCGTGTTAGAAGATGAGTCGCAACATAAATTCATATTTCCAGATTTCGTACTTAATCCTGGAAAAACTGTGAGAGTCTATTCTGGGAGTGGGACATCAACATCTGAATCTCTTTATTGGGGTTCTAAATCCGCTATTTGGAACAATGATGGAGATACTGCTTGCTTATATGACAGTAATGGCAAATTAATTGATACCTATAAGTACCCGTGATATATTAGGAAAAGCATACTCAAAAAACTTGCAATGCGTGGAGGCAAAAAATGAAAAAGATTTTAATCATTTTGTTGATTGTTTTTGTGGGAATTATTGTATTTATTGCATGGCCACAATCAGGTCCAAGTTTTAGACTTGTAAGTTATTACCAAACAGACGTTGGCTACCCGGAAACGACCGGAACAAGAAGAGTACAGTCTATTTATGTTAATAATTTTGAAGATACTCCTGAAGTTTGGGAAACAATTGAAAAATATGCTAAAAAATTAACTTGGTTTGAAGGAGATGCTAATTTTATTTTTTTCTTTAAGGATAAAGAAAATACTCCAGATGTTACCACCACAACAGCAAAATTCTTTGATGCTAAATATGAAAAATACTGCATAGCAGCATATTACCGTCTTACAAGCGAAGAGGAACTTTTCAAAAAATATCCATTTATAGAGTGAAAGTGGCAATCAAAGGAAAGAACTTCAAAATTGTAGGTGGCAGCACGTACCCGGTGAAAAGATTCAAGTAGGTGGGAGGAAGGGAGAATGACCGATAAGAAAAAAGAAGAGCTAAAATTTTTAAAGGAATCTCTTAATATTGTTGGTTTTAAAAAATGCAGTATTACTCCATTAAAGTCTACGCAGCTACGTGGTACAGCAAATAGAAAAGAGACGTCTACTCATGATCCTGATTTTAAGCTTGCGATAGAAAATAAAATAATAGGAGTAGAGGTAACAGAATATTATGTCGATGCAAAACATAGTAAAGGAGGCAGTCGTTCACGCGCTAACGAAACGTATGATGATATAAGGAAAATAGTGAATGAGAAAGCAAAGGAAAACAGCAACTTGAAAGATATATATGGCAGTTTAAGCCTTAAGAATCAAAAAGGTCGTCCCCAAAAAGCAGAGTTAGAAAAATTCGCTGACGACCTTATAAGATTGGTAGCTGAATTTATCCGTAAAAATAAGAATTTTAAAGAAAAGAGTTTAGTACCCGAGGATGGCTATTCATTACTAAAAAAATTTTTAAAGTCTGTCATGCTGCAGCGAGTATCCTCCTCAATTCTTTGGGATATTACGTATGGTGGAAGCACAGGTCTTGAAGAAAAGAATTTAATCAATACAATAAAACCAAAATTGGAGAAACGACAGAAGTATAACTATAATAATTTTAATGAATTGTGGTTGCTTGTTGTTTTCGGTTCATTATTTTCACAGGTCGTGCCGCGCCCTTGGGCTATAGAGGATAAATTAAGAAATTTTGACAAAATAAATCGTATGCTTAAAACATCATACTTTGATAAGGTTTATCTTTATCTACGTAACGATAAGACTGTTTTTAAATGGCCTGGGTGGATTAAAATTGAGCCTAAATCTTCATAAGGAGGCATATATGTCAATTTTTTCAAAAAAACAAGAAATTAATCTCGATGATTTTTGCCGTGATTTTTACGAAAAGAACATACTTAATCCAGTGATTGCAGGAATTGACGTTGGTGCGGCGTATTTTGACACAGCACTAAAATTAGTCATTGAAGCAGATCAAAATTTTGCTAACATTGATTCTCAAAAATTTGCCACCGAGATGATACCCTTGAGAGTTGAGTTATTTTCTCTTGCATGGCTACATCAATTTGGAGATAAATCGGCAGTTGATCAAAGTGTTTTTACAAAGCATTTCCTAGATAAAAATAAAAGAAATGATATTTGGAACGATATGGAACCCTATAATCAAGCAATTGCTCGCTCCAGTACCGCTGGAAAAACCTCTAAAAACCCATTTGATAGAGTATACCTTGCTCGTGTTAATTTAACGAGGGTTGATTTGTTTAATCAGTATCACAAAGAAGGCTATGATCTAAAATGTGTTGCACGTGCTTTGAACCGATTATTTTCTGATGAGACTTGGGGAAAAGATATTACTGCTAATTTTCTCATGTTTACTCTTTGTGATCGCCTTGGATTCAAATCTAATGAACCCAATAAAGAAGCAGAGTTTCGTCTAACCGCTATAGTTCATGGTTTTTATGATGGAGCTCGACAGTCCTTAGGAAAAATAAAGATTAAAGATGGCAACATCACCTAACACTGGATATGCGGTTTTGCTACGCTTCACCCATATTGCTAATGCAACATCGCATACCCAGAAACATTGGGCGAAATTTAAGCATGGTTCTTAATAATGGAGGTGTATTATGGATAAAGAAAAAGTGGTATTTAAGAAGGAAAAAGAAACTCTATTAATACCTCTTTACTGCAAGTATTTGGAAAGTCAAAAGAAATCGCCGATTATCAAAGATGAAAAAGCGATCGAAATAGTAAATGGTATTGAATATGATTACGAACAATTAGAAATACCTAAACAAACATATGTTACGATATGCATTAGAGCTAAACAATTTGATAATTATGTTAAAAATTTCTTAATGGATGAACCCGGTAGTATTGTTATTCAATTGGGATGTGGCCTTGATAGCCGATTTAACCGTGTTGATAATGGTAAAGTTGAGTGGTACGACCTGGATTTTCCAGAAGTAATTGAATTGAGAAAACATTTTTATAAAGAGATAGATATCATTTAATATCATCATCTGTTACGGAATTGAATTGGTTAGATAGCATAAATGCCAAAAATAAACCGGTAATAATTCTGGCAGAAGGTTTATTTATGTATTTAAAAGAAGAAGAAATAAAATCATTATTTAAAGCTCTTCAAATTAAATTTTCAATTAGTACCATTATTTTTGATAGTTATAGTGAGGTTACAGCGAGAGGCATAAAGAACCATCCCTCAATTAAAAAAACTGGTGCAATAATTAATTGGGGAATTAATGATGCAAAAGATATTGAATCATGGAGCAATAAAATACATCTTAAAGAAGAATGGTATTTTACACAATCTGATGAAATCAGTAAATTAGATACTGGTTATAGACTTTTATTTAAAACAATGGGTTTATTTCCAATAGCACGAAAAGCACACCGCATATTAGTATTTCAATTAGGAAATATTTAATGAAGTGTTCCAACTTTGTCAAACAGCGCATGGGCATTGTTATACGAAATTGTTTTATATGGCAATGGAGAATAATAAATGAGAAAAACCTTGATAAAATTTCTTCCCTAAATTCAGAAATTATTAAAACTTAGATACTTAGTGAAGGATAAGTGGCTGATGAAAATACTAAAAGGAAAGGTGAGTTTTAGCAAATGAAAGCAGCAATAGACACGAGAGTTTCCACAAACGACCAAGCATAATAAAAGGCGTTGTTTGGTGCGTGCGGAAAGGGAAAAGCAAATAGTTACTAGCGACTATTAACTTTTCCCGCCATGTTTCTTCCTATGCTTTTTCTCATATCGCTCAGAAATTTCAGGAAAATTGTTAAAAGCAGAAGAATTACAATTGATTAAAAATAAATATTTTTTTTATTTCTTTGTATAACTTGTATTTAAAAGATGTTCTTGCAGTTTCAACAACACCATCAAAAGTATACAAAAAACCTTTTTTTCTCCCCCCCCTTGCATAATTATATATGTAGGCGGAGGTTAACGTAGTAATCTGACAGTCCTCCCCTGCAAAATAAAAAATGGAGGTGATTTGATGATTGCAGTAGAACAACCAGGTAGTTTGCAGTTTACGTTTGATGATGGACTCGGCGAGACAAGACTGGAGAGTATAAGAGGAATAAAGCCAGATGCGCTTGACCAGGATGTTTATGATTGCGGAGTTGGTATTTCCGGTCTTATTGTTGACGCCGTTGTAGGGTTCAGGCGTTCGTCTCTCAAGGATTACGAAGGATAAAGGGGGTGATGGATAATGGCATTAGAAAACACAGTTAAAAAGACAATCCAGATGACATTCATGACAGAGAATGGCAAGACGTACAGAATGGAATTTGACAACCCCAAAGCTACTCTTACTTCAACAGAAGTGCAGACCGTTATGCAGATGGTTATCGACAGGAACATCATACTGACAACGAACGGAGCACTTGTAAGCATTAAAGACGGCGGAATTGTAGACAGAACTTACACTGACCTCATTCCGTAGAACTGTTTATTCTTTTTTGGTGCAGGTTGAAAAATACCTGCACCTTTTTATCTAATCGGAGGTGATTAAATGAATATTCAACCGGAATGGCTATCAGGACTTATAGGGGTGATTGCTCCTCTTGTTGTACGGTGGATTACGGGAGCAAACCTTTCAAGAAGAACAAAAAGCGTCTTTGCGATACTTGTATCTGCTGTTATCGGATTTGCTTCTTCATTTCTTTCCGGACAGTTTGATACTGCCACGATATTAAAATCTATCGCTATCTGCTTCTCTATCTCCCAGGTTGTTTATGATCAGCTGTTTAAGGATCTGTTTAACAGATGAGCTACATAGATATACTAAGAGCAGTCGCAGATGTCGGCTTTCCCGTTGTCGTGTCCGTTTACCTTTTAATGGTGTTCGGGAATAAAATAGACAAACTCTCAAGAGCAGTTGATAACCTTTCCAAATACATTGACGCGCTGCTCAGGGCAGAGGGAAAGTGAGAGATATACGGTACATCATACTGCACCACTCTGCCACTGATTACCAACTGAATGAAGAAGATACCGACGGTAAATATATCGGAAGAGTAATATGCGAAAAAGCAAAGAAGCTGTGGGAAGATAAATATCCATCTTACAAATGCGATTACCATTTTCTCATAGGGCACACAGGAAAAGTATTCAATGGACAGTTAGTTGAATCTCCTTCCTGGCACTGCACCAGTTACGAAACAAACCTCATAAGTATCGGAATATGCTTTCTTGGAAACTTCGAAAAGATTAAAATGCCTATTGAGCAGTTTAATGCAGGCGTAGCACTCATTAAAAAACTTATGAAAGATTACAATATCCCACTCAAAAACATCTTGAGGCACAAAGATGTTATTTCTGATATTACTCATCACTCAAACTCTACCCTCTGTCCCGGTAAAAACTTTCCATTTATTGAACTGCTTGACGCTCTCCGTGACGGTGAACCGTTCTTTGATATTGGAGAAGATTATCCTTACATAAAAGAGATAAAATACCTGAAAGAAAAAGGTATTATCAAAGGAGACGGCAAGGGATATTTTAATCCGAAGGAAAACATAACAAGAGAAGAGGCTGCGCTTATTGCGTATAGGATTTCGAAGTTACTGTGGAACTGAGTACAATAAAACTTATAGGAGGGCAAGCGCAAGAGCTTGCCCTCCTTTTCAGTATTAGTTCGCAAATAATTTGTCCTTATCTCCAGCACTCACAGGTTACAGGATTTTGGGGAGTATCGTAACCAATTTGGATATCCTGATAGCGCACAATTAAACCGTTGTCTATTGGCATAATGTTAATGAAGAGATTGCCTTTTTCGACAATTTTACGCCATAACAACTTCCCACTGTCTGGGTCGAAAGCATAGATTGCATTGGAAGCATTAAAATATACAATATCTTTTGTAGCAACAACATCGTGCTCATTGAAACAATCTTCATATCCGTTCCATTTGTTCCACCATTCGCTCTGCCAATCCTCATCTTTAAAACTCCAGACTTCATTGCCAGTTTTCATATCGAAGCAGACGAATCTTTTATCAAAAAGCATGGCATAGAGTTTATCGTCATGGATTGCAAACATGCCTATTGAGAGAACAGCATTCAACTTTTTTACTGTCTTTGAAACGTTTTGCCATAATGGCTTATGCGAAGTTTTATCAAAAACTTTAATGAAAAATTGAGGTTCCTTACCCATCCACTGGTTGCCTACCATACAAATTGCTACGAAATTTTCATTTACTGCAATTCGTATTATCTGGCCTGGATAATCAACGTCTCCTTCTTCTATAGGCGCAAACCATGTAAACTTCTTTCTTGAAGTATCATAACAGAATATGTAGGTTCTATCTGTGCTATCATGCGTAAATCTTGTAGCCCCGTAGATGTTTGGTCCGTCTGCCGCAAGGGATGCATATGAAGTGTACATTGAGCGATACTTCCCAACAATTGGCTCTGCAATAGGTTCTAAGAATATTTTATTCAGGACTTTTCCCGTGTTTACATCCCAAACCCAGATACCTGCTTCTGCTTCTCCATTCTTTTTATAACCTTCTACATTTGTTGCTGCAAGATAAATGCATCCATTGATTATTAAGGGATGTTGGGAAGATAGTCCTGTTGAATCACCTCCAATAACTTCGCTCTTCCAAATGGGTTCTCCTGTTTTCTTGTCTATTACAAGAAGAAATTCCCTTGCAGAATATCCTCCCAATATGACAATTTTATCTTCATAAATAACAGGAGAATTATAGAAGAAAGAGTTAAAATCGGATTCATAATCGGGCGGTTCTCCTCGTGGAGAAGGCTTTGAGTGATAATCTTTTTCCCAGATTTCTTTTCCTGTTTCAAAATCGACTACAGTAATTACAGAACCAGATGCTAAATATGCTCTATTCCCTTCGATAGTAGGCGCATTCGTCGTAAGAAGTAAGGATTCACAAGCATACGAGAGGTTGTGCTTCCATGTTACTTTACCTGGAGTTTCTTTTAATCCGGCAATATCTTTATAGGAAGTCCTCCCAGCATCACAAAACTCACCGTAGAATGCTGGCATATTTGCAGCTCTACTGCATCCCGACAGCAATGTGAAAATTAATACCAGTGATGTTAATATAAACCTTCTCATAGCAACCTACTGTGGATAAGCTGTTCTAAATATATCAGAATCTGCAAAAGTATAGCCAACCCGGACTAATGTTGAATAATAGTTACTAAGTTCTGCAATATTATCGTATGGCGCATAGTACATACGTTCCGGGGCATACTCACTGCTGGTAAAATTTATTGCATCATATGTGTTCACAATGTAGTTCGTTGCCGTATCTTTCTCACCATTGGTTTTTACTAATACACAAAAATGAAGACCGGGATGGTGTACTGCTATGATCGGAACTATATGATAATAGATTGCAATTGCAGCATCACTACAACTTTCAAAATAGCCAACACTACTTATGCCAGGGAAATCTGCTATAGCACCAAAAATAAGTCCATCATCCCAATCAAAACCATTATGGTCTCCCAGCCAGGTGTTTAAATTTAAAGGGTCTACTACAGAGCCATTTATAGTAAGATTGTATGTTGCAAGCATCATTGCGCTGGACGTAAGGAAACAACCTTTGTCTCCAATTGTGTATCGTTCATGTATTCCCAACCACTCGTTTACCCATCTCCAATACCCCTGTTTGTATGAGTAAATGGCTGGAAGCGTTACATAAGAATACGTAGAGAGAGAAACCTTTGAACCATAAAACTTTTTCAGGATTTCTTCAGGTAGTGCACTTTTTCCTTTCGAAATTTTTGCGTCTCTTTCTAAAAGTGCTTCAAGTGGGGCAATTTCATATTCATTAAGCTTTACTTCTTTTTTACCCTCACTATCAATGATAACAGGAAATAGGTTTCCATGCGTATCTCTGTACATTTCACCTTGGTCGGTGGCAACTACGCCATATCCTTCGTCTGCTTTGATTGTCCCACCGAAAGGAACAAAACTTACTAAAAACACAAATAAGATTAATAAAATTGTTATTTTTTTACTTCTCATTTTATCCTCCTTATCATTTTATATTTTTATATTCTTTTTGCCTTTTCAGACAATTAATGTAAAACATTTTTCTTGCCTTTGATCCTGCTTTTAACTGTTTCTGTATCAATATTTTATATCTTTAAATCTTTTATGCAATTTCTGTTGCCAAAATTAATAGGTTCTTGCGCAAGAAATTTAACTCACCACTATTTGTCCATCAGTTCATTGCTCTCATATTGCATCACCTTCCTTCCGAGGGTTAAAACTCGTCCTGAACCCTGAACTGCAACGTTCCAGTGCAGACTCGTTTCAGGGTTTGTTCCTTTTCTAATAATACCTTAATCATTTTTTTTTTTTGCAATAAGTTTTTTACTCTCTGGAATCTACATTCTTTTTCAGCAGGTGCCAATTACATAAGTACTTGCTTCCTTAGATAAAAATATTCAAAAAATACTCTAAACTGACAAAGTTAGGAGATACAAGGACTTTTAAAGAGCCTCTATTTGAGGATGCGCGCACTTAAAGCTCTCTTTACTTCCGTATCTCTCTTAAGGAACAGACGATGTCAATAAATCATTTTTATCTATTGCAATAACTGAGCCTGAAGTTTCTTGGTTTGGTGGGGTATACAGAAACACTTTTGAGTCATCAGATGTAATCATTTTAGAGCCATTTGGAAATCTAACAATATTTTTCCCTGAATTTATATCTATGAGATAAGAAAAGGTTAAAGTTAATAAAGTATTTTTTGCGTCTCTCCTCTCCTCATTTGCCAATCCTATAAACTTTCCCTTGTCTTTAAGTTCAATTATTCCATATATGTCTGTATTGGGTTGTAATTTGAGTTTTATTTCCTCTTCTGTATCTTTATTGATTGCGACTAATTCAGAATAATCGTCGGATAGAGCATAGACAAAATTTTCGGCTAAGTAATTAAAATGATAACCAGCGTTAAGTGATTTAGCAAAATTAGTCTTAAACGTATCCAAACTTATGCCCACAATTTTTGTGTTGCTATATTCCTCAGGAAAAAGATAAATCATTTCATTTGATGGATCAAATTCAAACCTAGGATAGAGAAACCCTGTAATCTTAGATGCATCTACTCCCTTGAGAGAAGGGTAAGAAAAAACCTTCATTGTAGCGCCAGTATTTGCATCAATTGCAAAAATTTGGAAGTACTTTTCTTTAGGTTCAATACCTCCAAATAAAAGCATATTATCCTTCCACTGAATAAACGAGAGATATTCATTATCAAATTCTCTTTTCCAATAAATTTGTAGTTTTGTAAGTTTAAGTTCAATATCTGTTTTATCAACACTTGCTCCACTCTTTGTTAGATTCCATATACGTTCTCCAGGCGCACAGATAAAATAACCAATCTCTTTGCCGGTTTCTGGATCTACAATCAAAGCCTTTGATGGAGCAACGTTCCATATAAAAACTTTTCCGTTTTCTATTGTGACATGCGTTTCACCAAAAGGTTCTGAGGGTTCGATTGGATTTGTTCTTTCAAACCCCGCTTTATACTCAACTTTTCCCGTACTCTTATCTATCTTGTACAGCTCTGACGAAGAAACCAGGAACAATTTACTTCCAAGAACTTTGCCATCCGAAATTTGACCTGTATCAATTTTCCACACATACGGGAATTCCCTCAGGCTTACCTCAAGCTTTTTATTAAAAATGGACAGAGAAACCTCTTGTGTTTCTGGCGTAAACTCGTCTTTTTCTAAAGTAATTCTATACTTGTTTCTGGTTGATAATTCTGTTGTTATGGGTGTTTTCCCAACTACTCCGTAAGTAAAAATATTGTTACCTTGGATAGTTTCGATATACACATCTGCCCCTTCCGGATTTGAGACTATTTCAATGCTTGCCTTATCACGTATGTTGCAACCTACTGACGAAAGCAGCAAAACAAACAAAATAAAAAAAATAAGTAAATGCAAGCGCTTCATTTGATTCCTCCCTCTTATGTTATTCATTAGTATATAAAATATCCTTTATTTTTATTCAAAAATAAGCTTGTTATTATCATTACTTAGCCCAACACCGCTAAAATAAACAGTGTTGGGCTAATTGTGCTAATTCTAAAATGATAACTGGTTGTATATATGTATTGGATGGTATATAGGCCCCGTGGATGTATTTTGCGAGCCAGCATAATCCCATCTAACATGGTAATAATCGTAATTGTGGCAATCAACAAGCACTGCATATGTCCCACTCAAATAGTCAATATAGGTATAGGCTACCACAGCTACATGGTTTACACCATTTTGTGCATCCCAATCATAATACACGATATCTCCCTTTAGAAGACCACCAATGTTCACATCACTTATTGGAATTTCTGTTCCAAAATGATTTAACATAAAAGGATATTGGTAGTCTACATTTATCCACGTAAGTGGCCAATCATCGTCATTAGTTTGATTAGGATATGTTCCATTATTATCATACCACCAGCTTGAACTATTGTGTATACGCCAACCTATATAAGGAGCCCCTCCAGCATGCATTGACTGCGAGACAAAATTTGCACAATCGTTAGGTTGAGTTTTGTAGTAAGCGGAATTGTAATAACCCGGGTAGTTTGTCCCACCATGAGCTGACGGATTAACATAACTGTCTGCATAGGAAGCAGCTGCATTTCTATTGTAACTAACTGTGCTTGTAGCAGTATTTATAGCACTCTGCTTGACAACTACTTTTGTAGATGTTGACTCAGTAGAGAGCTCATAATCAGGAGATATTACCCCTGTTAAAGGTCCTTCATCATACGAATCTTTAAGAAGTAGCCATTTACCGTCTTTAAAACTCCAGGTCATATCATGATTAACGCCAAAACCGGATGTAATAGTATTTCCTTGCCAAGTCCAGTCGAAGAATGTCCACTCATAAACTGAAACATTTGCAATATTATCGCTTATATTAATGTTTTTTATGTATGGGGTGCTTTTCATACTGACTATTTTTGTTTCCCATCGCTTTTCAAGGGCTCTGAATTTTTGCACTCTGTCATTCAATTCAAACTGTAATAATTTGGAGTTTATAACATAAAATTTATTGAGATTAGTATTATGACCAATAGTACATTCTGCACGTTCGTAAAAAAGGTTATCAATGCTCTGCATTAAGGCATCTTCGCTGTTGTTTGCAAAAGCTAATGAAGCAGACATAAAGATCAATGAAAAAACAATTAATAAAATAAAAACATTTCTTAATGCTTTATTGTTTCTATCCATAGATTACCTCCTTGTTTAGATTTTACTTAATTCTCACAATCTGCAAAACTCCCTTTTCGCAGTTTTTCAAATTCTCACCTCCTATCGCAACCTTGAGGAACTATTCCCCCTTTTTAACCATCATCGCCTCCTTTCAAGGGGTTAAATTTATTCCTCTTCTAATAATAGCTTAATCGTTTTTTTTTGAAGGGAGGTTTTTTAAATTTTCTCTCTTCATATATAAGACTCCACATTTTCAAAAAATGTTACACTTTTTTAAAAGAATTTTCAGACTTTTTTCTATTATCCTCATAAATGCCTTTTTAAACCTTTGTCCTTTTAATAATTTTTACAGTTATCTTTTTATTCAATATTTTTACATTCATTTGTGCCACCTCCCTCAAATAAAATTTCCTTAAAATAATGCCTGTTTGTTAAGGTTGAGATCGCCACACTTCACTGTGTTCCGCTTGCAATGACTACCTTTTCTGCATTTCTTTTCATTGCATCTCCTATCAAAAAAATTCTTCTCTCATATATAAGACTCCACATTTTCAAAAAAATGTTACACTTTTTTTAAAATTCTTTTCTCCTATCTATTAGACACCTGAAAGGCAAAAAAGTTCCACTTTTTTAAGAGAATTTTTAATAAATTTTTCTCTCCTATATATAAGACTTATAAACTTAAAAATTTTTAATATTCTTCATAAGAATTTCCTATTATTTTTTTAGCATCTTCTTTAAAAATTTACCCTCCTATATATAAGACACCTGAGAGGCAAAAAAGTTCCGTTTTTTTGGAAGAATTTTTAAAAAAACTTTTCCAACCTATCAAATTTTATAGTGTTCCCTGAACTAAGAAATCATAAATATTTTATTTTTTACTTTTTCATCCACGTTATAAAAAGATAGTGTCTTTCCTTCAAACTCAATTGTGTCATTTCTCAGGTACCAAACTCTATATTGATAAATCATCAAATCACTATGGAAATAAATCTTTAAAGAGATAAATACCCATAAAGATAAATATTTTAATTACAAATGCGATTACCATTTTCTCATAGGACACACGGGTAAAGTATTCAATGGACAGTCAGTTGAAAACCCTTCCTGGCACTGCACCAATTACGAGGCAAACCTTATAAGTATTGGGATATGCTTCTTAGGGAACTTTGAACATATTAAAATGCCTATTGAGCAGTTCAATGCGGGAGTAAAACTCGTAAAAAACTTAATGGAACAGTACGATATCCCTCTTAAAAACATCCTGAGGCACAAAGATGTTGTTTCAGATATTACTTACCACTCAAACTCAACTCTCTGTCCCGGTAAAAACTTCCCCTTCATTGAACTGCTTGATGCTCTTCGGAACGGTGAACCGTTCTTTGACATCGGAGAAGACTACAAATACATAAAAGAAATAAAATACTTAAAAGAAAAAGGGATCATCAAAGGAGATGGTAAAGGATACTTTAATCCAAAGGAAAACATAACAAGGGAAGAGGCTGTGCTTATTGCATATAGGGTAATAAAATCACAGCAGAACTGAGTTAGTTTTTCACTTTAAAGAATTTATAATGACTGCGCTTAGCCTTTGAAATACTAATTTCTGTTGTATCTCTTTTGGTTAGTTGGTGAAGTAGGTTTATGCAATCACACAGAAAATCCTCTACTTTATTTTTGTACTGGATTTAAGAAGTAAACTATCGACACTAGCTTCTTCACTTACTATTCATTTTTTTATTTAATTTTGAATTTAAAAAATAATCCATATTTTTTTTTATATTACGTTCTCCATATGAAAATTTTGCATAGAGAAATAATATGAAACCAATTAAAGCCCAACCCAAAACGATTACCCATTCAAATGGCCACAATAAAGCTACAGGGCTTCCTGGCAAGATTAAAGACACAATAAAGACCAAACTTAGGATTATAGCTATAATACCAATAGTAATACCGTTTTTAACTTTAAATGGACGTTTCATATGTGGGTCTTTTTTTCTTAAAACAACAAAAGAAATCGCCACTATTGAATAAGCAATCATAATTCCAAGACTTCCCGAAGATGCTAGCCAGATTAACATTTTTCTTCCAAGTAATGGTGCAAAAATACTTATTATTCCAATAAAAATTATTGCATTGTGAGGAGTTTTGTATTTTTTATGGAGTTTACCAAGAATTGATGGCAGCATTCCCACCTGGGCCATAGCATAAATTATTCTGCTGCATCCTATATAAAATGCATTCCATGTGCTAAAAATACCACAAATTCCCCCCATTATCAAAAGTTTACCTGCCCAACTGCCATGGAACAATGCTGTCATTGCATCTGCAGTAACTAATGACGATACTCTAATTTTTGAGGGATTCATCGACATTGAAACTCCAAAAATTATTAGTATATACCAGACGGCAGCTATTAATACTGAAAAGATTAATAAACTTCCTATAGTTTTTTTTGGCAAATCTATTTCTTCTACAATTTGAGGAATTACATTAAATCCTAAAAACATAAAAGGAGTAATTGTTATAACTGCAAAAATTCCTTTGTATCCATCAACAAATAAAGGTTTAAGATTAGCAATATTTCCATTAATAAAACTACCAATAATTAACATTAAACCAACCAATGCAATCCCAATCGCAAATACTGTTTGTAAAAAAGCAGCTACCTTTATCCCTAAATAGTTGATTAAAGTAATTAATATAGAACCTATAATTGCAATTAATACCCAGGATAAATAAACATTCGAATTAGCTATGCTCCATAGGAATCCAACTTTATAGTGGGGAAACAAATACTCTATGACGGTTGGCAAAGCAACAGCTTCAAAAGAGATTACTGAAATATATCCTAAAAGAATAGCCCATGCACAAATAAACGAGGCTTTTACTCCCAATGCTTTAAAGGCAAAAAATTGTTCGCCTCCAACTATGGGCATTGCAGAAGTAAGTTCTGAATATGTTAACCCAACAAAAATAATAAGTACGCCTCCAAATATAAAAGAAATTATAGCCCCTAATGACCCTGCTGAATTTGTCCATGATCCGGCTAATACTACCCATCCCCATCCAATCATTGCACCAAAAGATAAAAATACTACATCTTTTCTACCCAAAAGCTTCTTAAGACGTTTATCATTTTTTTTCACTTTGCGAGTTCCCCTTTAGAAGTAAGTAACGGATAAGCTTAAGATATTTCGAGATTACCAAAATTCTAAATATCGCTTTTTGTAATTTTGAGGATGAGGGTAAACCCTCATCCTCAAAAAAAGACACTTCAATATTTTATTAAGCACTATTTTATTAAGGGAACACTCAATGGCGATAATTTATCAAGATTCTTAACCCTCTTCCATATTATCTTGGCTGCTCTTTTTGCATCAGCAACTACGTTCTCTTCGGAAACTGTTAATTTGCGGTTATACATCAATATTTTCCCATTTACTATTGTAGTGCTTACATTTTGTCCTACACCACAATTAACTAGTACTTTTATAGGATCTCTTGTGGGGACCATGTTAATATCGTTAAGATCTACTACAATTATATCTGCTTTATTTCCAACTTTGATTGAACCAATATCATCTCTTCCTAAAGCTTTGGAGCCATTACTTGTTGCACAATTAAATACAGTCTCGCTTGGCGCACTTTTGAAGTTTTTATCTGCAATTTTTGAGCAAATACTTGCTAATCTCATTTCTTCAATCATATCTTGTGGAAATGTATCAGTGCCAATACCAACATTTATACCCATAGAAAGATACTGTTGAAGTGATTTCAAATAATTTCCTCTTCTTGCGAATACCATTGGGCAATGAGCTACATTTGTTCTAGTCCTTGCTAATATTTGTAAATCAGTATAATTAGTAAAAATAACATGACCTAAAATTACATCAGAACCAGTTATGCCATAAGAGTCCAAATATTCTATAGGAGTTTTATCGTACTTTTCTTTTATTCGATTAATTTCTAATAATGTTTCGGCAGCATGCATAGTTATTGGAACCTTAAATATATCAGCATATTTTCTTACTTCCCTTAAAAGTTCTGGCTTGCAAGCAGGTGGTTCAGTAGGCCCTAAGGTAACTCTTATCATATCATTATTTGTTCCATTTAACTTTTCAATCAAATTAAGATTTGCATTAAGCTTATCAAAAGCATGAGCTTCATCAATTTCTTCTATAATAATAGTTTTTCCATCGGAAGAGTAGGGGTATCCTTTTAAACTATTTGTTTCAGGTGCAATGTAGCCTCTAATTCCCATTTCTACCAAAAGCGAAGCGAGTTCTTCAGGAAAATATGAATTAAATTCTACACAAGTTGTAATTCCATTTTTTATCATTTCTGCAAGAGAAAGCTTTGCTATTGGTATCCATTCATCTACAGTTGTAGCCGCATAGATAGCCGTTAAGTATTCGTATAAAGCACTTCCATAAAACGCAGGGCTTCCTACATCTTCTATAAAACCTTTAGTAATAGGCGTGTCAGTATGATAGTGGAGATCAATAAAACCTGGAAGAATTAAACCATTGGAAACTTTAATTAGTTTTGCATTTTCATATCCGCGTGGAAGATTTTTGCCAATATAAGTAATTTTATTACCCCGGATACCTACATATCCGGGGTTCAAAAGATATTTCCCGTCACCATTTTCAGTAAGTACCCAAGAACCTTCAATCAATATCATTTATGCCTCCTTTGAGACTGTTTCAACCTCTTTTTGTTTTCTAGGGAATATATAAGATAAAACCACAATTGAGATAATGCTAACCAAGAAAGCCACTATTCCTGTTGTTAAAAAGTATTTGTAGCTAAAATTTCCAAAATGCCAAATTGTAGCAGCAAGAGCAGTCAAGATTAAGCACCAAAAAGCTGCAATTTCAGATGTTTTTTTCCATACATTGCCAAAAATATAAATAGTTGAAAAACCAATTATCGCATACATGCTATATAGTATAAGACTAAGAACTCTTGGGACCAGTAATGCCCAAACTAATGTTATTCCTCCGAAGACAAATACCATTAATCTCATTACTTTTAAGGATTCTTTGTCAGACAAAGCAGGTTTAATAAATCTCTTGTATAGATCTTCAACAAATATAGTGGAACACACTAAAATCATAGTATCAGCAGTTGAAAGAAGTGCTGCAAGTAGACTAATAACAAGAACTGCTCCTAGGAAAGGAGGAAAAAGATGTAATATTAAGCTAGGTACTGCCCCAGATTCTATATTTGGTATAATGATAAAGGCGCAAAGGCCTAAAAGCATGCTGGCAATACCAAAAAACCAATATATTAAACCTCCAACAAGAAGCGCATTTTTAGCAATTTTCTCTGATTTAGAAGCCCAGATTCTTTGTACAAGTTCTGGCACCGCTAACATAACAAATGTTACTGATGCTAAATAGTCGAAAGCCCAAATCCAATTTCCCCATGGTCTTGGATCTAAATAACTAGCAGGAAGTGATTTAAATAGAGTAACAACTCCCCCAACTCTAGAAAGTGCAACTCCTAATACAATCAGAATACCTATTCCGCCAATTAATAACTGAATAGTATCGTTATAAGCTACAGCCCACAGGCCACCAATACTTGTATAAACACAAATGATTATTACAAAAACAAAGGAAGTAATAATTAAAGGTACACTGAATAAACTTTGTCCTATTATAGCAGCTGCTCTAACCTGAGAAGCAGTTACTAAAGTTAAGGAGATAACCATTAAGATGCTTGCTAATGCTTCTACACGAATAGAGAAACGGTTTTTCAAAAATTCTGGCATTGTAATAGTTTCTAGATGCCAGTATTTTCTTACAAGTGTTAAACCCAAAATAATTAAACCTAAACCTAATGTTATGGGGTATGCAAGAGAACTTATCCCAAATGCAAATGCATCCTCTGATACACCCATAACTACACCGCCGCCCCATTCGGAAGCAATAATAGTACACATAGCTGTGAAGAAAGCTAAATTTCTACCTGCTACTGCAAATTCTTTCACGCTCCTAGTTTTTCTTTTAGCCCAAAACCCAACACTAATAATAATTCCCAAATAAACAATAAGTACAGCCAGCGTTGTCATTGTCATAATGTTCCCCTCCTTAAAAATTTTTTATATTTTAAAATAGCCAATTTTTCTTGATAATTTATTTGCTGTATCTGATACATGTTTAACGAAAAATTTTCTTTTCTCCTTTGTAAACCTTATACTCGGGACAACTAAACTTATCGCAGCTACAACTTCATTTTGTTTATTAAATATTGGGTATCCCAAAGAACAAGTTCCTAATATATATTCTTCCGAGGTAATTGCATAACCTCTTTTCTTTGTTATATCTAATGTTTTTTTAAAGTCTTCTGGATTTGTAATAGTATTAACTGTATATTTTTTAAACTCAATATGATCGACAATTTTATTTCTTTCATCTTTTGGAAACCATGCAAGAAGAGCTTTTCCGAGAGAAGTGCAATGCAAGGGCGCATGCGTTTCAACCTCAACATCTACTCTGAGTATTCCTTTTCCGCCTATTTTTTGTAAATAAAAAACTTCATGATCTTTCAAAATACCTAAAATTGAACTTTCGCCAGTAGTTGATACTAAATTTTCAACAAATGGAGAAGAAATTTTGACTATATTTTGTTTAGAAATTGCTTTCCAACCAAGTTCTACAAACTTAAAACCCAATGAATAATTAGCGTCTTTTTTTATGTGATCAAGGTAACCTTTTTTAGATAAAGCATCAAGGATTCTGTAACCAGTGCTTTTACTTACAGTAAAAATTTTACTTACTTCGTCTATCGTTATTTCAGAGGAATTTTTAAAGCAAATATATTCAAGAACATCCAAGGCTCTTACATAAATATTTACTTTAGGTTTTTCTCTTCGTCGTTTTTTATTCATTTTATCCCACTTTCATAATATGAAATAGCATTTCATATTATGATATAACGTTTTTTTTTGCTTTGTCAAGTACCTGAATTAAATTATTAAAAATCTATATTAAATAAGTGGTAATGTATTTTTCTAAGGGTGAGAACTTTTACTCTTGCCAGCCGCTGTTTACAGTCTGCGAAAGGAATAGGTTTTTTATGAGTGAGCTGTCTGTGCATAATGGGGTCGTGTCTTAAAGTATAAGATTTTTAAATCTCTTTAGGGCTGTTATGCCTTTTATACCTCCAAGTTTGTTTTTTGAAATTTAAGAATAATTTTTTGATTTTTACCCGAAACTGCTTTCCTAAGGATTTCTTTTACCCTTGCGAATACCGCATAATTTGAATATAATGAATGGTAATCTTTTATACTAAAAAATGATAATTATTAAAGGAGGCGGAGATGGCAAATCTTTTTTCTGAGACTAGAATAAAAAATATTAATTTAAAGAACAGGATATTAATGCCTCCGCTTGCCGTGAGAAACCCGGAAAAGAGCGGATTTGTAAATGATATTGTAATTGATTACTATTCTAAAATGTCAGGATTGGGAATGGATTTAGTAATTACTGAGAATGTTTTTGTATCTTCTGAATCGAAAGTTATGCCAAATCAATTGCTTTTGTCCCATGATAAGTTTATTAAAGGGCATAAAAAATTGGTTGACGCTGTTCATAAAAATGGGGCAAAAGTTGCGGTTGAAATTAATCATGCAGGGGCAAATCTTTTTGATATCCCTGAACTTAAGACCATGCTTGCAAATAAAGAAGAGGGAGATTTTGTTGTAGATAATGAGGGTGATGTAAGGGAGCCGCTAAATTCTATAAATGAGAAAGACCTTTCCAAAAGAAACATAATTAGTATAGTAGAATCTTTTGGGGATGCCGCAAAAAGAGCTGCTGATGCAGGTTATGATATGGTAGAAATTCATGCGGCACATGGATTTTTGATAAATCAATTTCTTTCGCCGTTTATAAATAAAAGAAGCGATGAATATGGTGGCAGCCTGGCAAACAGAATGAGAATTTTAATTGAAATAATAGAAGATGTAAGGCATAAAATTGGCGAGACACCTATTATAGTCAGATTCCCGGTATCTGATAATCCACCGCAATTTACTTTTTATCCTGACGGGCTTAAGCCCGAAGACGGGTTGAAAGTGGCAAGAGAGATTTCAGTGAAAGGTGTTGATATGATCGATATATCCGGTGGTTATTCGGGAAGCAGGCCAAAGGAGTTAAAGGAGATTGAAGGATATTATGTTCCATATAGCAGTGCTCTTAAAGAAATTATCAATATACCTGTTAATGTAACTGGTGGGATTAGAACGCCAGAGTTCGCAAATTATGTTATAACAAGCGGTAAAGCGGATACTGTGGGTATAGGAAGGGCATTGCTTGCTGATAAAGAGTGGATATCCAGGGCAGAAAAGATTTTTTCTACTTATTGATTTGTAAAAGACCTTTTATTGCAATTAGATTAATGCTTGTGGTAAAAATTATTATTTTAAACCTGCTACTTATTTTTCCTTTTATTTTTTTTCATAATTTTTATCCATTTCTTTCTCATAATGCTTAAATGTCTCCGGTAAGATAGATTGTACTTGCTGGATATTAAACTTCTCAGTCGTTTAAAACTTGCCTGATCTCGCGTCATTCTTTTGCTCATTCTTTTTCTCATTTTTTAAACCTCCTCTTTAAGGATTAAATCTGAGGAGTAAAGGGGTTTAGGTCTTGAAATACAGGATTTTTTAAGTTGGGCTAAAACTGTTGCACTATCTTTGTTCGTAAAAAAATGCGAGTCGCTGTTTATTATTTTCGCCTCCCTTCTTTTTATATTTTATTCCCCTGACTAACATTTGCAAATTTATTTTTTGAGATATGATAAATTTTTGTAAATTCATTTGACTTTTAAAAATTGAATGATATAAAATAATAGGGTGGCTTATGAAAATAAGGAGGAGGCGTAGAATGAAAACCAATGTTGAATATTTAGAATTTATGTGGCCGATGAGACATTTTTTAATAACATGCGGGGATATAAGCGGGGAATCAAATATCATAGCGGTTAGCTTTTGTATGCCCGTGTCAAAGGAGCCTCCATTTATAGCTTGTGCCATAGGAAGAGGGACTTATTCATATAAATTAATTGAAAGCACTAAAGAATTTATTGTAAATATTCCTTCGGAGGACCTAAAGGCAGAGATATATTATTGCGGCTTCCATTCAGGGTATCACGTGGATAAATTTAAAGAAACCGGTTTGACGCCGCAACCAGCACGCCAAGTAAGAGTTCCCATTATTGATGAATGTGTAGCACATATGGAATGCAAGCTTAAGCAAGAAATAGAAGTAGGAAATAAAAGTCTGTTTATAGGCGAAGTGGTAGAGGCATATGCAGATGAAGATGTTGTAAAAGGGAAAAAGAAGATCGAGTATGCAAAAGGCGATTTCCCGCGGAAAATATATGCTATAAGATTTAAAACTCCGTAATTCACTTCGAAAACACGCAAAATTGCTGCCATAAAAAGCAAAGATGTGTTTAGAAAGAGTTAGAGGAAAGGAAGGAAAATGAACGGCAAGTTTCCACAATATCTTTGGTTAATAATTATGTTTGAATAATTTTATAATTATAATTTTCCTTTTGAGCTAACTTATAATCTTCCCGTCTTTTTTTCTTTTTTCTCTTTATACATTCCCTCATCTGCTATTGTAATTAATTTTTCTATCGAGACAGGATTAGCTGGGTCATAAACAGAAAGGCCGATACTAAAGCTTATCTTATAAGGTTTATTTAGATTTTTGTTTAGTTCCTTTAATTTTTTATTTATTTTTTCTTTAATTAGAGATGCATTTTCCAAAGAACTATCGGGAAAGATTAACAGAAACTCATCTCCTCCTATACGGCAGATGATATCTACCTCTCTTAGGGTTGATTTAAAGAGAGCTGCTACTTTTTCTAGGACCTTATCTCCTTCTTGATGAGTAAAGGTATCATTGATATCTTTAAGGTTATCTACATCAAGGTAGAGTAAAAGAATAGGGGTCTTCTTTCGATTAGAGATCTTAATCTGTTGTTCTAACAGAGCAAGGCCGTATCCTCTACTGCAACAGCTGGTAAGGATGTCATAGTGGGCTAATTTTTGTAGTTCTTCTTCCATCTTTTTTCGTTTAGTAATATCAATATAAGTACCAATTATCCCTTTTATCTGCCCGCCGATTACTATATCAGAGCCAGATACAGATACTGGGAAGCAAGTGCCGTCTTTCTTTTTTCTGATAGTTTCATAATTTAAATAGCCTTTAGACAATGCTATTTTATCCAGATTTTTTCCTTCTTCTATTTTATCCGGGGGGTGAATCATCCCGTCGTTAACGTTCCTTCCTTTAACTTCTTCCAAAGTATAGCCAAAAAGCTTGGTAAAGCGCGGGTTTATATTAACGATATTACTGTTTTCATCTAAATAGGCCAGAGCCTGGGGACTGCTTTTGAACAGACTTACAAATTCCTGATGGCTTTGTTGTAGGGCTTCTTCGGTTTGTTTACGCTCGATGGCCGTGGCCACCTGAGAGGAAACGAATTCTAAAAGTTTGATGTCTTTTTCAGAATAAAGTTCAGGGTTAGTATAGCTCTGGACGGCTATAGCCCCGATTGTTTTATTTGCTATCTTTAGAGGGACTCCTAACCAGATAGACTTATCGGTGATGGTACCTACGGGGATTAATTCTCCTTTTTCCATCATGTTTTTTATTCTTTCGGAGTTAAGCAATAAAGGCTTCCCAGATTCGATTATCTTAACGGTAAAAGAATTGGTCTCAGTAAAGTTTAAGATAGGGAAATCATCATCCTTCTCATCTACGAAGTAGGGAAAGCGGATTTCATCTTTCTGGTAATCTGCCAGGGCGATATAGAAGTTGGTGGTATCAATAATAGTACTTAATTCTTGATGTATGGACTTATAGAGTTTATTTAGGGATATGGGGGAGTTGGCAGCTTTAGAAATAGCGTATAAGACCTGATGAAGTCTTTCATTTTGCTTGCGTTCGGTAATATCTCTGTACATCCCTATCGCTCCTTGAAGCTTACTATCAAGCATAACCCTGGAAACAGATATAGAAACCGGGAATAAGGTTCCATCCTTCTTCTTTCTTATAGTCTCATAATAAAATTTGCCTTTTAACGCCTTTTCGGTCATCCATTTCCCTTCTTCCATCTTCTCTGGTGGGTGAATCATTCCGTTATCCAGATTTCTACCCTTTACTTCATTTATATTATAACCAAATAGTTCGGCAAAGGGGGGGTTTATATCTATAATATTACCTTTTTCATCCAGATAGGCTAAAGCCTCGGGACTGCTGTTAAATAGATTGGCAAATTCCTGCTGGCTTTTCAGTAAAGCTTCTTCTGCTTTTTTACGCTCTAGGGCAGTAGCTACCTGAGAGGAGACAAACTCTAAAAGCTTGATATCTTTTTCAGAATAAAGATGGGGATTGGTGTAACTCTGGACGGCCATAACTCCAATAGTTTTATCTTCTATCTTTAAGGGGACTCCTAACCAGATGCTCTGAGGGGTGGTACTGCCCCAGGGGGACAATATCCCTTGGTTTATCATTTCCTTATATTGATTATTATCATTTAGAAGAGGTTGACCATTTTTTATAACATAGGCAGTAAGGGTGTTGGCAGTGCTAAAGTTAATGATAGGGAAATTATCATCTTTCTCATCTACATGATAAGGGAAAAAGATCTTATCTTCTTTCTCATCTACCAGAGCGATATAGAAGTTAGTGGTGTCGATGATGCTGTCTAACTCCTGATGGATTAGGGGATAGAGCTGGTCAAGGGAGATGGCAGAGTTGGCAGCTTTAGAAATAGCGTATAAGACCTCTCGTATTTTCTCACTCTGTTTACGTTCGGTGATGTCCTGGTATACTGAGATAAAACCATTCTTTTTTTTATTTATTATTGTCGAAGCAGAAGAGATATGTACTGGGAATAAAGTGCCGTCTTTTTTCTTTCTCACTGTTTCATAGCTTAAAGATTGTCCTTCAGAGAGATCTTTGCTTAATTTCTTTCCTTCTTCTATCCTGTCAGGGGGGTGAATCATCCCACCGTTGATGTTTTTGCCTTTTACCTCATCCAAAGTATAGCCAAAAAGCTCGGTAAAGCGAGGGTTTATATTTACGATATTACCGTTTTCGTCTAAATAGGCCAGGGCCTCAGGGCTGTTTTTGAATAGACTGGCAAATTCTTGCTGGCTTTGTCGTAGAGCTTCTTCAGCTTTCTTTAGTTCAGTAATGTCTCTTGAGATAAAAAGCAACTGATTGCCTATAATATTTCCGGTGCTTTGAACATAGTGCCAATTTCCATCCTTTTCTTTAAAACGAAATTCTATTCTCTCAGTAATCTCAGATTCTTTCCCGGTAAAAAGCTTTTTTAACTTGGCAGTAATATATTTTTTTAATATTGGTAATAATTTCTTTTTATCGTCAGGATGGATAAATTCAAAAGGAGATTTGCCGATTAATTCTTCGGGCTCATAGCCTGTGCTATCTTTAATTGAAGGGCTGACATATCTAAATTTTGTGTGTAAATTAAAATCTTGCAGAGTAATTACATCGCTCGAATTTTCAGCAATTAAACGATAGATTTCCTCAGATTTTGCTGATTTTTCCTTTGCTTTTAACTCAGCAATCTTCTTGTGCAATTTTGCTAATTCATTTTGCAACTGCTCTTTCGTTTTTTCTTTATCTTTCATCTATCCTGCTCTATCCTTTTGGGTTTATAGTTTTTAACTTTCTTTCCATCCCCCTATATAAATTATTGCTTTTTTCTTTACTATTTTATTTGCTTTTTAATTTTCTTTTCTACAGTGCAAGCTGAAAATAAAAAACTCAAAGACAATCTACTGCTGCCTCTGAGTTTTTTATTAATAATTTTTTCCTAATTTGTAAAACAATAGGAATTTTTTGAAAATATTTCTTTAAAATCAGTATTAAAACATAGGGGAGTATCCTCCAATTTCGGGGGGGGGGGGGGTAATAATAAAATTTTGTTTTTCAACCTCAGGCACATACTTAAGCATCTAATCTTTCTCCTTTAAAATTTTTAAAAATATTTTACTAATAACAGCTTAACAAATTTTTCTTCCTTTGTCAACATTCCGAATTGAATCATCAAAAATCTAAACAAAAAAGTATAGATACCGTATAGGTTAGCTACAAACAAATTTCTTTCCAGAATATCAAAGAAACACGACAAGAACGTTTCAATCCCTTATAGGTTGGCTACAATCTTTTCATAGTTCATTTATTCTACAAGAAAAAATTTTAAAATTAAGCTAAAAATAAAAGATTTTAGATTTATTTATGGAATATTAAAAGAGTCACGATAAAAAAAGGGGGCTTTCGCCCCCGATCTATGTTTATATGATGTCTTTTAGTTTTGAGATTCTTTTTTCTCTTTCTTTTACGAAGCGTTCTATGCCGTCAAATACATGTTTTTCGTCGAGGTGCGCTTCTTCGATTACTTCGGCGAGGGTACCGCCTGTTCTCCATCTGTTGTCCCAGTCGCATGAGAGCGAATATTCTTTTACAACGGGGTTTGCAATCCAGTGATACATCAGCTTGATTGACTCATTTGTGATGACCATTGCATTATTAAACTGTTTCCACGGTAATACCTTGTTTTTGTATTCGTCTGATTCTCTCCTGAACAGTTCGTAGCTTGGTGCGGCAACGATACGCACGTTGAGTTTTGCGTTTCTTAATTCATCTATTATATTTATAATGCTGAGCGTTGAACTTGTGCCCTGCACAATGACTGTGCCCATTTTTTCTTTGCCTTCTTCAAAATCTTTAAGAATGTATGCGCCGTGGGCTGCTTCAAAATATGATCCCAATCCCCTTGCTTCTCTGTCCGGTATTGTAATGCTCGGCCGTGTCAGAACAAGAGCGATGATTGGCACGTCAAGTTGCAATGCTTTTCCCAAAAGTACGGGTACTTCATTATGTTCCCACGGTATAAGGTCTATAACCTGTCCCTCGGGGAACATATCCCTTACGCCTGGTGCATAAATACCGAAGTGCGTCCTTGAATCGTCTGCCGTCTCAGGGCCTGAATGCCCTTCGACCCAGATTGTTTTTCCTGTTTTCAGGGGGCAATCCTGAGCTAGCTGCGAAAATACCCTCATCATTCCGTATTGAAGATATGCAAATGAGCCATAAGTTGAACTGGTCGAGTAAAAACCCGAAAAATCTTTGTAAGGGTCTTTTGCCAGGTTCGTTGTTTCTATCCCTACAGAGATGCCTGCGTTAGCGAATTCTGTAATCTCCTGCGGAAGGAGTGTGCCGTTAGGGTTTTTGTTTCTGTCGTACCAGCCGTATCCCGGGAAATCTCCAAATGGTTTTGCAAACCCTGAAATTTTTGTAGAGTCTGCAAGGTCCGCCGACATTGCTATAAACAGTGGCCTGTTGTATTTCTTTGCGCAGTATGCGTTAACCCAGGCGCCCCATTTACTGAATGCGCTTCTATTCGCATCTTCTGTGCCTGGCTTTGCGTAGAGTTCTTCAGGATAATTCTTGTAGTCAGTGAGCACCGGGTCGTATACCGGATTATTTTCTCTTCCGTCTGATAACTGTAGTGTAGGGATTGTTTCCGGGATTGATTCTCCGATTGTAACGAGGCGGTTTGAAAGATAATCTACAAGTTCTTTATCATTGAGTACAACGCTCATTGCTACATCAATATTTTCTTTGAACTGTTGGTGAATTTCTTCTTTCGTTTTTGGTGCTCCTTCTCCATAGCCGACAAATTTGACACCGTATTGTTCCTGGAAAGGTCTTTTTGTTTCCCAGAATATTTCTGAATTCATCTCATGCGGAGAACCGTGGGATTTGTTGTCATATTTTAAGTATCCTCTACCTTTTCTTGTTCTGAACCAGCCTATATTTGGTATGTGTTTTTCTATTTTTTCATCATCAAATAGATCAAACATAATTTGTGTTACTTCTTTATAATCTGAACCTTTTTCTGTGCCTATTGTGCGCCAACCGTGAGAGCTAAACCATTCTTCAGGGCCGCCATAGACGGTTTCTTTTAATGGATGGTCATCGATACCAAAGTTATTCCAGTCGATAAGGAAGAAAAGATTGTCCAGCCCTAATGCCCATGCTGAATTCAATGCTTCGTGCGTTCCGCCCGGCGTGAGTCCAGCATCTCCTTCAAGGGCAATGACTTTTACGTTACCTGCACCTGCCCGCTTTAGAGCAATAGCTTCTCCTACTGCTCCAGTGGGACCGTGTCCGGATGGGCCTGTGTTGAATTTTAGGAATAGTGTTTTGCCGCCGAATTCAGCGTGTCCTGATAATCCTCCTCTTCTTCTGAATTGCAATAAATCTTCCGGGAGAAGCGTGATGTCTCTTCTGAGCTTGAATTTTTTGTTTCCTGTTTCTTTATATTTTTTATCCATAGCGCCGTTTAATGCCGCAAGTGTTGCATATACTAATGGTATTGTGTGTCCTGCAGAAAGAATAAATCTATCCGAAAAGCGTTTTTCAGGATTTCTTATATCCCATTTCATTATTCCCGAGAGCATAAGGGATACTAAAATGTGTCTTTTGGAACGCGACCCACCCGGATGGCCGCTTTGTCTGTAATTAAGCAGGATATCTATGAGCTGGTCTATTACATCACCGGTTTTTTCCCAGTACTGAAATTCTTTTTCGCTAATGTTTCTCATAACAACTCCTTTCATAAATGTTTTCTATGAGAGAATACTTTTTGCGATATTCTTGTCAAGATTGTAAATAAAAAGGTATTTAAAATTCGTCTTCTTCATCTACATAGTATTTTTTTGGCAGCGCAATAAGAATTAAGCCAAGACCCAGAAGGTTTAAAAATAGTCCCATGAAAAACCAGCCAAATCCATTTCTTCCTTTTCTGGAAGCAACAACGGCAGTGATAATTGCGATAATAAGCCCCAAAGCAATTAAAGCGCCGTAAATTCCTATTAACCAACCCATCGCTAATCCCCAATTGGGCATTTTCGTAAAATTTTGTCCGAACATTATATTACCTCCTTTTTTCTAATTTTAGCAAGTTTTGCTTATTTATCAAAGGAGCGTATCAGAATAAATTTGCCACATAGCGTATAAAGAGTAGATTGTATAATGTGTTGAGGGGGTTTTCTAAAAAGAAGTAAATTTTTTGTTCAACTAATTTCTACAAAGGGGAAATAAAAGTTTTTAATGAAAGGAAAATGGAAAAACATAGACATTAAGGTGCATTCACAAGCAAATCTCTTATTCATCGTGGTTGATGCTAAATGTTGGATTTCATTTTATTTGCGATATAATAAAACATAATGAAAAATATTGCTTGTTAAGCATATTTTCTTTCTTGAGTTTGGTTTTTAAATAGGATATTGCTAATATTAACGCAGTTCGTTCTCGGAGGGGAAAAAATGAAAACAGTGCTTATTGTGGCAAACGGGAATAGTAATTCAAAATTGTTCTACCAAAAACTTTCAAAAAAGGTTGATTTTATTATTGGAGTGGATGGAGGGGCAGGCAAACTTATTAAATGTGGCATAACACCAGATCTTGCGGTAGGCGATTTTGATTCAATAGAGCGTGACGAATTAAATCTTTTAAAGGAAAAAGAGGTAAACATTTTACAATTTCCAGAAAATAAGGATTATTCGGATACAGAGCTTGCAATAAATATTGCGCTGGAAAAGCATTTTAATACATTTATCTTTTCAGGGATGCTTTATGGGAGAATTGATCACATGCTTTTTAATGTTTCTCTTCTTTATCTGCTTCTTAAAAAAGGTAAAGATGCATACATCCTTGAAGAAAGAGAAGAGATATATATTACAAGTGGCAGAAGGAGAATAAAAACGAAGAAAGGCAGCACGGTATCTCTTTACCCTGTGACAAGCATTGTGCAAGGGGTGAAAACTTCTGGTCTTAAATATCAGCTAAACGGGAAAACACTTTTTAAAGGAAAAACACTGACACTGAGTAATATAGCTGTTTCCAGTACAGTTCAAGTAGAGGTTAAAAAAGGAGCATTGCTTATCGTCATTCAAAAAAAGTGAATAGAAAAAATTTAATCTGAATGTTTCAATTTGTATTTATAAAAAAGAAGTTTTTCTAAAAAGCATTGAAATTTTGCGTATATTTATTATATTATAGTAGTTTTGTATATCTCATAAAATAAGCGAAGATTTTGAGAGGAGACTAAATGGCAAAAAGTTTGGCTGCTGTTTTTTATTCTGATAGGGTTTGTATGGATAATCTTTCTAAATTTTTTGCGAAGATAAAATTATGAACACCCAAAATATCTTCTTATTCATTGGCGGTATAACATTGTTTATTTACGGCATCACTTTGATCAGCAAAAGTATGGAAGGGTTTGCTTTTACTGAGTTTAAAAAATTTATTGATAAAATTACAGCAAAACCAATTTATGCCCTGGGCCTTGGTACAGTTTTTACATCCATTGTTCAATCAAGCTCTGCCACTACGGTTACTGTGGTAAGCCTTGCAAACTCCGGGATATTGAGGTTTGAAAATACGCTGGGAATCATTTTCGGTGCAAATGTCGGAACCACAGTGACTGCCCAAATTATTGCCTTCCACCTTACAAAGTACGGCTTGCTTATTTTTGCGGTAGGTTTTTTGCTTTCCTTCTTAAAAAAGAAGGAAAGCGTCAAGGCAATTGGCACTGCCATAATGGGTTTTGGATTGATATTTATCGGCATGCAATTTATGGAAGGTGCTGTAGCATTTATGAGAGAATCTCCGTATTTTGTTAATCTTTTTATCCGCTTTAGTGAAAAACCGATTCTCGGTGTTTTGGTTGCAGCTGGTTTTACCGCTATTGAGCAGAGTTCATCGGTTACGATTGGTATCGTGCAGGCATTGGGGGCTCAAAAACTTATTACATTGAATGCTGCTTTTGCATTAGTAATAGGGGCAAACATTGGGACAACAATTACGGCAGTATTTGCTAGCATAGGTGGAAATGTTCAGGCGAGGAGAGTTGCTGTTTCGCATATCATATTTAATGTTGTTGGAGCGGTTATTTTCCTGATTATATTTAAGCCATATATAAATTTGATTTCAAGAACATCGGGAGACCTTGTGCGGCAAATCGCTAATGCTCACACATTTTTTAATATTGTATGCGCGCTTTTGTTTATTCCTTTTGTTAACCAGTTTTCCAAAATTATTAAGAAGCTTGTACCTGGCAAAGAATTGATAATAGAAGGCGAAACGAAGTATTTAGATAAGAGACTTCTTAAGATGCCTTCTTTTGCAGTCGATGCTCTTTTTAATGAAACGGTGCGAATGACAGATATAGTAAAAAAGAATTTACTGACCTTTTACCTTATGGTGGATAAAAACAAACCGAAGCTTGACAATGAAATTAAGATGAGAGAGCATGCTATTAACAACATAAATAGAGAAATTCAGGCTTTTGCACCACTTATTATGAATAAAGAGCTATCAGGAGAGCACTCAAAGAAAGTTAATTTAATGTTAAACATTGCGAGCCAATTGGAGAGAATCGGAGATATTGTTAATGGCTTGTCACAACTTATGGTAGAGAAAATTAATAACAATGTTGCCTTTTCTCCCCCTGCAACAAAGGATTTGCACGTAATGATGGATGCTGTAAAAAATGAATATGAACTTGCTGAAGAAAATTTCGGAAAGATGGATGCGAAACTATTCAAAGAAATCGAAAATATTGAACAATCTATTGATGATATGGAAATACAATTTAGGGACGCGCATGTATCCAGGCTTTTGGAGGGGGTTTGTTTCCCTGATGCAGGCATTATATATGTAGATGTGTTGTCGGATCTGGAAAGAATATCCGATCATATATATAAAATTGCCCGTCTTTTACGAGAAGCGACAAAATAGTTTCTGCATTATTACTTTTTTCCCGGCAAGCCCGAATGCAAGAGCTTGTTTAATCTCTTCATCTGAATTTTTATCTGTATTACCTTATAATGCCATAATGTAATACAAACTTTTTGAATAAAAATCATTCAATTTATTTTTGTTTATCCTCATATTTTTATTAAATCTTAGATTGTTTAGCTTTTCGTAACCAAACTTGATGTGCATTATAGCCTTTTTGTTTTAAAGCAATTTCTAAAGCTCTATTTTCTCAGGTTGAACTTTAATTATTGTTAGCTCCCTCCCTGTGATATCCATTTCATTGTTATTTAGTTTATTTGATTCTAATTTGTATTAAAAATTATTCTGATACTGCCCTTTTAAATACCCATTGTGTCCAGAGCAGAACAAAAACATCAATAACAAGTATAATACCGATACCGGTGAAGATTGAAGCGCTCCAACCGGTAACAGCAAGCGTTCGCATTGGTTCTACCGCATAGGTAATGGGGTTTACTTTTGCAATTGCCCTGAGCCAAGCAGGCATTACACCTAAAGGAAATAGTGCATTACTGGTGAATAGAAGCGGCATCATAAAGAAGTTGACTATTGCCATAAGCGTTTCTGGTGTTTTAATTTTTACAGCTATAGTAAGAGAAATACCTCCCAGAATCAATGCAAAACACATTGCAATAAAAAGAATGACAAGAATGCCAGCTATCCCCGTTTTAAACTTTACTCCTAAGAATGTTGCAATGATAATGATAACAACTACCTGTATTCCTCCCTGTATCATTGCAGAGAACATTTTACCAAATGGGATTGCTCCCCTTCTTATAGGTGCTGCAAGTAATTTGTCTAAATAGCCAATACGCCTATCCCAGATAATAGACATACCAGAGAATATGCTGGAAAAAAGTACAGTCATAAGGATAATCCCAGGGGTCATAAAAGTAAGGTAGTTACCCGTGCCAAGTATTTGTGCAGCATATGGATTGCTTGTTAATCCAGACATCATATTGCCCATTAATACAAGCCAGATAAATGGTTGAACAATGGTCATAATTAATCGTGTCTTTTGCCTGAAATATTTTCTTAATTCTCTCCATGCTATGTAGTAAGAATCTATTATTAATGTTTTCATTATCTTATTCTCCTCATCATCATGCGTTCTTTTCTTACTCCTTCTTTTGTCGATTCTGCTTCTCTTATTGTTTTTCCTGTATAGCTGAGATATACATCATCCAGGGTGGGTCTCTTCAAACGCACAGAGCCAATGGAAATATCTTCTTGTTGTGCGAGAGAAAAAATAGTAGGTATAATTTGATCGCCGTTTTTTTCTACAACAACCCTGCATACATTGTTTTTTAGCACATTAGCAGATTTTATATTATCCATTTTTCCTATCAAATTAATAAAAGAGTTTGTTTTTTCTTCTTTTGTCTCAAATGTTAATGTTATAACATCTCCTCCTATGTTTGACTTTAGTATACCAGGTCTATCCATTGCCTTTATCTCTCCCTGGTCGATAATTGCTATCCTATCACAGAGTTTGTCTGCTTCTTCAAGGTAATGTGTTGTGAGAAAAATAGTTATTCCAAGATTTTTTTGAAGATTAATGATGTAATCCCATATTGCATGTCTTGTTTGAATATCTAATCCCAATGTCGGTTCGTCCAGGAAAAGAATTTTTGGCTCGTGAATTAGTGCCGATGCAATATCTAATCTTTTTCTCATTCCCCCGGAAAACGATTCCACAAGGTCGTTTTTTCTATCCCATAGACCGAACATTTGCAATGCTTCTTTTGCTCTTTTTTCTATTTCTTTTGTTGAAAGATGAAAAAACTTTCCCTGTAAATAGATGTTTTCATATGCCGTAAGTGTATCATCAACGGATGTTTCTTGGGAGGAATATCCTTTGGATACCCTTGCTTCGTATGGGTATTTTTCTATGTCAAAACCGTCAAGATATACTTTGCCGCTGGTGGGTTTTAATAAACCAATAGCGGTCTTTATTGTAGTTGATTTTCCTGCTCCATTTGGGCCTAAAAATCCAAATATCTCTCCATAGTCCACAGCGAGGCTTACTCCTTTTACTGCTTCTGTTCCGTTGGAATATGTTTTTTTTAGTCCTTCAATAACTATTGCTTTACTCATTGCTAAATACCTCCTTCTCAATTTCTTCTATCATTTTCTTGCTCTCAGCAACTTTAATTTTCATAATCTCATACATTTTTTTATATTCCTCCATTCCTTTATCTGTCAAATGATAAATATATTTGGGATGCTTTCCTTTTGTGTCCCATTTACCAATTATAAACTCCCCTTTCTTAAAATCGCTCAACAGCGGGTAAATAATTCCAGGGTTAGGAATCCAGGTATTATTTACTGCATCGGCTAATGCCTTTTTAATCTCTTGACCATAATAATCTTTCTTGCTTAAAAGGTATAATACGTAAAAAGGAAGAAATCCTGTCACAGTAAAAAATGAAACGATAAACATATTAAAATCAGGATTTCTCATCAATCCTTTTAGACGAAAATATTTACAATGCTCCATTTTAATCTCTTTCATCAATTTAATTATTTTTTTCTCCACCTTTTTCTCTACCTCTTTCTCAATGTATATAATTATATATTATATAAAATTATATATAAAGTCAAGCGTTTGAAAAAAACTTTATTCGGATATAATTTAGTTGTGTTAAATAAATAATGAAAGGGATTTTATAATGGAAGAAATGGAGAAGATTTTGCCACAAAAAAGTAAGGCACTTGTAAGACACCTTTTTGATTGGCGCTTTATACTGGAAGTTGCAGTTGCTGTCGTGCTTAGTGTTCTATACAGCTCATTTTCAAGCAGTCTGTGGAGCATTCTTTATGCTAAAATGCCTTCCAGCAGCACAGCTGATGCTTTGATGATGTTTTTCGATTTTATTTTTATTGTCTTAACTCTTACAGTATTGCTTTTTATCGAGAAGAAAGAAACAAGGAGAAATCTTTATTTAACATTATTCATCCTTATTTTATTTGCTGCACTTAATGGGGCATCAAACTGGCTTACTATTGGGGCAACTCAGACTTTTAAGAATTTTCTTAACTATGTAAGAGTATTTACAAATCTTTCATTTGTAGGTCTTTTTATAACAGCTGCACAGGTTGTAAAGATTTTGGAAAACGAAAAATCTTTTTATGGATTAATATTTATGAATTATGCGCTTATCATTTTAGGTTTATTTGTATCAAATCCTATCATTATTCGCTTAATGCAAAATGCGAACGGGCAATATCTGGCGTCTTTTGTCTATTTTCTTGAAGCAGTAGTGGTGTATTTTTTCTTTGCGTACGTTCCGTATTTTTTATCCGTGAATAGTTTTTGGAAAGGTGTCTGCCGCGGTTTTATATATTCATTTAAGAAATTTTTTACTACTTTAGTTCTTTCTGTTTCTGCTGCATTTATTGTCTATTTTTTGCTCGGGAAATTGATGGCAGTAGGTGGCAGTGTAGCTCAGGAGTATTGGTATCTTATAATTTTCTCTGTACTTTATTTTCTTAATCTGTTTGTATTTACTGCATTTTTTGTTATTACAACTTATATTGCAAAAGTAGAATCCGGTAAAGCTATACGTGAAGAAGTAAAAATTAATAAAATTGAAGGGACTAAATGAACGACGAAATATACATAAAAGGCGCACGTACACATAACCTAAAAAACATATCATTACGCATACCGCGAAATAAATTAGTGGTTATTACGGGGGTATCTGGCTCTGGAAAGTCGTCCCTTGCCTTTGATACACTTTACGCTGAAGGGCAGAGACGGTATGTCGAATCACTTTCTGCTTATGCGCGACAGTTCATCGGCGTAATGCAAAAACCTGATGTAGATTATATCATGGGGCTTTCGCCCGCTATTGCTATTGACCAGAAGAGTGGAAGCAAAAATCCACGCTCAACAGTGGGGACAATGACAGAAATATACGATTATCTAAGGCTTCTTTTTGCAAGGATTGGTATCCCGCATTGTCCTAATGACGGTACGCCTATAAAAAAACAGAGTAGCGATGAAATTATGGAGCAGATTTTTGGAAAGGCGGAAGGCGAGAGAGTAGAAATTCTTGCACCTGTTGTAAGGGGGAGAAAAGGAGAATACAAAGCCCTTTTTGAAAAGCTTCTCAGGAAGGGATTTGCAAGAGTAATGGTGGACAATATTGCCTACTCGCTGGATGAAAATATTTTAATGGACAAGAACAAAAAACATAATATAGACATTGTGGTGGACAGGGTAAAAGTTACAAAAGAGGAGCAATCAAGAATTGCTGATTCGGTAGAGCTTGCACTTTTAGAGGGAGATGGAATTGTAAAAATTGTTGCGCGTGAAGGAGAAGAATATCTTTTTTCAGAAAAACTTGCTTGCCCTAAATGTGGTTTTAGCATGGAAGCGATTGAGCCACGGTTTTTTTCTTTTAATAGTCCCTACGGTGCTTGTCCTGAATGTGGGGGATTAGGTTTTAAGATTGAACCTGATCCGGGGCTTATTATAAAAGATTGGAATAAATCTCTTGCAGAGCGGGCAATATTTATACCCGGTTTTAGAGGTATGGATACATTTTCGTATCAGATTATTCTGGAGACGGCACGAGCAAATGGTATTGATATTTTTAAACCCCTCAAGGAACTTAAGGAAGAAGAACTTGATGTAATTCTGTACGGCCCGGATCGTAAGGTGCCGATACATTTTGTAAATAAAGAAGGTAGAAGTTATGATTTTAATGTAAAATTTGAAGGTGTTATTCCGCTGCTTATAAGAAGATACAATGAAACTTCATCGGAGGGAATGCGGGAGGAGTATGCAAAATTTATGCAAAGAATTGAATGTCCGGTATGCAACGGGAAAAGATTAAAAAAAGAAGTACTTGCCGTTACTATACAGGGAATGAATATTTCAGACATTACATCTCTTCCCATCGAAAAATCGTATCAGTTTTTTAAAGAAATGGCAGATAAATTAACAAAACAGGAAAAATTAATATCGCATCAAATATTAAAAGAAATAAAAGACCGATCAAAGTTTTTATTGGATGTAGGTCTTGGCTATCTCACATTAGATAGAGCTTCCGCTACGCTTGCCGGAGGCGAAGCACAGAGGATACGTCTTGCAACACAGGTAGGGTCTAAACTTGTTGGCGTACTGTATGTTTTAGATGAGCCTTCCATTGGCCTTCATTCCAAAGATAACGAGAAACTGATTAATACCCTGAAAGAGCTGCGTGACCTTGGCAATAGCGTACTTGTTGTTGAGCATGACGAGAAGACAATTCGTGCTGCTGACTATATCATAGACATGGGGCCTGGAGCCGGGGAAAAGGGTGGATATATTGTTGCAACGGGGCCTTTAACAAATATATTAAACGAGCAGAAGTCCATTACAGGCAAATATTTAATGGGAGAATTAAAGATACCTGTTCCAAAAAAGAGAAGAGAAGGCACCGGCCAATACCTTACACTTGTCGGAGCAAGCGAACATAACTTAAAGGACATTACGGTGCGTTTCCCACTTCATACATTTACTTGTATTACCGGTGTGTCTGGTTCTGGGAAAAGCACTCTGATACAGGATGTATTGTGGAAGGCGCTGAGGAAAAATCTGTATCGTCCTCACGAGCAGCCTGGAAAATACAAGGAACTAAAAGGCGCGGAGTTTGTGGATAAGGTGGTTATCGTAGACCAGTCGCCTATTGGACGTACGCCTCGTTCTAATCCTGTTACATATACAGGTGTTTTTACGCCAGTAAGAATGCTTTTTTCGTCACTCCCAGAATCAAGGGCAAGGGGATATAAACCCGGGAGGTTCAGCTTTAATGTAAAAGGTGGGCGGTGTGAAGCATGCCAGGGGAATGGATATATAAAGGTTGAAATGCAATTTTTACCTGATGTATATGTGCCGTGCGAGGTGTGCAAAGGCAAGAGGTATAACAAAGAAACGCTTGAAATTCACTACAAGGGGAAATCTGTTGCAGATGTTCTGGATATGACTGTAAGAACGGCGCTGGAATTTTTTGAAAATATTCCTCAAATAAAGCGCAAATTAGCATTTCTCGATGATGTAGGCCTTGGCTATATAAAGTTGGGACAATCTGCACTGACACTTTCCGGTGGAGAGGCTCAGCGGGTAAAGCTTGCTTCGGAACTTCAGAAGAAAGGCACCGGCAAAACAATTTATTTTCTTGACGAGCCTACCACTGGTTTGCATTTTGCCGATATTCATAAACTTATTGATGTGATGAACCGCCTTGTTGATAAAGGCGACACGGTCATTATTATTGAACATAATTTAGATATAGTGAAATCAGCTGATTATATTATCGATTTAGGGCCAGAAGGCGGGGAAAAAGGCGGGTATGTTGTTGCAGAGGGCACACCGGAAGAGATAGCAAATAATCCTAAATCTTATACAGGAACGTACTTGAAAAATATCCTTGGATAGATTATCTAATTATATTAAAAAGCAACAGTGTTCTATTGAGTAAGTACAGAAACAGCACGATAAACACGATACCTGTCCAGAGCTTTATTGTTGCAATGCGATTTGTGAACCACTCGGTTATTTTTTCTGATGTTGTTCCTCTGTACACGATATATACGATGACGACAAGGGGAAGAATAAACATAAGATTGTACAGGAGGAGGTAAAGGGTCGCTTTTGCCTTAAATGCGGGGATGCTGTATATGTAAACAATGGTTGGTAAGTACGTCTGACCTGTGCAGGAAAACGATACAATCGAAACAGGAAACGCAACAAGAAATGAAAAGATAGCAATGCCCTGTACTTTAGGGTTACGTAAAAGGGAATGAATTGTCTTTTTTTCCGTGTGAGAAAGTTGAAGTGACATATTTTTTAAATGACCCTTTTTTGCTTTTATGTAGTCTCCGATGGTAATAGTTGCAAGAACAAGTGTTATTATGGCTGTCACAAGATATATCCATTTTGCAATTTCATTAAAGTATTGCCACTCTGATATGATTTTGAAAAGTCCTATGCCAAGCAAGAAATATGAGAGGCCAAACCCAAATATAAAAGATAGTCCAACGGATAGAATATTTTTTTTTGTTTTGCCTCTGAGAAGGAGAAAAGAGATAAAAAAGACAAGAACGGCAAAAGCACAGGGATTATATCCATCAATAAAACCTGCTCCCAATATGGCAAACACACCAAATTTTTGAAAGAGTTCTACGAGGTAATTGTTGCCTACGCTATTTGTCTGAAGGACATTTTCAATAAATTTGGTTTCTTCTGTGTTGTAGCTCTTGATTATTCCTTCTAATTTTTTTGTAATTTCTTCTCTGGTGAGAAATTTTTCTCCGACGAAAACGGAAGGGGCAATATTTCTTTTATTTTCAGGGACATTGTACTCTTTATTAAAGTGGGCGAGCAGTTCCTTGTTTTTATCATCAGATAAAGAAAATTCTTCAACTTCTATTTCGGGGTAGATCTCTTTTAACGCCTCAAGGTAATGTCGTGTGATTTCGCACTCTTCGCATCCCGGAGTGGAAAAATATATAATAGGAATCCTCTCTTTTCCGTTTGCTACAAACGGAAAAGAGAGGAGCAATATGAATACTAAAACAAGTATAAAAGCAAAATGTTTTCTATATGTCACGGAGTATTGATCTTAATAGATCTTGTATTTGGGTCCCAATCTACGATAAGACCAAATGTTTCTGCGACGAAGCGCAGCGGTACAAATGTCCTATTTTCTTTAATAATGGCAGGTTGATCGAGTTCGACGGCTGTACCGTTTACATAAGCTGTACTGCTTTCTATCTGTAACTTGATCTCTTTGCCGCTTATCTGTATTGTTACTTCTCTTTTTTCTCCATCCCAGCTTACTTCCCCTCCTAAAAATTCAGTGACAAACCTGACAGGTACAAGGGTTCTATTGGAACCTTTATCAATAAATGGAGCAACGTCCATTTTCTTTTGCTCATTATTTACAAGTGCTGTATGACTGTCTACTGTAAAAACAACCTCAAAAAGAACAGGATCATAAATTACCGTTATTGTTTTTTCTGCACTCTTTTTCGATAAAGGATAGATTGCTTTTACTTTTACGGGTATGAGGCTGCCTTTGATTTCTGGTACAAAAGAGTAGGTAAATTCGCCATTATTTGATACGCTTACTTTTTTGTTGTTGATGTAGACTTCGGTATTATATGGTGAAACGTTGCCAGTGACAATGATTTCTTTTGTTTTTATTGTGTCCCATTCATTTGGCGACGTGACACTTAGCATTGGTACTGTTGTATCGAGAATTATTGTAATTGTCCGGTATGTTTTATTCCCCGCAAGGTCAATTGCTGAAATATTGATTGTGTTTTCTCCAAGATCTAGCATAACTTCTTTTGCAAAGGTTAAATCATCTTTTACATTTACAAATCCTTGCATTATGGAGAGTTGTGCATCTTCATTTAATGTTCCGTATATGAGTATTGATTCGCTTCCAGTATAGCAGGGGTCATCTTCGGGGAATTCTATATTAATTACAGGAGCTGTTGTATCCACCTTAAATTTTTCAGATTTTTCTTCCTCGGTATAGGTATCTGTTTTACTGTAATAATATAGTGTATGAATTCCCTCTGGAATCTGGAAAGGGTCTACATATTCGGAATAAGTTCCTTCATCCAGTTTGTAGGATGTTGTAATGGTTTCTGAAGTGTTTGTTTCTCCGATGAGTGTAATTTCAGGTTTTGTTTTGTAATAATTATTGTATCCATCCGGAGAGAGAGGATTTGCTGTAATCTGGGTAAAAACAATATACTGAGACTGTATTTCAAATTCTGTTTCTGCAGGTTCCGGTTCGCTGTCTGTCCATACATTTAATGCGTAGATGCCTTTTTCCGGCGGATTTTTTAAGCCAAACCCTCCATCTATCTTTATAGTGGTATCCCTATTTTTATTGATAGAGTATGCAAGAGTGATAGTCATTATGTTTTCCTGGATGGATACATCTCTAATCTCTTGTCCGTTTACTGCGATGTTATTTTGATGGGGGACGCTTGGAAAGACAGTTCCTTCCGGGAATTGAATGTATATGTTCTGGCCATTATATAAATTTCCTTTTTCTCCTGTGGCGAAGGTGATGTTGTATGCTCCAATGAGGCTGCTTGAGTTCGGTGTTACTGCGACTTCAAGATTTTGTATCTGCGTTGATGTGATTTCATATTCATCTGATTGCATTTTACCCTGTTTTGTTGTCCAGAGGGTTAAACTATATAATCCCGGTGTTTTAGGATTCCATATGTTTGCCTGGCTCTTAATCTCGATATTTACTGTTTCTCCTGCCTTAATTGTTATTCCGCCGGGGATTTCAAGATACATTGCATTGGGAATATCACTCATTTTTCCAACACGAGCTGGTTTGTAGTTGTTTATAAGGAAGCAGTCAAGGTGCCAGTTGTTAGGGCAACTGCAGGGAAGCGTTGTTCCTTCCGGGAATTTAATAATAATGTCATCTTTTCCGCCTATAAGGTCTGCGGTTGTGACGAAACTTATGCTATAACTTGCAATGGAATCTCTGAGTGAGGGTTTTACCGCTACAGTAACCAAAGAATCGGCGCTGGCATTCATTGTAGTAAAGATGGGCATTAAAAAAAGTACACTTATTAAAACTACAATAATTTTTTTCATTCTATTCTCCTCCTAAAAATTCTTTTATATTTGATAATGTTTCTCTTGTTGGTTCGCACGGCCCTCTGTAAAAAAGGGTAAGATCTTTATCAACAAGGGCAATGTAAGGGGAAGCATCTATTTTTAGTTGTTTTGCAAGAGTTCTATCAGTGTCTTGTATTATGATAGTTCCTTCAGGGAGCTGGTCTCCTATTTTGTGCGCATCATCAAGGGTATCGCTAAACGAGAATACAAGAAATTTTGTATTCGAAATGTCGTATTTTTCGATTTCATTTGCAATTCTTTTAACGGAAGTAACACATCCCCCACAATGTGGGTTTCCGCCTATAAGGATAAGCTTGTAATCTTTTAGTTTACTCAGGTCAACTGCTTCTCCATTAATATCGTTTGTTTCTATCGGCTCAACTTTTACGCCTTTTTCTGCAAATGTGAATTCATCTTTTGAAATTTTATCGTACTCAGTTATTCCGTATTTTTCTATATAAAAAAGACCCATTGCCTCTTCCACTTTATTTTTTATAAGCAGTGCCGTGTTGCTGTCGTCTGTATAGATACCATCGACTTTAAGAATGAATTGATTAGCACTTTTTCCCTTAAATGCATCAAAAAATTTATCAAAATCTATACCTAATGTGAAATATGTTGGCTTAAACGGTTTTAGCCCAAGGATGTTAAGCTCATCGTCTATAATGAGCAACATATATGTTTTTTGTGAAATTTTTGAAGATTTTTCGCTGTCAGGATTATCAATGTAAATAATAGCCTCTTTTGCTACTATTTCCCCTTCTTTTTCGAGGTCTTCTACCGCAAAGCTGTCTGCAATGCGGAGTGTATTTCGAAGTTCACGCGGATTTGATACACTGGGGATATATCCGAGTATTTCTTCTCGTGCTTCATCTTTTGAAATAATCTTTGTGTATTGCGAAAAACTGTTTGTTTTTAAAACCAAAACTGTAATAATTATTGCTGCCACAATTATTGCGGAAACAATAATAATGGTGCGAATATTTTTTTTATTTAAAGTTTTTTTGCCAACCTTTGTCTTTTTTTTCTCTTTTTTTCTTCCATCTCTTGCTTTACTCATCTATCACCTCTCATAACATTGGTTTAAAAATAGTTTGGATTTAAATTAATGCTCAATTTTTACATTTTATAGCCAAATTTTCGTAGGAGTTCTTTTCTTTTTTTAATATCTTCCTCTGTTTCAATACCTTTAGGACTGATACCGTCAACAACGCCTAAAATTGCTCTTCCCTGTTCTGTTTCTCCTATGACCACTTCCAGTGGATTAGCGCTTGCAACATATATGCAACAGACTTCCTGTATGGTTTTTATCGCATTTAACACATTAATTGGGAACGCATCTTTTAAAAAAATGATAAAGACATGACCTGCACTTATTTTATATGCGTTTTTTTTCGCAAGCTCTATGAGGTCTTTATCATTTCCTGCCCACCTGACTAGCGCATCACCTGACGCTTCTACAAAACCTATGCCAAATTTAATTGTTGGCGCGGACGTGATAAGTGCTTCATATAAATCTTCTACCGATTTTATAAAATGTGTTTGGCCAATGATTGTGTTAAGGTCTTCGGGCTTGTCAACTTTTATAATTTTAATTTTTAAATCCATATATCCCTCCCAGCAATTAACTTTTAATAGTATAGTAAGGGGCGCATTGTTGTCAACTACACATAATATCCTCTGACAGAATCTGCAAAGTACCGTATCTGAATAAGTTAGGAAATTTTATTTTTTAAAAAGCTTTTTTCTATTAAACTATATATAAGTATTTCATTAAAATATGAAGAAGGAGGGAAAGAAATGAAAAAGCCGGATGAATTTGATGCAAATGATGTCCAAGAAAATAAGGTATTTGCAGCGCTGAGTTATCTTGGCATACTTGTGCTTATTCCACTGCTTGTCAAAAGAGATAGTAAATTTGCTATGGAGCACGCCAAACAGGGCCTTGTGTTGTTTATAATAGAAATGATCTTAGGGGTTATTAATTTTATTCCTATTCTTGGCCAGATTTTATGTATTGCAGCGGGCATTGTTCTTTTTATTGTGAGCTTAATGGGACTGGTCTATGCACTTCAGGGAAATTTCTGGAAAATTCCATTTGTTTATGATTGGGCGCAGAATTTCAAACTTTAGAATAAAATTTTACGGGTAAAAAAGGGTACCTAACGCTAAAAAATATACCAGACGCTGACAAAGATTTTACATATGTATATCTGACAGATGCACTTAGTCGCTACATAGAGAGCCATACGCCAATTTCACCGGAACTCGAAGGAAGGGTTACTATTTTAGGAGAATAAGAGTAAGTACATAAGTTTTGTGTAAAATGCCTCCCTTCTTGGGAGGCCTTTTTAGTTGTAATTATACAGAATTAAATTTTTTCTTTCAATTGATTTACAAGGTGTATCGGGTTTAGTGTTTCGCCTGATACACGCGTGAGAAGCTCGTTCCATCGATATAGTGAGCCCGGTTTAAATATTTTTTCATCAAAGAATTTTCCAACGTTTTTGCTGAGAATATTTTCCGAAATGTTTTTTGTAATGCGATGGTGCATTTGCGAAGCCATCATCTCCCCCAACAGGTAATTATGGTAATAGATAGGTGCTATTCCAAAGTGTATTTTTGCCGACCAATCGGGATGTCCTTTTCTCTCGTTTGGAATATTTAGATGCTGAAGCTCATTAACGGTATTGTACCAGAGCTCATTCAGGTCTTTTCTGTCAGGATTTTGATAAAGTTCTTTTTCAAAGAATACAAACGTCATAACCCATCGAGCTGTGATCATAAGCTGGTTTCTCATTAGACGTTTCATTTTTTTTGATATTTCATCGTATGTTTTATCATCGATTCCTGTAAGTTTCTGATACCATTGTGCGTCCCTTGCCATTCTGCCAAAGAACATTGCAACAGCTTCTGTTGTAAAGATGTGAGCAGGACCCCGCAGAGCAAAAGGCAATTCTCTGTTAATGTATTTGTCATAGATAGCGTGACCGTATTCGTGGAGCATTGTTTCCTGTGAACTTATATTTGGCCGTATGTTGGCTAACACTCTTACATCGCCTGCTTTGTCAACAGATAGCGTAAATGCATGTTGGTTCTTTCCTTTTCTTTCATAGAGGTCCGAACGTTCAAGGATGTCTGTTATGTCGAGCCCTATGGAACTGTACGTGTTTTTAGTAAGCTCGACAAGATCTTTATCTTTTAACAAAGAATCGTAATCAAACCCATCAACTTCTGGTGCTTCTTGGAACCACAAGTCGGAGTAGTGCCATGGCATAAGTTCTGATTTTTTTGAATTGAGTTTCTTTGAAAGTGTCGTATCAATTTCATCTTTTATGTCTGCAAAGAGGAAATCCGTTTCCTCTTTAAACTTATGGAACATATTATGAATTTCTTTTGTAGAAAGTTCTTGAAGGTCCATCATCATATCATAATAGTTTGAAAAGCCTAATAGTTTTGCATTTTCATTTCGTAATTTGACAAGCTTTATGATGCGGGGGCCTATTTCTTTTCCAATCTCTTTTCCTGCTAACCATGCTTTTTTTCGCAATTCTATGTCAGTGCTATTTTTGAGAATATTGTCAATTTCATTGTTAGATACTTCTTTTCCATCAATTTTTGCACGAAAGTTTGCAAAAAGAGATTCGATTTCAACCTCTTTTTTTACGGCTTCCTGGATCTTTTCTTCGGGTAATTGATTGGGAAGCATTGAGTCGTATAGAAGTTTTATTTCTCTTTTTTCTACTTCTGAAAGAGATTCATCGGATTTTGCTTTCTTTACAATTTCAAATCTGTTTTTATCGGAAAGATACATTCTCATTTCTATTTCTGCTTTTTCTACTTCTTTTCCGTATTCTTCTGTGCCTGTTGTTGCAAGGTTCCAGTATGCCAGGGCTGTATGTTCCCACATTCTCTGGATATTGCTGTTTATTTCTTCAAGGAATGTTTTAATATTCATTTTATTCTCCTTTCTTTAAGTATGTTTTCATAGCCTATTCTCTTTTTTAAAATTTTCAAGTCAAGTAAAAAATGCTATTTTCTATTCCAATAATTTTTTGCTGTTTTTAATTTGTGTTTTTTATTAGTGACATAAAAACTATTGATAAAAAAGCCGTTAGCAGTAAAATAATACATTGTGGAGGTGATGCGTGGAAAATTTTATAGAAAAGAATAAAGATGGTTTGATCAAAATTGTAAGAGAAATACTGAAAATTAGAAGTGTGGAGCAGGAAGCAACAGAAAACGCTCCATTTGGCGAAGGAGTGAAAGCAGCGTTGCAACTTGCCCTTGCAATGGGTAAAGAAATGGGATTTAAGGTAAAAAACCTGGATAATTATGCTGGCTATGTTGAGTATGGCGAAGGAAAAGAATTAATAAGCGTTCTGGGACATCTTGATGTTGTTCCGGAAGGAAATGGGTGGGACTATCCGCCGTATGGTGCAGAAATTTATGATGGCAAACTTTACGGGCGTGGCACAAGTGATGACAAGGGGCCTATAATGGCGGCTTTATTTGGCCTGTATGCAATAAAAGAAACGAGAATTCCCTTAAAAAAGAGGGTGAGAATTATTTTTGGCACTAACGAGGAATCAGAATGGAAAGGAATTAACTATTACAAAAGTATCGAGAAAGAGCCTCTTATTGGTTTTACTCCGGATGGCAATTTCCCGGTAATTAATCGTGAAAAAGGAATACTGAGAATTACCCTGGTAAAAAAGTTTGCATTTGATAATACGGATATCATTGTTAAGGGAGGAGAGCGGGCTAATATGGTTCCAGATTATGCAGAAGCAGTATTGAACCAGAAAATGATAAAACAGATTCGAAACGTCCCGGAAAGTATTTCCATTTCAGAAAACAAGATTATTGCAAAGGGGAGGTCTGCTCATGCAGCGAAACCCTGGCAGGGAGAAAATGCAGTAGCGATACTTTGCGAAACATTATCGCAGGTAAGCATGAGTGAGGACGCAAAATCTATTATACAGTTTGTTACTGATAAAATAGCGAGGACTTTTTACGGCGAAAAAATCGGAGTAGAGAAGGAAGATAAACTTTCTGGTAAACTCACGCTGAACCTTGGCGTACTGAATATTGACAAAAAACATGGCGAAATGCTTATTGATATACGTTATCCCGTTACTGCTAAACCAGAGAGAATTATTGATAATATTAAAAAGGAAGCAGAAAAATATGGTATTTTGGTTGGGAAAATATTTAGTTTGCCACCTATTTTTGTTGATGAGAAAGAGCCGCTTGTGCAAAAACTAATTAACACGTATGAAGAAGAAACAAGGGAAAAAGGGTGTGCAATGGCTATCGGAGGCGGGACTTATGCGAGGATAATGGATAAAGGTGTTGCTTTTGGGCCTGTGTTTCCCGGAGTAAAACCGGTAGAGCATGAAGCAAATGAATATATAAGTATTGATAATCTTGTAAAGCTTGCCAAAATTTACGCAAAAGCGATACAGCGACTTGCAGAATAGCATAAAAATTTCTGTTCCAGGTAATTTTTCGCTTCATAAGACTTTGTTGTGTGGCCAGATCTTTAGAGTATTTGAAACAGAGAATGGATTTCTTGTTCCATTCAATCGGTCTCTTTTGAAACTTTTACAGAAAAAAGATGAAATATATTGCACTTCATACGGGGGGCCTGTTTCTCAGCCGGAAGTAAAAAAATTTTTAGGAATAAATGACGACATCAATGACATTAATGGAGAGCTTATAAGAAAAACAGCAAAATTTTCGCAGATTATTCAATACGGAAAAGGGTTAAGAATTATGCGGCAAAATCCCTATGAAACAACGATTTCGTTTCTTTTCTCCATACAGAGCTCTATCCCTGTTATTAAACGTAAGTTAAACCTTCTTTCCGAAATAGTTGGTGAAGGTATAAGAGTAGATGACACGATGTATTATTTTTTCCCCGGGAGTGAAGCTTTAAAAAATTTGGATGCTCAAAGTGTGAAAAAATTGCATCTTGGCTTTCGAGAAAAATGGTTTGTAGATTTCGTTCAAAATTACGATGAAACTTTTTTTGCTCGTATCTTAAGGAAAAGTTTTGAGGAGAAAGAAAAAAAACTTCTTGGCATTAAAGGTGTTGGGAAAAAAGTGGCTCACTGTATTTTACTTTTTTCTATGAACGAGCTTTCAGCATTTCCCGTGGATGTGTGGATTAAAAGGGGTATGTATGAGTTATTTGAGGTGAAGGGAAGCAGTAAAAAGATTACCAAAACAGGAAGGGGGATGTTTGGCAAATATGCAGGGTATGCTCAGGAGTATTTGTTTTATTATTTGCGTAATTATTCTAAGTAGTTGAAATTTGTTTATAAAGTGGTAGAATATATTTGGAACCCTGCGAAGTGCGTGTTAAACTTAGCGATTTAAGCCAACACTAAGCGTAGGGAAGCGGATGTGTGCTGAAAGTTGAAACACTTCGGTGTTTCCCGGAGGTACATCTGAAACTTCCACCTGTCCAGTGGACTTCAAAATCTGTTAAGCCACGGCTTCTGCGGGGTAAATTGATGGAGGTAAAAATGACATCTCTGATTATAGCAGTGTGGGGATTGCTGATAGTAGCGACTGTGAGCGTCGTAGTAATGTTGATTTTTATTTTTAAAATGAAAAAATCGACAGAAAAAATGCTCAATGAGACGGAAAATCTCATTAAGAAAGTTGAAGAGCAGATAGATAGTTTGGGTAAGAATCTTAACGAAACTACGGAAAACACAAAAGATGCTATGTTTCACCTCAAAAATGTACTAAAAAATACGGAGAAAACAAGTGAATTTATAAACCTGGCAACGCCATTTGCAATTGTATTGCTTGTTATGCAGGGTTTTATAAAAAAAACTGATTCAAAGCAGAGCAACATACTTGGTAAAATGATGAATATAGGAAAGTTCTTTGTTGCTGTGCAACAAGGATTTTTAGTAGCTAAAAAGATTTCATCTAACAAAAAAGGAGGTACTGCGAATTATGGAAGAAAACAGGACAAGTTCATTTCTTAGTGGATTGTTTTGGGGTGGAATAACCGGATTTATCCTTGGTGTTTTGTTTGCACCGCGAGCTGGAGTTGAAACCCGAGAATTGCTTAAAGAAAAAGGGCAAGAGATTGAAATGAAAGTGAAAGAAGTGACTGATGAAATAAAAGCAAAAGGGCGAGACATTCTAACAGGAAGTGGAGTGGAAATTCAGGAAGAAAGCGGAGAGAGTTAATTAAATTCTTCACATTTCCGGGTAATAAAATATACTGGGGGGTCGTCTAATGGCAGGACGGGGGATTCTGGATCCCTTAATGATGGTTCGAATCCATCCTTCCCAGCCAAGTGGCGTAATAGAACAGCGGTTAGTTCGGGGGGCTCTCAATCCCCAGACCAGGGTTCAACTCCCTGTTACGCTGCCATTTTTATTTAATGAGGATTGCCTGGCTATTATTTTATGGGCCGAAAATACTGTTTTCTAACAAAAAGCATATAAATTAAAATGAAAGTAGGAATTATAGGATTACCAAGAACAGGTAAAACGACTCTTTTTAAAGCGCTGATAGGAAAAGAAGTCCCAATATCTTTTGAAAAACCCAATGTAGGAAGCGTGAAAGTCATTGACTGTGAACTTGACAAACTTTCTTCTGTATTTCACCCTAAAAAGACAACTCCGGCAGAGATTAACTTTGTAGATATTCCTGGAATACCTGTCGGCATTGAAAACAAAAAGAGGAGAACCGAGATATATACATCGATAAGGATGGTTGATGCTCTTATTGAAGTTGTTGATGGTTTTTCTGATTTACGAGATACAGAATCCTCCATAAAAGAGTTTGACGCAGATCTTATTATAATGGATCTTGATGTAGTCGAAAGGTGCTTAGAGCGCTTAAAAAAAGAGAAAAGAGATTCTGAAAAGGAAATGGAAAAAACAGTTCTTGAGAAGTGTTTTAATATATTAAACAGCGAAAAACCTTTAAGGGATGCAGAATTATCAGAAGAAGAAAAACATGCCGTAAAGTCATTTGAATTTTTTACACTGAAACCAATACTTTATGTAATCAATATTTCTGATGATAAAATTGAGAAAAGAGATGAAATAAGAGAGTTTCTTGTTAAGAAGCTCTCCGGAGAACATTTTATATTTATTGTCATGCCCGTTAAACTCGAGCTTGAATTATCAGAGCTTTCTGAAAATGAAAAAAAGGAATTTCTTTCTTTATATGGGTTAGAAAAGCAAGCTCTGCCTGAATTTATTGATGCGGCGTATGCACTGTTGAATTATGAAACGTTTTATACTGTCGGTGAAGACGAAGTAAGGGCCTGGACAATTACAAAAGGCACAAAAGCAAGGGGTGCAGCAGGAAAAGTGCATTCTGACATTGAAAGAGGATTTATAGCGGCTGAAGTTATTTCGTTTGAAAAATTTGAAGGGGTTGAATTTTCGCTGAAAGAGGCCAGAGAAAAAGGCATTCTCAGAATTGAAGGAGAGCATTACATTGTAAAGAATAAAGAGATTGTGCATTTTAGATTTAACGTGTGATGTGTGGTGGTTCTGATACTTTGTACAATTATTTTGCTTGCCAACGATATTTCAAAATATACATTGTAAAATTTTTCTAAACTGTATTACAATTCATTTAATGAAAGAAAAAATCGTGGAAGTGATGTAACATGGAAAGAAATGTTAATTTTCTTAAAACTTTTCATAGGTTAAAGAAACAACTTTTTGAAGAGTGGGCGAACATAGAAGTGGGGAAAAGAGCGCAAAAATCCATTGCAGTGCTAAAGATATTTTTTGAAATGCACGGCCTTGCAATACTAATGGGGGTAACGTCTATTGCGCTTATCTCTCTCTTTATACAAATTGATTATTTTACTTATGGAAGTTGGTTTTATAGAAGAATGAACACATTTGTTGGCGCTCTATTCTATTTAACTGTTTTCGTTTTTTTCGTTATGCTTCTACTTGTTATTGCGCAGATAGATAGAGAACGAGTATCCGGAAGCAAAAAATTAGAGGAATTAAAACAGATGGATATAGTTACAAACACAATCCGGCAAATAGAAAAAGAACCATTTTTTAATGAAAAAATTAGAATTACACTAAAAACTGTAGAAAAGTATCTGGATATCAAAAAATCCATTATTTATATCGTTGAAAATGACAAATTGGTATCAATTTATAAAAATAATGTTTTAGAAAAAGAAGAGAAGAAAATCAAGGGCATTATCGGTAGTGGAGACAGCGTAAAATATAATATAAAACATTACAATCTACACGGGACAAATTATTATTATGCGGCACTAAACATGAGGAAGCCGTTTTCAAAATCACAGAAGAAATTCATACTCCGCTGTGAAAGAAATTTGTTAAAGACTATAAAAAGTGACAAGTTTTTTGGTTCAACACTTGAAAGCAGACAAAAGAGGGAAGCGATAATTGAAAGGTATAGACATTTTCATATTTTCACATTAGAGCTTCAAAATACCTGGACAATTGAAGAATTGTATTGGAAATTAGTCGATGTGATCCCTCGATATTTTCATGTAAAATCAGCATCAATTATTGATGTTTCAGGCCCTCGGAAGGAATGGAGGTTTTTAGCGTTGCATAACATACCCAATTATGTTGCAAAGACGGTGGAAGAAAAAATGGGAGCCCCTGATTTCGCAGGTAATTTAACAGAGGTTAAAAATAATAAAAAAGTACTTTACATAAAAGATACAAGAAAATATAAGGAATGGGCCCAAGTTAAGGGTGCTCCTATTTCCTGGATTGGCGTGCCTATCATTGTGGATGGGAATACTGTTGCAGTTATAAATGTAGACGGCTATCACCAGGATAGTTTTACTGAAGAAGATATTGTTTTCGCAAATGCTCTTTCAGATGCGGTAAGTGGAATTGTGCAAAAAATGGTTTCTCTTGAAAAAATGAAAGCGTTGTCTATCAAGGACTCTCTAACTTCTATTTATAACAGGAGAGAATTTGATACAAGGTTTAAAGAAGAGATAGAGAGAGCCGGAAGATACAGAAGACCATTAAGTATTGTTATGACAGACATTGATGGGTTTAAAAAGTGCAATGATGCATTGGGCCATCTTGAAGGGGATAGAATACTTATAGAATCTTCTAAAATTATTTCTTCCTCAATTCGATTAAGTGATGTAATATTTAGATTTGGAGGAGATGAATTTGTTTTGTTATTTCCTGAAACAACAAGTAAGCAAACAGCGAAAGTTTTAGATACAATTACGATAAATCTAAAAAAGCTTGTTAGGCCTGACGGAACTCCTACCACTATGTCATTAGGCATAGCTCAGTACAGAGATGGAGATACCTCCAAAACACTGTTAGATAGGGCTGATAAAGCCATGTATAAGGCAAAAGGGAGTGGAGGAAACCGTATTTACGGAATAGAAGATTAATAAATAGGATATTAGCCAGCCAGGATTAAAATTCTTTAAATATTTCAACCATTACTTCTCTTGTATCTGGGTCCCAGCTTACTTTTGCGCCAAGATTTTCTGAAATAAATCTGACAGGGACGAATGTTCTTGAATCTTTTATGAACGGCGCAGTATCCATTTGAATTTCAGCGCCGTTTTTGATAAGCGTTGAATTCCCAATGATAAGAGTAATCACATTATTTTCGCTTTCTATTTTTACTTCTCTTGTATCTGGGTCCCAGCTTACTTTTGCGCCAAGATTTTCTGAAATAAATCTGACAGGGACGAATGTTCTTGAATCTTTTATGAACGGCGCAGTATCCATTTGAATTTCAGCGCCGTTTTTGACAAGCGTAGTGCTATCTATAACAAATTTAATAGAAGTGTATTCAAGAAAAGGACCCAAAAAAACGGTGTCACCAAACACCGGAATAAAGTCTTGTTGTTTCATAATGAGTTCAATAGAGCTTTCTTTCCCACTATTTATTTTTATATTTGCAACTGTTTCTTCTTGTGGCACTGGTTTTGAAGAGAACGTCCAATTCCCCATTGGAAATAATGGAAACCTAAACAGTATGGCTCCTTCCCCGTATTGAAGGGCATAAAAAAGTTCTTTTTCAGTTTCCTCATTGCTTATATTGAAAGGATTTACGGCGGTATAAACAGGAGTGTTTGGAAGGTCTGATTTGAGGTTTTTGATTACAAGCGGGGTGTAGCTTGAGTTTTCTTGTAGTGACGAGAGATACACCATTGGCGCGATAAAATCAAATCCCGAAAAGGTAGTTGAAATCTGGCCAAAATTTACAACCTGGTAGGTCAGTGAATCAGAAATTTTTTCTGCTTCATCTGTTGTCTTGTACCTGAATCCTCTTGCAACCATAAAAGCGCCAACATCAATATTTGGTTGCATTGATTTTATATACTCTTTTATAATGAAAGCTTCGTCTTTTACGAGGTTATTTCTTAAATTTATCCACCCTACTACATCTTTGTCTTCCTGTTCATATGCTTCAAACAGACTCTTCCAATCAGCAGGATTTACAAAAGTTTTGTATGCAATGCTTTTTACTTTGTTTGTATCTATACCATTTTCTTGTGCGTATTGCATAAAAGCATTAGAAAAATCATAACTTCCGTTAGGAAATCTAATATAATCAAGGGATACTCCGTCGATGTCGTATTGCAGCAATTCATCTAAAAAATGTTTTATGTAGTCCAGATAAACGCTGCTTAGAAGTGATACATAGTAATCGTCTTTTGATCCGCTTACATGCTGCATTAATTCTTTTTGGTGGAGAAGGCCAAAATTTTTGTCCATAAAAACTGGGAAATAAGTAAAAACTTTGAGGCCATTATTGTGCGCCTCATTGATGAGTGTCTCTAAAATATTGCTTTCTACCGGGAGAAATTCGCTTTTATAAAATACTTTGCCCTGTGGGTTTTTAACAAGGAGAAAAATTGTATTGTAACCGTATTCTTTGAGCGTGGAAACAACCTCTTTTGCCCCGAGTTTTTCGATGTCTTCTCCCCGAACGCAGATTCCTTTCATTTTTTGCTCAGGTGCGCCGTTGACTTTCGAAATACAAATTGTTTGAAAAACAAGAAATAAAATAAGTATTAGTATGGAGAAACGTTTTAAGTGGTTAAAGTTCATTATTTCCTCTCGTTAAGTGCTTCTGTAAGGAGTTTGTTTGCAATTTGAGGATTTGCTTTTCCTTTTGTTTTTTTCATTACCTGTCCCGCAAGGAAGCCAAGTACCTGGGTTTTTCCAGCGAGGTAGCGTAAAACGGCTTCCGAATTTTCCTTAAGGACTTGTTGCACAATTTCTTCTATTTTATTTTCGTCTGTTATTTGGATTAATCCTTTTTCTTCTACAATCTTTTTTGGAGATTTTCCTGTTTTTAGCGACTCGACTATGATTTCTTTTGCTATATTTTTTGAAATTATGCCTTTTTCTAAAAGTGAAAAAAATTCTATAAATTTTTTCTCATCGAATCCAATTTCACTTATTGTCTTTTCTGTTTCATTGAGAAATTTCATGATGCTTCCCATAAGAAAATTTGCAACTTCTTTTGGCTTGCCTGTCGCTTTTGCAATTGATTCAAAATAATCTGCGAGTTCATTGGATGATGCGATTTCATAAGCATAAGCATCGCTTAATAAATATTGACGAATGAACCGCTCTTCTTTTTGTGCAGGAAGTTCAGGCAAACTGTTTTTTATATCTTCTATAAATGTTTCCTTTAAGAGAAGTGGTGGAAGATCTGGCTCGGGAAAGTATCTGTAATCGTTTAGTTCTTCTTTGGTTCTCATTGATTTTGTTATCCCTGTCTTTTCGTCAAAATGTCTTGTTTCATGAACAGTTTTTTCTCCATTTTTAAGCATTTCTGTCTGCCTTTTAATTTCATATTCAAGCGCTTTTCGTATGCTACGAAACGAATTGAGATTTTTAATTTCCACTTTTGTGCCCATTGTATTGCTTTTTGAGAGGGAAACGTTAACATCGCATCGCAGGGCTCCTTTTTCCATATCTCCGCTTGAAACGCCCAAATATCGCACTGTTTTTCTGAGAAGCACAAGAAAATGGTATGCTTCTTCAGCTGTTTCAATATCAGGATATGTGACAATTTCCATTAAAGGCACGCCGGATCTGTTAAAATCAATATAAGAATATGTGGATTCTGTAATATCGCCCGTGTGGATCGATTTTCCGGAGTCTTCTTCTATATGCCCTCTCTGGATGCTAATTTTCTTTTTTCCTTTTTCCGTCTTTATTTTGAGGAAGCCTTCACTTGCAATTGGAATTGTATACTGGGTGATCTGATATCCTTTTGGCAAATCCGGGTAGAAATAGTTTTTTCTGTAAAAAGTTGATTCTTTGTTTATTTTCATATTTAGGGCAAGTCCCAATTTTATGCCGTATTCAACGGCTTTTTCATTTAGAACGGGAAGCGCACCCGGGAGGCCTAAACAGACAGGACAGATATGCGTATTGGGTTTTTCGCCAAACTGCGTAGAGCACCCGCAGAACAATTTTGTTTTTGTGTCAAGCTGTATGTGTATTTCAAGGCCTATTGTTGGTTTATATTCGTTCATTTTTTCTCCTCCCATGCCATTTATTCATTTTCTACAGCATATGCAATTTGCAAGAGCTCTTTTTCTTTGAACCAGCTTCCTATGAGCTGCATTCCAATGGGAAGTCCTTTTTTATCACTTCCGTGGGGCACGGAGATTGCAGGTAGTCCTGCAAGGTTTACAGGTATTGTAAAAATATCACTCATATACATTTCAAGTGGACTTTTCTTTTTTCCCAATTTGAAAGCTGTAGTAGCTGTTGTGGGAAGAAGTAATGTATCTACTGTTTCAAATGCTTTTTCAAATTCATTTGCCAGAATTTTTCTTACTTTTGAAGCTTTTAAGTAATATGCATCATAATATCCGGCAGATAATGCAAATGTCCCGATAAGAATTCTCCTCTTTACTTCTTCTCCAAATCCTTCTGTGCGTGTTAATTCATATGTGCTTGTAAGATTCTTTCCTTGAACAGTTAATCCGTATCGTACTCCATCAAAACGGCTTAGGTTAGATGAGGCTTCTGACGGAGCAACAATGTAGTATGCGGGAAGCGCATATTTTAGATGCGCAATGGATATTTCTGTTATGGTAGCGCCAAGTTTAACGAGAGTACTTATTGTTTTTTTGAGTTCTTCTTTTATTTCATCCTGTATATTAAATTCCATTACTTCTTTTATTATACCAATTCTTTTACCTTTTATTTCTTTTCCTAAAAGGTTTGTATAATCTTCTTTTTTAATGTTGACAGATGTTTCGTCATGCGGGTCAAATCCTGCAATTGCGTTTAACATTATGGCGCAGTCTTTTACATTTCTTGTAAGAGGGCCAATTTGATCAAGCGATGATGAAAAAGCAATAAGACCGTACCTGGAAACAAGCCCGTATGTTGGTTTTAGTCCTACAATACCGCAAAACGCGGCAGGTTCTCTTACTGAACCTCCAGTGTCGGATCCAAGTGCTGCCAATGCTTCTTCACTTTTTACCGAAGCCGCAGACCCTCCGGAAGACCCGCCAGGGACGTAATCATAATTTACCGGGTTATGCGTGGGGAAAAAGGAAGAATTTTCATTTGAAGAGCCCATTGCAAACTCATCCATATTTGTTTTACCTATAATAATAGCATTTTCTTCTTTTAATTTTTTAACAACCGTTGCGTTGTACGGAGATATATATCCTTTCAATATTTGTGATCCTGCTGTTGTTTCGCAATTCTTTACGTTCATATTATCTTTTACGGCAACAGGCACACCGAAGAGAAGTCCCTTTTTTTCGTCCATTTTATCAAGTTCTCCTGCTCTTTTCAGTGCTTTTTCTATATCTAAATTGATAAACGCTTTAATATTTTTTTCTTTTTCATAAATATTTTTAGCATAATTTTCAATTACTTCTCTTGCAGTGATTTCTTTATTCTTGAGTTTATTAATAAGGCTGGATATTGGCAGACTGGTAATTGTCATGTTATTCACCTATGATATGTTTAACTTTATAAAAATTTTCACGTGCAAGCGTTTTGTTCTTTTCAAGATCTTCTTTGCGAAGGCCATTTTCTGTTTTGTCTTTTCTTAAAAAAAGGTGTGCCTTTTTTGTGTATATCTGCGGTTCCACATTTTCAGTGTTTACTTCTTTTAATATTTCAAAGTAGTGAATGATTTCTTCTAGATCATTAAGTATTGTTTTTTTCTCTTTCTCTTTTAATTTTAGTGCGGCAAGTTGTTCAATTTTATCTATATCAATCATATTTATCCTCCAGTGATAAGCTTTTTGAATTCATCTTCACTTATTATTTTTATTCCTAATGCTTTAGCTTTTTTGCATTTACTGCCCGGGTTTTCCCCGACAACAACAATCGTTGTTGCTTTAGTAACGGTTTCAAGTGCCTCTCCCCCTAAATTTTTCACAATATCCTGCGCTTCTCCACGTGAAAAATTTTTAAGAGTACCAGTGAAAACGATTTTTTCTCCTTTTAATGGCAAATTCTGTGTTTTTATTTCTTCCTCTTCCATTTTTATGCCAGCTGTCTTTAATTTTCTTAAAATTTCTATATTCTGTTTTGAGGCGAAGAATTTTTTTATACTCTGTGCAGTAATTGGGCCAATGCCTCCTATTGCAAGAATTTCATCTTCTGTTGCGGCTTTGAGTGCATCAATACTTTTAAATGTTTTTACAAGCAGACTTGCAGTGTATTTTCCTATCTGGAATATGCCAAGTGCATAAATAAGGTTTGAGAGGTTTTTGTTTTTACTTTGTTGAATGTTTCTTAATATTTTTTCTGCAAGTATTTCTCCCATCCTTTCAAGTTTCGGAAGGTCTTCTTTTTTAAGGTTGTAGAGATCAGAATAATCTGATATTATTTTTTTGTCTACTAGCTGATCGATAATTTTGTCTCCTAATGCGTCTATATCCATTGCATTCCGCGAAGCAAAATGTGCAATGCGTTCTTTTACTTGTGCAGGGCAGGATACATTAATGCATCTCGTTGCTGATTCTCCTTCAAATCTTACCGCATGGCCATCACAAACAGGGCACTTATCCGGCATTTTAAAGGGTTGTGTATTTTGCGGGCGTTTCTCCTTTAGCACTTTTACTACTTCAGGTATTACCGAGCCTGCTTTTCGTACAACGATATTGTCATTTATTCTTATATCCAACCGTTTGACCTGGTCTTCATTATGCAGCGTAGCGCGAGATACAATGCTACCTTCAAGTTCAACCGGGTCAAAAACAACAACTGGAGTGAGAATTCCTGTTCTGCCAACCTGTACAATGATGTTTTTTACCGTAGTTTCTGCTTCTTCTGGTGGAAATTTGTATGCAATTGTCCACCTTGGCTCATGCGATGTTGCTCCTAATTTTTTTTGGAACGCTATCTCGTTTACTTTTATTACTATACCGTCGGCTTCAAATGAATAGTCATTCCTATGATTTTTGTAATACTCACACCGTTCTATGATTTCATTTATTCCATTGCAAGGAGTAGCTTCCGGGCTTGTTTTAAATCCAAGTTTTTTTAAGGATTCAAGAATCTCAAAATGTGTTTTGAAACTGATGTTTTCTATCTCTCCTATGCCATATGAAATCATCTGGAGTTTTCTCTGCGCTGTGATGCGTGAATCTAACTGTCTTAATGAGCCTGCTGCAGCGTTTCTTGGATTAGCAAAAGGAAGTTCGCCATTTTCCTCTCTCTCTTTATTTAATTCTTCAAAATCCTTTTTGTACATAATTACTTCCCCCCGGACTTCTATGACGGGAGGAATAGTATTGCCAAATAATTTTAATGGTATGTTTTTTATTGTCTTTACATTTAAAGAGACATCTTCTCCGTTTACTCCATTTCCGCGCGTTGCGCCTTGAATTAGTACGCCATTTTCATAACGAATTGATACAGCGAGTCCATCCATTTTAAGTTCAGTCACATATTGAAATGCCTCTGTCTTCAGTTCTTTTTTTATGCGTTTGTCAAAATTTATTAAATCTTCGTTGTTAAATGCATTGCCGAGTGATAGCATAGGTATTTTATGTTGCACTGTTTTAAATTCTTTAAGCGGAGGTGCTCCTACGCGCTGCGATGGAGAGTCAGGTGTTATAAGGGAAGGGAATTTTTTTTCAAGTGCAATGAGATCTTGAAATATCTGGTCATATTCGCGGTCTAAAAGTTTAGGTTCATTGCGTGTATAATATAGATAATTATGATGTTGAATGGTGCGACGCAATTTTTTTGTGAGGTCTTTTGCCTCTTCATAACTGACAGCAGAAATGTCTATTTTCATCTCTTAATAGATGAAAATCAATTTGTTTCCATCTATAATAAAAATCAGGTCTTCTTTGCTGCTAAGGCAAACTGACGGGATAGAATCAGAGGGGAACAGATATTTTAAAATCTCCTTGTTGTCCTTCATTAATGAGACATAGTATATATTTTTTTTATCCTTTTCTGCGAGGTTTTTTTTATAAAAGTAGAGTTGGGTATCATTATTTGATGAAAAATTAAAGGCTGAGAAACCGAATTTCAACATTTTGTTACGTTCTTTGCCATTTTGATCAAAGGTGATGAATTCATTTTCTGTTGCAAATGTGACGAGGTTATTGTGCAGAGAAATATTATTGATTTTACTATTTAATAACACTTTTGTGACAGATTGAAGATCCGCACTGTAAAAAAACACTGGAACTGATGAATTTTCTTCTCCAGATAGCCTAAAGCCTGTTACTATACTGTCTCCTACAAAATAGCCAAAGATAGAGTAAAAGTTCCCTTTCTCAGTTTCTATTAGAGCGCTGTTTTCAACCATATCTTCATTAATGAGGTAAAGCTCTCCTCTTTCGCCAGCAAAAAGAAGTTTTCCGCTATCGGAAATATCTATTTGTGAGGACTCACCAAGATCGGGTATTTCTTCTTCGAACAACGTTTTCCCTGTTTTATCTATTGTAACAGCTATGTATGAAAGGTCTGTGAGTGATTGGTACACAAGTTTTATATTTCCATTTGAAAGAAACTTCCCTTTTACTCCTATATAATTTTCCAATTCCTTTTTTAAAACTTGTTTACCTTCTTTGTTAAATATGTAAAAATTTACTCCGGCAACAATTAGCATCTCTTCTTCAGTGTTTTCGCTTATATTAAAAATAGAAGAATCAATTTTTGTTTCCCACTGTATCTCTCCCTGCGTATTCAATGCAATAATTTTTCCGCCATGTGTACAAATGATGACAGTGTCTCCCAAATTTGCTAATCCAGCAATAGGCGTGTCTGTTTGCAGTACATCTTTTTTTATAATACTGCTCTGCGTTGTTTGTATGTATTTAATTAGCGAATAAGCGATACCGACAGCAAGCAGAATCAATACCAAAACAATTGTTATTTTTTTTCTCATCGTGTTTTATTGTACAAGTAATGTGTCTTTTTGTCAACAGTTACTGAATAAGAAAGTAAGTTTTACTCAATTCTACTACATATGCTTGAGTATTGATTTCTGGAATCAAACTCTAAAAAATTTTTTATTTTTTTGATTTTAGGAGAATATTTTATTAAAATTATATCTTTATTAAAAAAAAATTAATGTTATACTAAATTTTATGCAAAGGAGGAGATTACTATGCAGGAAATAGTTGAAAGCGCGCTTTTTGCAGCAAAGAGAGCTGGCGCCTCTTATGTTGATATACGGTCTATCCAGAGGGAGGAAGAAGACATTACCACGAAAAATGGTGCAGTCGATGCAATAAAACACACTGATTCCAAAGGATTTGGAGTGAGGGTTATTGCAAATGGTGGATGGGGTTTTTCATCTTCATTTATAGCTACCCCCGAAGAAGGAGAGAGAGTGGCAAACGAGGCTGTTCAAATTGCACTTGCGAGCAGCAAGACAAAGTTAGAAGACGCAAAAATGAGTGATTCAAAAGTTTATCAAGACAGAGTGCCACAAACAGTTAAAATTGATCCGTTTGAGATGCCTATTACAAAGAAAATTATGATTCTTCTTGAAGCAGATAAGGCAATGAACGTCCAGGGTATTGTTGTGAGAAAAGGATCTATGCACTTTTCAAAAGAGTGGAAAACTTTTGCATCATCTGAAGGAGCATACATAGAACAGGAGAGAATTGTCAGTGGCGCAGGAATATCAGTTGTTGCAACTGATGAAAAAGAGATGCAGGTGAGAAGTTACCCTAACTCATTCGGCGGTGACTATCAAAGGAAAGGATTTGAGTTTATTGAAGAAATGGACCTTGTTTCTCACGGCAAAGAGATTGCAGAGCAATCCATAAAACTACTTTCGGCAAAGCAGTGTCCCTCTGGCACGATGGATATTGTATTGGAAAGTCCGCAAATGGCTTTGCAGATTCATGAATCAGTAGGGCATCCTACCGAACTCGATAGAGTGCTTGGAGAAGAAGCATCTTTTGCTGGCACTTCATTTCTTACAACGGATAAACTTGGTACATTTAAATACGGGTCTGATATAGTGAATATTACTGCTGACGCAACAATCCCAGGAGCTTTAGGAGGATTTGCATATGATGACGAAGGCGTTAAAGCAAAAAGGGTTTATCTTGTGAAGAATGGAATATTTGTGGGGTATCTTAATTCGAGGGAGACGGCGGTGAAATTAGATCTTGAGGTTATGGGCGCGATGCGTGCGGACAATTGGAATAAAATGCCCATCATAAGGATGACAAGTATTAATTTGGAGCCAGGCGATAAAACATTTGATGAATTGATTAAAGGTATCAACCACGGTGTTTTGATGGGAACAAATAAAAGTTGGAGCATTGATCAAAATAGACTGAATTTTCAGTTTGGTACTGAGATAGGATGGGAAATTAAAAATGGAAAAATCCAGGAAATGGTTAAAAATCCCACTTACACAGGAATTACGTATGAATTTTGGCGAAAATGTGACGGCATAGCAAACAAGGATTTTTGGCATGTTTGGGGTGTACCAAATTGTGGGAAAGGGGAACCAGTGCAGGTGATGCAGGTGAGTCATGGTACTGCTCCGGCACGTTTCAGAGATATACAAGTAGGGGTGTTGAAATGATTGGGAAAGAAAGAGTGTTGAATATATTAAAAAATGTGATTTCTCTGTCCAGTGCTGATCAAACTGAAGCCTTATTTACGGGAGAAGAATCTTACCTGACAGGTTTTGCTAATAACTATATCCACCGAAATGTTGGCGGGAAAGATTGCAGTCTTTCCGTGAGAGTTGCAATTGGGAAAAAGGTTGGTTCTGCGATGGTAAATAGTTTTTCGGAGGACGCTGTTAAAAAAGTTGTTAATGATGCAATTCTTATTGCAAAAAATCAGAGAGAAAATCCTGATTTTGTCTCATTTGCAAAACCGGAAAAAAGAAAGGATAGAGATTTTTTCGTGGAGGCAACAGCTAATTGTACTCCAGAGTTCAGGGCAGAGTATGTAAGTAAGATATTAAGTAAAACAAAAGCGAAAGGGTTTATTGGTTCAGGTAAATTCGAAACAAACGCTTTGGAAGTTGCAGTAGCAAATTCGTTAGGTGTGGAAAGATACACAAAATTAACGATAAGCACACTAAAAAGCGTTGTGTTAACAGATACCTCAAGTGGGTACTCAGAGTATTCTTCAATTGACGTTAATAAAATTCCTCTTGACGATATTATTCGAGAGAGCGTTGAGATTGCAGAAAAGAGTCAAAATCCGGCATCAATTGAACCAGGGAAGTATGAAGTAATTCTTACGCCGTATGCACTTGCAGATTTAATAGGAAGCCTTAGTTATATTGCATTAAACGCAAGAGCGATGAATGAAGGTATGAGCTTTCTCATCGGGCAGATTGGTAAGAAGGTAGTTGGTGAAAACGTTACAATGTATGACGATGGTTTTTCTCAGGAAACAATTTCTCTTCCATTTGATTTTGAGGGCGTGCCAAAGAAAAAAGTAATGTTCTTTGACAAAGGTGTTGCTAAGGGTGTTGTGTATGACACGCTTTCGGCATATAAAGAAGGAAAGAAATCGACCGGGCATTCGCTTCCTCAGCCGAACCTGTACAGCCCATACCCGATGAACCTTATTATGGAAGGTGGCGAGAGCAGTAAAGAAAAAATGATTTCTCATGTGAAAAAAGGGCTTTATGTCCAGCGATTTTGGTATACCAACCCGATGGACCCAAGGAATACTGTCATTACAGGGATGACAAGAGATGGATTATTTCTTATAGAAAATGGAAAAATCACAAAGCCCGTCAAAAATATGCGTTTTATTGAAAACATTGCAACTGCGTTAAACAACGTCCTGGAATTAAGTAAAGAGAGAAAAATCATTTATGATATGGCATCTGTTACCGCGCCGTACGCGCGGATAAAAGATTTTACTTTTACAGGCAAAACCGAATTTTAGGAGGTAACTGATGAAGAGATACGGGGTTTTATGTGATGGTGGAGATGCACCCGGCATTAATGCAGCGATCAGAGCAATTGCACGCGAAGCATTTGAAAAAGATGATGAAATGTTAGGTTTCATAGATGGTTTTATTGGTTTGATAAAAAATGATGTCAAAATTATTACAAAAGACGTGGTTTCAGGTATTTTGCCCCTCTCTGGGTCTGTACTGGGAATCTCTCGCATTAATCCATTTAAGGATCCCCAAAACGTTCAGGCAATTAAGGAAAATTTTAAGAAAAATTCATTAACTCTTTTAGTGATCATTGGTGATAGAGATACGGTAGATATAGCTAAAAAGTTTTCTGACGAAGGCATTCCTTCTATTGTAATACCAAAAACAATAGATAACGATGTATATGGCACAGATTTTGCTATAGGATTTGATACTGCCGTAACTACAATTAGTTCTGCATTGGATAACCTTCATGCTACTGCGTCAGCACACCATCGGGCAATGATTGTGGAAACAATGGGCAGAGAAACCGGATGGCTCGCTTTATTTGGAGGAATAGCAGGTGGAGCAGATTATATTATTATACCTGAAATTCCTTACAAGTTAGAAGAAGTTGCAGCACATCTGGAAAAAAGGAAAAAAGAAGGTAAAAATTTCAGTATCGTGGTAGTAGCTGAAGGAGCTTCTCTTCCAAAAGGAAAAACTGAAAAAAAGGAGTATGATGAATTTGGGCATTCAATAAATAGCAAGAAAATGGTAGGGTACACAATTATGGAAGAGCTTGAAAAGCTTACTCACATTAAAACTCGTACGACTGTACTTGGATATATACAGAGAGGTGGCATACCTACAAACACGGACAGAATTTTAGCAACAAGACTTGGAGCAGCCGCAATAGAGTTTGCAGATAAAGGTAAATTTAATGGGCTTGTAGGGATTTGCGGAAGAGATATTGTGTTCAGTCCTCTTGAAGAAGTTGCTGGGAAAATACATAGTGTTGATCTGGAATTTTATAAGTTAGCTAAAATCTTTTTTTAAGTACAAACAACTGCACCTTGAAAAATTATATTAGGAACTTGACAGAGCAATAAATATAAATTATAATTTAATCATATCATTAAAAGGAGGAATAAAATGAGAATTAAAAAGTTGTTAGTATTATTGCTTGTTGTAGTGATGGTCGGGGTAGTATTTGTAGGATGTGCCCCAAAAACAGAAGAACCAGTTGAAGAAACGATTAAAATTGGACTTGTGACAGACGTCGGCGGAAGAGGTGACAGATCGTTTAATGACTCTGCCCTTCGTGGATTAGAAACATGGGCAGGAAAAGTGGAGTATGTACAAGGTGGAGGGTACGCGTCAATTTCAGATGCAGAGTTTAATGCGAGTATCCCAGAAGATCTAAAAGACAAGAATATTCAGCCATTGGGTGTAACTGCTATGGTTCTTGAATCAAAAGACAAAAAAGATTACATCCCAAACATTGCAACACTTGTTGAGCAAGAGAAATGTGATCTTGTCATTGGTGTAGGATTTATGCTTGCAGGTGCAATTGGTGAATCTGCTGTGAAATATCCTGATACAAAATTTATGTTGATTGATGCGGCTGCTGTAGATGAGGATGGCAACATGATAGACCCGGCAAATGTAGTAGGCTATTTGTTTAATGAGCATGAGTGCGGATTCCTTGTGGGAGCAGTTGCAGCGTATGCAACAGGAACTGGCAAAGTTGGCTATATTGGCGGAATGGAAATTCCTCCGGTATTAAGATATGAAGCTGGTTACCTAGCTGGTCTAAAGACGATAGATCCAAGCATTGTGATTATTGGTCAGTATACTGGTAGCTTTACGGAACCTGCATTAGGTAAGAGTGCTGCAGAGTCTCAAATTAGCCAGGGCTGTGATGTATTATTCCATGCTGCAGGTGCAACAGGAAACGGAATGTTCCAGTCAATCTGCGAAAGAGGAGCACCTTACTGGGGTATTGGGGTTGATGTAGATATGGGCCTTGACGAAAATCTTTGCCCTGATAGAACACTTACTTCTTCTTTAAAACATGTAGATTATGCAACATATCTTGCGATTAAGGATGTTGTAGAAGGAACATTCCACAGTGGTCTTATAACAATGACTCTAAAAGATGGTGGTGTAGGCTATGCCCCGGACCATGTAGCAGATGCACTTACTCAGGATCAAATTGATAAGGTTGAGCATTTAAGAGAGATGATGATAGATGGTATTTTTGAAGTTCCAACAGATCCAGCTGATGTAGATAACTGGACTCCTCCAACTGATTTTTAATAATAGGAGATAATGTGTATTTATACAGGGTGGAGTAATTCCACCCTGTATTTTTAATGACAGGCAAAGATGAAAGCATTAGAAGTTAAGGGCATTGTTAAACAGTTTCCGGGCGTTCTTGCAAACGATAACATAAATCTTTCTGTAAATAAAGGAGAGATTTATGCTATCGTAGGAGAAAACGGGGCAGGAAAATCGACTTTAATGAAGATTATCTATGGATTATACACCCCAACAGCAGGCGAAATTTTTGTATTTGACAAGAAAGTCGACATTAAAACTCCTCATGATGCAATTGGCTTAAAAATTGGCATGGTACATCAGGAATTTATGCTTATATCCCGTTTTACTGTGACGCAGAACATTGTATTAGGCGACGAACCCAGCAAAGGGATAGTTTTTGACTACAAGAAAGCGTTAAGCGAGGTAAAGGAGTTGTCCGAGAAGTTCGGGCTAAAAGTGGACCCGGCAGAAAGAGTGGCAAATCTTCCTGTTGGTATCCAGCAAAGGGTGGAAATACTAAAAATACTGCGAAGAGGAGCAGAGATACTAATTTTTGATGAACCTACCGCAGTGCTTACTCCGGAAGAGACCGAAGATTTATTTAAAACTTTAATGAAGTTAAAAAAGGATGGTAAAACAATTATATTTATTTCTCATAAACTCAAGGAAGTAATGGCTATTGCGGATAGAATTGCTGTTTTAAGACGTGGAAAATTGCAAGGAGTCGTGGAAAAAGGAAAAACAAGCGAAGTAGAACTTGCACGAATGGTTGTTGGTAGAGATGTGGTATTAAAAATCCCAAAAGCCGAGACAAAGGTTGGAGAGACAATAGTTTCAGTGCGCGATCTTACGGTAAAGAGTAAAAGAGGAATTATAGGGCTAAAAGATGTTTCTTTTGATGTCTGTGCAGGTGAAATTGTTGGCATTGCTGGAGTAGAAGGAAACGGACAAGCAGAATTAGTAAATGCATTGATTGGTTTTACTCGCCCGGTTAACGGTACTATTACGTTTGATGGCGAAAAAATTAAATTGATTACTCCGTTTAACATAAGAAAGAAAGGGATGGCATATATTCCTAAAGATAGGAAAATGAGAGGCCTTGTACTACCTTTTAGGTCAAGAGAAAATATTATTATGGGTCAGCATACTCTTTATCCCTTTTCAAAAAATGGAGTACTAAATAGTATTGAAATAGATAAGTTTGCAACAAAAAAATTGGAAGAATTTGATGTAAGGCCAAGAGATATACACACAAAAGCTGAGAATCTTTCGGGAGGAAACCAACAAAAGCTTATTCTTGCCAAAGAAATGTCTATGAAACATAAGTTTCTTCTTGCTTCTCAACCTACGAGGGGACTAGATATTGGCGCTATGGAGTTTGTATACCATAAACTCATAGAAGAGAAGGAAAGAGGCGTGGCAATATTATTAATTTCTCTTGAATTGTCAGAAATTATAGGTCTTTCAGACAGGATATTAGTGCTGTACAACGGAGAAATTGTTGGAGAGACAACACCTGATAAAACAACTGAAGAAGAATTAGGCCTTATGATGCTTGGATTGAAAAGGCAAAAGAAGGTAGCGCAATGAAAGATGTATTAAAAAGGATTGTTTTTGGAAAAAGAGAAAAATATTGGTGGATGAATGCTTTAGTTCCTTTAATTTCTATTTTACTTGCATTCATTGTAGGGGCGATTTTTATAAAAATTACGGGCAGGAGCCCAGTTGTTGCATATAAATTATTGTTTGGGGCATCAGGTTTGTTTCCTGGTCCTTACTGGAAAAGCCATTTTGCAGAAATGCTTCTTTCTTCTTCTATGTATATCGCGACTGGCCTTGGATTTGCAATTGCCGCAAAAGGCGGTCTGTTTAATATCGGTGCAGAAGGCCATTTTATTGTTGGCGGCATTGCTGCTGCTTACCTTGGATATGCAAAGCCATTTGCGGGTTTACCAAAATTTATTCATTTGCCTCTTATTTTTGTGGGTGTTATGCTTGCAGGAGGTATCTGGGGGGCCATTGCAGGATACTTAAAGGCAAAAAGAGGCATACATGAGGTTATTACAACCATTATGCTAAATTGGATTGCTTTATATCTCATTGAGGCGTGGCTTGTTACTGGTCCCATGAAAGCAGCAGTTGAAACAGGTGTTTCAGGTACGCCATATATCAGCTTGTCCGCGAAATTGCCCAAAATTCTTCTCCCAACACGGCTTAATATTAGTATTATCATTATCCTGGCAGTAACGTTTTTGGTTTGGTATTTGTTTTATAAAACAACATTTGGATACGAAATACGGACTATGGGCCATACATTGATTTTTGGTATGGAAGCCCCAAAAGCAGCTGGAATAAATGTTGAGAGAAGAACTATTCAAACGATGTTTATCGCTGGTGCTGTTGCAGCATTGGGCGGTGCATTTATGGTGTTAGGCATCCTCTTCCAGTATCCCCCTATATTTGAGGGTGGGTACGGATTTGATGGAATTGCTGTTGCTTTGATTGGCCAGAATGAACCGTTTGGAGTTATACTTGCAGGCATATTAATAGGAGCGTTAAGGACAGGTGCAACTACTGTTCAGCTTGCTCATATTCCAAAAACATTTCCTGCTATCATAGAGGGTTTTACTGTTGCATTTATTGCTCTCCAGATGCTTATAAGGTATTGGATTATGAAACTTATACAGGGAAGGAAAAAATCCATTCAGAGTGAAATGGGAGGAGGCGCAAAATGAACAGTAATATTCCTTTTTTAAATGCTTCTATTGCGCAGGCATTAGATTATACTGCCCCCATTCTTTTTGCTGCCTTAGGTGGTGTAATGTCTGAAAACGCAGGCGTTGTGAATATAGCACTCGAAGGAATGATGCGATTTGCTGCTTTTTTTGGTGTATGGGGATCGTTTGTATCCGGTAATGCCTGGGTTGGGTTACTCTGGGGCGTTGGAATTGGCATTGTACTCGGCGCTTTACATGCATATATTACGGTTAAATGGGCAGGCGACCAGATTATTTCTGGTGTGGCAATTAATGTTATGGCAATGGGTATGGTCACATACCTCCTAGAATCAATTTTTAGAACGACAGGTTATTCTCCGCCAGTAGCTTATTTTGGGGCTCCAGCTAGCAAAATACACCTCACGTTTCTCAAAGGAATTCCTATTTTAGGTGCGTTTGCTGAGCTCACAATACTTATCTGGTTTGCGTTAATTTTAGTTGTTGTCTTGCATTTTGTTTTATACCACACAGTGCTTGGGTTAAGGATTCGTGCTGTTGGGGAAAATCCTCATGCAGCGGAGACATTGGGAGTAAATGTATTTAAGATAAAATGGTTTGCTGTAATTGCCGGTAGTGTTCTTGCAGCATTTGGAGGTTTGGCGCTTTCACTGGGGACACTATCTTCGTTTACTAACTCAATGGCTATGGGCAAAGGTTTTATTGGATTGGCTGCTATGATTTTTGGTAAATGGACACCTTTTGGTGCGCTTGGCGCGATACTTATTTTTGCTTGCGCACAGGTGCTGCAGTTATTTATGCAAGGAACAGCAACTGGGTTTGCAAAGTTAATTCCGCTGGGATTCTATCTTTCTCTTCCGTATATGTTAACAATTGGTGCATTGATCGGTGTTGTCGGAAAAGCAGTTGGTCCTGCTTCAGACGGTGTACCTTATAAAAAAGAAAGTTAGTTAATCTATATTTTGTGGCAATGTGATGCCTGGTTTTATTAAAAGATGCCAGGCATTTTTTATGGAAACAGTAATATAAATAAATCTTTTCCGTCTGTTTTATAATCCGAGTTTAAGTCAGTAAAGTGGTCAAATCCTTTGTCCATGTAAGTTTTACCAAAATTTTCTATAAGAATTTCTAAATCATTGCTATCCACGCGCTCATCCATGTTGATGTCTCGTATATCGTATCCATTTATTGCAACATTGAATGTTTTATCTTCTAATGATAAGTCTTCGGTTGTGATAGAATCTTTTATTGTGATTTGCCCTTTTATGTTTCCTCTTACTACACCACTGAAAACTATTTCTCCGATTGCATTGTTTAGACGTATTATCCCAAAGGCATTATCGATTATTGCATTTTTCACTGAGGAAAATTTAATATAAACGCCAGAGGGTATCAGTATAAATAGACTTGTTTTTTCTGGAATGTTCAATGTAATTTTTATATCTTTTACATTATCTATACGCAATACTATAGGATTTTCGGTTCTTTTTATTGTAGTGTATTCTTTTTGTTTTTCTACAACGCTCCATGTGATTGCCGGGTCTCCATATAGGTTATAATCGTATATGTTCATTAAATTGGCTTCTATGGGATCTTCTATGTCGTTGTAAAAATCATTTTCAAAAAATTCTTGCAATGCTGTATAAAGAGATTCACCAACAGTTTTTCCTGTAGTTAGATTTTTTACAAAATAGTAGTTGATGCTTCCTGTTCCTCCATCATGAGGAGCAGCAAAATAAGAAGGCGAATAGCTTATTCCGGTTGATCCGATAAAAGCAACGCCTCCTTTTTTAAGTATGGCTTTGCCCAGGTTACTGCCGCCATTTTCATTAAGGCAACTGCCGGAGAAAAAGATGCCGTTTGCTTGAAAGGCGTCGTCTTTAGCGATAAAACTTTCGAATTCAAATTCACCATCATCTGGAATGCCATTTTCATTTTTATCATTCCAAATTTCTCTGTATGCTGCAGAATTGCTTCCGTGAGATACCCAATTCACAAATCCTGCATCAGGTAGAACTGAATAAAAATTTTCTTTTGTAAGTTCGAAATCTGCATCATATATTGATGGGAAAGAGCCAGATTTTTCATACAGCTTGATGACATTTTCGCCAAGAAAAGTGGCGATGAGTGCTTCTTCCCTTGCTCCATCACCGTTAAAGATCCTTGCTCCTTGATAAATTTCTCCCGGGTATGCGATAAATGATGCAGCGAGCACAGCTTTTTGGGGAGGATTTTCTTCAAATTGGATTGTTCGGTTAAAAATTGTTTCGATCTCTTTGTTACTGTCAAATGGAATTCTTCCTACGAAAATATCAGGTGCTATATTCATCCGGTCGTCATAAAGCTCTCCCGGGAATAAATCTCCGTCTTTGTCTAACTCTTCGTTCAGCAATGCATAATATATGTCTGTTTTTGTTTCTGAAGGCGCACTATATGAAGGTGAATGTACCGTGCTTGATGGGTACATTGAAGGACGTGGGATTGTATTTTCGCTTCCAAGAATGAGCAAATATCCTTTGCTAACGGCAATTTTTTTGAGATAATTTCTTATTTCTGATGGGCTATTTGAACCGATATCTTCAACTGTGACAATTTTTACATCGTATTTTTTGTTTCTTGTTTTGGCGACGAGCTGTGCGCTTTGAATAAGATTATTCGTCGTAAGAATAATATATTGAGTTTTGTGCGTTATTGTCGTCGCTTTAGTTCTATGAATATTGCAAATGGAGAATATTAACACAAAAATAATAATGAAAATGAAAGGTTTTTTGTTTCTTACAACATTATTTATCCGCATTACATTTGCATAAATGAACTTATGTGGGTGATAAATATTATTAAAGATGAGCTGAATAGTAGTTCAAGGAAGAGTTGTTTTTCAAAATCTTTTTTCCTGTAAAAATACAGAAGGACGCAAAAAATTGCCGAAACTATCACTATGATAAGGTTAAGATTAAAAGACCCGGCTAACAGTGAAATAGCATTTGTAAAGAAAAGCAGAAATAGCGCAAGGTAAAAAAAGCGTTTTTTAAATTCATTATTTTGCCAGATGAGAAAGAGTGGAAAGAGCATAAGAGCAAGCCATCCCCATATGTTAAACGAGAGCATTCCTGCAATTGATGGTGTGAAAAAAAGGGAGAAATACAGCAGAATTGCGGAGATAGAAGCAAAGTAAGATTCCTTGCTTCTATATTTGGTACGATTTGATGTCATATAGAAAAAAATGCTCAGTAAAAAAAGTACTAACGAAAAAATGAGAAACTTGATAATCCCCATAGAAAATACATTAAACAGAATAAGATAAATGATAAAGTATGATGCAACAATTGTTAAAGGCAATTTGAAAAAATCTTTATCTTTTTCCCGCATTTTTTTTAAGAGATTTTAAAATAGAGGAGTAAGACCTGGGATATTTTTTGGGAGTTTCTTTTACTTTTTCTATACAGATGAGATAACTTTTGTGTGATGTATGTGGAAGTTGATATTCCTGTATATTTTTGATGTGTCCTCCCAATTTTTCTATAAATGGAATAAACTTCTCTATTTGTCCTATCTCTTTACCTCCTTTCCAGAATATTGCGTTTCCGCCAATTTTTAAAAGGGGAAGGGCGATTTCAGAAATTACAGAAATCTTGCTTACCCCCCTCATTGTAACGATATCAAATTTTTCTCTAAATTCTTTTTCTTTTCCTAATTTTTCTCCCCTGCTGCTGCTGAGCGTTACGTCCTCTATTCCTAATCGTCTTAGTAACATACCTATAAAGAATACCTTCTTTTTTTGTGAATCCACGAGCGTAAGATTAAGTGTTGGGAAAGCAATTTTAATGGGAAGGCCAGGGAAACCGGCACCAGTTCCAATATCGATTAGTTTTTCATTGCCTTTAATTGGCGTTGCCTGGACAAGATGAAGGGAATCAACAAAATGCTTTACAGCTATTTCATTATCATCCAGGATAGAAGTAAGGTTGAAACGAGTGTTATTCCATTGTTGAAGCAAGTTTTTATATACTTTAAATGCATTTAGCACCTCTGGTGTAATTTTTAACTTTATTTTTTTGGCTTCGCTTGTGATAATTTTTTCAAATTTCATTTTATTAGTTCGAAATCTACCTCTCCTTTTTCTAAACATCCCTTAATCTTTGTTCCTTTCTCTATATCGTGCGAAAGGATAAAAGAGGCAAGAGGGTTTTCTATATACTTCTGGATGGCTCTCTTTAATGGTCTTGCACCATATACTGGGTCAAATCCCTTATTTGCAAGGAAGGTTTTTAGTTCATCTTCTATAATTAGCTTGATATCTTTTTCTTTAAGTTTAATTAAGGTTTCTTCAAGGAGAATATTTACAATTTGTTTGATTTGATTGATACCCAATGGGTTAAATATGATTGTTTCATCAATTCTGTTCAAAAACTCTGGTCTGAATATATGACGCATATCTTCCTGGACTTTTTCTACAATTTTTTCATACTGGTCCATATATTCTTTTGTACTGGGGAGTGCATTAATGTCTGAAATATACCTGCTTCCAATATTGGAAGTCATTATGATAATTGTGTTACGAAAATCTACGGTCCTTCCCTTTGAATCTGTAAGCCGTCCATCATCAAGTACTTGTAATAAAATATTGAATACATCTTGGTGTGCTTTTTCAATTTCATCAAGCAAAATGACGGAGTACGGATGTCTTCTCACTGCTTCTGTAAGTTGTCCGCCTTGTTCGTATCCAACATATCCTGGAGGTGCCCCAATGAGCCGAGAAACCGAAAATTTTTCCATGTATTCCGACATATCAATTCTAATTAGGGCCTTTTCTGTGTCAAATAGCTCTTTAGCTAATATTTTTGCAAGTTCTGTTTTGCCAACGCCTGTTGGTCCAAGGAAGATGAAAGAGCCGAGTGGTCTATTAGGATCTGATAATCCGGCTCTTGCGCGCCTTATGGCATTTGAAACGGCAACAATTGCTTGTTCCTGTCCAACAACTCGTTTTCTTAAAGGGTCTTCGAGGTGCAGTAATTTTTCTTTTTCAGAAGTAAGCATTTTTGAGACAGGGATACCTGTCCATTTTGAAACTATATCGGCAATCTCTTCTTCGCCTACTTCTTCTTTGAGAACTGCTCCGTCTTTTTGTATTTCTTGTAATTTTTTATTTGCGTCCTCCAGTTGTTTTTGAAGAGAAGGCAATTCTCCATACAGAAGGCGTGCTGCTCCATCTAAATCTCCGTGCTGTTCCGCAAGTTTTGCCTCTGTGCGGACTTTGTCTATTTGCTCTTTGATTGTTCTTATTTTATGAATTGCATCTTTTTCCTGAGTCCATTTTGCCGTTAATGCAATATCTCTTTCTTTTAGATTAGCAAGTTCTGTTTCAATTTTTTTAAGTCGTTCTGATGTATCTGGATCATTTTTCTCTTTTTCAAGTGCTTTCTTTTCCATTTCTAGCATTCTAATTTTTCTCTTTAATTCATCAAGTTCCACAGGCATGCTGTCTATTTGCATTTTGAGAAGGGCTGCTGATTCATCCATAAGATCTATTGCTTTATCTGGAAGAAATCTGTCGGTGATATAGCGAGAAGAAAGTTTAGCAGCAGCAACAAGCGCAGAATCTTTGATTTTGACTCCGTGATGTACTTCGTATTTTTCTTTTAACCCTCTTAGTATGGCAATTGTTTCCTGGACAGAAGGTTCGTTTATTAATACTGGCTGGAATCTTCTTTGAAGTGCAGCATCTTTTTCTATATATTTTCTATATTCATCAAGCGTTGTTGCACCTATAGTACGGAGCTCTCCACGGGAAAGCGCGGGTTTTAACATATTTGATGCGTCAAGCGATCCTTCGGCTGCTCCTGCCCCCACTACGGTATGAATCTCGTCTATAAATGTAATAATTTTTTCCTGGGATTGTTTAATTTCGTCTATTACTGCTTTTAATCTGTCTTCGAACTCTCCCCTGAATTTTGCACCGGCAATCAGCGATCCCATATCAAGTTGGAATATTTCTTTGTTTTTAAGCGATTCAGGTACATCTCCAGATGCAATTCTTTGGGCGAGCCCTTCTACTACTGCGGTCTTGCCTACACCTGCTTCTCCTATGAGAATAGGGTTATTTTTAGTTCTTCTTGAAAGAATCTGCATTGTATGGCGGATTTCTTCGTCTCTTCCAATAACGGGATCCATTTTCCCTTCTCTGGCTATTGCGGTCAGGTTTCTGCCATATTTTTCAAGGACTTTATACTTAACTTCTGGTGTTCTATCTGTCACTTTTTTGTCTCCGCGTATTTCTTTGAATGAATTTAATACATTTTGTCTTGTTATTCCATACTTGGCAAGAATTTTGCCTGTCTTTTCTGCGTCGGAAATTGCAGCAAGAAAAAGATGTTCCGTACTTATAAATTCGTCACCTATATTTTGAGCTTCTTTTTCTGCTCTTTTGAAGAGCTCTTCTAACCTGGTTGTAATATAAAATTTCTCGTCGCTTACACCCTGAATTTTGGGGAATTTTTCAATAGCATTGTATATGTTTCTCAAAAGCAAATCTTTGTCTATTCTTAGTGTACTTAGAATCATAGGAACTATTCCATCCCGCTGTTGGATAAGGGCAGCAAGTAGATGTTCGACATCTATTGATTGGTTATTTTGTGATGTAGCAATTCCCCTTGCAACCATCAATGCTTTCTGTGCTTTTTCTGTTAATTTGTTTGGATCCATGGAAAATCACCTCCTATTTTCCTATTTTAGCACAAAAATATATAAAAATAAATATTCTGTAAAAAATGAACAGAAGATTGGTTATTTTGGTATGGTGTAAAAAGTACGGTAGCTGATTTTTCACATTTATTTATTCCCTCTCCATCATTTTAAAATAGAAAAATTCATTTTTAGAGCGCTTATTGGATGTTGAGAACAAAGTATTTGTATAGCAAATAAATCCGTTATGCGTTTTAGTTAACAGTAATTCGTTGGTATTTATGCATTTCTTATAAAATAAATTCTTGACTATGCATGTTAACTTCTTATACTTATTTGTAATGTGTGAAAGGAGAAGGTTCTATGTTTAAAAGAATTGTAAAAGCGACAGACATTCCTGCTGAAGAGGAACGAATAATAGATTTTTGGAATAAGAATAAGATTTTTGAAAAAAGCCTTGAGATAAGAAAGGACAAGGAAAAATTTGTATTTTTTGAAGGTCCGCCTACCGCAAATGGGAGACCCGGTGTGCATCACGGTTTGTCCAGAATATACAAGGATACAGTGTTAAGGTACAATTCTCTCAGGGGATTTTATACTCCAAGAAGAGGAGGATGGGATACTCAAGGGCTTCCTGTCGAAATCGAAGTGGAAAAAAAGCTTGGCATTCATACAAAAGTGGAAATTGAAGCATATGGCGTAGAAAAATTTAATAAGCTCTGTCGGGAAAGTGTCATGCAATATAAAGAAGAATGGGAGAAAATGACAGACAGGATTGGTTTCTGGCTGGACATGGGAAATGCATATGTTACATATGAAAATAAATATTTAGAGTCAGTGTGGTGGATTCTTAAGCAGATTTTTGATAAGGGATTGCTATATGAAGGGAACAGAGTGTCGCCGTATTGTCCAAGATGCGGAACAACACTTTCATCTCACGAAGTTTCTCTTGGATACCAAAAAGTAAAAGACCCATCAATATTTGTGAAATTTAAGGTAGAGAATGATGAATTTCCTGATACATATTTGCTTGTCTGGACAACAACTCCATGGACACTCCCATCAAACCTTGCTGTTGCGATAAATCCTGATTTTACTTATGTGTTAGTGAACTATGAAGGAGAAAAGTTGATTCTCTCTGAAAATAGATTAAAAGAAGTATTAAAAGAAAATTACGAAATTGTAAAGACATTTAGTAGCAAGGAACTTGAGAGGATAAAGTATAAACCATTATATGACTATGCAGATTTTTCAGACAAAGAAAGGGATACGGCGTATAGAGTTGTTACGGCAGTTTTTGTTACTGGTGATGACGGGACTGGCATTGTACATATGGCTCCTGCATTTGGGGAAGACGACCTTGAAGTCGGGAAAAAATATAATTTGCCTTTTGTGCAGTTTGTTGATCTTGAAGGGAACCTTACAGAAGGCAAGTGGAAAGGAATGTTTGTAAAAAAGGCAGACCCACTCATTATAAAGGATCTTGAAGGACGAGGATTGCTTTTAAAGAAAGAACTTTATGAGCATGATTATCCGTTTTGCTGGAGATGCGGTACACCACTTTTATATTATGCAAAGAAATCCTGGTTTATAAATATGACTAAAGTAAAGGATCAACTTATAGCAAATAACGAAAGCGTCAATTGGTTTCCAGAACATATAAAACATGGAAGATTTGGTAATTGGCTTGAGAATATTAAAGACTGGGCTTTGTCAAGGGAGCGCTATTGGGGCACTCCGCTGAATATCTGGGTTTGCAAAGAGTGTAACCATAAAGAAGCTATAGGAAGTATTGAAGAACTAAGAGAAAAGGCAATAGAAGAAGTACCTTCTGATGTTGAACTCCACAAACCTTATATGGATAACTTTCATTTGCGATGTCCGAAGTGCGGTGGAGCTATGGAGAGAGTTCCCGAAGTAATTGATGTGTGGTTTGATTCGGGTTCAATGCCGTATGCTCAGTGGCACTATCCGTTTGAGAATCAAAAAGAGTTTGAGAAAGATTTTCCTGCAGATTTTATTACAGAAGCAATTGATCAAACACGAGGATGGTTCTATTCATTACTTGCAATATCTACATTGATAAAGGGAATTTCTCCATATAAAAATGTAATGTGCCTTGAATTAATACTTGACGAAAAAGGCCAAAAAATGAGTAAGAGTAAAGGAAATGTCATTGATCCCTGGGTAATTTTAAATGAACAAGGAGCAGATGCATTCAGGTGGGCGATCTACACGGCATCTCCACCGTGGTCTCCAAGAAGATTTGGGACAAATGTAGTGAATGACGCAATAAAAGGCTTTATTATACCATTAAGAAATGTTTATTCTTTCTTTTCATTGTATGCAAATATAGATAAATTCGACCCAGTGTCTGCTCCTTATATCCCTGTGGAGAAAAGAAATATTCTGGATAGATGGATTATTGCAAAAATTGAAAAGCTGAATCAAACTATTATAGAGAGGATGAAGATATTTGAAATTACATTTCTTACTAGAGAAATCCAGTTATTTGTTGATGAATTATCTAATTGGTATGTAAGGCGTTCGCGCAGGAGATTTTGGAAGAGTCAGAATGATTCTGACAAGCTTTCTGCATATTTTACGCTTTACGAAGCGCTGAAAAAGCTTGTGCTTCTACTTGCGCCATTTACGCCATTTCTTGCAGAAACATTGTACAGTAATCTTGTAAAAGGTATTCTGCCCGGCGCAAAAGAGAGTGTTCATCTCGAGGATTATCCTGAGCCGAACGGTAAATATATAGATGAGAAACTTATTGAAGATATGGAACTTATTATAAATGTAACTTCGCTTGGCCGTACTGCAAGAAAGATGTCGAAAATAAGGGTAAGACAGCCTCTTTCAAAGCTTGTAGTGTACGTAGAAAATGACGAAGAAAAAGGCATTATTGTAAAGAATAGTGGTGTTATAAAAGAAGAGCTCAATGTTAAGGATATCGAGCTAACAGATAGTATTTCAAAATATTGCGCGGTAATTCTTAAACCAAATCTTCCTGTACTCGGCAAAAAATACGGAAAGAACCTTCCAGAAATTGTAAAACAGTTGAATAATCCCGGAAAGGGTGTAGAGTTTGTAAAAATAAGGAAGGTTATGGTTGATATAAACGGGGAGGAAGTAGAACTTTCTGGAAGTGATTTGATTCTTGAACTTGAAAATAAAGGGAATTATATTGCTGTAAGAGACAAAGGGTATTTTGTATTTCTTGATACAACGTTAACGTATGCGTTGAGAGGAGAAGGTGTTGCAAGAGAAATTGTACATACAGTTCAAGGAATGAGAAAGGAAGCAAATCTTAATATCTCCGACAGGATTAAACTTTCATTAGAACCACATGATGATACAATAAAAGAGTTTACAGAATATATTATGCAGGAAACTCTTGCAGAGGAACTAACACAATTGAAGAACCCCATTATTATAAAGGATTTATCTATCGGCGAAAAAAAGTACCGACTTGCTATTGAGAAGGCATAAATGAGAAAAAAGATTACTCCACCTAGATTTATTGTTTTAAGCTTTCTCGCATTAATTATAGCCGGGGGGATACTTCTTATTTTTCCTTTTGCAAGCAGTTCTCATCAATTTACCAATCCGTTAATTACATTTTTTACTTCTACTTCAGCCACCTGTGTAACCGGATTAGTTGTCGTGGATACTGGAACATACTGGTCAGGATGGGGGCAATTTATTATAATTCTCCTTATTCAGTGTGGCGGGCTGGGATATATGACAATTACTTCGTTTTTCCTAATCCTGCTTAATAAAAAAGTTTCGCTAGAGCATCGCATGATTTTAAAACAAGGATTGAACGTGTACAATATTTCTGGTATTATGCGTTTTTTGCAGGTGACACTTCTTGTTGTACTTTTAATGGAAGGTTTGGGCACTATTGCTCTTACACTTAGGTTTTTGAGAGATTATTCTTTCTGGAAAGCTCTTACTATGGGGGCATTTCACTCTGTTTCTGCGTTTTGTAATGCAGGATTTGATATTATGGGAGGATTTCAAAGTTTTCAAGGGTATACAAATGATCTTACACTTAATCTGACTGTTATGATTCTTATTGTAACAGGTGGAATTGGATTCTATGTACTGTGGAGATTGCTTCATCCTAGCAATAGAGGATTGACTTTTCATGTAAAAATAGTACTTAGAATAACTTTATTTCTTATTCTCGCTGGTGCCGGACTTTTTTTACTATTTGAATGGCGTAATCCTGACAGCATAGCAAATCTTTCTTTGCGTGGTAAATTGCTTGCAGCTTTTTTCCAATCTATTACTCCACGTACAGCAGGATTCAGTACAGTGGCTATAGAAAACCTAAATCAGTCTACTCAGTTTATCTTGACATGGTTTATGCTTATAGGAGGTTCTCCTGGAGGTACAGCAGGCGGAATAAAAACTACGACATTTATTGTTATTACGGGATTAGTTATTTATTCCATAAGAAGAAAAGGAAGCGTGGTCGTAGGTAGGAGGACGATAAAAAAGGGAACTTTGATGCGTGCGGTATTTGTATTTGGATTTGCCATTTTTGTGATTGCTGTTGCAACTCTTGTTATTCTTTTTGTGCAAGGTGACGAATTTACATTTTTGCAAGTTTTGTTTGAGGTAATTTCGGCATTCGGGACAGTAGGTCTTTCTACAGGCATTACTACACACCTTTCATCTGTTTCGCGTTTTGTAATTATTGTTACAATGTTTGTAGGAAGAGTAGGATCGATGAGTTTAGTTATTAGCATGATGGGGAGAAGAAAAACCCCGCATATAGGCTATCCAGAAGAGGATATAGCCATAGGTTAGGAGGCAATAATTATGAAAAAACAGTTTGGAGTAATAGGACTGGGGAAATTTGGTGCAGCTGTTGCTACACATCTTGAAGAATTAGGCTGTACAGTGATTGCTCTTGATAGAGACCCTGATCTTGTTGACGATATTAAGGATGAAGTGAGTTTTGCTGAAGTTGTTGAAGCAACTGATCCGGAAGCTCTTGCGGCAACAGGTATCAAAAATTGTGAGGCTGTTGTTGTTGCAATAGGGGAAGTTCAATCCAATATTCTTGTTTCCCTTGTTTTAGAAGAGTTGGGAATTACTAATATTATAGCAAAAGCGAGCAGCGAAATACATGGAAGGGTTTTAAAAAAGATCGGAGTGAAGGAAATTGTATTTCCAGAAAAAGATATGGGTACCAGGATAGCGAATAAAATTACTTCTTCAAATATCCTTGATTACATTTCGATAGCAAAAGAATTTGACATTATTGAGTTTGAGGCCTCTAAAAAGCTATCGCAAAAGAGCTTGAAAGAGCTTTCCTTGAGAAACAGATTTGGAATAACGGTGATAGCAATTAAAAAAGGAAGCGAGGTAATTGTTTCCCCTAATGCTGAGGAAAAAATTTTAGAAGGAGATTCCTTGTTTCTTGTAGGCAAAACTTCTGATATTGGAAAATTTGAAAGGGAATTTTCAAAGTGATAAAGCTTGTTACTCTGGATTTATGGGATACATTGATTATAGACAAAAAAGATAATGAAAGGAAACGAGATTTAAAGCGAACCGATTTTATAGTAAAAACGCTTAATCTTTTTGATGAGTATCGAGGAAAAATAACAGATCATTTTGATGAACTTGATAAATCTCTTAAATATCCATCTAATGAAAATGACTGGACAATTACTCCAGAAGCACAACTTCAGCACCTGTTTACGACAATAAATGCATACCCTTCTGATAAACAGTTTCTATCAATCTTAAGATTTTATACAGAATGCGATCTTGATAATCCGCCAGTGCTTATTGAAAACGATATCAATATATGTCTGGAAAAGCTTAAAGAAAATTATAAACTTGTTCTTATATCAAATACAGGGCGAACACCCGGTAGAGTTCTTAAAAGACTTCTTAGGGAGTTAAAAATTTTAAACTATTTTGATATGCTAATTTTTTCTGATGAAGTAAAAATGCGTAAACCCGCGCCCAAAATATTTTTCACTGCTTGTGAAGCATTTCATGTACTTCCGGAAGAAACCATGCATGTTGGTGATTCGATGTTAATAGATTTTAATGGAGCCTTAAGTGCAAAAGTAAACCCTGTTCTTTATTTGCCAAATGGAAATCCACCAGCAACGCCTTTTATAAGAAGCTTATTTGAACTAAAGGATTCAATGGGTAAATATTATGATAAAAATTAATGGCGAAAAACTTTCTTTAGAGGAGATTGAGAGAGTTGCAGATAACTTTGAAGAAGTTCAGTTGACAGAAGAGGCATTCTCTAAAATAGATGCTGCTTCGAAATATATCGAAGAAGCAGTAAAAAAAAGAAAGGTTGTTTATGGTGTAACTACTGGATTTGGTAAACTTTGTGACAGAGTTATAAGCGAACAGGATATTGCCAAACTGCAGGAAAATCTTTTGAAGAGCCATGCCTCAGGTACAGGAGACCCTCTTTCCGAAAGAGAGGTTCGCGCAGCGATAGTTGTGCGTGCAAATTCACTGGCAAGGGGATACTCTGGCATAAGAAGAATTACAATAGAAAAGCTTATCGATCTGTTGAATTACAAGATTTACCCGTATGTTCCTTCGTATGGCTCTCTGGGCGCATCAGGAGATTTAGCTCCGCTTTCACATATTGCTCTCCTTATTATAGGTAGGGGCAAAGTGATAAGAAATGGGATAATTCAAGATGCGTTACCTTTTTTAAAGGAAAAAAATATTGAGCCGTTGGATAGTTTAAAGGCAAAGGAAGGGTTGGCTTTAATAAACGGGACAGCGGTAGAAGCAGGTATTGCATCGCTTTTATTAACTGAAGCAAAATATATCTTTTTTGTCTCTCTTAAAGCTGCTTCTCTTTCTATGGAGGCATTGCGTGCAAGAAAAGAAGCTTTTGACTTAAGAATTCAGAGAGTAAGACTTCACGCAGGCCAGGAAGAAGTAGCAAAATTCGTGTTAAACGAGACTATCGGAAGCAAATTAATAAATTCAGTAAATAGGGTACAGGATGCTTATTCTATTCGCTGCATTCCTTCTGTGTATGGAGCTGTGCTGGATAATTTAAAGTTTATAGAAGATACACTAACTAAAGAGGTAAATGCAGTGACCGACAATCCTATTGTATTTGAAGACGATGATGATATTCTTTCCGGGGGCAACTTTCATGGTGAATCAGTTGCTTTTGCAATGGATCTTTTTGGTATTATTGTGTCTGAAATAGGCAGTATTACAGAGAGGCGAATAAATAGATTATTGAATCCTGCATTAAGTGAAGGTTTGCCAGCATTTTTAATCAAAGATGCGGGGCTTAATTCTGGCATGATGATTCTGCAGTATACAGCAGCTGCGCTTGCTTCAGAAAACAAGATACTTTGCCATCCAGCAAGTGTTGATTCTATTCCTGTATCTGCAGACCAGGAAGATCATGTCAGTATGGGTATGAATGCAGTACTTAAAGCAAAAAAGATTTTGGAAAATGTTGAAAAGATTGTGACAATTGAACTTCTTGTAGCTGCACAGGCTGTAGATTTTGTTGATGGGAAACTTCTAGGGCAGGGCACAGGCAAAACATATCAAACTATTCGCAAGCATATTACCTTTGCGGAGGAAGATAGAGAATTTTCATACGATATTTCAAAATTATATACTCTTCTAAAGACAAGAAATATTTAATATTACAGTAAAGATTATTTTATGCATTGGGAAACATGAACTGTATCCCTTTTTAGTTTAAGTTATATTAGTGTTATGCTATTTTTTGTTATATATTTTAAAACTTAAATTCAGAGGTTGATTTTTGTATCTAAATTCATACAATATACACCATGAAGATAATAGAGGATTTGCATATACATACGCGCGTATCAAAGGATTGCAAAGAGGATCCTGAAAAATATGTGGTTGAAGCTATAAGAAGGGGAATTGATTATCTGGGTTTTAGCGACCATCTTGATTTGGATCCTGTTGATAAAGATTTTGGCTATTATAATTTTGATACTGCTTATAATGATTATATCCTGCTAAATAAAAAATATGGGGATAAGATAAACTTTCTCTTTGGAGTGGAAGTGACGTACCAGTCAGAACTTGAAGAGAGCATTAAAGAGCATATAGAAAATAAACCTTATGATTATATTATAGGGTCTGTACATAGACTAGAGGGTTATACAGTGGCAGGAGTTAGGGGAAAAGAATTCTTTAAGGGAAAAGATGAAGAAACTGCTTACAGAATGTATTTTGAAGAATTATATCGTATGGTAGACACGGATTTTTTCCAAATTGTAGGGCATTTTGATGTAATTAAGAGGTTTGGTATAGAGTTTTATGGAAAATTTAATGCAGAAAAATATCGCGATATTATTGAGTTAATACTTAGAAAAATGGTTAAAAAAGATATTGTACTAGAGATTAATAGCTCTGGATTTAGGCAACCTCCTAAAGAAATGTATCCATCTAAAGAGATACTTTCTATGTATGCTTCTTCTGGCGGAAGAGAAATTATTATTGGCTCAGATGCTCATACCATAGAACAGTTTGGTAAAGGTCTCCGTAAAGCTATCAATATTGCAAAAGAAATATATGATTTTGGCATTGTTACTTTTATAAAGAGCGAAAAAGTAAACTTAGGAAAGCTTTCTTAAAACCGATAACTGACAAAATTCAAAATAGTTTTAAATTGACTTTAAATAAGTAAAACTTATTTTCAGGAGGCATTTATGAATAAAGAAGAAATTATAAATGAAGAAGTGTTAGAAAAGACGGTGCAACGCGCGAGGGAACGAAATATCATAATTCCTACGTATGAAGAAATGAGAGATCCAGAAAAAGTTCCCGCAAAAATTAAAGAGGAGCTAAAAAATATTGGTCTCTGGGATCTTAATCCAAGAAATCTTTTTAGAATTACCTGGAAAAATGAACCTGTAAAATTTGGCGGAGGATTTGACGGGATAAATTATCTTGAAATTCCCGAAGAAATATCAGGTACAAAAGCAAGAATTATTGTTCTGATTGGGAAATTTTTCCCCACCGGTGCTCATAAGGTTGGTGCAACATTTGGTCCGCTTGTTGAAAAGCTTGTACGGGGCACGTTTGACCCGACAAGGCAAAAAGCATTATGGCCGTCGACTGGTAATTATTGCCGTGGAGGTGCGTATGATTCTTATCTTCTTTCCTGCCCAAGTATTGCAGTGTTGCCCGAAGGTATGTCCAAAGAGCGTTTTGAATGGTTAAAAGAAGTAGGAGCAGAGATTTATGCTACGCCCGGAGTGGAAAGCAATGTAAAAGAAGTATTTGATAAGACGAAGGAATTAAAAAAAGAAAGACCCGACGAAATTGTAGTCCTAAACCAGTTTGAAGAGATTGGAAATGCGATCTGGCATTATGCTGTAACTGGTCCTGCAATGGAAGAAGTATATAATAAGGAGAAAAAAGGAAATCAGCGTCTTTCAGCACTCTTTCTTACACAAGGATCTGCTGGCACGCTTGGAAGCGGGAACTACCTCAGGGAGAAATTCCCAACAATTAAGATTGGTGCAGGCGAGGCGGTGCAGTGCCCTACTCTTCTAAACAACGGCTTTGGCGGACACCGGATTGAAGGCATTGGTGATAAGCACGTCCCCTGGATTTTTGATGTAAAAAATATCGATATGGTAGCAGGTATCGATGATGAAGCTTGTATGCATATTATAAGACTTTTCAATGAACCCGAAGGAAAGGCATATCTTAAAAAAATAGGAGTTACTCCTGAGCTTGTAGATAAACTTGACCTGCTTGGCATTTCATCAATTGCAAATATTTTGGGTGCGATAAAAATGGCAAAATACTTTGAATGGGGAGAAAATGACATTGTTGTTACTGTTGCTACAGATTCAATGGAACTTTATGGTTCTAGAATAGTAGAATTAAGAGAGAAATATGGAGCATACGGAGAAATTGATGCGGCACAAGATTTTGAGCGATACTTAATGGGCGTAACTACTGATTGGATGATTGAGCTTTCCTACTGGGATAAAAAAAGAATGCATAATCTTAAGTATTTTACATGGATAGAGCAGCAAGGGAAAACTGTCGAAGAGCTGGATGAACAGTGGTTTAATGATAATTACTGGAAGGATAAATTTAATTCATTTAAGGACTTAGACGAAGAAATTAAAGAATTTAATGAAAGGGTCGGATTAATACAGAAGTATAGATAATTCTAACAATTTTTTGTTGCAATTTTATTCAGGGCATATACTTATACTATGCCCTGAATTTTTTATATTTAGTGTACATCCATATCTTTGGGCTCGGTTTCCAGCGAAAGTACTTCCTTTTTCGTGATGATTTTTTTCTTCCATGTTCCTGTTTTGAACCATATAAACGCTAATAAAGAAATAACAATGTTACTTATAACCATTGAATAAAAGATACCGTTAGGCCCCATTTCCATTTTTATTGCCCATATGTATGCAAGGGGTACTCGAATAGCCCAGAGTCTTGCTGTGTTTAGAACAAGAATAGGGAAAGTGTGACCTGATCCGCTGAAAGCTGCATTAAATGCAAACATGATACCAAAAAACGGTACAGAATAGGATGCTATCCTGAAAAAATTTATTCCAATGCTTATTACTTCGGGGTCGTTAATGAAAAATCTTACAATTCCACCTCCGAATAAAAATGTGAGAGTTGCTCCGCTAAATAAGAATACGGCGATAATTATTACGGTTTTCCACACGACATTTTCTGCGCGCTCTACATTGCCTGCTCCCATATTCTGTCCTATCATCACTGTTGCAGCTTGTGAAAAGCCCATTGCAGGCATATTCATCAGGGAAATCATTCTGTTTCCAACACCAAATGCACTTATCACGGCAGAGCCAAAAATATTTACAATACCGATGAGTACTGTAAAACCAATTGAAGTTGCCATTTGTCCAATTGAAAGGGGCAAACCTATATGCAATATCTTTTTTGCAAGTTTTTTATCAAACGAAATGTTTTTTATTTTAAGAGGGATTTCGCTTTTCTTTGAGAATAGATACCTCAAGCCGATATATGCGGCAATGACACGTGAAATATTTGTTGCAATTGCCGCGCCCATTACTCCCATTTTGGGCATTCCTATGCCAAAAATCATAATCGGGTCTAAAATAATATTGATAACAATAGAAACAAACACAATCTTCATCGGGGTAATGGTGTTTCCTTTTCCTTGAATGACACCCTGAAAAGCAGAATACACAAACATGAATGGCATTCCTAAGAAAAGTATTCTCATATAGGTAAGTGTTGCGGCAAATGCATCAGATGGGGTATGAAGAAGGCGAAGGACTGAAGGCGCAAAGAGAAATCCTATTATTCCTGAAGCAACGCCTAAAATTAGCATAAGGAAAATTATTGTGCCGGCTGTTTTTTCTGCTTGTTTATTTTGCCTGGCGCCTGTATACTGAGCAACAAGTGTAGAGCCTCCGACCGATATTCCCATTGAAAATGCAATAAAGATAAAGACTACGTTAAATGTAATTGTTGGTGCGGTAAGGGCTGCTTTCCCTACTTTACCCAGCCAGAATGCATCAACAATATTGTATAGAGTCTGGGCAAAATTGGCAAGTATTACTGGTAATCCTAAGATAAAAAGTTCTTCTACAATTAAACCGTTTAGTGGGTCTGGTTTTCTTCGCATCATATTGTATAGTTTTTTCATTTACTGTTTAACCTTCTTATTCTTAAAAATAATATAATGATACTTTATCATTTACGTCATTTTTTTCAACCCTTATAAATGAATTATTATTTTGTCTTTTTAATGCTGCTGTAGCTTGTTTTTTTTATATGCGTTTTTTGGTAAAATAACTGTATGAAAGTAATAGTTGGAATGAGCGGCGGGGTAGATAGCTCCATTGCTGCCTATCTACTTAAAAAAGAAGGATGGGATGTAATAGGCGTTCTTTTTAATACAGTTGAAAAACCTGACGAAGTTTCAAAATGCTGCAATTTTAATGCTGTTATAGCTGCAGGAAAGATGCTTCATATTCCTGTTGAAGTTGTGGATGTTTACGAGGAGTTTAACAGGGAAATTATGCAGGATTTTGTCAATCAGTACAAAAATGGTTTTACTCCCAACCCTTGCGTTCTTTGCAATGAAAAAATTAAGTTTGGTTTTGGATTGAAAAAAGCGGAAGAACTTTTTAAAGGTTCATTTTTTGTAACAGGGCACTATGCAATTATCGAGAAAAATGGTAGGTTGCATTTGAAAGCAGGCGTGGACAAAGGAAAAGACCAATCATATATGTTATGGAGATTAAAACAGTGGCAATTAAAGAAAACAATCTTTCCTTTGGGTGTTTTTACAAAGAGAGATGTGTATAAAATTGCTGCGGAAATTAAGCTTCCAGTATTGTCTCTCGAAAGTCAGGATGTGTGTTTTATCCCCGGCAAGGTGAAAGTTTTTTTAGAAAAATACCTTCCGCAAAGAGAAGGGGAGATTATTAGTACAGAAGGGAAAATACTGGGAAAACATAACGGCGCGTATTTTTATACAGTAGGACAGAGAAGCGGACTGCATATTTCTCATCCTGCACCTCTTTATGTTGTAAGAATAGATACAGAAAAAAATGTTGTTTTTGTAGGAGAGAGGGAAGAATGTTTTTTTAGAACCGCCGAACTTAACTGTGTGAATTTTATAGAAAAATGGGATTTCACTGAAAGAAGGCTCACAGGTAAACCGAGGTATCATGCAAAAGCGTCATCTTGTGTTTTGAGAAGGGATAGGGATAAAGTAGTTGTGCAGTTCGATGTCCCTCAATTTGCTGTAACTCCGGGGCAGAGCCTTGTTTTGTATGATGGTGATTATGTTTTTGGAGGCGGAATTATTAAGAGAGCTTATTGAAAAGTTGCTCTTTTAATAATTTAGATCTGCAAATTTTTTCATAACCCTTATGTTATTTCGCACCATTTATTAAAAATTTACCCTTCCCTTAATACTCCTAAACTCAAAAAAGTTCTACCCTTTTGAAAGTTTTATTATTCTTGTAAACGGTTTTAAAACGTCTATTTTTAGGTGAACTTTCTGGATGGTTAAGTTTTTTTATTTGGTTTTTTAGAGGGTAGAGCTAAAATGTCCCTTAGAAATACAGCAAGACAAAATAAATTATTGATTATTGGATTTTCGTTGTATAATAAAAAAATAAGATAAGTGAGATGAAGGAGATGGGTTATTCTATTGTTTCAAAGCTTGTATTTTAGTTGGTTCGGTGTGGATTATTAATTAATATAGTTTGTATGAATGGAGGTAAAGATGAAGATAGCATCGCGAGATTTAATATGGAAAGATTTTAAAGGAATGCATAAAAAAGAAGATCTTTTGACAGATCCAGTAGTAGAAGATTTACTTTTTATGCAGACAATCGAAGGACATGCTCACAACGGAGATGGTGCGTTTAAAGGAAGGAAGTTTGTTGATACAACTCTTAGTGATATTGTAGAGGCGTTAGGAAGAGATGTTTTTGTCGTGCGTTCAGGACGGCAGATGTTAATTGATGAAATTTATCAGTATGCTGAACGTGTAATGAGCGGTGAGAATTTGCCACATCTTGTAAATAGGAAAGACGAGCCATTGATGCGTTGTCCTTTATTTTTAGAATGGGAAGTAAATGCTCCCGATATACTGAGAGGATTGTATTTAGGCGGACTGATGGATGATTTTGATGTAAGAAAAAAGGCAAATGATAGATTCCATATTAATATGGGGGGAGGCAAACCATATCTCATCGACGTCAATAGAATGGAGCAAATGGGCTTGAACGGAGAGATTCTTGCTCACGGCGAACATGAAGATAAATTAGATGAATACGTGAAGAAAGGATTAATTATTCCTGACCCGGATAAGACGGATTTTCTCAATCATACAGATATCCGTTTCCAGTATATAAGACACAAGAAAGGTTTAGGGGTATCAGATGATTCAGCAGTTGTTGTAGGTGGGTTGTTATATAATGCGAGTGTCGCCTTAGGTGCTTATCTTGCAGATGCTATTGATACACTTGATAAGTTTTCACTAAAGTTTATTGAACAGGATGATAAACTTGCTTTTAACATAAAAAAGAATTTTTCTTCGCTCAACATTACAGATGAGGATGTTTTTTCTTTCATCTATCTCGTCTCTATTCCAAGTGGCGCAGAGAATAAAATTCCTGACTCTTCCCAGAGATATTTTTTGAGAATTGATAAAGATAGTAATATTACTGTCCTTGACTCGCATTATAGATTCGTAACAGGTAAACCATACCAGCATTTTAAAATTTCTTATGAAAATGTATTAAATGAAACTTTTTATAAATACATAAAGAAACGGGTAGAAACATTTAAAAAAAATGGCGCTTGAGGATATTAAAGAGCAGGATCATATTGTCAAGTATTTAAAGAGTATTTTAAGGAAGGATAGAATTCCTCCCATGCTTCTTCTATCGGGGAGAAAAGGCACTGGCCGCTTTCTTGCTGCGATAACACTTGCTAAAGCATTGAATTGTACAAATAGCATTGGTGATTGTTGCGATAAGTGTAAGAGCTGCATCGCGATAGAGCACAATGTGCATCCAAATGTGGTTGTTATGGGCAGAGACGTGGATGTTGTGCATATAGAAGATATTCGCAACTTGATAAATGCGTCATTTGTTCCAGTTAATAACGGATATAGAGTGAATATTATTGACAATTCAGACAAGAGCACCCCTGAGGCATTTAGTAGTATGTTAAAATATCTTGAAGAGCCTCCGGAGCGCACCGTTAACATTCTTATTGCAGAAATGGCAGAACTACTACCAGAAACAATTAGGTCGCGGGCAGTAGAGCTAAAATTCAGGCCAATTGGCGCTGTTTTTATTAAGGAAATTGTTAAAAAGACGGGCTTATCAGATGAAGATGCCGAAATTGTTTCAAAAATGGCTAATGGAAGTATGGAAAAAATTAAATTGTTTTCTTCAAAAGATTTTCTTAAAAAAAGAAAAATATTTATTGAGTACTTGCTGAAATTCTTTTTAGATGAAATTATTGTTTCAAAACTTCTGGAAGAATGGAACAATTTTTCGAGCAACAACAGTTCGATGAATAACGCAAAGGAATTTTTTGATATACTTTCAACATTATTGCAAGATATTCTTTTTGTATCTGCATTGCACGATACGGAGCATATAACTAATGTAGACGCCCTTGGATTTATTGCGGCCAAATTTGCATTTGTTGATCGATCTAAATTACATAAAATATATGACGTGGTTTTAGAAAAAAAACAGGCACTTTTGACAAACGCCATGCAGCAATATATACTTTTAGATGGCTTATTTAAGATTAAAGAGGTGGTAAAGTGAATTTAATAGAAGAGGAAGTTAAACTTGTTGCAGTTGTATTACGAAAGGAGACAAGGACATATTTTTTAGCTAGACCTGATTTTCAGGTGAAGCTTTTTGATAAAGTTGTTGTTGATTTGGATGGGAAACTAAAACATGCTGTTGTAAAAAAAACTTTAGTAAAAATGTGCAAAAAGAGGTGGGATATAATAAGGGCAAAAGGTTTTACGGGGAAAATTATTCGAATTGCTGATGAAAAAGATATTGCCCATCTTGAAAAATTGAAAGAGAAAGAACAAGATGCATTTCGTATTTGTAAACAAAAGATAAAGGAATACAATCTTCCAATGCATCTTGTGCAGACTGTTTGGGATGAAGGCGAGAGAAAATATATATTTTATTTTACGGCTGACTCTCGCATAGATTTTAGAGAGCTTGTTAAGGAGCTCGTTAAAACATTCAATCGGAAAATTCAATTGTGGCAGGTAGGTGCCCGTGATGCGATGCGTTTTTTGGGTGGTTGTGGACCGTGTGGGTTTTCGCTATGCTGCACTGCATTCCTTGATGAATTGGAAAGCGTCGAGCTCATTTATGCAAAGATGCAAAATCTACCCCCCAACCCTGCTAAAATTACTGGCAGTTGCGGAAAACTTGTATGCTGCCTAAAGTATGAATTAGATATTTGAGATGAATAAAGAGCTAATTAGGTTGGGTGTTATCGGGCAATCTGAGAGACCATGGGATCCACTACCTCGCGAGATGTATGAGATAGCCTATAGGATTGGCTATCTCACAGCTAAACAAGGATGGATACTTTTTTCAGGTGGAAGAGACGGTGTAATGGAAGCAGCAAGCAAGGGAGCAAAAGGTGCTGGCGGAATTACCGTTGGCATTTTGCCTTCCCTGGACAAAAAAGAAGCAAATGAATATATCGATATACCTATTACAACCGGGCTCGGGATAGGTATGCGCTCCGAACTTATGATCCAAACAGTAGATTGCATAGTTATGATTGGCGGAAAGAATGGAACGTTAAAAGAACTTTCCGCGGCTTATATGAATAAAAAACCCATCGTGATTATTAGAGGAAGTGGGGGTGCTGCAGACAGCATTGAGAAAATACTTTTTGAAGGTAAATATCTTGATGAAAGGAGAAACGTGGATATTTTATTTGCAGATTCTCCAAAACAAGCAATAGAATTGCTTGTTCCTTTAGTGTCTCATAAGTAGTTTTTGCAATAAGAATTGTTAGGATTGCTCGTAAACTGCTAAAATTTCTCCAAAGTAGACGGTATGATAATCTCCCTTTGGATAATATTTAGGCGAAATCTCGGGTATTAGCTCGGCTGGCACAATGCTGTTTTTATGAATTACTCGGCATTCATAAACAATATCGCATTCTTTGATGGTCGGGCATTTTATTTTCTTTCCTGGCAATAAAGTGATACTCTTTTCCTTAAATTTGTTGTAATTTCTTCCCGATACGGTACCGCAGTATAAAACTGTCTCTTCCATTCCGGCCGAAGGCACATTCACTGTGAATTCATTGTATTTCTTAATGAAACTATCTGTGTAGCGAGAAGGCCTGACTAACACACAAAATATAGGTTTGCCCCAGATAATTCCTATTGTACCCCATCCGATTGTCATAACATTAGATTCATTTGCATTGCCAGATAAAAGGAGTAGCCCCGGATCATCCATCATTTCTAATGTTTTTCTTAAGTAATGAGTAAAATCCAAATTTTTTACTTCCATTATTATTTCCTCCTTATATTAATGCATAGGTGTTTAGATTTTAAGTATTATCAGAACAAATTCCATTAATCTCCCAATTATTAATATTTTTGATGTCAATGTTCTCAATAAACCAATCTTCTTCTTTTACTGTTTTTTTAATTGGTCTTACAAAGACAGGGAGCATTGGAAACTCAGATGGGAATTTTTTTTCTATTTTTCCTAATAAGTTTTTTGTGCTAAAATTCAAGTTTTTCAATGTCTGGTAAATGTCTTTTCTTAAATTGATATCCCATATAGATAGGATGTCAAAATGTTTTTTTGCAATGGCGCAACGCAAAAGTTCGTAAATTACCCCATTTTCTGTTTCTGCATAGTCTACAATATGTCCGCTTGTGCTGTTATCAACTGTTTCAATTACTACATATCCATCGATAGTTTCATTATTCAGATGGTAGTAAAATGTGTAGCTTCGCCTGATGTTTTGAAATCTCCATTTGAAAAAGGATGTATCTTTAAACAGCGCGATTTTGTTGTCTGGGGTTTTTTGTTTTGCTGTAACGGTGGACATTTCCGCTGGCCTGGGTTTATTTGAAATCTCAATATTCCCAAACTTCCCATAGGTTATCTGATGCTTGTACAAACTCCGCCCCGTTTTGCTTATCAAAGCCCAATTTATTAACCCGATTAAGCTATACTGTCTCATGCTCGTTCTATCGGCAATTTTTGGCCACCCCATTTTGTTATAGCTCGCTCCAGATGATGTGTTTATGCTTAGTCCTATAAATGCTTTGTATGGCGTTTTTTCATATTCTTCTACGGCTAACATTGTCATTGCTGTAAATAATCCTTTTTTCCTATGCTCCGGATGAACGCATATATCTGCCGGGGACAGCATCAATATTTTGTCATTCTTGTTTCCAATTCTCCAGCGGGTAGCAAAAAAGCCGTTAAAACCTACAACTTTGTTTTTGTAAAGTGCGACAATGGCAAATGGTTTTTTGGTAAGAGGATTATCTTCAAATTTCCACTTTAGATATGCCTGAGCGTTACTTTCATAGTTGGGCCACAGATATTTTTGCAAATCAGCAACTTCTGTAAAAAATTCAGAATTATATGGCACTATTTCATATTTTTTGTAACGCACAGCAGATATTTCACCTTCCTTATTTAAACATTTTTTAAATTCTATTCATTCAATAATTAGGTTCTTATATGCATATTTTAATCATTATTTTGTATTCTGCAATAATTGGGTCAGTTATCCCGATAGTTCTTTTTATGGGTTTTGTCCTGTAGCTAAAGATTTTTGAAAAGCAAGTGTGGCTAAACAATAAAAGAAATCTTTGAATCGTTTATTTTTCAGGTAAAGTACCTTCACACAAAGTATTCCTCGTTACATAAGCATCTCTTTGAATGTTGCTTTGCTATTTTTAACTGTTATATTTTAAACAAAATTTGTTTTGTTTGGCGGTATCTGTTAAAATGAATTTAATACTAATGCATGAGGTGAAATATGATTGAAACAAAAAATTTAACAAAAGATTTTGAGAAGTTACTTGCCGTAAATAATTTAAACATTACAGTAAACTCAGGAGAGATATACGGATTTTTAGGGCCAAATGGAGCAGGCAAAACAACAACAATAAAGATGCTTACAGGGCTTTTGAAGCCAACAAAAGGTACAGCATTAATTGATGGCATTGATATCCTTAAAAATCCAATCCAGGCAAAGGGGCATATTGGATTGATACCGGATAGCCCTATGGTATACCAAAAACTTACCGGAAGAGAATTTCTCTATTTTGTGGCAGATATTTTTGAAGTTCAGAGAGACAGCGCAAAAAAGAAGGCAAATGAAATGTTTGAAATGTTTTCGCTAGAGGATAAAGCAGACGTGATGATAGAAAATTATTCTCATGGTATGAGGCAAAAGATCGTTATCGCTGCGGCATTAATTCACAATCCATCTGTTCTTATTTTTGATGAACCGACAGTAGGGTTGGACCCTGCCAGCGCCAAACTTGTAAAAGATCTTCTTCGCGCACTTGCTGAGAAGGGCAAAACGATTTTTATGTCCACTCATATCCTTGAAATTGCCGAAAGAATGTGTGACAGGATTGGCATTATAAATCAAGGAGAACTTATTGTAGAAGGTACTATTCAAGAGCTCCGGGAAAAAGCAAAAGATAAAACTGCAAATCTTGAAGATCTGTTTCTTGAACTTACGGGCGGGGAAGACACAAAAGATCTGATTAAGTTTTTAGGATACTAATATGAAGAATGTTTTAATTTTACTAAAGACAAACTTTCGCACCGCGTATAACTCTCTTGCTAAAAATAAAAAGCTTCGCCCGATTTTTGCAATAGGCATTGGAGTGACTGGAGTGGTTGCTTTTTACTTTCTTTTAAAGCTCTCACGATTCCTGTACAATTTAAAAATCCCTTTTGTCGATATCTCACTTGCTCCGCTTGTTTTAAACATTGTAATGCTCACTGCTTTTATATACCTTTTATTGGGTAGTTTTTCCATTATGCTCGGCACGCTCTATTTTTCATCAGACACAATGCTTCTTCTTTCCCTCCCTCTTAAGGAAAGAGATGTCTTTTCAGGACGTTTTGTGTTTACAGTGTTTGAAGAAAGTATCTGGCTCTTCTTTCTTATGTATCCATTTTTTGTAGGATATGGTATGGTAAATCATGCAAATATGATTTTTTATGCTGAAACACTTTTATTTGTCTTGCTGTTCCCGGTTATTCCTCTTGCTGTTGCCGTATTTGTTATTCTACCACTTGCAAAGAAAATTCATCCCAGGAAATTACAGAATATAATTATGGTCATTAATGTGGTTTTTGGTATTTTATTTTTTGGAATCATGCAGATTGCAAATCCTTCTTATCAGGTTGTAAGTAAAGATGCTTTGACAAATTTATTTTCTCACGGTTTTTCTCTCATGCGATTTTTACCCACAAATATTGGTGTTTATCTTACCATGTCTCTTGCAGAAAGAAATATTTTAATAGGAACTTTTATTTTTACTATTTATTTGGTTATAAGCGCAGGCCTTTTCTATTTTTGTACGCTTCTTGCTTTAAATACATACAAAGAAGGTCTCGGAAAGATTAGAGAAGTTCAGTACGTTAAAATCTCGAAAGGGAAGGCAGAAAAAGGGTTTAAAGGTTTTTCGTTTCTGCCAACAAAGATCAAGGCTATTGCAGAAAAAGATGTAAAAATGATTAGAAGGGATCAAAAGCTCTCCGTTTCGATTCTTCCAATTATAGCATACCTTGCTGTCTTTTTCTTTATTTTTGTTGTTGTGTTGGGCAAAAAGTCCTTGGGCAATGAATCATTTGATTTATCTTCTTTTACGCTTTTGTTTTTCTTTGTATTTTCATCTTATATGGCATCACTGCAGATTGCACCAATGCTTTTTTATACAGAAAGCAAGAGCGTGTGGGTTCTTTTTACGTCGAAAATAACTTCTCAAGAGTTGCTATGGAGCAAATTTGTTATTCCATTTTTATTGGGAGAGGTAATGAATGCCTTATTTTTCATACTTATGATATTTGTCAGACATCCTTCTATTAACATGATCCTTGTTTCTGTTGCCCTTGCACTTTTCTTGCCTTTTATTTTCTCAACAATTGGCGTTTCTACGTCTGCGATGTTTCCTGTATTTAGGGAAGTGAAGAATCCTAAAAAAATAATACCGGGAAAGGTCGTTTTGGTTCAAACAGTTATGGGTTATGCGATGTTTGGTGTTGCTTTTGGTTTTTTCTTTTTAAATAATTTATTTGTAAAAATTTGGGGTGGTACAGTTGCGGGTATTGCAATATTTATTCTTGTAGGCATTCTTTCCTTTGCGATAGGTTTTTCTCTTATGTTTGCAGGTTCAAGAAGACTTAAATATGTAGAAATTCAGTAGATACTTTCATTGACAAAAAGTATGGCCGGGTAGAGGTTTTTTTCAGTTAAATCTATGCAGGGATAATTTTAAAATAAAAAAATTTTTATACTGAATAAGTTCCGAAACATACGAGACTACTATCCTAAGGAAAAAGGACAAGGAGAAATATATAAAAACAAGGCAGAAGAATTCGCTAAACTTATTCCTGAATATTGTTATGCAAGAAAGTATCTTACTGAAATAGAGCAATTTGCAGTCCCTACATACCTACTTTCCGAGCAGGTATTTGAGGACGGTATGCCGACAGAATCAGCTATGCCTCTTGCCTTAAGCCATGCATCTTATATTATTCTTTACGAGCTTATAAACAATCCTTCTTTACTTTTAGAAACATGCTCTCTATTCTAAATTCTTTTACCTGTCTATTTTACCCTGTTTTTTAGTGTCCCTATTTTTTCTATATAACACTGTATTACATCACCTTTTTTAACTGGCGCAATACCCGATACCGTACCTGTTGAGATGATATCTCCGGGATAAAGGGTTAGATATTGAGAAATGTAATAAATAAGATAATTAATCTTAAAAATCATATCTCCGGTGTTTCCTTTTTGACGTACTTTTTCATTTACACTGAGCTCAATGTTCAGTTTATGCGGATTTCTAATTTCATCTTTTGTTACAATGTACGGCCCTATTGGCATTGCTGTATCAAAGTTTTTTGATCTAAACCATGGCTGTCCTTTTTTCATATCGCTATATTCCATTTCTCTTTCTGTGATATCATTTGCAATCGTATAGCCAAATACATACTCCATTGCGTTTTTCATCGGGATATTTTTGCCTGGTTTCCCTATAACTACGGCAAGTTCTATTTCAGGGTCTATTCTTTTTGCATATGCAGGATAGATAATCGGGTCTTCATTTGCTATTATGCAATCGGCAAATTTGCCAAAAAGTATTGGTGCTTCCGGGACACTGCTTCCCGTTTCTTTTGCATGTGCAGAGTAGTTTTTGCCAAGGCATATGATTTTGCTTTCTCTTGCCACGGGTGCGCCAAGTGCTGGCTTTTTTGCAGAGAAAATTGGAAGAAATTTATTCCCAAATGTTTTTTCCCCTACTTTCATCATTTTTTTAACTTTTTCCCATTTTTGAATTAGTTCAACAATGCTCCAGATAGCGGGAAATTCTTCTTTTCCGAGATTGCTCAGCGTGTCTGATAAAAGCGCAATGTCGATGATTTGCTCTTTGTAAATGATTCCTACTTTTTCAATTTTTTCTTCTTTAAATGTACATATTTTCATTTTGCCTCCTCTTATTTTATTTATATTTTAAAGTCCTTGTTATAAAAATCAAGAAATTTGAAATTATTTTTTGTAATTTTGTATTTGATTTTTTGTAAAAATAAATTAATCTATATCAAAAGGAAATATATACAGAGAGATGTTGTTTTAAAGTCTTGTATAGCTTCTGTTTTGGAATAGCAAGAAAAACGCTACACACGGAGGGTTGGAAAAAATGAAAAAGTACATCTTTGTTACAGGTGGAGTAATGTCCTCTCTTGGAAAAGGGATTACTTCTGCATCTATAGGAAGAATTCTAAAAAGTGAGGGTTACAAGGTTACGATTTTAAAATTTGATCCCTATCTAAATATCGATGCAGGTTCACAAAACCCCTTTCAGCATGGAGAAGTGTTTGTTACTGAAGATGGAGCAGAAACAGATTTGGACCTTGGCCACTACGAGAGGTTTCTTGATGAGGATCTTTTCCGAGAAAATAATGTAACAAGCGGACAAGTGTATCAAACTGTCATTCAAAAAGAAAGAAAGGGCGACTATTTAGGTTCAACTGTACAAATTATTCCGCATATAACAGCAGAGATCAAGAAAAGAATAAGAATTGTATCTGAGAATTCGGATAAAGATATAACAATTATTGAAGTGGGAGGGACAGTCGGAGATATAGAAAGCTTACCATTTCTTGAATCAATAAGAGAATTTAAAATGGAAGAAGGGGATGGAAATGTTGCTTTTGTCCAGCTTACTTATATTCCTTATCTTAAAACGACAGGCGAACTTAAAACAAAGCCTACGCAGCACAGCGTAGGAGAGCTCAGGAAAATAGGTATTCAACCAGATATCATTATTGCAAGAGGCGAAAAGGATATAGGTAAAGAGGAAAAAAAGAAAATTGCACTCTTTACAAATGTACGCGAGGAGAATATCTTTTCTTTAAGCAATGCCGATTTGATTTATAAGGTTCCATTAATTCTCGAAGAAGGGGGTATAAGTTGTACACTCTCAAGAATTTTACATCTCAGGGATAGAGAACCAAAGCTTTCTGATTGGCAGGCAATGATAAAAAAAGGAATAGAGAGAAAGGGAATAGTGAAGCTTGCTATAGTCGGAAAGTATATAAAATTACAGGACGCTTATCTTTCATTAAATGAAGCAATCAGACACAGCTCTTTTGAGACAGGCGTAAACATTGACATACAATGGATTGAGTCAGAACTTTTAGAAACTTCAACTTCTCTCTTAGAAGGAGTAAATGGCATCCTTGTTCCAGGCGGTTTTGGTAAGAGGGGTATTGAAGGAATGATTATTGCTGCTCGATTTGCGAGAGAAAATAAAATACCATATTTTGGTATCTGTCTTGGTATGCAAACTGCCGTTATTGAATTTGCAAGAAATGTTTTGAAATGGAAAGATGCTCACAGCGCAGAATTTATGCCTCAGACGACACATCCTGTGATTGACCTTATGGAAGAACAAAAGGGTATTACGGATAAAGGTGGCACAATGAGGTTGGGCGCGTACAAGTGTAATCTGATAAAAAATTCGAGTGTGTACAAATTTTATAGCAATAAACCGTATGTGTTTGAGAGGCACAGACATAGATATGAATTAAACAATGATTACAAGGAACAAATTGAAGCTAAGGGGTTAAAAGTAGTTGGGGAGTATACTGAAAAACATCTTGGCGAGATTGTCGAGATGCGTGAACATCCATTTTTTGTTGGGGTACAATTTCATCCTGAATTTAAATCTCGTCCACTATCACCTCATCCCTTATTTACAGCCTTTATCCGTGCTATGAAAAGTACTTAACAAATTTACTTGACAGCAAGATAATAGAGCATAAAATACAAAAAGAGGGGGAAATGAGCGAGGGGTAAGGTAGAATTTTTTAATAAAACGTTGAAGGTGGATGCAAACAGTATTTAAGCTTGGTAATGTGTAAGGATAATCTTGAATGATTGGTATATTATAAGGGGAAGGAATATTTATGTCATTGATTCAATTTAATAGAGTGTATTTTCAATATGATTTATCATCTACGACGGTCTTTAATAATTTGTCTATATCAATAGATACTGCGTGGAAAACAGGTATTATCGGGAGAAACGGGGAAGGCAAAACTACGCTTCTTAATTTAGTAATGAGAAAAATTGTTCCAACAAAAGGGAAAATTAATATACCGATGAAAACTGAGTATTTTCCTTATGAACCAAAACAAACATTAAAAGTTACATTAGATGTAATAAAAGATAACATAGCTCCATTTTATCAATGGGAAGAACAAATGAGGCAGTTGTTGAATAACAGTGATGCAAAGAGTTTGGAAAGATATGGGGAAATACTGGAAAAATATCAAGATGCAGGTGGATACGAAATTGATGCTTTAATTGAAAAAGAGATGTATATGATGAAGATGAATTCAAAATTGTTAAACCGTGATTTTAACACTCTGAGTGAGGGAGAAAGAACACGTGTATTAATTATCTCATTGTTTTTGAAAAGAGGATATTTTTTATTAATTGATGAACCGACAAATCACCTTGATTTAGAAGGAAGGAAATTATTGGGCGAGTACCTTATTCAAAAGAGCGGGTTTATTCTAGTTACACATGATAGATATCTTTTAGATATATGTGTAAACCATATTTTATTTATCAATAAAAAAAATATTTATATTGAAAAAGGTAATTTTTCCTCCTGGAAACATAATAGGGATATTAGAAAAGAGTTTGAAAAACGCAAAAGAAAGAATCTGCAAAAAGAAATAAAATTTTTAAAAATTGCAGCGACAAAGAGGAGAAACTGGGCAAACAATAGAGAGGCGGACAAAAAAGCAAAGACTGACCAAAAAGAGAAGGTTGATAAAGGTTTTGTTGGTCATAGAGCGGCAAAATCCATGAAACGAGCACTAAATATAGAAAAGAGAACAGAAGCGAAAATTGAGGAAAGAAAATACCTTCTCAATGATTTTGATAAAGAAAGGAAGTTAAAGTTAGATACCAGCGCTGACTCACCTCAAAACATTTTAAGATTGGATCATATTTTTGTCAGCATAAAGGGCAAAACAATTATTAAAGATTTTTCACTTGTGATGGGAAAGGGTGATAGGATTGCTATTGTTGGTAAAAATGGGAGCGGTAAAACAACTTTATTAAATGCTATTTCAGGTGAAGTTGAGCTTCAGCGAGGAAAGATTTATAGACCAAAGCGTTTAATAGTTACAAGAGTTTATCAAAATCCACTATGGAATAATAGGATGCTGCGAGAGCATTTAATTGAATGTGACATGGATGAAACGAGGTTTCGCAACATTCTGGGAAGTCTTGGTGTATCAGGCGAAGTATTTGACAGACCACTTGAAACATTCAGCGAAGGCGAGAGAAAGAAAGTAGATTTATGCCGTTCGTTTTTAACAGCTTCTGATTTACTTTTGTGGGATGAGCCCTTGAATTACGTCGATTTAATTACCAGAGAGCAGTTGGAAGACGTTATTTTACAATATAAACCTACCTTATTGTTTGTCGAACATGATAAGCTTTTTGTAGATAGAATTGCAACAAAAGTAGTGTATTTATAAAAACAAAACAGGAAATAGTAAAGCACACTTTTGATTACCTTTGATAGAAATGAAATCGATTTTGTGGACATTCGTTATTTTTTCTATCCATAAAATAAAAAATGCGTTATAATATTTAAAGAGAAATAAAAATGTTGGAGGATTGGAGTATGAAAAAAGCACTTCTTATTGTGGATATGCTGAATGATTTTGTGGAGGACGGAGGAACGCTCAAGGTGAAAGGCGCAAAAGAAATAGTCCCCTTTATTAATGATTTACGTATGGAATTTAGGAAAAATGGGTTTCCTGTCATATATATTTGTGATTCACATTTGGAAAATGATCCGGAATTTGAATTGTGGCCTCCCCATTGTGTTGAAGGCACAAAAGGTGCGGAAATTGTTGGGGAATTAAAGCCTGACACAAATGACTATGTAATTAAGAAGAAGAGTTATTCTGGTTTTTATGGAACTACTCTTCATACTTTATTGAAAATACTCGAAGTAAATACTCTTTATATTACGGGGGTAGCGATGAATATATGTGTTCATTATACGGTAGCAGACGGGGCAATGCGCGGATATAAAATTGTTGTCCCGGTTAAATGCGTAGCAGGACTTACAAAGGAAGATGAAGAGTATATGAAAAAGCAGTTTAGAGATGTTTTTAAAATAAAGCTTGTATAAGGAGGTATTTATGAAAAGCAAAGAAGGGATTTTGAAGATGGTTAAAAAGGCAGGCAGGGAGGGTGCGAGCGTTTTTACACTTGCTGGAACGAAGAGCGCGAGAAATGCAAATTATATTTTAACAAAACAATTTCTGGAAGATCTTCTAAACGAGGGTAAAGTTGAGAAAAATAGTAGCGGCAAATTTATTGCTTCTGGCATCATAAAGAATAGAAGAACATCCGATTATGTGACACGGGACGAAGTAGAAAAAATTACAAAGAAGATTTATCAAGGTATTGTAGATTTGAATGAAAAAGTAGACAGGTTTTTTGAATACATAGACGAAGTGTTTCTTAATATGCGAATGGATAGATCTGGGAGTTTTCCTGCAGAGAAAGATATGCTTATTGCATATGACAATGTCAATATGAATGAAAGTATAGATGATTTTGTCCCGGTATCTAACTTCAAGAAGGAGTTAAAAAAGATGGGATTTTTATTTACGGATAAAGATTTAGATGCAAAGCTTTCAGAAATGAACAAAAGAAAAATTATATATCTTCGTGTAACAAGCAGTTCCAAAAAAGGAAAAAACAAGAAAAAAGAAATTGGCACTGGGAAAAAAGGCAAGTTGCCATATATAACGTGGCTTAAACGGGATTGACTTTTTACACTAACTCATCAAAAATAAAGTAAGCTTAATAACCGATTTTTTAGCCTTCAAAGGGTTATTACTATTTTGTTGCAATTTAACAAAGTTTTTGTAATATAATTATATGAATATGTGATTTATAAACAATTATTGCAAGAATGGATTAAACATTTTTTCTTCTCTAATTGTACTGTTTTCCATGTGTCCGGGGAGAATAATAAAATCATCAGGGAGTATTAGGATTTTTTCTTTAATTGAATTTATCATTTCATTAAATGCATTTTTGTACTCTCTTGCTATACCTACTGTTCCGGTGAATAGCGTATCTCCTGTGAATATAAATCCATCGCCTACAAGCGAGATACTTCCCTTAGTATGTCCCGGTGTATATGCTATCGTAAGAGAACAATCACCAAAATTAATTGTTTCTTTATCTTTTACTTCTCTATCGCAATCAGGCGAAGTGATATTCAAACCAAATTGTTTTGAACCATTTTTTTCAGAGGAAGTAAGTTTTTCCCTGTCTTCTTTATGTACTAATATTTTTGCATCAGGAAAAGATTTTTTTAAAATATTGTTTCCGCCAATGTGGTCGAAATGTCCGTGCGTGTCGATAATAAAACAAAGTTTTCCATAAAGTGACTTTATGAAATCTGTGAGTTCGTTTTTTTCTCCTTCTTTTAATGTACTCGGATCAATCACTATAATATCATTGTTGTTTTTTACTACGTAACAATTTGTTTCAAGTGGTCCAAATGTAAATTTGTTGATAACTGTTTTATTAATTTCTAATTTTTTACCTAGCATAGTATAATTATACTGAAAAAATAAAAATCGTTATAAGAAGGTTTTAAAATTTCGTGGCAAATATTTATTACCTCTCCAAATTAGGGGTATTTGGCATTTATATATCTATTACAGTAGGGCTTTCCGTAATTGTAACAGTTGGGTTTATTCTTACCCAGACGCCTGTTATAAGAGTTCTATTCAATCTGGAAGATTCTTTACGAAAGCAGATTATAGTGGGTGTTTTCTTTGGCGGTGTTTCTATTTTTGGGACTTATCTTGGGACTGATGTAAATGGCGCAATAGCGAATATAAGAGATGTAGGTGCTATAAGTGGAGGCCTTTTCGGAGGGCCATTTGTAGGCCTTATTGCAGGCCTTATAGGAGGCGTACATAGATTTTCTTTAAGGTGGATTTACTGCTGCTCCTTGTGCTCTTGCAACAATATTAAACGGTACAATAGCAGGCATTTTGTATACAATAAAACGAGGTAAAGTTTTTTCCATTCTTCCCGGTGTTGTATTTACAGCAATTGCAGAAGTATGTCATATGGGGCTTGTTCTTGAGGCGATTATTGCTTTAGGCAATGCACGTGCAGGTAAGGGAGAAAAAGAGGCAAAAGAAATCGGATAATTCCTATTTTTGATTGTAATGCATAAAGGCTCGCCGTACGGCGAGCCTTTATATTCTCCGCTATCTTATTTAGTTTTCTACAAACTAATAAATTTTTAAAATTTTAACATAAGTCCTTTGAAAATCTTCTTTCTCCAAATTCGTTTAGATCAAATACTTCTACTTTATCTTTTTCTTCCAGTTTAGCAATTTCTTTTTTTGAAGTTCGTTGTTTTAATTTCCTTAAATTCGGCTTTTTCTGCAAGTTCTTGAACAGCAGGATGGAGTGGCTCGGTATGCAAAAGGTATATCTCTGAATATCTTCCCTTTTTCTCTTCCGTGTATTTTACTACGCTTCTTACATCTACTCTTCCTATTTGCCTTCTGAAACCTATAAAGATCATACAATCACCTCTTACAATTATTATAATTATATTTATTATTTTTTTCAAAATTTATTATTCACTTAAGTAGCGTTTACGCAAAATGGTATTAATAGTTTTTCTTTATGAGCAGGCAATAAGATGCAATTTATTATAATCGTTTTAAGAATTACTGGGAAATTACAGTAGAAAAATTCCTACAGCACCCATTATCAATAAAAGAAGAGATGCATTTATTTTAAATTTAATAAGTACAATAAAAGCAATTATCGAAAAGATATATGGAAGTATGTTATTATGGAAGCCACGACTTGCAATAATGTATACTGTGCTTATCAAGAGAGCTATTATCACGGGCTTTATCCCTACCATAAAAGCACGATACACAGGATGGGTTTGCAATTTTTTCATTGCTGTTGCAACAAGCAGAATAAGTATAAATGAAGGAGAAACAACGCCTGCTGTGCTGATAATGGCACCTATCACTCCGTGAATCCTGTATCCTATGAATGTTGCAATGTTAACTGATATAGGTCCCGGAGTAATTTCTGCGACGGAAACAAAATGTAAAAAATCTTCTATTGTAATCCAGTGAAGATTTGTTACAAGTTCTCTTTGCAGGATGGGAATCATTGCTTGTCCCCCACCAAACGTAAATGCCCCAATTTTAAAGAATTCCAGATATACTTTAAGAAGAACCATTTTTAAATTTCCTTGTTTTGAATAAAATTCCTAAGCCACCACCTACAAGAATTACATATATTGGATTCAATTTTATTATAAAAATTTCTACTAAGGAGAGAATAAGTATTGATAGATTAAAAAAATCTATCTTTATTTTTTTTGTGATGTCAATTGTGACGTATGCAATTTCCGCTACAATTCCGATTAAAATTCCTGAAAAGAATTTAAGCACAGTGGTATTGCTAGTTATTCCTGTAAAATATATTGAAAGGAGCAGAATAATTATAAGAGAAGGGAGAACTACTCCCAGAGTTGCTATTATTGAGCCCAATATACCCAACTCCTTATATCCGATAAATGTTGCCATATTAACTGCTATAGGCCCAGGGGTTATCTGCGATACTGCGAGCACTTCAATAAAATCATCTTCGCTGATATATCTGTTTTTTGCTGCAAGTTTTTGTTTCATAATGGGGATCATTGCATAGCCGCCGCCGAGTGTAAATAGGCCAATGTAAAAAAAGATGCCAAACAGTTTTAATGCATTTATTTTTTTGTTCATCTTTTTATTCTATAAAAATAAGCGATAAAAACAATATAAGCTACATTTTGTTACCAGAGAGATAATAAAATTTAATTTTTATAAAAATTTTAAAAAATTATGTAAACATAACAAATACTAGTGCATGCTTAATATATTGGATGTTTTTATAATTTTAGACAAACTTTTGTTCTTGACAAGCTCAAAAACATTTTGTATACTAACTTTACAATGTTTATTGGGGGAAGACTTTGAAGCTTAGGTGATAATTAATTGGCTGCCTTAACCTAAGCTGAGTCACTGGCAAAACCGGTCCTCCTTTTGTAAAAGGAAGGAGGAACATATGAAAATTAGAAGGTGTAAATTTGTTTTAATTGTATTAATCTTATCGTTTTTTCTGTTAGCTCAATTTAGTTTCTTGCCGTTACAGGCTGTATATTCTAAAACTAATGTAATTTCTGGAGACCAAATAATAGATATTGGGTTAGTTAAGAAGGTTAACACTAGCGGACCTTATTATGTGGGTGACCGTATAACTTTTACAGTTAGTGTTATTAATACTGGCAATGCAGCATTCAATGCAAATGGAGTAAAAGTTTATGATCCTCAAATGAAGAATGGTTCAGTGGATTTTGGTGATGTTGTTGCTTCACCTCCAGGAGGTTGGAATGGACCAAACGGAAAATGGGTTAATGGTAATGTTGTAATACCCCCCGGTGGGAGTGTATCGTTAATTCTTACTGGAACATTGTTACACAGAGGAACAATATGCAACAATGTTTATTTTGTGTTTAGTGCTCAAGTTGAGCGGGATGATAACCCGGAGAATAATACTGCTCAAGTTTGTATTGACGTAGTGGAGCGGGATGCAGATATCTATGTATACAAAACCTGTCATGATATTACACCAGGAGATACAAATGTCCTTGCATACACAATTGGTGTTGGGAATGATGGGCCTTCAGATGCAAAAAACTTTATCCTTACAGATACGCTTCCTTCCGGCCTTTCAAATGCAACATATGCAGTTGATGGAGCAAGCAAGGGAAGCTGGACTGGTTCACATAACTTTGGCACAATAGCAAGTGGTGTATCACATACAGTGATAATCTATGCTGATATATCCTCGTCTCTTACAACGATAGGTAGCAATACGGCAACTGTTACATCAGGTACGGCAGATTCACATGTAGGGAACAACTCAGATACATGTACAAATACAGTAACAACAGATGCAGATATCTATGTATACAAAACCTGTCATGATATTACACCAGGAGATACAAATGTCCTTGCATACACAATTGGTGTTGGAAATGATGGGCCTTCAGATGCAAAAAACTTTATCCTTACAGATACGCTTCCTTCCGGCCTTTCAAATGCAACATATGCAGTTGATGGAGCAAGCAAGGGAAGCTGGACTGGTTCACATAACTTTGGCACAATAGCAAGTGGTGTATCACATACAGTGATAATCTATGCTGATATATCCTCGTCTCTTACAACGATAGGTAGCAATACGGCAACTGTTACATCAGGTACGGCAGATTCACATGTAGGGAACAACTCAGATACATGTACAAACTACTTGAACCTACCTTTTGCTACGATAACAAAAACTCCGAATGTACAGGTAGGAACACGTGGGGCAAACATAAACTGGGTTATAGTAGTAGAAAACGCAGGTGATATTACCCTAACGAATGCCTATGTAATAGATACATTACCTCCTAATTTTACCTTTGTGAATACATATGAAATAACATTTAGTGGTACTGGAAGTCGAATTTCTGTGGTTAATCCTTCCGCTGGTGCAACCGGAACCATTTCTTGGGGTGTCTGGATGCTTAATCCGGGGGATACTTTCACTATTAGATTTACTGCAAATATCTCATTAACAGCGTCTTATGGCACACATACAAACACCGCGTTTGTTAGCAGCAATGAATATATTTTACCGCCGGATAGTGCAGATGTTACTATCTCGCCACCACCACCTACCACCTCCACCACCTCCTCCACCACCTCCTCCTCCACCACCTCCTCCTCCACCACCACCTCCTCCTCCACCACCACCACCTCCTCCTCCACCACCTCCTCCTCCACCACCACCTCCTCCACCACCACCTCCACCACCACCTCCTCCACCACCACCACCACCAGAACCACAGCCATTGCCAGAGGAAGAAGTCGTTGTTTACCACCACAACTTCTTTTCTGGTTACCCTGACAAGACATTCAGGCCTGAAAATCATATTACGAGAGCCGAGGTTTCTTCTTCAGTTGCAAGAGCACTTGGTCTTAAATGGCAGGAGTATTTATTTGATACATTTAGCTACTCATTCCCTGATGTTACTGACTCATTCTGGGGATTCGGGCATGTAGAGGCTTTATTTAATGAAAAACTTATTATTGGTTATCCTGATGGCACGTTTGGGCCAAATAGGTCTATCACTAGAGCTGAAGCTGCACAAATATTCTTTAGACTTCTTAATCTTCAGCCAAAATATTCAGATACTCCAACCTTTAGTGATATGGACAGTTCACACTGGGCATATGGTGCTGTTGAAGCCATAGCTGAAAGAAAAATAATTTTGGGTTATCCTGATGGCACATTTAAACCAGACAAGCCGATTACCAGAGCAGAGTTTGTAACAATTGCCTGTAAAACACTTGGGAGAGGACCATTTGAGGACGGAATTATAGAAAATCCTTATCCTGATTTGGGATCATCTCATTGGGCATTCTCGTTTATTATGGAAGCTTCGATACCGCATATTGTTATTAACCCGTTAAGGCAGGATTTCCTTATTGAAATACCAAGCAAAAAGATTCCGATTTATTCTGAATGGACCGATTCAACGATTGAGGTTCCGGAGTTAGGAAGTATAATCATCGCAATTGTTCCAGTGGACGGGCTTACACCAGAGGGGGATGATCCACCTCCGAGAGAAGTTATAGTAAAAATAATAGTTAAGAGGGAAATGCCATAAACTGTGATTAATAAAATTTAATCAGAATATTTTCCGTAGGGGGAGGTAAAAAATTCCCCCTCCTTCCGTTTATAAAATAAAAAAACTAAGTAGTGGGCTAAAAACCTAATGCCGATTAAGAATAAAAAAATTTTTTAAAAAAAAAGCTAAAATTTATGCTTTTTTACTTGACAAGCGGAAAAAAGGCCTTATAATGGGAGTAACATTGAAAACTAAATAGTGTTAACGTACCAAGAAGCTTTGATCCTTTGTTCCCTATGTGGGCGTCACGGGGCAAAGAGGAGCTAATGACGCAACCGGCTTGGTTTTTTTGTCTAAGTACTTAAGGCAAAAACCAGGTTATACGTGGTACCAAGAGGCGTTGAATCCTTGTTCAAATTTGGGCGCTAGAACAAGGACGAGCCAGTAGCGCAACCGGCTTGGTTTTTTATTTTGCCAAATCTCTCTCAAGCATAAAAGCTGCTGCACGCCAGAATTTTTGGAGCCCAAATTGGGAGAGAGATGAAAAAAGTAGCCTGGTTATCAAGACGAAAAGCAGTAGTGAGCGGAGTAATAATCATATTTGTTGTTATGATTACTCCGTTAAGCTTATTTAGTGTGTTTTCAACTAATTATAAAAGTGAAACTCACTATATCTATATCGATGCCAATGAATCTGAAGAAACAATTGTTTTTAAACCAATAAAACTTAATGATAAGATTTTTGTTTCCTTAAGAACTTACAGTCGAAATGATTCAGTAAATATTAATTTAAATAGTCAGACATTTGAAATAATATCTCAAAAAACTCTGAATTTACCGGATATGGAAGTAGTTGATTATAAACCTCTGGATTTTGGTAGAGTTTATAGATACGAACTTCTTTCTTTAAAACCAGGACAAAATGAAATATCGTTTTCATTATCAGAAGAGAATGCAGCAACTTATGATAATTCAGAAATAAAAGTTATCATTCCGGTTGAAAACAAAAGATCTGCGGTACAATCCGTTTCGGCTAAAGAGTTGGTTAAGATGCCACCCCGGGTTAGCGTTCTTAAACCAATTGTTGTCCTTGTAGATTTCAGCGATTCAGCTGCAAGTTATAGTGTTTCAACTCCTACTTTTTATCAAAATCTTCTCTTTGGTGAAGGGACTAAAAGCTTGTATGATTATTATCTGGAAAATTCTTTAGGCAAACTTGAAGTAAGAGGTACAGCTTATGCAAATTCCAGTTCAGATACCCAATGGTTTACAGCGCCAGAACCGTATTCATATTATGTAGGGTCATCCAATGGGATGGGGACATACCCGCACAATACACAAAAGTTGGCCGAGGATATTATTGACATAATTGATCCTGTTGTAGATTTCTCAGAGCACGATGGCGATGGCGATGGAGTTGTAGATGGAATTTTTATCATTTATGCTGGCAGACAGGCAAGCTCTCAGTATCCAGATAAAATATACCCCCATATGTGGTCAATTGCAGCTGAGAAAAGAGACGGGAAAATAATTTGTGATTATGACATACTCCCTGAGTATAGATATAAACCAGGGGATGCAACAATTGGGTCATTCTGTCATGAATTTGGGCATACACTTGGTGCAATTGACCTTTATGATCTGGATGGATTATCCTATTTTGAATATGATGGAGAAAAATCCAATGGCCTTGGGAAATGGAGCATTATGGCAAATGGAGTATGGGGAGCGACAAAGCAGTCAGGAGATACACCTTCAGATTTCGATGCATGGCATAAGATAAAATTTGGATGGATTGAGCCGACTGTCATTACCGGAGATTTAAAATCTGTTTCCATCCCTGCTGTTGAGCTTGAGGGAGGTAAAATTTATAAATATGTTTTGGAATCAAACCCAGATGAATACTACCTTATAGAAAACAGGCAGCAAATAGGCTTTGATTCGAAGTTGCCCGGAGCAGGAATTTTAATATATCATATTGATGAATCTGTAACTTCAAATAGTTATGCCTGGTCTCCGTTCGATGAAACTCCAAACGAGGGGCATTACAAAGTTGCTTTAATACAGGCAGATGGCTTGTGGGATCTTGAACTAAAAAAGGATTACGGGGATGATGGGGATCCTTTCCCGGGTTCTACTGACAATAGAGTATTTTCTGTGGACACCCTGCCAAACAGCAACCTGTATAATGGCACCCCAACTTATCTAAAAATAAGTAACATTAGTGATTGCGATTCAAATTTAACTATCACTGTTGATTTCTCTATACCTGGAGATTAATAACATATAACGTTGTATCGTCTTTGAACGTATAGTCAAGCATTTCTCTATTTTCTTATTATTTGTTCAAGCCTAAATCCATTATTATTTTCTTAACCATTGGTTTTATCAGATGGTTGTGGAAAATCTGTTTTTAAATATAATCAAATCATGATGGTAAAAGTATTATTTTTTGCAGAAGCAAAGAAGATTGTTAAAAAAGGCGAAGTTGATTTAGACTTTACCGGGAGAACGGTTCTGGATATTAAAAAAGAACTTTTGGAAAAATATCCTTCCCTTGAAACATCGTTTAATAGTGTTGTATTTGCTGTTAATGAAAAATATGTAACGGAAGATACTGTGTTAAAAGATGGGGATGTACTGGCCGTGATACCGCCTGTGGGGGGTGGGTAAATGATAAAAATACTGAAAGAAAAGATTGATATACTCCATTATGTGGAACTGTTAAAAAAAGATGATGCAGGTGCTGTCGTTACTTTCTTAGGCGAGCCGAGGAAAAGCATCGAAGACGGAGATGTCATATCAATAAATTATACTGCTTACGAAGCAATGGCATTGAGTGAAATGAAAAAGATTGAACAAGAAGCACTTAATATTAGCGGCATAAAAGAAGTAATTATTATTCATAGGATAGGGGAGGTTCCGCTACAAGAAGTTTCTTTGTTTGTTGGCATTTCTTCTGCGCATAGAGAAGAAGGTTTTAAGGTTTGCAGTATGGTTGTGGATAAGGTAAAGGAGAAAGTACCGATCTGGAAGGAGATTAAGAATGCGAGAAGTGGGGATAGTTAAGCGCGTAGAAGGCAAATTTGCTGAGATAAGAGCGGCAGCAGGAAAAGAATGCAGCGGTTGTGCGGGAGAAAAAAGCTGTAGCTCGTCTTCTCTCTGGGGAAATGATAAAGCTACGATTATTATAAAAAATGATATTGATGCAGAGGAAGGAGATCTTGTCGCATTTGAACTAAATGAATCAGATGTTCTTACCGGAGCTTTTATTATATATATGATACCATTTTTGTTTTTTGCTGTTGGCGTTATTTTAGGCATTACCTTGGAAAAAGGTTTTGGTTTTAAACTTGGGAATCTGGAAAATGCATTGCCTGTTGTTGTATCTGCCATATTCCTCGGAATAGGGATGCTTGTTGTAAGAAAGAAAGACAGAGAGCAAAAAGGGCATTCTTACATAACAGAAATTCTCTTAAAAAAGGAAGATGTTTCATGCCTTAACAATTAGTATTGATCAAACGTAGTTTATTATTATTTTATTTCTTGAAAATCTGTCACTGACGAGGGGTAATTTATATTCATTTCCTTTAGTTTTGATTGGACAAAAAGGGCTGCTTCTATGCGCATCTTCTGAAGCGCGCATCCTATTTTATAGGACTTAAAGATATCTCCGTTTATATTGTGATTATTTGCAAGGCATCCACCGGAACAGTAGAAACGTGCCCAACAACGTGCACACTCTTCTTTGTTAAACAAGAAGTTTGCATTTTTAAATTTTTCTTCAACCATTTTATTTAAAATCCCATTGTATATGTCTCCTAATTTCATTTCATTTACTCCGTCAAATTGGTGGCAGGGGTATATGCTTCCATCTGGAGAAACGGCAAGGTATTCTACGCCTGCACCGCACCCATGGATTCTCTTTTGTATGCACGGGCCTGCTTCCAGGTTTATGTTAAAGTGGAAAAAGTGCCATTCTTTTTCTTTCTGTGATTCTATGTATTTTTTAGAAAGTTTTTCATATTCGTTTTTTAAGCCGGGTAAATCCTTTTCAGTAAAGCCTATCTCTTTATCTTTTGTTATTACTGGCTCAAGTGAAATAAAATCAAAACCCAGGTTATGTAAATCTATTGCTGTTTTTGCAATGTGCGGCGTCTTTTTTGTATATGTGCCTCTTACATAATATCCTGCTGAGGCTTTTCTATGTTCTGTGACAATTTTTATTTTTGGATAAATAAGGTCAAATGTGCCATTTCCATCTGGCAGTATCCTGAATTTTTCATTTGTTTCTTTTTGCCCGTCCAGGCTTAATACTATGCTTATGTCGTTATCGTATAGAAATTTTTCTATCTCTTCTGTGATAAGGGAGCCGTTTGTTGTAATTGTAAAACGCCATTTTTTATCTGGATATGTTTTTCTTGCGTACTGGACTGTTTTTTTGACAACAGCAAAAGCAAGCAGTGGTTCTCCACCAAAGAAATCTACCTCTAAATGCTGTCTTCCCTCCGAATGCTCGTAGAGGAAGTTAATGGATTTTTTTGCAACATCCCAACTCATTAGAGCATTTTTATTGCCGTAGTTTCCTTGTTTTGCAAAGCAGTATTTACAGGCAAAATTACACGCGTGAGCGATATTTAGGCAGAGAGATTTGAGCGAGAACGCAGATTTAAAGTATTCTGGCGAAGGCGAAAAAAGCAAATTTTCTTTTATGAGTTGCTCGATCTCTTTCCTTGTGTTTGAAGCTTCCTTTCCGTATTCTCTGAAAAGTATTTTTTCGGCTAAATCAAATGATTGTTTTTTAATGAGTGCGTTGATGAATTCATATGATATTTCGTCAAGCACAAATAAAGAACCTGTATTTACATCAATTGCAAAACGTTCTTCGTTGAATATAAACGTGTGGACATTTTCTTTGCAAAAAGCATCATGCATCAAGTTACCAGACCCATCTCTTTATCGGCTTTTTGATTTCGCAAACTTGATTGCCTATTGTTACGCTTGTTTTGCACGCTGATTTGCAGGGTGTTTGACACTCTCTGCAATCGTGTTTTTTATCAATATTCCAGAAAGGTTTTTTAATAACTACTTTTATATGTTTCATTTGTTACCTCCACTTTGCTTATTATAGTTTAAATTTGATACTCAGGCAAGTACCTTTATAATGTTGACAAAATTTTAACTCTATGTAAAATTCAACAAAAGAAAGAAGGTGAAAATGTGGAAAGCAAAGATATAAGGGAGAATTTTCTTGTTTTTTTTGAAAATAAAGACCATTTGAGATTAAAAAGTGCATCGCTTATTCCCCAGGATCCAACGCTTTTGTTTACTTCAGCGGGGATGGTTCCCTTGAAAGCTTATTATCTTGGTGAGGAAGAACCGCCAGGCAAACGCATGGCAACAGTTCAAAAATGTCTAAGAACAAACGACATAGATAATGTGGGGCATACAGCACGACACCATACATTTTTTGAAATGCTTGGGAATTTTTCCATAGGTGATTATTTTAAAGAAGAGGCAATCCCCTGGGCGTATCAGTATGTGACAGAAGTGTTAAATTTACCGAAAGATCGTTTATGGATTTCAGTATACAAGGATGATTTAGAGTCAAAGGAAATCTGGAAAAAAGTAGGTATTGCTTCTGAAAAGATTATTTTACTTGGCGAAGAAGATAATTTCTGGAAGATGGGCACTGTCGGACCCTGTGGGCCTTCCTCTGAAATTTATTTTGACAGGGGTATAAGAAAGCCGGGGGAAGAAAAGCAGCTTCCCGGAGATGACGGGGAGAGATTTTTGGAATTTTGGAATCTTGTTTTTACTCAGTTTGACAGGCAAACTAATGGAGAGCTTAAGCCATTGCCGAAACGAAATATTGATACCGGCCTGGGACTTGAGAGGATTACAAGCATTATAGAAGGAGTTGAAACAGATTTTGAAACAGATCTTTTTTTGCCCATCATTAGAAAAATTGAAGATATAAGTAGAGAAAAGTATGGAATTGATGAGAAAAAGGACCGTTCTTTCCGTGTTATAGCCGACCATATAAGAGCCATTTCTTTTCTTATTGCCGAGGGACTGGTTCCTAGCAATGAAAAAAGAGGATATGTGTTGAGAAGGCTGATACGAAGGAGTGCACTTTTTGGAAGAGGATTAAATCTCGAGAAATCGTTTCTTTATCGTATTGTCCCTGTTGTTGTGGATTCTCTTAACGCGTTTTACCCGGAACTGAGTGAAAACAAAGATAAGATAATTTCTAATATAAAAAGCGAAGAGGAGCGGTTTAACCTGACATTAAATGGAGGGTTTGAATATTTTAAAGACCAGCGTAAGAAGATAGAAACATCAGGTGGAAAAGAGTTTTCTGCAGATGCTGCATTTTATCTGTATGATACGCTTGGCTTTCCAATAGAGCTTACTAAATTGTTGCTTAAAGAGCATAATCTTGACTTTAATAACGAGAAATTTGATGAATACCTTGAGGAGCAGAGAGAAAGGGCGAGAAAGGCATTTAGTGGAGGAAAGAGTTTTACAGAGAGAGTCAATCTTGTTAAGGTAAAAGAAGAGGTAGGTGTGACTGATTTTATTGGTTATGACGTTTTTTCATCAAAAGTTAAAGTAAAAGGTATTTTAAAGAATGGGAATTTGGTTAATTCGGCGTCAGAAGGAGAGGAAGTTTCTGTTATACTTGATAAAACGCCTTTTTATGCCGAAAAGGGCGGGCAGGCAGGAGATAAAGGGATTATAAAAAATGAAAAGTTTACATTTGTAGTGGAAGATACTGAAACTCCGATTAGTGATTTGATAATGCATACAGGTAGAGTAAAGAGCGGATCCATTAAAGTTGGAGATACAGCAGAAGCATCTGTCGATTCGGAAAGAAGGCATGCAATTATGCGGGCACATACATCTGTGCATATATTACAGGGAGTGCTGAGAAGTTTTTTCGGAGAAAATATTGGCCAACAAGGTTCTGCTGTTTATCCTGATGAATTTCGTTTTGACTTTAATTTCACAGGCAAGATGGACGATGAAATGTTTGGCAAAATTGAAAGAGAAATAAACGACATTATAATGAATGGGATTCCTGTTTGCGTTAAAGAAATGACACTTGATGAAGCGAATAAATCTGGCGCTCTTGCATTTTTTGGAGACAAGTATGGAGATACTGTAAGAGTTGTCAACATAGCCGGTGTAAGCAAAGAATTTTGCGGGGGAACGCATGTATCTGATACAGGCGATATTCACTGTGTAGTGCTTACGTCTTTTAGGAGTGTTGCGTCTGGCATAAAAAGAATAGAGGGACTTTCAGGCAAAAAAGCTTATCAGACGATATTAGAAAAAGGAAGAATCCTTAAAAAAATAGCGAAAATTTTATCAGTAGACGAAAAATCCGTTCCAGGCCGAATAGAAGAAATTTTTGCTGAAAACAAAGAACTGAAGCGTGAATTACACCAATTTACATTAAAGGGTATTGAATCAGCATTGGACGATATCATTTTAATTACAGAAAAAGACGGCATCCCTTTTTACTTTAAGGAATTTCATTCGGCTTCATTTGCAGAATTGCGTAAAGCGCTGGATATGGCAAGGAAAAAGTTGAAGGAGGGAGTCGTGTTGTTTAGTTCTGTTGAAGCTGATGAGGTTCTTCTGCTCGTAGGGAAGTTAGCGGATGAAAATGTTTCAAGCATTGAAATTTTTAATAAGATATCTCCGCTTCTCAATGGAAGAGGAGGAGGAAATGAACGCTTAGCACAGGGAAGTGGTACTGCGCGGATAAACGTGAAAGATCTTAAAGAGAAATTGTAAAGCAGGTGAATAAATGGAAGAAAAAGGAGTAATTGTTGCACTTGATGTTGGCACGGGAAGAATTGGCGTGGCTGCAAGCGATTCTTTGCATATAACCGCAAACCCCGTTACTGTGATCCAAAGAGACGGGAATGAATTTGAAGCAATAAAAAAACTGGTAGAGTTTTACAACGCAAAAAATGTTGTTATAGGTCTTCCTAAGACATTAAAAGGAGGTGTGGGTTCGCAGGCAGAAAAAGTGCTTATATTTGTAAATGTATTAAAAAGATATTTAAGCGATGTAGAAATAATTCTTTGGGATGAGCGTTTTACTAGCGTTATAGCCCACAAAATGTTTAAGTTGCTGGGCGTTAGGTCCAAAAAAGAGCGCGCAACAAAAGATGTTGCCGAAGCTTTGTTAATTCTTCAGAGTTATCTGAATTATGGAGGGAGGAAGAAAAAATTAGAAAATTCAGACGAATAATTCTTCTCATTGTTTTTTTTCTTATTTTTTTGATTGTCTTTATCGAAGTATATCCTGGATTGATTACTGGCAAGAGTGAAGGAGAGTTTGCTATCCCAGAAAATGTTACAGTGAAAAATATAGGAACATTATTAAAGGAAAATGGTTTTATTCTTGATCCGATTGGTTTTTCCATTATTGTCAGGGTCAGAGGAGAAGAGAGGAATTTAAAAAGTGGGCAATACTATCTTGCCGATATTCATAACATTTTTGATATCATAGATATCTTTAAGCAGGGAGTATTGCCGGAAGACATAAAAGTAACCATTCCGGAAGGGTTTACCATAAAGGATATTGCAGAAAGACTTTACGAAAAAAATGTAATAGAAGATAAAGAGCTGTTTATCAAAGACGCAGAGCAATATGAAGGATATCTTTTTCCTGATACATATTTGTTTACAGAAAAAATGACGAATAGAGACGTAATAAACAGGTTTGGAGAAAGATTTTTAGAGATTTTGCCAGCTGACATTAATGAAAAAGCAACGGAAAAAGATTTAACCTTAGAGCAAGTTATTATCCTTGCTTCTATTGTTGAAAAAGAAGTGCGTCTTGACGAGGACAGGCCTTTTGCTGCAAGCGTGTTTTTAAATAGGATACGTGTCGGGATACCGCTTCAGGCAGATTCTACAATTGTTTATATATTGCCAGAGCATAAACAATGGCTTTCCGAAGAAGATTATGATATAGATTCTCCATATAATACATATAAATATGCCGGACTCCCGCCGATGCCTATATGTAATCCGGGGATAAAGTCTATCATTGCCGTGCTTGATGCTCCTGATACAAATTATTACTATTTTATTACAACGCCGGAAGGAAAAGCAATATTTGAACGAACTTTAGAAGAGCATAACAGGGATCTTGCAAAATATTATGGTGGATAATTGTGTGCAGCATAGAACATAGTGAACAAATAAAGGGAAGAGAAATTTTGAGAAAAATTCATATAGACAAACGGTATGTCTGGTTTGTCCAGGCGTTGCTTTCTGATACCGGGCTTGTTGCACTTTCTTTAGGAAAGGATGAAGAGGTATCCATTTTTTATGATAAGAATGTAGAGAATGAAGTTCTAAATTATCTTCGCGAAATTGAACAATTTTGTTGTTTTGAACTTTGTTAAAAAATCCTATAATAAAGATAGGAGAGAATGCATAAAATGAGTGTACTTTTTGGGAAAAGGAATTATAAGGCAACCTTGCAAAAATTTATAGCGCAAGAACATTTTGATGAAGTGCTTAAAGAAGCTGTGAAGGAAGGGGACTATTTTTATGAAAAAAATGACCCCCAAAGTGCTTTGCAGGTATACCTTGGTCTTTTAAAAATGTGTGAAAATGTCAAGGCACTTCCTTCGTTATTTCATGGAAAGATCTATGAGAAGATTATACCGCTCTTTTTTGAATTAGATGATACTAAAAATGGTATTCAGTACACATTTCTTTTAGTAGACGAGAAACTTAAACATAATGAAAAGAGTGCAGCTGTTGATCTTATATCTATTTTGCAGAATAGATTCCCAGGAAAGATGGAAGTTGTCCTAAAGGCTGTAAATGTGCATATGGCCGCTGGACAGCTTGAAAATGCGTTTAATATTGTAAACAAGCTTATTGAAACGAAAGGGGCCAAACCGGCACTAATTGAACTTGCCGGAGAATTGCTTTTTGTTATGAAAAAGTTTGAAGATGCAGAAATTTATTTTAATGTACTCCTTAAATTGAAACCCAATGATGAAGTGGCGCTAAAAAGACTTTCTGAGATACTCGAGTTTAAAGAGACTGAAGCAGTTCCTATTGAAAAAGAAAAAAAGGTTGAGAGGAAACTTTCAAAGGAATCTGCTGTTAAGACAGGTATTTTGCCTGCACAACCTTTAGTTAATACATCTGATAAGAAACCTCTTTTAACTCCTTCTGAAAAAGAGCCTAACTTTAAGAAAACGGTAATTTCTGACGATAAACAAAAAAAGATACCTGTTAGCAAAGAACCTTCTATCGTGAAAGCTCAAGTATCAGGCTCCGGAACGACAGAACTTACTTTTGTCAATGACCCGGAATATATAAAAGGTTTGGAATGTATGAATAGGGGAGATGAAGAAGAAGCAAAAATATTGTTTGTAAATGCAGCAGAAAAGTATGCAAAGGTAAATTTTATAGAAGCAGAACATATCTATAATAAAGTTTTGCTTATAGATCCTGGTAACGTAGAAATAATTAGAAGACTCTCACATCTTAGTGAAGAAAGTGGAAAAAAAGAAGACACAGTTTTTTATCTGAGAGTTGCTTACAAATACGCAAAAGGCGAGGAAAAACTTGATATTCTTTACAAAATAACGAAACTTCTTCCACAGGATAAAAATTTGAAAAAAGATTTTTACGGTATGCTTGTTAATCTTGGCAAGAAAGAGGACGCAGTATCTATGTTTCTTAAAATTGCAGACACAGAGCCAAATGTAAGTAGCCTTTCAGTACTGCTTTTTCCTTTAATTAAAGAAGATGTTGAATATTTAAGGACGGTGAGCAAATATCTTCGGAATAGAAGTCTTAGTGACAGGACAACATTCCAATATTTCTACACATTGGGTAAAATCTTGTGTAACATGAACGAAGAAATTGAAGGCATAAGATGGCTTATATCTGCGCATAGAATTGGCAAGCTTTCCCCGGATGACTACTTAGAACTGGCCAAGTATATTGTTGATATCCCCGATGCTGTCGAAAAAAATATTGTTGCTAAAGCATTGTATGGCTGTATGGACAACATAGTAGATCTTTCTAAGAAAGATCAGATAGTAGAGTTATTGCTAAAATTAGATCCAAAGAACAAGCTGTTTTTGTTGAAAAAAATTTATCTTCTTGAACGCAAAGGCAATATAAAAGAATTAGTTAAGACATTTTTAGAATTTATTGATTTAAATCCCGGGGGCAATGTCGATTTTGTGTGTGATGAAGCAAAAAAACTGGGTGAAAAGCTTACTGTAAAAGAGCTAATAAAAATTGCACAGTTTTTTGAAATAGCCGATCGTTCCGATAAAGCAATTGAGATGTATGAATTAATTCTCAAGCGAGAGCCAGACAGCAAAGAAGCTGCACTTAATATGTTCATTGTGCATCTTGAGAATGAAGAAGCAGATAACATAGTAGATTTTTTCGATAAGTTTAAACCTTCTCATCTTTTTTCCCCATCACTTGAAAAAGTAATAAAAAAATATGAAGAAAAAAGGGCGAAAGATTCTTTAAACTACAATGTACATTATGTTTTGGGTTTCCTGTGCTTTATTGTGGAAAGGTACGAAGAAGCAATTGCAGCTTTTCAGTTTGTTAGGCGGTCGTCAGAGCATTACATCCCGCTTATGTGTCTATTTTTGGGTATGAGCTTTGAAAAGATAAGTCTTTTTGATTTTGCAGCAAAGCAGTATGAAAAAGGTCTTTCTTCAAAAAATGCGACTGACAATGTTAAAGCGCATTTATTATATAGGAGTGCGCTTATTAAAAAATTTAATGGGAGCAATGATGAATGTAAAAATTTACTGAAAGATGCATTAGAAATTGCCCCAGGTTTCAAATTGGCACAGGAAGCTCTTTCTTCTGTACCAGAGGGTGGAAGTGTAATACAAATGGAAGGAGAAGACAAAGCATGATCTCATCAAAAAAAAATGATAAAGTTGGAAAGATTCTTTTAGATAAAAAATTTATTACTGAAGAAGAATTAACAAAGGCTCTAAAAATACAGAAAGTAACACATGAGCCATTATTAAAAACTCTTATCGATATAGGATGCATTGCAGAAGAACAAGCAGCACAGGCTTTAGGCATACAATGGGGAATGGAGTATGTGGACATTTTAAATTATCCTGTCGACAAAGAAAAATTGCACATTTTAGATCCTAACAGAGCAAGGTATTACGGCATTTTTTTGTTAAAGAGAGAGGGAGATAAGTTGCATGTAGCAATTTCTGACCCGACTAATATTGAAGCTATGGATTATGTAAGGCTTACCTTAGGTGAGAATATTATCTTCTATGTATCTACGCGTGCTAATATAGAACAATCTATCGAAAAATATTATGAAATGGAAGATGTTCTTAAAAGGGCGGAAGAAGAAGCTTTTTCATCTACTACAATCCTTAAAGAAGGCGATGAATTTGATATTAGCAAGCTACGGGAAATGGGAGAAGAAGCGCCCATAGTGAGAATTGTAAACAACCTTATAACAGAAGCAATTCTTCAAGGCGCCTCAGACATTCATATTGAACCACTGGAAACAAATGTGCGTACACGTTATCGAATAGACGGCGTTTTGTATGAACATCAAAACCTTCCCAAAAAAATCCAGCCAGGTGTCACATCTCGTGTGAAAATACTGGCCAATATGGATATTGCGGAGAGAAGATTGCCGCAGGACGGAAGAATTTCTTTAAAGTTTGAAGGAAGAAGGATTGATTTTAGAGTTTCTGCCCTACCTACCGTGCATGGAGAAAAAATTGTTTTAAGAATACTGGATGCCACTTTTGCTCTTTTGCCACTTGAAAAGTTAGGTTTTTCTTCAGAAAATTTTAGAAAGTTTGAAGATGCTATTGCACAACCTTATGGCATGGTGCTTATTTCAGGCCCGACGGGATCGGGTAAAACTACTACGCTTTACTCGGCTTTAACCAGACTGAATACAACTGCGCGAAATATTGTTACAGTAGAGGATCCTGTAGAATACAGGTTGAAAGGTATTAATCAGGTGCAGGTGAACTTTAAAGCCGGTGTTACATTTGCAAATACGCTTCCTTACATATTGAGACAGGACCCGGATATTATACTAATAGGTGAGATTCGTGACAAAGAAACAGCGCGTATTTCTATAGAAGCAGCTCTGACGGGGCATCTTGTATTTTCTACGATTCATACCAATGATGCAGCGTCAATTCCAACGCGTCTTATTGATATGGGTATAGAACCGTTTCTTGTCGCTTCGTCGGTTATCGGCGCTACTGCTCAGAGACTTGTGAGAAGGATTTGCAAGAGTTGCAAGGTACCGTATGATCCTCCAAAATCTGTTTTAGAGCATGTTGGTCTGGACATGAGTAAAATTGAAGGTATATCCTTTTATAAAGGGGAAGGGTGCGACAAGTGCAATCATACCGGATACAGAGGGAGGCTGGCTGCCCAGGAGTTTCTTTCTATTTCTCCTGACATTCAAGATCTCATCATTAACCGTGCCAGTGCCAGGGATATTCGGGAAAAGGCAAAAGAAGAAGGGATGAAAACACTTCTTGATGATGCACTTTCAAAGGCCGCAGAAGGTGTTACAACGATTGAAGAAGTATTAAGAGTAGTTTCTACTGTGGAGGTGTAAAATGATAAAATTAAACGATTTGCTTGTATTATCTGCTAAGAAAGAAGCATCTGATATTCATCTTACTGCAGGATTGCCCCCAGTTTTGAGAATACATAAACGACTTGTTTATGTTGGTGAGGAAAAACTTACCCAGGAGAACATAGCGGAAATGATTTTTTCTATCATGCGAGATAGACAAAAGAAGTTGTTTTATGAGAAGCGCGAATATGATTTTTCATACGGAGTGAAAGGAGTAGCACGCTTTAGAATAAACGTATTTTATCAGCGAGGTTCCATTGCTGCTGCGTTCAGGAGAATTCCTTTTGAGATACCACCTCTTGATTCCCTTGGAGTACCGGAAATCGCACATACGCTCGTAAATTTAGAAAGAGGACTTGTCCTTGTTACAGGACCTACAGGACACGGGAAATCAACGACACTTGCTTCAATAATTGAAGAAATTAATAAAGGGAAATCAAAACATATTGTTACAATTGAAGACCCAATTGAATATTTGTTTCAACATAAAAGTTCTGTTATTGTTCAGAGAGAGTTAGGCACTGATACGCTTTCTTTTCCCGGCGCTTTGCGGGCAGTTTTAAGAGAAGACCCGGATGTCATTCTTGTAGGGGAAATGAGAGACCTTGATACCATAGCAACGGCCCTTACGGCTGCAGAAACAGGGCACCTTGTATTTGCAACACTTCATACAAACTCTGCTGCGCAATCAATTGATAGAATCGTCGACGTTTTCCCTCCGCACCAGCAGGAGCAGGTTAAGACACAGTTAGCAGGAGTATTGGTTGCTATATTATCACAACAGCTTATACCGCACACCGATGGCAGTGGCCTTGTTCTTGCAACTGAAGTGCTTGTAGCAACTCCTGCTATAAGAAATCTCATCAGGGAAGGCAAAACTCATATGATTTTATCTGCGATTCAGACAGGGTCAAATATAGGAATGCAAACAATGGAACAATCTTTAGAGAGATTAGTAAGGAATAATTTAATTTCATATGAAGACGGACTAAGGTATGCATTTAACCCGGAAAGTTTTAGACGTCTTATGGGAAGGTAATTGAAATGCCAATGTTTTCTTATAAAGTAGTTACATCTGCAGGAGCCACTGAAATCGGAAAGGTGGATATGGGTAATTCTTCTGAAGTGGCTGACGTTTTACGCGGGAAAGGATACCGAATTATATATATAAAGGAATTAAAGGGGCTTGGCATTGGCGGCCGAGGTTCCACTGCCAAAAGCGAAGGGGGCTTTCTTTCAAGATTTATTACAATTTCGATAAGAGATTTATCAATTTTTACAAATCAATTTGGCACGATGCTTAATGCAGGCTTGTCCCTTTCAAAATGTTTAAGTGTGCTTGAAAAGCAAACGGGAAACAAGAAATTTGCTGGTATAGTGTGTTCTGTGCTGGATGGAGTGCGGGGAGGCGAATCGTTGTCTCAAGCGCTTGCTAAATATCCGGATGTGTTTTCTAATTTATACATAAGTATGGTTCACTCGGGGGAAACAAGTGGCGAATTAGGTGATGCTTTGCTAAAGATGAGTACGTTTCTTCAACGAGATCATGAAACAAGAAGCAAGTTAAAAGGGGCAATGACGTATCCTATTGCCGTACTTGGATTTGCAGTGGTGATTATTATTGGCCTTTTTATATTTGTTATTCCCCGCTTTCAAGGTTTTCTTACCCAGTTAGGTGCGCCACTACCGGGACCAACAAAAATAGTTTTTGCCGTAGCCGATTTTCTTATACATAAGGGTTGGATAGTTTTAATTGTCGTTGTCGCTGCATACATTCTTTATGCGAGGTGGCAGAAAACACCCAATGGAAGAAGGCGGACCGATGCAGTAAAATTGAAAATACCTTTGTTAGGAGATCTTAACAAAAAAGCGGCAATGGCGCGATTCAGTGATACTGTTGCTACGCTTTTTGCTTCAGGTATTCCGCTTGTTGAAGTGTTAGAAACAGTGAAAGGGGTTATTGACAATGTTATTATAGCTGATGCAATAGGAGACATCGTCGTTAGCATAAAGAAAGGCGAATCTCTTGCGGCATCTCTTGACCGTAGTGGGATGTTTACCGTAATGGTAGTTGAAATGACAAGAATCGGAGAAGAAAGCGGAAGTCTTGATAGAATGCTGAGAAAAGTGTCAGAATTTTACAATGAAGAAGTAAATAATATGATAAACAACATTACAGCTCTTGTAAATCCCATAATGATGGTCTTTGTAGGAGGCATTATTGGTGGCGTTCTTATTTCTTTGTACCTTCCTATATTCCAGATGGCGGGGTATGTTCAATAAAAAAGTAAGCGATAGCTTCATCGTCGTTGCGCTCTTTTTTGATCTGTCGTTGCGAGGTTTCCATGGGAAACCGAAGCAATCTCCTCTTTTGCCTTTTTCCTGTCATTGCGAAGACACGTAGTGGCTGTGGCAATGACATATTTTGTCACCCTGAATTTATTTCAGGGTCTCGTACTTAACAACAAAATATTATTTTATAAGAAAACTTGACGCGAACTAAAAACAGGTATAGAATAAATTATATAAATTAAGTAAATTTATGTAAAAAAATGACAGCAAAGAGCTGTATCCTGGTGAATGGACGCTGTAGAATACAGGGAGCTGAGTAGCGTAACCGGCATTTTTTTCTGTTTTATTTGAAAGAGTATTTGACTTGAAGAGTTTTGTGAGTTAAAATAAAGCATAAAAAATTTATTTTTGCATATAAAAGGGAGGTGAAAAAGGGAAAAAAGAGAAAAGCATTAGTGGAGTGAAAAAAGAAAGAAGTTTATGTGGCTATATTTGAGAAATTAAAAAACAAAAAGGAGGGGAATAATGTTTAAAATTAGCAAGGCAAGAAACAGAAAAGGTTTTACGTTGATTGAACTGATGATTGTAATTGCAATTATCATTATTTTGGCTGCAATTGCAATCCCGAACTATCTGAGGATGACGGAGAGAGCAAGAAAATCTGCAATAGAATCAGATCTAAAGAGCTTAGCAACGGCGCTGGAAATGTACAGCACGGATTGGGCGGAGTATCCTGCTGGTGCTACTTGGGCTTTGATGGAAGCTGAACTCACGGGAGTAGTAGGTGGGGCCGGGGTTCTTAATGCTGATGCCAATACTAATGTTTTAGGAGAAGAGGGTCCAATTGAGTACATGAAACAAGCAGTACTTGATGCTATAGTAGCTAAATCTGATGGAACAGAAGACGTGGATTATAGCTATGTAATAGCTGCTGCTCCTGCTGGTTTTACGGTTACAGTGACAGCGACAATCGGAGGCAAAGTATGCACATTCACTGTTAGCGCAGGAGGTATAATTAATATTTCTGAGTCTTAGCCAGATTAGTTTTATTTGATTTAATTAACGGGCTTGCATAATGCAAGCCCGTTTTCATTTAAGTATGTCTCTGTTAGGATTCTGTCAAACTTTTTCATATATTCTATTCTTTGCCCTTCTGCAACTGTATCTCCCTTTTTTCTAAAGCAATATGCCAGGCCAAGCTGCCCGTAAGGATTATTGTATTGCACCTTTATGCCTCTTATAAAGTATATTTTTGCTTCTTCGTCCCTGTTTTCTTTTAAAAGGCAAAGTCCCTTTGCAATATTGGCATTTGAGGTGTTTTCGTTCATTGTGAATGCTTCATTTATGTAAAATTCTGCACTATTTTTGTCATTTTCTACATAAGCGTAGGCAATTGCAAGCAGCCCTCTTAATTCTGTTTTTGAAGGGTACAGTGCTATTGCTTCTTTTAAGTACTCAATGGATAATGGATTTTTTGTGTCAAGATAAACCGTTCCTATTGAAAGGGGGTATCTGTAATCCGTGGGGTGCAGTGAAACGGCTTTTTTGTATTCTTCTATTGCATCTTCGGCAAACCCCATTTCCCTGTAAATATTTCCTGTGATGTAGTGGTAATATGCGTTGCTGCAGTCGTATTTTTCTGCGGCTTTATAATTAACAAGTGCGCTATCCATATTTCCATTTTGTAGTTCCACGTTTCCTTTTAATCCGTATACCGTTGCTACCCCTTTAGGAGCAAGATAAGCCACAGACAGCATTAAAATTATCGAAGTGATGCAGATTAATGTTTTAGAAAAATTGTACTTTCTTCCCTTTTCTTTGTAAGCAAACAATGAAAGGGATACAAATAAAAGGACTATCATTATTAAATTTAGAGAGTCCACATCAATGCACATGTGAAGAAACATCCCAGCTGTTCCTGCAAATAATCCCTTTGCGATAAAATCATTTTTTTCATTTTTTATAAGAGGAAGCCCTTTTTTTAGGAAACGAAGCACAAAAAATAAAAAAGCGGTTATCCCGATTGCTCCTGTTTCCACTAAAAAGCGCAGTACCATGGAATGAGGATCGAAACGTATTTTGTCTTGAATAAGACTGTTTATGCAATAAACATCTTTATAGCTTCTAAGACCTGTTCCAAATAAAGGGTGCTGCAAAAATGATTTAAGCGAAAACTTTGCAAAGTATACGCGTGCGCTAAGAGAAGCGTTTGGAGTGCCCGCCACATATTTTACGAGGGTATCACTCTTGCCAAGAAATATCCGGATTGTCGAAGGAGATGCTGCCGTTTGTGTGAGGAGAAAACTTGCAGATGCTACAGCAGCTATATAAAATAAAACTTTTGGTATATCTTTTTTGTGCGAAAGCAGTACGAAGAGAATAAAAGCAAATATTTCAACAATAAAAGCGCCCCTTGATGCAGTAAGAATTAATACGAAAGCAAGAAAGATGGAACAAATGAACCACAATGTTTTTTTTATAATATTTTCGTTTGATAAAAGAAACCCAAATGAAATTAAAAGAGGCAGTACCAAAAAAGCTCCGAATGAATTCTGATATTCCCATAAGGAACTGATTACGTCGTGATATACAAATGCATACCTTGTTGCATAGAGTGCCAACTTAGGAAACGCTGCAAACTCCACAGCATAGTAAAATAAGTATGATATCCCTGCAAGCAATAGTCCCAGTCCTACTATGCCACGCAAAAATAGTTTGAAATCTTCTTTTGTTTCTATAAGATTTATTACGATAATGCTGATTAAAATAGCCGATATAAATTCATAAGTATTCGCAATGGAAAGATATTTATATGCCGACGGCAAAATGGCTAAGGCAAGTGCCACGATGAGTAAGATTATAGAGATATCAAACGAAATTGTTTTCTTTTTGGGAACATAAAATATAAGGAAAAGAATAAATAAAGAAAAAACAAAAATAGAAAATGTATATCCTATCGTGAGATTGACAATTTCCCCAAACCTTGTAAATAGTGCAAGTGCATAAATCCCGCCAATCGCAAGGTAAGTAAATATCCTTTTTTGCATATATATCCCGCCAATTGTAAGGTAAGTAAATATCCTTTTTTGCATGATTAATTCTATATTTGAATTGATCTTTTGCAAGCCTAACCAATACTTTTTGTTCACCTGGTGCCTGGCACCAGGTGAACACCAATTGAACCAATGGATTTTTTATGTGGCAACAAGTTGTCTCGTGGTGACAAAGAATGACCACAAAGTGCCTGGCACAAAGTGATCATTTTTTTGATCAAATAGTGCCTGCACCAAGTTACCTCGTAGTGGCAGAGAGGATACTCCTCTTTTTACGAAGTGATTTTGTTTCTTAAGGTGTAGAGCCTTCTTATCGTTTCAGCATTTGTTATGATGCCAAGGATAATAAGTGTGTAAAAAATTTGATTAAGCGAAGAGCCTATCATTTTTTTTGCTTCTTCATCAGGAAATTGTTGTCTGTTTATTTTTTAAATGTTTTTGCAAGTTTTGCGTAATCAACTGCGTGTTTATGGATTGATTTTCTCTCTTCTTTTGTGAGTGAGCGCACAACCTTTACAGGGATGCCAACAGCAAGGCTTCCTTTTTGTATTTTCTTGTTTTCTGCAACCAGCGCATTTGCTCCGATAATTGATTCTTCTTCAATGTGAGCGCCGGAAAGCACAGTTGCACCCATACCGATGAGACAATTTTTTTCTACTACTGCAGCATGTATGATTGCGCTATGCCCGACGGTTACGTAATCCTTTATAATACATGGAGTATCGTTATCTATGTGAATTACTGCATTGTCCTGTATGTTTGTTTCTTTGCCAATGCGGATTGGCGCGGTGTCTCCACGCAAAACAGCGCCGTACCATATACTTGCATTTTTTTCAATTGTTACGTCTCCAATAATTACTGCGGTTTCTGCGATGAAAGCAGTTTTGTCTATTTTTGGTTTTTTTCCGTTGTATCGGACAATCATCATCGGCCTCTATTTTAGAAAGATTTCTGTACCGCAGAACGGACATCTTACTACACCTTTTCCTGCAAGTTCAAGCTCGCCGCCACAGTTCGGGCATTTATGCATATTCATCTTTGACATATCTTTTGAAACAAGTTTTCCTTCTTTCCAGTTTACATATCCTGTAAACAGCCCTTTTCCTACAAGGTCTTCAAGATAATTTCTAAACGTGTCTCTTGTTAGCCCTGTTTCTACTATGAGATTGTTTATCATTACGGTGCCTCTTGTTTCAACTGCATTTAGTATCTTTTGTTCAACAGTCACTTTTTTTGTTTCTTTTTCTTCCTTTCCGCCCTGTATAAAAACATAAGCTCCGATGATTGCAGGAAGAAGTACAAGTATAATAACACCCATTATAGTTCCTCCAGGGCTTCTTGCGGCAGTAGTTAAAGAAAGCCATGCAGCAAATGCTATTGCAATAAGTAAAAATGCGATGCCTAAAAGTTTGCTTTTATTCATTTTGACTCTCCCAAAATATTTTCTATATTGCAAAGAATATGTATTCCCTCGAGATGTTTTGCTATTATGTCATTTTCACCTTCATTGATTTCTACACTTTCTCCCACGAAGGAAATTTTAGAAAGTTTTTCTACATCGCTGTTGTTCATTCTTACACAGCCGTGGGATAAATTTCTTCCCGGGGAAAGGGGTTCGTTTGTACCGTGAAGGCCGTATCCTGAAAGAGAAATTCCCATCCAGCAAATGCCAAGGCCATTTTCTTTATCTTCTATATACGGTTTGTATGTTTTTCCCTCGAAATACCAATTTGGATTATGGACGATGTTGATAGTTGTAAATGTGCCGGTTGGTGTTTCGCTTTCTCCGCCTTTTCCAATGCAAACGGGAATAACTTGCTGAATTTCGTTACCTTCTTTGACAAATAAAAGGCGATATGCTTTATTTACCACGATAGTTCTGGTTATACTTTTACTTATAGGCGCAACGCTGGTAAAAATGATAAGCAATATAATGAATACAATAATTTTCCTTATTTTCCGATTGTTTTTCATAGTTAAATTATATCCATAATATTTCGTTTTCCAAAACGACACACTATAGAAACAAAAAGAGATGGAAAACAAATTAATTTGTTTTCCATCTCTAAAACTTTATGGTAAAAATTAACCTAAATATTTAATAAATTCTTCCTTTGGCTTTCTTTCAGGCGCAGCAGGTTCTTTTACAGGATAACCCAGGGGAGTTACTGTTGCAACAAGATGATTTTGAGGCACATTAAGAGTTTGCTTGACGCTTTCTTTATCCATACCTGCAATCCAGCAGGTGCCTAAATTGTAGAAACGTGCCGCTAACATAAAGTGGTAAGATACAATGCATCCGTCTTCCATCGGTCTGCTTGTTTTGTCAGGATCTACGCAAATTGCAACGGCCATAGGTGCACGGCCAATGGGGGCACTGCTTCCATCTCTTACATTAGCAAGTTCTTCCAATGCTTTTTTATCCGTTACGGCTACAAAATAAAATGCTTGTGAGTTGTTGGCAGTTGGAGCAAATCTGGACAGTTCAAATACTTCGTGAAGAACATCTTTCGGAACTTCTTTGTCTTTGAATTCCCTTATACTTCTTCTTTTCATAAGTAATTCTTTACCGTTTAGCACTTTTTCATTTTCATACATTTTTATTACCTCCTTTTAATCCTGTCTAATGTGGTTTTTATTTTGTATATTTACTTTAAGATGTTTATATTATTTTATAGTCCGATACTAAAATGTCAAGAACCTGTATGCTTATTCTTACGGCCAGTAATATATTGTTACAGTTCGTGTGTCGTTATCCCAGTCAACATTAGCATTAAGGTGTTCTGCTATGAATCTTAAAGGAAGATAAGTCCTTCCGTTAATAGTGATTGGAGTTACTTTACTGTTGTTCGGGTCTATCTGCATGTTAATGCCGCCTACTATTGCCGTACTACTATCTATTGTGAGGATTAGCGTGCGGTAGTTGAGGTTGATTGTTATTTCTCTTTTTTTCCCATTCCAGTTGACTGTTCCTCCTAATGATTCTATCAGTACTCTTATTGGAAGAAGTGTCCTGTCATTCTTTATGATTGGTTTGCTGTTCTGTGCATCAATAGTTTTGGTTATGCCGTTTATGCTGATGGTTGGGTTGTCAATCTGGAGTGTGATAATTGTTGCAGGAGTGGGGACAATGTAATTTACAGTGTATGTTTCTGTTATCGCATTTCCTGTTTTGTCGGTTGCTTGTACCGTGATAATATTCTTTCCTTGCGTAAGAGTGCATGTGATATTGAGTTTACCTGATAGCGGCAATGCTATAGTTTTACCGTTTATTTCAACTTCTTTTATGCCCGTGCCTGTATCAAATATGGTTCCTGTAATGTTAAGTTCATTAGATGAAACTGATTCAGGCATATTATTAAGTTTAATAACTGGCGGTTTTGTATCTAATATTACCCTGAATGATTTTGTGGCAAAGTTGCCACTTGCATCATATACTGTTACCTCTATATCATTTATTCCTTCGAAAAGTGTAATCGTTGGGTCATTTCCTATTGGAAGGCCCATTATGTCTTTTATTGTTATGCCATTATTTTTAACTACTGTTCTTGCAATATTCCCTGAATTGTCTGCTGCAATAAGGTCAAAGGAAAAGAAAGAAGAGGATGTGATAGTGGAAACATTAAGGTCTACTCCCGAAAGTGTTAATGTTGGCGGTGTTGTATCAGGGATTTTTATAAATGTTACCGAGATTGTATGATTGCTTGTTACATTAGTAAATGTGTATGTTTTGCTTAGCGGTTTAATAGAAGAACCATCAACAATTACCTGATCTATCATATATCCTGTGTCTGCTGTAATAGTAAATATCTGACTATCTCCATAATTTATCACAATATCCCCGGAAGGAGAGATTGTGCCATTAGAGTCTGCTGAAGCAATGATAGTATATGTATCAATTTCAAATAGAGCAGTAATGTTTTTGTCAGCATTCATTGTGACTGTGAGAGGATTATCACTTCCGGTAGCATCGCCGCCATCCCAATTGACGAAATGCCAACCCGTATCAAGTGTTGCAGTAAGTGTTGCAACTGCACCATAGTCATAGTTAATTTGATCAGGATTCTTTGTCACACTACCATTACCAGAAACTGTTACATTCAATGTATATGTATCAATTGCAAATGTTACTGATATTGTGTGGTTTGCTTTTACACTCTCAAACGTGTATGTTGAGACGCTACCGACTGATATATTGTCAACAAGAACATCTTTAATATGATATCCTGTGTCAGGTGTGATAATGAATGTCTGGTTGCTGCCGTAATTAACAGTTATGTTGCCTGAGGGAGATATTGTGCCATTAGAGTCTGCTGTTGAATTGATTGTATATGTATCTGCCGCAAGGTCGCTATTGAATTTACACACAAACGTATCGTAAGTACCGCTATTGTTTATTTGGTATGCTCCACTGATTGTTGGATAGTCGGAAGAGTTTGTGAAGCCTGTTGCGTATATATTATCTGATGAGTCAATAATAATGGCACGAGCTTCTTCATCGTTGGTTCCTCCTATAAATGTGGATGCGGAGAGCACAGAAAGATCACTATTAAATTTACTTACAAAAACATCGCTACTTCCATTAAACTCTGTCTCATATGCCATATCGGTTGTCGGGTAATTGGCTGATAGCGTTTTGCCTGTAATATATACATTGTTTTCTGAATTAAGAGCGATTCCATAAGCATAATCATAATTGCTTCCACCAACAAAGGTTGAAGCTAAAAGCGTAGAAAGGTTATCAGAAAGTTTGCTCACAAACGCATCATATCCGCCATTATTACCTGATTGGTATGTGTCAATAGTTATTGGATAGTCGGAAGAGTAAGTTTCTCCTGTGATATACACATTGCCAGATGAATCAAATGCAAAAGCATAAGCCCTATCATTATTGCTGCCACCTACATAAGTTGAAGATGAAAGCACTTTAAGATCATTTGTTAATTGGCTCACAAAAACATCAGTGAGGCCTTTTCTTTCGCTCTGATATGCATTTGTAGTTATCGGATAATCGGAAGAATCTGTATATCCTGTGATATACAGATTGCCTGATGAATTGAGAGCAATTTTAAAAACATTGTCAGAACCGCTTCCTCCTATAAATGTGGAAGAGGAGAGTACAGAAAGGTCATTATTAAATTTACTAACAAAAGCATCATACCCACCACTATGGACAGTTTGGCATACATCAACAGTAGTCGGGTAATTGATTGAATTTGTGTATCCTGTGATATATACGTTGTCTAATGAATCAAGGGCAATTCCATAGGCATAATCATAACTGCTGCTGCCGATATATGTGGAAGATAAAAGCGTAGAAAGGTCATTTGACAGTTTGCTTATAAAAGCATCATAATTTCCATTATTAGCTACTTGATATGCATTGATGGTTGGATAATTAGTTGAATTTGTGAAACCTGCAATGTACACATTGCCAGATGAATCAAGAGCAAGGGCATAGGCCCTGTCGGTGCTGCTTCCTCCTATAAATGTGGATGCGAAAAGAGCAGAAAAGTCACTATTGAATTTGCTCACAAAAACATCATACCCGCCACTTTTAGCAGTTTGGTATACGCCAGTAGTAGTCGGATAACTAAATGAATTTGTGTAGCCTGCGATATACACGTTATTTGATGTATCAAGGACGACATCATAGCCATAATCAGAATCGCTTCCCCCAACAAAGGTGGAAGCTAAAAGCGGGTCTATCACGAGGGGAATGGTTTTGTCGTAGTTTCCTACATCAAATGCATAGATATCTTTATTCACCGTGTATTTAACTTCTACATATGTTCTTTTACCGTTAATTTCTTGATATGCTATTGGTTTTGTAAATGCTATAGTACCTAATGAAGTATTTGCTAAGAGTTCTCCCCCTCTTCCCAATGTAAGAGTGTCTGCACCGCTTATCTTTATTTTTATATCTTTTACGTCTCCTTTACTGCTTATGTAAAAGAGTTTTTCCACATTGTTGCCATAAGCTTTTAGTTTAACCTCTATTCCTTCATACGGCTCTCCAAGCGATATGGTATTGTAGGTAGAGATATTCTTTTTCCATTGAGACGAATCGTCTCCTAAAAGGATGTTAATTTTTGTTTCTGACAAATCTTCGCCACGTACGGAAGGTGCATTTGCATTAACAAGCGTTTCTTTCAGCGCAATAGTTTTGTATTCATTGGTTGCATTTTCTTTTATTTCCCCCAGTGAGTAGACAATTTCACTTTTGCGGGTTACAAATGCAGTACCGCACAGAGTGGAAGCATAAAAAGAAACTCCTTTGTCAGCTTGCCCTTCGTTTTTAATAAATGGCACACTGGCATTTGCTATTATGCTGTTAATTTCGCTTTCAATAGGGGTATTGTGCTGAGGAATAAGGGGTTTTAAAAGTAAAGACCGTGAAAAATACATTGTTGATATCGTAATGCTTAGTACAAAAAACAGTAGTGCTTTTTTCAAGTGTTTCTCCATCAATCCTCTCTTTACATTAAAATAGTAAAAACAATTTACTACCAGTGCCTTAAGTATGTCTGTATTCAGTTTGCAGAGTTACACTTTTCCTTAAAAGCAACCAAAATAATTGTAGAACTGTTTCAAAAATTTGCAAACATTTTTTTAGATTTATGTTTGGTAATTGATGTGTTTTAGAAAAGATTAAAAAGCATTATAATTTATTAATATGAAAATACATATTCTGACAATTTTTCCTGAACTTTTTGAATGCGTGGGAAAGGAAGGAATTATTAAAATAGCAACTGAAAGAGAGTTGCTGGATCTTTATTTGCATAATCTTCGTGATTATACAAAAGATAAACATAGAACAACCGATGATACTCCATATGGTGGTGGCGCAGGAATGGTAATGTTTGCAGGTCCGGTTCTTAAAGGTATTGCTGATATAGAAAAAAAGTTCGGACCAAGTTACAAAGTGATACTTACTCCGCAGGGAGAACGGTTCACTCAAGAAACGGCAAATTTCTTAAAAGATAAAGAATCTCTTCTTTTTATTCCAGCTCATTATGAAGGCATTGATGAAAGAGTGATTGAGCTGGCGGATATGGAATTATCGACTGGCGATTATGTAGTAAGTGGCGGCGAATTGCCTACAATGCTTGTTGTTGATGCAGTTGTGCGCCTTATCCCGGGAGTGCTCGGAAACAGATCTTCTTTGAGTGAAGAAAGCTTTGAGAATAACCTTCTCGAGTACCCTCACTATTCGCGTCCGAGAGAAATATGTGGCAAAGGAGTGCCTGATGTACTTATTTCAGGACATCACGAAAACATAAAAAAATGGAGATTAAAACAATCGCTAAAAAGAACCCTGATAAAAAGGCCAGATTTGATCCTTAAAAAAAGGTTTACAAAGGAAGAAAAAGAGCTTTTGGAAGAAATAAAAAATGAATTGGAAGAGGTTTTAAAGGAGATACTAAATAGGTGAAGCTCTATACTGCTTTGCTGCACTACCCTGTATATAACAAAAATAAGGAAATAATTGTCACAAGCATTGTTATTCATGATATTCACGATATGGCACGTGCTGGAAAAACATTTGGTACAAAAAATTTGTATATTGTGCAACCCTTTGAAAAAGAAAGGGCAATTGTTGAACGAATAAAAAAATTTTGGGAAACAACCGGCAAAAAATATAACCCAAACAGGAATGAAGCAATCGAAATTGTCAAGCTTTCTGAAAGTTTTGAGGAAACAATTGCGGATATATCTGAAATGGAAGGCGAAAAACCCGTTATTATAGGAACGTCAGCACAAGAAAAAGATGCAAGGATGATAAGTTATGATGAAGCGTGTAACTTCCTTAAGAAAGATACTCCGGTACTTATAGTGTTTGGTACGGGTTGGGGAATAGCAGGGGAAGCTCTTAAAAAAATAGATTTTTTCCTTCCCTCCATTAAAGGAACAGGCACATTTAACCATCTATCGGTAAGAAGCGCATTTTCCATTGTTCTGTACAGATTAAGTACTGCGTTATAGGATGTTAAATCTCGTTCACCATTTTTCTTTATCTATAATTGTTGGGGTTGGGTAAATACTTGGTCTAATGCTGGGTTTTTATCATGTTGTAAGTGTATTGACACGAAATAAAAATAACATATAATTGCGTAAAATGGTAGAAAAAGGTAAAATGAAAACTTTTAATGAAAGTGCAAGGGAGGACATCGAAGAGCCTCCATCCAAATGCCTGAAAAGTCAAAGGACTCTTTATGTTTTATTCAATCATATTTTTCTAAAAATTTACGGAGGGAAAAATGGAAAAGGCTCTAATCCTTTGTGAAAGAATGTTTGATTCCACAGAGGGGAAAACAGCACACGGATTACTACGATATTCAAAACGATTTGAAATTGTTGGCATTATCGATTCTTTTCACAATGGAGAAGATTCAGGAGTAGTTCTTGATGACGTTTACAATGGTATTCCTTTCTACAAAAATATTGCAGATGCTATTAATGAAAACCCGGATGTAAAATTCCTAATCATAGGTATAGCAACTGACGGCGGACGATTGCCACACTTTTTCAGGTCCATTATTGCTTACGCTATTTCGCATAAAATGGGCATTGTAAATGGATTGCATGAATATTTATCGGAAGACCGTGAATTTTTAAAACTTGCCGCTTTACATGGAGTAGACCTCGTTGATGTAAGAAAACTGTCCTCGGGGTCTCATTTCTTTCGTGGCGAAATCGAAAATGTAAAAGCTGTCAAAATTGTTATTCTTGGCACGGATTCGGCTATCGGGAAAAGAACTACGGCATTAAAGATTAAAGAAGCGTTTATCGATAAAGGCCTTAAGGTTACATTTATTGGTACAGGGCAAACTTCATGGATACAAGGGGAAAAATACGTATCTATCATTGATTCAACAATAAATGACTTTGTAGCAGGAGAACTTGAACATATTACAGTTCAGGCATATTACGAAGAAAATCCGGATGTTATTATTATTGAAGGGCAAGGAAGCATTCTTCACCCTGCATATCCTGGGGGCTTTGAGATCATTGCTTCAGTAAGGCCAGATGCAATTATTTTGCAGCATGCCCCAAAACGAATGAAATTTGATGGATTCAGTAATTATGTTATTCCTTCTTTAAAGAGATTTATTTTTATCATAGAAGCGCTTTCCAGAAAAAAAATCATTGCAGTTACAATAAATCATGAAAGAATGAAAAAATACGAATTAGAAAATATGGAGAAAAACATAGAGAAGCGGTATCATATACCGGCAACTGATCCACTGTGGGATGGAACTGATAGAATTGCCGATATTATTTTATCTCACTTTCCTTCATTGAAGAAGAAGGTTTTAGAAAAAGGCAAGGCATGTATAAGAGTATAACAAACCTGCAAAGGATCACTGTTGGGGGGTTAAAAATTAAAAACAGCCATATATCGGCTAAGTACACTGTAACAGATGCATATAGCAATACTGATTCGTTTACTATTCATTTCTCATACAAGCCGGAAATAGAAAAAAGGTTCATTGAGCCTTTTGCAGGACTCATTGTATCTGCGCCCGCAATAAACTACGCACTTTTTTCTGAAGAGATTATCTTTGATGTCCCACTTTCAAGTGAAGAAATTGATTTTATCAAGTTAATGTGCCAGGTTACAGCAAAAGATATTCTGGTAAATAAGTTTATAAAGAAAACAAGGTTTATCAAAGAAGACGTAAGGGAAAATTTATTGAGAGAAATTGGATCAATCGAACTATCCTTGAGTGAGCTCTGTTTCCCTAATAAAAAGATAAAGATGGAAAATTATTCCATGGATATTAATAAAGCATTAATCCTTTCTTCCGGTGGGAAAGAATCGCTTCTATCCTACGGACTTCTTAAGGAAGCGGGATTTGCAACCTATCCAGCGTTTTTTAACGAATCGGGAAGACATTGGCTTACGGCAATTACTGCATACAGAGAATTCAGTGAAAGAGACAAAAATACACTCAAAGTTTGGTCGAATGTGGATAGACTTTACAATTTTTTCTTGAGAAAACTAACTTTCATAAAGCCAAACTACTGGAAAATTAATAAAGATACATATCCAATAAGGCTGTTTATCTTTGGGCCATATATTGTCTCTTTTTTACCTTATATAATAAAAGAATCCATAGGAAATATTCTTCTTGGGAATGAATTTGATGACACGGCCCTTTTTGCTAATAGTGCTAACGTTAAAAAAGGTTTTACGCATTATTATGGGATGTACGACCAGACGGCTGAATTCGACAAAGCTATAACTGAATTTTTAAATAAAGATGGGGTACATGTGACACAATGGTCAATTGTAAGAGCTCTTTCCGGATTCCTTGTAGAAAAGATTCTTGGAAAAAATTTTCAAGACTTATTTATGCTTCAGCATTCCTGCCATAGTGTTCATATCGAGGATGGCAGGATTATGCCGTGTGGACAATGTCGAAAATGCCTTGGTGTCGAGCTTTATTTGGCAGGAAATGGATTAAATGGGAAAAAGATAGGTTACAAAAGAGAAGACATGGAGCAATTACTTCCAAGATTAGAAAAAACAAAATTAGGGTTAGATGAGAAAGAATTTCAGCATGCCCTCTTTAATACAACAGGAGGAAAAAAAGGAAAAGAATTTAAGGAAATAGAAGCCCTTCAGTTTAATACTACTACATCTCCAATAGAAAATATTCCGATTTATACAAGGGAAAAGGTTATCTCTTCTCTTCTTGCTTATGTGCCAGAGGTATATTTTAATGAAATATTCTTCAGCGGAGATGTTTTTATGGAGAAAGAAATATGGAAATAGAAATTTCGCATCTCTCTTTTGAAGAATTAGACAATTTTATTCAAGAGGGGGATTTTTCTATAAAAAATGATTTTGTTTTTATGGTTAAAAAAACAGAGGAAAAAGATTTTACCTCTTTTGGAATTAAAAAAATGCCTTTCAAGACAGAAATTACAAGCAAAGAATTTAAAAAAGAATTTAAAATAAACCAATATAGAGATATGATAAAAGAGATAATGCAAAGAGATAAAATTAGTTTTAAGGCAATTTGTAATGGCGAGATCTGCGGAGTTATTGTTGCAGAGAATGAACAATGGGAAGACACTATATTCATAGATGAACTTGTAGTGGATAAAGTATTTAGAAATATGGGGGTAGGTTCTCAATTATTAAAAGCAGTAAAAAAAGCTGCCAGATCAAAAAATGTGAGCCAACTAATGCTTCAGGTTGACTGCAGAAACTATTCTGCCATTTATTTCTATATAAAAGGGGGATTTAAAATTATAGGAGTAATACAGAGAAGAATTCCGGTTCTTCTACTTGTTGATCATATTGAAAAATTTAGAAAGGAGGTGAAAAAGGATGAATAAGCAGGATCTTATTGATGCGCTTGCCAAAAAAACAGGTTCGAAGAAAAAAGAGGCAGAGCAGTTTTTAAGCGCATTTACAGAAACAGTTTCAAAATCATTAAAAGCTGACGAAAAGGTTGCTCTTATCGGATTTGGTACTTTTGGAGCGAGAAAAAGAGCAGGACGAACGGGAGTAAATCCAAGAACCATGGTAAAAATCCAAATCCCCGCAACAACAGTGCCTTTCTTTAAAGCAGGGGAAACCTTGAAAAAAGCAGTAAAGTAGAAAAGCAGTAAAAATAAAAGGGAAAGAATTTTCCTTTCCCTTTTATTTTTCTATGTAGCATGTTGTATCTCTTAGCGCTTCAGCTAAAAACAAAGCGAATAAATTGTATTTACTTTGCGATGCTTTGAAAGTCTTTGCGTAACTTGCTTTAGTCATTTTTGTCCGTGAGGAATAGATAATTTTATTTGACTTAAAATAGTTTAATCAAACAAATTGTATTTGCTTTAAGCAGACTTTAGAAAATCTTGTATAACCTTTTCTCGCAGGCCCTGTGCACCTATAAACCGTGAAGCATATCTATTGACTTCCACTAAAAAAAATGATAAACTTTAAATAATTTAAAAAAAGGAGGAGGAAATATGAAAAACACAATTACAAACTTAACAAAAGCATTTATTGGGGAAAGTCAGGCAAGGAATCGTTATACTTTCTATGCAAATCTTGCCAAAAAAGAAGGATTTGAGCATATCGCAGGGATTTTTTTGTTAACAGCTGAAAACGAAGGAGAGCACGCTAAATGGCTGTTCAGATTAATCAACGACCTTAAAAAACAGAGCGACGAAAACTTAGATGAAATAAAAGTCGAAGCTGCAGCTTCGACAATTTTAGGCACTACTGCTGAAAACCTAAAAGCAGCAATAGCGGGCGAAAACTATGAACATACTGAGATGTACCCGGAGTTTGCAGACATAGCAGAAAAGGAAGGCTTTCCTGAAATTGCGCGGCGAATAAGAGCCATTGCTATTGCAGAAAAACACCATGAAGAAAGATATAAAAAGCTGTTGAAAGAAATCAAGGAAAATACGGTTTTTAAGAAGGATAAAAAGGTTTATTGGGTATGTAAAAAATGCGGTTACATACATGAAGGAGAAGAACCGCCTGAAGTATGTCCATCCTGCAGCCACCCGAAAAATTATTTTGAACTTCAATGCAAAGAGTTTTAGATAATTTAACGTAAGGGGAAAAGAAGCGAGGGATTATAATGGAGAACAATATAAAAAATTTGAAAGCACTACACAAGATTAGCTATGGCCTGTATATAGTAAGTTCTATTAGAAATGAAAAACTGAATGGCCAGATTGCAAATTCGGTAGTTCAAATCACATCGGAGCCTGCAACAATAGCAGTAAGTATAAACAAACAAAACTTAACACACGAATTCATAAAGGAAAGCAAAGTTTTTGCAGTTTCGGTTCTCACAAAAGAGGCCTCAATGAAATTTATAGGACAGTTTGGTTTTAAATCTGGAAGAGATATCGATAAATTTGACGGAGTTAACTACAAGTTAGGTGTAACCGGTGCTCCAATAGTTCTGGAATATTCAATAGCTTATCTTGAAGCCGAAGTTGTCAGTGTAATAGATGTAGGCACACACACCATCTTCATTGGAACGATAGTTGATGCCGATATATTAAATGAAGGTGAACCTATGACCTATGCATATTATCATACTGTAAAAAAAGGCAAATCACCAAAAACAGCACCAACATATATAGAAGAAGAAAATCAAAAGGAGGAAAATGAAATGAAAAAGTACAGATGCACAGTTTGCGGGTATGTGTACGATCCCGAGGTAGGGGATCCGGATTTTGGAGTTAGTCCGGGGACATCGTTTGAGCAACTACCTGAGGATTGGGTATGCCCTGTGTGCGGAGTAGAAAAAACAGAATTTGAAGAAGAGTAACGTAAATGTCAGCACGAGAAATTAAATCTGATATTTACAGCGTAGGTGCAATTGATTGGGATAGAAAACTTTTTGATGAGCTTATTCCTTTACCAGAAGGGACGAGTTATAATTCCTATATCATAAAAGGTAACCAAAAAACAGCACTAATAGATACAGTTGACCCAGCAAAAGAAAAGGAACTTATAGCAAATCTTGAAGAGCTAAAAATAGACAAAATAGATTATATTATTGCTAGCCATGCCGAGCAAGACCATTCTGGTTCTATCCCGAAGATACTGGAACTTTATCCTGATGCAAAAGTTGTGACTAACCTAAAATGTCAAAAAATGCTTATGGATCTTCTTTATATTAACGATGATAAATTCATTATTATAGATGATGGAGAGACTTTGTCACTTGGAAATAAAACTCTTCAATTTATTTTTGCTCCATGGGTTCATTGGCCCGAAACGATGTTTACATATCTTTTAGAAGACAAAATTTTGTTTACCTGCGATTTTCTTGGTTCACATTTTGCATCAGACAAACTTTTTGTTGAAGATGAAACGGCTGTGTATCTCGCAGCAAAGCGTTACTATGCAGAGATTATGATGCCCTTTAGAACTACTATCAGAAAAAATATTGAAAAAATTTCAGAACTTGAAGTTGATGTAATTGCACCGAGCCATGGGCAAGTTTACAAAAATCCTGAATTTATCATCAATGCTTACAAAGACTGGATATCCGACGAAGTAAAAAACGAAGTCGTTATCCCTTATATTTCAATGCATGGAAGTACCGCTAAAATGGTGGAATACCTTGAAAATGATCTTGAAGATAAAGGTATAAGGGCGAAGTCATTTAATCTGACCGAAACAGATCTAGGAGAATTGGCAGCCGCCTTGGTAGATAGCGCTACTGTAGTAATTGGCTCGCCAACCGTGCTAATGGGACCTCATCCTGCTGTTGTGTATGCTGCATACCTTGTTGGTGCTTTAAGGCCAAAAACTAAATTCGTGTCTGTTATTGGTTCTTACGGATGGGGAGGGATGATGGTCGAGCAGCTCAAAGGGATGCTGGGCAATCTTAAGGTAGAATTACTTGAACCAGTTATTGTAAAAGGGTATCCAAAAAAAGAGGATTTTGAGGCTCTCAATAAATTAGCCGATGAAATTCTCAAAAAGCACGAAACTATTATCAGCAAAGAGGTGTAAAAATGACAAGAAAATTAGAAATTTATAAATGCGAAGTATGCGGAAATATTGTGGAAGTGTTGCATACAGGAAAAGGGGAGCTAGTGTGTTGTAACAAACCAATGAAACTATTTGAAGAAAAAATAGAAGATGCCGGTAAGGAAAAACATGTGCCGGTGACAGAAAAAACAGACAGAGGAGTAGAAATAAAAACTGGGTCCATCCCTCATCCAATGGAAGAAAATCATTATATCGAGTGGATAGAAATAGTAGCAGACGGTAGGAGTTATAAAAAGTTTCTAAATCCGGGAGATAAGCCGGAAGTAGAGTTTGAAATAAAAGCAGAAAAAATTGAAGCAAGAGCATACTGTAATGTGCATGGTTTGTGGAAATCGTAAGATTTCTATTTGCTAATAGACCCAATAGATTGTTTTATAATCTTGCCCTTTGTCATCTAACAGCTGGTGAAGGGCAATTTTTTTTGGATGTATGCTATAATGCACAGAATTACAAAAAAAAAGGAGATGATAGACATGGCATTTAAAGCACTTTTTATTGCTCATGCTCCAGATGCAGAATTAGAAAAACACAGGTGTGCAATAAAAACGCCCAATTATAATCTTTTTGTGGCAGTTGTGAAGAATCAAGAGCAGGCCATTGAAGTATGCAAAAAATTTGTAGAGGAGGAAGGTGTTCACTCAATTCTTCTCTGTCCGGGATTTAAGCATAGAGACGTTGCAGAAATATCCGAGGCAGTTGGGGAAAATGTGGGCGTTTTTGTTGCAAGAGGAGATAGTCAGAGTAACAAAGTTTCCATGAAAGCAATGGAAGAGGAAGGCTGGTTTCAGGGGAAAACAACATAAATTAGAAGGCTCTAAAAATAAAAAGGAGACGACATGATTGAGGTAAAAGATTTGTATTTTAAGTATTCTGAAAAAGATGTTTTTTCTATTGATCACATCTCGTTTAAAATTGACAAAGGGGAGATATTTGGTTTTCTTGGCCCAAATGGGGCAGGCAAAACTACCGTCCAAGCAATCCTTACGGGTTTGCTAAAACAACAGGGAGGGAGTGTGCTTTACCAGGGGGGAAGCATAGAAGGACAAAAAGGGGATTTTTACAACAAAATAGGTGTTTCATTTGAATTCCCTAACCTTTATGGCAAACTAACCGGTTATGAAAATCTAAAGTATTTTGCAGGCCTATTTTCAGTGCCTACTGTGGATCCCAATTTTTTGTTGGATCTTGTCGGGCTTAAAGATACTGCAAACAAACGTACCGAATATTATTCAAAGGGCATGAAGCAGAGGGCTGTTTTTGCCAGGTCTCTAATTAATAATCCGGAAATATTGTACTTAGATGAACCAGTGTCGGGATTGGATCCAACCACGGCAAAAAATATTAAACAAGTCATTCAAAAAGAAAAAGAAAAGGGAACAACAATATTTCTTGCCACACATAATATGTTTGTGGCAGAAGAGTTATGTGATGAAGTTGCTTTTATAAATAATGGCAAAATAATCACCGTAGATACACCTAAAAATTTAAAGCTTCAATATGGAAGCAAATCAGTAGAAGTCGAATATAAAATGAACGGACATGTGCATAAAGAGCTGCTTTTTTTGGAAAAGAAAGATGACAAAAGCAAGTTACAAAACATAATAACTAACAATCAAATAATCACAATGCATTCAAAAGAAGCCACTCTTGAAGAGATTTTTATAAAGGTAACCGGCAGAGGTTTGATATAAAGATGAAAAAATTGTGGACTTTACTTAAAGTTGATTATACAATGGCGCTTAGGAGCAATTTTATTTTAATAACCCTTATTCTTGCTATACTGCTTGCCGTTCTTATTAACTTTGTGCTTCCTGAAAAATTGAATACCGAGATGAATACCTATATTTTAGATAGAACCAGCAATACAAGAATAGCTACTTTCTTAAATGCTGCAGGCGATGAAGGTAGCGCTATTAAAATAGAAGTAACCAAATCGGAAGAAGAGCTAACAACAAAGCTAACTAAAAGCAACGGAGCAGGCGTCATTTTTGAAGATGATAAAGTAATAATCGTGAAACAAGGATACGAAGATGAAGCTACTCTTAATTTAATGACTGCAACGATCAATTTACTTACAAAAAAGTTATCAGGGGTATATTCTCCTACTTCCTTCAAATATACAGTGTTGGAACCACAATCCACTGAAAAATTGCCGTTCAATAAATTTATGATACCACCTCTGATTGTTCTGGATGTATTTCTTTTAGGTTTTATGTTTATTGCAGCTATGATATTTCAGGATAAAAAAGAAGGAATTATTAATGCCTACCGAATAAGCCCTATAAATATATTTGGATACATTACATCAAAAGTTGTTATTAATTCATCTTTATCCATTGCACTTTCTCTTATTCTTGTTGCAGCAACTGTTGGATTTCACATGAATTATTTGCACTACTTTGTAATTGTGACGCTGTCTGCATTACTTATTTCATCTTTAGGTATGTTACTAAGCCAGTTTTATAATTCATTATCTGAGTTTATGTATGTTCTTATTGCATTTTCTCTCATCATTGCGATACCTGTAATTAGTTATTCCCAACCATCATTTTCTGTGCCGTTCTTTAAATATATTCCATCCTATCCTATTATGTTTGAAATAAAAAACATTATATCTTCAGTGCAAAGCAAAGAAATCTGGAGTTTATCATTATTGCTTGCAGTTGAACTGGCTGGCGTATTGGTGCTTGTTTATTTTACGTCAAAAAGAATATTGTTCGGGGGGAGACAATCATCATGAAAAAAATTATAAACCTTGCCAAAAAGGATCTAATCAACGCGTTCAGGGATAAGCTTTTAGTATATATGATAGTTGCGCCTATCATTATGGCGATATTAGTCATTCTTTTTACACCCTCCCTTGACAGCCCAAAATTAAGGTTTGCTGTAGATAATAGTGTGCCGCATAGTTTTATTGTAGAGCTTGAAAAATATGGCACCATAGAATCTTTCAATTCATTTAGTAAACTAGAGCAGAGAGTATTAATGTCCGATGACGTACCTGGTATCATCTATCATGATGGGGGATTTGAAGTAATATTGCAAGGAAACGAGGAAGATTATTCAAAGGCATTACCCGGAATGATTATTGAAAATGCTTCGCAGAGCGAGCCTATAATGCCGATAGAAATACAATCTTTGGATGTCAATAGGTCCATTATTAGAAATGTGGTCGAGATAAGTATACTCGTTATCATTATTATTATGGGCGGGGCCATTATGGGGATGATGATTGTTGAGGATAAAGAAAGTAAGGCAATAAAATCACTTGCTGTATCTCCACTAACTACAGGAAAATATCTTTTCGAAAAAGCCGCTGCTTCCGTTATCTATTCATTTATTTTTTCTTTTGTAACTGCTTTTATCATGTGGAGGTTTGCGTTCAATGCGGTCAATTTATTGGTAGTAATTATCCCATTCTGCCTTTTTGGTATTGCAGTTGGTTTTTTAATTGGAATATTTGCAAATAGCCAGAACTCGTCAATTGTGTTTATAAAAACAGTGTCGTCTGTGGTAATAGCTATATCTATTGCTTCCGTGTTTATTCCTCGTAAACTTGAATGGATGCTTTATGTATTTCCAAATTTCTGGGCATTTAAAGTTTTGAAAATTGTTTTTATAGATAAAAGTTTTAATTATTTTAATTCATTTCTGGTTGCTATTATTACTAATTCTCTTTTAGTTTTTGCTCTAACCATATATGCACAGAAGAAGTTTAAGCTAAGATAATTCAAAGTGAATTTAAAAAATTGTATAACAACTCAAAGGTGGGTAGCAGGCGATTTAAGAATAAGAAAAATAGGGATGTTCATAAAATTCACAATAAAGCAACAATTTATTTTACACCGTTTTAATGCTCAAATATATTGCTAAATTATAAGAAATCGTTATAATAAACTGAATTAATGTTATTTTTAGGCAAAAGGAGTTGACGAGCAATGGAAAGAATTAGAGAAATTGAAAAAGAATATTTGAAAGAAAATATCCCTGACTTTAATGTGGGCGACACAGTAAAAGTCCATGTGAGAATTAAAGAAGGAGAAAAAGAGAGAGTTCAGATATTTGAGGGCACAGTGTTGGCGAGGAAGCATGGTAGCATAAATGAAACATTTACTGTAAGAAAGCTTTCATACGGAGTGGGAGTAGAAAGAGTATTTCCCCTTCATTCTCCAATGATAAAAAAGATTGAGGTAAAAAAGAGAGGTAGCGTCAGAAGGGCAAAGCTGTACTATTTAAGAGATAGGGTAGGTAAAGCGCAAGTAGTTAAAGAAAAAAAGAAAAATAAATGAGCAAAGAGTTGAAAAGCTGGATTATAATAATTGTGCTGGCTTTTGTCGTAGCATTTTTGGTAAGATCGTTTATTGCACAACCATATCGCATTGAAATGACGTCCATGGTGGATACGCTTTCTCCTGACGACCTTGTTCTTGTAGACAAAATTTCTTATAAACTTCGTTCTCCAAAAAGAGGAGAAGTAGTGATATTTACTCCTCCAATTGACAGCAAAAATAAGTACATAAAAAGAGTCATTGCGTTGCCAGAAGAAACGATAGAAATAAAAGAGAATACTGTATATATAGACGGAAAAGCTCTTAACGAGCCCTATGTTTACTCGCCTATATTAAAAGATTACGGACCGGAAAAAATCAGAGACGGTTATGTGTTTGTTATGGGAGATAATAGAAGCGTAAGTATGGACTCACGTTATTTCGGATCAATTCCTATGGAAAGCATTATAGGAAGGGCTGTTATTGTGTACTGGCCTTTTAATCACATAGAAAATCTTAATGCGTATAGCGGAGAAACTCCTTAAGATTATTGGAGTAGATGAAGCTGGGAGAGGTCCATTAGCAGGGCCAGTTGTATCGGCAGCAGTAATTATAGAAGAACGAATTGATGGAATAAAAGATTCAAAAATCCTATCCAAACGAAAAAGAGAGATTCTTTTTTGTTTAATACAAGAAAAAAGTATTGCGTTTGGAGTAGGTATAGCAAACCCTGAAGAAATCGATCAATTTAATATTCTCAATGCATCGCTTCTTTCTATGAAAAGAGCGATTAAATCTCTTGAACTCTGCTATTTTTATCACTTCAATTCTCCGTTAGAAAATGTAATAGTGCTTGTGGACGGGCTTTTTAAAATCCCCGATATTTCTTATCCGCAGGTAGCGATAGTTAAGGGAGATAATAAAATATTTGAAATAAGTACTGCCTCGATCATTGCAAAGGTGGTAAGAGATAGAATGATGTGTGCGTTCGGGAAAAGGTATCCTGAATATGAACTATGCACGCATAAAGGATACCCTACAAAAAAACATAGAGAACTTATAAAACGCTATGGGCCATCGGCGATACATAGAAAAAGTTTTAAGGGAATAGCATGTGAATAACAATAGAACCACCGGGAAGAAAGGCGAAGATATTGCAGTAGATTACTTAAAAAAGAAGGGTATAAAAATCATAGCAAGAAATGTAAGAACGCCTTTCGGGGAGATTGATATCGTAGGAAAACGTGATGGGAAATTGCTCTTTATAGAAGTAAAAACGCGAAAGGATGAAACATTTGGAACGCCTGTTGAAGCAATTACAAAGAAAAAATTGCTTCACATTGTTAGGTCAGCGACATATTATATGCATGGAAACGATAAAGATTTTGGTATTGGTGCAGTTTCCATTTTAATGGATGGCGCACATTACAAAATTGAATATATTGAAAATATCCTTTAAGTTGGTTGAAAGGATGAATATCTCAGGCAAAACGGGGATTGTACAGTGTTTTGTGGAAAGTAGTCCATATTGGCTGGGGCGGAAGGATTCGAACCTTCGAATGACGGATCCAAATTCCGTTGCCTTGCCACTTGGCTACGCCCCAATGCCAGTTTATTGTACAGATAAACGGAGAGTTGTCAAGAGATGAGCACTGGGCACTGAAAGGAAAAATTTTAATTTTAGTAATTAAGAGATAAAATGTAAAAGTGAAAAAAGAATTTAATTTAAAACAAAGGAGGGCAAGCGGCTTTATTCCTTTAGTAAGGAGATGGAGTTAAAGACGCAAATTTAATATGGAAAAAAGCATAAAAATTATACCGATAGGGGGGATAGGAGAAATTGGGAAAAATTCCACTCTTCTTGAGATGGGTGGCGACCTGTTGCTTATTGACGCAGGATTTAAGTTTCCTTCTGCCAATATGCCTGGTGTAGATTATATTATTCCCGATTTTTCTTATCTTAAAAAAAGGAAAAAACATCTGAAAGGAATATTATTCACACATGGTCATATGGATCATATCGGAGGGCTTAAATACTTATTGGAGGATGTGACTCCTCCAATTATTGCTGGTTCACAGCTAGCGCTTGGTTTGGTGAAAGGGATGATTCCAACGAGTCTAAAGAAACACCAGCATTTCAGAGAGATAAAAAATGGGGATATTTTACAATTAGGCGCTTTTAATGTGCAGTTTATAAGAATGACACACAGCATACCTGGAGCTTTTGGCATTGCAATAAGAACACCATTTGGGTATATTTATCACACTGGAGATTATAAAATAGATGAAACGCCTGTGGATGGTAAGCTAATGGATATTAAAAGACTTAAAGAGCTGGGAAAAGAAGGGGTAATTGCCCTGCTTTCAGATAGTACAAATGCGGATGAAGAGGGATTTACCGGATCAGAATCGCTTATAGGGAAAAATTTAGTAAAGATTTTCCAGGAAGCGCCAGGGCGGATTATTGCAGCTTCATTTTCTACAAATATTCACAGAATACAGCAATTTGTAAATGTTGCGGAAAAATTTGAAAGAAAAGTCGTGTTTGATGGGAAAAGTATTCTCGAAAGTATACAAATAGTAAAAGAACTGGGGTATATAAAAATCCCTAAAGCTGTGGAGATAGAACAATCGGAAATTGCTGCTGTCCCAAAAAATAAACTTGTATTTATAACAACAGGTACTCAAGGAGAGCCAATGTCAGGGCTTTCAAGAATTTCTAATTCTGTTCATAAAGGGTTTTCTGTAGAGAAAGGGGACTCCGTAGTTATTTCTGCTGATCCAATTCCCGGAAATGAAAGAGAAGTGGCTAACACTATTAATAGATTGTTTAAGTTGGGAGCTAATGTATATTATCGAAAGGCAGATGGGATACATTTCTCGGGGCATTGCTCTCATGAAGATATAAAATTTATGATAAACTTGTTAAAACCAAAGTATTTTGTGCCGCTACATGGAGAATACAGGCATCTTGTAGCCGCGGAAAAAATTGCAAACGAATGTGGGATAAGCAAAAAAAATGTATTTATACTTGAAAATGGTGCAGGGGTACAAATTGTAGACGGAGAAATGAAGCGTATTCCGCGGATAAAATCAGGCGCTGTTATTATAGAGGGTAAAGTATTGATCCCCGTTAAGGATACTGAAATAGAGTTTCCTGCTATCTCAGAGCGAAGGGAAATGGCGCACAGAGGAATGGTGTTTGCTGTTGTATCTATGAGTAAAGATGACAAAATTGTAAAACCTGTTTATGTAGAATCGAAAGGGATATTATTTCCCAGAGGCAGCGAGGGAGAAATAATAAAAAACACCAAAGAAAAAATAGTTGAAACAGTTAAAAAATCTGCTAAAATAAGTGCACAACTCAACGAATTAAAAAAGCAAATCGAGAAAACGATAAAAAGAGTTTTCAGGGAAAATGTAAGAAAAACTCCTGCCGTATTTGTTATCGTAATAAAAAAGAAATAAGCGGAAGTGGCGGAATTGGCAGACGCGCTGGGTTCAGGTCCCAGTGGGTGGTTAAAGCTCATGGGGGTTCGAGTCCCCCCTTCCGCACCAAACCTGCACCTGAATTGGCAGTTTTTGATAATTTTTTGAGCGAGGTTTTTTTAGTTTTTTAGGGAACAGAGAAGAATAAAAATACAACCGAATTTTTGCAAAACATTATGACTCTTATATAATAATAAAAGATGTACAAAAAAAGGAGGTTAGTATGAAAAAAGTAATCGTGTTAAGTATTGTAGTGGCGATGTTTTTAGCTTTGTTCAGTATTGCTACACCAATTGCGCGGTTGTCAAATTCGATTCCCGTAGCAAAAGCAGAAACTCAATCAAACATCGATGTTGATACGCTCATCAAACACAAAGTAATCCAGGGCTATCCAGATGGAAGTTTCTATCTCGAAAGACTTACTACTCGCGCCGAGTTTGCAAAGATGATAACAATGTCGTTTTCCTTAGAATATCAGCTCATGTCTGATCTTGAAGAGTATTCTTTCACAGACACACCAAAAAATTTCTGGGGTTCTCCTTACATTGAACCCCTGGCGAAGGCTAACGTGATTAAAGGTTTCCCTGATGGTACTTTCAAGCCAAACAATCCCATTACTTTAGAAGAGGCAGTCGTGATCCTCTCAAGAGCGTTGGGCGTACCAGATTTAGTATCAGAAGATTCTCTTTCTAAATTTTCAGATGCTTCTTTGATCCACTCCTGGGCAAAGAACTACTTTAATTTTATGGTTTCACATGAGATTGTAGAAGGAAATCCAGATGGTACACTCAACCCTCTTCATTCCGCTATCCGTGAAGAAATTGTGCATCTCATTGCTTCTGCCAGGTTCCCTATTATCACGATTTTAAACACAAATGATTTTCATATGTATCTGCTCGGAGGGACTGATGCGGAAACCGAAAAACCTATTGGTGGAAGCGCAAGGATTGCAACTATTGTTGACAATGAAAGAGCGTACAATTCAAGAACTCTTTTAGTAGATGCTGGTGATGCCATTGGAGGAGGCCCTCCAATTGGTGCTTTCTTCTACGGCGCGAATGTAATTGAAACTTACAATGCCATAGGTTATGATATTGTTACGCCTGGTAATCACGAGTTTGATTGGGGGCAGGATTTACTTAAAGAAAGAATGTCTGAAGCGGAATACCAGTACGTGAGTGCGAATATCTTTGATACAAGAACAAACTCCACTTTTGTGGATCCGTATGTAGTGAAGAGTTTTGGTTTGGTTGATATTCAGGTCACGGGCGTTGATACCGTTGATCTTCCTATTCTTGTGAATCCAAACGGCCTTGAAGGGCTTGAAATAACTGATCCTGTTGATTCTGTCAATAATCTTCAAAAGGTTGGAGATTATGTGGTGGTTTTGTCTCACCTGGGCTATGGTGAGGACAAAAATTATCTTGCACCAAATGTAGAAGATGTCAATCTCATTATTGGCGGTCACACGCATACAGTTCTTGAGGAACCTGATGTAGTAAACGGCATACCCATTATACAGGCAGGTTCCTATGGCATGTATATTGGCAAAGTCGTTCTTAAATTTGAAACATCTGTTAAAGATGGAGCAGAACTTCTCAGCTTTAGTTATGAACTCATTCCAGTAGATGATACCGTTAAAGAAAATGCAGAAATCAAAGCACTTATTGCGCCGTACGAAGAACAGTTGAAAGTAAAAATGGACGAGGTTGTTGGTGAAGTGCTTATCGATCTTGATGGCGAAAGGGCAAACATACGGAGCATGGAGACAAACTTGGGAGACTTTGTTGCAGACTGGATGAGGAAAATTTCAGGAGCAGATATTGCTGTCGCAAACGGAGGTGGTATCAGGGCAAGTATCCCCAAAGGGCCTCTTACAGTAGGCGACATTTATACAGTACTTCCGTTTGATAATTTACTCGTTTTAATTGAAGTCACAGGACAGCAGGTTTTAGACGCTCTTGAGAATGGATTTTCCCAGGTAGAAGAAGGCGCTGGAAGATTCCCGCAAATTTCAGGGATGCGGGTAAAGATTAATCTTTCAAATCCTGTTAACGAGAGAGTTATCGAGGTAACTGTAAACGATGAACCGCTCGACCTCGAGAAGGTTTACAAGCTGGTCACAAACGACTTTATGGCAGCAGGCGGCGACGGATATGCTTCGTTTGCAGAAGCAGAGTCTTCCGAGTGGGTCACAGGAAACTGGATGAGAGATGATCTTGTTGAATACATCAAAGAAAATCCTGAAGTTTCCAAGGAAGTTGACGGAAGAATAACGATCGAAACGCCATAAAAATAAAATAATCTAAAAGAGGGGGGGATCCCCCCTCTTTAGTAGTTTGTCCTGTAGAATTGCGTTTCACTATTAAGCTTGCTATCGAATTTATTGAAAGTATTTATAAAAAATAATGTATATAAATAATAAAAGGGGAGCAAAAGCTCCCCTTTTATTATAGATCTATTTGTCTATACTTAACTTTCTTTTATAGAGATAACAATGTTGTCTTTTATTACTATTTCTGCGCCTGTAACTTTTTGCTAGAGATTATCGCCTTCTTTTATCTCTATACTTCCTTCCAGCATTGTATACGGGAAAATGGCATCAATTTCCAGTTTATCTATTACTGTGGTTTTCCCTTTTAATTCACCTATTAATGCTTCTTGAAGCATTCTTTCCTCTTCTATACGTGCCTTTAAGGATTCTACGTAACTTGCATTTCTTATACCTGCACTCTCTATAACAAGTTTTGCAAGAGACGATTTTAAATCTTTTACTTTGCTTTCAGCTGCTTCCATCTGTTTATTTAATTCTTTTTTGTAATCCTCTTTAAATTTTTCGGTTACAATTACTTTTACTAAAATATTTTGTTTAATTTGGAGCGTATTCATCGGGCTTTCCTGCCTATATTGTCATTGTTTCTTCTTTAGGCTTTGAGTTAATCTGAACGCTTGCGTTCTTCCCAATTTTGCTTGCAGCTGCTTTTACAATTACTCTAAGCGCATTTGCTGTTCTGCCCTGTTTGCCAATAACTTTGCCAATATCTTTATCCGCCACTTTGATTTCATAGATGACTGCCTGGTCTCCTGCAATTTCTGTGATGACGACTTCTTCTGGTACATCAACTAATGCTTTTACGATAGTTTCAACTAATTCTTTCATTATTTACTGCCTCCCTTTTTAGATTCCATAAACTCTTTCCACACGTTGCCTCTTTCCAGAATTTTTTTTACTGAATCAGTAGGCTGTGCACCTTTTTTAAGCCAGTCCAGAATACGATCTTTCTTTAACTGGATTTCTTCTTTTTCTGGAATAGGATTCCAGAACCCGACAATTTCAATAAAATTGCTATCCGTCGCGCTACGCGAATCAGTAACAATAAGCCTGTAGGATGCCCGATGAAGTGCCCCTACTCTAGATAATTTAATTTTTACAGCCAATATAGAACCTCCTTGTAAACTTTTTTATACTAACCATTCTACCTTAATTTAAGGATTTGGTCAATACTTTTTACATTTTTTGTGCCCTGCATAAACTTTTTGAACATTGTATAGTTTTTTAGAAACACGTTTATTTCATGATTTGTTATGCCTGAACCTTTTGCTATCCTTTTTTTTCTTGAGCCATTGATAATTTCCGGGTTTGCTTTCTCTTCTTTTGTCATTCCGTTTATAATTGCTTCTGTTTTTACAAGCATTTTTTCATCGTTTAATGTATTTAAATTCATCCCAGGGATTACTGGCATTGATGAAAGAATACTGGAAAATCCGCCCATTTTTTTGATTGCCTCTAGTTGATTTTTGTAATCATTTAAGTCAAAAGTGTCATTTTGTATTTTTTTGAATAAATCTTTGCCTTCCTCCTTGGATATTGTTTGTTCTGCTTTTTCAGCGAGTGTTGCAAGGTCTCCCCTCCCCACGATTTTTGATACTACTCTTTCTGGGTGAAATATTTCAAGGTCATCTATTTTTTCGCCTACTCCTATAAATTTTACGGGTTTTCCTGTTACATACCGAAAAGAAAGGATACTTCCGCCTTTTGCGCTGCTGTCGTATTTTGTAAAGATGCCACCTGTAAGTGGGATATATTGCTCAAATCCTTCTGCAATTTTAAGTGCGCCTTGTCCTATTGTACTGTCAAGTACAAGCAGAGTTTCGTTTATGGCAAATGTGTTTGCTACCGTCCTTAACTCTTCCATTGTTTCTGTATCTATTTCTTTTCTTCCCGCACTGTCTATTAGTCCTATATCAAATTGATTGTTTTCCATATAAGCCAATGCTTTTTTCAATACAGGAATAGGGTTGCCTCCAATTTCTTCGAATACTTCAAGGTTATTATTTTTTGCAAGTGTTACAAGTTGCTCCATTGCAGCTGGCCTTTTAAAATCAAAAGGTATGAGCAGGGGACGTTTTCCCTGTTCTTTTAGAAAGTGGGCTAATTTTGCTGCTGTTGTTGTTTTTCCGCTTCCTTGGAGGCCTGCAAGCATAACAAGATTTTTTTTATTAGGCTCGATATTAAGAGGAGATGCGTCGCCAAGAATATTTTTAATTTCATTATAAAGAATTGTGATAATTTGTTCGGCAGGCGTAAGACTCTCTACAATATTTTGTTTCTTTGCTTCTTCTGCAACTTTATCTACAATTTCTTTTACAATTTTATAGTTTACGTCTGCTTCGAGCAGAGTAACCCGTATTTCTCTTAAACTGTTTTTTATATCTTCGTTTGAGAGTTTTCCTTTACTGCGTAATTTTTTGAAAACACTTTGTAAATTTATTTTTAAATTGTCAAAGATAATCAATCACTTCCTTAAATGTTTTCTTCTATTTTCTTCAGTATGTTTAATGCTTCTTCTAATGCTTTTTTCTGCCTGGGGGTTTCTTTTGCTACTGTTTCAAGTACTTTTCTCATCTTACTTATGTGTATCGATGTTTTTCTATTTTTTTCCATATTTCCTATTTTATTTTCGCAATTTTCCATACGCGTCAACGCTCTCCTTACGTGGTCATGCACTGCCTGTCGTGAAATGTTTAGCTTTCTTGCTATATTTGCTCCGGTTGCGTTTTTTTGTGTAAACATGGAGAGAATTTTGTTTTCTTTGTCTGTAAGAAGCCCCGGGTATGTTTCCATAAGCTCTCTTATGTGTATTTTTTTAAGTATTTTCTTCTCTTTTGGTGTTAATATTTTTTGTTTCATTTTTACCTCCTGTTTTTAGCAATAATATATAAAAATTCAGATTTGTCAACCAGAGAGCATATTAATAAATGCCTCTGCATTAAATTGTTCTATGTCTTCCATGTTTTCGCCTGTGCAAATGAACTTTACGGGTATTCCGTATTTTTGGATGATTGGTATTATTATTCCTCCAGAGGAACTGCCATCAATTTTTGTAAGTATTATGCCTGAAATGTTCACCATTGATGAGAATATTTCAATTTGAGCGATACCGTTCTGTCCCGTATATGCATCAAGCACAAGCAATGTTTCATCTGGTTTACGGCCAATTTTTTTTTCGATGACGCGTTCTATTTTTTGGAGTTCTTTCAGCAGGTTTTTCTTTGTTTCTACTCTCCCTGCGCTATCTATAAGCAGTATATCTATATTTTTGCTTATAGCGCTATTTAAACCATCAAATACTACTGCTCCCGGGTCGCTTCCCTCTTTTTGCATTACTATCGGAATGTTTAATTTGTTTGCCCATATTTCTAATTGTTTTGATGCTGCTGCCCTGAATGTATCTCCTGCAACTAACATTACTTTTTTGCCCTGATTTTTGTAGAGGTGTGCCAATTTTGCTATGCTTGTTGTTTTGCCTGTCCCGTTTGTACCTACGAAGAGAAATACGGTAGGGATGCTGTTACCGAAATGTATTTTTGGTTCAGTATTATTTAAAATGGTTTTTATATTTTCTTTTAGAGTTTCTTCTATATTTTTACCCGTAACTCTCTCTTCTTTGATTTTTTCAATGAAATTTTCAGTAAATTCCACGCCGAAATTGTTTTCAAGCATGAATTCTTCAATGTTTTCAATGGAATTGCTATCGTTTCTTTCAAATATTTTCTTGATCGTTTTTAATAATTTCATTTTGTAGCGCCTCTTTAGCTGCATGTTCTTCTGCTTCTTTTTTAGAGCTTCCTTTTCCTTGCCCTAATATGGTTTCATTGAGCGATACTTTTGCAAAAAACATTTTATTTCTTGGGGATCCAGTTTCTTTTACTATTGTGTATTCAGGCGTGGTATGGAATTTTTTTTGAGTGATTTCTTGCAGTTGTGTTTTGTAGTCTGTTGTTTCTATGTTTTCAACCTCTTTTAATTCTGGCGACAGTATTCTTAAAATAAATTTTTCCGCTTCAGCAAATCCAAATGCGATGAATATTGCTGCAATAATTGCTTCAAGGGCGTCTGCAAGCAACGCTTTTTTGAACTTGCCTCCGCTTCTTTCTTCTCCTTTTCCGAACAGCAGGATGTCTCCTATGTTTAGCGACAGTGCTTTTTCTGACAGGCCTTTTTCACTTACTATGTAGGCTCGTTTTTTGCTTAGTTCGCCTTCTGGAAGAAATGGGAAGTGGCTGAAGAGGTAGTGTGTAATAGCAAGTGATAGCACTGCATCTCCTAAAAATTCAAGCCTTTCATTTGATGGGTAATCAGGAAATTCTCCGCTGAACGAGGAATGAGTGATTGCCATAATGAGTAATTTTCTTTTCGAAGGAGAAATTCTTCTTTTTATAAATTTCTCGAGCATTCTAAGTTTTGTGTAAATTGTTTTATGTAAAGTTTCCATGATTTAGTTGCTGAATCGTTTTTTCAATAATCTTTTCTTTTTCCATTTTGTAGCACATTTTAATGGCGTTTTTTATTGCAACATGTGATGAGCGGCCATGTGCGATAATAGAAATGCCGTTTGTTCCCAGAAGGGGTGAACCGCCAAATGTTTCATAATCGAGTTGTTTAAATAGGTTTTTCATCGCATTTTTCATAAGCAGTGCTCCCAGGGCTGCGAGATTACTTTTTTTGATTTCTGCTTTTAATGTGCTAACAATTCGCTCAGCTGTGCCTTCTATTGTTTTTAGTGCTATATTCCCGGTAAAGCCATCTGTAACTATTACATCTACCTCTCCTGTTAGTATTTTATCCCCTTCTATATGTCCTTTAAATTCTTCAAACATGTTTTTAAGTGATTGATAAGCTTCTTGTGTAAGTTTTGATCCTTTCTCTTCCTCGGTTCCTATGTTCAAAAGCCCTATGGTTACTTTTCTTTTCAATATGTTTTCAAGGTACACTTTGCCCATGAGAGCAAATTGGACAAGCTGTTTTGTATTGCAATCAGTATTTGCTCCGGCATCTATTAGCAGGCCCATTGAATGTGGAAAGGGCATAGGTACTGCGATTGCAGGGCGTATTATTCCTTTTATTCTGCCCAGTACAAATAGTGAAATAGCCATTTGTGCGCCAGTATTCCCTGCACTGACAATTCCTACTGCCTCTTTGTTTTTTACGAGTTCTATTGCTTTGTACAGAGAGGAATCTTTTTTTGTAAGAAGCGCGTCTTTTGGATGATCGTGCATCGTAACAATTTGTGTTGTAGGATATATAGACACTCTATCTTTCAGCTTTGAAGGATATTTGAGCAGTTCTTTTTGAATTAAACTTTTATCGCCGGTTATGATGATCTGGATGTCTTCTAATTCTTTTAAAGTCTCTATTGCTCCTTTTACTGTCTCTTGAGGGGCATAATCTCCCCCCATGCCATCTAATGCAATATGCATATTAAGTTGTTGGTTTCTTCTCTTTTTTTGTTTTCATTGCAACAACAGGTTTTCCATTGTAATATCCGCAATAAGGGCAGACGTGGTGAGAAAGAATAAAATTGTGGCAGTGAGGACACTCAATCAAATTGGGTGATTTAATTTTTTCTTTCCACTGTCTTATTCTCTTTTTACTTTTTGTTGTTTTTTTCTTGGGGTTTGCCATTACCTTCAACTCCTTTTTCTATTTTATAACTTTTGCAGTCTTGTCATTATAATAAATTATTTTTTTAATACAATGTTAAGCAATTTATTTTTAATGTATATTATTTTTAAAATTGTTCCTTCCGATGTTATTTTTTTGATTTTTTCTCTGTTCAATGCAATTTCTTTTACAGTTTGTTCATCCGTGTCTTTTTCTATTTCAATCGCATCTTTTACTTTTCCATTTACTTCCAGGACAATGCCTATCTTCTCTTCTTTATAAATCCCTTTTGCTTGTGGCCATTGCGCTAAATGTACGCTCTTTCTATGACCTAGTTTGCTCCACAGCTCATCTGCTATGTGCGGGGCGATTGGCGCAAGCATTTTGATAAATGTTTCCATTGTTTCCGTAAATGCGTCTGTTTTTATGATATCTGGTATTTCTCGGACGGATTTGTTGAGGAAATTGAGCCATTCCATAAAGCTGCTTACCGTTGTATTAAATTTGTAGTTCTCAAGCTGGTCTGTAATTTTTTGGATCATTTTATCTTGTATCGCGTTTATTTCTTTTTCTTCCTTGAGTGCAATTTTTTCTGTTTCTCTTTCTTCTATTACACTGGCAAATAATGTCCACAATTTTTTTATAAATCTGTGTGTTCCGTTTATGGTTTCTATGCTCCATATAGCATCCTGGTCAAAAGGACCCATAAATAAAATGTACATGCGTAGCGTATCCGCGCCGTACTGTTTTATCACGTCATCTGGATTTACTACGTTTCCTTTTGATTTACTCATTTTTTGATGGTCTATTCCCAGTATCATTCCTTGATTCAGTAGTTTTTTAAATGGCTCACTAAAGCCGATAAGTCCTGCGTCATACATTACTTTTGCGTAAAAGCGCGAATAGAGGAGGTGCATTACGGCATGTTCTGCACCGCCAATGTAGAGATCAACGGGTAGCCAATAATCACTTTTTTTGCGATCAAAAGGAGCTTTATCGTTGCAAGGGTCTACATAGCGTAGATAGTACCACGAAGAACAAGCAAAGCCATCCTGTGTGTCGGTTTCTCTTTTTGCTGGTTCACCACATATTGGGCAGGTAGTGTTTACAAAGTCAAGGTTGTTGGCGAGCGGAGATTCTCCTGTGTCTCTTGGCGTGAAATCTACTTCATCCGGGAGAAGGACGGGCAAGTCTTCTTCTGGAACTTGTACTATTCCGTGTTTTTCACAATGGATAATAGGTATTGGAGCGCCCCAGTATCTTTGCCTTGATATCAGCCAGTCCCTGATATGATATCTGGTAACGGATTTTCCTAACTGATCTTTTTCAATGTGCGTTGCAAGTTTCTCTCTTGCTTCCTCACTCTCTAATGTGGTAAATGCTCCTGAATTTATTAAAATGCCGTCTTCTGTATATGCTTCAGTTAGCTCGTGTTCTTTTCCGTCAGGACTTATTACCTGTTTTATCGGTAATTTGTGTTTTTTGGCAAAAACGAAATCTCTCTGGTCATGTGCGGGAACACCCATTACTGCACCAGTCCCGTATGTCCCAACAACGTAATCGCCTATAAGAATAGGCGCTTTCTCATCATTTAATGGATTTATAGCATAGGAACCTGTAAATATGCCAGTCTTTTCTTTTTCTGTGGATAAGCGGTCTATTTCTTTTTCACTTTCCGCTTTTTTGATGTATTCAAGAACTTTTTCTCTGTTTTCTTCTGTTGTGAGCGTTTTTGCAAGAGAATGCTCGGGTGCAATAACGAGGAATGTGACACCAAAGATTGTGTCTATCCGTGTGGTAAAAACAGGAATATCGTATTCAGTGCCATCTGCGGCTACTGCCTTAAAGTTTATTTCTGTGCCTTTGCTTTTGCCGATCCAATTTTTTTGCATTAACTTAATTTTTTCGGGCCAGTCAATTGTTTCTAAATCTTTTTCTAGCACATCGGCGTATTCTGTAATTTTGAAAAACCATTCTGCCAGCCTTTTTTTTACAACGGGGGTATCACAACGCCAGCATTTACCATCTATAAGTTGTTCGTTGGCAAGCACTGTTTTGCAGTGCGGGCACCACCATTGCGTGCTGTAATCTTTGTATGCAAGACCTTGCTTGTACAAAAGAAGGAAAAACCATTCCGTCCATTTATAATATTCGGGAGACGAGGTATTTATTTCTCTTGTCCAATCGTAAGAAATGCCGAGATTTTTTAGTTGTTGTCTAAATATTTCTATATTTCTTTTTGTAATTTTTTGTGGTGGTATACCTTTTTCTATTGCGTAGTTTTCGGTAGGCAAACCAAATGCATCATATCCAATTGGGTTTAGCACGTTAAAACCTTTCATTCTTTTGTATCTTGCTACTACATCTCCCGGGATGTAATTTCTGCAGTGGCCTACATGGAGCCCGGAACCTGACGGATACGGGTACATTACCATAATATAGTATTTTGGCTTTTCTGAGAAATCTTCTGCTCTGTAAAAATTATTTTCTTCCCAATATTTTTGCCATTTTTTTTGAATTTCCAAATAATTGTATTCTTTTTTCATGTTTCCTCTATAAAAAATAAAAAACTGGTGGAGCTAAGGGGATTTGAACCCCTGACCTCCTCCACGCCAAGGAGGCACTCTCCCAACTGAGCTATAGCCCCACTATCAATATAATATACAGATTTATTCGTTATTGTCAATAATATATTACTTTTTAGTGCGCTTTGACTAAATTCACCTTTTTGGTATTATTGAACAAAAAAGGAAGGCGTAATATGTTAAGAATTATTGTGCATGGTGGTGCAGGCGATATTAAAACTAAAGAAGAAGTTCCCATTCGCGTGGATGTATGCAAAAAGGCATGTTCTACTGGTTTTTCTGTTCTAAAAAATGGAAAAAGTTCCATTGATGCAGTTGTAGAGGCAGTAAAAATTCTTGAAGACCATCCTTTATTTGACGCAGGCAGAGGTTCTTACCTTAATGAAGAAGGTAATGTAGAGATGGACGCAGGCATAATGGATGGGAGTACGCTGAATATGGGAGCAGTTTCTGCTGTAACTTGCGTGAAAAGTCCTGTTGAACTTGCCCGTTTTGTTATGGAAAAATCAGGACATAATTTTTTAACAGGCAGAGGCGCTGAGGCATTTGCAAAGGAAATGGGGATGCAATTTGAACCGCTGCAATATTTTCTTACCGAGCGTACTGTGAAACTTTATAAAAAAACACGGTTCGGCGATACGGTAGGAGCAGTAGCGTTGGACGAAGCGGGGAAGATTGCGGTTGCTGTTTCTACGGGCGGTGTGCCATTTAAGCATGTGGGAAGAGTCGGAGATTCGCCGCTTGTTGGTTCAGGATTTTATGCAAATGATTCTTTTGGGGCTGTTTCGACAGGTATTGGCGAAGACATTATGCGCCTTGTACTTTCAGTGAGAATAGGATTCTATCTTGAAAAAATGGATTTAGATAAAGCCGTTGCGCAATCTATAAAAGACCTTGATGTAATTAATGGCAAAGCAGGACTTATTGCTCTGGATAAGATGGGGAATATCTCCTTTCATTACAATACAAAAGGAATGTTCCATGCGTATATGAGGGAAGATTTAGAAGAATGCGTCGGAGGAATTTAAAGATTAAAAACGGAGGGAAGATAAGGTGAAAGAATATTTTGCTATCATTCTTTTTGTTATTGCCGTTTCTTTTTTCTCTTCCCGTATTATTTTTGAGAAAAAAAGAGGATTTTTCCGTTTTGCCGGGGTAGAAATTTTTATACTTGGCGTTATCCTTTCGTTTGTTTTTTCTGAGCAAGATTTTTTAACCAGCCTTTGGCCGCTTATTGTTTTTGCCCTTGCATTTGCCGGATTTAGCTTTGGAATCCAATTTGAGAAGGGGATACTGAAAGCAATTAGAGCTAAATCTTTTATTTACGGGTTTTTAGTTTCTTTAAACTTCTTTCTTTTTTTATTTATTTTACGTTTTTTCTATCCGTTTGATATGGCTATTCCTCTTTCTGCAATATTTTCTATTCCTTCTTCAACTGTACTTTTTAGCATTAAAAAAGGCAAAAGGCCCGTCATTTCTGGTGAATTGAGCATTGCACTGGTTTTGATATATTACAGCGTTGCTATGTATGGTTTTAAGGGGGTTTTGATATCTGTTGTTCTTGGGTTGGCCGGGTTTTTGATTATTCCCTTCGAGCACATTTTGAAAAAAATAGAAATGTATATCCTTTTCTTTGGTTTTTTACTTCTCGTCGCGTCTCTTTCGCAGATGTTTAATACTTCGATTATTCTTTCTGCCTTTTTTATGGGTTTTGTTGTAGCTTTTTTTTCTACGCCCCGTTATTCTTCAGCGATAGTAAGAAGGATTGAACAACCATTATTTTTATCGCTTTTGTTTTCTTCCGGTTTGTTTTTTCACTTAGGAAGCGTTGTTATTTTTTTATTTTTAATTGGGTATACTTTTATTAGATTCTTTTTTGTTTTCCCGCTGTTTAAGAAGAAAAGCATATTTTTTATCCCTATTGGCGCATTGAGCATAGCACTTTCGATAGAAATTAAAGCGTCCTACATTGTTACATTTACAGCGATTTCGTATTTTATTTTGCTTGTTGTTTTTGAATTTTTTCATAGGAGGGGAGAATGGGCTACTTAATATTATCAACACTTTTCACTCTTTTGCTATTTTTAGTGAGAAGAATTGTGCCTTCCCTCCCTCTTTTGACTGATATAGTTCTTTCCATAGCTTTTATTATCATTATAGGGTTTTTTGTGGGGAAATTTTTTGAGTACCTCCGTTTCCCAGCTATTTCAGGGTATCTCATAACAGGACTTATTCTTTCTCCCTATGCTTTTCATCTTCTTGATTTAGAAGTACTAAATAACCTAACTTTTATCGGCGAAATTGCCCTTGCTTTTATTGCCATACAATCAGGAATGGAAATGAAAATGTCGTTCCTTAAAAAACACGGCAGCGATATCGCAAGACTTACTCTATCCGTTCTCATTTTCACTTTCTTAGGGACATTTGTCGCTTCTTTGCTGATTTTTCAAAAGATTTCGCTTGAAACGCCTCTTAAAGCCGCGATCTTGCTGGGAGTACTCCTTATTTTAAAATCTCCTCTTTCCACTATTGCCGTAATAAAAGAAAGTGGTGTCAAAGAGTCAGAGATGGGAGGTAAAATCCTTGCCATTGCCATTCTGAAAGACATTTTCGTAATTTTACTTTTTGCGATACTTATTCCAATTTTAGGAGGGAAAGATTCTTCGGTCGGCTTAATCGCTCTTGAATTAATAGGATCTCTTGCAATTGGTGTTGTTGTTGGCGGGATAGTTGTTCTTTATATGAGGCATATAAATGTTGAAACGCCAATTTTTGTGTTTATTCTTGCTTTTCTTATATCTCAGTTGCGTTTTATTCATATCGATCCACTGATTGTCGGTATCATTACCGGTTTTTTTATCCAGAATTTTACATTTGCAGGAGAAGAATTTCAGAAAGTTCTGTATAATATTGCTCCCGGTATTTATCTGCTATTTTTTACGCTTGCCGATGCGTCGATGGACATCCATATTGTGATTAACCTTCTTCCTATTACTCTCTTACTCGTTGGGGTAAAATGGCTTTTTACGGAACTTGGATTGATAGTTGGAACAAAAGATCCTATTATGCGAAGGTTCGGTTCGGTTGGCTTAATTAATCAATCAGGTCTTTCTCTTATCTTGGTTTTACTCATCGAAAAGGCATTTCCTCAGATTGGCGGTATGGTAAAAGCGATAACCATTTCTGTTGTAATTGTTACAGACCTTTTTGCTCCTGCTCTGTTTAAACACGCACTTGTCAAAGCTGCAATGTTAAGAGAAAAAAGCAAGGGGGAATCCCCCCCGTCTTCTTAAATTATTGTATTAATTTTCCGTTTACGAATACATTTTTTATTGCGGTTTTTGTTTCCCACGGATCCCCGTCGAACAAAACAAGGTCTGGCGTAGCTCCTTTTTTAATTGTTCCGTATTTTTTCATTCCCAGCATTTTTGCCGGTACTGACGTAACTGCTGCCAATGCTTTTTCTGCGCTTATCCCTTCGGCAATAATAAGACCAAGCTGAATGCGGAGGAATTCTGCGGGGTACAACGGATGTCCTGATATAATTGCTGTTTCAATGCCATTTTCTATGAGCGTTGCCGGAACTTTTGGTGAAAGATGTTTTAATTCTCTTGCAAAACGCGACAGTATAACGGGGCCAAATGCAACAGGTATTTTGTTTTCTTTGATAATGTCCAGCACAAGGTCGCTTTCGATTGCAAAAGTTATGACTGCATTCAGGTTGAATTCTTTTGTTATTCTAATGCTTGTTACAATATCGTCTGCGCGCAGGGCGGCAAAAAATGCTTTTTGTTTGCCTTCTAAAACGGGGAGAAGAGATTCTTCCTGCATGGAAAATTGTTTCTTTTTCTTTTTTCCATATTCTTTTGCTTTGTAAAGCGCATCTCTTATTAGATATGCGCTGCCCATTCTTGTCATAGGCATTTTCTTTTGCGGTATATAGATAGATTTTGGGATGCTGTTAACGGAAAAGCGCATACCGAAAGGTGATTCGATGGTCATATCTTTTATTGTGTTACCTGAGTTGTGTATAATTGCACCTCTTCCTCCAATATTATTTGAAAGGCCTGGCAAAACAAAACTTGCGGTAACACCTCCCTTTACCGCTTTAGGAAAGCTTTCATCATACGGGTTAATGCCATCTAATGCAAGAAGTTCTGGCGTTATTGGATTTGCCTCTTCATTTAAATCGTTTCCTTCTATTCGCCCCAAAGATTCTTCCTTAAGGCCGATACCGGAAGAGATGTCGATAAATCCTGGTGTTACAAACTTTGCTTTGAACGTGTTTTTTACTTTTTCTTTGTTGTCTTTTCCTATATATTTGATGCCGTTTTCGTCGAAGAGAATCGTTGCATTTTCAATGATTTTCGTGCCGTCAAATATTTTTTCTGCTATAATTTTATACATTTTTTCACCTCTCATATACTATATTTCCATTTGCAATGACTAATTCCGCTTTGGCTGTTGAACTGAAAGGGTGTTTCGAATAGATGGATAAATCTGCCACTTTGCCTTCTTCTAAGCTTCCATACTCTTTATCAATTTTAAGTATGAGTGCCGGATTGATCGTTATCATTTTTAAGGCGTTTTCTTCTCCTGCTGCACCGTGGTATGCAACCAGCCCTGCTTGGAGAGGCAAGCACTGTATAGGGATAACAGGGTGGTCTGTCATTAATGCTGTAAGGACGCCTGCTTTATCCAGAAGGGCAGGAGTTGAAAATGAAGAGGAGCTTGTTTCTGCTTTTGGAGAGGTGTCAAGTAGAGGACCTGCTACAACAGGCACTTTTTCTCTTGCCAACACTTCTCTTATCCTTGCTGCATCTGTGCCGTGCTCAATGACAAGGTCCAATCCGAATTCGTGTTTTGCAATCCGCACTGCCGTGAGGATATCGTCAGCCCTGTGTGCGTGGATCCTGAGCGGTAGTTTATGTTGCATTACAGGAAGCAAGGCCTCCATATCCAGGTTGAAGGGTGGTTTTTTCTTTGTATTTTTCTTTTCTGCATATTCTTTTGCTTTGGCAAGCGTTTCTCTGAATACTTTTGCTGTGCCCATTCTTGTTGTGGGAAGTTGATGTTTTTCCGTGTAAACGCGTTTGGGGTTTTCGCCAAATGCGCATTTTACCCCTGCAGGATTTTTGATAACCATCTCTTCTATTGTTTTTCCAAATGTCCTAATAATTACGCTTTGTCCGCCTATTACATTTCCCGAACCCGGGCCCGTGAATATCATTGTGATGCCTGCTGAAAGAGCATCTTTAAAGGCGGGATCATCTGGATTTATCGCGTCAATTGCACGCATGCCGGGAGTTGATGGATTTGTCATTTCGTTCCCATCCATACTTTCCTCTCCTCCTTCGAGCGCATAAAGCCCAAGATGCGTGTGTGCGTCAATAAACCCAGGAAATACAAGCTTCCCTTTTGCATTTATCTTTTTCGCTTTGGCGTCTATCTTGTCTTTTGAGATTTTTTTGATGCGTCCGTTGTCACCGATCAGGATGCTTCCATTTTTTATAATGCCTTTTGTTACCGTGAAGATTGTTCCTTTCTCAATGAGAATCATTTACTCCTCCTTTCGATTTTATGTCTCACTTATAACAATTACTTTTAGTTATATCATTTCTTATTAACTTTAGCAGTTCTTTATTTTAAAAGATTGATTGTTGTTAAAATCTAAAAAATTGGGGGTTGTATATAAAATGTTATCTATTTTTATCGTATTCATGTTAATAAAAATTTTACCATAACTTAATTATATGTCAATTAAAATATTGATTTAATAGTATCGGATAAACTATTTGTATATGATTAATAACAAAGGGGAGCTTTAGGCTCCCCATATATGTAATTCTTTAAAGGAGGGTTAACTATATTACGGCGTGCATGTTCCTTTTCTTAATCTCCCGCGCCCTGAAGTGCCAAATGCTCCGCTTCTTGGCCCTATTTCTGTTCTTTCCACCATTTCCGTTACTCTTTCAGAAAATGCATTTAACATTGTTTCGTATCTTGTCTGATCAATTATTTCTTCATCAAGCAATGCTTGCAACTGTTCTGCTCTGTTGCTTGTGATAAAGTTTATCAGCTCCTCTTGAGTTACACCGTTTGCCTCTGCTATCTCTGTTAAACTCTTTCCGTCCTTTCTTTCTGCTACCAGCTCGTCGTTAGTTATCCCGAGATATGTTGCGATCTTTTCCATTATATTTCTTGCAGAACCAGCAAACCCATATTCATGTTCTCCTGCGCTATCTCTTAATCTGTCTTCTCTAACGCCGCAAAGTTTATATTCTGCGCTGTTTGTCGCGGTTGGACGATTGGCATTTCTGCTGCCTGCAAAAACGACTCCTGCTCCTGTTAAAATTATTCCTCCGATTATTAATGCTACTAAAAATCCTTTAATTTTTTTGTTCATTTGTTGCCTCCTATATTTTGTTTGTACTTCTGCTGTGAGTATAGTAATCAAATGTGATGGAAATATGAAAGAAGATTTGCAAGAAAAAAGATTTGTAATAAAATGACAAACAGGAGGGAAAAGCTATGCAGATAAAAGAAAAATATATTTATTTTAATGGCGAATTTGTACTCCGGGACGATGCAAAAATTCGTGGCGAAAAAGATCCGTTTAACTGGCTTGTTTATGTGAAATAAGTTGTAGCTTTTGTAAAATCTGGTAGAATAATTTTGTGGAAAAATACGATGTTGTTGTAATAGGAGGAGGACCTGCGGGTTCTACTGTTGCAAAGGAGCTTGTCGAACAGGGGGAAAAAGTCCTTGTTCTTGAAAAGAGAAAAGAGATTGGTTTTCCAAATCATTGTTCCGGGCTTGTGTCAAAAGAGTTTATTTCTTTTGCCGGAGTCGATAGTTCTCTTGTATTAAATAAAATAAAGGGGGCTTCTTTTTATTCACATTCAGACAAAATATTCTCGTTTAAAGACAGCAAAACTCACGCAGTTGTAATAGACCGCACCGCTTTTGATAGAAAAGTGGCTGAAAGTGCCATGCAAAACGGCGCTGCATATCTTTTTAATTCTAATGTAAAAGGCATCGAGCGGGTAGGGGAAAAACTTCATATTCATTATGAAAATAGTTCTATTCAAACTGTCGAGGCCCCTCTTCTTGTTATTGCTTCGGGTGCGCGTTCCAGCGTATTGCGGCTTGCCGGTTTCAAAAGGGTGAGGGGAGAAACAATCCGCACTTTGCAGGTGGAAGGGACAGTATCCCTCCCTGACGATAGTGTTGCCTATTTGTATATAAATAATGAGATTTCTCCCAACTGGTTTGCATGGGCAATTCCATTGGGGGGCGGCAAAGCTCGTATTGGTCTTGGCAGTGACAGAGGTGAAAACTTGCTTCCGCTTTTTGAGGCCCTTAAAAAAAGATGGGCTCTTTTAAAAGGGAAAAAAATTAATATCGAAAGCAAAGTTGCCTGGCTTATTCCAATAGGATTTATGGATAGGCCTTTCAAGGAAAACATTGTTGTGGTTGGGGATGCAGCACGTGCAGTAAAGCCGTTTTCTGGGGGAGGGCTCCACACGGGGCTTATATCGGCACACATTGCCTCACAGGTGCTTTTGACTGCACTTAGCAAAAAGAACTATTCAGAAAAAATGCTTTCAAATTATGCACGACTGTGCGACATACCCGTTAGAAACGAAATTAAAAAAGGCATTATGTTGCGAAAAATTTATAGATCAATGGACGATATTGAAAAGGAAAAATTTCTTTTAAGTCTTGATAATGAAAACGCAAAAAAGATAATATTTAATTCAGGGCATATTGACCATCCCTGGGAAGTGGGGTATAAGCTTTTAAAGTACATCAAAAGTCCTTTGTTTTATTATTTAAAGTCGCATTTATTCTGAAACTAAAATTTTAGTGTTGCTTTATTTGCTGGATAATACGGATTAAATCGTCTTCACAGAAGTAATGTATCTCTATTTTTCCTTTTTTATTAGTGCCCTGTATATTTACTTTTGTGCCGAAACTCTGCATTAATAATTCTTCTATCTTTACAAGCGATTTTTCTCTTCTTGTTATTTGCTCTGTTTCTCTTACAGAAAGGTTTTTGTCTAAAATATGTTTTAACATTTGCTCGGCATCTTTTTCTTTTAGCGTTAGCAGGCTTTTTGCATGCCCCATCGTTATTTTGTTTTCAATGAGCGCTTTTTTGATTGTGTGTGGTAAATTTAAGAGTCTTAAATAGTTTGTCACTTGTGACCTGCCCATATTGAGAAGCGCTCCGATTTTTTCATCCGTGAGAGCAAACTCTTTTTTTAATCGCTTTATCGATTCTGCTATTTCTATGGGATTGAGGTCTTCCCTTTCCATATTTTCCATAAAAGCCATTTGAAATGCTTCCAGATCAGAGAGGTTTCTTATAATTGCAGGAATACTCTTCAGCCCTGCAATATTTGCTGCTTCTACCCTTCTTTCTCCCGCTATCAGTTCAAAATAGCCATTTTTCTTTCTTACTACAATAGGCTGTATCAGGCCTATTTCTTTGATAGATTTAGAGAGGTGCATTATTGATTCTTCATCAAATCGTTTTCTCGGCTGGAATGCTGATGGCACAATTTGTTTAAGGGGTATTTTTACCGTGTTTTCCATTACAGTAGCGTCGCAAGAGTTTTGGAGTATTTCTTTACAGTTTTATCTCCGACAATTATCAGTTTGCTTCTTGCCCTTGTCAGAGCAATTTTTATGTCTTCCCGCTGTCGCATTTGAGAATTTTTTATGTTTTTGCTTACTAAAGAGACAAATACAATATCTTTTTCCATTGACTCGTCCGGAGTGGTTATGTATATATCAGGGATTTTTGCATCTTCAAGCATTTTTATCAGGAGCATTTTTTGTCTTTCATGCGCGGTGATAATCTCTATAGTATTTCTTTCCACTCCGCTTTTTACAAGTTCTTTTATTGCTTCTACCGTAAATACTGCCTCTGCATTGTTCCATTTGTTTTTCCTTCCATGTGGTTTGCCCTGCATGCCTATGAATTCAACAAATTTTTCAGGATTTACAACATCTAAAAACGTCTCATCTATTGCTTTTTTGTTCACTATTTTTATTTCTTTGTCCGGCGTGCTTTTTAATTTCGACAAAAGGATAGGCTGTATAAAGTGGAGGATATGCTCGCCAAATCTATGTTCTGTGAGAAGCTCTATGGAATTTAAGGAAGCAAATTTTTCATTGAGGTGCTCCAGAAGCGGATATGTTAGAGTGTCAGTGAAAATGATAACTTTTCTGGCTTTTGAGAAAAGAGAAAGTGCTGTTTTTTCATCGATGCTTCTATCGATAAATAGGAACAGATAGTCAAAGTCGGCTGGAGGCATAAGATATAAATCTTTATCATCCAATTTTTTTAGTACCACTGATGGTTGCGTTTTACCGTTTTTTTGCGGGGCATTAAGCAAATCTTTAAAAAATTGTTCATGTTCTTTTTTACGCGAACTGGTTGCTATGAGTACCTTACCGCTATCTTTTATTATATTTTCGATTGCTTTTTTTGCAGCGAACTTTTTTCCTGTGCCTTTTTCTCCTTGCACAATGCATAGATTATTCGTATTGAGAATAAGGTTTACCGCTTTGTTCTGTTCTATGTCGTTTTCTATATATGTATTTTCTTTGAAAGGTTGAAGTGTAGGCTTGTTTTTACCCCAAAGGATATTCTTTAATTCTGAATCTTCAAATAAAAAGTCAAACAGCCCGCTTTCTACGGGGATTTTTTTATTCAAAGGGATTATTCTGCCCGGCGAGGCAAGTTCATCTTTGCTTTTTACTTTTATGTCGTCAAATGTTTTTTCGACGATTTCTCCTTTTGCTTTCCGGGTTAGCGGTAATTTTTCTGCGAGAATTACTTCCTCTCCTTGTTCAAACATTGGTTCATTATGCTGGATTTTTAGCGGATAGATAAAATCATCCTTTCTTTGCTCTGTTGCTTTCGAGGACATATCAAGGGAGCCTCTTAGCGGGTGCGTGTTTTTGCTAAGTATCTTGCGAAGAATTTTCTTTTCTTTTGCTTCCTTTTCCAAAAATGACGAAAAGTATTTACTGAACAGATCAAACTCTTCTTGATGTTCACTTATTTTTTTGCAGTATTTATAGGCGGCACACTTTTCTTTATCGCACTTAAAATCTTCTTGCTTGATGTTTTTTTTAAGATATGGCAAAACCATCTTATTTCTTGCATCTAACAGATTTTGTTTTTCTTCTGCCGACACGGGCCTTTTTTCCAATGTGCCTTTTTCGCCATTAATTTCTGCAAATTCGTCCTGGTTAGACATTATGCAGAGCAGGATGCCTTTTGCTGAATCTCCTTCAAATACTAACGGAAGTTTGCCAAAGAACAATACATTTTCAACGATTATCCCAAAATTATTAGAGAGAACGATAGGTTTGTACATAAATTTTCTTCTTATATTTAACGGGAATTTGAGTGCTATTTGTGCAATTTCTGAGTTAGCATCATTTATCCCTTTTATTGCATGGTAAAAAGTTCTTTCTTTTGCATGACTTTTGAATTCGGTTCCGGTAAAACCCATTATGTGGCAAAAAATATTGCAGTGAGTCGATGCGTTTATTTCTACATCGCTAAATGGGACATTCGGGAAAAGGGATAAAAGGCTTTTGTCTTCGGCTAGAAACGTTGTTTTGAATAGGCTTCTTTTTTTGTGCAGATTTGTAATGAGAAGTGGCTGTTTCTTTTCTAAATATTCTTTAAGATTTTTTGTTTGAACGGTGTATATTCCATTTTTCCCCTGAATTTTTATTAAAGAAAATTCTCCGTTTTTTCTTATATTTGTTACTATACCCCTTATTCTATGCATTCTCGCGTCCTCCTACCAGCTATTATAATTTTTTTGAGATGTTTTGCAACTTGACTTAATTGGTATTTTGGAATATAGTTATTTAGTTGAATAATATGACTAAGAAGGGAGGTGGGTAAATTGGAAAGATTTTATTCTAGAAAAGAAATGTTCACAAAAATTACGCACAGGCAGAGAGAGTTTTTGGAGGTTTTGTCAAATTTGTACAAAGAAACTAATAAACCTGTTTCTTACAAGGATGTGGCAGCTAAGTTGAATGTAACCAAGTGGACTGCTTATGATATTCTTCAAACACTGGCTAAAAAGGGCTTACTTGGGGTTAAATATAATCTTACACCTGGGCCTGGGCGCTCGGAAATTAAATTCATTCCCAAAAAAGTTGTTTTGAAACGCCTTGGAACTGAGGAAGATACAAGCGAGCTTTTGTTTATTAATGATTGGATGAAAGAACGGTTCAAGCAGCACGAAAACGAGAGCATCGTGAAATCAACTACTGTTATCGCACGAAAAGTGGAAAGAGAAAAAAACCCACTCTCTACCATACTTTATGTGACCTTGCTTTTTGCGTTGTTTGCAAAGGAATTTAGACCCGATGTTGAAAAAATTGTGAACATAGAAGAACTGTTAAAGTGTAAGATGCATCATACCGTGCTCCTTTCATTTTTTGGAGAGATAATGTTTGCGTTTGTCAAAGAAGAAAGATGGACAGCAAGAAACCTGAGTAGTTTAAGCCGAATTACTGTGGAGAAATTTAATGTAATTGAAGAGAAGTTTGTTGAAAGCATTCCTCTTGTCACAGCAAATGAGCAAAAAAAAGTTTTAGCTGTTTTAAAAGAAGTGTTGTAATTTTGAGCGAAAAATGGAAGATAATATTAAATAGAAAAATTTCCAAGGGTAGCTAACTTACCCTGAGAATAAAATTGTTAGGAGGTGGAAAATGAGTTTAGGTGCAAGTACAAAAAGAGTAGTTCTTACAAAGGCGACAGAAAGTCTTGTATCTTACTTGAAAAAAGATCCAGAAAAGAGGATCAATAGAGCCGTGAACGCGATCGTTGGAATGGGTGAAAAATTTTCTTTTTTACCGGTATTTAAAGAGCAGCTCAGCAATATGAAGCGCATTACAGATTCAGATCACTCTGGTAAAAAACTTATTGTTAATCTCATAAAAGATACAAGGGAAGATGTGTTGAAAAGGCTTGCCGTGAATTTTGCCGTAAATGCAAGCTGGATAGGTGTTGCAAAAGAGCGTGCAATTACAGAGAAAGAAGGTTTCAATGTTCCTTATTTTATGCTGATTGACCCTACCGAGCGGTGCAACTATGACTGTAAAGGGTGCTGGGCGGGTTCTTACGAACAGGCAAAGGAAATGTCTCTTGAAACATTTAACAGAGTCCTTAACGAAGCAAAAGATTTAGGTATGTACTTTATTGTTGTTTCAGGTGGAGAGCCGACTGTTTATCCGCACCTTCTCGATGTTTTTAAAGAGCATAACGATATGGCATTTATGTTTTATACCAACGGGTCTCTCTTAACAAGAAAATTTGTCAAGAAACTTGCCGATGCAGGAAATGCAATACCGTGTTTCAGTGTGGAAGGGTTTAAAGAAAAGACAGATGAACGAAGAGGCGACGGTGCCTGGGACAGGATAATGAAAGCAATGGATAATATGAAAGAGGTAGGCGTTCCGTTTGGTTATTCTATAACAGAAACGCATGATAACTTAGAGGAAGTAGTAAGTGATGAGTTTGTAGATTTTATGATCAACAAAGGTGCGAAAATTGCGTGGTATTTTCAATATATTCCTGTTGGGAGAACTCCAGATATAAGTATGATGCTTACGCCAGAGCAGCGTATGCGTTCTTATGATAGAATTCATGCCATCAGGTCCAGTAGATCTTTATTTATAGCCGATTTCTGGAACGATGGTCCTTATACTGGCGGATGTCTTGCAGGCGGAAGAAGATACTTTCATATTACAGCAGATGGCAGCATAGAGCCCTGTGCATTTATACATTTGTCCCAGGGGAATATTTATGATATGCCTTTGAAAGAAGCTTTGCAGCTTCCATTTTTTAAGGAAATACAGAAAATGCAGCCATATTCACCCAATTTGCTTATGCCATGTTTACTTGTCGATAATCCTGACTATTTCCGTAAAATTTCTTCACTGCCTGGTGTACGCAGCACGGATGGCACTGTCGAAAATATGAGCGGGGAAGTTGGCGAGCATCTTGATAAGCTGTCAAAGCAATGGGAATCGATTTCAACACCTGTGTTTAATAAAGATTTCCCTGATGTAGCAAAAAAGACTAAAGAATATAAAGAAAAGAAAGAAAAAATTATTAAAGAAGGTGGCGGAGATATAGAGCAATTTTATGTTTCAGATGAAATAGAAAAGTAGGTTTTTATGGCAAAAGGCGAGAAAAAGGGAGGGATAGAGGACCTTGAAAAGAAGATTTCTCAAGCTCTCCTTTTTCTTTTTCCAACAATTATTGTCATTTTCTATTTTGTATTTAGAGAAACAGACTTCGGAATTTTATTTACTACGCTGAACTATCGATATGTTGCCTTGCTTTTTGTCTTAATGGTTGCTATTTGGCTGGCGAACGCATTAAAGTTTTCTTTGATTGTTCTTTTTTCGAAAAGTAAACTGTCGTTCAAAAAAAGTTTTAAAATTGTGCTTGCTTCTATTTTTGGTGCTAACATCACGCCATTTTATTCGGGCGGTGTTCCCACGCAGGTTTACTTTTTGTCAAAATTTTCTCAGACAATTGGAAAGGCTGTTGCAATAAGCGCTGTATATATGATACTTACCCTTATCGTTTATCTTGTTTTTTCGCTTGTTTTGTTTTTTGCCCCGCGTGGATTTATTACAGGATTTAAACAAGATTTTTTTATGGGACTTGCGGCATTTGTGTTCTTTCTTTCTTTTTTTGCGTTTTTCTTTATGCGTTATCCAAAGAAGGCAGAAAGAATCATAAACTGGGTATATCGAACACTTCTCCATAAAGGTGACCGGGCTGAAAGGATAAAAAAGGGAATTGGTGAATTTTCAGAAGGGCTGGATTTTTTTTTCTCCCAGAATAAATTTTCTATTGTTGTTACTATTTTGCTTACGCTTACTGCACAGTGTCTTTTTTTTCTCGTTACACCCGTTTCTTTTTTGGCGGTAGGTGTACCCTTTTCTTTTTGGGAGGTTATACTCACGCAAATTGCAGTGCAGTTTACGACAAGCATTGGAGCATCTCCCGGAGGGATAGGCGTTATGGAAGGAGCATTCGCTGCTTTTTTCAGATCCATTGCCGGGGAAAAGGTTGCGCAAATTACCCTTTTGTGGCGTTCAGCAACCTTTTATATTCCTACATTTGTAGGGGCATTCTTTTTTTACAGACTTCTTCGCGAAAAGGAGTAATAAAAAAAGGGGAGGTATCTCCCCTTTTTTTATTTATGGACTATTGTATTCAATGAATATATATGATTATTACCATTCTGTTTACCGGGTCCCATTCTACTGTGCAGCCTAAAGATTCTCCAATGAAACGGAGCGGAAGCATAGTCCTATCATTTATAATAATAGGCTTTACATCATGATTGTCCTCGTCTATCCATTCCCCTATTCCGTTGACTTTTGCCATCGGATTGTCAATCCATAGCTCGATTTTTTGTGTGTTTAGTGTGATAGTAACTTTTCTTTCAATTGCGTCCCATTCCACTGTGGCTCCCAAAGCCTCTGCAATGGCGCGAATTGGAACAACGGTTCTACTCCATTTTGGTATGATAACAGGTTGTGTGCCACGCCCCGGGTCTATCTCTGTTAGAGCTTCGTTTATGTACATATAAGGATTGTCTATAATAAGTGTTATTGCAATTTTTTCTTTGCGCATTATTTCTGCTTTTTTTGTTGTTTTGTTTCCCGCTGTGTCTGTTGCTATTACTGTGAATGTATTTTTACCTATTTCTAATTGCACGGACAGGCTGAATGTGCCATCTTTATTTACTGTTACAGCTTCATCATTGATTGTCACAAGGGCATCTTTTTCTGTTTCCCCGCTTATCTCTGCCGTTTTTTCTATCGTTGTTTCTTGCGCAGAAAGTGTGAGCTCCGGTGGGACTGTATCGAGTGTAATTTTCAATTCTACAGTCGTTTTATTTCCCGAAATATCTATTGCTTCAATTGGAATGTTGTTTTCTCCTTCCGTCAATGTGACTGGCTCTTTAAAAACGCCCAATTCGCTTATGTCAATTTCTGCGTTGTTTATAAGGACTTTTTGAATCCCTATATTATCTGTTGCTTTTCCTTCAATGTTAATGATTTTTTGATTTGTTATGCTGTTTTGCTTTGGTTGTGTAATTTCAATTTCCGGCGGTACAGCATCCGTTATTGTTTTTCGTGCTAAAATTTCAACCAGTGCTTCCTCGGATTCCGTATAGTCCTCATTATATGCTTCTCCTCTTATATCAAGTGTATTTGGCGAGTATTGTTCATCAAACGGAAGATGGAGATTAAATTCAATTTTGAATTTGCCTGTATCTATTTCTGTTACGTAAAATAGTAGGCCGTAATTTTCGATTGGGTTGTTATTGTATGTGATCGACCACCTTACATTAGGATTGCTAAAAAGAGCGGTTATGTAAATTGGCTCTTTTAGGCCTGCAAGAAGTTCTTTTCGCGATGTTCCGCCCGGAGGTATTATCTCGTAGTCCGCATAAAGTTTTTTGATGATGGGCTTAACTGCTATGGCGTTATTTACAATTTCGCATAGCGGATAAGTATCTTGTTTTTTTGTGAATACTTCAATGATGACTGAAGCAGGGCATTCGTTGCAGGATGTGATCCTTTTGAAAGAAACAGATTTAAACGCGACATTGCCGCTTGTCCAGGTGACATCTAAATTAATATCGAAGTCAAACGATATGGGAAGCGTATCAATGTTCGTTCCGGCTACCTGACCCGGGTTGTACCATAAATCTGTAAGTATCTTTTTTTCATATCCGCCTTTGTACGATGCAGAAAATGCATTTTCTATTTTTTCTCCTGTTTCCGGGTTTACCATGTACACATGTACTATTGCATTAGTGTTTCCGATGTACACTTTAAGGTCTTGTTCGTAATTTACCAGGGTTTCTTGCGGAGATATATTAATACTACAGGTTGTGCTGTCTCCTGAAGTGAGGTAGAATGTGCTGGCTGGCTTCTTTACACAGCAGGCGTTCAGTGGATCTGGATCTATTTCCTGCCAGGTAGGTGTTGTGTCCTGATTTGCCCGTTTCCATATAATGACGGATATATTTACTGATACTCCGCTGCTTTTATTGACAAAATAAATTGGCTTTGTGAAAGTGTTTGATGCGGGGTCGTTCCATACATTGTCACTGTCAGGCCCTATCTTGTGCTGTGTGAGCGAGGAAGAAAAGTTTGTTTCCACTTTGTAGATATAATAATTGTCTTTTAAGGTATATTGGCTATTTGAGGGGTCAGGAATGTTTGGCACAGGACGGAGTCCTGCTGTTATCTCAAGAGAAGTACCCTCTGCAAGAGGCAGAAGGTCAAAAACTTCTTTTCCTACTGTGTAATCATAGTACGGCCCTGAACCATAAGGTGCATTTGAATACTCTGTATCTACATCAATGTATGGGTTAAAGAATGTGAGTTTTTGGAGATTTAGAGTGATTATATTTGATCTAATCACCTCTTTTGTGTAAATTGCAATGACGCCACCTGTAAGTGTTCCTCCATAAATTTTATATATGCCTGGTGATATTTCTTTTACCGTGTATCCGCTCCAGCCCATTCCTATGTGAAAGTAGTTTTTTTTGCCGGTTAAGAAATTGTCGTCTTGATCTGTAAGGCTGAGAACAAGGGACTGGTTCAGTGTGCCTTCCTCATCGTTGTAAAGAAGCGGGTTTAAAACGATTGATTTTAATGTCCATGAGATATTGCTGTAATTTGGAATAGTTCTGTATACTATCGCGTCGTTATCGGGGGACACTGAAGGGTAGCCATCTGATATGTATATACAATATTCCCACAGGTCGGCTGTCCCTGGGAAACTTAATGTAAATTGGCCTGACGAGTTGGCTGGTATGCTGTAATAACCAGCTATTTTTTTGTTTGGATACACTACGTAGACATTTACAGGCACAAGGACAGCCTGGTCATTACCTCTTGTGATCCACCCGGAGATTGTGTTTGTTTCATCCGGACACTGCGAAATAATCTCGTTATCTATTGACAAGTTGTATTTTATGTAAATGTACGTACTTGTAAGCCAGTTTGGAGTACCTAATGAATCTGTTGCAACAATTTTGTATTTTCCATCTTTTGACACATTGCCAGTGCCTATTGAGAACAGTTTTCCTCCGCTCATTGATACTTGATCTATAACATTACCCAAAAGGTCTTCAAGTGCTATTGTCCATGTACTTCCCGGGTCTTCATCTAATTCTCCTTGTACGGTTTCTCCCATCGCATAAATGTACTGTCCATCTAATTCATTGTTAGTGCCGGCACTGCTTATTGTTGGTTTGGGGTCGAAATATTTTAACGTATCAGTAACTTTGTTTGTTATTGTAATAGAGGAAGGGCTCATTGTTTTTGCTTTAACTGTGCAAAGCGGAGATGCCAGTAAAAAAATAATAATTAAAAAAGATAAAAACTTTTTCATTATTATCAACCTCCTTTTTTAAATTATACAATGTTTTTATTTTTTTATGAAAAGCAAATTTTTGCAAAAACTAAAGTCCCAGAGATATTGTTGCGTTTAGTGAGAGTTTTTGATATTTATGGTATAATGATTTTGTTGAAAATGGCAATTTTCGTTAAGTTAATAGAAAAATTTTTTGACGCAGTTTATAAAGGAGTATTGCAAATTTTTAGCATATTTATCATTTCGAAAGGAGTGAAAGATGTTTACTAAAACACAATTTATCATTTGCTGGCGCGGAAAATGTTTTTCGTCTTATAATAAAGAAGCAGTTAAATTTATGAAAAGAGGCGGGCAATGATTTTTTTCTTTACCCCTTCAGGCAAGACTATCCCCATTTCTCTCACCGGTACCCGTTGCGAGCTGATGTGCAGCCACTGTAATGCAGAATACCTCAAGGGAATGTTAACGAAGGAACAGGCCTTGAAACTCATCCGGGAAAAACCTCATTACTACACAAGTGCTTTGATAAGCGGTGGCTCGACAGCGGAAGGCAAAATTCCCGTTATACAGCACCTCCGCTTCATTAGGCAGCTTAAGCAGGCTGGATTAAAGCTCAATTTCCATACGGGCTTTCTTGACAAATCAGAGTTAATAAAGCTAAAACCGTATATCGTCAGACTGTCTTTTGATTTTATCTACGATGATGATATTATCCACAATGTGTACCACCTTTCGGGCAAGTCAAAAGAGGATTATGAAAAAACTTATCTTTTGATGCGGCGTGTTTTAGGGGGGAAAATACATGATACGCCTTATGGATATCCTTCTACAAAAATGGTGCCTCATTTTACGATAGGGTTGAACGGCGGGAAAGTAGGGAAAGGCGATTTTGACACAATTGATGAACTGGCATATTTGCGACCTACACTTCTTGTGATCAACATTTTTGTTCCCACGCACGGGACACCGTTTGAGAATTGTCCTGCTCCGTCACTCAACGATGTGCAGAAGGTGTTAGGCAAAGCGCACAAGCGGCTCACCCAAACGACAATGTTTTTGGGATGCATGCGGCCATTCGGCGTGTACAGGGAAAGGTTGGACCTGATGGCATATGAAGAAGGAGTGAAAGGCTTTGTGAAACCTACAAAACCTTTGGTTGAACGCGTGAAAAAAGATGGCGAACAAATCACTACTGTCGAGGAATGCTGCGCCCTCATTTAATTCTACTTCACACTGGTGCCTGGCACCAGTGTGAAGTAGAATAAGGAGATAAAAAATGGGAAGAGAAAAAAGAATTCAATTAGTAGGTGGTATCTATCATATTATTTCTAAAGGTAACACTGGCAAGAAAATTTTCATTAATGATATAGACAGAAAATTTTTCCTGAAAAATCTTGCAAAGAACAGTAATGATTTTGATACTACGATTTTTTCGTATGCAATGATGGGCAATCATTACCATATTCTTCTCAGGACAAACAAAAATAATCTTTCTGATTTTATGCATCGTTTAAACACTACATATTCTCATCGTTTTAATTATATGCATGGCCTAACAGGACATCTGTTCCATGATAGATATAAAAGTTTTCTTGTGGAAGACGACCAATATTTTGTTGCTGTAATGCGCTATATTGCAATAAATCCTGTTGCTGCAGGAGTGGTAGATAAAGCTGAGAAATATGAATGGGGAAGTTATAGGTATCTCTTTGAAAATAATCCTTATTCATGGTTACATATCAGAGAAGCTTTGTCTTTAGTAGATATGCCTGTAAGAGATTTTGTAAAGATTTCCGAGAAGAAAATAGATTCATTAGAATTTAATAAATTTGAAACAGAAAACGATGTGGATTATAAAGAGATTATTCGTTATGTGGAAGTTGTTAGAGAGCACATAGGGGATCTTTCAGATAATACAGTTTTGCAAAATAGTTTAATTTATTTTTTATATCAAGCTGGTTTTGGTAAAAGCGACATCGGAAGAACTGTTGGAATTTCCCGCAGGGGAGTGTATAGGATTGCTGAAAAAGTATCTAACAGTATCGAGAAGGGGGATATGAGATATATAAACGCAATTACTAGGATAAACACTGTAAGGAAACAGATTAGTGTCACACTGGTGCCAGGCACCAGTGTGACACTAAGTGAAGAGGAAGGATGATGGGGCGAAAGATTAGAGCATCAATTGGGAGCCTTGGAGCGCTGGGGTTGCGCGACATAAAATTGCCTGCGCCTCCTACTACGATTTATCTTATGGTTGGCGAGCGGTGCGTGTACGATTGCGCTTATTGTTCGCAGGCGGTAAATTCCAAAGGTTCTGTGGAGCAGCTTTCGCGCGTTGTCTGGCCGGCGGTGGATTGGCAGGAATTGAAGGACACCATAAAAGATGCGCCGAGTTTTATAAAAAGGGTTTGTTTCCAGGTGGTAAACAGCCGCGGCTGCCTGGAAGATGTGCTGTTTTTTATTCGAGAGATAAAAGATGTTTCTTCTCTTCCTGTTTCTGTTTCTATCAGGGTTAACAGAATGGAAGATTTGGAAAAGCTTTTTGAAGACGGGGTTGAGCGTGTAGGTGTTGCGCTGGATGTCGCAACTGAAACAACCTATAGCAAGTACCGGGGTGGAGATTTCAAAAAAGCGGTTGATTTGATACTTCGCGCCGGGGAATTGTTTAAGGGAAGGATCACAACGCATATTATCGTTGGCATGGGGGAAACGGATAAAGAACTGTACGGCGTGATGAAAAAGATGTTTGATAATGAAATTACGGTGGGGCTTTTTGCGTTCACGCCTGTTAAAGGCACGTGCCTTGAGGACGAAGTTCCGCCGTCTCTCATGCGGTACAGAAGAATTCAGCTGATGAGATATCTGCTTGGTAAAGGGATTGAGTTTTTGCCGGAGTTTGATAGAAAAGGAAATCTTATTTCAATAAATGTAGTGAGAACTGTCACACTGGTGCCAGGCACCAGTGTGACAGTTCTGGGAGGAAAGGCTGCCGGCGATATGGTTTTGACGTCGGGATGTGCAGGTTGTAACAGGCCTTACTATAATGAAAAGCCGCTCGGCCCGATGTTTAATTATCCGCTCCTGTCGAAAGAGGCAGCAGAAAAAATTGTCGGCGTGTTTGTCGAGAGAGAGGATGATATAGATAAGGAAAGAGTGAGAATAAGGTTTAAGGTATAAGGGGATAGTGTGCAACAGGAAAAAACGGAGTTACTTCACACTGGTGCCTGGCACCAGTGTGAAGTAAAAACAATAAAAAGGAGCGTAATAAAAGTGAAAAGAGGATTGTTCATCTGGTGCCTGGCACCAGATGAACAATGGTGAGGCGAAATGCGGAGGATGAAACAAAAAAATTTGCAATCAAATTCGAAATCAAGTTCGCAACCAAGTTCGCAAGCAAATTCAAAATCAAATTCAAAACCAAGCTTGCAGGCAGTGAACTCTAAAGATTCTGTGGAGCAGCTTGCGGGCAGATACGGGGATTTAATTCTCCTTGCCGAGGTCGGCGCGTACCTGCACGATATAGGTAAGCTTTCCTCATTTTTTGTGCTGTCAAAGGCAAAAGGAAAAACGGTAAGGGATTTTCACGGACAGATTTTGTTCGTGGATAACGACAGTATCCCGAGTGAAATAAGGGAGTTTCTTTTTGCGCCGCTCTCGAAAATTTTAGGGATGGGGAGTGCGGCGAATAACACAGCGAATAACACAGCGAATAACACACTAAACAACGCATTAAACACTGATGCAAACGCCACGATAAAAAACGACGCAACCAACGATGTAAACAATACGCAAAACACCGCGCAAAACATCTCCCTAACCACCGCACCAACCACCACACCAAAAGGAATTGACCTTTCTATTTCTCTTTCGCATTTTGTCTGCGCTCATCACGGATGCTCGCGTTGCCTTTCGCCTGCCGAGTGTTCCTTTAATGACGCAATCCGAGAGCATCCGCTGATTGCCCTGTTAAAAACGGTGGACCACCTTGACGCGTCAAACCCTGCCAACAGCGGCAAGCAGCTTGCTGCTCACACGGTGAGGGATAATTTTTTTTACCATGAGACCAAAATTGATATTTCAAAGCTCAACGCGGCAAGAGCATCATTTTATAGTGATTTTGACGGATTTTTGAAAAAAGAAAAAAGCATAGAAAAAATCAACAAATTCGTAAAGAGGAGAAGTGAAAAATATTTTGTAAAAGCGCTTTCCGAAACAAGGCAGTACGGAAATGACATAACGCTTCTGGACCATGCAAAAAGCATTTCCGCGTATTTTAAGATGTATCTTTTTAATTATCTTGTTAGAAACAGGCCGCTGCCCAATTCTTTTTTTGACGCAAATTTCAGGATAATGAGTGTGGCAAGCGTTTCGCGCGGGGTTGAACAGTTCATTTCGTTTGACATCGCTTTTTCTAATTTAATACTGAGGAGCGACAATTTTTCCTATTTTCTTGTGCCTTACATAAGGGAGAGAAGCGCATTTTTTAAATACATTAAGCGCAAGGTAAAAAACAGATTCGGCGCTCGGTGTCTGCTGCACGAGGTGAATGATTTTTCTTGCCTGTTTACCGATTCTCTTCACGGCACGCAACTTAAAGAAATAGAGAAAAAGTTGTACCGGCTTGACATCAAGCGCCCTGAAGACATCAAAAATGGCTACACCGAGAAAGAGGCAATGAACGACATTAAAAAAGTCGTGCTTTTTGCACTGCTCAGAAAGAAGGAAAAGACATTTTTGAAAATAAAGAGTACCGTTAAGCACCTGAAAAATTTGGAAAAAGGAAGTACGCACAGCAAGAAAAACATTGCAAGACTAACTAGAAAGAAAAACGAGATGGAAAAACTGTTAAAGCACCTCAACGCGGGGGCGGATATAGAAACAATAAAGAAGAGCTACGGGTGGAGCAGCTCAAAAGACGCGGAAAGCGAAGTGTACGATTTTTTTTGTTTGGTGCTTTCGCCTATCCGCCCGCCTTCGCCCATCAAGATGAGCGAATATTTTTTGAAAGAGTACAAAAGGGCGCACTCTTTCAAAAAACTGTACGAAAAGTTTATCACAAAGCGTCCCGTAGTTTTGGGCAGAATTCTTGCTCTTGCAAGAGTTTTAGGTGAGGTTGAAGAAACAGGATAAATTGCTACAATATATATAAAGAAGAAATACGCAAAGGGAAAAATATTTTTTTGACACAGCGTGAAAAGTAAATAGAATGAAAGGTAAACAGTGCGGGGAAAAGGATGAAAAAAAGATTAGCAGGAATTGTTGGAGGTAAATGAAAATATAATGAAAAGATACATTGCTTTGATGCTTGTTTTTATTTTTATCATAGCGGTTGTTCCTACGGTGCTCGCTGAAGGCCAAGACAAGACCGCCGGGGAAAAACTGAGAGAGATCGGTATAGTACGGGGGTACAATGACGGCCTGCTTCACGAGAAAGCTTACATTATTCAAGGGGATTGCCTTGTTATTCTTTCCCGCGCTTTCAAGTATACAAGAAGCGTAAAACGCGGAAACATCGTAACAGTGTCCAACAAGCTGGACCTGTTCATCAACAAAGTTTACCACGCGTACCTCATAGGTAAAAATAAAATACTTGACGCTTATTATTATCTTGTTTCTATATTTCCCGGATACGAAGTGATAGAGGGAGTGGAAAAGGGCGACCCGATGTTTCAAGATTTTCTTTACCTTAAGAGGCACGGCTTTCAGTTCCCCGAGGAGTTTGACGCCGAGGCTTATGTTTCTCCTAAGGAAATGTTGAGGTGGGAGATGCAAATTTTTGGCATAGGTGAGCAATATGAAAGAGTTGTCGGCGGCGATGCTCTGACAGAAGAAGAAATTGTTAAACTGCTTTCTATTGAGCACGGGCTGTTCCAAAACGGCTACGCCGAGAAAGAAGCTCTCAACAGGGGTGATGTGTTCCTTATCGTTTTAAGTGCAGTGGAAGAAAAATAACGGCACTCTCTCCATCTCTGCGCTCTTTTCCTTGGCATGCATTACGCCAAGTTGAGTGAAACGAGCGCGGCAGTCTCATACAATGTAAATATGGAAATGTGTCACACTGGTGCCTGGCACCAGTGTGACACAAAGGCAAAAAAAAGAGCGCAAAGACGGAAAAAATTGCAGGGAAAGTTTACACGGTGGGGTAAATTTTACACAGGAAAGAGGGCAGACATTACCCGAAAGCGTGTTCGGGTTTTTATAAAAAGGCGAGCAGAAAATTTTTGAAAAAATATAAAAGCGTTATATAAATACTGAGTTTCTTAAAATATAAACTCGCGCGTGCTTATCGTTCTGGCACGAAATTTGCACTATATAGGTGGAAGGTTAAATTCCGTTTGTAATATATTTTGAGAAAAAAATCTTCCTTGTAGAAAGAAAAGCAGAAAGTACCTTGAAAACTGAACGAAGAAAAGGAATAAAAGAGTAAAAAATGAGATTGCTTCGTCGTGCATAAGCACTCCTCGCAACGACGATAAAGCTGTCGGATTGCCACAGGAAAAAGGCAAAAGATGGGATTGACGCGCATTCCAAAGGAAGTGACTTGGTGTAATACATACCAAGGAAAAGAGCGCAATGACAGGATAATGGGAGTAATTATTTTTGGGGATACTTGCTTCAGGGTTTAAAGATTAACAGGGTGAGTCACCGGAGGATGCAGCAATGCACAACACGGAACTCTGCAAAGGTTTTTAGGTTCTGGGGCAGTTAATTTCAATATAAAATATACGCCTTGAAAGAAAGGCAAACGGAGGTGGTAAAAGGAAAATAAAAAAACAAAGCAATTGAAAAATTAGAAAAGATGAAAAAGAATTAAAAAAAGATCTTGAAAAAGGTTTTTAAACGTTTAAAAATTTACAAAACAAAAGGAGGAACTTTTATGAAAAAGTTTCTAAGTATTTTTATCGCAGTAGCGATGGTTATGTCCTTTGCGGGCGTCTTTGCAGGCGCGCCAACCGCAATGGCAGCAAATGAGTTTGATACTGTTACTCTCTCAGATGCCAAATCTTACCTTGAATGGTATGGCGAAACTATGCCCAGTTTTGGAGGTGAAGGTAACTACAATATTTTGACTGTACCTCCCGTTCTGCCTTCTGAATATATTTACAATATGGGCGAGACGATTCACGGTAGTATTAGTGATGCTACAGTCCCCCCCGCTCTCATTACAACTGCTAATGTATGGAAAGTAGAGCTGCTCGATACAGCTTCAGTTGTCATTGACACGGTTAATATGGCGGCAGGCGGCGTGAACTTCTCTATCGGCACAGGTAACGTGAGCAAAGACGGCCAATACACAGTTAAAATTAGTGGAACTGATATTACCACTATTACCAAGACAGTATATATCAAATACAACATTGCTTTGAGTAACGATGATGTTGCAGTTTCGGATTGTACTGTTTTCCCTACCTCAAAAACAATCTCAGGCTGGATTACAAGAGGTTCAGGGCAGACAGTCCTTGTTCCTGTAGATGTTTATGTGTCATATCCGACTAATGCTACTGGAGAAGATGGTGGCGCACTTGCTGGCTACTACACCGTTGCGGCATCTTCTTCAGGACAGTTCTCAATCACATTCCCAATTTTAGCGGGTACTCCTAAAGGCGACTTCCATGTTTATGTCCGAGACACCTACGATCCCGCAAATACAGAAAACGACGCAATGATTTATAAAACGCTTAATAACACACCGGCAAAGAAAACTGTTACTCTTTCAACTTATGTAAGCCCATCAATCCTTTACAAGGAATTGGCAGCACAGCCATTCCTTGTTGTTGCAACTGACGGTAATGGAGATTATGTAACCGGATTAGCTTCAGTATTCAGTGTGCTATATAATGATAGTGCTGCTCTTGCTAGCGGCCTTCCTCCTACCGAAATTTCTACCGGTTTCTACAGATTTTGGCTTAGCACAGTCGGTTCAGCTGCACGCGGAGACGTAAGGTTCAGCACAGCTGCATTAGGTGGCACCTATCTTGCTTCTTCCAACTCAGTAATCGTTGGACTGAGAGAAAAGGGCGTGTTTAACCCGTACGTTGACGTTAATACTCCTAATTCCATACTAACTGGGGATCCAAGAACATGTAATGATGTCTATGAAATTACAGCTGGATCTTTAGACATTGCACGAGAAGTTTACGACAAGCTTCCCTGCACGATTGGCAATTCACTTTATGTGAAACCTGCTGTTCACTGGACAGCTAGTGCTACAGATTTTACTCTACACGCGACAGTAGCATCTGTTGACGGACCAGTAGTAGAGATTTTTCCTGATGTATATCTTATTGAAAAAGCAGGCAAAATTACTGCTTCTATCAGCATAACTGTATGGGAGAGAATAGATCAACTTTGTCCGATAGCAAGTACCAATGCTTGCTGCTACGAATACAGCAAGACATTTGACATTTGTGAAGTTGCTTCCTGCACGGTTGACAAGATTTCCCTTGAAAACGGAAACCTTGTGCTTTCCATTAACAGTTTGGGTGCACCTGCGGATTTACAGTGCGGATGTAACTCAAAGATTGTCCACATCTATATGACAAACAGTTGCGGAACCGTTGCTGATGCATTCACGATGAAGACTTACAGCGGTACTCCAAAAATAGTTTCGGAAATCTGGTGGAATCCTCTTGGAACAACAGTAGCGCCTAGCACTAAAATTGATGACCTTCCGATTACATTTGGCGCAACTGATACAGAGCTTAAAATCTTTGACAACTGCTCGACGCTTACATTTGAAGGATTCACTTCTAACTTTGTGAACACAGAAACATGTGACTACGACATTGTAATACAGGTATTTGGTATGGAAAGAAATTATGATGCCTGTAGCGCTCTTAGTGTTACCTTCCCGATGATCTACGAGGGAGTTAATGACATCTCGTTTGGTCCAGTAGTAACATCACTTTCAGCAACTGCGATAGTTACCGAAGGCGAAATTGACCCTGACGAAATCCTTGCAGGCGTAATTCCAACAATTGATATTACTGACCCGGGATTTACTGCTACATTTGCTGCCCCGACATGGAAATATTATCTTGATGGAGTTGTAGTTTCTGGGGTAACTGCTTCAACAACTGATACGGGTTACAGATTTACCTTTAGTTGCCCTCTTTCTAAAGCAGGCACATTTAAAATTTACGGTTATACATACGGTACGAATTGTGCAACAAAGGAAGAAGTTACAATTGAAATCCCAGTTATAATGCCCGAATTTACAGTACAGATTGGCCTTTCTGATGGTTCTGTAATTGATAATGACGGCATTATCACCGAAGGACTTGCAGAACTTATCTACGTAACTGCAACAGACCCGAGAGGAATTCACGACTTTGCAACAGATACTAACTGGACGCTTAATGCAGTTGCGACACTTAATGACTGCGACTTTCCAACATCTGTTGTTTGTTATGCTGTTCCAGCAGGTTGCACGCAGCCTTCACCGATTGCAGTAACTGGCTTCGGCAATCCTCACATTACAGATGATCCAACATTTGAACTTCACTTTGTAGTTTCTAACTGTGCAAACCTCTTAGTTGATACATTTACACTTGTTTCCGGAACTGCGGCAGTCGATCCGGCTGAAGTACCATTTACAATTCCTCCAACAGCAACTCATGTTACTGTAAGTGTAAAAGATGCACATGGACATGGCGTACCTGACGTAGGAGCGACTGCACTTTCAACATCAGCAACCGGAAGTGGTTACACTTCTGGTACAGCAGCTGTAACAAATAATGATGGTGAGATGGATTGGGCATTTGTTCCAATGAACTCAGGCAAATATTCAATAGGTCTTACGTTCGCTGGCGGCATATGTGTAGCACTTCCGTGCGGTTGGGGAATAGGAGCCAATTATGTAACTCCTTTCGTTCCTACTAGCGGAAATCTGGAAATTATAGCAGTGTATCAGGCACCTGTTCTTGATACTGAAGCACCTGTAGTTACTGCAACCGCAGGCGTAATTGCCGAAGGCATGGTGACAATTAGCGGTACAGTAGAAGACAACGTCGGCGTCGTATCACTTTACATTGGCGCGATGAAAGTTGACTTTGCACCAGACGGCGCATTCAGTGCTGTTGTTAAACTTGCCGCAGGCGAAAATGTAATTAAAGTAGTTGCATTTGACGCAGCAGGCAACAAAGGCGAAGCAGTTCTTACGGTTGATTACGCAGTGCCGAAAGTGACTGTTGTCAAAATTCAGATTGGTTCTGATATTATGACAGTTAACGGACAGATAGCACAGCTTGACGCAGTGGCAGAGATTAACGAGGGCCGCACTTATCTTCCTCTCAGAGCAATTGTTGAAGCACTTGGCGCAGAAGTTACATGGATTGCCGAGACCAAGGGTATTACTCTTGTGCTTGGTGACAACACTGTTGGACTTCAGATTGGTAACGTTTCTGCAGTGGCTAACGGTAATGTAATAGCAATCTTCCCGCCATACCTTAAACCGTACGGTGATGGAACATTTGCTGCGACAATGGTTCCTGCTCGTTTAATTTCTGAAGGACTTGGCGCAACAGTTGAATGGGATCCAGCACTTAGAATAGTTACTATTACTCTTATTCAACCATAGTTAGTTCTTAACAAAGCATTATCGAGCCCCCGCGAAAGTGGGGGCTTTTTTAATTCCCCTTTTGTCACTGCGAGGAACGAAACGGAGTGGAGTGACGCGGCAGTCCCAGAGTAATTCTCTCCTGTCATTACGAGGAATGTAATGACGAAGTAATCTCATAGTAAAATTTCTTTTTTATTGTCACATTGTTTATAATGCAATAAAAAAGGATAATGGAATGGATAAACAGTTTTATGTATATATAATGACTAATAAACACAATACTGTGTTCTACACAGGAGTAACAAACGATCTAAAAAGAAGGATTTATGAGCATAAAAACAAATTAGTAAAAGGATTTACAATGAAATACAATATCAGCAAACTTGTGTATTATGAAGTGTTTGAAGATGCTTATAATGCAATCTCGAGAGAAAAACAACTAAAAGCTGGCTCCCGGAAAAAGAAATTAGATTTAATTAATAGCGTTAATAAAGAATGGAAAGATTTGTATGAAGGGTTATAAAAAGATATTCGATTGTTAGGGATGAGATTGCCGCGCCCTCTAAAAGAGGGCTCGCAAGGACGCTTCTTTTGTCTCCGCGAGGAACGGAATGGAATGGAGTGACGCGGCGGTCTCAAAGTAACTTTTCTATTGTTTTCTTGAAATAATATTTAGTTGTTAGGGCTGAGATTGCCGCACTCCTTACAGTCGTTCGCAAAGACGGATAAAAGACAAAAAGATGGGATTGCCGCGTCAGTCGCTGACGCTCCTTCCTCGCAACGACGATGAAACTGTCGGTCCGGAATGACAAAGAAATGCAAGGAAAAGCAAAGGATGAGATTCCGGACCAAGCCCGGAATGACAAGGAAAAACAAAATGACTTTTTTTTGTCACCCTGAATTTATTTCAGGGTCTTTAGAATGATAGAAAAGGTAGTCGCGGTATTTGTATTTTATCAAAACTATTATATACTTAGAAGAAAACTAAAACCTCAGGAGGTATATATAGTATGAAAAAGATTTTAATTTATTTGCTTACATTTGTTTTTCTTTTTACCATATTTTCGGCGGCTATTCCTCAACCTGTTTCTGCTAATGTTACGATTAATAATATTACTATAACTCCGCTTACTGAAGGTGTAAACGCAGAGTATAAAATTGAAATGCGTGTGGGAGTTGTGATAAATACCAATACTGCTGAGGCGCATAATATTTATTTGCAGTTCCCATCTGAATATAATTTACCTGCTTCGATAAATCTAAGCAATGTTACTATCAGTGATGGGGTATCTATTTCTTCATCTCCATCTGCCATTTCAATTGATGCTAACAATGTTGTCGCACTGACCCTTGTACAAAGCATTTTGGTTGGCCAGCCTGTTTTTATAATTTTTTCTTCTTCTGCAGGCATTGTAAATCCCGCTTATGGCGTGTACAGCATAAAAATATGGACTAGCGCTGAACTCAATCCTGTTACTTCCGAATCTTTTCTTATTGCTGTAAGCGGCGGCAGCGGAAATCCTGTTTTGGGCTTAACTGTTTCTGTGGCTCCTCTTGATGCCGGGGAAGCGGCAGATTATTTAGTACAATTTAGTACGACAGGAGGCGGAGATCTTCTTTATATGCAAAATGATTATGTGGATGTTTATTTTCCGACAGGGACAGTATTTCCTGTAAATCCTGATGCATCAAAAGTGTTTTTGGAGAACTATGACTGCGAGGTTGTTGAAATAAATGGGTTAAGAGTAAGAATATATATCCCTTCTCGTTTAGGCCATACAAGCACGGGTCCATGCAGTATAAGATTTGCACAAGATTTCGGCGTTAAAAACCCAGAGGCGCCCGGAGATTATTTTTTACAGGTTTTGACAAGCAAAGATACGGGCATTGCAATTTCTAATACTTATCAGATTACAGGAACCCCTATTTCAAGTTTGTCTGTCACTGTCCTGCCACCTTCTCAATCAACTATAGCTGAATACAAAGTAGCTTTCAATACCTCTTTGGCAGGCAGCATGACTGTGAACTCTGGTAAAATTAACATTATATTTCCCGATGAAGTGACACTTCCTGCATCAGTAATCCCAGGTGCAATTACAGTGAACGGCATTGCTTGTGTTAGTGCAACAATTTCTGACAATAAACTTATTGTTACCACTCCTGTAAATATCTCTGCAAGTTCGCGGATTACCGTAATTATTGCTCCCGGTTTTGGGATTAAAAATCCGGATACATCAGGGACATATAATATTTCTGTATATACTTCAGCGGATACTGTCCGCGTGAGCGATACTTTTACTGTTACGTCTTCCCAGATTATTCAGCCAACCGTTCAGCTTTCTACTACTAGTGCAGGACAAGTTTCTGCTTATACAGTTTCATTTACTACCGGAGAAAGCGGAGCACTTGTTAGTGGAGTTGATAAGATAAGTATTATTTTCCCTATCGGGACTACGGTGCCGACAAGTATTTTAACTTCGGCTGTTACTGTTAACAATATTTCTGCAACATATATAACAGTTAGTGTGAGAACAGTCACAATTACTGTGCCGACAAGTACTCCTGCAAATTCTGCTATTACTGTGGTAATCTCTGAAAATGCCAACATTGTAAACCCTACAGCAGCTGCTTCTTATGTATTAAATGTAAGCACTACTAAAGAAACTTATTCAGTTGCTTCAACGCCATATACAATTTATGTTACACCTGCTACACAGTTGACTGCGATACCAGTGAGCCCTAACGGATTGAACGGATACTATATAACGCAGCCGACAGCGACACTTACTGCCTCAAGTATTATTGATCCAAACCCGTTTATATATTATTATTTTGACAATAACAGTCCTGTAGCGTATACCGGACAGACAATTGTTGTACCGGAAGGGTTTCATACTTTATTTTATTATGCTGTTGACCATCAAGGAAGGCAGGGAGGAATTAAATCCAAACAGTTTATGGTTGACATTGTGCCTCCCCAGATTGTTATTGCATCTCCTGCAGATAATGCAACTTTAAACAGTAAAGATGTTGTAGTGTCCGGCTCTGTAGAAGTTGGCGCCAATGTGAAAATTGATGGGCAGTCCGTTTCAGTTGACGCGGCAGGGCATTTTAATGAAATAATAACAATAAGCGGAAATAGCGCCGTTATGACAGTTACCGCAACGGATTTTGCAGGAAACAGTGTGCAAGAAGTGATACATGTTTCTCTTGATACTACACCGCCGGCGCTGACTGTAACAAGCCCTATTCCTTTCCAGGAGGTTCATAAGCTGCCTGTTCTGGTACAAGGAACAACCGAGCCGGGCGCAACAGTGACTGTGAACGACAAAACGGCAACAGTTGATGCAAGTGGCGGATTTTTATACGGGCTTTACGAAATCAGTGAAGGCGAAGCATCGATTATTCAAGTAGTTGCAAAAGATGTGGCAGGGAATGCCACTACAGAAACTATTAACATTAAGTATATAAAAACGACGATTATAAAACTTCAGGTAAAAAATACAGTTGCGATGATCAATGCAACGACTATTTCTCTTGATGCTCCGCCGATTATTAAAAACGGCAGGACGATGGTGCCTGTCCGTTTTATTTCTGAAGCACTTGGCGCCGAAGTTAGTTGGGATCCCGTTTTCCAGATTATTGACATTATGCTGGGAAGCGATACAATAAGACTGCAAATTGGAAAGAACTTTGCGTCTGTAAATAATAAAAAAATTGAAATGGATACAGCGCCGATTATTGACCGCGGAAGAACGATGGTCCCTGTCCGTTTTATTTCTGAAGCACTTGGCGCAGAAGTTGTCTGGGATGACGCGACAAAAACCGTGACGATTATTTATCCAAAACCATAAGGAGAACAGATTTTTATATGAAGAAATTTATTTCAATTTTTATAGCAATTTTTATTGTCTTTACTTTATTGTATGGCGTAAGTAGCTCTTTTGCCTTCACTAACTTCCATTGGTTTACAGTAGAGGTATCTCCGCTCAATGCAGGAAATCAAGCTGCATACCATATGTATGGCGGAGTTTCTGATTATAATGGTGTTGACAGCATGATAATGTACCTTCAATGGACTTACCACCTTCATGATAGGCCTTCTCCAAAGACAGTTACTGTAAATGGAGTGGAGGTGTTATCTGTGTCTATGGAAGAAGTGCCAGAAGCAGCTACTACCAGGACAAATCTTAAGATAATAATTTTATTAAAACAGACTATCAACAAAAATGAATCTATAGATATAAAAATTAGTCGAGACGCCGGAATTATTAACCCGTATGAGCCTCGACCGTGTTATCAGATTTCTACTTATCTCTTAAGAAATGGAATTCAGTTAGGGTATATTGGATCTGAACAATATACTATTACTCAATCTGCTGTTTCTACTCCTGAGGTAACAGTAGAGCCAGCAATTAAGGGGATGAATGCGGAATATATCATCAGTTTTAGCACAGGGGTTAACGGCTCTTTGCAGGAAAGAACTGACGATATTCGGATTAAATTTCCTAACGGCACAAAATTCCCCTCAAGTTTATTCGCTAAATATATTAGTATTAACGGCGTCCAATGTATAAGTGGCGTGTATAGAGATACGAATGACCCAACTATTCTTGTTGTATATACCCCAGTTGAGGTTAAAACAAAAACACCCGTAACCGTATTTATTGGGAAAGGATTTGGTTTGATTAACACATCCGATATCGGCATGCAGACGCTTTACATTTCCACGTACAGAGAGCCCGATTGGGTGGAGTCAGCGCCTTTTAATATTGCATCTCCTATGGTGCAAAACCTCAACATAAGCCTTGGCTCGGATGTTATTACAATGAGTTCATCCATACATATTGGTTTTACCACATCTCCCGTTGGGTCTTTAATGAAAGGTAAAAGCATTTATATAAATTTTCCTGACGGTTTTGCTTTTCCCGAATTAATTGATTCTTCATTTGTAACAGTGAACGGTAAAAATGCTGATACAGAAGTGTTTGGAAAAAAAGTTATTATTCACGCACCGGAGAATATAGGAAATAATGCCGATGTAGTTGTCGAGATATCCGATGAAGCTCATATTGCAAATCCGATATCTTTTGGGGATTACGAGATAGAAGTGTATACAGATAATGACTCTTATGCCGCGGTTGCTACCGTTTCCATAACTCAGTCTTCCGTCAAGAATGTCGTGCTGAATGCCTTGTACTCGGGCACGGAAACGAAGAACGAGTTTAATATCACTTTTACAACAGGTCTCCCCGGGGAACTAACAAGCGGCATTGATTATGTGAAAGTATATTTTGGGAATGCGTTTGAACTCCCTGAAACTGTTGAAGAAGGGATAATATTTATTAACGATATTCCGGTTAATAATGTATCTATCGATGTTTACAGCGTTGTAGCAACTGTTCCACTTGACATTGAGCCAAACAGCGAGGTAAAAGTAAAGATACCCGTGGATTTTGGCATTAGAAACCCTGATGAAGTTGGCGATTATGTATTGAAAGTATCTACTTCAAAAGAAACTGCAGCAATGGAAAGCAACACGCTGACTATTGTATTGCTTCCTGTTGTTGAATTTATAGTGGTGCCGTCAAACCCTGACGGAGAAAACGGGATTTATAAAAGCAAGCCGAATGTCCAGCTTTCGACGTCTAACGGCGGAGAAGTTCATTTTAAGGTGGACGATGGTGAATTCCTTTTGTACGGCGGACAAAGCATTGTTGTACAGGAGGGAGAGCATAAGATTTTTGCCTATGCCAGTGATGGAGCGGAAAACAAAGGTGATGTGCAAGAAATAAGCTTTAAAGTTGACAACACGTCCCCTACTATAACTTTTGATCAAGGGAGTGGCAATATATATGTGAATGATACACATGCGGTTTTATCTGGGAAGGTTAGCGAGCCCTGTGAACTGAAGATTAACGGTATTGTTGTGACTGTTGGAAACGATCTTTCTTTTTCTGTGGAATTAGATGTAACGGATAAATCCTCTCTTACTATATATGCGAAGGACATTGCCGGGAATTCTGTTCCTTTAGTGAGGACTGTATATCTGGACAAGAAAGTGCCTGTCATAACGATGCTTTTCCCTGGCAGAGAACAGTATAGTACTGCGGATGAAACGGTTCAAATCCGATTGAAGTTAAACGAAGAAGGGGCTGTTACGATTAACAGCAAAGAGATGGATTTTGACGGGAGTGTTTTTAATATGACAGTTAATCTGTACAATGGCGAAAATAATTTTTACGTTGAAGCGACAGACCTTGCCGGGAACAAAACGACAAAGAATATCACGATAAGCCGCATCAATGAAATCGTTATAACACTTCAAATAGGCAGTGATATTGCGTATGTTGGTTCTGAGATGAAAACACTGGACGCTGCTCCCATTATTCAAAATAATCGTACGCTTGTCCCGCTGCGCTTCATTATGGAAGCACTTGGTGCTGTTGTTACATGGAACGGTGATTTACAGATAATTATAATTACACACAAGACACACACGATACAACTGCAAATTGGGTCATCCCTTGCATGGATTGACGGTAGCGACGTAAAAACACTGGACACAGCACCTATTATTCAAAGTGAGCGGACACTTGTCCCGTTGCGATTCATTATGGAAACATTCGGTGCAACTGTTGACTGGGAAGATGCCACAAAAACAATAACGATTATTTACACGCCTTAAATAAAAATTTAATTTAAGAAACTGTGGCAGGGATTTTTGAATTCCTGCCATTTTTTATTTGCTTTTTTTTATTTTTTTTTGCGAAGTGCTATAATTAATTTGGAATTTCATTTTTGAAAGGAGGAAAGATGAAGAACAAAATCATCGTATTAGTTGTAGTAATTTCTCTTGTTCTTGCTGTCGGATTTGTTCCAAGAACTGTTTCGGCTTCAGCTCCCCCAGCTTCTGAAAAACTGTCACAAGCATTTACATCGTATGAGCTAAAAACCTCAAACACTATCAAAGTTATCGTAGAACTGTGGGACATTCCTGTTGTTCCTTACCAGATTGCAAATCAGGGGCAGCCGTTTCTTTTGAGCAGTATTAGCGGGCGCGATGCGCTGTCTTATGCCGAACAATTGATGTTGGCACAGCAAGATGTGTTTAACGAGGTGAAGAAGATTTGCTCTGATGCTGAACTGATTTACAGCTACCAGTACACTTACAACGGATTTGCCGTGGGGGTAAAAGGTGAAGATGTTGAAAAGCTTACGCAAATAAAAGGGATAAAGAAAATTTTCCCAGTGGCAGCGTACTATGTGGAGAGGAGTGTTGCAACGTCTCTTATCGGTGCACCTGACATGTGGGAAATGACTGATGAAAAAGGGAATCCCGTTGACGGTACCGGTATGCTTATCGGTATCATTGATACGGGCATTGATTACAACCACCCTGACCTGGGCGGTGGTTTTGGGCCCGGGTACAAGGTGATTGGTGGGTATGATTTCGGTGATGACGATACTGACCCTATGGATATTCAAGGGCACGGTACTCACGTTTCAGGCATTGCAGCAGGCGATGGTGAGGTAAAAGGTGTAGCGCCAAAGGCAAACCTTATGGGGTATAAAATTGTCCCCGGCGGGAACAGCTCTGCATCTACCGAAGCAATCATTGCCGCAGTAGAGCAGGCTGTAAAAGACAAATGCAATGCCGTGAACCTTTCGTTCGGCTCTGGCAAACTTGGAACAGCAGACTCTGAAGATCCTGAAAATAAGGCGTTTGATAATGCGGCAGACAGTGGAGTGCTTGCTGCTATTGCTGCGGGAAACCAGGGGGCAAGGTCAAAATCTACTCCATATCCATTAGGCGCACCTGCTGGCGCACAAAAAGTCATTGCGGTTGCCGCATCTGATGATGCGCACCATCCTTCTATATTCGTTGCTGCTCCTTCGACTTATGAAAAAACTATTATGGGCGATTATGCTGATGTATCACCCCAATTTCCCACTGTCGAAGAGTACGAAGTCGTGGCTTGTGGTTTTGGCTCAAAAACTGATGTGTATGGGCTGAATTTAACGGGCAAGATAGCTCTTATCAGCCGCGGGCCTATTGGCCCAAATGCGCTTTATTTCAGGGACAAAGTACTTAACGCGAAGGCGGCTGGTGCTGCTGGCGTTATTTTGTACAACAATCTTCCCGGCATTGTTTCGCCTGCACTTATTGTGGATCCGGAAGATGCGGATAAAGAATTTCTGCCGACAATCTTTATCACGGAAGTTGACGGGCTGTACTTGAAGAGTTTGATTAATAAGGGATTAAAGATAAAATTTGGAGAGACAGATTCCTTAGGGACTGCAGCGGATTTCACTTCTATGGGCCCTACTTCTGATTTTTATTTCAAGCCGGAAGTTTCAGCGCCCGGTGTTGCGATTAACTCTTCTGTGCCTAACGGAAAATATGCAAGCTGGCAGGGTACTTCTATGGCAGCACCGTTTGTTACCGGAGCAATTTGCCTTATCAAGCAGATGCATCCTTCCTGGAACTCCGAGCAGATTAAATCTGCGTTAATGAATACTGCAACACTTCTTACAAATCCTGAAACGGGAAGGATTATCACATGGACTTTGCAGGGAGCAGGGCGTATAAACATTCCCGCTGCTGCAACAACTACTGCAATTGTTGAACCTTATGATTTGCTTGCCAAAGTGGCTAATATTAAGCCGGTAACGTTTACCGTGCAAAACCTTTCGGAAAGCGGTGAAACCTTTTCAATTTCCTCGGAACTTACATCTGTTTTGACTGAGGGGCTTACTGCATCTGCCAGCAAGACGTCGCTAACTGTTGACGCCGGAAAAACGGCAACGTTTAGTGTGACGTTTACTGCGGATCAGACAAAGCTTTCAAAAGGACCGCACGAAGGGGTTATCTATGTTGAATCCGAGAATACGAAGTTGCACGTGCCTTTTGTTTTATGGAACGGCGATGTGGAAATACCGGAAATTTTAACCAATGTTTCCACCTCTACCGATACTATTACGCCGAACGTAAGCACGATGGATTTTAACTTTACTCTCGGCACAGGCTCCCTTATTCCACCGCCTGAACCGAAGGATAGAGCGACAAATGCAAATATTATAGATGAAATGCAGATAAGAGTATCTGATATAGACGGTAACCTTCTTGGTCTTATATATAATAAAGCGCTGCTGCTTGTAGGAGATTACACATTTACATGGGACGGCAGAGATATATCAGGGAGTTACTTCCTTGATGAAGGCACTTACAAATGGGAGGTGGCTGCCGTTGAATCGAACAATGACGTACAAAATCCCATTATTAATGATGCAGCTGTTGAGAGCGGCGAATTCACGGTGGCGAATGCTCCTAAAACGATGGTGACAATAGCTACCGAAAAGGACAGCATTGTGCAGGGTGATACTGTTGCCGCTAACGTGAATATTACCGTTTCTGATAAACTTTCAAGCGTTAGCACGGTTGTAACATTTGATGCTACAAAGTTGAGTATTGATCCAGATAGCATCGCGGAAGGAGAGTTTTTCAGCGGTTCAGGAGAGACAGTGTTTAATTACCGTTTGGACAATTTTACCGGAGAGTTTTTCATAACAATATCTATGAAAGAAGGCACTGCAAAAGCCGGCAAAGGGACGCTTCTTTCATTTAATATGATAGGAAAGGGCGTTGGAACCTCTAAGATTGGTTTTAAGGAAGCGCTGTTGAGCGGTGAGGAGGGAGAAGTTCTTTCCCTATTTATTCCAACGGTCCTTACTGTTACGGAAGCTCCAAATCCATGGGATTTGAACCGTGATAATACGGTTGACAGTAAAGATGTTGAACTGTTTACGAAGAGTTTTGGAAGCGGAACTGGGGATCCAGATTACAACCCACAGGCGGACTTTAACGGAGACAGTGTTGTTAACGGGAAAGATTTGATAATTTTTGCTACGCATTTTGGCGAGATTTATCCATAAGGGGGTAATGTGATGAAAAAGATAGTAATATTCGCGATTATTTTATCCTTTGTTTTGTCTATGTTTGCTTTTACCCCGATGACTGCAAAAGCAGGCGTGAAAGAGGTGTATCAGGTCGGAGTGATTGGCGTTATGCCGCAAGAATACGTTGGGGCAATGACACTTGAACTTGCAAATACTTATGAAGATGATTTTAAGAGCAACTATTCTTATCCGATGCAGGGTATGACATTCACGGAAAACGGGGAACTAGTCATCTGCGATACATCATATGGAAGAGTACATGTGTTTGATGAGAATCTTGTAAACCAATTTACATTTGGCGAACTTGGCAAAGGGCCAGGAATGCTGCAGTATCCTGTTGATGTAGCCGTAGATATGGATGGTAATTTTTATGTGGCGGATTTCTTTAACAATTACTGGGCAAAGTTCGACAAAGATGGTAACTGGATTTTGAATGCCGGGACAGAGGGAAGCGGTGACGGCGAATTCAACGGCCCATCCGGCATTGCAGTGGATGGCAGCGACAACGTTTATGTATCTGACCAGATGAACCATCGAGTGGAGGTGTTTGACACTAGCGGGAACTTTAAAAAAGTTATTGCAAGCGGAACGCTTTCTAACCCGGGCGGTATGTGTCTCAGCGGGAACGATCTGCTTGTTGTCGATATGAATAAATGCATTGTGCATAAGCTGGACAGTAGCGGAAACGATATTTTGTCGTTTGGAGGCAAAGGCGGAAGCGATGGGGAGTTTGTGTATCCATTTGATGTTGCAGTTGATGCCGATGACAATATTTATGTCGTGGACAGAGGGTTGGGAAACCCAATGCACCCTGTTATAGAAAAGTTTGATTCAAAAGGCGAATTCCTTATGAACTTTGGCAGCAGGGCTACTGCATATCCTCAACCTAACGGTTCTTTTTATACTCCTGCCGGTGTTGCAGTGAATGCTGCTGGCAGTGTGTTTGCATATGATGCTGGTTATTTTCATGAGGTTGGCAATCCGTTTGGCTATCCTCTCGGGACACGGCTCACGGAGTTTGCAGTAGACGGAAGTTATGTGCAGAAGATAGATTTTGATATAAGTGCTGAAGGACGATTGATGAACCCCATCGGTGCAGCAATTGACTCAAAGGGAAATATCTGGGTAACAAGCTGGGGCAATTTTTCAGATGCAGGTGAAGTCATTGTCTTTAAGGAAGATGGTACATTGATTAAAAAGATGGAGGGAATAAGCGAAACGGAATATTTCAACGCGATGGGCGGCATAATTACTGATGGAATCGGTTTTGTGTATATTGGCACGCAACATTATATAGCAAAATTCGATGAAAATTGGAATTTTGTTACCAAAATTGGCGAAGGAAAAGTAACCGATATAGCCCAGATGGCATTTGATAGCAAAGGGAATATATGGTGCGCGAGTAATGGCACGCAGACAATTGCCGGGTTTAAGCCGAACGGTACATTCATCAGCCAATTTACTACCACACATGCTCCGACAGGATTTGCCATTGACGGGAGCGGAAATTTTTACTTTACTACGACTGACGATAATAAAGTTTACAAGTACGGCAGTGACGGAACTCTAAAGAAATCGTTTAGTGGAGCGGGAAGAGGCGAAGGAAGACTCTGGATTCCGTACGGTGCCGCTGTAAGCCCGAGCGGAGAGATTCTTGTAGCCGATACGGAAAATGGACGCATTCAGGCATTTGACAGCGACGGCAATTTTCTCTGGAGGACGGACAGGTTCCTGTATGAACCTGTTAATATGAACTTTGGTCCTGACGGAAAACTGTACGTTGCGGACTGCTTTCACAATGTAGTCAGGATTTTGAGCTTTACTGCGCCAGAGCAGAAGAATTATGATTTCAGGATCGTTTCTTCTGTTGAAAATCCAATGATTTATGCGGATGACAGCAAGGCATTCAATATCGTCTTAGAAAACAGAGGAAATGATGATGACGATTATGCTTTTTCCATTGAGTCTTCATTTCCTTCCGGGTGGAGTATCTCTGATTTTCCTGAAAGCGGCAGTTTGCTTTCCGGGAAGAGGCTGATTATCCCGATTACTGTATCTGTGTCTTCTTCTGCAAAACCGTATGATACAGGATATTTTACTACAACAGTTGTTTCGCAGGGTGATACGACACTTGTAAAAAAACTTATAGTCACTGTGACAGTGCCGGAAAAACCACCCGTGTCTGTAAAAATGGTCGGTGATATGATTCCAATGAAGGAGAGCACGGCAATTCCTGTAATGGTTGGAGCTGTTGAAAATCTTTACGGTGTTTCTATCGTTCTGGGGTACGATCCTAATCTTATGACGGTAGAAAAAGTTGTGCAAGGAACTTTGCTTGGTGAGGATGCGCTCTTTATAGAAAATCACTCAAAACCCGGTATTATTAATATTGGATATACGCTTGTGGGTAGCGCAGCCGGAAAGACGGGTTTGGGAGAAGTTGCCAAAATATACTTTAAAGGGGTTGCCGAAGGGAAAACAACAATTCAGATTAACGAAGTGCTACTCAAAGATGCAAAAGGCAAAGACATACCCGTTGAGGCAAATAATCTGAATATTGAGGTTGTAAATCCTGTGCCGCCGTCTCTTACCGTGAATATCCCTGCCGGCGAAACAGTTGACAGCTCTTATTACTATTTTTCTGGTAAAACTGATCCTGACGCAACGGTTACTGTAAACGGCAAAGCTGTTACAGTTAAAGGTGACGGTAGCTTTACCGGAAGTTTGTATCTTAAAGACGGATCGAATATGATTACAGTTGTTGCAACGAATAAATACGACCTTTCTAAAACAGTCACAAAGACCGTGACATTATCAACTGCTACTGTGATTACGCTCCAACCGGATAATCCGATGATGAGTGTAAACGGAGTTCAACAGGAAATCGACCCGGGCAGAGGCACAAAGCCTCTAATCATTTCTTCATGGGGCAGGACTGTTGTTCCAATCAGGGCAATTGTTGAAACTTTGGGCGGAACAATTGGCTGGGAAAGCGCGACAAGGAAGGTAACAATAAACCTCAAAGGAACGGTGATAGAGCTCTGGATTGATAATCCAAAAGCAAAAGTAAACGGAACAGAAGTATGGATAGATGAAGGCAATCATAATGTGAAGCCGATTATAAGAAACGATAGGACAATGCTACCACTCCGTTTTGTTACAGAATCTCTTGGCGCAGAAGTTGGGTGGGAAGATACAACTAAAACAATTACAATTACTTACCCTAAACCATAAATTTTCTGAAAGGGAGGGGAGATCTCCCCTCCCTTCTCGCTTTGAAAAAACGCAATGACTCGGCAGTCTTACAAATCGGTTAAAATGGTGCCTGGCACTATTTTAACCGATTTGCTTTTGTTAAGGAAAGAAATGTGCAATGACTGCGAAAAGAATGCACAATGGTTTCTTCTTCGTCACTGCGAGGCAACTTGTTGCCGTGGCAGTCCCAGCTTTAAAAACAGAGATTATGTCACACTGGTGCCTGGCACCAGTGTGACATAAAGTAAAAGAGAAATTGCCGGAAAGAAGGCACACAAAATCAATCGAAGAATTTGGAACATATTCTATTTTCTCATTACACAATGGGAAATAAAAAAATCCTCTTGCAATTTAATCGAAAAATATTATAATTTATTTCGGTTGTAACCAAATAATATTATAATAATATTGCTAAAAAGGAGTTATGATGATAAACAGAGAAATAGAAAAGCAATTAGTTAAGCATTTTTTTAAAGGAAAAATCATTATGCTTTCAGGTGCAAGACAGGTGGGTAAAACAACTTTAATTGAAATGCTTTTGAAAAAGAGAAAGGAAAAGGTTTTATATCTCAATGCAGATGAAGCAGATGTAAGAGAATTATTAACAGATACCACCTCAACCTACTTAAAATCTGTCATAGGCAATCACAAAATTGTTTTTATCGACGAGGCTCAGCGAGTTAAAAATATTGGTATCACGTTAAAGCTTTTTGCTGACCAGATTAAAGATGTTCAGGTTGTCGTTACGGGTTCGTCTTCTTTTGACTTAACTAATGAAATCAATGAACCTCTGACAGGTCGCAAGTATGAATTTATGCTTTTCCCATTATCGTTTTCTGAGATGGTTGAACATCATGGCCTGCTGGAAGAAAAACGACTCTTAGAGCACCGTCTTATTTATGGTTACTATCCCGAAATTGTAACAAAACCCGGAGAAGAGAAAGAGCTGCTTAAGTTACTTGCTAATAGCTATTTATATAGAGATTTATTAACTCTGGGGCAGATTAAAAAGCCAGTGCTTCTTGAAAAAATACTGAGAGCTTTAGCCCTGCAATTAGGAAACGAAGTTTCCTACAATGAAGTTGCTCAGCTTGTAGATGCAAATCAAGAAACTGTAGAAAAATACATAGATCTTCTCGAAAAATCTTTTGTGTTATTCCGCTTGCCTGCTTTTAGCCGCAATGTACGCAATGAAATTAAAAAAGGGAAAAAAATATATTTTTATGATAATGGAATTCGCAATGCCATCATAGAGAATTTTAATCCTTTGATTAATCGCAGCGATACGGGAGCTTTATGGGAAAACTTCCTCATAAGCGAACGTATGAAATATCTCTATTACAATAATATTATTGTAAAAAGATACTTCTGGCGTACAACACAACAGCAGGAGATTGATTATATAGAGGAACAGGAGAGAAAGTTGTTTGCATATGAATTCAAATGGAGCAGGAAAGCAAGAGCGAAATTTCCAAGAACTTTTATTGGCGCATATCCTGACACCAAAACACATTTAATCACGCAAGGTAACTTTGAAAGCTTTTTAGGCCTATAGCATAATAAAAATTTCTTGTTGCTGAGGATGGGATTGATAGAAAAGAGCGCAACGACGATGAAGCTGTCGGATTGCCACAGCCACTACGTGAGCACTTGGCGTAATGCGTGCCAAGGAAAAGAGCGCAATGACGAGGAAGAATGCAATGACGAGGAAGAATGCAATGACGAGGAAAAAGAGCGTGCAAAAATATAAATAATATTTCATTTTGATTTTTTTTTGATTTACTATTGACTTTAAAAAAATATGCAGTATATTTTTGGTAGTATTAAAAATTCCAGAAGGAGGAAGTTAATGGACCTTGAGAGACACAAGATAAGAACAAAGAAAAAGAATATTCGTAAAAGAGGTGGTTTTTCTTTGATAATTATGCCCTATTACCAAGGAAAAATGAAAGTAATCAAAATTACCTCAAAACAAATTTACACAAGTTTAGTTGTTTTTGTCGTCTTAATTGCATTAGTTACTTCTTTCGCTTTTTCTTATAAAAAACTCAACGACGAAATTGCATTTTTTAAAGGGATGAAATTCGATGATATTATTTCTGCTCAGGCACGTGAGCTTCAGCAGGTGCAAGATGAAGTAGCCAAGACGAAGTCAAAGCTTGGCGCATTCGAAGAATATATTGTTTATCTTTCTTCTCTTGAAAAACAGGTGAGAGATTCATTAAAATTAGGTGATTCCAAAGTGAGCCTTGAGTACGTGCTTGACCGAACTCCACAAGCTAAATTGGAATCTTCAGAGGAACTGCCTGTCAGTGTTGCACAGCTTTTGTATGAGCAGAGCAATGTGACTTCGATTGCCGAAGAGAGAGCAGCAACGTTAAATTTATTAAAAGGCGCGGCAGATGAATATAATGTGCTTCTTGCGCAGACTCCCAACATATGGCCTCTTCAGGGATACATATCTTCTTATTTTGGATGGAGGACAAACCCGTTTGGCGGAGGATGGGAGTTTCACAAAGGGGTAGATATTTGTGCTTATTACGGTGCTCCAGTCCGTGCAACTGCTGGTGGCACTGTCACGTATGAGGGGTGGAGTGGTGGATTTGGTTATACTGTTGAGATTTATCATAGAGATGGTATAGAAACGTTTTATGGCCATTTGTCCAGGACTGCGGTTAAATGTGGCGAAACCGTAAAGAAAGGGCAGGTAATAGGATATGAAGGAAACACGGGTTTTTCTACCGGAGCTCACCTTCACTACGAAATACGAGTAAACGGAATTTCAGTAAATCCACTAGATTATCTAAAATAGGAGGTCAAAAAGAATGGCATTTGGTTCATCAAAAAAAGAAAGCATGAGTAGAGTACAGGGCAGTTCAAGTCAATCTGTTTTTGCGAAAGATTTATCCGTGAAAGGCGATGTTGTATGTCCCGGTTCCCTTCGCGTTGAGGGAAAGATTGAAGGCTCTATTAAAGGGAAGGGCCTAATTACTATTGCTGAATCATCGGTAACCAAAGCTGACATCGATGCGGCGAAAGTTGTTGTTTTAGGGCAGGTTGAAGGAAACATTACGGCAACAGAAATTGTAGAAATTGTTGCGTCAGGGAAAGTGTACGGTGATATCACAACGGATAAATTTTCCGTGGAGGAAGGGGCAGTTTTCACCGGGAAATGCGTTACAAAAACTTTAGAAAAAAAAGAGATTCCTCAGAAAGAAGGGCCTAAAACAGATTTAAAAAGTGTATAAAAATAGGATTCACGCAGGGGAAATTCTTTTAGATGAAATTATTAAGAGAGGTTTAGACAAAAACCTCTCTTTTTTATTTGCAGTGCCCAGAGGCGGGGTGGAAATTGCTTATCCAATTGCAAAGGCTTTGAGAAAAGCCATTCTCCCTGTCATCATCCATAAAATACCCGCATCTTACAATCCTGAGCTTGCAATAGGAGCTGTTTCGATTACCGGGGAAGTTGTATTGAACGAACTGGCAGAAGGAGAAGCAAGCGATTACGTGGAAGCAGCAAAGGAAAAGACAATGACAGAGCTTGAAAGAAGAGAAAAGGCGTTCGGACTGAAGTTTGATTATTCAGTTGTTAAAAAGAAGAATATATTAATTGTCGACGACGGCATTGCGACAGGCGAAACACTTTTTCTTGCCGCAAAAACTCTTAAAGCGTTGAACCCTGCAAAGCTTTATGTATTTGTGCCTGTTGCTTCACTTGAAGGGTATGAAAAGCTTAAGCAACTTGGCGAAGTCATTTGCCCGCTAGTGGATAGATATTTTTACGCGGTGTCTCCGTATTATGATGAATTCCCCCAACTTACCGAAGAAACGGTCAAGAAATATATTCAAGAAAGTTTGAAGTTTGCCGAATAGGTAGGGTAAGTTAAAATTCTTTTTCTTGCAGTCGTGTCTTTATTTAGGTCTGTACTGCATTTATGTTAGAATTTGGATAAAGAAGAGGGTAGACTGAAAATGAAATATGTTGGTTTAGTTTTTTTAGGGCTGCTTGTTTATGCATTTTTAATTGAGCCGTTTTTGCTTTCGATTGAGCGGCTTGATTTGCTATTTGATGATTTGCCTGATGAGTTTGACGGGTTTAAAATTGTTCAGGTTTCGGATTTTCACCTTTCGAACTTTACGCCTCTTCATGTAAAGGTTTTGACGGCGATTAACACGGAAAAACCGGATATGATTGCAATAACCGGTGATTTTAACGGCAAACATTTAACGGAGTTAGGTAAAGGTTTTTGCAAAAACATTGCGGAAAAAAGCCGATCTGTGTTTGCAGTGTTGGGCAATTGGGACCACAGGGTTAAAAATCTTGATTTTCTCGTAAAAAGCATTGAGGATAGTGGGATCTCAGTACTTATAAACAGGTCCGCTGTTATTGAAAGAAATGGGAAAGAACTCTTTATTGCAGGTACGGATGATTCATTTACAGGAAATGAAGATCTTGGAAAAACATTTAAAAGTATCCCTAAAAACAGTTTTGTTGTTATGCTTACGCATTGTCCTGATATTATCTATGATGCCGTGAAATACAAACCTCAACTTGTGCTTTCCGGACATACGCACGGCGGGCAGGTTAAAGTGCCGTTTATAACGGCTATTTTTGTGCCTTCTAAATTTGGAATGCGTTTTCTATCAGGGTTGTTCAGAGTGAAAAGGACTTACCTGTACGTAAATCGAGGCATCGGCACGAGCCACATTCCTGTGCGTTTTTTGTCTCTGCCTGAATTGACAGTTATTACACTTCATCAAAAAAAGTTAGCTGGTTAATTGTTCTAAAAGTTCTTTTACCGTTTTGTGAAGGACGGGATGCATAAAATCTCCCGCGATGTCTTTCAGCGGTTTTAAGACAAAATCCCTATTTTGCATGTCCGGATGTGGTATTTGTAGATCTGGTTTGTTTATGATGTTGTTGTCAAAAAATATGATGTCTAAATCGATAATTCTTGGGCCCCATCGGATTTTTTTTGTTCTCCCCATTTCTTTTTCTATTTTTTGAAGTGTGTGCAGTAGCTCTTCTACCGACATATCTGTTTGTGTTTCTACAACGCAGTTTAGAAATATCGGCTGGTTTTTATAACCATACGGCATAGTTGAGTATATGGGAGATTTTTTGATGACAGCAATCTGGGTTGCTTCCATTTTTTTAACGGCAAGCTCGATGTTTCTTTTCCTATCTCCGAGGTTTGTGCCGATTGCGATGAACGCTCTATGCATTTTCTATTGCTTTAAGCACTTTGATTAAATCTTTATGTAGCGTAATGTCGTGAACCCTTATGATGCTTGCGCCTTTCAGCAGTACATACGCATTTGCCGCGGCAGAGCCGTAAAGCCTGTTTTCTACTGTTTTGTCAAGCACGCTTCCGATAAATGATTTCCGCGAAACGCCGAGAAGGACAGGCAGGTTAAAGATGCTGAATTCGTCTATGTTTTTTATGATTTTCAGGTTGTCTTCCAATCTTTTTCCGAATCCAATGCCTGGGTCAATGATGATTTTTTTGATGCCGAAGTTTGTTAGTGCATTTATTCTTTCGTCAAAGTATTCCAAAAGTTCTTTCATTACATCTTCGTATTGCGGGTTTTGCTGCATGTTTTTGGGAGTGCCTTTTATGTGCATTATAACTACCGGGGCGTCAAACTCTCTTGCAATGGCTTGCATTTTCTCGTCAAATTGCAGCCCACTGATGTCATTAATGATGTCTGCGCCGTTTTTAAGTGCTTCTTCTGCAACGGATGCTTTATAGGTGTCTATTGAGATGGGTATGTCCGGAAAATTTTTTCTGATTTCTTTTATTATTGGTATTGTCCTTTTCTTTTCTTCTTCTTCGGTTATTTTTTCTGCACCGGGGCGCGTGGATTCGCCGCCTATGTCTATAATATCTGCTTCTTCTTCGATCATTGTTTGTACGCGCTTTAACGCTTTTTCGATGCTGTTGTACAGGCCACCGTCGGAAAAGGAATCAGGGGTGATGTTCAAGATGCCCATAATGAATTTTTCTTTTTCAAAATCAAATATTTTGTTTCTTATACTGCATGCAGGGAGTTGTTTGGATGCGATAGTTTTCTGCACCAGTTCCCCTATTTTGTTGAGGCCGAAGAAAGGTTCAAATGCAAGTTTTTTTAGGACTGTTTTGTATGTGCGCTCCGTGCCTATCAGCAGGCAGTCAGTCGAGGATATTTTCCAGCTTGCAACATCTCGGTGCACTGCTACATCTCCACCTGCGCTGATAAATTCTTGCTTAAGAATATTTGCGCCTTTGGCATTGATATTGTGCAGTTTCAAAAGTATCAGGTTGCTTTTATCTTTGAATATGTCAAAGGCCCTTTCATCTACTCCAATTAACTTGAGCTCTTCTAAAAGCGATTCTTTTTTTATTTTTCTTATAATCATTATTTTCCTTTACTTCGTGTTGTGTTTGGTATGACCCGAAGTAAAAATATATTGTAGTGCAAGGGGAAGGTGTGCTTTCCAATTACCCCAGGAGTGCCCGTCGTTCCACTCTTTGCAAGAAACTGTAGCTCCGCTTTTTTTAAATTTTTGTTTGTATTTTTTGTTCAGGTTAAGTATATTTAACGAACTGTTTATCTTCTTTTCGTACTTTCCACTGTCCATATAGATGATTTTTTTGTTGAGATTACCAAAATCCGTTTCTTTTTCGAAGAGAAAAGCGCCTGACTGTGAAATGGCTCCGTTAAATAGGGTAGGATATTCAAGAAGGAGAGCAACGGATACAAAACCTCCCAAAGAAACCCCAACGAGGTATTTTTTGTCGAATTTTATGTTTACTTTTTTTTCTGCAAATTGAATGGTCTCTGCGAGGAACTCTCCGTAACATGAGTTGGGAGAGTACTCTTTTGGCCGATTTTCTTTGCGTATATCGACAAACAGGGCGTATGTGTCTGGTATTTCTTCTTTATATGTGAGATAATCCAATGTATTTCGTGCTGAGCCAAATATGATGTATTCTAAACCGTCCTGGAATATGAGCAACGGGGGCTTTTTGTGCGGCGATTTATATGGCTTGTAGAGATAAACATCTCGTTTGCAATTACAGTAGTTGCTACCATCGATCGTATATTTTTTAATAGTTCCGTGAGGAATATTCTGGTGGAACTTTGTTGCAATAGGATAATGAAAACGGGGCATTTGCAGTTCGGAATTAAAGCCAAAGCCCCCTTCAGTTTTATTCGGATTCAATGGATCCAGCATTTCTTCTTTATCCACGATGAACTTGTAATCAAATCGCGCGTTCAGGGGGAATTCCTTTGTTATAGCCCATTCATTTTCTTTTATTTGAAACAAAGGTTCTTTTTCCCAGTCGTTAAAATCTCCCGCGATGGACACTTTTTTTGCTGTTCCATTGTAGATAAATTTAACGCAGCTGTTTTTAATTTCAGGTACTTTATTTTCCATACTTCATTTTACTAAATTTTAAAAAATTTTAAAATAGGGTATGCGGATAAAAATTATTGCAGTCGGCAAAATAAAAAAGGAATACATAAAGAAAGGCATATTGGATTATTCAAAACGGATTGTCCACTACATTCCTTTTGAAATAGTTGAGGTAAAGGAAGAACACCTTAACCGATTTATCGATGCTGATGCTTTTAATGTTTTGCTTGATGAAAAAGGAAAAGTGCTTACATCTGGTGCATTTGCTTTGTTTATAGAAAAAATGATGATTTCTTCTGTGAAGGACATTGTGTTTTTTGTGGGGGGAGCAGAAGGGTTTTCTGATGAGTTCCGTAAAAAAGCCGATTTTCTTCTTTCGCTTTCAAAGATGACTCTTCCGCATGAAATGGCAAGAATGGTGCTTGTTGAGCAGATTTACCGCGCGTTCACCATTATAAGGGGTGAGAAGTACCATAAATAAATTTTATGGCCGCAGCAACTGGGATACATGCTGCGCGTCTTCCTGCTGCTGACTCTTTTGCTACGCTGTTTATTAATGAAAAAATTGTTTAAGCGCATTTAAGCGAAGAAAAAGCCCTCATAAGAGGGCTTTAATTTTTGCTTTTATCTTTAGAAATTCCGGATTTTTTTCTAATTCTTTATTAAAGTTTTCTTCACGTAGTTTGTTTACATAGTGTGAATCCTGGAACGAATAACGGAAATTTGTATGTACGTCATATCTTCCCTCAAGCAGTGCTACTGTGTCTTCTGTCATTACAAGTTCTTCATCAGTAGGTATAACAAATATCTTTACTTTTGAACCTTTGCCTGTAATGTCTGTTTCTGCGTTTCTTGTGCGGGAGAGTTCGTTTTTTTCCGGGTCTATTATCACGCCAAATTCTTCAAGCCCCTGGACCATCTTATTTCTGATTGTCGGACTCATTTCCCCTACGCCTGCAGTAAATACGATGGCATCGGTGTGTCCCAGCGCTGCCATATAAGCGCCAATATATTTTTTGCCTCTGTATCCTTCAATTTCGATGGCAAGTTTGGCGCGCTTGTCTCCTTTTCTTGCTGCAATTTCTATGTCTCTTCTGTCTGTGTACTTGCCAGTAATTCCTAAAACTCCGCTCTTTTTGTTCAATATTTTATTCATTTCGCTTGGCGAGAGCCCTAATTTATCCATCATGTACAGGTCAATTCCAGCATCGTGGTCGCCTGCACGAGTTCCCATTACTGCTCCTTCCAGAGGCGTTAATCCCATGCTTGTGTCAAAGGAAACACCGTTTTTTACGGCATTAAAACTTACACCGTTTCCAATGTGCGCTGAAACGATGTTTGTTTTAAAAGGATCTTTTCCAAGAAGTACTGAGGCTCTTTTGGCGACATAAAGAAGTGAAGTTCCGTGGAAGCCGTACCTTCTTATATGGTTTTTTTCGTACCATTCGTACGGAAGTGCATATATGTATGAAAAATCTGGCATCGTTTGGTGCCATGCCGTGTCCATAATTGCCATGTGTGGGATATTTGGCATGAGCTGCTGTGCCGCCTCGATACCCATAATATTTGGGGGGTTGTGTAGCGGGGCAAGGTCTGCAAGTTCTTTAAATGTGTTCATTGCTTCGTCGTTAACGATGACGGATTTTTTGAATTTTTCTCCACCGTGTACTGCCCTGTGACCCACTGCTTGTATTTGAGATACATTGTCAATAACTCCGTATTCCGGGTGCGCTAGCGTTTCCATAATAAGTGCAATAGCTTCTTTGTGAGTGGGACATTCCCTTTCTACCTTTACTTTTTCTTTCCCCATGACTTCGTGGACGATGAATGAGCCACCGATTGTTACTCTTTCTACAATTCCTTTTGCAAGAATTCTTTTTTCTTTCCACCTGTACAATTGATATTTTGCTGATGAACTGCCACAATTTAGTGTCAAAATATCCATTTATTGCCTCCTTTTTTCTTTTGTAATTAAAAAAGATAGTATATACATTTTTTGGGATAAGTCTACATCAATGATTGGTATTTTTCGCCTGCTTTTTATATTTAACGTTACTGGTGTAAAATTAAGTATTCCTTTGATTTTGCTCTTCGCTATAATTTGTTCGATTTCTTCTTTTGCGTTTTCAGGCGTAGCAATAATAGCGATTTCTATTTCCTTTTTTTCTGTAATTTCTGAAAATTTTTTAACATCATATATCTTTGCGGTGCCAATTTTGTTTCCTATTTTTTGGGGATCGCTATCAAACAGAGCGGCGACATTAAACCCAGCTTTTTTAAAGCCGGGGTAGTTTGTCAGAGCATGTCCGAGGGCACCTGCTCCTATAATGCAAACATTCCAGTATGGTTTTGGGTTGAGTATTTTCTCTAATTTTTTTGCAAGTTTTTCTGTATCATAACCTGCACCCGTCCTGCCAAATTTACCAAAGCACGCGAGGTCTTTTCGTACCTGTTCGGCTGTTACTTTGGTATGTTCTGCCAGTACTTGCGACGATACAAACTTAATTTTTTTATTTTTTATACGCTTCAAGCACCTTAAATATTTTGCTATTCTTTCAACTGTTGCAAATGGTATATTCACTTATATTTTCCTCCCGATGTCTTTAATGGTATTTTAACGAAAATTCGAAAAAATTACAAATATTTTTTACAAATAAAATAATATACGGGTTAATACCAAAAATTATCTTTTCGTTTCAAATCCATATAAAAAGGGCTCTACTGAGAGCCCTTTTTATATTTATCAAATTTTAATGGAGATTTTTTTACTTTTTTACCGCATGAATTGCTTTGCCCAGTCCACTTTTTGCTGCTTCCATTATTGCTTCTGGAAGTGTTGGATGGGCATGAATGGTATTTGCTATATCGTTTAAAGTAAGTTTTCTTTCCATTGCCAGCGCAAGCTCTGCTATCATCACGGATGCTTCCGGCCCGACGATTTGTGCGCCGATAATTTCTTTTGTATCGTTCTTTGCAATAATTTTTACTTCTCCGTCTGTACTATTTATAACTACTGCTTTTCCATTTGCGATGAATGGGAATTCGCCTATAACAGTATCGATACCGTTTTCTTTTGCTTCTTCTTCCGTTAGCCCTACCGATGCAATTTCTGGCGATGAGAAGATGGCCCAGGGCACGACTCTGTAATCCATTTTTTTATCTTTTCCGGCAATGATTTCTGCGACAATATCTCCTTCTTTTTGTGCTTTATGTGCAAGGAGTAATCCGCCTATTACGTCGCCTATTGCGTAAATATTTGGTATGTTTGTTCTAAGTTTTTCATCGACTAAGATTTTTCCTCTTTCAGTTTCAATGCCTAATTCTTCTATTCCTATGCCCGTTGAATTTAGTTTTCTTCCAATGGAAATTAATACTTTTTCAGTTGTAATTTCCTCTCCGCTACTTAAAGTGGATACGACATTTCCATTTCCTTGTATTTCTATATTATCAATTTTTGTTCCTGTTTTTATTTCAATGCCTTTTTTAACGAGCATTCTCTGGACCATTGATGCAAGTTTTATGTCTTTTAGTGTTGGGACAACTTGCGGCATCATTTCGACGATGGTTACTTTTGTACCGAATGCGGAAAGAATTGTCGCAAATTCAATGCCAATTGCTCCTGCTCCCACAATAAGTATGTTTTTGGGATATTCCGTGAGGTTCAGTGCTTCGTCACTTGTTAGTACATTTTTTCTATCAATTTTGAATGCTGGTATCATTGCTGGTTCTGATCCTGTTGCAATAACAATATCTTTTGCTTTTATTTTTTCTGTGCCTTCACCACTTGTGATTTCTATTGTGTGTGGGCCTAAAAGTTTCCCGTTTCCCTTTTTTACTACAATCTTCCTCGCCTTAAATAGGAAGTCTATGCCTGCTACGAGTCGTCGTATAACTGCGTCTTTTCTTCTCTGGATTGCATTCGGGTCAAAAGATACATTTTCAACTATTATGCCAAATGATTTGGATTCTTTTGCATTGATATATATTTCTGCTATTTTTAGCAGTGTTTTTGTAGGAATGCAACCCCTATTTAAACATGTTCCACCGATTTCTCTGTGTTCGATGATTACAACTTTTTTCCCCAAGTCTGCGGCTCTTATCGCTGCAACATATCCACCGGAACCCGCCCCTATAATTGCTACATCAAATTCTTCCATTTTATTTGTGCCTCCTTAACTACTTTTATTATATAAGATTAAAAAATAATTTTTACAAGTATTTTTAAAAGCCCTCTTTTAAAGGAGGGCTTTTAAGGTAAAGAATTAATTATTTTGCACCAAACTGGTCACATGCATCAACTGCGTATCTGATGTATGCAACTGCTGGGCCGCCTCCCATAAGGCCTGCCACTAAACAGGATTCAAGGATTTCTTTTTTTGTTGTCCCTTCTGCAATTGCATTTTTTACGTGGAATGCAATGCAAAACGGACAGCGAGCTGCAACGCTGAGCGCTATAGATATGAGTTCTTTTGTTTTTGTTGTAAGTACGCCTGGTTTTTCTGCCTGCTTTACGAATTCCATAAAAGCACCTGTAAAATCTGGCTCAGCTGTTCCAAGCTTCTGGATGAGGTCGTGGAACTGGTCAAGATGTTTCTGTGCATCTGTTGCTACGTCTGTCATGATTATTACCTCCTTTCTTTTATGATTAAAAATTGTCTCGATAAATCTTCTAATAGTGATATTATTTTTTTATCGCTTATTTTATAAAAGACTTCTCTCCCTTTTCTTTCTTTTTTTACCCATCCCATATTGCGTAAATTATTGAGGTGGATTGATACAGAAGATTGCGGTATATTCAGTGTTTCAGAAATCATGCTTACATTTTTTGGCTCACTTTTAAGAAAACATACTATTGCAACTCTTCTCGGATTCCCCAGTGCCGTAATAAATTCTGATAATTTAATGCATGTTTTTAAATCTTCGTATAATTCTTTTTTTGGTTTCATTATAATACCATTATATTATAATATTTTAATATGTCAATATGTTGTGAGAAAATTTTCACAATATGCAAAAAAATGTATTTAGTTTGTATATATATTTGCTGTTGCCAAAATGTTTGAAAGATATATAATTTTTGTATGAAAGGGACGATTGTAAATGTTGTTGCAGTTATATTCGGAAGCAGCATTGGGATTTTTGTCGGGGATAGACTTCCAGAGCGCTTTAAAGCCGTTATTATTCAGGCAATCGGGCTGTTTACTTTTTTGATAGGAACATCAATGATGCTAAGGGGAGAGCATTTCATCATTGTGTTTCTTGCACTTGTTTTTGGTGGGATTACGGGGGAGGCGTTGCGACTTGAAGCACATCTTACCAGCGTAATAGAACGGTTTAAAAGTAGAGTGTCTCCTGATTCTCCACATTTTGTAGAAGGTTTTATCACGGCAACACTTATTTTCTGTGTTGGCGCTATGACTGTCGTGGGCTCTATTCAGGAAGGACTTACTGGTGATTCTACCCTTCTATACACAAAATCTGTTATGGATGGCATTACTTCTCTTACGCTTGCGTCAAGTTTTGGTATTGGCGTTATTTTTTCTGCCGGTTCCGTGCTCGTTATTCAGGGAAGTTTGACGCTTCTGGGAAGTAAATTGCAGTTTCTTGCAAATCCCGCGTATATTAACAATCTTACATCTGTCGGTGGAGTGCTCATTATTGCATTAGGATTTGAACTTTTGCATATAAGAAAGATAAAAATATTAAATCTCTTGCCTGCTCTTGTTTATGCTGTCTTATTTACTCTTTTTGTAAAGTAGCTGGACTTTCTTTTTTAATATATTGAGTTCTTTTATTTTTTTCTCGTTACTGTGTTCGTTCTTTAAAAGTTTTTCGAGATAGGCGATGCGGCTATTTATTTTATTTATTTCTTTTTGCGAACTATCTTTCGTGTTTTTTTCGTCCTCTAATTGCTTGGTGTGTAATTTCCCGTTTTTCAAATAATATGTTTTGTTGACTAAATTTTTTAATACGTATCTGTCGTGTGTTACAAGCAGAATTGTGCCGTCGAAATTTTTTAGCGCTTCCAGCACTACTTCTTTCATCGGGATGCTCAGGTGGTTTGTAACTTCGTCAAGTACCAGGAAATTCCCTTTCATTATGCTCATTTTTGCAAGGAGCAGTTTTTTCTTTTCGCCGCCGCTGAACTCTCTTATTTTTTTAAAGACATCATCTCCTGTGAAGTCAAATAGCGCTAAAACATCTCTTGCATCCGGGATTGTGTATCCATATGCGATTATTTCGTCTAGCGGTGTTGATTCAGGATCCATGAGAAATGCATCTTGTGGAAAGTAACCAACGTTTATGCTATTACCGATTTTTACACTGCCAGAATCTGCGTTTTCTTTTCCTACAATAATTTTGAGCAGGGTGGATTTTCCGCTGCCGTTTCTTCCAAGTATTCCTATTCTTTCCTTCCGCTTTATTAAAAGGTTTATATCATTAAGAACATTTTTCTGGTTAAAACTCTTCTTTATGTGAAACAATTCTGCTACCTTTTCTCCGCCTCTCTCTGCCATTTCTATTTGTATTTTCTTCTGCCTCTCTTTTTCTACTTCAGGGACTTCGATTTTCTGTAGTTTTTTCTCCCTGCTTTTTGCCTGTTTTGCCCTTGTACCATACCTGAATTTTTCTATGAATATTTTTTCTTTTTCAATTATCTTTAACAATCTTTCTCTTTCTTTTATTTTAGTGGTGTCGTTTCTGTTTTTTGTTTCATCAAATTTGTCGTAGTTTCCTTTATATTCTTCTACCTCTCCGCCTTTTAAGTGAAGTATATGAGTTGTTATGCGGTTAATAAATGTTTTATCGTGCGAAACGATGAGCAAGCCCCCGTTAAATTTTTTCAAACTTTCTTCCAATGTTTCTATCGATTCTATATCCAGGTGGTTTGTTGGTTCGTCCAGAATGAGCAGATCTGGTTGTAAAAGAAGTGCTTTGATAATTAAGCATTTTGTGCGTTCGCCTCCGCTCATATTTCGTAGTTTTAATGAAACTGTTTCTTCGCTTAAGTGGAACTTATCCATCATACTGTACATTTTCTGTTTATAATTATATCCTCCGATACTTTCATATTGCGCGATTAATTTGCCGTATTTTTCGTTAAAGTTTTCACTTTTTTCTATGCGAGAAAGCTTCTCTTCGATAGTTTTAATGTTTTGAAATGCACTTTCTATTTCTTCTATCCCGGTTCTATCTAAAAATTTTATTTCCTGCGGTATGTATGCAAAAGTTCCGTTTAAAAGAACTTTACCGCTATCTGGTGTAAGGGATCCAATGATGATTTCCAGTAGCGTGGTCTTTCCCGTACCATTTTCTCCTACAAGAATTTTATGTTCTCTATCTACCGAGAAAGTGACATCTCTTAAAATTTTTTCCCCTTCATTTACAAAACTTATTTTATCTACTATTAACATTTTTCTCCTTGATGCATTTTGAAAATTTTATCTTATAATATAAAATGATTTAGATTTTACAAGCGAAAGGAAGAGGTGAAGCATGGAAAATGAAATATTGGCTGCTGTGCATGATTTTTGCAAAAAATATATTCAGCCGTATGAAAAAGAGATCGATCTTGATGGTAAATTTGTAAAAGAAATCTTAAAAGAACTTTCTTCTCATGGTTTTATGGCGCTACCTTTTCCTAAGGAATATGGAGGGCTAGGGAAAAGTACTATTCTTTATTCAAAAACAGCAATTATTATTTCGCAATATAGCGGTACGATTGCAAGCATTCTTGGAGCGCATTGTCTTGCCGTATTTTCTGTCCTTTTTGGAGGAGGAGCAGAGCAGAAAGAAAAATACCTCCCGGATTTAATAAAAGGGCGGTTAATTGGCTCTTTTGCTCTTACCGAACAAAATGCAGGGTCTGATCCGGCTTCGATAGAAACGGAAGCCATAAGAGATGGCGATTTTTATATCTTGAACGGCACAAAGGTATTTACTACCAATGCAGGTTTATCTGATTTATATATCGTCATGGCAAAGACGGATAAAGAGAGAGGAGCAAGAGGTATTTCTGCTTTTGTCGTTGAAAGAGAAGATAAAAATTTTGTTATAGGGAGACAGGAAAAAAAGATGGCTTTTCCAGGTCTTCCTAATGCCTCTTTGCTTTTGAACGGTGTGAGGATTCCCAAAGAGAGACTGCTTGGACGCGAGGGAACAGGATTTATTATCGTAAAAAAAGTACTGGATATAGGCCGTGTTGCTGCTGCTTCTGCTGCTGTGGGGCTTGCAAAACACGCTTTAATTGAAAGCGTAAGATACAGTAAGCAGAGGGAACAGTTTGGAAAACCGATAAGTTCTTTCGAAATGATACAATCTCATATTGCAGATATGGGCACAAAGGTGGAGGCTGCTGAACTCCTTACTTTGAAAGCGGCTGAAGCTGCCGATCAAAAACACAGAGATGCTGCAAAGATTGCGGCAATGGCAAAATATTTTACAGCGCAGGTGGCTGTGGATGTATCCCGCCTTGCTGTGCAGATTTTTGGAGGGTATGGTTTTATACAAGATTATGCGGTGGAGCGGCTATACAAGGAGGCCAAAATGTACGAAATTATAGAAGGAACAAATGAGATTCAAAAACTTATTATAGCAAGTGCATTGCTTAAGGAGATGGAATAATGTATATCGTAGTTTCGGGAAACATTGGCGCAGGAAAAACTTCCCTTTCTCAAATTGTATCAAAAGAGATGGGCTTTAGCGTTTATTTTGAAGATTTTCAAGGGAACCTTTTTCTTAAAAATTATTATAAGGATATGAAGAGGTGGGCTTTTGCTACACAGATTAATTTTCTTGCGCTGCGTTATGAACAAATCCTTCACCACGTTTTGCTTTCAACTGTCCCTGCTGTTCTTGACCGTTCCATTTACGAGGACAAAGAAGTATTTGCACGCTCTCTTCATGAAGAAGGGCTTATGACAGATGAAGAGTGGGCGGTGTACAATAAGCTTTATAACCTTATGGTGGGACACCTTCCTTCCCCGAATCTTCTTATTTATCTGGAAAAAGATATCGACGAATTAATGAGAAATATAGCAGGCAGAGGAAGAGATTTTGAGAAGATCCCCAGAGAATATTTGGAAAGTTTAGATAAAAGATATAAACATTTTTATGAAGACTGGCATTTTCCAAAAATTAAGATAACAGATGACATATATGCACATAAGGACGAACTTATAGAAAGAGTTAAAAATGCGTTATATTTTTCACAATGTGATTAAATATATTGAAAAAAAAATGCCAAGTATTATAATGTGTCGTGATGAAAATGAAATCAAATTTTTCTAAGTGTTTTTTTGCTGCTACTGCAAGAAAGTTGTCAAGCATATGTAGCATACATCTCAAAGGAGGTTTTTATTATGGGTAAAACATGGTTTGAAGTAGCACAGGAAAGGATCCAGGTTGCCGGTGAAAAACTGGGCACGTCTACAGAAATTATTGAAATTCTCAAACATCCTCTTCGTTCTCTTCAGGTTTCTATTCCCGTGAAAATGGATAACGGTAAGACAAAGATTTTTACAGGTTTTAGAGTGCAGCATAACGATGCTTGCGGGCCAACAAAGGGCGGCCTTAGGTTTCATCCAAATGAAACATTTGATGACGTGAAAGCGCTTGCAACACTTATGACATTGAAGTGCGCTGTGGTAGGTATTCCGTACGGTGGTGGAAAAGGTGGAGTTATCTGCAATCCGAAGGAAATGTCTCAAGGAGAGATTGAGAGATTGAGTCGCGGATATATTGATGCGATTGCTTATTTTATCGGGCCTGATAAAGATATTCCTGCGCCAGATGTATACACAAATCCACAGATTATGGCGTGGATGGTAGATGAGTATGAAAAAATTGTAGGACACAAAGCACCTGGTGTTATCACAGGAAAACCTCTTATTGTCGGCGGCGCCAAAGGTAGAGGAAATGCTACCGCAATGGGCGGTTTGTATACGACAAGGGAAGCCGCAAAGGTGATTGGGCTTGATATGAAAAATGCGACTGCGGCTATTCAAGGATACGGCAATGCAGGTTCGTTTGCTGCAAAATTGCTTTATAAAGATGGCGTGAAAATTATTGCTGCAACAGATTCTAAAGGCGGGGTATACAATCCTGACGGCATTGATCCATTTACTCTCTATGATTATAAGGCAGAACATCATACCGTAAAGGGTTTTCCTGGCGCACAGGACATTAGTAATGAAGCATTGCTTGAACTCGATGTTGATATTCTTGTTCCAGCTGCATTGCAGGCACAAATTACAGGGAAGAATGCAGCACGGATTAAAGCTAAGATTATCACAGAACTTGCAAATGGCCCTGTGACACCTGAAGCTGACCCAATTCTTACTCAAAATAAGGTACTTGTTGTCCCCGATATTCTTGCAAATGCTGGCGGAGTAACAGTTTCTTATTTTGAATGGGTACAGAATATATATGGTTATTACTGGGCAGAAGAAGAAACATATGAAAAACTTGAGAAAATTATGAAAGACGCATTCCATAGGACGCATGAGATGTTTAAAAAGAACGAAGGTGGCATTACAATGAGAATGGCAACAGATATGGTTGCCGTGGAACGTGTTGCAGAAGCTATAAAGGTAAAAGGCTGGGCATAGATAAAAATGGGGGCTAAGCCCCCATTTTTATTGAGAGGAGAGAGTAAATGGAATGTATCCTTGTTGTTAATCCGGGATCTACCTCAACAAAAATTGCCGTGTTTCAAGATGAAAAAGAAATATTCAATGAAACTATTCGACATAGCGCTGATGAGATTAAGCAGTATAAAAAAAATATCGACCAGCATGAATTTAGGACAAAACTTATTCTGGACACCCTAAAGAGCAAAGGTGTTTTGTTGGAAGAAATTTCTGCGATTGGAGCAAGAGGAGGATTGCTTCACCCTCTTGAATCTGGTACGTACCTGGTGAACGAAGATATGGTTAACGATCTGAGTAGCGCAAGATACGGAGAGCATGCGTCAAATCTTGGTGCTATTATTGCGCATGCTTTTTCGATAAATATAGGCAAACCTGCTTTTATTGTTGATCCTGTTATTGTTGATGAGATGAATGAAGTTGCAAAGATTTCCGGTTTTAAAGGTATTAGGAGAGTGGCTATATGGCATGCTTTAAACCAAAAGTTCATTGCACGGCAAGCTGCAAAAGAACTCGGAAAAACATATAAAGATGCGAATCTTATTGTTGTGCACCTTGGTGGTGGTATATCTATTGCAGCACACTGCAAAGGAAAAGCAATTGATGTAAATAATGCTTTAAATGGTGACGGGCCATTTTCTCCGGAACGTGCAGGTGAATTGCCTGTAATAGGCCTTGTAAATCTTTGTTACTCAAAAAAATATACTTATGAAGAAATGAAGAAGAACCTTGCAGGTAAAGGTGGGCTTGTTTCTCATTTAGGTATAAACTCTGCAATTGAAGCAGAGAAGAGGATAAAAAATGGGGATAAACACGCAAAACTTGTGTACGAAGCGATGGCATATCAGATTGCAAAGACTATTGGCGAGATGAGTACTGTGTTGCAAGGAAATGTCGATGCTATTATTGTTACCGGGGGTATCGCTTACTCTAAGATATTAACTGAGTGGATAAAGGAAAGGGTGTCATTTATTGCGCCTGTAAAAGTTTATCCTGGCGAATATGAATTAAACGCAATTGCACAAGGCGTATTAAGGGTTATAAGAAAAGAAGAAGAGACAAAGCTGTATGAAAGTGTTTGATGTAAAATCGCTTTTAGATAAAGAATCACAGATTTTTGGTGGAAGAATTGGTTCTGGTAAGACAGAAATTGCGGTAAACATTGCAATCAAGATGTCAGAACAAAACATACCTAATGTACTCTTTGATATGGATATTGTCAAACCGTATGTCAGAATAAGAGATATAAAGGATAAAATATCAATGTATGATGACATAGAAATTGTTTCTCCTCCTGATGTTACAAGAAGAATAGATCTTCCTATCCTCCCTTCGCATATTATCAGTAAGTTGATGGAAAAAGAGAAACAAAAGATACTGGATATCGGCGGAGATCCTTATGGTGCAGGTGCTATTGCCCAATTCAAAAATTTGTTTCCTGAAGGAAACTATAATTTCTTTTTTGTTGTTAATACAAGACGTCCCGAGACCTCAAATACAAAGGAAATAATCGAAGCAATGGCGCAAATTCAAGATGCATCTAAACTTACAATAAATGCTCTTGTTTTTAACACACACTTGAGGTGGGAAACAACAGGAAGAGTTATAAGGAATGAGTATGAAATTGTTAAAGAGGTTTCAGAAGAGACAAAAATTTCAATTTACTTTGCTTGTGTCGATGAAGAACATCAAAATCTTGTTAGAGATTTAGATGTACCAATTTTACCATTAAAACTGTTTGTTAGTCCTCTCCCTCGATTGGGAGAGTAGTTAAAAGGAGGGGCAGTATATGGAGAAAAAAGTTTTAGTTAATGAAGAGAGATGCAAGAGCTGTGGGCTCTGTGTTGCTGTATGCCCAAAACATGTGTTAAAAATCTCAGAAAAATTAAATTCAAAAGGTTATCACCCTGTAGAGTTGTTTGATAATGAGAATTGTATTTCCTGTGGATTTTGTTATTTGATCTGTCCGGATGCGGCAATTGCGGAAGTAAGAAAACCAGAGCTTGTGAAAAGGTAAGGAGAGAAGGGTTATGGGAGAAAAAACATTAATGAAAGGTGCTGAAGTAATAGCAGAAGCAGCCATAAGAGCGGGTTGTATGGCTTTTTTTGGATATCCTATTACACCTCAGAATGAAGTACCAGAATATTTTAGTCGGCAGATGCCTAAACTTGGAAGGGTATTTTTGCAGGCAGAAAGTGAAGTGGCTGCGATCAATATGGTTTACGGTGCAGCTTGCACGGGCACAAGAGTCATTACGACTTCCTCAAGCCCGGGTATTAGCTTGATGCAGGAAGGGTTTAGTTATATTGCAAATTCAGATGTCCCATGCGTGGTTGTCAATGCAATGAGGGGAGGGCCTGGTCTTGGTGATATTGCACCGGCTCAAGCTGACTATTTCCAGGCAGTTAAAGGAGGAGGTCATGGCGATTACCATTCCATTGTTATTGCACCTCATACCTTACAAGAAGAAGCAGATTTAATGTTTGATGCATTTGACCTTGCCGATAAGTACAGGATTATGGTAGTAGTGCTTGTAGACGGATTGATGGGGCAGATGATGGAACCTGTAGAATTTAAGGAATGGGTGGACGTGAAGAAATTTAAAGCACCTGATTGGGCAACGGTAGGACAAAGGGATAGAGGCCATAGAAATATTATTACTTCGCTTGAAATCTTTCCAGAAGGGTTAGAGAAGATGAATTTTCATCTTCAAGAGAAATATAAAAAGATTGAAAAAAATGAAGTTCGGTTTGAAGAGTATAAAATGGATGATGCAGAATATGCAATTACTGCTTTTGGCACGGTTGCAAGAATTGCGAAGACAGTTATTGGCATGGCAAGAGACGAAGGAATAAAACTCGGTCTTATTAGGCCTATTACTCTCTGGCCATTTCCGACAAAACTTATAGAGAAGAGAGCAGAGCAACTGAAATTTTTCTTTGATTCTGAACTAAATGCAGGGCAGATGCTTGAAGATGTGAAGCTTGCAGTAAATGGCAGAAAGCCGGTTTACTTCTATGGAAAGCTTGGCGGTATTGTTCCCAGCGCTGAAGACATATATACAGAATTTAAAAAGCATATGGAAGGAGGCAGGTAATGAAGACAGTATATAAGAAGCCAGAACCAATTACGGATAGGCCTACTACGTATTGTCCCGGTTGTCCTCACGGTATTGCACACAGACTTGTTGCAGAACTCCTTGAAGAAATGAATCTTACAAGAGAAACTGTTATTGTCTGGCCTGTTGGTTGCTCTGTATTTGGTTACTATTTTATTGGCACGGATGCAGTGGAGGCTGCTCACGGGAGAGCCTGCGCAATGGCAACAGGTATGAAACGAACTCACCCGGAGTCCTTCGTGATGACATATCAGGGTGACGGAGATCTTGCTTCAATTGGTATAGCAGAAACCGTGCATGCAGCATCAAGGGGAGAAAAAATAACCGTTGTATATGTTAACAACGGAAACTACGGAATGACGGGAGGACAGATGGCGCCTACGACTTTAATAGGGCAGAAGACAACGACTTCTCCTTATGGGAGGGATCCAAAACTTACCGGGTTTCCAATGCATGTTCCTGAAATGCTTGCAACACTGGAAGCTACTGCTTACATTGCAAGAGCAGCATTAGACAGTCCCCAGCATATTATTCAGGCAAAGAAGTTTTTGAAAAAGGCATTTAATGCCCAGGTAAACGGCGTAGGATTTTCTCTTGTTGAGATGATTTCTTCCTGTCCTACAAATTGGAAAATGACATCGGTAGAAGCGATGGAAAGAATAAGGAAAGAAGTACTTCCCGTATTCCCAATTGGGGAGTTCAAGGTTGCTGAAGGGGTGGAGTGATATGGAAAAGAAAGTAATTATTGCTGGATTTGGCGGCCAAGGTGTTATGCTGGTAGGAGAGCTTCTTGCCGAAGCAGGCAAAGAGGATAATAAATATGTCACATTTCTTCCTTCTTATGGTCCTGAGATGCGTGGGGGGACTGCAAATTGTGACGTGATTATTTCAGATGAACCCATTGCATCTCCTATTATTTCGTATCCTGAGGCAGCTATTATTTTAAATCTTCCTTCTCTTGACAAGTTTGAGCCTATGATGAAGAAGGATGGGTTGTTGGTTTTAAATAAATCGCTCATTCCGCGAGAAGTTAAACGGAACGATCTGAGAGTAGTTGAGGTTGATGCTCAAACTATTGCAAAAGAACTTGGCAACGAAAAAGTTGTAAATATGATTCTTCTTGGTGTGTATGTAGCTATTGAAAAATCTGTTTCTCTTGATAGTGTGAAAAATGCAATGAAGTTATTTTTTAAAGGAAAGAAAGAAAAATTTATTCCGGCTAATGAAAGAGCGCTTGAAAAAGGCGTAGAAATTGCAAAGAAATTCCTTGGAGGGGAATGATGAAAATAGTTGATCCGTCTAAAATGGAGGGAAAACCCGTTGAAATGAACGGGAAAGTGTTAAAGGGAGTCACGATAAGATGGCTTATAGCAGCAGAAGAAGGTAAAAATTTTTTTATGCGCTATTTTGAAATGGAGCCAGGCGCTGTCATTCCCTCGCATAACCATTCTTGGGAGCATGAAATCTATTTACTTAAAGGCAAATGCAAAGTCATGGTAGGTGGGGAGGAAAAAATTGTAGATGAAGGTGTTGCTCTTTACATTGAACCCGACGTACCTCATGCTTATGAAAATGTTGGAGCTGAAAAAGTTGTGTTTCTTTGTATGATACCGAATATTAAAAAGTGAGTGATTTAGAGTATTTTAAGGGAAAAACATATGTTATTACAGGAGGCTCTTCCGGTATAGGGAAGGCCTCCTCTCTTTTACTTGCAGAAAAGGGAGCTACTGTGATTTCTATTGGAAGAACAAAATCACATTTGGAAAGTACGGCTTTACTTCATAAAAATATAAAAACTATCCAGCATGATTTTTCAGGTAGTGGCAATATTGAGTATTTGGTAGATAAAATTAAGCAATTTTCATGTCGCATTGATGGTTTTGTGCACTGTGCGGGTGTGATATACACAGAACCCTTTGAAACATTTAGGATGCATGAACTAAGGAAAATGGAACTGATCAATGTTGAATCTGGTTTTGAACTGTTACAAAAAATACTTGTCTTTATGGAAGAGGGAAGTGCTGTTTTCGTTTCTTCAATTGATGCATTTTTTGGGGCAATAAATCCACCATCTTCTGGTTATGCGCTTTCTAAGGCAGCTGTTATAGGGCTTGTAAGAGCACTTGCTTCGGAGCTGGGAGATAAAAAGGTACGGGTCAATGCTGTGGTTCCGGGCCTTATTAAGACGCAGATGACTGATGATTTTTTTTCTGAATCATTTGCCGTAGAGAGGCATAAGTTTTTGGAAAGAGTGCCGCTGAGAAGAGCAGGAACAGCAGAAGAAGTTGCAAAAGTTATCGTTTTTCTTCTTTCGGATAGTGCATCTTACATTACAGGAGATGCAATATTTATTGATGGCGGTTATCACGTAAGATGAGATTTATACATATAGCTGATTTGCATCTCGGTTTCAGGTCTTATGATAAGGAAAGGGATTTTAACCCATTTCTCTCGCTTCAGTTTGCTGCGCAATATGCAATAGAAAAAAACATAGAGCTTTTTATTATTGCTGGCGATATATTTGATAGGCGAGATCCCCCTGCTTTTATCCAACGTGGGTTTGCTCATACCGTAAAAGAACTTGTACAAAACGGGGTGAAAGTATTTATTCTTACTGGGAATCATGAGGGATCTCCCAATCCAAGTAGAGATATTCACCTTGATCTTTATGATGAACTTGAAATTGAAGATGTTATTATTGCTAAAAAGATAGGACATTACAGGTTAGATTCTTTAAATATTATAACTGTTCCATATCCTTTTAAGCGTAATCTTCTTGCAAAGGACGAGTATAGGGAGAAAAGCGAAAAAGAAATTGGGTACATAATGAACGAAAAGATTTTTAGTGGCATCGATTATTTTTTGGAAAAAATTGACCGAAAGTTTCCTACTGTTCTTGTAGCTCATCTTCCCTTATCTGAGGGCGAAGTGGGAGAGGAAAAGTACATTTATTTTGCAGCAGATGTTCCCGTATCTACTGAACAACTTGATAGAAAGGAATTTTCTTATATTGCAATGGGGCATTTCCATAAAATGCAGATTATTTCTACAAAAAAATTTGGGCATCCTGTTGTGTATCCAGGTTCTTTGGACAGAATAAATTTTGGAGAGGAAACTGGTAAGAAGGGATTTTTTGATGTAGAGATTTCGGAGAGTATGGGAAAAACATCTTTTATGTTTGTTGAAAACCCTTTTGCTCGCAAATTTTATACAATAAGAATAAGCAACGATAAAGATATTGACGCTATACAATGGGACAGGGTAAAGGAAAGCATTGTGAGAATAATTCTTTCAGGTGATTTGCAGAATGAGAAATTATTCAAAAAATTAGTAGACAGAGCAAAAAAAGAAGCAAAGATATTTGCAGGGATGGAAGATAGGCGTACCTTGCAAAATAATATTGTAAGAAGCAATATGAGTCTTAGTATTTCCCCGGAAGAAGCGGTGGAAAAATATATTAAACGCCAGGATAGCGCATTTGTAAAAAAGCACAGAGAGGAAATTTTTAAAAGAGCGATTTCTTTTCTGAAAGAGGAATAGGCAATGATCCCAGAAATTCTTACAGTTAGAGGATTTTTAAGTTATACAACAGAACAAAAGCTTGATTTCACAAATTTTCATATTGGGCTTCTGTCAGGCGAAAACGGACAGGGGAAGTCTGCTATTCTTGATGCTATTACATTTGCTCTATTCAGCAGGGCTAGAGGGGTTGAAGGGAACAGGAAGGGCGTGGAAGATATTGTAGCTTCCGGGAAAACTGACCTAAAAGTAGTATTTCAATTTATGCAGAATGGCGATAGATACAGAATTACGAGGACATACGATAAGATAAACAGTAAATCGGATATTTTATTGGAAGTTGAAAAAGATGGTGGATTTGTAAATATCTCTGAGAATAAGATAAGGGAAACGGATGAAAAAATTCTAGAGATTATCGGAATGAATTATGATGCATTTATTACATCTTCTTTCATTTTGCAGGGGAAATCTGATTTTTTTACTGCTAAAAAACCGTCAGAGAAGATGGAGATTGTTCGCGAGATGCTTGGCCTTGATATTTATGAATATGCACGCGAAAGAGCGCTGGATGAAAGGAGAGAGATTAAAGCATTAAAAGATGCTCTTAAAATAAGTATAAAGAATACCAAAAAATTGATAGATGATAACAGGGAAATAGAGAAAGCTCTTGTGGACAAGAAGAAGCAAGTTGCATCTTTAAAGGAAAGAAAAGAAAAAATAGAAGAGAAATATGAAAATGCTCGAAAACAGTCGAATGAATGGCATCAACTTAAACAATTGAGCGAGCATTTTTCTAGAGAAAAAGAGAAGCACGATAAGACCGTCCTTCAAAGACAAGATGAAGTCGAAAAGGAAAAGGAAAAACTTTTACGGATAGAAGAGATACTAAAAAGGAAAGAAGAAATAATAAACGGCTATAATGCATATGTTGAAAATGAAAATTTATATAATGAGCTTCTGGAAAAAAAGAATAAGATTTCGCAAGCTGAAATAAAAAAGGAGTTGCTTAAAAATACGGTAGAAAGAGAGACAGTAATAAAAGTGCGGAAGCAAACCTATTTAGGAGGAAGAATTAAAGAAAATCAAGATTCTCTTAAGAATTTCGCTAGCGAAGGGCAAGCTGAAAAAGTAAAAAATGAAAAATTGCTTAAGAAAAAGAGTGATTTAGAAGCCCGAGAAAGAGAAATAGAGAAAAGCATTTTTTCAGCAAAGGAAGAAATAAAAACTTTACGTAATATATGTAAGGAAAAGGAAAAAGCAAAAAATAGCATAGGAGAATTGGAACGCAGAAAAGAGGAGCGTTTATCTACGCTTAGCATGGAGAGGGAAAAGTTAAAAAAGGAAATTGAAGATATTGAGAGCGCACTAAAGAAAATTGCATTGGAAACTATTAAAAAAGAAATTGACAGAATAGAAGCCGAGATCAGACGTGTTGAGAAAGAGAAGGAGGACGGGGAAAATAAAAAAGAGGAGCTTATAAAAAGAAAAGCATCTCTCTCAAGCGAAATTAAAATGGTGAAAGCTAATCTTTTTACATTCAGAGAGAAACTCCGCTTTATTTCTGAAGAAACAAAAAACTGCCCTCTTTGCGGCTCTCCTCTCACTGATGAACATAGAAAAGAGGTAGAGCTGAAATATACGGAGGAGATTGCTGAAAGCGAAAATCTCCTTCGCAAAAAAAATCTGGCTCTTTCGAAGCTGGATGGAGAAATAGAATCCATTCAAACTGTATTTAATGTAAAAATACTTGTAGAGCTAAAAGAGAAGCTTGGAAAATACACAAAAGAGATACATTCGTTAAAAGCGGTGAAATTGGTAAAAGAGACACAGCGGGAGAAAATTCTTGAAAAAATCAAGGAAAAAGATATCGCTCTTAAAAGGAACGTAATGTCGGATGTGGAAATGGACGCTTTTAATAAATTTAAAGAGATGGTGGTAGGTCTTAATGAGTTTGAAGAAAAGACAAAAGTCAAAGAAGATGTATTGGAAAAAAATGAAGAGAAGAAGCAGCAGTTAAGCAAGATTTTGCGCGATGTTCAGTCCGAGCAGGCTGTTTCGCAGAATAAAATAGAAGCAATTGGAAAAAATATCGATGCAGCGAAGGAGCAGAGTGAAAAGTGGCTGCGTGAGATGAAAGATGTGAAGCGAATACTTGAGGACCCCGAGTTTTTGTCAAAAGAAAAAAAAGAAATTCTGAAACTAGAGAAATTTATAGAAAGTATTGATTTCAGTGAAAAAATATTTAATGAGTGCAAGAAAAAGAAGAAAACCTTGCAAGATTATCGAATGCTTTTTCTGGACCTCAGAGAGGCAAAAGCGCGTAAAGAAGAGGGGGAAAAGCACCTTTTGTCTCTTTATAAGGGGAGAGAGAAAGGGGAGAAGGAGATAAAGGAATTAACAGGAAAAATTAAGAAAACAGTAGAAGAAATTGAAAACCTGGGCGATGTTAATGAAAACTACAATTATATCGAGAAGAAATTTAAAGATATATCTTTTCAATATCACAGTGAGCATGATATGATGATTCGCATTGAAGAGCAGAGCAAAAAAGTCGAAGAAGAGAAAAGTGAACTTGATAAAAAGTTGATTGAGATAGCGAAAATGGATGATGATGAGCGTATTTTGGATGTTTGTGTCGATATGTTTGGAAAAGAAGGAATTCAAAGCCTTATTATCAGGAGTGTTGTACCGCAAATAGAAGATATTTCAAATGAAATTTTAAGGAAGATGAGTGGCGGAACAATGCAACTAAAATTTAGAACAGTGAAGGCAACCAGAAAAGGTGAAGAAAAAAATACATTAGACATAGAAGTATACGATAAGGGAATGCGAAGGCGATATGTACTTTTCAGTGGAGGAGAGCAGTTTAGAATTAATCTTGCAACAAGGATTGGCATTTCTCTCTTTTTGGCATCTCTTTCTGGTATGCCATTGGAAATGTTAATTATTGATGAAGGTTTTGGCAGTCAAGACGAATCAGGCAGAGCAAATGTACTTGAAGAACTTAATGCAATAAAAACTGAGTTTAAAAAAGTTCTTATTATAACTCATGTTGCTGAAGTAAAGGAAAGTTTTCCCTATGAACTTCGTGTTACAAAGGACGAACAAGGTTCGCATATTTATGTGGCATAGTTGTTGAAGGGAAAGAGCATTTTTATAGGCGTTTCTTCTTGCAAAAAATATAAAATTTTGGTAAAACATACTAATGAATGAAATGATTAATTTTATGATTGCTAATTTTAATGCAAAGTATGTTGCGCTTACTGTTGTTGATATTCTGATAGTGAGCATGGCTATTTATTTTGCGTTGCGTGCTATTCAGCATACCAGAACGTTGCAACTTGCAGAGGGCATCGCTATCTATTTTATTGCTTTGATAATTTTAGCAAGGGTAAGCAACTCGATTCATCTTGTTACGGTGGGTTATGTAATGAACGGCTTGCTTCGTTTTTCTGTGACATTTCTTCCGTTTCTTTTTGTCGTTGTATTTCAACCGGAGCTGAGAAAATGGTTTACAGGGCTGGGAAAAGGAATTGCTATTGGTGAAAAAATGGAGCTTATTAGCATGGAAGATTTTCAAAGTATCGTTGACGAGATAGTAAAAAGTGTAAAATTTTTGTCTCTCAATAAAATGGGTGCTTTAATTGTGATAGAGAGGAGCACGCCTTTACTGGAATATATAGAAACGGGTGTGTCTATCAAAGCATTTGTGAAGTCAGAGCTGCTTAATACAATTTTTTATCCTAATACATCTCTTCATGATGGCGCTGTAATTATCAAAGATCTGAGAATAGAGGCTGCACGTTGTATACTTCCTCTTTCTCTTGATGAATCGCTTGATAAAGAGGAAATTGGGACAAGGCACAGGGCGGCTGTAGGAATAACAGCAGAGACAGATGCTTTGTCAATAGTTGTTTCCGAGCAAACAGGTATCATCTCTCTTGCAATAAAAGGAAAATTAACCCGTTATCTTAGTCCATTAGAACTCCGTGGCATGTTGCTTGTTATGGCAAAACCGACATGGTCCGAAAGGGAGGAAATACGCAAGTAGAATGAAAAAATTTTTCTTGAAAATTTTTAATATAAAGGTTATTTCGATTATACTTGCCATATTGATATGGTATTATGTGGCAGGCGTGCAAGGTCCTACTGTGGTACGCACATTTAAGGTACCTGTGGTGGCGATAAATATGGAACCCGGCGTTGTTATTAAAAGTAAAACAGATTATGTAAATGTTACTGCTGGAGGACCGAGCAGATTGATTCTTGGTCTAAAAGAGCAGGATTTTACTGCATTGATTGATCTTTCTGGCAAAACACTTGGTGAATATTATGTAGATGTTGATGCAAAATCTCCCCTTGCAGAAGTAACAATAGAAAAAGTAGCTCCTGAAAAAGCGAGAGTAAGCCTTGAAAAATTAACTACAATTGTCATGCTGATAGGTGTAAAATTTAGCGGTGAAGCAGAAGAGGGTTTTCTTCCGGGGGTACCCATCATTACTCCCGATAAAGCAAGTATTACTGGTCCTGAAAGTGTCTTAGCCAGCATCAAAGAAGTATTTATTCAAATTGACCTTACAGGAATTACAGAAGAAACAAATTTAACTCTCCCGGTGAAAATATTTGGAAAAAACGGGGAAAATATAATAGACGTGCAGGTTAGTCCCATTAATTGCATGGTTAAGGTTTCTCAGAGTAGTGTTGCTGTTGCAAAAATAGTGCCTATCGTTCCTAACCTTGATGGCGCTGTTTTTAAAGGGTTTGGAATAAAATCTATCTTAGTAGAGCCAGCCGTTATTTCTATATCTGGCGATTTTATGTCTTTATCCGATGTTTCTTATATCACTACTGATATTTTAAATATAGGCGATATCACAAAATCTACTGAATTTGAACCCTTACTTATCGTGCCGGAAGGAGTGAATATTATTGGTGCTGAAAGTTGCAAAGTAAAAATTGAAGTAAAGCCTATCATAGGGAAAAAGTTTACCCTAACTGTTATTGTTAAAACAGACGATGATCTCGTGGGCAAAGCTCATCCTGAGGAGGTTGAAGTGATCGTTTCTGGTTTTAAAGAAGATATTGATACTATTGATGCTCTTACCATTGTTGCCGTTGTAGACGCTACCGGTATTGTTAACGGAACATATCAATTACCCGTTGTAGTAGAAGGCATACCTGCAGCTGTTGTAATTTCCATAGTACAGCCAGAATCCGTAAGCGTTACTATTGAATCTGCAAATAATGAGTGATGGGGTATATTGCATTAATTTCTACGGTATTTTATTTAAGATAGAAGAGAAATCTGGAATTATATCAAAAATTACGTTTGTTGATCATTGCGTGTTTCAAAACAACCAGGAGCTTAATTTTTCTATTAAAGAATATTGGAAGGGAAGCACTAGCGCACTGAAATATCAGGTGCCTGCATTTTATTCAAAATTTATGCCAATCTTTAAAGAAGTGCAAAAAATACCATACGGCAAAGTTTCTTCTTACGGTGGTATCTCCAGTGCAGTTTTTGGTGACAAAAGATATGCCAGACTTGTTGGAGCAGCTATGAGAAATAACCCTCTTCCTATAATTATTCCCTGCCACAGGGTTGTAAGAAGCAATGGAGAAATCGGTGGATTTTCTGGTGGGATAGATAATAAAATCAAGATTCTTAAACTTGAAAGGGTTGGATTGCATAATGGATATATTGGAAAAGAATATTTTATTAATTGCTAAACCATTTGGCCTTACTTCTTTTGCTATTACAAATAGAGTGAAAAAAATCCTTAACGCCAAAAAGGCAGGCCACATAGGAACACTTGACCCTATGGCTACGGGGCTTATGATTGTTGCTCTGAACAGCGCAACACGTTTTATTCCTTATATTGATACAGATGAAAAAAGATATGTAATACAGATTCAATTTGGAATTGAGACGGATACTGACGATATTACTGGCAGCATAGTAAATCAGAAAGATTCTGTAGTGACTATCGAAGAAATAAAAAGAGTCCAGGCTCAATTTATTGGTATGATAGAGCAGATCCCCCCTGACTATTCGGCAAAAAAATTTAAAGGAAAACCTTTTTACAAATATGCAAGACAGGGAGAAATTATTAAAAAGAAGCCCTGTCAGGTAGAAATACATAAAATGTCAATTATTTCTTTTCATTGCAATAAACTTGTGCTTGATATTACTTGTTCGAAGGGGACATATATGAGGTCTATTGCAAGAGATATGGGAAGAGCATTAGGCACTTTTGCTACTCTCTCTGCTATTACGCGGCTTTCTATTGGAAGATTCTGTATTAGCGATGCTACTACTTTTGGAAGAATTAAGAGCGGCAATTTTAATAAAGGTTTTTTGGCTGCTGATCGTGCAATTGATCTACCCGTGTTTTTTGTAAAGGAAGCAGATCGGTTTAAGAACGGCTTAGATATTACCGTAGACAAAGTTGTTGTCAAAGATGAAAAGGGAGTTTTTATAGGCATTGGCAGGAATAGAGATGGTAAGGTGTATCCTGAGAAGGTGTTGAATGAAGATATATAAATATGGTGATTACGTTAAAGAAGATACTGTAGTTACAATAGGTATGTTTGATGGCGTGCACAGAGGCCATAAATCGCTCATTGAAGAAACAATAAAAGTTGCAAAGATGAAAAATGCAATCCCTTTGGTTTACACTTTCTATAGCCATCCAATAAAGGAAATTAAAAGAAAATTTCTCACACTGCTTGAGGAAAAACTATTTCTTCTTGGGAAAAACGGTATACAATGTGTTTATATTGTAAAAATGTGTAATAAATTTATGAAATTATCCCCTGAAGAATTTTTTGAAAAAGAAATGGTTCAAAAAGTAAATGGCAAAGGTATTGTTGTAGGCGAAGATTTTAGGTTCGGATATAAGCGGACTGGCGATGTGGCATACCTGAAAAAACTTGCAAAACCATTTGGCATAGATATATATTCTGTTCCTTTGTTTAATATTAAGGGGAAGACAGTTTCAAGCTCATTTGTACATCATCTCATTATGAATGGCAAAATAGAAATGGCAAATGATTTTTTGGGATACATGTTCTTTATTTCAGGGGATGTGGTAAAAGGAAAAGGTGTAGGGCGCTTGCTGGGGTTTCCTACTGCAAATATTGCGTATAAAAATGGAGACAAATTGCTTCCACCAGTTGGAGTTTATATAACTCTTGCGGAAACAGGAGGTAAATTTTTTCAATCTGTTGCAAATGTGGGGTTTAATCCTACATTTGAAAAAAATAATCAAATAAAAGCAGAAATATATTTTATAGATGTAAAGAAAGATCTTTATGGAGCTGATGTGAAGCTGCACTTTTTAAAGAGAATACGTGACGAAAAAAAATTTGATAAGCCACAGGATCTAATTGAACAAATTCATCAAGATGTAGGAGAAGCAAAGATTTATTTTCGTTTGCATTACTTCAATAAATGTATATAATATAATTTGACTTTTAACGAGGAATATCGAGGCTCCGACGATAACCTTCGATGAAAGCTAAAATATAATAATTTAAGGAGGATTTATGATTACAAAAGAAGAAAAAGAAGAAATCATCAAAAGATTTCAACGACATGATGGAGACACTGGTTCTCCTGAGGTTCAGATAGCGCTTCTCACAAGTAGAATTTCTAATCTTACCAAGCACTTGCAAACATTCAAACAAGATTATACCTCAAAGCGTGGTTTGTTTAAAATGGTTGGCGAGCGGAGAAGGCTTCTAAATTATTTGAAGAATGTTGATAAAAAGCGGTACAATAAGATCGTTAAGGATCTTAAGTTGAGAGCATAATATGATTACAACTAAAGAGATTGAAATTAGTGGAAAAAGTGTTAAGTTTGAAGTAGGCAGAGTAGCAAAGCAGGCAGGTGGTGCAGTGGTTGCTTCTTGCGGTGAAACTGTTGTATTGGCAGTATCTACTATGGGAAAAGAATCCTCGGAGCCGATGGATTTTTTCCCACTTACTGTAGCATATTCTGAAAAAATGTATGCTGTAGGCAAAATTCCTGGTGGATTTTTCAAAAGAGGAGGAAGACCGTCTGAGAAAGAAACGCTTAGTTCAAGGCTTATAGATAGAGCATTACGTCCTCTGTTTCCTGAACAGTTTAGGAGACCCGTTCAAGTTATTATGTACGTTCTTTCTTCTGGAGGAGAGATTTCTCCGGAAATACTTGCTCTCAGCGCTGCCTCAGCAGCATCGCTTATTTCGGACGAACCATTTACCGAAGCCGTGGGTGCTGTTAAAGTTGGCTTTGTTGATGGTAAATTTGTGGTAAATCCATCAGAAAAAGAATTGAAGGAAAGCGATTTAAATTTAAGCATTGCCGGGACAAAAGATGCTCTTTTGATGGTTGAGGCTGGAGCAAATGAGATTTCAGAAGACCAAATGATTGCTGCAATAGAATTTGCAATTCCTGAGATTAAAAAACTTGCTCTCATTCAAGAAGAGTTGAGAGAAGCGGTAGGGAAAGAGAAAATTATCATAGCTGAAACTGTGGCTGATGAGTCGTTGAAAGAGGCTATTGCTCCTTTATTTCTTTCTAAAATTGAAGTTGCTTTACAGAGCACCGAAAAAATTCAAAGGGAAAAAGCTCTGGATGATATAAAAGAAGAAATTATAAAAGAAGCGTTAGAAGAAAATCCCGAAAAGAAAACGGATATCAACGATATTTTCGATGAACTTTTGGAAAAATATTTGAGAAAACGTACGCTGGAAGGAATAAGGGTAGACGGTAGAAAATTTAGCGAAATACGAGATATAAACATCGAGGTAGGATTGTTGAAGCATACGCATGGCAGCGGACTCTTTACGAGAGGGCAAACGCAGGTTTTATCTATTGCAACGCTTGGTGCTCAGGGCGCAGGACAGCTTATAGAGTCGCTTGAGCCGGAATTTAAAAAACGATATATGCATTACTATAACTTCCCATCATTTTCAGTAGGCGAAGTAAAGCCTATGAGGGGACCCAGCAGGAGAGAAATAGGCCACGGCGCACTTGCTGAAAGAGCTCTATTACCAGTACTGCCTTCTGAAGAAGAATTTCCGTATACAATAAGGGTTATTTCCGAAGTACTCGAATCGAACGGTTCTTCATCGATGGCATCTACTTGCGGATCCACTCTTGCACTTATGGATGCGGGTGTACCCATCAAAAAGGCTGTTGCAGGTATTGCAATGGGCCTTGTAAGTGAAGGAGAACGATATACCATTCTTACTGATATTCAGGGAGCGGAAGATCATTTTGGAGACATGGATTTTAAGGTTACGGGAACTAAAGATGGAATAACTGCACTTCAAATGGATATTAAATTAAAAGGTATTAAACTTGAAATTTTAAAGGAAGCTTTGAACCAGGCAAAAGATGCAAGGCTTTTCATATTAGAAAAGATGCTGAGTGTTCTTCCCGAACCAAGAAAAGAGATTTCCCCATATGCACCGCGCATTTTTACGATAAAAATTAGCCCAAATAAAATAGGGTTGCTTATAGGCCCTGGCGGCAAAACAATTAAGGGTATCATTGGAGAAACAGAGTCGGATGTTAATATCGAACCTGACGGAACAGTATATATTAGTGCTCCTGATGGAGAGATAGGCGAGCGGATAAGAGCTCAAATAATTGGCCTACTTGAAGAGCCCGAGGCGAATAAAATATACACCGGTAAAGTGGTGGATATTAAAAATTTTGGTGCTTTTGTACAAATTCTGCCAAATTCGGTGGGACTTCTTCATGTTTCTCAACTGTCAGATAAATTTGTAAAAGATATCAACAAAGAGATCAAGGTCGGAGATGAAATAAAAGTAAGAGTGATGAAAGTGGAAGACAATGGCAAGATTCAACTTACAAGGAAGGGATTAGAGGAAAACTCATCTCAAAAAAAGGAATGACAAAAAGTAAAGAATATTTTTCTATAGATAAAACTTCAAGCGGCATACGATATTTTATTGAAGAGAATAAATCTTTTCCTTCCGTGATAATCGGTGTGTTTGTAAAATCTGGAAGCCGCTACGAAAGTAAAAATGAGCTGGGCATAGCTCATTTTATTGAGCACGCAGTTTTTAAGGGCACTAAAAGGCGTACATCGTTTCAAGTATCACACGAAATAGAGCGTCTTGGTGGCGGATTGAACGCTTATACATCTTCGGAATATTCTCTTTTTTACACGAAGCTTCTTAGCAAGCATGCCGAGAAAGGGTTTGATGTTCTATCAGATATTTTAATTAATCCTCTTTTTAATAAAACTCTTTTAAATAGAGAAAGAGCAGTAATAATGGAAGAAATCAATGAGTATTATGATACGCCACAGGATATTTGTCAATCGGAGGTACTTAGATCTATATGGGGCGATAACTTCATAGCTAATAATCCTCTTGGGGAGAAGGAAACAGTAGAAAAATTGAAACGTTCAGATCTACTGAAATGGTTCAATAATTCGTTTAGCAAGGAGAATATTTTTGTTTCTGTTGTTGGGGATATCGATAAAAAAACGATAAGCAATTACATAGAAGAATATTTTTCTAATATGCCTAACGGGAGTGAGATTGATATTTTTAACGACCCGCCTATTTTTTCATTTCAGAAGAGGTTATTTGAAAAGGATGGAGCGCAGATCCATCTTGCTATCACTTTAAAAGGAGAAAAATCATTTAGTAGGCGCAGCATTCTCCAATCTATGTACACAACGATTCTTGGAGGCAATATGTCTTCCAGGCTTTTTCAAAAACTGAGAGAAAAATCTGGGCTTGTTTATACTGTTTATGCATATCCGGTTAGTTTTTCCGATACGGGTGGGACGGTTATTTATGCTTCGGCACTTCCCGAAAATATCGAAAAAGTAGAAAATATCATAAACAAAGAGATTGATAATATTCGAGTGAAGGGGATATCTAAGGAAGAATTTCAGGATGTTAGGGAGTATATTCTTGGAAATTTAGTTCTTGGGCTGGAAAGCAGCAGCGGGCGTATGCAAAGAAATGGCGTACAGGGCATGTTTCAAGGAAAAGTAAAGAGTATAAAAACACTTATGCAAGAAGTGGAGTCAGTTCGATTTGATGAATTTTTGACATTTGCCAGGGATGCCTCCTCAAGTGAAAGAGGAAAAGTACTTGTCGGGAGATCTGTAGGGTGAATAATCAACTTTTTAGCGAGATCTCCAACAACATAAATAATTGCAATAAGTGTTCTCTTTGCAAGACAAGAACGTTGCCTGTACCTGGTGAAGGAGCTATAAATGCTCGTATTTTTTTTATCGGTGAAGGTCCTGGCAAGCAAGAAGATTTAACGGGACGCCCATTTGTTGGAGCTGCAGGTAAATTTTTGGATGAGTTGTTGGCAGGTATTGATCTTAAAAGAGAAAATGTGTTTATTGGAAATATGGTAAAATGCCGTCCGCCAAATAATAGAGTCCCGCTTCCCTTAGAAGTAGATGCTTGTAAACCGTACCTTATAGCACAGATAGCTCTTGTGCAACCGGAAGTAATCTGTACGTTAGGGAATACACCTCTTAAAACTTTAATTTCTTCCGAGCTTAGCATTGGTAAGATACACGGAACTATTATTAAAAAGGATGGTTTTACATTTATGCCTATGTACCATCCTGCTGCTGTGCTTTATCATGGAGCTTTGAAGGGTACATTGCAAGAAGATTTTGATAAATTAAAAGATTTTCTGAGGAACAGAGAATGAGAATTTATCTTAAAGATGTAAAAAATAACGAAAAAGTGAAAATATATATTAAAAAATCCGATGACTATCTTGGTGAAATAGGGTATACTGAACATGGATTCAGACATGTCGGCATAACAGCAGATCTTGCTTTCAAAATATTAAAGAAAATAGGATTCTCGAAACAAGAAGTTGAACTTGCTGCCATTGCCGGATGGATGCATGATATGGGCAATTTCCTTGGCAGAGAAAATCATTCTCAGAATGGGGCTATTCTTGCTATGCGCGTACTGGAAGAAATGGATGGCGACATGAATGAAATTGTAGCTGTAGGCGGGGCAATTGCAAATCACGAAGAGCCTTCAGGTATTGCTACGAACCCTATAACAGCAGCTGTTGTGTTAGCTGACAAGGCAGACGTCCACAGAAGCAGGGTAAGAAATTCAAATCCTGCAACTTTTGACATACATGACCGTGTAAACTTTGCTGTTGTAAAATCGAGTATTTTTGTGGATCAGGAGAAAAAAGAAATCTCCCTTAATTTAAATATTGATACAAAAATTTGCCAGGTAATGGAATTTTTTGAAATATTTCTTACCCGAATGGTTATGTGTAGAAAAGCAGCATCAGTTTTAGATTATGAGTTTCGTTTAGAAGTAAACAAAACAAAGCTTTCTTAATTGACAAAAGGGAAGTTTTCTTTATATTAATTTTATGAATTTAATGAAATGAGGAGGGTTTAGGATGAGGAAAAAGAGAATTGTGGCTGTTATTGTTATTGCGCTTATATTCCTTACAGCTTTCTGCGTTGATTATGTTGGAATTCGTGCATTGAACAAGCCATTAGAAGAACTAACATCTTTGGAACAGGTAGTGAAACCAAGGTTTGGCTTAGATCTTAAGGGTGGTGTGAAATTTGTTTTAGAAGCAGAGAACACCCCGGAAGTACAAGTAACAAGGGAAAAAATGGAAAGTACACTGGGTGTTTTAGAGAGAAGGGTAAACAATCTTGGTTTGAGTGAGGCCATTGTCGTACAAGAAAAGGGTGCACACTGGATGCGAATTGATGTAGAGCTTCCCGGATGGAAAGATCCACAGCGTGCAAAAGAACTTATAGGGCAGATAGCATTGCTTCAATTCAAAACTGAAGATGGTACCGTTGTTTTAACGGGCGATCATTTAAAAGATGCAAATCTTGCATTTAGCAATGATTCCGAGTCTCTTGGTGAACCCATCATAGAGTTTAAATTGGATAGTGAGGGCACTAAGATATTTGCTGATGTTACTGCTCAGAACGTGGGCAAAACAATTGCAATTTATCTTGATAATAAATTGTTGATGAATCCAGTTGTGAGGAGTGCCATTACTGGAGGAGAAGGAATTATTGAAGGAGGCTTTACGGGTGAAGAAGCTGCGGATTATGCGGCACTTTTGAGAAGTGGTGCACTTCCTGTTAAACTTAATTTTATAGAGGAAGATGTTGTGGGTCCTTCTCTTGGACAGAGGTCTGTTAAAATGGCTTTAATTGCGATAATTATTGCAATACTTCTCATTTTCCTTTATATGATTTTCTTCTATCGTTTTCTTGGTGTTCTTGCAGCCATAGCACTTGTATTTTATATGACAGTTGAGGTGGCTCTACTTTTCTTACTACATGCAACATTATCACTACCTGCTATAGGAGGTGCAATTCTTTCACTTGGTATGGCAGTAGATATTAATGTTATTGTATTTGAGAGGATGAAAGAAGAGTTAAAGCTTGGCAAATCAACGCGCTCCATTATTTCGGCTGGTTTTGCCAAAGCGCTCAGGACGGTATTTGATTCAAACTTGACGGTTCTTGTTGGTGCAATAGTGTTGTTTTATTTTGGTTCCGGCGTGATTAAAGGATTTGCTGTAACTGTTTCTGTAGGTATTCTTGTAGGTTTTTTGAGCGGAGTTGTTGTGACCCATTCTCTTGCTAATTTACTGATTCCGGATTCCGCAGTAAAGAAACCGTGGATGTTTGGGATATAGGGGGTGTGCAGATGAACTTGAGAGAGAAAATAGCAAATTGGAATATTATAAAGCATACAAAGCTCTGGATACTTATTTCTGTTGCTATCATTTTAGTTGGCATTACTTCAATGGTAGTTAATCAGCTTACTATTGGGTCCCCCTTGAATTTTGGCATTGATTTTATGGGAGGGACGGTAATTACCCTTACATGCGAGGAAAGACCAGACGTAGGAGCAGTGCGTGACATTCTTGCTTCTGAGGGGTTTAAAGATGCAATTATTCAGGAAGCGCAAGGGAACAAAATTTTTATTAAAATCAAAGCAGAGACATTGAATACTGATGTAAAAGATAGAATTATTGATGAAATATCTACTAATGTAGCTAAAGTAGACACGGAGCAAATTGGTATTACTTCTATTGCGTCGGTCATTGGCAATGAACTTAAAAAGAGTGGGATTATTTCACTTGCCCTTGCTCTCCTCTTTATACTTTTTTATATTACAATGCGATTCACATTTAAATTTGGCCTTGCAACCATTATTGCCTTGATTCATGATATATTCGTTACTCTTGGCTTGCTTGCACTTTTCAGAATAGAACTTAATGCTCCATTTATAGGAGCATTGCTTACCATTATAACATATTCCGTGGAAGATAGTGTCGTTGTGATGGATAGAGTACGAGAAAATGTAAAGTTTAGAGGAAAGGAAACTTTCCCTGTGCTTGTCAACAAAAGCATCACTGACGTTTGGGTAAGATCTATGAATACTTCCATTACAACATTTTTTGCATCCTTTGCGTTGGTCGTTTTTGCGGGGCCTACAATGAGAGATTTTTCAATGACACTAATGTTTGGATTGCTTGCAGGAACTTACTCTTCGATTTACATTGCTTCTCCACTTCTTGTATTATGGCACAAGGGTAGGGAAAAGGTAAGTAGCGTGACGGAAAAGCGCGTTATCTCTGTAGAGCCTCGTGTTGAAACTACTGCTGGTGAATCCCATACGGATAAGAAAGTTTCTTTAAGCAAAAAGGCTTTAAAGAAAAAGAGAGGAAAAAAATCTAAGAGGAAAAGAAGATAATGTTTTTATCTTTTGCTGAGTAAACATTTTTGGATATAATTTAATGTAGCGATAAGGGAGGAGGTAAAAATGGATTTAACAAAGTATATACGGAACATTCCAGATTTCCCGCAGAAAGGAATTCTATTTCGGGATATCACGCCTTTACTTTCTGATGGCAAAGCATTTGACTATGCGATTGAGCAACTTGCAGATTTTTTTAAAAACAAAGGTATTGATAAAGTGATAGGTATTGAAGCAAGGGGATTGATGATAGGTGCTCCCATTGCTGTTAAACTTGGTGTAGGTTTTGTGCCAATAAGAAAACCAGGCAAGCTTCCTTTTGAATTGGCAAGAAAGGAATACCAATTAGAGTACGGTATGTCTATCTTAGAGATGCATAAAGATGGCATAAAAAAGGGAGAAAGAATATTGATGATAGACGATTTGCTTGCTACCGGAGGCACTGCAGCTGCAGCGAGCGATCTTGTCGAAGAAGCTGGTGGAAAAATTATTGGTTGGGGTTTTATTATTATTTTGAAGAACCTTAAAGGAGAAGAGAAGTTAAAGAAATATCCTGTATTTTCATTAATAAACTTCGATTAACTTGAACGAGCAAACATTATTCGAAAAATTACTTAAAGAAATCTCCTCTTATCTTGGCGACGAGGAGATTTCTTTGGTTAAAAGTGCTTACGACTTCGCAAAAAAAGCACACGGCGAACAGGCAAGAGAGTCGGGCGATAAATATATTATCCATCCGCTCCATGTCGCACTTATCCTTGCTGAGATGCGACTTGACGCAGAAAGTTATGCTGCAGCACTTCTTCATGATGTTGTTGAAGATACATCTGTTACTCTGGATAAAATTAAAAAAGAGTTTGGAGAAAATATTGCTTTTCTTGTTGATGGTGTTACAAAATTAGAATATATGGATCATTTTTCTTCCGAAGAAACAAAGCTTGAAAATCTTCGCAAGATGCTCCTTTCAATGGCTTCAGATGTGAGAGTTGTCATTATAAAGTTGGCAGACCGATTGCATAATATGAGGACTCTATTTTTTCTCCCCCCTGATAGGCAAAATCAGATTGCAATGGATACAATGGATATTTATGTTCCGCTTGCACACAGGCTGGGTATCTACAAAATAAAATGGGAATTAGAGGATTTAAGTTTTAGATATCTCAAGCAGGATGAATATTACGAGCTTGCCAAAAAAGTTTCAAGCAAAAGAGGCGAGAGAGAAAAATTTGTCAGTGACATTGTGAAGGAAATCAAGGATTTACTGAGCGAGCAAAATATAAAAGCAGAGATTTCCGGGCGGCCAAAAAATCTTTATAGCATATACAGAAAAATGGTGCGTGAGGAAAAAGAGTTTGATGAAATTTATGACCTTGTCGCTGTGCGAATCATTGTGTTATCTGTTCCTGAGTGTTATCAGGTATTAGGCATTCTTCACAATGTGTATAAACCAATTCCCGGGAGGGTGAAGGATTATATAGCGATGCCGAAGCCCAATGGTTATCGGTCTCTCCATACAACGGTTATCACAAAATCTGGGGAGCCACTTGAAATTCAAATTAGAACAAGAGAAATGCATAAGCATGATGAAATTGGCATAGCAGCACATTGGAAATATAAAGAAGGCGTTCAGCTTGATAAGGATTATGAGAGTAAATTGATGTGGCTTCGCCAGATTGTTGATTGGCAAAAAGAAGTTCGGTCTACAAAAGAATTTGTAGAAATGGTAAAAGGAGATTTATTTAGCGAAGAGGTGCTTGTTTTTACGCCAAAAGGCGATGTTATTGATCTCCCAGTGGGTGCTACTCCTATTGATTTTGCATACAAAGTACACACGGATGTCGGGAATTATTGTGTTGGAGCTAAAATAAATGGCGCTATTGTCCCTCTGCAGACAGAGCTGAAGACGGGAGACCGCGTAGAAATTCTTACGTCAAGGTCTTCAACTGGACCAAAACTTGATTGGTTACAGTTTGTAAGAACTTCTTCTGCACGTTCAAAAATTAGGTATTGGCTCAGAAAACTGCGAGAAACGCCGGAAGAAAAGAGCGAGAAAAAGGAAGAGCAGCAGGAGAGGAAAGAAGCCAAAAGACCTTATGTACGCAAAGCTACTCCGCGCATTTTTCAGAAGGAAGAAACAGTTTATTATCCTGCTGTCCCTGGCGTTAAAGGAATAAAGATATCTATTGCAAGATGTTGTAATCCGGAACCGCAAGATCCAATTATAGGTTATGTAACGAGAGGAAGGGGAATAAAGATTCACAAGAAGGATTGCCCGAATTTAGATGCGATTATAAGCAGCGGCGGGAAAGTGTTGCCTGCTGCCTGGGAAGCAAAGGGGAAGGCAAAATTTTTGGTATATTTCAGAGTAACTGTTTGGAATGTGCCAGGTATTATTTATAGAATATCAAGAGTTACGAGTGAAATGAATGTGAATATAGAGAACTTTCGTACATCAAATAGGACAGAAAAAAGGAAACACGGGTATTATCAATCGTATTTACGTTTTTCTTTTGTTGCCGAGAAACCTTCTCTTGTAACGGATATTGCAAGGGAAATTAAGCTTATTCCTGAAGTAATAACGGTACGGTGGAGTAAAAGGAGAATATATGAGGATAGTTCTTCAGAGAGTGAAGAGAGCGTCAGTTAGTGTTGACGGTAAGATCGTTTCAACAATTGGCAATGGACTGCTCATTTTAATTGGCGTGGAAAAGGGAGATACGGAAAGAGAAACAAAGTATCTTGCAAAAAAAGCTTGCGAACTGCGGATTTTTCCTGACGAACATGGAAAGATGAATCTTTCTCTGCAGGATATAAACGGTGAGGTTATGATTATCTCGCAATTTACACTTGCCTCTCACATTAAGAAGGGCAATCGACCTGGTTTTAGCAATGCGGCAGGAGAGGATTTGGCAATTTCGCTTTATAAATTATTCGTGGAAGAAATAAAAAAGCAGGTCAAGATTATCAGAACAGGTATTTTTGGTGCATATATGGAAGTAGATCTTGTCAATGACGGACCTGTTACTTTTATTTTGGAAAAATTTGGTGGAGCAGAGGGGATTTGAACCCCTGACCTCATCCGTGCGAGGGATGCGTTCTCCCGCTGAACTACTGCCCCGTCAAATAATTATAGATATAAAGTCTTTAAAATCAATAGAAAAATTCTTAAAAAATGTTAAAATGGGATGGAGGTAAACATGAAAAGCATCGGCATTATTGGTGGTACTGGTGTTTATACGCCAGATTTTTTACAAAATGCAGAGTCAATAGCTGTAAAAACTGAATTTGGCACTGTGAAGCTTATGCAAGGAGAATTGGAAGGAAGAAATGTGTTTTTCGAAGCTCGCCACGGCACAGGGCATACCGTGCCACCACATAAAATAAACTACAGAGCCAATATTTTTTCTTTATACAAGTTGGGTGTAGAGCGCATTATTGCAACTGCTGCAGTGGGTTCAATTAATAGAGAAATTTTGCCTAACACGTTTGTTATTGTTGATCAATTTCTTGATTTTACAAAGAAGAGAGAAGATACTTTTTTTTCTCAAGGTAAGGTAGTGCATACAGATTGTACAGATCCATATTGTCCTGAGTTAGCTACTGTCATTCAAAAAGCAATGGAGAAATTTGACTATCCTTATTCCAAAAAAGGTACGTATGTATCTGTAGAAGGCCCAAGATTTGAAACAAGAGCGGAAATACAGGCTTACAGTATTTTAGGTGGGGATGTGGTTGGAATGACTGGCGTTCCCGAAGTAGTGTTAGCAAGAGAACTAGGTATGTGTTATGCTACGATTGCTGCTGTAACAAATTATGCAGCAGGTATTTCTGATCATATGATTTCTCATAAGGAAGTGGTAAGAAAAATGGGAGAAATGAACAAAATGCTTCGCAATGTTTTAAGTGAAACAGTAATAAATATTCCTGGCGAAAGGCATTGTTCTTGCAGTAAAGCTCCTACATTGGGAGAGTAGAAACGTATTTAGGAAGGATTACAAGCTTTAAAAAAATGGTGTATTAGGAACTAGTAAGTTGAATCCTATTTTGATAGTGACTAAAAGAGGAGGTACGACATTTATGCAAAAGATTTTAGTGACTGGAGCAACGGGGCAGATTGGTTCCGAGCTTACATTAGCTCTGCGTGGAAAGTATGGCAATGAAAATGTAGTAGCAGTGGGACATAAAAGAAAACCTAGTGAAGAGTTGCTTAATTCTGGACCATTTGAAATTATCGACTGCGCAGAAATTGGTACGATTGAGGAAGTTGTGAAAAAGCACAAAATAGATACTATTTACCATTTGGCAGCGATACTTTCTGCAGTGGCAGAAGCCAAGCCGAAACTTGCCTGGAATGTAAACATTAACGGGCTTTGCAATGTTTTAGATGTTGCGCGTGAGCATAGATGTGCTGTTTTTACCCCTAGTTCCATTGGTGCATTTGGTCCCAATACGCCAAAAGATAACACACCTCAAGATACTATTCAACGACCCAATACAATGTATGGCGTTACTAAGATTGCAGGAGAATTACTTTGTGATTATTATTTTAAAAAATTTGGGGTGGATACTCGGGGGGTGCGTTTTCCCGGTATCATTTCTTATGTAACATTACCTGGCGGGGGGACCACTGATTATTCTGTTGAAATCTTTTATGAAGCTCTTAAGTATAGAAGGTATACGTGTTATTTAAAGCCCGATACATATATGGATATGATGTATATGCCAGACACGATAAAAGCAGCAATTGATATTATGGAGGCAAATCCTGATAAATTAATGCATAGAAATGCTTTTAATGTGACGGCAATGAGTTTTGCTCCTAAGGATATTGCAAATGAAATTAAAAAATATATCCCGGATTTTGTTATGGAATATGTCATTGACCCAATGAGGCAGGCAATTGCCGATTCCTGGCCCAACAAAATGGACGACAGTGCTGCTAAAGAAGAGTGGGGATGGAAACCAGAATATAATCTTGCTTCTATGACAAAGGACATGCTTGATAAGCTGTCAAATAAGTTAGCAATTAAAATATAGATAGGGAGGCGGAATAATGCCACTTGATAAAATTAAAGAGATATTATCGGCTCATTTAAAAGAGCTAGAAGATAAAAAGATACTTAAAGGGAATGAGACGGTAATATCTGGCATAAAACCGGCACAAGGTGACAAGGGTCCTAGGTATTTTATAAAAGGTTATGGTGAAAAAGAATTTTTGCGAATGAACGCGAATAACTATCTTGGGATGTCTTTAAGAAAAGAGGTAATAGAAGCTGAGGAAAAAGCTGCAAAGGAATTTGGGGCTGGACCTGGTGCTGTAAGATTTATAAGTGGTACTTATACTCCTCATATAGCGCTGGAGAAAAAACTTGCTGAATTCCATAACAGAGAAGCAGCTATGATCTTTAGTTCCGCATATTCGGCAGTGGTAGGGATATTAGCGTCTATGATTACGCAAGATACTATTGTGATAAGCGATGAATTGAATCATAATTGTATTATTAATGGTATAAAATTATCCAGGCCGAGGGACAAAAAGATATATAAACATAATGATATGGATAGCCTAGCGTCAATTTTAAAGAGTTCAGTTGGCAATTGCAAGCGGGTTATAATTGTAACTGATGGCATCTTTAGTATGAGGGGAGATCATGCTCTGCTTAAAGAAATAGCAGATTTAGCTGAAAAATATAATTCTAGTTTCGAAGAAGGGGTTCTTACATTTGTTGATGATTCACATGGCGTTGGTGCTATTGGAGAAACAGGTAGAGGAACAACGGAATATACGCATGAAGATAGAATTGATGTATTAGTTGCAACGCTTGGCAAGGCTCTCGGAGTAAATGGTGGATACGTGGTAAGCAGTGCAGAAGTAATAGGGTTTTTACGTGAAACTGCTCCGTTTTATATTTATTCTAATCCTATTACTCCACCGGAGGCAAGTGCTGCTCTTGCTTCATTAGAAGTATTGGATAGCGATGAGGGAAGGGCGATGCTAAAGCATCTGCGTGAGATGACTGCATGGTTTGAATCTGGCTTAATAGATATGGGGTATGAGGTAATAAAAGGAGAGCATCCTATTGTGCCTCTCATGGTGAGGGATACGGAGAAGACCACAGAACTTGTTGGATATTTAAAAGATAACGGTATTTTAGCAACTGGTCTTAATTTTCCTGTAGTTCCAAAAGGAGATCAAGAGATACGATTCCAAATCTGCGCTGACCATACTGAGAGTGATATAGATTACGCGCTTGGAGTGTTGCGTAAATACAAAGAAACGTGTTAAATTGTTGCCATAATCTGTCGTTAGGCACAGAGCACTGCTTTGCATTATTGATATCGAAGAGAAAATGATGTTGATTATGAAAAATATGGCAATGGGATGTTTTGTTGTTTAAATAAGATTTATGGCCTGACAATAAGGAGTTGTGGATGATGAAAAAAGTATGTATTGTTTTAGCTGCTGGCGTAGGAAAGAGGATGCATTCGTCTCTTCCGAAAGTGATGCACCCAATTTGCGGGAGACCTATGGTACAATACGTGATAGATGCTGCAAAGGAGATATCTGATAAAGTTATTGTAGTAATTTCCGAAGAAATGGACAGAGATGCTTTTTCTAATGTTGAACTGGTTTATCAAAAAGTCCCTCTCGGGACAGGAGATGCAGTAAGGCAAGCACTTACCGCAACTAGCAATATGCCAGATGAGACACCAGTGCTCATCGTCACAGGAGATAATCCTTTGATAAAATCCTCTGATCTTAAAGAACTTCTTGTTTTTTATAAAGACACTAAGAGTGGTGTAGTATTGCTTACTGCTTTATCTGATGATCCGATTGGTTTTGGCAGAATAGTCAGGGATAAGACTGATTTTGTGAAGATCGTTGAAGAAAAAGACGCAACAGAGGAAGAGAAGAAAATAAACGAGATCAATACAGGAATATATGTATTTGCAAAAAAATATCTTGTCGAAGCAGTTAACGAAATTACTCCCAATAATTTGCAAAAAGAGTATTATTTAACGGACGCGCTTACAATATTAAAGGAAAAAGGCGTAAAAGTAAGTGTAAAAAAGTTAGAAAGGAAATTTCCTGTGTATGGTGTTAACAATAGAAAAGAACTTTCTATTGCAACAAAAATTATTCAAGGAGAGATACTTGATAAGTTAATGCTTGCAGGTGTTACAATTATAAATACGGACACTGTATGTATTGATTTTGATGCAAAAATAGAGAATGACGTGGCAATTCTTCCAGGAGTGTTAATCCAGGGGAAAACAACTATAGGGAAAGATTGCGTGATCGGTCCCAATACGCGTATTGTTAATTCTGTTATTAAAAATAATGTGGGTGTGGAGTATAGTGTAGTAAGGCAGGCTAATGTAGGAGATAATTGCAAAATAGGCCCATTTGCTTATGTGAGGCCTGATAGCAAAATGAGCAAGAATGTTAAGATAGGTACTTTTGTTGAAGTAAAGAAATCTCAGTTTGGAGAAAACACAAAAGTTCCGCATTTGAGTTATATTGGCGATACGATAGTTGGGAAAAATGTGAATATTGGAGCAGGAACAATCACTTGCAATTATGATGGATTTCAAAGTAAGAAGAACCCCACGTTTATAGAGGAAGATGTATTTATTGGCTCCCACAATACACTTGTAGCGCCTGTCAGAATAGGGAAAGGTGCGTATACAGCAGCCGGGTCTGTGATTACCGAAGAAGTTCCTGAGGATGCGCTTGCTATTGGGCGGGCTAAACAAATAAATAAAAAAGAATGGTCAAAGAGGAGGAAAAAAAGGAATGGTTGATTTGAAAGGGAAAGGAATAAAAATTTTTTCTGGCACGGCAAATAGGCAGCTTTCTGAAAAAATTGCAAAATATCTTGATTTACCACTGGGGAAGGCGATTATTAATTATTTTCCCGATGGAGAAATTCATGTAAGATGCCTTGAAAATGTACGAGGGAGAGATATATTTGTCATTCAACCGACTTTTTCCCCGGCGGATAATTTAATGGAGTTACTTATTATGATTGATGCTTTGAAAAGAGCATCGGCGAACACTGTAGGTGCTGCTATTCCATTTTTTGGATATGCACGACAGGATAGAAAGACAAAATCCAGGGAGCCTATTTCAGCAAAACTTGTTGCAAATCTCATTACGATGGCAGGTGCGGATAGGGTAATGTCTGTAGATTTGCATGCAGGTCAGATACAGGGGTTTTTTGACATACCGATGGATAATCTTACGGCTGCGTTGATACTTGCTGGTTATATGCGTGGAAAAAATATTGAGCATCCTGTTGTTGTTTCTCCTGACGTGGGAGGTGTAGCTCGGGCGACTGAATTTGCTAAAGAGATACCTCGCTCAACCCAGGCAATATTTGTCAAGAGAAGACTTGGGCCAGAAGAAGTAGAAACGAGCAGACTTATTGGTGAAGTTGGGGGGAAAAGCGTTATTTTTGTTGACGATGCGATCCATACGGGCAATACTATCATTAACGCGACAGAAGAAGTTTTAAAAAGGGGAGCAAAAGAGGTTTATGTATGTGCAACACATGGAATATTTGCAAAAGATAGTTTGAAGAAATTTGAGAAATCACCCATAAAGGAAATAATTGTAACGGATACGATTCCTGTGGAAGAACGTAATCATTTACCTGATAAAGTTAAGGTTCTTAGTGTAGCCCCGCTGATAGGAGAGGCGATTAAAAGAGTATTTTTACATGAATCTATAAGTGCATTGTTTGAAAAAGATTAAAAGAATGTTATAATTAAATCTCAAAAACTATAAAGGAGATATATATATGGAAAAGATAGCATTTAAGGCAACGAAGAGAGATGTTTCTACTAAAGGAATGTTAAAGAAGTTTCGCAGCGAAGGATTTATTCCTGCTATAGCTTACGGAAAGACCGCAAAACCTATTCCTATTGCAATTAACGAAAAGGAATTTATTAACATTATAAAACATAAAGGGAGAAGTGTTATTATTAGCCTCGACATTGATGGCGCTACTTACTCTACAATCCTTAAAGATATACAAAAAGACCCTTTCGGCGATAAGATTGTGCATGTGGATTTTCTAGAAGTAGATCTGGATAAACCTGTGCTTACAAAGATACCGATTGTGGTTGTAGGTGAATCGAAAGGGGTAAAAGTTGGCGGTGTACTTAAGCATATGCTATATGACCTCAAGGTAGAAGCTGCTCCTCTTGACATTCCTGACAAAATTGAGATTGATGTAACAGAACTTGATATAAACGATGTTATGCACGTAAGTGACCTTGTTCTTTCTGATAAAGTGAAAGTACTTACTCCGTTAGATGTAGTTGTATTAGGAATTGGGCATCCTACAAAGGAAGAAGTGGTACCGGTGGAAGCTGAAGCTGGTGAAGAAGCTGGTGAAAAAGCTGGTGAAAAAGCTGGTGAAAAAGCTGGTGAAGAAGAACAGAAAAAAGAAGCGAAAAAGGAATAATAAGTTAGTTTTTAAGACATATACAGAGGCCGGTACTATTTTTGCCGGCTCCTTTTGTTTGTGATGGGAGAGATAAATGAAAATACTTTTTATTGGAGATGTGTTTGGTAAGCCTGGAAGAAAAGCTGTTAGAAAGGCACTGCCTGAATTGAGGGAAAGGCACCATCCTGATTTTATTATCTTGAATGGAGAAAATGCAGCGCATGGGACGGGAATCACAGAAAAAAGTGCGCGGGAACTTTTTTCCTTTGGCGTAGATGTCATTACTGGAGGGAACCATAGTTTCGATAAGAAACAATTTTGGAATCAGTTTGATGATTTTCCGTTTCTTTTGCGTCCTGCAAATTTCCCACCAGGTGCGAGAGGCAAAGGTCATGTTGTAATTGAAAAAGATGGTATGAAATTGGGAGTAGTGAATTTGCAGGGAAGGATAGAGCTACCTCCACTCGATTCGCCTTTTGTTGTGGGAAAACAGTTAGTTGAAGCGATGCAAAAAGAGACTTCTTGCATAATGGTTGATTTTCATGCTGAGGCAACCAGCGAAAAGAGAGCTTTTGGCTTTTTCATGGACGGACTTGTAAGCGCAGTTGTTGGCACGCATACACATGTGCCTACTGCAGATGAAACAATTCTTTCACGTGGCACAGCTTATATTACAGATGTTGGAATGGCTGGCGTAGAAGAATCTGTTATAGGAGTAAAAAAAGAGTTGGCAATCAAAAGATTTTTAACACTTCTTCCGTTAACATTTGAAGTTGCAGAAGGTAGTGTAATTTTAGATTTTGTAGTCATTGATATTGCAAGTAATGGCAAGGCAAAAAGCATATCGAGAGGAAGATGGAGAGAGTAAAAACCATTATAACTGATGTACTTTCAGATACATTTGTTGAGGCACTGAAGGCAAAGATAAGTGACATCTATATTGTCGGAGGAGCTATAAGGGATGCTTTTTACGGCAAAGATCTTAAAGATTTTGATTTTATAGTAAAGGAAAACGACTTTGAAAAAGTTTTGGATTTTTTTGAAAATAGCAGTCTGAAATACTTTTTTTTGAATGCAAAGGACTTTTTGCTTTTGCGAACTATTCAAGGGGATTATACATTTGATTTTATGAAAATTACAAATAGTATTGACAACAATCTTATGCTGCGGGATTATACAATTAATGCTATCTGTTATTCCCTTTCCGGGAAAAAGTTTTTTTACAGAGATATTTCACTGGAGGACCTTAAAAATTGCGTGTTGAGGGCTGTTTCTCCAACTTCTATTAGTGAAGATCCGGTACGTGTTCTTCGGGGGATTCGGCTTGCAGCAGCATTCGGTCTTTCCATCGACGAAGATACGAAGGAACAGATTAAAAGTGCATTTTTTTCTCTTGAATCGACCAAAAGAGAGAGACGAAGAGAGGAACTAAAAAAGATTCTTAATTTAGATATTTTATCTGTCTTAAAAGTACTTGAAATATTTTTTCCTGGAAAAGATTTTTCGTTTATTCTTAAAAAAGCTGATTTATCCAGGCAGTTTAATGAATTAGATAAAAAGATTAACAGAGATTTTACATACAGAGATGTTTTTATTGTGGCATTATTTTCATATGTTCTTTTAGATTATCCTGTATTGGATATTTTAGGTTTAAACCGGAAGGAAGCCGAAATAGCGACTAAAATTGCTGGAGAAAAAGTAGAGGATGGTTTTGATTCATTGTTTTCTCTTTTTACTCGATATAGAAGTATTTGTGTTCCTTTAGCAGCAGCTCTTTTTTCGTTAGAAGAGGGAGAGGTGGCAAAGGAGGGCAAATTTTTTGTTGAATGCAGCAAAGTAAAGGTTGATGGCAGTAAGTTAGGAGAAAAATTCAATGTGGAAGGAAAAGAACTGGGAGCTTTGAAAAGGCAAATACTTGAGAAGGAGTGCAAAAAGCTTTATGAAAAATTTTAAGATTGTCACGTATGGTTGCCAGATTAATGAATATGAGTCCGAAAAATTTAGAGAGGTACTCCTGTCTTTAGGATATAACGAGGTGGAAAAGGACGAAGATGCGGATTTAATTCTATTGAATAGCTGTGCTGTTCGGGAAAAGGCGAATTTAAAGCTTCTCAGCAAAATAGGACGCATAAGAAAACTTTTTGAAAAACAAGGTCACCCGGTATCTGTTGTAACAGGATGCGTTGCCAGTGTAAACGAACAGGCAATAAAGAGAGTTGGTGAAAAAAGTATTGTTGCTCTATCTAAAGGATATGAACCTCTTGATGACCGTATTAAAAAGTTAAGAAAACTACTTTCTGTAATGGGTGAGAAAAAAATTTCCCTCGCAAAAAAAGTGTTTGCATATGTACCTATTATTTATGGGTGCAACGATTTTTGTAGTTATTGTATTGTTCCTATTGCTAAGGGGAGGGAGCGGAGCAGGACAAAAGAAGAAATATTGGAAGAGGTAAATAAACTCGTTAAAAATGGTACGCAGGAAGTTGTTTTACTAGGGCAAAATATTAATCACTACGGGCGTGATATAGGGTATAAAAATGGTTTTATTGAAATACTTGAAGAAGTTGATAAAGTCCCGGGCCTTAAGAGATTAAGGTATCTTACCCCTCATCCTGCGGATTTTACTCTTTCTGTTTTGGAACGAATGAGGAAGTTAAAAAAGCTGTGCGCACATTTTCATTTGCCTGTACAGTCAGGGAGCAATGAAATATTAAAATCTATGAAGAGAGGCTATACGCGGGAGCAATATATTGAGCTTATAGACAACGTGCGGCTGCTTTTCCCTTATACAAGTATTACTACTGATATTATTGTAGGATTTCCCGGAGAAAGCGAAAAAGATTACAATGAAACTAAATCGCTTGTTGAGTATGTGCAATTTGATAAAAGTTTTGTTGCTGCTTATTCAAAGAGACCAAATACTCCGGCAGCAGTGATGGAAGAACAGATTGACGAGAAGGAAAAAAAGAGAAGATTGAACGACCTTCTTTTCTTGCAGAATGCCATTTCTTTAAAGAAAAACCGCTCTTACATAGGAAAAACTGTGGAGATTTTGATTGAGTCAATTGTTGGAGCACAGGTTTTTGGCAGGATACCACAGGATAAATTGGTTATTGTAGAGGGGTGTGCAGCACGTGTTGGCGATATCATTGAGACGGAGATTGTCGATGCTGATTTTATTCACCTGCGAGGCAAATGAAAAAAATTATTATTATTTTAGGACCTACTGCAACACATAAGACGCAACTCAGTTTATGTATTGCGGAGAAATTTTCAGTCGAGATTATATCTGCAGATTCTATGCAGTTTTATAGCGGAATGGAGATAGGGACGGATAAAGTGGGGAAAGATATCCGAAGCAAAATCCCGCACCATTTAGTCGATGTTGTAACTGTGCAGGAAGAATTTAATGTTGCAGAGTTTAAAAAACATGCCGAGGTGGCGATTAGCAACATTTTTAAACGGGGAAAGGTGCCACTGATAGTCGGTGGGTCAGGTTTGTATATAAGGAGTATTACAGAAGGATTCCCTGTTGAATTTTCAGCACCTCCTGATGCATTATTGCGGGAAGAGCTTAATATGTTGCCTTTTGCTGCTTTAAGAAAAATGGCAGAAAGTATCGATAAAGATGCTTCAGACAAGGTCAGTGACAGGAAGCGCCTTATAAGGATTATTGAATTTTTCAGGCAAACCGGGTGTAAAATTTCTTCTGTTGAGAACCAGGAAGTTCGTTGTGAGTTCTTAAAAATAGGATTAACAAAAGAGAGGAAACTTCTCTATCGGGATATTGAAAAGCGCGTAGAAGAAATGTTTGATAGAGGTTTTGTAGAAGAAGTACAAAGGTTAAGGGATATTTATCCCAGTTGGTCAAAAACAGCTTTGCAGGCAATTGGATACAGTGAAGTTTTGCAATACCTTAACGGAACCATTTCTCTTAAAGAAGCTAAAGAAGAAATTAAAAAAAGGACAAGACATCTTGCCAAAAAACAAATTACCTGGTTTAAAAAGGAGAATAATGTGCACTGGATTGATACAGTAGATTTAAATGACGCAAAAGAGAAGGCAGAAAAACTTGTAAAGGAGTTTTTATATGAATATTCGAATTAGAGAAGAACTTATAAATCTTGCTGAGCGATGCGAAGGCGAGCTTTCAGGGGAGTTCAAAAAGGTAGACAAGATAAAGGGTAGTAATTTTTATAAAGTATTAGATGCGTTCAGAGAATCTCATATTTCTGTTTTTCATTTCAGGGATACAACGGGATATGGGCTTTCTGACCCGGGCAGAGATAAAGTAGAAGAAGTCTACAAAAGGATTTTCAATACAGAAGCAGCACTTGTTAGGCCTCAAATTGTTTCCGGTACGCATGCAATTTCCATTTCGTTTTTTGGTCTGCTTCGTCCTGCTGATACGCTTCTTTACCTGAGTGGGGATCCCTATGAAACAGGTGAAGCCATAATAGGATTAAGGAAAGCGACAGGTTCTCTGGAAGAATATGGAATAAAGTTTGATAAAACAGATATGGCTAAAAATATTGAAGAAGAAAAAATAAAAAGAGCAGCCGTAGGAGTTATTCAACGATCGGGCGGATACTCATACAAAAAATCTCTCACAATCGGGGAGATTAGCAAGATGATAAAAAAGGCAAAAGCAGTTAATCCGAATATTTGTATCATGGTAGACAATTGCTACGGGGAATTTGTTGATGAGAAGGAACCAACGGAAGTAGGTGCCGATATCATGGTGGGGTCCCTTATAAAAAATATGGGTGGAGCAATTACTCCAACAGGTGGTTACATTGTTGGAAAAGAAAAATACATCAAAAAGATTGAAGCGATGCTTACTGCTCCGGGAACGGGCAGGGAAATTGGGCCAATGCTTTCTCTTACTCGTCTCTTTCTTCAAGGTGTTTTTTTTGCTCCGCTTGTTGTGTCTAACGCGTTAAAAGGAGCAATTTTTGCCGCAAAGTTCTTTAGCGAGTTGGGATATGATGTAAAACCCCTTTTTAATGAAGAGCGGGGTGATATTGTTCAGGCAATTCTCTTAGGATCTTCCGAAAAGCTTGTTACGTTTGCACAGGCTGTCCAGGCTGTATCACCAATAGATTGGGATTCTGAAATTTTGCCATCGCCACTTGCAGGTTATGAAAATGATATTTTAATGGCAGCAGGTACATTTATACAAGGTTCTTCAATTGAATTATCGGCTGATGCGCCGATGAGAGAGCCGTATGCAGTTTATTTGCAAGGGGGCATTTATTACGAGCATTCAAAGCTTGCTTCGCTTTTCGCTGCAGAGAAGTTAATAGAACTTGAGAAAAAGGGATAAGAATAGGTAGTTACGACTACTGATTTTCAAGTGTTTTCTTTCTGATAAACTTTAACATTATGTTGACGGGGACAAGCATTGTGGGCCATGGTAGTTGTGCAAGTGCAACGATTAAAGCGGCTTTCGGGTCAAGAAATTCAAATGCAAGAACCATTGCAATGGATACATTTGCAAATGTTTTTGAGTTAGATACGGCAATTTTTTCTTTCAGGTTTAACCAGAAAACTATAACGAACCCAAAGACCATAAAGAAAAAATACTCAGGATACACGATTAACAAATATTTCACTACCTGGAATGGATTAGATTTTATAAACGGTGCATTTATAGATATTACTGTTAGTGAAATAAGAAATACGGGTATTATGGTTAACAGACTGCTTCTTTCTTTTATGAAATTTAATTTTTCTTTGAAAAATTGTTTTGAGAGTAGAGCAGCTGCCAGTGGGATTAAAATGAGCTTAGCCATAGTGATGAGTACATTAAAATAGTCAAGTCTTATATATTTTCTAAAAAGGACAAAGAAAAGGAATGGAATGGCAAACGGGGCTATTAAGTGACTTACAAAGATTATAACAACATTCAAAGATGTGTCTCCGGAAGTTAAGTCAGTCATTGCAGATGATGCTACTCCTGCAGGCGCTGCCGCCAGCAGTACAAGAGCTGCTACTACGATGTAATCGAATTTGAGCAACGTAAGAACGAAATAAACAATGATTGGAGCGGTAATTAGGCTCATACCCTCAATATAGAGTAGCAGCATAGGTCTTTTGATGTGATGTATAATCTCCATTATATCCATCTTTAAAAATGTAACGAATAAAACCAGCATAAGGAGGTAAGTGATATAATTTTTGAGAAATGCAAAATAAGGAAAAAGCAATCCAAAAGGTATGCTTATTATTAAAAATAACGAGACATTATTTTCGATAAAATTAACTACTTTATTTTCTTGTGACTTCATGCTGTTATTTTATTTATTTTTACTATTTATTCAAGGTTTTTATTGTATTGAAAAAATGCTACAATATAACAAAATATGAGAGGAGGCAATATTATGCAAGGCGTTACAAAGCGATTTCTTGATTATATTTCTTATGACACGCAATCAAGCGAAGATTCTTCTACCACGCCAAGTACGGCAAAACAGCTTAAGTTGGGAAGAAGACTATCGGAAGAAATGAAGGGTATGGGTATTGATGTTGAGATAGATAAAAATGGATATGTTATGGGGAGTGTCCCTTCAAATATTAGAAGGAGTGTCCCTGTTGTTGGTTTTGTTGCCCATCTGGATACATCTCCCGAGGTATCTGGCAAAAATGTGAAGCCACGTATAGTGAAAAATTATAAAGGCGGAGATATCGTATTAAATAAAAAGTTGGGCATTGTTTTGAAAGTTCAGGAATTTCCTGCAATGAAGAATTATTATGGGAAAGACATTATTGTTACTGATGGAACGACTCTTCTTGGTGCTGATGATAAAGCAGGTATTGCTGAGATAGTGACTGCTGTTCAATATTTGGTAGAACACCCGGAGATAAAACATGGTACGGTAAAGTTTGCATTTACTCCCGATGAAGAGATAGGTAAGGGGCCAAAAAAATTTAATGTAAAGAAGTTCGGGGCTGACTATGCGTATACGATGGATGGAGATGAGATTGGTAGCTTTGAATACGAAAATTTTAATGCTGCATCAGCTACTTTTATTATTCATGGCAAAAGTATTCATCCTGGAAGTGCTAAGGGCATAATGAAGAACGCAATTCGTATTGCAACTGAATTGCTTGAACTTTTTCCAAAAGGTGAAGCTCCAGAATTTACAGAAAAGTATGAAGGGTTTTATCATATATACGAAATGAGTGGAGGAGTAGAGAAGACGGTCCAGAGATGTATTATAAGAGACCATGATAAAGAGAGGTTTGAAAGAAGAAAGAAATTTGCAAGAGAATGTGTGCATTTTATTAATAAGAAATATGGCAAGGGGACGATAGAGCTAAAACTTAAAGATACGTATTACAACATGAAAGAGATCATTGCAAAAAATCCTCAACTAATTGATATTGCACTAAAGGCAATTAAAGACGCTAGAATCAATCCCATTGTAAAGCCGATACGAGGTGGAACTGATGGAGCTCAATTTTCATTTATGGGATTACCAACACCAAATTTATTTTCAGGTGGGCATAATTTTCACGGCGTATATGAATATATACCAATATTTGCTATGGAGAAAGCGGTTGAAGTTATAGTAAATATTGTTAAAGAGATTGGGAAGGTGGAGTAGTAATATTTTATAAAGTTATTCCTCAAAAGGGGAGTAACAATAGCTGAATACTTTAGTGCGATGCAATTTTTATTTTAGTTTTTTTCACCCACAAAAACAATCATTTTTGTAAAAAACTCTCTTAGAGGTGTTTTTAATAAAAATCTACCCTTTTCTTTCAGCGGCATAAGCTTGCAATGGGTTGGTTTAAATGGGTTTTCATATTTTATAATGTGATCGAATCGTTTTACTGTCATTCTATTTATATATGTGATTTTTTCTTCTCCATTTACCGTACCGAATCTTAAATTTACTCTTTTTTCATAGGATTTTGTATTTTCTGCAAGTTTTTTATATGCATTTATAAGGACAGATTCGGGAAACAGGATATGTACATAAGGGATACCAATGAGATCAGAAAGGTGCGCGCCGTACGGGTGGTAGTACGGTGGCGAATTGATAAAAATTTTACCTCCGCCTTTTAGTACTCTGTGAGCTTCTTTCAATATTTTTTCGGGATTTTGCAGGTGTTCAAATACATCGTTCATTACGCAGATATCAATTGAACTTTCCTTAAAAGACATATTCTCCGCATTTACTACATGGAATTCAATGTTCCTTGTGTTTTTCGACATCGCAAATGCTTTTGCCTGTTTTATAAATCCTTTTTCTGTGTCTATTCCTATTACTTTTTTGGCCCCATTTAATGCATAGAATGTGCTTTTTCCTCCACTGCCTGCCCCGATATCCAGTATAGTCTTGTTCTGTATTTCTCTTAAAAGGTCTGTTTCAGGAAGGTAGTAAGAATTGATGCGCTTTGATTGCTCAAATTCCCACTCTGCAAATGTTTTTATTGCTGCATCTTCCAGATTGAATGGATGAACAGGGCGATTAAAAAATCTGTTCATAAAAATAAGAAGATTTACGCCGATACTATTTTTATGCATATTTATCCTTTCATGCGGAAATTTATTGTCTTTTCTATTTTATTGTTATTCTGTGATAAGTCAAAGAGCCCCAACCCTTCCCCTCTCGTCTTTCAATCTCTCGAATCTTGGAGAGATGCAAAAGTTTTTGGTCACAGAGATGCAGGATAGGGCCAGGGCACAACTCCGAGAGGATTATACGCATATTTCAAGTTTTGTCAAATTAATTGCTCAAGAAAAAAATGGTTTTTATTAATTTTGAAAAAGTTACATTATATTGCTTAAGTTGTATATTTTGATTTACTAGAACTATCAAACTCTTTGTGTAAAATTAAATGACGGGTATCTTCAATTCAGTAAATACTGGCAAGATACCCGTCATTTGTTAACGCTTATTAATCAAATGTGTATATAACTTGTACGGTTGCCTGAATTGTAAGCATTCCACCTTCTACTGGAATTTCTATATTTTCTGCGTCTTTTCCTGCGAATGCTATATCGATACCTCGTGTTTGATCGAGAATAGAGCCAATAGAAATAGTTTTTATTCCAGTAACCACATATCTTGTTCCATCTAACGATATTTCTGCTTGTGCTTTTGCATTATCCATTGCTTTTTTAATTGCTTCGAGTTTTAGTTCTTCATGGTTTGAGATGTCAAATGAGATTCCATGTATTATATTTGCTCCATTTTTCCCTGCACAGGTGAGAATTGCTCCGGCATTGTTAACTGTGCATTTTACTCTGAAAGACTCACTTGCTCTGTAGTAATCTAAAATAGATTTTCCTGTTTCTTTATCCCAGCGATACACAGGCACAAGACTTAATCCCGTTGTTTTAATATCCTCTTCTTTTATCTCTCTTTCTTTCAGGTGCGTTGATAATTGCGTTTACTTGAAAGGACATCTCTTCCATCGCAGCACTTGCATCTCTGTTTTCTGTCTGTATTCCGAACGATACATACGCGATATCAGGTATTACTTGTATAGTGCCTGTTCTGTTGCAGATATTAGATGGTGTTCATCCACACTTAGGTTCTCCGCGGCTACACTACCTTGTGGTAATGTGTTTCCACCAATTACTACGGTACTTAAAACTAGTACAGTCAAAATAAAAATGGCGATAAATTTTTTACTCATGCTGTGCCTCCTTTTCTTTTTTTATAAATTAAATAAATTATGTATAGGATAATAACCCATGGAATTATCCAGCCAACAAATATTATAAATCCAGTTAGTGAAGAAACAAGGGCGTTCAATGCTATTTTCCATGCAGCAATAAGGCGCAGAAGTATTTCTGGTTTTTCTACTGGAATTTTCCCTTCTTCTGTGATGCTTATTGTAATCTCAGAAAAATCTGTGTGAAATGTGATGTAATTCATTCTTCCTTTAATTTGTTCGATTTCGCTTTCTACTTTTTCCAGTTCATTTCTTAGGGCAATCATATCTTGTATATCGTCTGATTTACTTAGCCAAGAAAGAAGGAGATTTTTTTGTGATTCAAGTACTTTGATTCTTGATGAAAGATCTACGTATTCACCTGTGACATCCTTGGTTGACACGCGCATATTTTCTGTTTTTCCAAGTTTTGAAATTTGTTCAGCAAATGTATCAAAATCTTTAGAAGGAATCATTATACTAACTGTCCCATAATAGTGTTCATCTTGTTTATAATAGTTTGAATTTGAAACAAAACCATTCAAACCTTTTGCAGTAAAGATGATATTATTCCATACCTCGAAAAATTTCCCTTTTTCTACCTGCAAGCTTGTACTGCCGTTCTTGATTATTTTAATGCCAAACTGTGTATCTACATTGTTTTCGCTAAGGTAGGTCCCAGATTCTCTTGTAGTTTCATCTTCAAAGGTTGCGTTTAAGTAGTGCAGAGACTCGTTTATCTGATTTTGTGGAGACATTGTTTTTTCAGTTCTGATTATTTTTGTTCCAAGAGAAAGGTAACTTACCCCGCCGATACCTATTATCATCACGACGATGAGTAAGGCTAAAACAATTTTGTTTTTCTTTAAAAAATTTACAAAGTCTTCCATTTTTTCCTCCTTTTTATTTTTAGACAGGCTGATATCTAAAAAGTTCGGTTATTTTAAAGAAAATTTTAATTATTTTCTATTTGCAAAATTTGAAATTTCCTTTACAATATTTATAGGTTTTATATGGAGAAGTGGGAATAAATGTGCCCACTTTTTCGTTTGATGGAGAGAAGTTATGGATAGAATAAATGAAATTGCAAAGAGAAGTGCTGAGCGATTCGGATTAATATTGGTAGAGTGTTTGGTTCTGGGCGACAGAATTGAAGCAGTTATTTATCGAAGGGGTGGTATCGTAGGTATTAAAGACTTGGAAAACGTAACGAGGGAAATTCAGAGTGAACTTTTTTCTGTTGGGCTTGAAGGGGCATACAGTATTGCACTTTCTTCACCTGGGTTGAGTAGGGTTTTGAAAACAAGGGAAGAAATTAATATTTTTGCTGGAAATGAGGTAAAAGTTTCTTTTAAGGCCGGAGAGAATATAATAAAAGAAGAAGCTATGCTTGAAGGATTTTCTGGTGATAATGTTATATTTAAAAAAAATGGAGAAAAATTAGAAGTGCCATTCGACAAGGTGGTGAAAATTTCTCTTTATAGCAGATCATTAGAAAAGAGAGGTGGGAAAAGATGATAGATATTGATATATTGAGGAACATAGAAGAGGAAGAAGGCGTTTCTAAGGATTATATTATGGAAGTTATACAGGAGGCATTGAAAGCTGCTTATAGAAAAACATTTAATGAGCAGAATTCTGTTGTTAAAATAGACCTTTCTCGTGGTAGTGTCAAAATTCATGCAGAGAAGACAATTGTGGAACAGGTAGAAAATCCAGTGCTTGAAATAAGCGCTGAAGAGGCAAAGAAGTTTACTGACGATGTAGAAATAGGTGGTACCGTTCTTATTGAAATTCCAACAAGTAAACTTTCCTCGACGGGAATTCGCACAGCGCGGCAAGTTTTTCAGCAAAAAATACTTGAGAAGAAACGAGAAGTTGCATTTGAAGAATTTTCTGAGCTTGTAGGCACAGTAATCACGGGAAGGGTGACAAGAAAGAAAGGAAGAGGTGAAATTGGCGTAAGTATTGAGCCTCACAATATTGAGGGTGTTATAATCCCAGAGGAAGCTATTCCTGGAGAGCAGTTAAGAAAAGACAGTTTGGTGAAGGCGTTAATAAAAGAGGTGAAAAGCAGCGTTAAAGGTCCTCAAATTATTTTATCTCGTGCGTGCACAGAATTTTTGGAAAAACTCGTAAATAGGGAAGTGCCAGAAGTTCAGCAGGGCATTGTTGAAGTTAAGGCTATCATAAGAGAGCCAGGTGTAAGAGCTAAAATGGCTGTTGCTACAAAAAATTTACGGGTTGATCCTGTGGGAGCATGTATTGGCACTAAAGGCATGCGAATTAATGCAGTTTCAAGGGAATTGAACAGAGAGAGAATTGATGTAATCAGGTATAATACAAATCCTGAAATCTATATAGAGAATGCACTAAGTCCGGGGAAAGTTGAGAGAGTGGAAATTATTCCTAAGACTAAAGAAGCTAATGTTTATGTCTCTTCTAAAAATTATTCTTCAACACTTGGAGGAGGAGGCATTAATGTAAAACTTGCTTCTAATCTTACTGGGTACAGGATTCACCTTATTGAATTATCAGAGGAAGGTGATGCAAGTGAACAAAAATAAAATGAGAGTTTATGAAGTTGCTAAAAAAATGGGAATAAAGTCTCCCAAATTGATTAAGATTTTAGGGGAATTGGGAGTTGATGTGAAGGGGCATTTATCGTCACTGGAGCCTGATGCGATTTTTTTAGCAGAAGAGTATGTTAAGGAGATGCACAAAAAACAGGAAGTTACGGAGAAAAAATCTCAAAAGATATCTGGAGATATTAATGTCGAGGAGTTTGCGAAACGCTTTAAGGTCCCGGCAAGGACAGTAAAGGAACGAATTATGAAACTGGGAATTCCTTATAAACCGGACAGAAAGCTCTCAAAGACTGAAGTACATTATCTTGCTTCTGAGTTAAATTTTGATGTTCCAGAGTTTAAAGATAAAGAATTCTTAAAACAATTGTGTTCCCGTGCGCCTGTTGTAACTGTAATGGGGCATGTAGACCACGGCAAGACTACATTGCTTGATACAATAAGAAAGACATCTATTGCTGCCCAAGAGAAAGGGCAGATTACTCAGGCAATTGGAGCCTCTGTTGTTAATGTAAATGGAAAAGAAATAATCTTTATTGATACTCCGGGGCATGAGGCATTTACGGAAATGCGCTTGAGAGGATCGTTAGTTACGGATATTGTTATTCTTGTTGTTGCAGCAGATGAGGGTGTTAAGGACCAAACGATAGAATCGCTCGATCATGCTCGCGCTGCTGATGTTCCAATTATTGTAGCACTTAATAAAATTGATAGGCCAAATGCTGATCCAGAGGCTGTAAAAAAACAACTTGCTGATAGAAGTCTACTTCCAGAGGATTGGGGTGGATCAACAATATATGCCAATGTTTCGGCGAAGACAGGAAAAGGCGTGGGAGAGCTTCTTGAAATGATTAATTTACAAGCTGAACTTCTTGAACTTAAAACAAATCCTACTACCCTTTGTTCAGGTACTGTAATTGAATCAGAAATGCATAAAAATATTGGCCCACTTGCTACGGTAGTTGTTCAAACTGGTACATTAAAAGCAAGTGATTATATTAGAGTAGGAGATGTTGTTGGAAGAGTGAGATTTCTTACAGATATTAGAGGCAAAATGGTCAAAAAAATTAAAGCTGTTTCTGTTGTGGGAATTGCAGGACTTCCCAGCGTGCCGAAGGCGGGTGAGATATTTTATGTAATAGATAATATTAAGGATGCAAAAGAGGAAACAAAGCAGATTGAAATTGGAAGAAGAGCCCAACAAATGGAGACTCAGATTGTTTCTAAAACTATGGATGACTTATTTAGAGAGATGGAGGAAAAGGAGCTTAAAAAACTTTTTGTTATTCTTAAGGCTGATACTCAAGGCTCGCTTGAAGCAGTAAAACATGCAATAAAAGAACTTAAATCCTCTGTTCCTATTGATGTTATTCATGAAGGTGTTGGCGGAATAGTTAAAAGCGATATTTTGCTTGCAGAAGCGACAAAAGCGGTCATATTAGGTTTTAGCGTACGTCCTACTACTGAGGCTAAAAAAGATGCCAAAGCGAGAAAAATAGAAATAAGGACTTATGATATTATCTTTGAATTAATAGACGATATTGAACGATTGCTTAAAGGAATGGTTAAACTAGAAGTTAAAGAAGTGGTAGTTGGCAGGGCTACTGTAAAGCAAGTATTTAAGGTAAGTGGTACTGGCACGATAGCCGGTTGTATTATTAGTGACGGCAAGATAGTAAGGGATGCCAAAGCAAAAGTTTTGCGTGATAATGCCGTCATATACGATACAACGATTTCATCCCTGAAAAGATTCAAAAAGGATGTAAAAGAAGTTGCAAGGGGATATGAATGTGGTATAGGATTGAAAAACTTTAACGATATTAAGGTGGGAGACGAAATCGAAATAAGTAAAAGTAGCGAATCTGATACAAAATAATGAGTTTGTATGTATGCCCTACACCGATTGGCAATTTAAAGGATATTACTCTACGGGTAATTCTTGTGTTGAGGAAGGTGGATCTTATATCCTCAGAAGACACACGAGTTACCCGTATTTTATTAAACAAATACGCTATACATACTCCGATTACAAGTTTCCATAGTTATTCCAGTGCACGTAAGTTAGAAAAACTTGTGGAAGAAATGGAAAAAGGAAAAGAGATTGCTCTTGTGACAGATGCAGGTACTCCTGGCATTTCTGATCCTGGCTATAAACTTATTAAAGCTTGTATTGATAAAGGAATACATATTGAGGTTTTGCCTGGCCCTACTTCTTTTGTCCCGGCACTTCTTCTTTCAGGGTTTTCTCCTGCTCATTTTATTTTTTATGGATTTCTCCCAAGGAAAAAAGGAAAAAGAAAAAAAATTCTACAAGGTTTCAAAGATTTTTCTGGCCCTGTTATTTTTTTTGAATCCCCTTTCAGGGTAAAGCAATTCCTCTCTGAGCTTATAGAAAGTGCAGGTGATGTAAATGTTGCGGTAACCCGTGAAATTACAAAGATTCATGAGGAAGCATTGAGAGGTAGAGCGTCAGATATTCTTAATAAACTAGAGGGCCGCTCTGTAAAAGGAGAAGTCATTATAATTGTTTCTTATAAATAGTACTGTTTGCTATAGGTTCTATACTGTGTTATCTTTTAATTTTCTATATTGCGTTAAGCTCTATGAAGCAGGTGAGGCAATTTGCACTTCTTGACAGTTTATTAAACGAAGGTATAATAAATTTTAACAAATATCAGAAAGGAGTGAAGGTATAATGGAAGAAATCGAAAAAACATTCTCAAAGGAGCAAGCCGCGATAGAAGCCGAACGATGTCTTTATTGTTATGATGCTCCTTGTGAAACAGCATGTCCAGCACATGTTCCTATTGCTGAATTTATTCAATCCATCCGCACTGATAATCTAAAAGGGGCAAGAGAAATTATCCAGGAAGCACATCCATTTATTGAAACGTGTGGCAGAATTTGTCCTGAAGAGAGCTTCTGTCAAAGTGCTTGCACAAGGATAAAAATGGATACACCCATTAAAATTAGAGAGCTTCACAGATATATAACGGATAATACAGACCCTTCCGAAAACCTTGAACTTGTGCCTGCTACAAAGGGAAAAGTTGCTATTGTAGGTGGCGGTCCTGCAGGTCTTACTTGTGCAAGAGAGCTAAGAAGATTTGGCTATCAGCCGGTTGTTTTTGAAAAGAAGCAGTTGGGAGGAGTTCCTGCTAATGAAATATCTGCAACACGACTTCCCGAAGAAATAGAAAAAAAAGAAGATTGCTTTGTTCATCATAATTTTGTGTCGGAGATAAAAGATACCACAATAAAATCATTGGAAGAATTAGATAAAGAGTACAGCGCAATTTTTATCTCAACAGGCCTTTCTGGCGAGCTTAACTTAGATATACCCGGGAATAACTTAGACGGTGTTTACTATTCGCGAGAACTTCTTAAACGGGCAAAATCAGGTGCCAGATTACCACACTTTAAAAGAGTAGGAGTAATAGGTGGCGGTAATGTGGCAGTGGAAGTAGCAAGTGTTTTGAAAATTGAAGATCCATTACGCGATGTCGAGGTGATATATAGAAGAGGTACAAAAGAACTGAAGGCGTTTAAGAAAGAAATTGAAGAAGCAATCGAGGTAGGCGTAACATTCCAATTCCTTGCAATTCCAAAGAAGATTAAAGGTGATAAAAGGGTAGAGGGGCTTGTTGTGACAAGAGCACACCTTGGCGAAAAAGATACGTCCGGAAGGAGACACCCTGTACCAATCCCAAATTCTGATTTTGTAATTCCTCTCGATGCTGTGGTGATTGCCATAGGGCAAAAAGCTGATGTTTATTTTCCTAAGGTGAAAAGAGACGCGAAAGGTTTAGTAAAAGTCAGTGATGGTTTAATGACAAATATAAAAGGTGTTTTCGCTGGAGGTGATATTGTAAGGGGAGCAAGCACTGTTGTTGAATGCGTAGCAGATGGCAAAAAAGCTGCGCAAAACATTGCGAAATATTTAGAGGGAGGAAAAAATGTATAAAAAAATAGATCTTTCTATGGAATTTTTAGGCATTCGCCTGGAGAATCCCTTTATTCTTTCCGCAGCACCTCCTACGGATGAGTTTGATATAGTATATAATGGATTAAAAGCAGGTTGGGGAGGCGTAATATTAAAGACGACGTCTGTCGAAGGAAATTCTGTGCTGCTTAAATATCCTATGATGTCTTCATTTGGTTCGATGAGCAGAAAAATTATTGGTTTGGGTAATATTGATCTTATTTCTGGATATCAGATTGATGAAATTGAAAAGAGGGTAAAGACGTTAAAGGAAGTGTTTCCTGAAAAAATGATTGGCGCATCTATCATGGGTACAAAAAAGGAAGATTGGCAGACACTTGTGTGGCGATTGAAAAAAGCTGGTGTTGATCTTATAGAATGTAGTTTTAGTTGCCCTCAAGGAAGCATGGGGGAAGAAGCTGGGAGAATGCTTGCTCAAAGTATCGAAGCGACGGAGAAAGTGACACGCTGGGTAAAAGAGGCAGCAGAGGATACTCCCGTGTTTATTAAGATAACCCCGCAGGTTACGGACATTGTTGAAGTAGCAAAAGCCGTAAAAAGAGGTGGCGCAGATGGCATTACTGCGAGTAATACAATCCCATCTTTATTAGGCATTGATATAAATACATTTGAACCATATCCTTCTCTTTTTGGCAAAGGCGCATATTCAGGTCTTTCGGGCCCTGCCATAAAACCTATTACTTTGCGTACCATTGCAGAAATTGCCAAAAATGTGGACATTACAATTTCCGGGAACGGTGGTGCATTTAATTGGAGAGATGCCGTAGAATTTATGTCTGTCGGAGCTTTGAATGTGCAATTCTGTACATTGCCTATGCATTACGGATTTAGGACAATAGAGGATTTGAAAAGAGGTTTTGCTCATTATTTATCTGATATGGGTTTTAATTCTCCTCTGGATGTTGTTGGAAAGGCACTACCGAATATCAAATCTCAGGATGAGCTTCCCTCGCCCAAAACTCTTGCTGAATTAATAGAGGAAAAATGTGTTGGATGCGGCCTTTGCTATTCAGCTTGTTTCGATGGTGGGCATATGGCAATTGATTGGGATAGTGAAAAGAGATTGCCTCACTTCGATGAGGAAAAATGTGTTGGATGTGCAATGTGTATGCAGGTTTGCCCTGTGGATGCAATTAAGATGAATGAAAAAATAGAGGGCAGTAACAGTGTGTATTATTTTGTAGAAAAAAAGTGAAATGGCGCAGAAAATGGATATTGGTTTTGCTCTGAACGGCGAGAAGTATAAACTGAGCGTTCCTGTCAATGCAGTACTTCTTGATGTTATACGAGATAAAATGCATCTTACCGGGACAAAAGAAGGTTGTGGTAGGGGAGAATGTGGTGCATGCACAATTTTGTTTAATGGGAGAAGCGTGAATGCCTGTTTAATTCTTGCGCCTCAGGCAGATGGTGCAGAAATTGTCACAATTGAAGGGACAGATGTTGAGAGAAAAATGCTTTCTATACAGAAAGCATTTTTGGAGGAAGGAGCTATACAGTGCGGTTTTTGTACACCGGGAATGATCATGTCATCTCTTTATCTACTCAACAAAAACCCGAATCCTTCGATTTCTGAGATAAGAGAAGGGATTTCTGGGAATCTTTGCCGTTGCACGGGATATGTAAAAATTATAAAGGCGGTAGAAAGGGCGAGTAAAGATATTGGCAAATAACATTAAAGGTATTGTGCTTTTTGCAGGGGAATCAAAGAGAATGGGAAAATTAAAGCCCTTACTCCCAATAGGCGAGGAAATTGTGGTGGAAACAGTTTTAAAGGAGTATCTTGCGTCGTCTCTTTCCGAGGTTGCGTTGGTCCTTGGATACAGAGCAGATGATGTTAAAAAAACTATTGATGAAAAAATTAGCAGCAACAAACTTAAAGTAGTTGTAAATAAAGATTTTAAGAAAGAGATGCTTTCTTCTATTCAGGTAGGGCTAGCAGAGATAAAGGACGCGGAAGGAATTTTGATAGGACTTGGCGATCAAGTGCTTATTACGTGCGATATTATTAATGAATTAACAGAAAATTATATAAAAGATAAAGTATTTATTCCAACCTTTCAAGGGAGAAAGGGACATCCTATTATAATCCCCTATACAATGAGAAACGAAATTTTAGCAATGGATGCAGAGAAAACGACATTAAAAGATGTGTTAGGCAGGCATAGCGATATAATAAATTTTTTAGAAATGAAAAGCGAAGGAGTTCTTATTGACATGGATACAAAAGAAGAATATGAGAGGATTAAAGATATATGGAAAAAATAGAAACGCAAAAAGCGGTAGGAAAAATTTTAGGCGCTGATGTGACAGAAGTTGTTCCTGGTGTTAAAAAAGGCCCTCTTTTTAAGAAAGGGCATATTATAAGAAAAGACGATATTATACCTCTTCTTTCAATAGGGAAACACTATGTATGGATATTTAGCGAGAGAGAAGGTTTTATTCACGAGGATGATGCGGTGATAGAGATGATGAGTTTAATAAAAAAAGAAAATCTCAGGTTAAGCTTTCCAAGCGAATCCAAAGTAAAGCTTTTTGCTGAAATTAAGGGCGTTCTTATTCTAAATACGAAAGGGCTTGAAGAAATAAATCGATTAAAAAACCCGCGTGTTGCTGCAAAGCATAATTTTTCGTTTGTAGAAAAAGATACTCCCGTTGCTATAGGCAAAGTAATGCCACTTGAAATATCGGTAACTGAAATGGATGAAATAAGGAACATTGCAGAAGAATATTACCCTATTATAGACCTTTTGTCTATTAAAAATCATAAAATAGCTCTTTTTCCTGTTGGAAATGAGTTTATCGAAGGAAGACGAGAAGAGACGATGAGTGGACGGGTAAAGCAATATCTTGAACAGTTGGGGCAGGACATTGTTTTAGAAAAAGTTCTTCCCGATGATGTTTCCCAGATCCGGGAGAGCGGAATGGATGCGTTTGAGAAAGGTTCGGATATAATAATATATATGGGTGGCATGGCTGTTGACCCGGATGACAATACTGTTGAAGGAATTGAAAAAATGGGGGCAGATATAGTGATGTATGGCGTACCAATATGGCCGGGAACCACATTTCTTTTGGCATACAGAGACGGGAAAGTTATCCTTGGCATTCCTTCTTCCGCAGGATTTATGGAGAAGGGAACAAGTTTTCACAGAATTATGCCAATTATACTTTCCAATTATATAATTTCTCGTGATATACTTATAAAAATGGGTGAAGGGGGTTTTATCGATGCAAGAAATTTATGAAAAAATCGTGGAGCTTATCCATGGTAAGAAAGAGTTTGTTTTAGCGGCCGTTGTTAGTGCGGAAAATTCAACTGCTGGTAAAACAGGTTTTAAAATGGTGATTTTGCCTGATGGCAAATTTTTTGGTACGGTTGGCGGAGGCGTTGTTGAAAAAGATGTAATAGATACTGCGATGAATTTGTTTAGAACGAGAAAGCCATTTTTAAAAACATATACTTTGCAAGAGGGTAATGAAACTTCCCTTGGTATGGTGTGTGGCGGAACACTCTCTGTATATATGGAATATGTGGGACCGAAGCAGCAATTTGTAATATTTGGTGCAGGGCACATTGGGAAAAAATTGTATGATATAACTATGCTGGATGATTCTTTTGATGTGATAGTTTCTGATAAAAGAGCAGATTTTGCGAATGAAGAAATGTTTTCCAAGGCATCAATATTTGTGAATAGCAATCTTTATGAAACTGTGAGGAATATGCCTCTAAATGATGGCGCAGTTGTTGTCATTGTGACATCAGGCGGAGAAGACGATCCATATATTTTAAAGGCACTATATGAAAAAAATATAAAGTATCAGTATATTGGTATGATAGGAAGTTTAAACAGAAGGAACAAATGCTTTGAAAAGACGAAAGAGTTAGGAATAAGCAGTGATTTTTTGGAGAGCATATACGCGCCTACTGGTATTGCTATAGAGGGGGATACCCCTTTTGAGATTGCGATTGCTATCCTTGCAGAGATAATTGCCGTAAGAAGAGGTGCGGTTGACAAAGTTAAAACAGAGAAAAAAATACATGATGAAGGCACTGAACTATTTAAGAGCTGACACAATTGATAGCGCACTACAATATCTTGACGAATTTAAGCAGGATATAAGAATTCTTGCCGGAGGTACCGATCTTGTTGTAAGGTTAAAACAGGATATGGTAAAAGAGAATAACATTTTAGATATTAGCAGGATTAAAGAATTAAACGGTATCTTTAGAGAAAATGGAACAATTCATGTTTTACCTTTGACTACCCACACAGACATTTTAGAGTCAGAAGTTATAGATAAATATGCTTTCATTTTAAGAGAAGCCTGTGCCGCTATTGGCTCTCCGCAAATACGGAACAGAGGAACGCTTGGCGGAAATATAGCAAATGCTTCTCCTGCTGGTGATTCTATTTCTGCGTTATTTGTTCAAACCGCAAAGCTTAAACTTAAAAGCATTAACGGTGAGAGAGTTGTTTCTATTGAAGAATTTTTTACAGGTCCGGGAAAGACTATTTTAGAGCCAAATGAATTACTTATCGATATTTTTATGCCTGAACTGGAAGAAAACGAAACAGGTTTCTTTAAAAAATTAGGCCAGAGAGATGCGCTTGCGATAGCTGTTTTGAATGTTGCAGTAAAAATGAGAAGAAGAAGGGCAGGGACAAATACATTTGATAGGGCAGTTGTTGCGTTTGGAGCAGTTGCACCGACAGTTGTAAGGGGGCGAAGAGTAGAAAAAGCTATTATTAGCAGTTCTTTAGATTCCCCCAAGCAGATTCATTACATTGCACGACTTGTTTTTAGAGAGGTCTCTCCAATATCTGATATAAGAGCATCTCTTAAGTATCGGCAGGATATGAGTATAAATCTTTTGTACGAAGGATTACTTGACCTACGTGCTAATGATTGGAAGAGAAAGGCATAACTATGAAAGACTTTAAATACATAGGAAAAAGTGTGCCAAGAATTGATGCTGCAGATAAGGCTTCTGGAAAAATTAAATACATGTCCGACCTTAATTTTCCTGGAATGCTTTTCGGCAAAATATTACGTGCAAAATATTCACATGCATTGATAAAAAAGATTGATACATCGCAGGCAAAAGCTCTTCCCGGTGTTGTTGCTGTTGTTACATGGGAAGATGTTCCCGGGTTAAATGGTTTTGGCATTGTTACGCCGGATCAGCCCGTGTTATGTGAGGATAAAGTAAGATACATTGGCGATGCTGTTGCTGCTGTTGCTGCTGAGACAAAAGAAATAGCGGAAGAAGCAATAAAGCTCATAACTGTTGACTATGAACCACTTCCTATTGTAGATGATCCCATTAAAGCTATACATCCTGATGCTCCAAAGGTACATGAGGGTAGTAATATACATCTCCACACGAAAATTAATCGAGGTGATGTAAAGAAAGGGTTTAAAGAAGCGGATGTCATAGTGGAACACACCTACTATACGGGAATGCAAGAACATGTATTCTTGGAAACAGAATCAGGTGTTTCAAAGCTTGAAAAAGACGGGACTCTTTCTGTTTATGCGGGTTCTCAGTATCCGCAGAGAGACCAGATGCAACTCTCCCGTTGCCTTGCTCTAAATCCACGAAAAATTCATGTTGTATCCTATCCGGTAGGTGGAGCGTTTGGTGGCAAAGACGAGCTTACCATACAGCCTATTTTAGGATTGCTTGCATTAAAAACAAAACGGCCTGTAAAAATTGTTATGTCTCGGGAGGAGTCCATTGTTTCCTATTGGAAAAGGCATCCAATGATTATGAAGTATAAAACTGGAGTTAAAAAAGATGGAACATTAGTTGCAAATAAGGTGACAATATATGCGGATACTGGAGCATATGCATCCCTTGGTGGCCCTGTGTTAAATCTTGCCATAGAGCATGCTTGTGGTCCTTATAAATTATCTAATGTAGATCTAGAAGGTTATTGTATTTATACGAACAATGGTGTCTCTGGTGCGTTTCGAGGGTTTGGTGTACCTCAAGCAACATTTGCAATGGAAACACAGATGGACATCATAGCTGAAAAATTAGGGATTGATCCCATTGAATTGCGTAAGAAAAATGCTTTGCGAAAAGGAGATATAGCTCCCGTGGGCAATAAGCTTACAACAAGCGTAGGCACTGTAGCTGTATTGGATGGTATAAGCAAAACGAAACTGTGGAAAGAAAGAGAAAAATATCTTGTAAAAAACACTAAAAAGCCATGGATTAAAAGGGGTTTTGGTTTTGCTCTTACGTATCAAGGCACTGGCCTCGGAGTTGGACTTCCTGATTACGGTGGTGCTATTTTAAAGTTTTGTGAAAACGGTGGTTTTGAGGTTGGGGTAGGTTTGGTGGACTATGGCCAGGGAATTGGCACTTCATATGCGCAAATTGCAGCAGAAATGATGAAATGCCCGATAGATAAGATAAACGTTTTACTTGGTGATACTGATACTACTGCAGATTCAGGACCTACAAGTGCATCGAGAGGGGTATATTTAGGTGGAAAAGCAACTATTATTGCGGCAGAGAAAATGATGACAGTTTTAAAGGAGAAAGCATCTGAAATGTTAAAAGTTTCTGTTGATAATTTTGATGCTAAGAATGGTTATATATGTATGAAAAATCGGTCAGAAAAAAAGATTTTATATGAAGAAATTGCAGCACAATTTATGAAAAAAACGCATCATCTTCCTGAAACTGAGGGTTATTTTCTTATGCCACTTGCGGATATGAAAGTTGAAAATGCTTTTGGGCTTCCTCACCATATCTTTGCATTTTCTGCCCATCTTGCTCTTGTAGAGGTTAATACTCTTACTGGTCAAACAAAAGTGTTGAAAGGTGCAGAGGTGATAGATGCAGGTGAAGTAATAAATAGACAAGGGCTCGAAGCACAATCTGAGGGTGGTTTTGTTATGGGTATGGGATATGGGCTTTTTGAAAACATGATTATTAAGAAAGGAATATTTAAAACGACAAATTTTTCCACGTATATTATTCCTTCCGTAGAGGATGCTCCTTCCGATATTGAAACAGTTACTGTTACTGACCCGGAAGAAACAGGACCATATCGCGCTAAAGGTGTTGCAGAAACTGTTATGTGTGCTACTGCTCCTGCTATTACAAATGCAATTTACAATGCTGTAGGAGTAAGAATTTTTAGGATTCCTGCAACAAGTGAAATAGTTTACACACTTCTTAAAGAGAAAGGAAAGACAGAATGAAAACAGTCATTAGAGATATAGATATTATTGCTACGTTTAATCGAAACTTGGATGAAATTAAAAATGGTTGGATCTACATTGAGGATAATGTAATAAAAGAAATAGGCAGTGGAGTTTTTCCTGATTTTGAAATTGATAAAGAAATTTCCGGAAAGGGAATGGTTTTCTTACCTGGATTTGTCAATACCCATCATCATTTTTACCAATCACTTTTCAGAGCAGTTCCCGAGGTGCAGAATACAAAATTATTTGATTGGTTAATTTTTCTTTATGAAAAATGGAAGAATATAGACGAGGAAGCTGTGATGATATCTACAGTTACAGCCATTCTTGAACTGATGAAAAGTGGCGTCACGACCACGACTGACCATTTATATCTTTTCCCAAAAGGGCACCCTTATCTATTTGATGCACAGATGGAAGGGGCTGATATTACAGGGGTGCGTTTCTACGGGACGAGAGGTAGTATGTCTCTTTCTAAAAAGGATGGAGGATTACCTCCTGATTCTGTAGTGCAAACCGAAGATGAAATTTTAAGAGATTCAGAGCGAGTTGTTGAAGAATATCATGATCCCTCTCGTTTTTCTATGCACCGAGTTGCTCTTGCGCCTTGTTCGCCATTTTCTGTTACGGAAGAATTAATGCATGAAAGCGTTACTCTTGCGCGGAAGTATAATCTTTTGCTGCATACTCATCTTGCAGAAACAAAGGATGAAGAGGAGTTTTGCCTCTCTAAATTTGGGGTGAGACCTGTTGATTATATGGAAAAAGTAGGGTGGCTAGATTCAAATGTATGGTTTGCTCATCTTGTGCATGTGAGTGAACAGGACATAAAAAAACTTTCTGCTAGTAATGTGGGTATGGCCCACTGCCCTACTTCAAATATGAGACTGGGCTCTGGTATTGCGCCTGTTGCTAAAATGAAGAATACGGCAATGAGAATAGGATTAGGAGTGGATGGAAGTTCTTCAAATGATTCAGGGAACTTTTTGCTCGAAATTAGAAATGCACTGCTTCTTCAACGCGTAAAGTATGGAGCAGATGCTTTGACTCCACGTGAAGCTTTATCTTTTGCTACAATCGGAGGGGCAAAAGTTTTAAGAATGGGGAAAGAAATTGGCTCTATTGAAAAGGGTAAAGCAGCGGACATTATCGGCTTTAAGATGGATCGACTTGAATTTGCGGGAGGACTTACTGATCCTATTGCATCCCTTGTGCTTTGTGATGCAAAATCTGTAGATTTCTCAATGATTAATGGCGAAGTTGTAATAGAAGATGGACATTTTACAAAATTAGACGAGAAAAAATTTATTGATAAGCAGAATAAAATTTCAAAGGAATTACTTAAGTAAGATCGGGATTTGCTAGTTGTTAGCGATTCGACGCAAGTTCTCTTACTATGAGTGTACTTGCAAACCCTGCAAGTTCTGAGCGGAATATCCCTGTATTCAAGAAAACAAAAGGTATATTATGAACGTTAAACATTTCCATTTCTTTTTTGCTAAAAACCCCTTCAGGTCCTATCATAATTGATAGTTTTTTGAGCATTGTATTTTTTAAAAGAGATATAATGTTTTGCTGTGCAGATGGTTCCAGTACAATAGAAAAGCTCTCATCTTTTAGTTTGAAAAAATCTTCTATTCCATTTAACAGGGCTACTTTTGGGATAAATGCAACTTCTGATTGTTCTGCTACAGATAGTGCAATTGCATTGAGTCGTTGAATTTTCTTTTCGATGTTATATTTTTGGCTTTTATCCATTTTTGTAAAGAAAAATGTTTGCACTCCTACAGGAACGCAGAGCTTTATTACTTCTTCTAATAGTTGGGGTTTAATGATGGATTGGACAATTGAAATTTCTGGTAAGAATTGCTTAGCTCTTGTTTTCTTTTCAATGTGACAAGCAATTTTTGTTTTTGTAATTTCTCTTACTTTTGTAGTATATATATAATTATTGTCGAAGAATCTTATGCTTTCATTTTTGCCAACCCTCATTACGTCTCTAAGGTGATGAATGAGAGTTTTTTCTTCAACTGCTATTTCTTGTGCATCCTTTTTAATATGATAATAAAATATTGGCATGGCATATTATACTATACATTTGCTTATTTTGGAATAGATAAAAACATAACCCCCCCTCCTTATCTGGCTAACAGGAAGGTGAAAAGGACTAGCAATAAAGGTTATTTATAATTCTTTCTCCTTAGGTAATGTGTAAAGCACGTCTTCATATGGAGTTCTGTAAAGTTTTGTTTCAAGGAGTTTCTGATCAATTACGTGCCCAATTATACCGATGCTTCTTCCTAGCACAAAGAATGCATTTAGAACACCTGCATTGATTCTTTTCTCTATTTCTTCGTTCGTAAAGCCGATAGATTTCATTAGATCTACAAGTAAAACGCCTGTACAGCCATCGACATTTAAGATAAGATTTTCTTTTTTTGCCGTTGTAATTTTTTCTACTTCGAGTGCATAATCAAGATATTCTGTTTTGGGGAAGTATGTTTTTGCATAATTTTTAAGCAACTCTACTCTTTTGTCTGGGTTTCTTATGCTTTTTACTTTATGTCCTATCCCTGGTATAGGCGTACTTTTTTTCTTCATTTCATCAACAAATTTTTTTGGTGAAAGTCCACTGTCTTTTGCCCATTTAAAATAATGTCCCGCTCCATCTATTGCACCTCCAAAGCGTGGCCCAATGGTGAGTATGCCTGAGACTAATGAAGACACAAGGTCTTTTCCTGCTCGTGCTGCTACTATAGCATTATGTGCGCCAGAAACGCAGGGTCCATGGTCTGCCACAATTTCGATGATAAGCTCGATGAATTTTGTAGCATATTCTGGGAGTTTTTTATTAAGCCATAGCAAACCTATAATATCTCCTATGCTTTTTCCCTCTTCTATAATTTGTGATAGTGGAATGCCGGCATATTTTACTTCTTCCCCTCTGTCGTCTGAAATCGTTGTAATAAATTCTTTGTGGTGTCTTATAATACCTTCTTTTATTGCTTTTTTATAATCAATAGGTATGTCAGGTGGAGCAAATTCTTCAATTTTGCCAGTAATGCCCTGAGATTTTAGATTATTATAAACTTCTTTTATTTTTTCAAACAGTCCGTCGAAAGAATCTGGAACAATAGCTCCTGCTTCTTTTAGGGCTATATTTTTGGCATCTGCTGTTTCTTGTTCGCCACTTGCGCGTGCTCCTGCATGGCCAAATTGTACTTCTGTTGGAAATATTTTTGCGCATGTTCCTGTAACCCAGGCGATAAGTGGTTTTTTGATTTTCCCATCTTTTAGCGCTTCAACAATTTTGTATTCTTCTTTTCCACCCACTTCCCCGAGCATTACATGAAGTTTAATCTCTTCTTTCTCTTCGTGGCGCAATAGATGGTCGATGAGAGAAGAACATGGGTATCTGTCTCCTCCAATCGCAATGCCTTCATTAATGCCATCTGCTGCTCTTGCAATGATGTTAAACATTTCGTTTAACATACCTCCCGATTTTGTTACAAGTCCAACGCTCCCACTTCTGTAAAGTTTTGATGCAATGAGATTTTCAACGCTTCCTCCGGTATTGCCGATTCTAAATTTACCTGCGGCAATGCCTCCTACTGTTGCAGGGCCAATAATTATTTTCCCTTTTTCTTTAGCTAAAGCTTCCATTATTCTTTCTTTTCGTTCGGGTATTCCTTCTGCAATTACCGCAATAAGCTCAATTGTAGAGATGTCCAGTGCTTGAACTGTTGTTTCAAAGGCAGAACGGTATGATGCAAAATTAACCATTACCGTTGCATTAGGATGATATTTTGCTGCATCGCTAAGAGTATTGTAAACGGGTATTATAATTTCTTTGCTTCCGAAAAATGCTGTTTCAATGCCGCTACCGTTGGGGTCTACAATGCACGCAATAGATGGTATTTTTCTTTGAGAGATATAATCAAAATCTAACATTCGCTGAACTGCTTTTAGTTGTTTGCCATATATAATGCTCTGGGTTTCTTTGCTAAATGGCTGTTTCATCTCTTTCTCCTTTCAGGGCAATACCAACAATACGAGTCATGTGAAGTTCCGGGCCGTATACTTCAATTGGGATGCCGATCTCTTCCCCTAAATTTTTCATAAGGGCAAGTCCTTGCTTGTAGTTTGGTCCTCCTCTTCTTACATATATTTTTACATTGGTTTCTTTTATCTTATCTTTATATTCTCTTATTGCTCTTATGATTCCTTTAAATGTTTTCGCAACATCAGTAAAATTTGCAATACCTCCGCCTATGATTAATATTTTACCTTTTGGGTCTTTTTCTCTTGCCATAAGATCCAGTATGGTTTTTGCATAAAGGTAGGTTTCTTCCTCGGATGGATTGCCTGAATATTCCCCATAATTTGCAAGCTCTTTGCCATATCCAAGGTCTACTACTGTGTCTGCATACACAACACTTGCTCCCCCACCTGCTACCATTTGCCAGACACGTCCTTTTGGATTAAGTAGGGTTAGTTTTAATGAGGCACCAGTTTTTTCGTCCATGTCTCTTATAAATTGCTCCTTTTCAGTAAATGTTCTTCCAAAGGGTGTAGGAAATTCAATATCTCCCCATTTATCTTTATTCCAGAATAGAGCCGTGTCATCCAGTCGCGCTACGAGGTCCAGTGGAATAACTTCATTGTTAATTATTGTGAAAGGATTTATCTCGAGGTATGTGAAATCCAATTCTACGAATAATTTGTATAATACTTTTATAAATCCTCTTATTGTTTCATCTACAGTTGAAAAGTTTACAATGTCTATCGATTCAAGGATAGGGACAAAATATTCTTTTACTTTTTCCCAATTTTCTTCAATTTCTACTCCGCCTGTTTCTGAAAAAAATATTTTATCTCCACATTGTTCAGTTTTAATTGCAATGTAGCATTCTTTTGAGTGTGGAACAAATGGCTCTACGAGAAAGTGGGTCAGTGGTCCTTTTGTTTTTCCAATTTCAACAACCTTTCCCATTCTTTCATTTATCCACTGTTTTGCTTCATCATATGTTGTGTTAAGCAGTACAAGATTGTGCTTCCCTCTTTTTCCGAATAGTTGGTCAGGTTTTACAACGAGGCGTTTTTCTTTAATCCAATTATTTTTTTCTGCAATTGTTTCAATACTGTTTTCAGGGGTTACGAGGGCTACTTCACCTTTATACTGAAATTTTCCGCTAGAGTATTCATTAATATATTTTGATAAGAGTTTTTTTGCTGCATATTCTCTTATTCCACATTGCGCCATTAAATATCCTCCATATTTTTGATTATTCTATCGCCAAAATCTGAAGTAGATACTTTTCTTGCTCCGTCTATTTGTCTTGCCAGGTCGTAGGTTACATATTTTTCTTGGATTGTCTTCTCTATTGCAGTGATAATTACCTTTTTTACTTCATCCCATCCCATATACTCAAACATTTCAGCACCGGATAGGATCATCGAACCGGGATTTATTTCGTTTTTTCCGGCATGTTTTGGGGCAGAGCCATGTGTTGCTTCAAACAGTGCGACGTGTGTGTTAAAATTTATGTTTCCTCCCGGAGCCATACCTAGTCCGCCAACCTGTGCGGCGCAAGCATCTGAAATATAGTCACCGTTCAGGTTTGGTGCGACAATTATATCGTATTCACTCGGGCGAAGTAGTAGCTGCTGGAACATTGCATCTGCAATTCTATCATTCAGAACGATTTTTCCGTCAGGCATTTTTCCATTGTATTTTTCTGTTAGTTCTTTTTCTGTGATTACTGTATCTTTATATTCTTCTTCTGCAAGTTGGTAAATTGCATTTTTAAAGAGTCCTTCCGTGTATTTCATAATATTTCCTTTGTGCATAATTGTTACGGATTTTCTTCCATATTTAAGTGCATAATCTATAGCTGCTTTCCCTATCCTCTTTGACCCAGATATGCTAATTGGTTTTATTCCGATACCCGAGTTTTCTTTTATATTAACGTTTAATTTATCTTTCAGGAAGTTTTTTATTTCAATTGATTCTTTTGAATCATACGGCCATTCGATTCCTGCGTATACATCTTCAGTATTTTCTCTGAATATGATTACATCCAATAATTCTGGATGTTTCATAGGGGAGGGTACGCCAGTAAAATATCTTACCGGGCGGAAGCAGACAAATAGGTCCAGGACTTGTCTCATAGTAACATTAAGCGATCTGTATCCACCACCGACTGGTGTTGTAAGAGGGCCTTTTATTGAAACAACATATTCTTTTATTGCTTCTATTGTTTCCTTCGGAAGTGGTTCCCCCTTTTTTTCTAATGCTTCTTCTCCTGCAAGAATTTTTAGCCACTCCACTTTTCTTTGGCCATTATAAGCTTTTTCTACTGCCGCATCAAACACTTTAATGGCAACAGGTGTAATGTCTCTCCCAATTCCATCCCCTATTATGTATGGAATTGTGGGGTTGTTTGGCACATGCATTTTGCCATTTTCTACTGTAATTTTCATTTTACATCTCCTTGTGCTGTAAAGGGCAATAGCCCTCCAGCAAGTATAATTTTTTGTTGCCTATCTGAAAGATACAATTTAAGTGTGATTTCTTTGTTTTTTGTTATGTTTTTTGTTTTGATCTCTTTTTCTCCATTTTCTATTGCTTTTTTGATGTTGGCTATTTCAATACTATCGCCTTGTTCTATTTCATTATAATCTGAGGGGTTATCGAACAGTAAAGGTACTATACCAAAATTTACAAGGTTTGCCTGGTGTATTCTTTCTATTGTTTTTGCAATAACTGCCTTTACTCCGAGATACATGGGACATAATGCTGCATGTTCTCTTGATGAGCCCTGTCCGTAGCTTTCCCCTCCCACAATAATATTTGCTATACCGTGTTCTTTATTTTTTAAAGCACGTTCGGAAAAGTGTGGGTCTATGGGCTCAAATACATGAGTTGCGTATTCTGGTACATTTGAACGATATTTAAGATAGGGACCTGCGGGCATTATATGGTCTGTCGTTGTTTTATCCACCGTTTTAATTATTACAGTGCCATTTATTGTTTCTTGTGGGGGTTCGTTTTTTGGGATGGGCTTTATGTTTGGGCCTTTGAATATTTCTATTTTTTCTCTTTCTTCTTTTGGCAGTGGAAAGATAAACATGGAGTTGTCTATTTCAAATGTTTCTGGCATTTTTATTTCTTCATATTTAATCCCCATTTTTTCAAGATCTCTTGGATCTGTAATTTTTCCTGTTATAGCTGTTGCAGCAGCTGTTTCTGAACTTACAAGGTACACTTTTGCACTTTTCGTTCCGCAGCGTCCTTTAAAATTGCGGTTATTTGTTCGGACAGACACAGCATCTGTTCCGGGTGCGAAGCTGTTGCCAATGCAAAAACCGCAGGCAGATTCAAAAATTCTTGCTCCTGCTTTTATAATTGACGCTAGACTTTTTTCCTTTTCTATCATTTCTATTACCTGTCTTGATCCTGGTGCGACGCCAAATTCAAGATCTTCACTTGTAATACGCCCTTTTAGAATATGTGCGACAGTCATTAAATCTTTATATGAAGAATTTGTGCAGCTTCCGATGGCAATTTGGTCAACTTTTAATCCAGCAATTTCTTTTACTGTTTTTACATTGTCTGGTGAATCGGGGCATGCAACCATTGGTTCTATCTCTGAGAGATTAATTTTTATTATTTTGTCGTAAGGTGCATCCGGATCGGCCTCAAGTGGGATCCAATCTTTCTCTCTTCCTTGTTTTTTCATAAAGTTGTGTGTTTGCTCGTCAGAGGGGAAGATGGATGTAGTTACCCCTGTTTCTGCGCCCATGTTTGTAATTGTTGCACGTTCTGGAATGGTAAGTGTTTTCACGCCATCTCCACTATATTCTATTGCGCAACCTACGTTACCTTTTGTTGTAAGTATGGACAAGATTTTTAGTATAACGTCTTTTGCTGAAACCCAGTGTTGTAGCTTTCCTGTAAGTTCTATCTTTATTATTTTGGGATATGTAAGGTAGAATGGACCTCCTCCCATTGCAACTGCTACATCAAGCCCTCCGACACCGATTGCCATTTCTCCAATACCTCCTGCCGTTGGTGTATGGGAGTCTGCACCTATTAAGACATTTCCGGGTTTTGCAAATTGTTCTAATTGTACTTGATGGCAAATGCCGTTTCCTGGACGGGAAAGTATAATGCCATATTTTTTTGCGACAGTCTGCAAATAACGATGGTCATCAGCATTTTCAAACCCTACCTGGACTGTGTTGTGATCTATATAACTGACTGCTTCTGTTTTTACTTCTCTAAATCCCATTGCTTCGAATTCAAGATATGTTGCAGTTCCAGTTGCGTCCTGTGTGAGTGTTTGATCGATACGTATGCCAATTTCTTCTCCTTTTTTCGGAATACCATCTACCATGTGGCTCTCAATGATTTTTTCAACGATACTTTTTCCCATTATTGCCTCCATCCTCTTCTGATTTTTTTATTTCACGTATATAGTTATAAATTGTAAATTGGGATACGTTTAATTTGTTAGCTATAAATTCAACTGAATTTTTAATCTGAAAGAATTGTTGTTTGCGCAATTTTTTTACAATTAACTTATTTTTTTGACTTGTTGAAAGGTTGTTTTTTATGCATGCAGCATAAGCAACTTCGTCAAAGATTTTCTTCATTAATCCGATGGTAGAGTGAGATGTATTTTTTGAGATGTCTTTGCTTAAAGTCTTGTCTTCTGCAAATTGTGTAAGAGATTTAAGAAATTCGTCCAGTGAAATAGCCGCAGTAAGATTCATATTAAGGCAAAGAGATGCTATCAATTTATCTTTTCTGTTCCGGATAGGAACAGTAACGGAACGCAGGGGAATTCCTGTAGAGGAAATGCTTTTGTATGGACCTACGATTTCTTTATTGTTTTGAATAGCTTCATTTAATATTTCTAGTCCTGAGTTAGTGAGGGATGAGCCGATTTTCCTGTTTGTAATTTCTCCATTTTCAATGGCAATGATTGAATGTTGGGAGCCCATAAATGAATGCAATACGACTTCACAGTTTTTTCCGAGTAATGCTGCAATGCCTTTTGTTATGGGTTTTAATGCTTTTATAATTGCTTCATCCTCTTTTGAAGGCATTTTTTGCTCCTTACAAAAAATTTTAGCAACTTACAAAAAATTTTAATATCACTGACATTTTATGGATTTTGAGAAAAAAGTCAAGATAATAAAAATTTTTATCAGTTTATTATTTATCTTAAGAGAAATTGAGCACAGATTTAGATAAATTGAGTAAAGTCGTATAATACATATAAAGAGGAGGTGGCAAAATTGGGCTTATCATTTTTTAAACTTGAATCCAAACTATCTATCGCTCTTTCTAGCAGGCTTATAGATGATGAACTTAATCAAAATTCAAGGATTCTTATTATTAAAATTACGAATATCGGGAATAAAACGGCTGTGATAAAATCTATAAAGATTAAGGTACCTCGCAATGAATTTGAGGCTATTCCAAAATTTTTAAGTTCAGGAAGTCTTCCTTATGAATTGAAAGAAGGTGAGGTTTGTTTGGCAGAAACTAGCATAAAAGAGTTAGTGCAAAAACTTATTGATGGGAAATATCCAAAGAAAGTCAAACTTTTGATTGTAGTAGAAGATGAGGATGGTAAAATTCATAGACCGATGGCTTCTTTAATGTTTGACCTTGATAAATTGCGGGGAAAGTATTATACAAAGTAGCATTTAAAACTATCATATTTTGTTTTTAAAAAATAAGAGTGTTCTTTAAATGTGTTGCAAACCTTTTGGCGCTTTCTTTATCTTTTTTATTTGGCCTGTTTTTGTTAATGCCGCCGAAAGGTTTTACTATAAGCGGGTATGTATCCCATCCTCTGCAATTGAATTTTCCAATGATTTTAAACCCTTTCTTTAATAATCTCTTTTGTAAAAATTTATTGAAATCGTTTATCATTGGGATGATATCTATTCCACTTGTGGAAAAAACGAACGCCATTTTTCCTTTTTGGTTGTCTAATCTATCGATAAAATTTAGCAATTCCTCGGAGTGCTTTCCGTAGTAAATACCTGAACCAAACCCAATAAGGTCGTAGTGATTGAGAATATTTGCTTTGACCTCGGATAATTTTGTTATATCTGCGTTTAGAACTTCAGCCATTGCTTTGGCAATTTTCTCGGTATTGCCGTGATGCATTGAAACATAAATAATAAGTGGTTTCATGGCATAGGTTGTGCTCTATATATTCTCCTTTTACTTTTTTGTGTATTTATCCAATCACTGCTCTTTCCTGGATAAGTTTTCCTGTTTTAAAGCGCTCTAAAGTGAGATTATTTGCTTCGCGGATATACATATTTTTGTGAACTATAAGCGATGCAAGAAGTTTACCTACAACTGGACCTAACATGAAACCATGCCCAGAATATCCACATCCCAGTATGAATCCATTTATTTTTGTTGGCCCTAATATTGGATGACGATCAGGTGTTACTATATAATACCCTGCCCATTGCTTCATTATATTTACCGAAGAAAGAATTGGTAAAACACTTATAATTTGTTTTGAATACTCTTCAAGGAAGTTTAACGTTGAGTTCAGATTTGATAGCGGGGGTTCTTTTAAGTCTGTTCCGCCTATAATTCTTCCTCTATGGGTTTGTAAAAAATAGAGTTCGTCTTTTACAACCATTGGGCCTAAAAAATTATGCAAAGGTTCGCTAGCTGCAATTTGATGTCTGTATGGTTGCAATGGAAGGTTTAATCCGACTAATTGCCCTATATATTTTGCTCCGTATCCAGCACCGTTTATTACAGTATTTGTTGTATATCTGTTTTTATTGGTAACTACTTCTTGAATTTTATTATTTTTTGCGTGGATTTCGTTTACTTCTTCAAATGTATTTATTTCTACTTTTCTCTCTTTAAGAAATATTTGCAGTGCGTTTATTACGTCAAAAGGATATGCACTTCCATCTGTATGGCACCAACTTGCTCCTACTACATCGTCTGTGTTTAAATCTGGCACAATTTCTTTTGCTTCTTTCGTTGATATAATAGTGCTTTCTACACCAAATGTATTTTGGTATTTTACGTATTCTTTATACTGAGCAAGTTCTTTCTTGTTGCTTAAAAGCCATAAATAACCACCTTGTTCAAAATGAATGGGTATTGGAAGGTCGTTATTCCATTTTTTCCAGAGCTTTACGCTTTCATTCATTAAAACGATATGTTCTTTTGTTGTAAATTGTTGCCGTATGCCTGAGCCACATCTTCCTGTGGATCCTGATCCTAAGTAGGATTTTTCAAGGATAGAGATATTTTTAATACCAGATTTAACAAGGTAGTATGCGGTGGCAAGTCCTGTAATGCCTCCCCCGATGATTACAATGTCCCGATTTTTCATTTCTTTACCTTTGAAAATATTCCGAATGGCACAGGAGTTTCAGGTGGACGTGTTGTAGGCATTTCTATTTCATCAATTCTTTTTTTTAATTCTTGTGCAAGAATTTTTTCTGTCAGAGGAATGCATGTTTTTCCCTGGCAAGGCCCTGTGCTTAGTTGTAAATATTTTCGTAGTGATTCAATATCTTTGTATCCTTTATGGATTGCATCTTTTATTTCTTTTAACGTAATATCTTCGCATCTGCAGATAATAATTTCTTCATCCTTCATTTTACACCTCGATATTTCTTACTTCATACACAAGTTCCGGATCGTTAAACTGTACTGTGATTATTGCAGCACTTGTGTCTTTTTCTGGCAGGATAATTTTTGTTACTGTTCCTTTTCCTATTTTTTCGCCTTTTCTATTTAAGAGGTTAACTTCTTCTCCCTTTTTTGGTGTCGGTAGCATTTCATATGGCAAGCTTACTATTCCATTTCCACCTTTTATGTTTATAAGAAAGATTGCAAGTCCCGGGCAAATTTTGATGCAGTTTCCGCAGCCAATACATTTATTAAAATCTATATCGGGAATGCTATTGATTGTTTTCATTGAGATTGCGTGTACTGTGCAGGATGTGACGCAGGGGTTACACGGAATTTCTTGTGGGCATTCAATGATAGCAACGGGTTTTTTTCTGATTTTTTCTACTGATGGAAAATTTTCTTTTATATCCTCTGTTTTTAAAAATCCTGTCTTTAAAAAATTACTCATATTGTGCCTCTTTCAGTCCTTCTCTTATTTTTTTTCCGAAAGGCCCGCTTCGTAATATGTTCAATTCTTTTATAGAAGATTCTCTTTCTTTTGTTGCATCTTTTCCCATTTTAATGAGTATCGAGTATGCAGCAGTTGCTCCTTCTATCATAGCGGTTGATGCTTCTTCTATTCCATCAATGTCTCCTGCTACAAATGTATTTTTAAGAGATGTTTCGAGAAATCTATTTCTTATTGGGACATACCCGCTAAGAGAGGGCACGTATTTTAATTGGCATCCCGCTTGTGCAAGTAATGTCACTGATGGTATAAGGCCAGTAGAGAGACATACTGTATCCACATCCCATGTTTTTTCTGTGCCGGGAATTTCATTGAATTTTTTATCAAGACCTACTGTCACTGCTTGTTCGACATGTTTGTTTCCATTTACTTCTTTAACCGTTGTGCTGGTAAGGATTGGTACATTAAAGCGTCTGAGTTTTGCTGCATGTACGAAGTATCCCCCGATGTTAGGCAGAGCTTCTATTACTCCTTCTACGTTGATGCCAGCCTGAAGCATCTGATATGAAACAATTAAGCCAACATTTCCTGCTCCTACCATCAATATGGATTTTCCTGGTTTTATGCCGAAGACATTCATTAATGTTTGTGCTGCGCCTGCACCGAATACTCCGGGAATGTCATTTCCTGGGAATGGTATCATTTTCTCTGCGGCTCCTGTAGCAAATATGAAATATTTACTTTTAATTTTTACAAATTGATTTTTTTTGAATACACCAATTGTATTAGGGGGATAGAAGGCAAATACAACACTGTTTACAAAATTTTCAATATTTTCCTTTTTTATCGTGTTAATCATTTCGGATGCGATTTTTATGCCTCTTGTTCCTGCTTTCTCTCTTTCCGAACCAAAGAATTTATGTGTTTGCTTGATAAGTTGCCCACCAAGAAGTGGATTTTGTTCGACGATTAATGGTGACACTCCGTATTTTTTAAGTGTAATTGCAGCACTTAAACCTGCTGGTCCTCCTCCAATGACGACTACGTCTCTATTTATTTCAATTGGAGGCTGGAAATGTTCGATTCTGTCCGGTTTTTCTCCCATTCCATCTTGTCTTTCAACAACTATTCTTTCTCTTACAGGAAGAATGCAGGTTTTTATGTTGGGTATGCCGTTTACTCTCATCATACAGGATGAGCATTTTCCTATTGCGCAGAACATCCCTCTTGGTCTGTGGAGCTTAGTGCTCTTAGAGAATACATTCAAACCGTTGCGATACAATGCCATTGCAACCGTTTCATTTTGATATGCCTCTATTTCTTTACCTTCAAATACAAAATGAATTTTTTTCTGTTTCTTGAAATGCAGAACCGGGTGTTCTTTAATTTCTCTCATCTTTTTCTTTCCTTATTCACGGTTTATTATTATAATTTGTTGTTTCAGTTTAATAGTTTTATTTTGTTGCTATTCTTTTTCTAACGCATCTAATGTGTATAGATTTGCAGCATTCCACAGAAACCAATCGGTTAACTCGTTATTATAAACTGCCTTTTTTTCTAGCTGTATCTCATTTTTCCCGTAAAAATGGTATAATGAAAAATCTTGAAGATACGGTATAAGTTTGCATTTTGAATCGATTGCTTTAAGGCGTTTTATTCCATCCTGAAGGGTCAAAAGAATTGTTTCGTAAGGATGAGCATCGGGATCTTTGATACCATAACTTCCTTGCGCGTAATGTGATGGGTAAACCATGGGACATAAATAATCGGCATAGGTAGCTATTTTTTCAAGATTTTGACCTATTCCCAAATCATCTGTTGCAGATAGTACCAAACCAAAGATATCCACTTCTACTTTTACTCCGTATTTATGTATCCGGTCTGTTGCATATTTAATGAATAACTGGATATTATCTTCTTTTGAAACGGCTTTTTTATTTGAAGGATATAAAAGCTCTATGCTATTTGACACGGCAGGGAAACGTATATAGTCAAACTGTATTTCTTCAAATCCCATTGAAATAGCTTCTTCTGCTATATCCACATTGTATTGCCATACTGTTTCTGAATACGGGTCAACCCAGGAAATATTGCTTCTATCATAATAGATTGCCCCATTACTTTTTTTGACTACGAGATCTTTTCTTTTAGCAGCAAGAAGTGGATCTTTAAACACAACGATTCTTGCAACAGGATAGATACCGTTTTCTTTGCACTGTGCAACAATCTTTTGTATATTGCTTATTTTTTTGATTGAAGAATTGATATCTTTTGAAAGCGGCACAGTTGATTCATAGGAGAGGTAGCCCGTTGCATCTTTTATATCTATGATGAATGTATTTATCTCAGTTTCTTTTGCAATTTTTATATAATCGCTAAACCGATCTAAACCTGCAGTCCATCCTGTTATATACAGTCCTTTTAGTGTTTTTGGTCGTGCAGTACGGTGTATCTTTATTGTTCCCCCATTTTTCAATATATCCATTGCTCCCCATTCTTTTTGAACGGGAAATGGTGTTTGGTGAGGGGTGTAGTTGGCTTCATTTAGTGTTTCTGTGGTAGAAAATACAAATATTAATATAAGCAGTACGAATAGATTTTTTTTGATCATACTTCTGAATTTCATCTAATCCTCATTTCTATTAACTCTTTTTCCGAAAGTCCAAAATAGTGACCAATTTCATGCATTAATACTTTTTTAACTTTTTCTTTGAGTGGTATTTTTTTTCTATTTGATTCATGAAGGATGGGGCCGATAAACAGTATTATACGATCTGGAAGTACTCCTTGATATCCTGGCCCTCTTTTTCTAAGGGGTATCCCTTCGTATAACCCAAGCAAAGTGCCTTTTTTATAAAGATGTACTCTTTTCAACATGTCTACTGTTGGGTAGTCCATAGTAAGGAATTCAAGATTTTGAATGTGTTTTTTAAAGTAGTCAGGTATTTCCTCCAAACTCTCTTTAATTATTTCTTCAAATTGTTCTTTTGTAATTTCCATGCTTATATTATAATAAAATATGACAAGAATTAAACTACTTTTATTTTATTTGATTTGCATAGGACCTGAAAATTTTTTAAAAATGTTAAAGTCGAGTATCTATGAAAAACGCATCATTTATTATTTTGAGCTTTCCTTTGATAAGGTAAAGCTTATGGAGTCGAGAGTAAAATCAGAAAGCAAAATATTTTATTCTTTTGATGAGTTACCATCCTTTTTGAAAGCCAAGATTAAAAAAAATCTAGGATATGAAAAACTCCGTATTTTTAAATACAGGCTTTCTGCGACAATAAAACTTGTTGCTTCTTTTGTTGACGGTGAATTTGCTTCTTACTGTTTTTTGGCCTGCTCTGAAGAGCAGTTTTCGCTATTTAGATTAGGGAAAAGCGATATCTATTTTTTTGATTGCTTTACATTTCCAGAATTTCGCGGGTTGGGTTTGATATACAATGAAACAAAATATGCCATAGATGTATTTAAGGAATATGGATATTCAAGGGCTTGTGTTGCAATAGATTCTTTTAATACGGATTCAATTTGTGCGTTCAATAAAATAGGTTTTTATAAGACAAAAGAGTATTGGTTAAGAAAAATCTTTTTTATTAAAAAGATCCTTGTAAAATAAATTTATTTTACAAGGATTAACTTGCAACACCAAAAAAATATTCTTTTTCTGTTATTTTTTATTTGTATTGATGTGGAACAGTTTATAGAAAGGGCAGAAGCCATTAAAGCCCGTAAAGATGAGTACAAATCCAACAAACCAGCCAATAATTCTAAAAGTATTTGGAGATAAGGCAATTATTCGAGCAAATAGGTATTTTGCGGAAGGAGACATGTAATATCCAGTATCGAATAAATTTTTGATATTTGTTACCTGAGTGCCAAGATAGAAAATTAGAATCCCTATTGCTACTCTTACAATTCTTTCGACTTTATTGACGTTTACTGTATCGTTGTCGTTATTCATTTTGATGGCTTTTTTGGTATTTTCTTTGGTGTTAATCTTATGGCTCGAAGTATTGCTTCCGAGTCCTCTATATTTATGTATTTCAGTATTGGGAAGCCGAGCAAAGCCATTGTTTCTTGTCTGTGAATAAGCGCGATAACTCGTGATTTCCTCTTTTTTTCTATTTTGTGTATTAATGAGAGTCGTGCACTTTCCAGATTTTTTTGCCTAAACCAAGGACTGATCAGTGCAAGAAGTATAAAAGACCAGAATAAAATGGTAAAAATGTTATTTACTTCATTCATCATACCCTCCTTCCCATTGTTATTGTATAATAAGATTGCAGATTTGCAATGAGGGATGATGTTTTGAGGAAGTATTTAAAATGGCGTGCATCGTATTTTACGAAGTTTACGTTAGGAATTGTTGTTTTGTAATAGGTGAGTTTAGATTTTTTGTTTAATTTACAAATTTTAGTCAAAAGGAAAAAGTTTTATGTAAAATATTGTTTGTATACTTTAGTATGAAGATTTAATGCAAATAAAAATGCCTCTCCTTGTGAGAGGCATTTTTATTCTATTTTTTAGATATTAATATCCTGGATATTGTGGAGCAGATGGTTTTTCTTCTTTGGGAATGCTTGCAACGATGGCTTCTGTACTTATAAGGAGTGATGCAATGCTTTCTGCATTTTGTAGAGCAATTCTTACAACTTTGAGTGGGTCGATAATGCCTGCCTTGAACATATCTTCAAATTTTCCTGTTTCTGCATTAAATCCTATGTTCTTCTTGGATTCCAATACTTTATGAAGTACAATAACTCCGTCGTATCCTGCATTCTGTGCAATGAGTTTTATTGGCTCTTTTAATGCTTTTTTTACAATTTCAATACCTGTTTTTTCGTCTCCTTCTGCTTTAATTTTATCAAGAGCAGGGAGCGTGTTTAAATATATTGTTCCTCCGCCTGCTACAATGCCTTCTGCAAGAGCTGCTTTTGTTGCGGCTACTGCGTCTTCTACTCTATGCTTCATTTCCTTCATCTCTGTTTCTGTAGCGCCGCCTACCTTAATGATTGCAACGCCTCCAGCAAGTTTTGAAAGCCTTTCTTCCAATTTCTCTTTGTCATAATTTGAAGTGGTTGTTTTAACTTGTTCTTTAATCTGGTTGATTCTTGCATTTATATCTTTTTTGTTTCCTTTTCCACCGACAATTGTTGTATTGTCTTTGTCTACTTTTATGATGTCTGCTTTTCCTAGCATATCAAGCGTTACACTTTCAAATTTAAGCCCAAGATCTTCTGATATGACTTGACCTCCCGTAAGAATTGCAATGTCCTGAAGCATTGCTTTTCTTCTGTCGCCAAATCCAGGTGCCTTCACTGCTACGCAGGAGAAAGTCCCTTTTATTTTATTAAGTACCAGTGTTGCAAGGGCTTCACCAGTTAAATCATCTGCAATAATGAGGAATGGTTTACCTTTCTGGATAATTTTCTCTAAAAGTGGCAAAAATTCCTGTACTGAAGATATTTTTTTATCTGTGATGACTATGAAAGGATCTTCTAATTCTGTTTCCATTCTATCGGGATCAGTCACAAAATATGGTGACACATATCCCCTATCAAATTGCATACCCTCAACTGTTTTTACATCAATGCCTAGGGCTTGCGATTCTTCGACTGTGATAACACCGTTTTTACCCACTTTTTCTAAGGCGTTTGCAATGGCAGTACCTATTTCTTGATATTTTGAAGATACTGTTCCAATTTGTGCGATTTCTTCATTTGTGCTGATATCTTTTTTAAGATGCTGCATTTCTTCTACTACTGTTTTTACAGCTTTATCCATTCCCTTTTTGAGGAGCAATGGGTCTGCACCGGCAGTAACATTCTTTATCCCTTCGTTGATCATTACTTGCGCTAGCACTGTTGCAGTTGTTGTGCCATCACCTGCAATATCTTCTGTCTTGGATGCCACTTCTTTTACAAGCTGTGCACCAATATTCTCATACGGATCTTCTAATTCAATTTCTTTTGCAATAGTCACACCGTCATCAGAGAGTACCGGAGAACCAAACTTTCTCTCTAATGCTACGTGTCTTCCTTTTGGCCCAAGTGTAACTTTTACTGTATTTGTTAATTTGTCGACACCATCTTTTATGGCTTTTCTTACATCTGTGCTGAATAGAATTTGTTTTGCGTCCATGTTTTGCCTCCTTATTTAAGAATTGCTAAAATGTCGTTTTCGGAAAGGATCAAATACTTTTCCTCTTCCAATTTTACTTCTGTTCCCGCATACTTGGAGAAAATTACTATATCTCCCTTTTTTACTTCGAGAGGGACTTTTTTCCCACTATCAAGCATTCTACCACTGCCTACTGCCACGACTTTACCTTTTTGTGGCTTCTCTTTCGCTGTGTCTGGCAATACAATGCCTGATTTTGTTTTTTCTTCAGATTCTTCAATTTGTACTACAAGACGATCGCCAATTGGTTCAATTTTAGCCATACTAAAACCTCCTTTTCCGTTATATTTATTATTTTTAGCACTCTATTACCCGGAGTGCTAAACATATTATATAAAGTTTGGTTTCCATGTCAATACTTTAAAATAAAAATTTTTAAAATGTTAATACATACTTATTGGACCAGTGAAAATATTCTTGTACGACATTGTCTTTTTAAAATAGATTGAAACTCAAAAATTTTACAATAAGTTGAAAGCAATATATTTTTTTATATAATTTACATCCTTATTTTCTTTGAAAGTTTAGTGATATTTGTTATTATATGAGCGAGTGGGCAATGAAAAAATGAAAAATGCAAATATTGTATCACATAGTGAGAAAGAAACGAGAATGATTGGCAAGAATCTTGCAATGCATCTAATTGATAGCAGTACTAAGAAAGGAGTGCTATTCCTTGAAGGTGAATTAGGTGCTGGTAAGACTGTTTTTGCAAAAGGGTTTGCTGAAGGATTGGGCATCGAAGAAAATGTTGATAGTCCTACATTTGTTTTTATTAGAGAGTATTATTCAGGAAAAGTACCTTTCTATCATTTTGATTTGTACAGATTGAAGGATCTTGGAGAGATTGATGAATTGGGATTTTTTGAATACTTTGATAGGGATGGATTTATTCTTATTGAATGGGCAGAAAAAGTGAAGAATTATATCGAACCATCTGTTGAAATCCGCATAGAGAAAGCAGGGAAGAATAAAAGAATTCTTTCTATAGAGATACTAGAACAAGGAGTGAATATTAATGAATGGACTTTGTATTAATAATGCGTTTTCTCCTACGATGATTGTATTTTCTTCCAAGAAAAAGTTATTTTTTTCTGTGGCAGAAAATCCTCCTTTAAAGCAGCCAAATAATATTCTTTATGTGGTGAAAAGCATGATGGAGCTTTTTTCTTTTTCTCCGAAGGATATTGATTTTATATCGGTTGTAAAAGGACCTGGTAGTTTTACAGGGACGCGTATTGGTGTGGTAGAAGGGAAAATGCTTGCTTTTTTACTTAATATACCCTTAGTTGCTTTAAATTCACTTGAGCTTATTGCGTCGGGGTTTGAGGGAGAAGTGATACCGGTTCTTCCTGCTGGGAGAAACGCATATTTTGTCTCTCGTTTTAATTTTGGAAAACGAATGGAACAGGATTTATGCATTAATCTGGAGGAATTGTTGCAAATTGAAGCCACAATTATCACTCCTGTGAGCTCTTTGAAAAATGTTTTAAAGGAGAAAAGAGTGATTGTGTATATTCCAACGTTGAATGAATTTGCAAAAAAATCTTTTGAGAAGTTTACAGAAGGAAGTATAGTAGACGATCCTCTTTCTCTTACTCCCACATATCTCCGTTCTGTAAATTTGATATTCAAAAGGAAAAAATGATTGGGTTAGCTCTACATATTTCATTAGCAACGACAAAGGATTTAAGAGCGATATATCAAATCGAAACTTTAGCTTACCCCGATCCCTGGCCGAGAGAAGTGTTTATAATGGATTATCTATTCAATAGTAATTCAAGATACTATGTTGTGAAGTTTTTAAATAAAATTATTGGGTTCTTTGGTATATGGATAGAACCCGAGAAAGTACACATTATAAATATTGCAGTGCATCCTGATTATAGAAGGAGAGGTGTTGGAAGAAAGATGATAGAGTTTGTAATAAAGCTTGCAAAGAAGAAACGAAAGAAAAAAGTGTATCTTGAGGTAAGAGAAACAAATATAGCTGGCCAGGAATTGTACAAACAGCTGGGATTCGAGTTTAGTGGCATAATTCCTGATTATTATAGCGATGAGGAGTCTGGGCTTATAATGCGAAAGGTGTTAAATGATCATTCTTGGGATTGAAACATCATGTGATGATACAGCGGTTGCTGTTTTAAACGAGAAAGGAAAAATATTAAGCAACGTCCTATCGTCTCAGGATGAATTTCATAGGGATTTTGGAGGAATAGTTCCTGAAATTGCATCGAGAAAACATGCCGAACTTATAGGATATGTACTTAAAGAAGCCCTGAATCTTTCCAGTAAAACATTAAAAGATATTGATATTGTTTCTGTGACTTATGGTCCGGGGCTTGTTGGTTCTCTACTTGTGGGCGTTGAAGCGGCAAAGGCAATTTCATTTAGCCTTAACATTCCTCTTGTTGGCGTAAATCATCTCGAGGGCCATATATATTCGCTTTTTCTTGAAGATTCTCCTCTATATCAAACGAGTAATCCTTTTCCACTGCTTATTCTAATTGTATCTGGAGGGCATACTGAACTTGTTTTGATGAAGCAACATCTCACGTATCAATTGATAGGGAAAACAAGAGATGATGCAGTAGGCGAGGCGCTTGATAAGTTTGCACGGGCTTTGGGATACAGTTACCCGGGAGGACCTGCTATTGAACGGCTTGGTAGCAAAGGAGATCCTCATTTTTACCGTTTTCCTCGTTTAAATTTTAAAGGTTCTCCGTATGAATTTAGTTATAGTGGATTAAAAACTGCAGGGATTTATTATTTGAATCAGCATAAAAATGAAATAGAAAAGCATATCAGTGATATTGCTGCAAGCTTTGAGGAAGCATTGACTGATATACTTGTTCAGAGGACACTCCGCGCTGCAAAAGACTTCAATGTCAAGGCCATTGGCGTAGTAGGAGGGGTATCGGCGAATAAGAGGCTCCGAGAAAAGTTTGCAAAGAAATCTGCCATGGATGTTTATTTCCCTGGGCCAAACCTTTCTATGGATAATGCCGCAATGATTGCAATGGCGGGTGCTATGCGATATAAAGCGGGACAAACAAGCGATCTTCGTCTGGATGCTGTATCAAGGCTTAAACTTGCATAAAATTCTATTTTTGTTAAACTATTGCCTTAGTTGTGTTAATTTATGAGGAGGTTTAATGAGAGTAAAGACATTGAAAGGTGCCTTTTTAACTGTCAACCGTGCTTCAAAAAAAATATTAAAGGAGAAGATAAGAGAAACTAGAGTTCTGGATGAGGAGAACGGTATCTTTTATACAGATTATTCTATTTTTCTTGTTCATTTTGTAAAGACGGTTGATAAGAAGTTCAAAAAGGCATTTCCTGAGATAGCAAGACAAATTTTCTGGGACGAAGGAATTAAAATAAGCAAAAAGATGATTTTTCAGTTTGCACGTATTAAAAATAATGACAAAAAGAAGCTATCTATACTTTTTGTTTTAAGTAATGGAAATATACTTCAAATTTCCCCATTGTCGCTTATAAGTTTTTGTGAAGGAGCAAATCTTATAACAGATGATGGAGGGGTTTATTATTTTTTCCCTACAATTTTTCTTACGCGGCTTATTGGAAATTCGGCAAAAAACGAGCTTATTGCAAAAAATAAGCTTTCACTTGTAGCTCAAATTAATGGGTTAGAGGTGGATGAATTAGAAGACATTGACGAATTAACTCCTGTTTCAATTCGTGATTTTGATATTGATTGGATGGGGGAGCTTCTTCGTACCTTAAAAGATATAGATATGAGGCTTGAAACGATTGAAAAGCAGCTTAAGGAAAGAAAAAGCAATGAAAAAAATTAGTAAAATTATATTGCTTTCTGTCTTTATCCTCTTTTCCTGCTCATTGTTTTTTATTCACTCATATTCAATTGTCGATGGTGCTGATGTAACCCGGATTTTTTCTGTAAAAGCTCTTACTGTCAATGAAATACTAAGTAAAGCAAAAATAGGTATCGGAGAGAATGATGTTGTAATTCCCGGACTTGTCGAAACACTTTATAGGGGCAAAATTGTTATTGGGCGAACAAGACCTGTACATTTGATTGTAGATGGAAAAGAGATGTCATTTTTTACAGAAAAAAAGACTGTTCAGGAGCTACTCAATGAGAAGAATACTGATATTGGAGATAAGGATTATGTAAATTTTGATTTAGAAAGCAGGATCTATGATAACCAAGAAATTATTGTAAAGCATTATATGGAGGTTGTTAGAAAAGTCGAAATTGCTATTCCATTTACAATAGTTTATAGAGAGAATAGACTTCTTGAAAAAGGAAAGGTTGTAAAATTTAGAAATGGTACAGATGGAGTACTTGAAAAAGAATTTTATACTGTTTATTTTGGCGGGAAAAAAATTACAGAGGAATTATTAGGTGAAAAAGTTGTTAAGCCAGCAGTATCTCAATTATATGAAACAGGACAAGCTTCTTTTGATGGCGAGTATTTAAAAAAATACACAATGATTGCAACTGCTTATTCTCCACATGCTATAGAGACAGACGGTAATCCCTGGGTTACAGCAACTGGATTAAGGAGCGGTGTTGGTGTTGTGGCTGTAGACCCCAATGTGATTCCATTGGGAAGTCTCCTTTATGTGAAAGGATACGGGTATGCTGTTGCAGGTGATACCGGTGGCGCAATAAAGGGGGATATCATTGATGTCTTTTTTTATTCAACAGATGATGCATTACAATGGGGTAGAAGAGCAGTTACTGTCTACTTACTTCCAGGCAAATGGAAATTTCCGAGCAAGTTAGATTACTGATAAAAAAATATTCTCTTTACCCTTCGAAGAGATTGGGGCAGAACTTTCTTATAGATCGTTCTGCCATTTTTTATATTAGAGATGCAATAAATCCTGCGAGTGGCAGGACATATTTAGAGATTGGTCCAGGATTTCTTTTTATTACGAATTCTGTTGCAGAGAGAGCAAAAAAAATTATTGCGATAGAAAAAGACAAGCGTTTTGAACCATATTATGAAGATGCTCGGCATGAAAATATTGAAATTGTGATGCAGGATGCATTAAAGGTTGATTTTTCACAGTGGGATGTGGAAGAATTATTTGGTAATATTCCTTTTAATATATCTTCCCCTCTTATTGTAAAAATTGCAAAAATTAAGACAATAAATAGAGCAGTTTTGTTGTTTCAAAAAGAATTTGCTAAAAGACTTCTTGCTGGTCCGGGCAATAAAGATTACGGGTCCATTACTATATTTACAGACTTCTTTTTTAAGAAACAATTCTTGAAAACATTTCCCCCTCATTTTTTCTATCCCATGCCCCTTGTGAGCTCTACGCTTATTAATCTCGTGAGGAGGACAGATATTCAAGTTGTAAATGAGGATTTATTGTTTCGTATAGTTAAAGGAGCATTTTCTAAAAGAAGAAAGACTCTATTTAATGCATTAAAGGAAGATTTTGATGGGGATATTTTAAAAAAGGCAATTATTAATACTGGGTTGCCCATCGAAATTCGCGGGGAAAATCTTTCTCTCGAAGAATTTATTCGTGTTTCAAAGAATCTGTATTGAGAATTTGACGATTTTGTAGTAGAATATAAAAATTTTCTAGTTGGAGGTATTTATTATGGGTTATAAATTTAAGGAAGGTATTTTTTATACAAAATCAGATGAATGGGTAAGTTTAGACGGGGATATCGCTACAATTGGCATTTCTGATTATGCCCAGGATAAGCTTGGGGATATTGTATACATTGAAGAAGTAGCCAAAGGAAAGGAAATGAAACAAAGTGAAGTATTTACAACAATCGAATCTGTAAAAGCTGCTTCAGATTTGAATGCCCCTGTTTCAGGAGAAGTAATTGAAGTAAATGTAGATGTTGTTGGTACTCCGTCAATCATCAACCAGGACCCTTACGGCAAGGGGTGGATAGTGAAGATAAAGGTCGAGGATCTGAGTGAAGTAAGCAATTTGATGAGCGATAAGGAATATTCAGAATATCGGAAAGAGTGATAGAATGAAATACATCCCGAATACAGATAACGAGAAAAAGGGGATGTTAAAGGAAATAGGCGTTTCTTCTTTTAATGAACTTATAAGAGATATTCCTGAAAATATAAGATTGAAAAGAGCTTTAAGTATACCCGGACCTTTTGATGAGGAAGAGATAAGAGAATGGGTACACTTGATTGCCGAGAAGAACGTGAATTTTTTTTCTTTTAAACCTCTTATCGGTGCAGGCGCGTATAGACACTATATACCAGAAGTTGTTAAAGCAATTGTTTCAAGAGAAGAATTTTATACATCCTATACGCCTTATCAGCCAGAGATTAGTCAAGGAAATTTACAATCTATGTTTGAGCTTCAGACACATCTTGCGAGACTTACTGAAATGGATGTCGTTGTGCCTTCCCTTTATGATGGAGCATCCGCTGTTGCCGAGGCAGTGCTTATGGCGGTAAGGATTACTCACAAGAATAGGATAATAGTTTCTTCTCTTCTGCATCCGCATTATAGAGAAGTAATTAATACTTATACTGAACCTCATAATATAGAAATTATTGAGCTTCCGTTTAATAAAGGATGTACTGATTTTTTTGACCTGAAGAATTTGTTAAATGCCAATACAGCAGCGGTAGTTGTACAAAGTCCTAATTTTTTTGGGGGCATTGAAAATATTGCTGCCATTGCTTCCGAAACACATGATACTGGTGCCTTACTTATTCAGTCTATTGCAGAAAGTATTTCTTTGGGATTGCTTATTGCACCTGCTGATATGGGCGTGGATATTGTTGCCGGGGAATCTCAATCGTTTGGTATGGATTTGAATTTTGGAGGTCCGTATAACGGATATCTTGCAACTAAGACGAGGTTCTTAAGACAATTGCCTGGCAGGATAGCGGGAGAAACGGTGGACAAGAACGGGAAACGTGCTTTTGTAATGACAATGAGGGCGAGAGAGCAAGATATAAGGAGGGAAAAGGCAACATCTAACATTTGTTCAAATCATGCGTTAAATATTGTAGCTGCAAATGTATATTTATCTCTTTTAGGAAAGAATGGATTATATCAGGTTGCTCTGCTTAATACAAAAGCCGCTCACTATTTAAAAAGAAAACTTGCTGAAACAAATAATTTTGAGGTTTTTGAATACCCTTTCTTTAATGAATTTGTTGTAAAGAGTAAAATAGATATCGGTGAGGTGAAAAATAGATTATCCAGAAAATCATTTATTCCGCCACTTCGTGTTGATAAATTCTATAAAAAGTGTGAAAATTATCTGCTATTTACTGTGACAGAAATTTTTAAACGGGAAGAGTTAGATGAGATAGCTGAAATACTTGGGGTGTCAAATTGAAACTTATATATGAGAAAAGCGTAAAGGGAAGAAAGGGTTATTTTTTAAGGGAAGATTCGTATAAAGAAATTTCCCTTAAAGATTGTATTCCGGGGTATGCTTTATCGCGTACTAAAAAAGAACTTCCTGAAGTTTCAGAAGTAGATGTAGTGCGGCATTTTACGACACTCTCCAAACTTAATTATGGGTTGGATGACGGGTTTTATCCGCTTGGTTCTTGCACGATGAAATATAACCCGAAACTTAATGAGCATCTTGCTTTGCTTGATAATTTTATCTATGCACATCCGTGTGTTGACGAAGATTTTGTTCAGGGGAGCTTACAAGTAATGTATGAGTTAAATCAATATTTGTCTGAGATTACCGGTATGGATCAATTTACTCTTTCTCCTGCTGCTGGTGCTCATGGTGAACTTGCCGGGGTATTGATTATGCGTAAATATTTTATGGACAGGGGAGAATTTCGCCACAAAATGCTTATTCCTGATTCTGCTCACGGAACCAACCCTGCATCTGCTGCTATGGCTGGGTTTAACGTGGTTGAGGTGAAGTCGAACGAGAGAGGTGGTATTGATTTAGCAGAATTGCATAAGTTAATGGATGAAGATACAGTAGGGTTGATGCTTACAAATCCTAATACAGTTGGGCTTTTCGATGAAAATATAGAAGAAATAGCGAAAGTTGTGCATAGTAAAGGCGGGCTTCTTTACTACGATGGAGCCAATCTTAATGCCTTACTTGGCATTGCGCGACCGGGTGATGCTGGTTTTGATATTGTTCATTTAAACTTACATAAAACATTTTCTACTCCGCACGGTGGAGGAGGGCCAGGTGCTGGGCCTGTTGGAGTAAAGAAACATCTCATCCAGTATTTGCCGACTCCTATTGTTTCTTATAACGGGGAGAAATATTTTTTTGAGGATGTAGGGGAAAAGAGTATTGGTCGACTAAGAGCTTTTTTTGGCAATTTTTCTGTGCTTATCAAGGCTTATGTGTGGATTCTTTCTATGGGGGATGAAGGACTTAAAGAAACAGCTGAAACAAGTATTATCAATGCAAATTATGTTATGAGTAAGTTAAAGAAATTTTATAAGCCTGTCTATGATCGATTCTGTATGCATGAATGCGTGCTTACAGGACGAGAATATAAGGAGTACGGCGTGAAAACGCTTGATATTGCAAAAAGGCTTATGGATTATGGTTTTCATCCACCGACAATTTATTTTCCTCACTTTGAACCATATGCTGAAGAAACTATTATGATTGAACCAACTGAATCAGAGTCAAAAGAGAATATTGATCTATTTATTGACGCAATGATTAAAATATCTGAAGAGATAAAGACACATCCAGAGATTGTTAAACAAGCACCTCATACGACGCCTGTTAGCAGACCTGATGAAGTGCGTGCAGTAAGAAATCCAACATTAGTGTTTAAGGAAATAAATGAAAATAGATAACTTAGAAAAAATTATTCAAGATGTAATTCAGTCGATATATCCTGGCATTTCAAAAATTCCGGATGTGCTATTTATTCCTTCGCCTGAAGTGTTTGGAGATTTTTCAACGACTGTCTCGTTTGATTTAGCCAAGATATTGCACAAACCACCATTTTCCATAGCCGAGGAAATTTCCAAACATTTAAATTTTTCTTACTTTACATCAATTTCTGTTGCAAAATCTGGATACTTGAATTTCTACTTTGCACCGTCTGTGTACAGGGATTTCTTGCAGGAGTTAGAGGAAAAAGGTGAGAAATATTTTTATAAAGAGAGAAAGGGCATAAAAGTACAGATTGAATTTGTCAGTGCAAATCCTACCGGACCTCTGCATGTAGGAAATGGACGAGGTGGCATTATCGGGGACGTTCTAGGCAATTTATTTAAAGCGGAAGGATTTGATGTAATAAAGGAATACTATGTAAACGATGCAGGGAGCAAGATGAACCTTTTTGCAAAATCTATTGCATACTACTATATGAAAAAATTAGAAAAAAAAGCAGAACCTGTTGAAGAAGCGTATAAAGGTGCTTATATTGAGGATATAGCTACAGAAATATTAAATGATTATGGCGATAGCTTGCTAAATGGAGAAAGCCACCCACTCATCGATAAAATTCAGGAGATAGGCAAAGAAAAGATGATGTGTCGTATTAAAGAGTCGCTTGAAAAATTCGGGGTAGCGTTTGATAGTTGGTTTTATGAATCCTCTTTATACTCCAGTGGCGAAGTGGACAGGGCAACTGAAATTTTTAGAAAGTCTAGATATACGTATGAGAAAGATGATGCTCTTTGGTTCCAGTCTACTCTGTTTGGTGATGATAAGGACAGAGTACTTGTACGAGGAACAGGAGAGCCTACCTATACTTTGGTAGATGCTGCATACCATAAAAACAAGTGGGACCGTGGTTTTAGAAAAGTCATTGATGTTTGGGGCGCTGACCATTTTGGGCACATTGCTCCGACGAAGGCTCTCATTCAGGGGATGGGATTACCTGAAGATTTTCTTGGCATTGTCATATATCAGATTGTTCATCTTTTTGAGAACGGAAAAGAAATAATGATGTCAAAACATTCAGGTACTTTTGTTACTCTCGAAGAGCTCATTAATGAAGTGGGGAGGGATGCTGCTCGCTTCTTTTTTCTTTTGAAGAGCAGTGATACGCATCTTAACTTTGATATAGATCTTGCAAAGAGAGAATCTAACGATAACCCTGTGTATTATGTACAATATACATATGCACGCTTAAAGAGTATTTTAATAAAAGGTAAAGAAAAAAATATTCAGTACAGAGGTGTTGATAAAACAGATTTATCGTTACTTGAGAGTAGTAATGAAAAAGCTCTGTTAAACCATTTTATGTATTTAGAGAGAGATCTTGAAAATGTAGCGAGGAAATATTCTGTACATAGAATACCTTTTATAACAATAGAACTTTGTAAAAAAATTAATACTTTTTATCAGAACTATAATATTCTTTCTTCCGAAAGGTATATACAGCCAAGACTTTCACTTGTTTATAATGCATTAAATGTATTGTCGTTTTTAATGAATCTTATGGGGATTGAGAAAAAAGAAAGAATGTAAGGGGAAAAATATGAAAACCAATAAGTTAAAAAAAATCCTTTTATTTTTTATTGTTTTATCTATTATTGCTTCACTGTTTCAGGTAGCTATAAGGATTAACGCGGAGAGAAAGGAAAATACAGTTGATGTAGCCCTTGATTATCCAGATTTTTACCTCTTCTCTGCAACAAATGGGCAAAACGTTTATGATACCATTAAAGAAATGAAGGAAGCAGGTGCTACTTCAGTTGCTGTTGTAGAAGATTGTATTGAAACTCTTTATGGCGAAGGGAAAATAACCTTTTTTAACGGTAGCGATCTCCTTGCACCTTCTTTTAATAATATTTTAAGGAATAAACTTGAGGTTGATAAGCATAGAGATATCATCCAACCCTCTTTTGTCGTTGTACTGACGGAAGACAAGGGTTTAGCAGAGAGAATGCTAAGCAATCTTTCTGAAGAGACAGGATTTATTGATGGCGATGGAGTTTATGCGATAATTATTCATTCTGACATTTTAACTGCTGTTGAGTATGGCGTTGGTTTTGATAATGAAAAGATTGAAAAAATTAAAGATATGGGCTTTCAAGTTGTTTTAAGGCCTCGATATTCTCCTGGCAACAGAAATGTTGAAACGCTGATCAGCACAATTGAAGAGTTTAATATTGAATCAGTTATGTTTTATGGAACTGTCATTACCGGTTATCCAGATAGGGTTGACGAGCTTGCAGACTTCTTTAATGAGAGTCATATATTAACTTATATAATAGAGTCCCCTATTCAAAAAGGTATTTATAGTCAAGAAGGACTTTCCGCGTTTATCCAAAAAGTACACTACTATGTTGTAAGAGTATATTCCATATATCCTGCAGAGCAGCTAAAACTTACAGCTTTAGAAATTTTTAATAGATGGTTTCGCTCCATTCCAGACAGAAATATTAGAGTGATATATGTGAAACCTATTATTGGGGTCGGGGCAAGCTATGAACAAAACCTTTCTACGAATAAATATTACATTGATAAACTTATAACTCTATGGCAAGAAAAAGGGATGGAATTTGGGATGCCACATCCTATTGATGAAGTGAGTGTAAATTGGATTGTGGTATTCTTAATCTATCTTGGCGTAATTGCTTTGTTTGCACTGTATATAAAAATTATTTTGAACCTTTCACAAAAATCTACACTCATCTGTTTTTTTGTCCCGTTACTAATGGGAATTTCTTTACTTCTTTATTCGCAAAATATGCTGGAAAAATTGACAGCACTTGCCGCTGCGGTTTTGATCACAGGTTCTTTTTCACTTATCATGTTTTTGGCTGTAAAAAAGAATTATAGAGGGAGAAAGTTTCATCTTTTAGATATTATAAAAAATGGATTTACGATTTCATTCCTTATGCTTATTGTATCACTTGTTGGAGGTTTATTGGTTGGAGCGGTATTGTCTGGCAGTTCCTATCTTTTAAATTTAGATATGTTCCGGGGAGTAAAAGTACTTTACCTCTCGCCCTTTATTTTCCTTGTTATAAACTACCTTTATGTATTTGGTGCAGATTTTGATAATAAATATATATCTGAATCGCATTATAACGTGTTTGATGAAGCGAAGAAAATTTGGGATATTACAGTGAAAGGAGGACATATTGTTGTTCTTGTCCTTATTGCAGGTGTCTTTCTTGTGTATATTTTACGATCTGGGAATACAGGCGTAACTATTTCATCGCTTGAGCTAAAATTCCGGGCGTTTTTGGAGCAGACGATTATTGCACGCCCCAGAGTAAAAGAATTTTTAATAGGATATCCTGCTGTATTCCTTACGGTTTTTGCTGCGTATTTAATGCGAAAAAAATGGTTATTGCTTTTTTCTTTTCTTGGGATAATGGGTTCAATTTCTATTGTTGATACATTTTCCCACTTACGTACACCCTTTCTGATTTCTTTTTATCGAACTTTATTGGGCTTTGCATCCGGTATTCTTCTAGCGATGGCTGCTGTCATTATCCTCTATCCATTTATTAAAAAATACTTTATTAATGAACGTTAAAAAATATCTTAAGCAGGGTGCTGTACAAGCATCTATAATATTTATGGCTTTCGCCTTTATCAGCAGATTACTGGGGCTTGCTCGAGATATATTATTCAGTGCTTATTTTGGCACAACTCATGCAGCTGATGCTTTGAATGCGACACTTCCCATTACTTCTGTTGTGCAGAATATTGTTTCAAGTGCAATAGCACTGTCTTTTATCCCCTTATTTATTGAGGCTATGAACAGTAGCCGGGAAAAGACTATTAGGGATTTTAATGTTGTTTTTAGTTATTTTTTAGCAGGTCTATTTTTTTCTATACTTTTACTGGGCGTGTTTTCCTTCCAGGTTGTGCATGTGTTTACTCCTGGATTTACCGAATATTCTCTTATTAACCTTACAGCGAGGCTTGTAGATTTCTTTGCTATTATTTCTTTTTTCTGGGCCATTACAAATTTTCTTTATGCAGTTTCTCAGGCGCATAAAAATTTTCTTATTACTGCACTTGTTCCTCTTATTCTGAATGTGTCAATAATAGCAGGGCTTATTCTCTGGCACAATTCTTTAGGAGTATTTTCATACACTGCAGGCATGTTAATAGGTTCTGTGATTCAAGTGTTTGTAATGCTGTTTTATACGAGACATGCTTTGTCTATTAAGTTTTCCTGGAATTTTAATCCGAAGGGGACAATTCTTGGTATGTTAATTATTCTTTCAATTCCTTTGATTATGCAGCAATTTTCTGAATATGTTGTGACAGTAGTGAGTAACAATATTGCCTCTCGTCTAAGGGAGGGAAGCATTGCATCTCTTGGGTATGCGAATAAACTAAGACAATTTGCTATTGGAATACTTACAGTGCCACTTGCAACATCCTACTATCCGTTTCTTTCGGAGGCTGCAACGAAAAAGGATATGAAAGCGCTAGGTAATATTTTTTCTAAAAGCATTCGATTTGCATCTTTTTTTATTGTTCCTATTATGTTTGTATTCATTGTATTTGATAAGACTATTGTGGCTATTGTTTTTCAGCGGGGTGTATTTGGAATAGAGGCAGTTGCACTTACTGCACGACCTTTTCAATTTTATTCTCTGGGGATATTTGCTACAATGATTACTGTTGTTTCTATGCGTGTTTTTTTTGCGATGAAAGACATGTGGACACCTACTATTATTTCTCTTACAGTAGCTGTTTTTGATGTTGTTGCTATGGGAATGCTTGTAAAAATTTATGGACATGCAGGTATTGCGCTTGCAATAAGTATTGGATTGTATTTGTATATGTTTCTTCTGCTTTTCTTTCTTCGAAAAAAGGTAAGGTCGCTTGGTAGCAAGAAGATTGTTATTTCTATCTCAAAATTTTTAGCAGGTTCAGTTATTGGAATTATTATAATGTATTATTCTTTTAGAAGAATAGAAAGTTTTTTACCTGTGATAAACTGGTATGTTGCGATGAATTTTTTTGCTTCTCTTGTCTTATTCTCACTTGCCTACCTTATAGTATTGTACCTATTAAAGGCAGATGAAATGACAAGCGCATATTTTGTGATGAAGAAACTCAAAAATAAATTAAAAGGAAAGTAAAATCTATATTGTACCCCAAAAGGTGCAGGCATAGAGACAGAAAAGGTATTTTTTTATATGACGCTTACAGCACAGAGAGAAAATAATGATTTTTTGCAAGAAGATTTATCGAAAAAGTTTGTCAATTAAATAGTTTATGAAAATGGAGGTTTTATGAAAAGAAAATTTAGTTTACTGATTTCTCTACCTATGTTACTTACGTTAGGTTATATTTTTGCTGCGTTTTCTGCATTCACGCCTGATAAAAGAACGTTTGGAATAATTTTGTTGGCTGTTACTTTTGTGGGACATGGTTTTTATCTATTTGGAAGTGAACAAAGAGCTATGCGCAATTTCACTGCTGCAAAAAAATATCTTGATAAAGAAAATAGCGAAAAAGGGGTAGATTTAATATTAAAGGCTATTGAGTTAACTAATAATTTAGATAACATTAAGTACTTGGTTGCTGGGAGGTGTAAAAATCCTAAAAGTTACAAGAAAGCTGCCGATGTTTTAACCAAAAAATTAGAGCAAAAGGATGCTCCGTTTTTTAGATTTGTTGTCGCGAGTATTTTTTATCATTCTGGAAATATTAGAAAAACAGTAGAGTTATTAAAGACAATAAAAGTAGAGGATAGCAATATCAAGATAGCACGTCTTCTTGGTGCCTCTTTGTTTGAGTTAAAGAGGTTTGAAGAGGCGGTAGAAGTATTTAAACAGTTTGCACCTCCGATAGTTCCAATGAGGGAAGATGATCTTGCCTTGCTATTTGGTTTAGGCCTTGCATATAATAAATTGGGGGAAAAAGAAAAGAGTAAAGAGTATTTAGTGAGAGTGGCAAGAAAAAACCCGCGATTTGGTGGAGTGGATAAAATTTTGGAAAAACTCGAAGAAGAATCGACAACTGACAGAGGAATTTAAGCTTTTTTTATTTGTACAGAGTAATATATGTAAGCTATAATCGTAAGAAAGAAAGCTAAGTACATTATTCCTTTGTACGTGCCCGTAAGAGTTACAATAACCCCTGCTACGAGGGGGCCAAAAATATTTCCAAGACTTATTGAGGATTGAATTAGTCCTGATGCTGTTGCTTTTTCCTTATTTTTTTCAGTAATTTCTTTTAGTGAACCTGTAAAAAGAAATGACCATGCAAATCCTGTTGCAATCATTGCTGGGATGATCCAGAGGTAATTAGGGACAATAGTAGAATATAAAAATATTGCTGCGGATAGAATAAGCCCCCATCCTATCGATTTTTTTCCTGAAATTTTATCCATAATAAAATACATTACCAAGAATTGTGTGGCGTAGTTAAATGTAAATAAAATTCCCTTCCAGTAATTGTTTGCTCCTATCTGGCCCAGGTATAGCACCCAAAAAGCCCATATCCCCGTAGCACCCATATGTCTTAAAAATAGGGGGATGTATATATGTTTGTTCTTTTTAATTATATTGATCGGGAAAAGCGGTATGTTGATTGCTATGTATTCCTCTTTTTTGATGCCAGCTGCAATAAAGATGAGCGAGATAAAAAATGAAATTCCACTGATAATAAATATGGTAAACCTAATAGAGTTGCTACGACACCTGATATGTATTGAGCAATAGCAGAGCCAATTGCTCCAAATGATGAGAATTTTCCCATTGTACCTTTTTTTCGTATATATATGCTGTGAGTGCTCCGGGGTAAATACCTGCAGTGGCACCCCCTAAAATTCTGATGAGAAGTAATTCGGTATAATTGCTGGCAAAGTATCCAAGCGTAAAAGCGACGGAAGATGCGAGGAATCCAATAATTATAATTCTTTGTCTACCTATTCGGTCAGCGATTCTTCCAAAAAAACCAGGAAGAAAGGAAAATAGTAGCAGAGAAGAACGTAGAGAGAAGGCCTATCTCAAATTTTGTTGCGCCAAATGAGTCTGCAAGTTGGGGAATAAAAAGATGGGGTGTAAAGAGTGCAAGATTTGCAAAAAGTTGGCTGGTAAGCCCTACTCTAACTTCTCTTTTCATCGGTTATTTTATAATTTCGCATATTTATGTAGAAGAACAAAACTCCAGAGAAATAAAAAACGAACATAAGAAGAATGGGTGTTGTATATCCAAACCGTCCAATCAGTATACCCGAAATAGAAGCAGCAATTCCCCAGGAAATATTCCATGACATTTCTGTGAGGCTTACTGCTGATGCTCTGATGTCCTCGGGAACCAGTTCCATATAAGTGTTTTGATTAATAGGTACTGCCGCGTTCATGAGCGCACCTCTTGTAAAATATGATGTAATGGCAAGGTAAGTTTTTTTAGTAAAAGCAAGAACAAGAATGAATGGCAGCGAAAGAGCTTGCATGAGAACAATGGCTTTTATTGCTCCAAAACGCTCTTTAACCATAGGGGCTATTAATGTACCTGTCGCTGTGACAATACTTCCGATGGAGAAAATAATCCCTATAGAACTTATAGGGAGTTGAAATTTGTCTTTAAAGTACAAGTTGAAAAACGGGATTATAAGACCAGCTCCAGCACCCAACATGAGATTGGTGGATGCAAATATAATAACTATTTTCAATTTTTTATAATCTTTTTTTAATACCTTAAAAGGTTCAAAAAACATGTTGAAATTAATTTTTTGCTTTGTCTTTTGCCAATTTTCCTTCAATTGATACAGAAAAAAAGAAGATGCAAAGAGGATTATAATACCAGTGAACAGAGTGTATTTCATTCCTATTATTTCTGATTTACTGAGGATACTGGGCAAGAAACCGCTAAGAAGTGAGCCGATAAAGTCACCTATAATAAGTGCCGAAAAAGAAAAGCTGAATAAGTGTGTGCGTTCAAAACTCGAGCTGCTTTCCGTGAGAAATGGTGCTTCTGAAACGATAAAAAAAGAAGAACCCATACCCTGGAAAAATGCCGCCCCCATCATTAAGTAAGGGTTCTTGGTGAGAATTAAGAGTAAAAGCATGATGGTCTCAATCCATATACCCAATATGAAGGATTTTTTTCTTCCAATATTATCAGAAATGATACCTGAGATAAAAATAAAAAAAGCCAGGCCCCATGGGACAGCAGCGTTTATCATGCCTATATGTGCAGTGCTAATTCCTATTTTACGAAGATATATATTAAATATAACGAAGAAAATGCTAAATCCTATTGCTGCCAGGAGGTTACTCATTAAATAAAGGCGGGCATTTTTCTGGATACTTTTAAGTTTTTCTAGATAAGACATTTATTTGTTTATTCCTTTTAGGGGAATTGTTCCGATCGAAGCAAGCGTAACAATTATTCCTGCGATGATTACACCCAACCCTATTGCAAGAAAAGCTTTTCTTTTCTTCGTAGCAAAAAGCTCTGCTGCGAGCGCGCCAGTGTATGCCCCGGTGCCTGGCAGGGGGATTGCCACTAAAATGACAAGTCCCCAGAATCCGTATTTATCAATTAGTGGTTTTGCTCTTTTTCTTACATAGTTAAGATATTTATCAACTATGGTTATTTTTTCTGCGAGAAATATTATCAGTTGCCACATTAGAAAAACAACAGGTATGAGTAATATGTTCACACAAATTATTATCGCAGAGCTAAGAAAAATATTTTTATTGTAGTGTAAAATAGCTACTGGAATCGAACCTCTTAGTTCAATTCCAGGAAGAAATGTTATAAAAATTAAATAGATCCATTCTTTCATGAAAATTATTCTATCAGAACTTGAATAATTTTCAATTATTTTTTAAGATTGCTTGATAATACCGCTTGATTTACTGCTATTCCCAGCTTTATCTATTGCTTCAATTATGAACGTTGTTTCTTCGTTGTATAAATAGAGGGGAAGATCAAATGTTTTGCTTTTGAACACGAATTTTATATTGTGAACAGTGACTGTGGCGTAATCAAAATTATTGTCTTCTATTTTGATCTTTAATTCATAAATGGGAGACTTTGATTCCTTTTGTGATTCAAGCAATATAATAGGTGATGTTGTATCTATATTAAACTCTATTTTTTTTACATCCTCTTTGAATGTTCTACTGCCAGAGAAGCCTACCGAATAAAAGTAAATATTCTGTATTCCGTCATTTAAGTCTATTGGTTTTTCTTCGTAAAGTATAAAATTTTCATTATCCTTACTATAATAAGTATTATATTTATCGATGGAGCTACCTGTATCAACACTGAAATCAAGGGTAACTTCTGAAGCATAGAATTTATTTTTTCCGTCTGGGGCAGAAGGTGTTGAAACGAAAGATGTATTAATGAAATAATCACCCTTCATTGAGATTGTATTAGATTCTACAGGTTGCATCTCTTTTGATGTCCATGCCATAACATAGGCATCTCCTGACTGTTTTTTAGGTAAAGTTATTCCATTGATAACAATCTTTATATTATCTCCCGCATTTATATCTCTTGGCACAACAATAGCAATTTCTTTCTCTTCCATATCTGTATCTTCAAAATGTGTTGTAACTTCAGGTGAAAGGGGTGGGTTGGTACCATTTATCTTAATATTATTGCGTGAAATTGCAGTAAAAGAATCTGAAAGAATAGGTGAAAAACGAATAAATATGAAATCTCCGGGGACAGTTTGTACAAAAGTAAAAGGTCCCCTTCCAAATGCTGTAGTCGTATATCTGTCTAAATTACCATTTTGTCCTAATGAAAAATCGATTTCCAAACTATCATCAAGAAGTTTTATTTCAGGGTTTTTAATTGTACTTATATCAGTTACGTGGTAATACTGAGATTCTAAATCATTATTCCCGTATTTTATATGAAGCTTGAAATATCCAGGGTCCTGTGGATTCAAAGTTATACCTTTTTCTATAACAATTGTGATTTCTTTTTGTTTTTCCAGTTTCAGAGGGAGGAAAAATTTAATACTATTTCCTGAAAATTGTGGGTCTTCAGCAAGATAAATTCCGTTTATAGCAATCCTGTCTTTTGCGTTATTTAATCGTCTTATAGGAATTTTATTATCAAATGCAACTATAATCTCTGTGCTTTCTGTTAAGTCTGTCTCAGGGTAAAAATTCATTGAATACTCTGGGGAATATCCTACATAGCTGTCAGAAATTTCTACATTTACATAACTTGATGTATTAGCAAGTCCTGTAACGGGTAGGAAAAACAAACCAATCAAAACAAAAGCAATAGATTTTTTCATTTATGCCTCCTATTCATATCTTAGCGCTTCCACTGGATTCAGTAGTGAAGCTTTCCGTGCAGGGTAAACGCCAAAAAACATACCGATGAGAACAGCTATACTAAACCCAATTATAATTGATGTACTTGTAATGTGTGTGGGTATAAAAGTCTGCGGAACAAGTAATGAGAGTGTTACTCCGATGATAATCCCCATTATACCTCCGCTTCCAGATATAAATGTAGATTCCATGAGGAACTGAAGTAAAACATCAATATTTCTTGCGCCTATTGCTTTGCGTATTCCAATTTCACGTGTTCTTTCAGCAACAGATGCAAGCATAATATTCATAATACCAATGCCCCCAACGATAAGTGCAATAGACCCTATTGCCGTAAGCATAAGGGTTAAAGTATCTGTTACTGTTTTCGCAAGGTCTATATATTGCTGTTCGTTGTTTATTGAGAAATTCTCCGTTCCGTGTCGTACAAGAAGAAGGCTTTTAATACGCGCCCCAAGGACATCCATTGGCATATCATCCATTGCTTTTGCGTAAATTATTTGGACGCCTTTTTCTCTTGTATGTGCTTGAAGTGTCGTAATAGGCATCACAATAATATCATCTAAGTCCATCATTCCCATTGAACCTATCGGTTTTAACGTACCTATAACTCGGTATTTTATGTCATTTATTTTTACATATTGGCCTACTGGATCTACATTGCCAAATAAATTATCTCTTGTTGTGGTACCCAAAATACACACGTTTCTATAACTATTAATATCCTGATTAGTAAACCCCCTACCCGAATCTATCTTGTAATTTGATACATATAATACATCAGCATTTGTTCCTGCACCGGTTGTGGAAACTGTTAAGTTTCCATACTTCACAACAGCACCTATATGATTCTCAGGTGAAATTCGTGCATTAGGCAATTTATTTTTAAGGTATTTTACATCTTCATACGTAAGAGGTTTTAGAATTGTACTTGTTCCTGACATTGCTGCTTTAAATAAATTAGTTTTTTGCCCGGGAGTAATTATAATTACGTCTGATCCGAGTGATTGAATATTTGAAAGGATGGCATATTGGGCGCCATATCCAAAAGAAGTAATAAGAATAAGCGATGCAACACCTACAACAACACCCAGCATAGAAAGAAACGTTCTCGTCTTACTAATTTTTAGAGAGTTAAGCGACATTTTTATTATTCTTGCAATTTTCATTTCTTTATCTCCTCTATATTTGCTACATGTCCATTTTCTATTTCTTTCTCTATGAAGCCATCTTTTATGTGTATAATTTTATGTGTAAATTGTGTGATAGAAATGTCGTGAGTTACGATGATTTCGGTAACTCCTTTTTCTTCGTTTAGTTCTTTCAGGATTTTTATTATCTCAAGTCCTGTTTTTGAGTCCAAATTGCCTGTAGGCTCGTCTGCAAAAACAATAAGAGGGTCATTAATCAATGCTCTTACTATGGCTACTCTCTGTCTTTCTCCTCCGGAGAGTTGCGCAGGAAGATGCTTTGCCCTTTCTTTTATACCTGCATTTTCCAAAAGTTCCATGGCTTTTTTTTCCTTCTCCTTAAGATTGCTTTGTGCATTATATACGACAGGAAGAATTACATTGTCCAGTACGGTAAGATGTGGCAACAAATTGAAGGTTTGAAACACGAAGCCTATTTTTTTATTTCTTATATTTGCAAGTTGTGTATCATTTAACTTAGAAACATCTTTCCCTTCTAAGAAATATTTTCCGCTTGTCGGCGTATCAAGACAGCCAAGAAGATGCATGAGGGTGGATTTTCCTGAACCTGACGGGCCTATTATTGAAACAAGTTCTCCTTTATTTATACTTATAGAGATATTTTTTAGTGCATTAACATCTGTTTCCCCTAGATGATAAGTTTTTGTTAAGTTTTCTGTTCTTATAATTTCATTCATAGATTTCCGCCTTTTTTCCGCCTAGTTTTCTATTTTCCGCCCGGCATCTCTATTCCTTTGACTTCGGTAAACACTGAATTAGAAGGTACTCTAAGAATTGTGTCTCCTTCAGAAAGGCCAGAAATAATCTCCGTATAATTATCCGAAGATATGCCTGTTTCTACTTCTATGCGTTGTATTGTATCGTCATTTTGTACGACATCTACATAATACTTTTCATTCTGATAAAAAACTGATTCAATAGGCACAGCAAGTACATTGCTTTTCATTTGTGTAGTAATATCCACACTTACACTTAATCCATCTTTTAAAGCTATCGATGAATCGTTTATTTTTATTTTGATTTTATAAGCTTGTACGCCAGAAATAGCTGTTGTTGAGTTCCCTATGTATTCTACTGTACCTTTAACTTCTTTATGAGGAAATGCATCAAAGCTCAGGATAGCGCTCTGACCTTTCTTTATATTCACTGCATCAATTTCATCGGAAAATGCTTCTGCTATAAAGTTTTCCGTGTTGCCTATTACAGCGATAGCACCCATTGATACTGTATCTCCCTCTTGAATACCTAATGATAAAATAGTACCTGATATAGGAGCTGCAATAGTATAATCATTCAAATTCTTAAGTGATATTTGCATTGCATTGTATGCTTGTTCCATTTGCAATTTGTCAACTGCAATCTGAATCTTTGCGTTATCTAAATTTATCTTTGCTATTTTTAGGCTTGCACCTGCTTGTGTTAGCTGTGCTTCTCTTATTTTAATGCTATCGGAAGAAGCGGAAGCACTGTTTTTTGCTATATTGAGGTTTTCATTTGCAACAGCAAGTTGTGACTCTGCAAATCTAACCTGATTTTCTGCTTGCTTTACCTGGTTATCTCTGGATATTTTTGCTTGGTTATAATTTTCTATTGATATTTGCAATGCCACCCTCGCCTGTTCTGTTTGATATCTTGCTCTTTCTATATCGTCCTCAGACGGAATTTCATAATTATTTAATCTATCAAGATTTAACTCTGCAAGTTTTATATTGCTTTCGGTGAGTAAGATCTGGTTCTCAAGAATTTTAATCTCTTCATCTGGTGTGTTTGGGTTATTTGCTGATGTCTTTAACCTTTCTTTTGCAATATCGTTATTAATTTTAGCTTGATTTAGTTGTTCTTCTGCTTGCTTTATGTCTTCATCTGTAGGACCTGATTCCATTAAGGATTTTAAATTTAACTGTGCAATGGCAAGCGAGAGCTCCTGGGAGTTTAGTTGAAACTCGGCTATTTTTATAGAAGTATCGGTTGCTTCGCTACTTCCTAAGGTAGAGAGGTTGTTTTTTGCATTCTCAAGGTTGATTTCTGCTTGCTTTACTTGCTCTTCTGCTTGATTTACCTGTATATGAGAATTATCAGTTTTTGCAGCTATGTCAAGGTTTAGCTTTGCCATGCTGTATGCAGCTTCTGCTGATTCAACATTTGCTTCGGCCTGGGTAACTGTGTTTCCGGAGTTGTGCAGTTGTGTAGCAATTTCATAATTGATTTTTGCTATATTGTAGCTGCTCAACGCATTCTGATAGTTGAGCCGCGGTACCGTTGAGTCAATTTCTGCAATCTTATCTCCTTTTTCTATCCAATCACCTTCTTTTGCAAAGAGTTGAATTACTTTGCCAGAAGCTTTAGATACTATCGTAATTTTTGGATCAATAGCCACACTACCTGAGAGATTCACGGCACTTTCTATGTTCTTTCTTTCCACTTTTACAGTGGTTAAATCTTTTGCGGTCGTGGGGCTATTTGAGCCGGTTTTTATAATACTACATCCAGTCAAAGTGAATAATAATATTACACTTAGTAAGGAAAGCCATATTTTTTTCATTTTGTATCATTTCTCCTCTTAAAGTATTTTGAACACTATTAATTAATAGTAGATATTAAATGTGATTGAAATATGAATTTTTTTTAAAACATTTTTATTATTTATTAAAGGTGTGTAGTTGCTCATAGCAAGATTCTGCTTCTTTGAGTATATTCTCCTCATCTACTGTGAGAATTTCTTTGTTTTTCATTACTATTTTTCCATCAATAAGCACTGTATCAATATCGGATGGATACATAGAATAAGCGACAAGAGAATAAGGATCAGTGAATGGTGTAAGATGTGGTTTTTTAGTATCTATCAAGATAATGTCTGCTTTATATCCTTCTTTAAGTAGTCCCACATCATTAAAGCCTAAATTTTTTGCACCATTTACAGTTGCCATTTTAAGCATTTCTTTTGCATTTAGCAGTTTAGGGTTTAGTGAAGTACCTTTTGCAAGAAGAGATGTTAATCTTGCATCTTCAATGAGTGCTAAATTATTGTTTGATGCAGCACCGTCAGTACCGATAGAAATAGTTAGTCCGGCATTGTACATTTTATTTATTGATGGGACCCCAGCGCCTGTTTTCAGATTGCTTTGCGGATTTAGAGTAACACCCACATTGTTATTCTTCAAAATATTTATATCGTTATCGTTCATCCATACACAATGTGCAGCGTTAACTTTTGCATTGAAGAACCCTATTGTGTCAAGTTTTTCTATTGGAGTTGTTCCGTATTTTTTCTTAAATTCTTCTACCTCTTTCTTTGTTTCGTGAAGATGAGTTTGCACGAGAACATTCATTTTTCTTGCATGATTGCTAATTGCTTTCAAGAATTGTAGTGTGCAGGTGTAAGGAGCATGAGGAGCAAAGCTTGCTAATATTCTTCCATTTTCACTTTCTTGCCATTTATTTATAAATTTTTCTGCTGCTTTTAGCTTTAGTGTGTCTGTACCAATTTTTGAGGCAAGCCCAAAACCAAGGTTTGCACGGATACCGCTTTCTTTTACTGCTTGTGCAGATTTCTCCATGCGGAAGTAGAAATCTGCTGTTGTAGTAACACCAGCGCGTATTGATTCAACAATACCAAGTAGGGAGCCAAAATATACATCCCTTTCGGTTAGTTTGTTTTCTATTGGAAAGATTGTATCAAACAGCCATTCTTGTAAAGAGAGATCATCGGCAATGCCACGCATAAGAGTCATTGCAAGATGCGTGTGAGCGTTCACAAATCCTGGCATCACAATGTGATTTTTTGCATCTATTACTGTATCGAATTTATCCTTCCATTCTTTTTGTGGCCCTATATAATAAATAAGGGAATCTTTTATTACAAGATTCCCTTCTTTAATTGCATTTTTCTCGGTAAGTGTTAAAAATGTGCCGTTTCGTATAAGAATCATATGTTCTCTTTTCTTGTGAGCAATAATGGGTGAGAATCAGTAATAATTTCTTCCTTGTTTTCTGCGAGAATCTTTTTTATGTCTTTTGGAAGAGAGAAAACTCTCATGTGCGATTCTCCTTCGTAGAATTTTAATTCTCCTTCAATTCTCTTTTGTATTTTTTCGTCAATTTCTTCGATGCTTACAGTTTTGGGATCGTATTTTTTGGAAGCTAGCACAAAACTCCATGTTGTGTCGAAACTTGGTACATATACATAGTAACTTCTTACCACTGGGAATATTTGCAGTAAAGTATTCCTTATTGCTCTATGCATTCTGTAAGTGACTGGTCTCAGCATGGATGCTTGTAAGACGAAGATACCATCTTCAGTGAGTCTATCAAAAAGGATTGCAAAAAATTCCTTTGTAAATAGTTTATACGATGGGCCTGCTTCAAAGGGCTCAGTTAAGTCGCTTATTACAATGTCGGTAGAATTTGAGGCAACTTGTGATTCGATAAATTTTCTTGCATCAGTATTTATGAGGGTTGTCTTAGGGTTTTCAAAAGACCCTTTATGCCACTCTCCTAAATATTTTTTTGCAAGGTCAATTCCGTCTTTGTCAATATCTACCATAATAACTTTTTTTATGTTTTTATGTTTTAACACTTCTCTTAGCGTTGCGCCTTCCCCTCCCCCTAAAAGAATAATATTTTTTGGGTTTGGGTGAAGCAGCATTGCGGGATGTACAAGAGATTCATGGTAGATGTATTCGTCTTTTACTGAAGATTGAACATCTCCATCAATAATTAGCATCTTCCCAAAAAAGGAACTTTCTACTAATTGGATGAATTGGTATGGTGTTTTAATTTCTGCAATAATGTTTTTTATCCCATGTAAATGCTCTTCGCCAGCGGCGAAAACATCATGGAAGTACAGATAGTTTTTCTCCATTTTCTTTCACTTTTTTACCAATAACCTCTTGCGTGTATCTCTCGTTTTTTTTCATTCCTCTTTCAATTTCTGTTGTTTGTATATATGTTGCACTTAATTTTTTTGCTACGTATTTGCAGGCCGTTTTAGGGTCTGCATCACCGCAGGTGTAAAAATCAAGAGCAGCATAACCATATTCAGGCCAGGTATGTATGGAGAGATGGGATTCAGAAATAACTACAACTCCACTTACACCTTGAGGAGTAAAATGGTGAAATGCAACGTCTAATACAGTTGCATTAGCGTATTCTGCAGCTTCTTTTAAGATTTTTTTTAACAATTCTAAATTGTTAAGTATTTCTGGATTGCATCCAGAAACATCCATGAGGATATGTTTTCCTTCGGTGCGCATTTCAGCCACCCCCTTTGATAAATTTGATAAGGCAGAAAATAAATTACCTTACCTGCAAGTTTATAGCAGATTTTATTTTTTTTTCAATACTTTTACGCCATTTTTTATGCTTTTTAGATAGGTATTTGTTTAAAGTCCGAGTATATTTTGAAATACAAAAAAATGGAATAAAATAATCTTGGGGGTGATAGAGATGTGGAAAATTAGTGTAAAAACTGAAAAACATTCAGAGATTGTAGATATTACTTCCAAAGTGAAACAGATTGTAGAGGCAAGTGGGATAAAAAGTGGTTTGTGCACTGTTTATGTACCGCACACAACGGCTGCAATTGTTGTAAACGAAGATACAGACCCTTCCGTTAAAGAAGATATTTTGCAAACTCTTGACAGGTTGGTGCCGTGGGACGATGTCTATTCCCACATTGAAGGCAACGGAGCAGCGCATATTAAAGCGGCTATTACTGGTTCTAGTAGAACATTTATTGTTGAAAACATGGAAATTATGCTTGGGACCTGGCAAGGTATCTTTTTTTGTGAATTTGACGGGCCGCGTGAAAGAATTGTCTATGTAGAAATTATTGAACGGTAAAATTAAGTGTTAATTTATTTAGAAACCGGGAAGGCAAAAATACATTTTTATTCCATTTTTTTTAGTATGCTTATGTAAACCTTTATAGATTTTTCGAAGAGAATTTTACCGAGTTTTGCATTTCCGTTTTGCGTATCATTTATAATACCTGTTTTTGTGATTTTATCTTTTACCAGATCTTCTGAAACATAATATGGAGGCAACATTCTTATTTCCTCTGTGAAAAGGTTCTTATGCACAAGATCCGGATGTAAATAAAGTATCATTGATACTTCTCCTCTCCCTGCATGACCTGCATGGTCATATAATTCTTCCAATTCTTTAAAGAGCCACCAGGAACCTACCGCAAAGCGAGATTTTTTGAAAATGGGAACAACACTGTCTATGGCACATCTGATCGGAGCAATATTTCCTCCATGTCCATTGACAAATAGAAAATTTCTAAATCCATGTTTGTAAAGAGATTCAAGGTAATCTTTAATTACCATTGTAAGGGTTACAGGCGATATAGAAATTGTACCCGGGAACATGTATGTGACAGAATGGCAATTCCCTACACTAATTGTGGGAGCTACAATTGTTTTTGTTTTTTTTCCTGTTTCAATGGCAATTTTTTCTGCAGTGAAAGTATCAGTTCCGAGAGGAAGTGCATCAGAATGTTCTTCAGTTGCGCCAACAGGGATGATAATGGTGTGTTTATTTTTTATATATTCTCTAACTTCTTTTGTTGTCATTTTAAGGAGTTCCATCATCTTCCTCATGAAGTATATTTTCTTTATCTAAGAGCTTCTCTGATTTTTTCATGTCTATCTGGGCGACATATACATTCCAGGCACCTGCACTTCCCATTAAAGGATTGCTTAACATAGAAGATCCTCCAATGCCTGCACCCGGTCTTTTTACCATTACATCTATGCCGTTTGCTTCGAGAAGATTTTTTATGATATCTGCTTCAAATTGGTTTTCAGTAGTTGTGATGACAACCCATTTAAAATCTTCTTCTGTGATGCTTAACTTTGTTTCACAAAATTTACAATACTCTGAATTGTTACTGTTTTCTTTTCCACACTTTGGACAAATTTTCATTTTTGCCTCCTTCTGCTAAAATTATAGTCAATAAAACAGAAATAAGAAACGAAGATAAAAAAGAACAAAAAGAAAAAACTAAATATTAATTG